>Ga0226835_1000012_pt1 | contig 497303 bp, 438 predicted proteins | sample LAC_MetaG_1_FD_163627 | JGI IMG/M metagenome (GOLD analysis project Ga0226835, IMG submission 163627) | Anaerobic ammonium oxidizing microbial communities from anammox membrane bioreactor (MBR) in UC Berkley, California, United States -... | ecosystem: Engineered > Bioreactor > Anaerobic >... | reverse complement strand
CACCCTCCCCAACCCCTCCCATCAAGGGAGGGGCAGGTGATTGGTGTAGCCGCTTCCCTCCCCTTTGATGGGGGAGGGCAAGGTGGGGGTGGTTTAGAATTAAAAAACGAATGGCAGCATATAGCAAAAATTCTTAGGGGGTATGGGATGTGATAAGAAGACATTGTTTAACTCACCCTCCCCAACCCCTCCCATCAAGGGAGGGGCAGGTGATTGGTGTAGCCGCTTCCCTCCCCTTTGATGGGGGAGGGCAAGGTGGGGGTGGTTTAGAATTAAAAAACGAATGGCAGCATATAGCAAAAATTCTTAGGGGGTATGGGATGTGATAAGAAGACATTGTTTAACTCACCCTCCCCTATCCCCTCCCATCAGGGGCGGGGCAGGTGATTCGTGTAGGCACAGAAAAGTCAGAGATCTCACAAGTTAATTGAAGAATAAAACCTGGGAAATGCCCTTTTTTTGGTTTACCGGAGGTGTTTTGATATGAGAATGTCTTGATTGTATTGAATTTTCACCTGAAAATGAAGTCGGTTGTCTAAAAAATAAACATTTTCATGCTCTTTTGTGAGTCTTTGACTCATGGATGTTTCATTTTATTTAAGTGGGGCATAGGGTGACACCGACCAATTTTGTTTGTCAGTGTGATATATTCCAAATCCCTGTGTATATTCAAACAGTATGGACAAACAGGATGTAGCGCCGTGCATGATGAGCCTGCTGAACTATCACGACGAAGTCAAGAGGCCTGAGAGAAGTGTAAAAAATTTGCAAAAAGAGAAAGATTTTACACGGTAACACAAAAAAACGTAACAATTTAGTTTTTTAAATATTCGCACCGATTTCAAAAGGTTAAATTGTTACAAGATGTATTATTCAATTACCATGATAATTGCGGTCTGATCATGGGATAGGAAAATGGTGCGCTGGATATTATTTTTTCGGTCGAAAAGATTTATAAATAACTCAGGATGCATGAAGAATAATTATTATGGACGATTGTTTTTTTGCGGTATCGGTCTACTAGCAGTCGCTTTTGTATTATTTAAAACTTCTCACGTATTCTGTGAGGATATATATCCTGATAATCTTGAATTAAGTAAATCAACAAATGCAGAGACTTTTGATATCATGGAAAGGATTTCCTTATTATACCATGATTTGCATGTCGGTCCCGTTGGGATAAAACCGTCTTACAAGATAAATGAAGTTTTTGACGACAATGTATTCAGCGCCCCAACGAACGAGGTTTCAGATTTTTATACTTCTCATCATTGGTGTCCAATAAAGCCACTTATCTCCTGTAGGATCAACAACTTAAAAATCCAAGTTTCAATTTACACGAATTCGCTAGAAGTCTTATAAAATAAGGATTTGCTGGCTTCTCGAAAATTTAATTTGGACAAGAGTGACTTCTCATAAAGCCGATGTGGGACTGGTATATCCCGTTTTTGACAATTTACTTACCCACCTCGATTATGATGCTGAAATTTATACCTATGAACGCGTACAGGAAAGGGATCATATCAATCAGTCGCTGAATGGGGTGCTGGAGTTTGCCTTCCCAAACGATTTTAAATTTAGTATTGCCGACCGGATAAGAAAATATACGATCCCGCCCGGTGTGCAGAGGAGATTTTACGGTGATATTATTGTTATTGGAGTCCCTATCGAAGATCTGGGTGTGAATGCTTTCACGCCTAAAGCAAACATTACCAGAAATCTCGCAACCTTTGCCCTCGATTTTCCCGATTTCATCTCTAATCTGGATTTTTCTGTTCAATATGTAAATGATGTTGTAAGGTATCAGGAAGAAACATTTAAAAGCAGTGAATATAACTCAAACACAATTGGTGCCACGGTTGAATATACGCATCCTTTTTTCCCTATAAGACTCTCCTCTGGATTTCTTTACTCCTATTGGCAGTATTATAATTCTGAGGAATACAGTAGCACCAGGACGGATATTCCATTCAATGTAGATTGGAAAATTAATCCAAAACATGACGTATACGTGAATACTCATTATAGAAAGTCGGATTATAAGAGTGGAAGCCCAATTGAAAATTTTGAAGGATGGGAGTTTGTCTTTGGCGACCGGTATTACATTACCCCGGTTTCAACGATTGAAGTTTATGCCGAGAGAAGTTTAAAAGAGCAACGCAGGGTTGATAACAACGCATTTTTTTATACAGTTTTTGGATTAAAATATGTTCTCAAACAGAACCGGTTTAATACGACCATTGATACCTATTATTCGCACGTAAAGTTTCGGGAAGTTACCGAAGCGCTGGGATCTGCAGAGAAAGTGGACGGGGTAAATTTTCATTTCAATATAAAATATACTCCCCAAAACTGGTGGTTTGCAGAGTTTGATTATACGTATACGCTTTTCGATGATACCGTTAGCTTGGGCAACCTTAATAAAAATGTAGTGTCGTTGGGTGTTGGACTCAATTTCTGATAGAATTACACACGTGTTGAGAGGATACTATTCATGAATGATTTTTTGCCCTTCGCCTTGCCTGACATAGGCGAAGAAGAGATTGCAGAAGTGATGGATTCACTACGTTCAGGCTGGCTGACAACAGGGCCAAAAGCAAAGCGTTTTGAGCAGGATTTTGCCGCATTTGTTGGTGACGGCGTTGAGGCGATCGCAGTAAATTCCGCTACTGCAGGCTTGCATATTGCCTTAGAGGCAGCGGGCATAAAAGAGGGCGATGAAGTTATTACAACACCGTATACCTTTACCGCTACGGCTGAGGTGGTACGCTATTTAAATGCGCATCCGGTTTTTGTTGATATTGAACCCGGTACTTTCAATATTGATCCGGCAAAGATTGAGAGTGCAATTACATCCCGCACAAAGGCAATTATTCCGGTGCATTTTGCAGGGTTGGCATGTGATATGGATCGTATCATAAAGATTGCCCAAAAACACGGATTAAAGGTGGTGGAGGATGCCGCGCACGCGTTGCCTACTACCTATAAGGGAAAATTAATTGGTACGTTTGACAGCGATGCTACCGTGTATAGTTTTTATGTAACGAAAACCATAGCAACGGGCGAGGGGGGCATGGTTGTAACGAGAAATAAAAAAGTTTCTGAACGCTGCCGCGTGATGCGCCTGCATGGAATTGACCGGGATGTGTTTAATCGGTACAGTTCGAAGAAACCCTCCTGGCATTACGAAATAATAGCGCCTGGTTTTAAGTATAATATGACGGATATCGCTGCCAGTTTGGGAATTCAGCAACTCAAAAAAGCCAGGGCGTTTCAGAAGCGTCGTTCTGAAATGTCTGCTTATTATGACCGTGTTTTCGGTGATTTACCCGTTGTATTACCACCGAAAGCGCCGGAGGGAGATATCCATGCGTGGCATTTGTATGTGCTTCGCCTGTCGGATAAAGCGCCTGTTTCCCGGGATCGCTTTATCGAAATGATGGCGGAAAAGGGGATTGGTTGTAGCGTCCATTTTATACCTTTGCACATTCAGCCTTATTGGCGTGATACGTACAACCTTAAGCCACAAGATTTCCCCAATGCGTTACACTTGTTTGAAAGGGCGGTTAGTCTGCCTCTTTACACAAAGATGAGCGAGAAAGACCTGAAGCGTGTAGTTGAAGCCGTGAGGAATATTTTGGGATAATATACATGAAACGTTTATTGGACCTTGTTTTTTCCGTAATTGGACTGATTGTATGCTTGCCGTTGTTTGTCCTGATAGCATTCCTGATCAAATGTAATAGCAGGGGGCCTGTCTTTTTCGTCCAAAAGCGTGTTGGAAAGGGTTTCAGGCTATTTAATCTTTACAAATTCAGGACAATGATCACGGATGCTTCTCAAAAGGGCCTTCAGGTTACTGCTGTTGGTGATCCAAGAATTACTAAGGTGGGAAGGTTTTTGAGGAAAACCAAGATCGATGAACTTCCACAACTTATTAACGTGTTTAAGGGTGATATGAGTCTCGTCGGTCCAAGACCCGAAGTCCCAAAATATGTTGAGATGTTCAGAGAAGATTATCAGGATATATTGAAGATAAAACCGGGCATAACGGATTACGCAACAATCGAATTCAGAGACGAAGAAGGTGTTTTAGAAAAATTTGAAGACCCGGAAGATGGCTATATAAGAGAAGTTCTTCCCATAAAGATAAAACTCTATAAAAAGTATCTTGATGACAGCGGTTTTTTCACGGATGTGAAGCTAATTGTTTTAACACTAACGAAGATTGTTAGGGGTTAAATAACCTGTTATCATTTTTCAGAGAATTGGTAACAGTTTAACTTTCTGGAAGGAATTTCCAATGCATTTCATGTGTACGGTAAGAGACGAAATATTTGCTGCCTTGTGACACATCCTCCGGCCACTCTTTTTAGAAGGGAGAACAAGATGCCCCTCTGGAAAAGGGAATTTAGGGGTCTGTTTCATACAAGCAGATGCCTTGTTTCACCGCCTTCAATCTAGCTTCCCATACATTTTTCGTGAGTATCCTGGAAGTTCAGGATCCACCGGATACCCGATAAAAGCACCCTGATATAACAAAAACCGTACAAGAGAACATCTGAAGGATGTGTCGTATTTGAAGAGATCCTGTCACGAATTCCCCGATAACCACATTAAGAAGGCTTTGGAATAATCTGGAAGGTTCATGCAATCAGTCCTTGAGACCCCTGGAACCTACAGAAAAATAGTTTCTAAGGCGAGATGCGATAAAAGAATTGCCATCCGTTCTTGATTCATACGTTAATATCTGATATTATGAAAACGATGTAAAAGCCGGCAGGCAAATTGCGAGACATGATCGTTGTGGATGGCAAGGGAAATTGTCCTTGTTATGACAGCGAGGAAGAAGCTTGCGGTATTAGCGTGTAAAACCTCTCTTCTGAAATTTTATACCCTCCTGCGCCTTCACGCGGGGAGGGATTGGGTTAAGGCGCAGTCGCATCAGGTTTCGTTTGCAATATCTTTAAACAAGGGATAATAAAGCATAGTTTTCAGACAGAAGAGAGACAGGAATTATTTTTAAGTCGCTACGATTTTTCGTTGCGGCCTTTTTATTTTAGCAACCGTGCAGTGTTGGTTGCATAATACTCTGTAGTATTTTTAAGGAGCGATATGACGCAATTAGTGAGAGACGATGTGCGGAATGTGGCAATTATTGCCCATGTTGATCATGGCAAGACAACCCTTGTTGACCAATTGCTCAAGCAAAGTGGGACATTCCGGTCGAATCAGCAGATTCAAAATGTAGAAAGGATAATGGATTCCAACGACCTGGAGCGTGAGCGCGGTATTACGATCCTGGCGAAAAATACCGCAATTAATTACAAAGGGGTAAAAATTAATATTATTGATACGCCAGGGCATGCTGATTTCGGCGGTGAAGTGGAGCGCGTCCTTAAAATGGCCGATGGGGTATTGCTGCTGGTTGATGCGGCTGAAGGAACTATGCCGCAGACACGGTTTGTGCTCCGCAAGGCGTTGAGTTATAATCTCAGGCCTCTCGTGGTTATTAATAAAATCGACCGCCCTGATGCCCGCTGTGAAGAGGTGCTGAATGAGGTATTCGACCTCTTTGTTGAACTCAACGCAACGGACGAGCAGTTGGATTTCACGGTACTTTATGCGAGTGGCCGTGAGGGATACGCGAAACGGGCGCTGGAGGACAAGCATGAGGATATTACGCCGTTGCTTGATACCATATTGCATTACGTTCCAAAACCGGCAGGTGATCCAAACGCTCCTTTGCAACTGCAGATAACGTCGCTCGATTATAATGACTATGTGGGCCGTATAGGGATTGGCAGGGTATTTATGGGCAGTATTTGCTCTGGACAGCAGGTTGCCCGGATTGATAAAGACAACCGGCAGACAGTGCACAGGGTGACTGAATTATTCACTTTCACCGGGCTGGGGCGGCAGCCGGTTAAATCAGCTCAGGCAGGGGATATCGTTGCCTTAACCGGCATAGAGAACATTGACATCAGCGATACGATTGCGTCGGTCGAAAATCCCCAGGCTATGCCGAAGATTAGTATCGATGAACCTACTCTTTCCATGATATTTTCCGTGAATAACTCCCCCTTCTGCGGACAGGACGGTAAATATGTGACGAGCCGGAATCTGAGGGAACGGCTGTATCGGGAACTCCGGTCAAATGTTGCCCTTAAAGTGGATGATACGGAAACGCCGGATGCCTTTCGTGTATCAGGACGTGGACTTTTGCATCTTTCCGTGCTGATTGAGAATATGCGCCGTGAGGGGTATGAGGTGCAGGTTTCTAAACCAAAAGTGATTTTCAAGCAACTGAAAGGTGAAAAGGCGGAGCCGGTGGAATACGTGGTAATTGATGTGCCCAAAGAATATGAGGGACAAGTTATCTCCATGATGGGGGCGCGAAAAGGGGAAATGTTGAGTATGGATACAGATAAGGACATTACCCACTTTGAGTTTAAAGTGCCTTCCCGGGGTTTGATTGGTCTGAGAAACCGTCTCCTGAGTTCTACCCGAGGAGAAGCGGTAATGTACCACAATTTTTATGACTACGAGCCGTATAAAGGGGATATTGCACATCGTATTCAGGGGGTGTTAATCTCTATGGCAAACGGTGACGCAACCGCTTATGCCCTTGATGGTCTGCAGGACAGAGGCATTATGTTTATCAAGCCAGGTGACCGGGTATATGAAGGGATGGTTGTGGGTGAGCACTGTGAGCAGAACGATATTACCGTGAATGTTGTCAGGGCAAAAAAAGCCACGAATATCCGGTGTGCTACGGCAGAAAAGGGAATTAAGCTTCCGCCCCCCAGAGAATATTCATTGGAAATGGCCCTTGAGTATATCGAAGATGATGAGTTAGTGGAAATTACCCCGAAGACCTTCCGGTTGAGAAAAAAACTGCTTACCGAGAACGACCGGAGGATCACCCGCAGGCAGCAAACCCTGGAGTCTGTTGAGACGTCTGTGGATAAAACATAGCAAAACGTTGCAATGTATACAACCGCAGCAACATCTCAACCAAATCCCCTCTGTCAAACGGATATAAAAAATTTACGAAAAGGAAAGATCTTGTGGGGTAATAACTATAAGAGGCAAACAAAAAAGCAGGCGCTGATGCCTGCTCTTTTGTTTGTGTGTAGGGGGATAGGAATATTCTATTTGTTGACGATGTTTTTGAAGTCCTGTCCTGCAGTAAATTTTACCGCCTTACTGGCTTTAATATTAATCACAGCGCCAGTCTGCGGATTACGGCCTTTCCGTGCCTTTCTGGTTCTTACCGAGAAAGTACCGAAGCCAATCAGGCGTACTTCCTTGCTCTTCTTGACACCACTCTTTATACCGTTTAAAACGGCATTTACCGCTGCTTCTCCGCAAGCCTTCGACACTTTACACTCTTTTGCCACGACTTCAACCAACTCCTGCTTATTCATCCAACAACCTCCTTTCAAAAAATGATTAAATAAAAGGCGTTAAATTCGGGGTTAGAATACCTTAAATAAACGCCTGAATCAAGTATTTTCTGGAATATTTAAAAAAAATTGATATTGTTTTGGTAATTATCTGAGATAATCAGCTGATGATGAGGTCCGCAGTTCCATATATTTTGGAATACAGAAAAATGAAATAAAGTGGTGATCCCTGAGGATTCATAGTAACCAAAGGCTTGTCCGTCGAAGAATATGGTGTGAAGATCCTGACCGTTATGCATATAGGAGACGTAACAAATGAGTATACATGCAAGTCTCACTGTGAGGGCGACCGCTCGAAGTAATCACCAGCGACTGGATTGCTTCGCGGAGGTTACACGAAGCAAGGTGAACGTGCTTGCAATGACGACTTTTTATTGTGCTCATGGTAGATTATCCAGGGTAGAGAAATGAGCGATATTTTAATTGTGAACAGGTGGAACAATTAACTCAATATTTATAAGGAGAAATCGTATGAAGGCGATGGTTTTTTATGAGCATGGCGGAGTGGATAAACTGACGTATACAGATATGGAGAAACCGAAAATTTCTCCATACGAAGTGCTGGTCAAGGTCAAGGCATGCGCACTCAATCATCTCGATATCTGGGTACGTCAGGGATTGCCCGGCATCGGGATCCCTTTGCCGCATATTTCGGGCTGTGATTGTGCCGGTGAAGTGGCTGAGGTGGGAATTGAAGTTAAAAATTTTCGGCCGGGTGACAGGGTCATCATTGCCCCCGGTATCCGCTGCAGGAAGTGTGTGTATTGTATTACGAACAGCGATAGTATGTGCAACAGTTTTAAGATTATGGGGTTTCAGGTGCAGGGAGGGTATGCTGAGTTTGCAAAGGCTCATGTCGACAATATCATTCCCGTCTCCGATAAGCTATCATTTGAGGAATGGGCAGCCGTCCCTTTGGTATTTTTAACGGCATGGCACATGCTCATTACCCGGGGGCAACTTAAGCCGGGTGAGCGCGTCCTTATCCATGCCGCAGGCAGCGGTATCGGGTGCGCCGCTATCCAGATAGCCCGTTTGTCAGGCGCCCGCGTGATTACGACTGCCCGGGGAAAAGAAAAATTAGAAAAGGCGAAACTTTTAGGTGCTGACGAGGTTATCGATTATTCAAAAGAGAATTATGCCGAGAGTGTAAAGGCGCTAACAAATAACAAGGGGGTGGATCTCGTCTTTGAGCATATCGGACCCGATACATGGGAAAAGAATCTGCAATGCCTTGCCAAAGGTGGGCGGATGGTAGTGTGCGGGGCGACGAGCGGACCTCAGGTTGCCGTGGATATCCGGTTTCTATTTATGAAGCAACATGCGATTATCGGTTGTTATATGGGCAGTAAAAAAGAACTGCTTGACGTTTTGGACCTGATGGAATCGGGAAGGTTGAAACCCGTAATCGACAGCGCATTTCCCTTAAAAGATGCTGCCTCTGCGCAGCAGAAGATGATAAACAGGGAAAATTTCGGAAAGATCGTATTAAAAATTTAGGCGATTTTATGAGACATCTTAACAAAGAGCAGTCTGCTGTCAGCAATCCGCTTTTAGCTAAAGATGGTAGCGTTACTATTTGAGAATATTCCCGGCACAGTAAAACCGCAACTAAATCCCCCTAACAAGGGGGATTTGGGGCATGTAAAAAACTTGTAAAAAAAGAAAGATTTTATGCGGTAATATAACAATGATATACCCCACGATAACAAATCTTTAAAAGATTTTCCTATATTTCATAAACACATGCAATACATGTCAGATGACTTTTTTGCCTCCATAATTACCGCACGTCTCAGATGCAGGTTGTCGTAAACATGACTTTTCCATCCGTGTGATCCGAGAAATCTGTGACTACGGCAATAGTATCAAACGGAATCCAGCCAGAAATGGAATTCATCGGTAATTTGGTCGGGATTGCCGGTATTGTAGCCCAGCAGATTTCTCAGGTGGGTCATAGTGTCTATATCCGCTTCTAAAAACTTAAACCCGCAATTATTTTCATTGAGATGAACGAGTTCCGCATGAAATTTTAAAGAAATATGGGATGTTGGAAGATGAATTTTCAGTGCACAACAAGTTCCTTTGGTAAGAGGAAGTAGAACTATGGAATGCAATAAAGCACCTCGCAAAGAGATGTCAAACAATTCCGCCGCATAGGTCTTATTGCTATGCTCAATTTGGGCACGTGCCTGAAATTTTAGGCGGTTAAAATACCGATAGCCACACATTACGACCTCTCAATCTAACGCCGGTTTCTTTCAAGGATGAAATAACAGGAATATATTTTAACGTTATTATGGTAAATTACAACATCGATTAGATCGTGCAGCGCATTCTCTGCCGTTGCCGGATTATAAGGGGCCCCACCACAATAAAGCGACGGCTCTTTTTAAGAATCATGGTATCACCTTCGTTTTTTGAAAAACTTCTGTGCTAATAAAAATAGCATACACGGAGGAGGTAATGTAGGGATTGTCCCTATATTCAAAGAATTCACCATTGGCGAATATTCTGAGTTGACAAACAGGGTGGCACAGACAAACTCCGTTTGTCCGTGCGGAACTTACTCAACGTTAGACGGTGCTCAATAAACAAAATGAATCACGACCTTAATTTAACCCGGAATGTTGATTTCGTTTCATTCAAACCAGTCTCCAGTTTTGTAATTTTATATTATTGCATTTTTTTGTGAACACGCATATCCTCACCTCTTATCTGAAAAAGGGGCTGGCGTATTTTTCAATACTCACGGTGGTCATAGGCCTTTGGGTAGGAAAGACCATTGTTTCGTCAGGCAGGGAAAAGATATGTCTGCGGATATGGTCGATCTGGCGTTTGGCCTCCTTTCGAGAACCGGCGCTGCCGACCGTACCGCAAAAGAGGGCGTCACCGGTAAACACGCAACCGGGCACAGAGTATGAGATACCACACGGCGTGCGCCCCGGTGTGGGGAGTGCGTGAAATCGTAAATGTCCAGCCTCAATGACCTCACCACCCCGCAACGAATGAGTGACGGCATGGATCTCCCCCTCTCCGGCACAGCTTTGTACCTGGTAGCGGCTGGTAAACACAGCCAATCCTTACCACTTAGTTTTCGAAAGATTCCCAAAAATAATCATGTTTCTCATGCCGTGTAGGGGCGGGTTTTAAACCCGCCCCTAGAGCGCCTGTCGAACCATCGCGGCGAAGTCCATGCCATCCTATCAACAAAGATATAACTTGATAAATGAGGGATTTCAAAACTGTGGTTGTAGAGCGGTGAAGCTCGCCGCCTTACAGATAAAAAGTCATCGAGGGTATAATTTAATAGATCAACCTTTAAGATCGGTTGGTTCAATAAGCGCGAACATAGCGGGAAGGACGCAATAAAAGGAACATAAAGCACTACACGACCTATCGGGATACTTCAATTTGCTCTACAAATGAAGTAAAGCAGTGGCATTATAAAATAGAGGGATTGAAATGGCAGACAAAAGAAATGGTCAAGGAAAGAGTAAAAAAGGCTCAATGTGATAAGAAAGATGGTGTTTGGTCTAATAAGCATGACTTGTATTTGTTGGCTTAGAGGGATTAAAGTTTTTTTGACCTTCTCTAAACTCCTTCCAGATTGACGTCGCCTCGGAAAGAAAGCCTTGCATATTGGTTCATGATCGGTATAATTAAGTACTTTATAATAAAACACACCTGCTTTGCCCTATCGCATCATGAGAAGAAACTATGGTTATCAATACCGTTTCTGCCGGGTGAGAATAGGGAAGAGGACAAATCATAGCAATTTTCCCGGACAACTTTGTGGAGATCAACAGGATTGATGCAATGGAAGTAAATACGGAAAAGAAGGTCGGGTATATCTTTAAAGCGCCCAGGGGCACAGAGGATATCCTGCCAACGAAATGGACATTATGGAGAAATCTTGAGGAGTCCGGGCGACAGGAGTTTGAACTCTGCGGTTATTATGAAATCCGCACCCCGGTGTTTGAAGACACCCGTTTGTTTGTCAGAAGCATTGGGGAGGCTACGGATATTGTTGAGAAGGAGATGTACACCTTTTCTGATAGCGAAGATTCAAGCATAACCCTGCGACCGGAAAATACGGCGCCTGTTATGCGGGCATATTTAGAGTATGAATTGTACAAGACTAAAAAATTTCAAAAATTTTATTACATCGGCCCGCAGTTCAGAAAGGAACGTCCGCAAGCCGGCCGGCTCCGCCAGTTCCACCAAATGGGGATCGAGGCGGTGGGCGCAACAGATCCCTTGCTTGACGTGGAAACGATCAGTGTGGCAACCAGGATATTCGACCGCATCGGCCTTAAAGGGTACAAGGTCAAGATTAATTCTATTGGTTGCGAGCAGTGCAGGCCAGTTTTCAGGAATATTCTGAAGGAAAAGCTTTGTGAACACGAAAAGGCTCTGTGTGAGCTTTGCCAGTCACGGCTCGGCCGGAATGTATTTCGGATCCTCGATTGCAAAAATGACGCCTGCAAGACGATCAGTCATCACATGCCTTCAATCAATGATTATTTGTGTGATGCATGTTTGTCTCATGCAAAAGCAGTGAGGGAGGCGCTTTTGGAGATTGGTATTCCTTATATTGCAGATGCCCATCTGGTGCGGGGGCTGGATTATTATACCAAGACGGTTTACGAAATTACCCACTCGTCATTGGGTGCGCGCGATGCGATCTGTGCCGGCGGACGGTATGACAATCTGATCTCTGATATTGGAGGACCTCCTATTGGTTCCGTAGGATTTGCTATCGGGATGGAGGCAACGATCCTTGCGCTTGAGAATGTTATGGCAAAGCACAAATCCATTTCTCAGGAAGTTTGCGGTCCGTCCCCGTCGATCTATGTTGTCTCCGTCAGTGAAGAAACCAAGAAGCACTGCTTTGGTCTGCTCAACCTTTTACGAAAAGCCAATCTTTCCGCAGATTTTGATTATGAAGGAAGAAGCCTGAAAGCGCAGATGCGTACGGCGAATAAAGCGGGGGTAAGATATGTTATTGTGCTGGGCCCTGACGAACTGGCGCGTGGCGAGGTCAAGATCAAGGTAATGGAGACGGGGGAGGAAGTATCCCTGAAACAAAACGAGGTCCTCAAGTGGTTTCTGAATAAGGGGTAGTCTGCAAAGAGTTAAAAAATTTTGCAATAAGGTAGTCTTTTGAAAAAGGTAGCGCCGAACGATAAAACACCCGTGCTGCGCATCTTATTTCGTGCCGATTACCTATAGATGTGCGAATTTATCAAAAAGCTCAATTATTACCAGATTTTGAATTACCGGGAGATTGTTGATATACCATGTCCAAATTGAAACGAACGCATACCAGTGGTCAGTTACGGATGGCAGACGTGAAATCGGTTGTTACGCTTGTTGGTTGGGTAAACAGCGTCCGCGACCACGGCGGGTTACTCTTTATTGACCTGCGCGACCGGTACGGTACTACGCAGGTGGTTTTTCATCCCGACAGAGGTGAGGAGTTCTACGAAACTGCCGGCCAATTGAGACCTGAATATGTTGTGGCGGTACAGGGGGTTGTTTCTGCGAGGCCGGAGGGTACCGTAAATCACAATCTTGACACGGGAGAGATAGAGGTATACGCAGATACCCTTGAAATACTCAATAAATCGGAAACACCGCCCTTCGAGATAACGGATGAGAGCAAGGTGTCTCTGGAATTACGGCTGAAACACCGTTACCTGGACTTAAGACGCCCTGCAATGCAGCGACGTCTGATCTTCCGTCACAAAGTCTGCCAGACAATACGTGAGTATCTGGACCGGTTGAATTTTGTGGATATCGAAACGCCGGTATTGACAAAAAGCACCCCGGAAGGGGCACGCGACTATTTAGTGCCCAGCAGGGTTAACCTGGGGAAGTTCTATGCATTGCCTCAGTCGCCCCAGCTTTTCAAGCAAATTCTCATGGTAGCCGGGTATGACCGTTATTTTCAAATCGTGCGTTGCTTTCGCGATGAAGACCTTCGTGCCCAGCGGCAGCCTGAATTTACTCAGATGGATATGGAAATGTCCTTTGTGGACGAAGATGATATTATTCAGGTTATCGAGGGACTTATGGCGACGATTTTCGATAAGGTTATTGGAAAGAAGATCACCACCCCGTTTCCACGTCTTTCGTACCGGGAGGCGATGGTCTCGTATGGCTGTGACGCCCCGGATTTACGCTTTGACATGAAGATAAAGGACGTATCTGACATCGTTCAGAAATCAGACTTCAAGGTGTTCCTGGATACGATACGGTCGGGTGGACAGGTCAGAGGTATCAATGCAAATGGCTGCGGGAATTACTCAAGGAAAGATATCGATGATTTAACAGCCTTTGTCGGTCAATTTGGGGCAAAAGGACTTGCATGGTTCAAGGTGGAGGAAACCGGTTTGTCCTCTTCGATAACGAAATTCTTTCCTGCAGAAACTCAGGAAAGGTTACAAAAACATATGGAAGCGAAAAGGGGTGATTTGCTTCTTTTTGTTGCTGATAAACCCAAGGTGGTTTCTCAGTCACTTGCGCAGCTACGGCTTCATCTGGGACAGAAAAACAAACTCATTGATACCCGTACATTTAATTTTTCCTGGATCGTGGGCTTCCCTTTGTTTGATTATAATGAAGATCTAAAACGGTATGAGTCTCTCCATCATCCGTTTACTTCACCGCATCCTGACGACCTTCCTTCAATGGAGGCGAAACCCCTGGAGGTGAAGGCTCGTGCATATGATCTTGTGTTGAATGGTGTGGAACTGGGCGGCGGCAGCATCCGTATTCACACGCCGGAAGTTCAGAAGAGAATCTTTCGTTTGCTCGGGATAGACGACGAGAGCGCTTATGCCAAATTTGGATTTTTGCTTGATGCGCTTAAGTATGGCGCTCCTCCTCATGGGGGGATTGCCCTGGGACTCGACCGTATGGTTACGTTGTTGTTGCAGCTTGATGATATCCGTGAGGTTATTGCATTTCCGAAGACGCAGAAAGCTACTTGTCTTATGACGAATGCACCATCGGAAGTTGATCCACAACAACTGAATGAATTGGGGATACGACTGGTGTAATCAGAGTCATTGAGGTCAAAAAATGTTAAAAACAAGTAACCATTTAGGTCTTTGAAAAAACTCTCTGCATGAATACTATTGTCTGGTAAAGACAGGTTTCAAACCTGCCCCTATGCAACAATGCTCTTCTTTGTTGGAAGTTTTTAAAAGACTAAATTATTACAAAAATAAATTCTAAATTTAAATGGAGAATTTCAAAACAATAGAACCATGACCATGAAACGACAATTGTTTTTTCTCTTTATCGGAGCTGCGTTTATATTGCTCTTAATCTCTGTCTCGTCTTTTGTGTATCTAAAATACAGGCACCGTTCCCTGTCAAAATCCAACTTTCAAACCCTGGACCAGTTTATACAGCAGGTCCCCCAGGAAAAACTCGATAAAGCCATTGCTGTTTTAAAAGAAGAACTGAGAAAAAATCCGAATTATTCAGAGGCTCATGTAGCTCTGGGTATACTGTATCATAAAAAGGAATTACTGGACGATGCATTGTCAGAACTGAAAACGGCTTTAACGATGAAACCTGATTTCATCAACATTTATCAGGAAATGTATCTGATTTACAAGGAAAAAGGTATGGAAGAAGAAGCCGGCAGGGCATTGGCTTCCTATGAAAAACTCAAAGAAAGCAAATAACAGGCTTTTTGTATCATGAAAGCAAAAGGATACCTATGCGAGATATGAAAAAATTTTTCTTTATATTCCTATCTGTGGTCACCCTCTGTGGCATAATCTCTTTGCGGCCTCTTTTGGCCGACAGGGACGATGAGGCGAACAGATGGTATCTCGATGCATACAATTTATACAAGTTGGGGAAACTGGATCAATCTCTGGAGATGTTGAAGAAGGTGACAGAGATTAATCCGGATCATGCCGAAGCGCACTTTGGAATGGGAAGCATCTATTTCAGGCAAAATATGTTTGACGATGCAGTTAAGGAATTTACCAAAGTTACTAAAATCAAGCCAGAATATGTTGAGGCATATCAACGGCTTTGGCTGGCATACAAGAAATTAGGTATGAACGACAAAGCGGAGGAAGAACTTCAAAAATATAAAAAATTGATAGAAGAACGCATGCAAAACATGGCGGGAGGTCCTTCTCAGGTAGTAAAGCCCGTTACTCCTTCCAAAAAAGAAGAACCGGAAGAAAGGGCAGAACCAGAAAAAACAGAGTCGCCGGAGACGAGGGCTGAAGCTTCCCATGCTGCAGAGACAAAACCGCCGGATACGTCTGCCCGCGATACCCGGGTTCCTGAATCGGGAGTTCAGGAGAAGGTGGTTGAAAAGGAAAGACCCGCTGTCGAAAAACAGGATGCGTCGTCAGAGGAATCCAGACCGCTTGCAAGCGAAAAGCCCTCTTTGCCAGAGACAAAGCCGCTGGGTGGATTGGAGGCGACAAAGCGATTTCAAAAGCAATATGCGGAACCTCCAAAACCGTCCTATGAAAAGAAAAGTGAACCGGAAAGTGAGCCGGAATATAAATCTCCTTATATCAAGGTAGATAAAAAGAATCCTGTATTTAAAAACCTTTTCAAATCATTTCGGCAAGCTGGTTCAACCTTATTTAAAAATCCTTTAAAAAAGAGTGCTGAAAGATGGAAGGGAACCTATTTTGGGAAGCTGATGAAAAGCATTCTTTACTATGTGGTTGGCGTACAAATCTGGTTGTGCATCGTCACCATTTTGGGCATGTATTTCTGGAAGAGCAAAAAACAAGGGGCATCGTAACAATTTGGTTTTTTAAAAATCGTACGTTTCAGGAAATCGGCATGAAACAAACTACGTAGTGCGGGTGATTTATCGTTCGGCAGGGCTCACGACGAAGTCCTGCGGCTGCCAGGGAGCAGTAAAAGCCGGGGTACTCAGAAAACACCAGAAGGCAGATTACCACAAAAGATTCATCGGGAAGAGCGAAGCTCATGCGAGCCTTCAGCACAAGATAATGAGTGAAAAAAAGGTTGCCACGCCGGTAAAGTCCTCAGATGCTGGCAAAAGAAAGAAAAACCGGGTCCTCATCGTAGCCATTATGGTATTTGGAATTTTATTGCTGATAATACAGTTTAGTAAACAATTAGGTATTGAAGGGTTTCCGTAAGACGAAATCTGTTGTTACCGGAACAAAGGCAATTCCTTTGATTCAGATAGAAGTGCAGTTATAATCTGGCTAACGTTCTCCATTTCATTTCCGAGATAACGTACCTTATTTTCCCGATCCAGTACTACAATCATAGGGATCATTTCTACATTATAAAGAGCAGGGAGTTTTCCCTTCCAACGTTTTCCGTCAAATATTTGTGGCCACTCAACCGATTCCTGCTTTACAAAACCACGCAAATCCTCAATGTCATCATCGAGGCTTATGCCAAGGAACTGAACTCCCTTATCCTTAAACTTACTATATAATTTTTTGAATTTAGGAAACTCCTCTATACAAGGATCAGCCCATGTTGCCCAAAACTCCAGAATGGTAACATTTCCTTTGTATTTTGACAGGTCAATAACATTTCCATTAAAGTCCGTTACATTAAAAGGCGGCGCATCCTTGCCGATCCGCACCATGCCGTTCAATTCATTGCCAAAGGCATCTGCAGCCCTGGGCTCAACCTGCCGTAGCTCCGCTACCGTCTCTTTTGCTGTAGTTAAATCTCCCTTTGCTAAGAGTGCCTTTGCCTTAAAGTATAGGGTGCGAGCTTTAAAATTATGATCGATCTCCCCCTGCTTTAAAACCGCATTAAAACAGGTAATGGCATCTTCAAAATTCCGCATTTCAAAATGAACTACGCCAGTATAAAACCTTGCCTGCAATGCCTCGTCTGTTTGTGCATAGGTATCGATTAGCGTATTGAGATCCTTCAGCGACTCTTCGTAGTATTTCTTTGCATCCTTAAATTTCATTTCGGTCAAACCGCTTAGGGTTTTTCTGATGATCTCTAACTGTTTTGCCGCATTTGTATCGTGTCTCAGTTCATCTGCATTTCCGGTATATCCTACACATAGTAAAAAAACAGATACCATTGCAGTAAAAACCAGGCACATCCTTTTTTTCATCATGACTGACCCCCGTAGATTCATAAAATGTCGTTTCTGACAACCAGGTATTTTTGAACACAGATAGTTTCAAATGTTAACATGAATATATCATACATTCAAGAATCATTTCGTTCTGGCAACCGATCATCGCGGCGGGCGTAAAAGGAATCGGCAGTTAAGGTAAAAAAAATTAGGAAACCTGCTCTCATAAAACTTGTCCAAGCGAATCTTGTTTCATTGCTCCTGAGATGTCTTCCACACGTTTTTAGCGGGAATTCAGAAAGTTCGGGTCTATTGGATACCCGGCAAAAGCGTTTTTTATGATAAAAACCGTACATAAATATTTCTAATCGGATAAAGCTACTGCGCGATAAGTCGAAGGTTCGCAGCGGGAAAGAGAAATAAAAAAATTACGTTGCAAATCCATTGGCTTTCACCTTAAAATTTAAAAATATTAATAGCCGTAAGGGTCCTTTGCGAAATAGTAAGGAGTATTGAAAAAAATGAATAAAAAGACTTTGTCATCTATCTTTTTGGTCATAACAAGCATTGCGTTGTTTACTGGCGGATCTTCTGCAAACTCCCTGAAGCTTGATGTAAAAGAGCATGTGCTGAAGAATGGTTTAAAATTGCTTATGCTGGAGAAGCATGATGTGCCGATTGTATGCCTTCGCGTTAATTATAAGGTCGGGTCGGTTGATGAACGGCCGGGGATTACTGGCGTTTCTCACCTCTTTGAACATATGATGTTTAAAGGCACAAAGATATTTGGAACCAAAGACTATACTGTGGAAAAACCTTTGCTTGACAAAGAAGATGATTTGGTCACAAAACTCTCTAATGAAAGAGACAAGGGGGAATCTGCTGATAAGAAGAGAATTGAATCGCTCGAAAAGGAGTTGGAAGAAGTGAGAAAAAAACTCCGGGAGTTGGTGGTAAAAGACGAGGTCTTTTCGCTCTATTTACGGCACGGTGCTTCCGGATTGAATGCAGCAACGAGTACCGACGGCACCTATTATTTTTGTGATCTCCCTGCAAACAAGCTGGAATTGTGGTCATTCATTGAATCGGACCGCATGAAAAATCTCGTGCTCAGAGAATTTTATTCTGAACGGGACGTCGTTATGGAAGAGAGGAGACTCAGAACCGAGAATAGCCCGATGGGCTTGTTGATTGAACAACTGAATGCGGTAACCTTCATTGCACATCCTTATCGCTGGCCTACGATTGGATGGAGATCTGATGTGCAGAATATTACCAAGACAGATACGGAAGAATATTTTAAGCGATACTACGCCCCCAATAATGCAGTAATCGTTATTGTGGGTGATTTTCATCCTGATGAGACGGTGAAATTAGTGGAAAAATACTTTGGTGATATTCCCAGTCAGCCAGCACCCCCAAAGGTAAAAACGGTGGAACCCGAACAGAGAGGGGAACGGCGGGTAGAGATAGAGTTTGAGTCAAATCCCTTTGTCGCAATTTCTTATCATATTCCTGCCATTGGCCATCCTGACCTGTATGCCCTGGATATCCTGAGCTCGCTTCTCTCAGACGGCAGAACCTCGAGATTATATAAATCTTTGATTGAAGAAAAACGCATTGCCGTTATGGCTCACGCTTACAATGATATCAGTAAATATCCTGATGCATTTACGTTTATTGCCGTGCCACGGGCGCCTCATACGGTGGCGGAGATAGAAGCAGCATTTTATGAAGAAGTCGAAAAACTAAAAAAGACGCCTCCCACCGATTGGGAAGTGCAGAAAATTAAAAACCAGTTAGAGGCAGATTTTATCCGCGGTCTTAATTCCGCTTCCGGGCTTGCCAATGAGATAGGAGAGTTTGAAGTCCTTTCTGATTGGCGGTACATTAACACCTTTATGGACAAGCTGTCACAGGTAACTGCAGAGGATGTGGTACGGGTTGCAAATAAATATCTGGCGAAGAATAACCGAACCGTGGCGATGTTGGTGAAAAAAGAAAATAACCAAAAGATAAAAGAGACAAAAGAAACAAATCCTGCGAAAAAACCAGCGTTAGCGCATTAAAAAGTTTTTTCGGCAACATAAAATTGCCGTGCAAAAGCGGAGAAACAAGGGAGATAAAACGTGAACAAAAAAAAGTATTTTGCTTTTCTGGTATGTATGTTTTCTATGGTTTATTCCGGTAGTCTCGTTGCGCAGCCTCAGGGGCATGAGCATGTTGTGACTCCTCCTGCTGTGAAACCCGAGTCGGAGGGTGCAAGGATTGTATCGGGTTTTAAATTTAAGCCACTCAATTTTGTTCCTCCAAAAGTGGAGAGGGTTGTTCTGGAGAATGGTATGGTTGTGTATCTTCTGGAAGATCATGACCTGCCTTTATTTAATATCACTGCACGTGTCAGAACGGGCGCCGTGTATGAACCACCGGAAAAAGCCGGATTGGCAAGTATGACCGGATATGTAATGAGAAGCGGAGGTACGATATCGATGCCGGCAGATAAGATGAATGAGGAGCTTGAATTTATGGCCGCCTCGGTGGAAACCTCTATTGACCGTGAATCAGGGAGTGTTAATCTGTCTGCACTCAAGAAGGACATTGACAAAGGCTTAAAAATCTTCGCTGATGTAATCATGAATCCGGCCTTTCCAGAAGAAAAGATCCGGATGAGAAAAGATGAAGTCATTGAATCTATCCGGCGTGAAAATGATAATCCCTCACAAATTGCACACCGGGAATTCCGCAGGGTTTTGTATGACAGCAAACATCCGTACAGCAGAAAGATTGAGGGAACCCTGGAAACTATTGAGAAGATTACCCGTGAGGATATGATCTCCTTTCATAAGAACTATTTCCGTCCTAATAATAGTATTTTTGGAATATCGGGAGATTTTAATAAGGATGAGATTATCAGGAAACTCAATGCTGTGTTTTCCGGATGGAAAAAAGAAGAGGTTTGTTTTCCGGAAGTTCCCAAGGTAGAAAGCAGATTTGAAAAGTCTGTTTATTATGTATACAAGGACATCAATCAGGCGAATGTTATTATGGGCCACCTGGGCATTCAACGCAGGAATCCGGATTATTTTCCTGTAATGCTTATGAATTTTATCCTGGGTGGCGGAAGTTTTACTGCCCGTATTCCGGGCAGGATTCGTTCGGATGAGGGACTTGCCTACTCTGCTTACAGCGCCTTTCAGACGGCGCGTGATCTGGGGATATTCTTTGTTGCATGTCAGACCAAGTCGGAGTCAACGAACCGCGCCATCTCCATAGCGCTGGAAGAACTGGAAAAAATTTGTAAAACTCCCGTCGATAAAGAAGAATTAGCCCAGGCGAAGGAAACCTTTGTGAATCAGTTCATTTTCCGGTTTACGACAAGCGCCAGTATCGTCGCGCAAAAGGTAGATATCGAATATGAAGGATTGCCATTGAATTATCTGGAAACGTATCTGGAGAATGTTCAGGTCGTTACTCAGAATGATATTCAACGGGTTGCCAGGAAATATCTGCATCCGGACAAGATCAGGATTCTCGTGGTGGGGGACAGGGAAAAGTTTGACAAACCCCTTGATAGTTTTGGAAAGGTCAACGTTATTGAGTTGAAATAGAGTATGATGGAAATTAAGCCCGTTACTATGGAAATTCCTGAGGGGGCCAATATCATTATTGGGCAAGCCCATTTTATTAAAACCGTTGAAGACCTGTATGAAGTTCTGATCAACGCCGTGCCCGGTACAAAATTTGGCATCGCCTTCTGTGAGGCCTCTGGCCCACGCCTAGTCAGGGCAGAAGGGAATGATGCCACGCTTCGGGAAACGGCGATTCAAAATGCCCGCACGATTGCAGCAGGTCATACCTTTGTCGTCATTATCAAAGAGGCATTTCCGGTGAATGTGCTGAACGCCGTCAAGGCTTGTCCTGAGGTATGTACTATCTTTTGTGCAACTGCCAATCCTGTGCAAGTCATCGTGGCTGAAACCGAACAAGGCAGGGGAGTACTGGGCGTTGTTGATGGTTATAGTCCGAAAGGAGTGGAGGGTGAAAAAGACATCCAGAACCGAAGGCAGTTTCTTCGGAAAATCGGATATAAATTTTGAATTGGTTCCTTCTGTCTTTTTTTTGCGCCTTTTTTACTGCATCGGCTGATGCCCTTTGCAAGAAGTCACTTCATAAGAGCAACGAATATCTCATCGCATGGGTGCGGATAGGATTTGCCTCGCCTTTTTTACTCTTACTTTTACCGTTCATCGAGATACCCAGGCCAGACATCCATTTTTATTTTGCAATGCTCCTCCTGCTTCCGTTGGAGACTATTGCCCTCATTCTGTATATGAAGGCGATCAAAATATCGCCTTTGTCCATCAGTTTGCCGTTTCTTGCTTTAAGCCCGATTTTTATGATCTTTACTTCAGACCTTATCCTGGGTGAAAAGCTTGGGAAACATGGTGTCGTGGGCATTGTCCTCACTGCGGTTGGTGCTTACCTGCTGAACGTAAGAACCACCAGGAAGGGCATATTAGAACCCTTTAAGGTCATACAGCGGGAGCGCGGCTCGCTCTATATGATCATTGTGGCCTTTATCTACAGCGTTACCTCAAACTTAGGGAAAATGGCAATATTGCATTCCAGCCCGCTCTTTTTTACTGCAACGTTTCTTCCCATATTCTCTGTAATTTTTCTTCCCGTTCTGTTATGGAATAATCAGGGTAAAATGGGGCAGATATTTTCTCGGGTAACCCTGTTTGGTCCGATTGGCTTTTCTATTGCCCTTGCCACCGTTACCCAGTTTCTTGCAGTAAATCTTGCAGAAACTGCTTATGTTATTTCCGTGAAACGGATGAGTCTCCTTTTCGGCATACTATACGGCGCCTTTTGGTTTCGCGAAACCAATATTATGGAACGATTCATTGGCGGTATTACTATGATTGCTGGGGTTGTCATTATTATGGTATTTTAAAAAGAGCAAGATTCCTGAATGTGCTATCTGTTTCTGCTTCGGGGAACTATTATGTGTGCTTTTCATATGTTAATAAGTTCTAGCCGGTCTTTAAAAGTTTCCAAAATCTTTTGTTTCATCTTGTCGTGGGTGTTTATGATAAGTTGCGGATCCTGGGAAACAAGTTCAAATGCGTCATCTCTGGCTTTTTTGAGTATAGGAAAATCCTTTACGATGTCGCTTATTCTGAGCTCGGGCAAACCATGCTGACGCGTACCAAAGAATTCACCCGGACCCCGCAATTGGAAATCCATCTCGGCGATTTTAAAGCCATCACAGGTCCTCGTCATAGTCCTGATCCGTTCATCCGATACAGAGCTATTGTGATTCCCAAACAGCAGACAATACGACTGCCCACTTCCCCTGCCTATGCGTCCACGCAATTGATGAAGCTGGGATAAGCCAAACCGTTCTGCGTGTACGATCGCCATTATCGAGGCATTGGGAATGTCGATCCCCACCTCGATGATTACGGTGGATACCAGGATGTCATATCGTTTTTCCTTAAAATCCATCATAATCTTATCCTTTTCAGCAGATTTCATCTGGCCGTGAAGTAAGCCCACCCTGAGGGTTGGGAACACTTCCTGCTGCAACCTTTTTGACTCTGTAACTGCCGATTTCAGGTCAAATTTTTTTGATTCTTCAACAAGAGGATAGACGATAAAAACCTGTCTGCCCTTTGTAATTTCCGCATGCATAAAACGATAGGCATTCATTTCTTTATTTGCGGGGATCCAAAGAGTCTTAACGGGGGAACGTCCAGGTGGCATTTCATCTAATAGTGAAATATCCAAATCGCCAAATAGAGTAAGAGATAAGGTGCGGGGAATCGGGGTTGCAGTCATGATCAGCACATCAGGGCAAGTCCCCTTCTTTTTCAACTTCAGGCGTTGCACTACACCAAATTTATGTTGTTCGTCTATTACCACAAGGCCGAGCTGTTTGAACTGAACGGTATCCTCAATAAGGGCATGCGTCCCCACAACCAAATCGACCTGGCCGGATTGGATTTGATCCAGAATGTCCTTTTTTTGTCTGAAACGGATATCGCCCGTCAATAACCGTATCCTGACATGCGAATGTTCCAGATATTTCTGAATAGTTTGGAAATGTTGCTTGGCCAGTATTTCTGTTGGCCCCATAAAAGCAGCTTGATAACCGTTGGCAATGGCGGCAAGGATGGCATACATTGCCACAACGGTCTTTCCGGAACCGACGTCGCCTTGAAGCAGGCGGTTCATAGGCTTGCTGCTTCGCATATCCTCCGTAATTTCATAAATTACCCGTTCCTGCGCCTTTGTCAGGGTAAACGGGATGAGGTTCCGGATATGGGCGTCGACGTTTGCCCCGATCTTGAACGAAAGTCCAGTCTCTTCTTTAATGCCACGACGTCTCAGAGCCATGGCTAATTCAAGGGTAAACAATTCTTCATAGACAAGTCTGGATCTGGCGTTTTTTAAATGTTCAAATGTTTCCGGAAAATGGATATCTCTTATTGCCTCATTTATAGAGACGAATCGATTTTTTCTTATAATCTCTTCTGGAAGCGCCTCCTCGATATAACCAGAAAACTGATACACCGCCAGTTTCATGATCTTGCGGAAATGGGTCTGACTCATACGCTCGGTAAGCGGATAAACAGGAACAACGGCTCCTTCCTTCGCCGGAAATTCGTCCTCCTGGATAATTTCATATTCCGGGCTTAACATCTGCAGGTATTTGTATGCACCTACCTTGCCATGCAGAATAACTGTATTATCGACACGGAATTTATTCGCTAAAAACGGCTGATTAAACCAGGTCGCCGCAATCGTGCCCGTTCCATCGCCGACAAAGACTTCCAGGATATTTTTTCTGCTTCTTGCCATTCTTGTTTGAACGCCAAGTATCTTCCCCTGGATGGTAATTTCTGCTCCTACTGCAGCCTCTGAAATCTTTTGTATGCGGGTATGGTCTTTGTAATCTCTTGGGAAGTGGAAAAGCATGTCGCGTATCGTGTGGATTCCCAACTTTCCAAAGATATCACTCCGTTTTGGTCCAACACCTTTCAGGTATTGGACGGATTGCTGTAACGGGGATTGTGAGGTTGTCTTTGCTATCGGTTGAGTATCGACCATAGGAAGATATTAAGTGCCTGAACCGGTAGATCGGAATGCGAGGAGATGGCGATCAGCGCTGCTATAGTCAGCAAAAATGCTGAAATATTTTTATAACATTATTTTGTTAAAAAATATTTTCAATCATGGCGGAGAGGCCGGGATTCGAACCCGGGGTAGAGATTTTGTCTCTACAACGGTTTAGCAAACCGTCGCTTTCAGCCGCTCAGCCACCTCTCCGGTATAATATCATTTTGTAAAAACTCCTTTTCCCCATTTGCCGCTTTTATGAAGAGAGGTTCTCAGGAAAAAGATGTTTTTAGAAAAAATTTTCAAAAATCCCTCAGGCCTCCTTCTTTAACGGAGATACAAGGGGATTGGTTCCTCCCGTTGGAGCGCTTGGTTACGGTTATGCAGTGCTCTGTATCTTGTATAACGTTTCATAAAATCTATACACAAGCAAATGTCATTGAGAGGAGTGAAGCGACGAAGTAATCTGTTGTTCATAAAAAACTTAAGATTGCTTCACGGTTGCTCGCAATGACAATTGCATAACTTATGTAGACATTTTTATGAAATGCTACACTATTCCGGATTGTTTTCAATAAAATAACCACGGATACCTTTCCTCAATATACTTAAGATATTCGTGGTTTATTCCTGATTGAAAAGTTCCAAACCGTTTTATTGTACTTGGCGGAGGGAGTAGGATTCGAACCCACGGGAGGCTTTCGCCTCCAGCAGTTTTCAAGACTGCCGCCATAGTCCACTCGGCCATCCCTCCTCGCATCCATGAACCTGTCAGGAACAGGCTAAAACTCACTTTCTGTTTTGCAAACTTCCTCCAAGACCTTTGTGGCTACAAAGATCGGCGTATTCCTTTGCATAGCCACTGCAATAGCGTCGCTGGGTCTGGAATCTATCTCCACCATTAATTCATTTTGCTGCAATACAATCTTTGCATAAAAGGTATTATTCTTCAGGTCGTTGATAATGATTTTTCGTATTCCTGCATTCAGGCCTTCGATGATGCTTCCTATCAGGTCATGTGTCAAGGGGCGTGGAGTGGTAACCCCTTTCACTGCCCGATCAATTGCCCATGCTTCATGAAGACCAATAACGATGGGGAAGCTTCGTTGTCCTTCCCTTTCCTTCAAAACAATTATCTGGTGATCGCTGGTCTCCGTAATGATGATCTTTGAAAGTTCCATAGGAACCATACTGCATCCCTTTCTTTAGATCGACAATTTTACACACACAAACTGGCTATCAAATTGTCTCGTACCGTACAAATTAGCTAAAATTGTAGCACATCGACCTCTTTTGTCAAATAATTTTTCGCTTTTAACGGTGCAGGCCCTCTGCAGGACTGACAATAATGGTCACAGGCCTCTGAAACTTTATTGACACCCCCAGCCTTGATTGATATACTAACTTCCCGTCCACAATAGCCTCTAGATATTTTCTATGAAAAAAAGTTATGGCTCATCGTCTCTGACTTTTTATAATAAAACGGTTTATATAAACTGACCTGATCTACATGGAATCGTATTACCATCGTTCAAAAAACATTGCCAATAGTTATTTGTTTATCCTGCCTTTACTGGTCTTATATGAGACGGGAATCGCATTGCAAGGATCGGGTATTAAAAATGCTTCGGGTGTCTTTATTGAAAAAATTTTTACTCTATTTGGCAAAAATGGTTCTTTAATATTTAATTTTTTGGTTATTGTTTTCTTTCTAATATCAGCAATTTATGTAGAAAAAAAACATAAACTGGATCTTCTGACATTCATCTTTATGTTTTTAGAAAGCGCGGTGTATGCCCTTTTCATCGGCAATGTCATTGGGTTTGTTGTGTATAAGCTCTTATTTCCTTGTGCACTGGCAAGGCCTTTTTCTGTTAATACATGGCTGGGGATTATTCTTTCAATCGGAGCTGGGGTATATGAAGAGATTGTGTTCCGTCTTTTGCTTATCAACCTGTTATACTTTCTCTTTGCAACCCTCTTGAAAATCTCCAAAGCCATGAGCGCAATAATAAGTGTTATAACAGGCGCTCTACTTTTTGCTGCTATGCATTATGTAGGAAGCCTGGGTGATGTTTTAACAAACACAAGCTTTGCTTTTAGGGCATTATCTGGAGTGGCTTTAGCCACGATATTCCTGTCCCGGGGTCTGGGCGTTGCCGTGTATACCCATGCTATTTACGACGTGCTTTCCGTACTAAGACCATTTCACGTTTCCGGAGGGTAAAGTGGAAAATATTATTGTTGGTATCACCGGGGCAAGTGGCGCTCTCTATGCACAACGTCTGTTACAGATCCTCAGCAAGCTGGAATACCACGTCCATTTGGCAATATCGGATGCGGCTGCTCTGGTTATCAAGCATGAACTAGGAGTTGATTTCAATGGTATCTATCCGAATTCTGCACTATTTTCCGAGTGTTTTATGGATAATATTACTTGCTACAACAACTCGGACATGGGCGCGACTATCGCCAGTGGTTGCTACCCAGTCAAGTCAATGATCATCATTCCCTGCAGTATGAATACCTTGTGTTCAATTGCCCATGGCATTTCAAACAATCTTATCCAGCGCGCGGCAGGCATTACAATAAAAGAGGGACGAAAACTGATAGTTGTACCCCGTGAAACACCTCTGTCCCCCATTCATCTGGAGGCTATGCTGAAATTATCATCCGCCGGGGCATGTATCTTACCAGCAATGCCGGGATTCTATCATCATCCAAAGACGATAGGGGATCAGGTGAATTTTGTTGTGGCTAAAATATTGGATGTGTTGTGTATACCTCACACCCTCATACCTGAATGGCATGGAGAAGCATATATTCAGGAAGAAAGATGTATGAACCCTTTATATTAGCAGTAGTCGATATCCGATTTATTATGTAAGATGCAATGGAAACTTTCCAATTTTTATAAATTTATCGAAGATCCGTATTCCACGAAAGACAGTCAGCGAGCTTTGTCAAAATCTTTGTCAAGTTCTCTGAAGGATTTAGAAACTTTCCCATGTCTTCCGAAAAACAAAGAAAAACAGATAGAGGGGATTTATGACTGATATTCAACATAACAATGTACCGCCGGGGGCAGGGTGGCAAACGGTATATATAAAAAAGAGCAGAGGTGCGGGTTTTTGGATTGCTATTGGTTTTGCCTTGTTCTTTTTCTTATGTGCTCTACTGTTCTTTGTCCTTTTCATCGGCTCTCTTGTTCTCAATAAGTCATTTATTACGGGCGCTGTGGTGAAAGCTGAAAAACACGTTGATGAAACCATTCTTGAAGAAAACGGAGAAAATAAAGTAGCTATCATCTCCATTAAGGGTATATTGAGTAATGAATCGGCAGAAGGTTTCTTTCTGGAAAAACCCAGCATTGTTGATGTTGTAAAACAACAACTTGAGTATGCCGCGGATGATAACCAGGTAAAGGCGGTGCTGCTTGAAATAGATAGCCCGGGCGGTGGTATCACAGCAAGTGATATTATCTACCATCAGATTACAAAATTTAAAACTGGGACGCAGAAAAAGGTTGTTGTCTATATGCAGGATGTTGCTGCTTCCGGCGGGTATTACATCTCCACCGCAGCCGATGCCATTGTCGCGCATCCCACAACAATTACCGGAAGTATCGGGGTAATTATGCCATTAATTAATGTGGCAGAACTGATTAATCGGTATGGTATCAAGGATAATTCCATTGCATCCGGTAATCTCAAAGAGATTGGTTCTCCATTGAAACAGATGACGGCAGATGAAGCAGATGTGTTAAAAGGCATCATTAATGAAATGTACCTGCAATTCGTACAGGTGGTTTCCACAGGAAGGAATCTTGATATTGAAGCGGTAAAAAAGATTGCGGACGGAAGAATCTATACCGGAAAGCAAGCGCTCGAAAATGGGTTAATTGATCAGTTAGGCTATCCGGAAGATGCTATCGCTATGACAAAAAAAATGGCAGGACTTACGGAAGCAACAGTTGTGCGATATAAAAAACATTACGGGCTGACGGACCTTTTTGGCTTGATGTCTAAAAAATTGTTTCAGCAGAATACCATCAAGCTGGATATTTCTCATCTGCGAGACCGTAACGATACCAAGCCTATGTATCTTTGGAATGGCTATTCCGGGAATGAGTAGGATTCATAGCGTGTGTGGTTTATCATTCGACGAAGCTTATGACGAAGTCCCTTGCGGTTTACCTGTAAGGGGGAGCTTCGCCTAAAAAGTTCAGCCGAACGATCGGTGATGGCTTTTTCATAAAATTTGATTATTATAAAAAAAATAATATCGTTGGGTTTTTATCTTTTAAAACCCAACCTAAATAAATCACTTTTTGTTAAATATGAAAATGGTTCGAGTTCGTTTTGCACCTTCACCTACCGGTCTCTTGCATATTGGAAATGCACGCATGGCCGTTTACAACTGGCTATTCGCAAGACGGCATAACGGCATCTTTATTCTGAGGATCGAAGATACCGACATTGTACGTTCTGAAAAAAAATATATGGTTCAACTCATGAATGACCTCCATTGGTTAGGTCTGACATGGCAGGAAGGCCCGGATGTGGGCGGTCAATACGGCCCGTATATACAGTCAGAGCGGTTGCAGATCTATCACGATATCTGCCAGAAATTCATAAAAGAAGGGCTTGCATACCGCTGCTATTGTACCTTGGAGGAATTGGAAGAACGCAGGCAGATTGCAAAACTAACAGGAAAGCCTCCGCGATATGACAATCGCTGCCGTAACCTGACAGACAAACAGATAAAGGCTTTTGAGGCATCCGGACTGAGTTTCACTGTTCGTTTTAAAGTACCGGAGGAATTGCTTGTCTTTGAAGATTTAATTCGGGGGGTATGTCAATTTGACATGAGTTTGTTCGGCGATTTTGTGATTATGCGGTCTGATGGAACACCTTCGTTTCACTTTGCCGTTGCTGTAGATGACACCATGATGAAGATTACCCACGTCATCCGCGGGGAGGATCATTTATCGAATACACCATGTCACATAGTGCTTTTTCATGCATTGGGTCACAAACCACCGCAATTCGCTCATCTTTCGCTTACTATGGGTGCAGACCGAACCCTCCTGAGCAAACGGCATGGGGCATTTTCTCTTTCTGAATACCGTAAATTGGGTTATTTGCCAGAGGCGATCCTTAACTACATGATGCTTCTCGGGTGGGCGCCAAAGGATAAAAAGGAAAAATTTAGGGCAGACGATATTGTCGATGCGTTTGAAATCGGTACAATGAGCAAGGCGCCATCGGTATTTGATCAGCAAAAGTTAGATTGGTTAAGCGGGCAATACCTCCGGGAAGCTGAGATAGAAAGGCTTGTCGATTTAGCGATACCTTATCTGCAAGCTGCAGGATTTATTTCTACAAATGAACACGAAATTGACAGGGCTATGCTGAGATTGATCGTGGATGCCGTGCGAAACAACATGTCCTGTATGTCTCAAATTGCCCAGGAAACAAATATCTTTTTCAGAGATGTTGTTGTCAGTGAAAAACATGTTGAGTTTCTATCGTCAGAGATAACACAATCGGTACTCTTGTCTTTATACAACGAACTCTGCAAAACACACGTTCTTTCTTCTGAAATTTTCAAAAATATTCTAAAGGCTGTTCAAGAGGAAACAAAGGTAAATGGCAGGGGACTTTATTTGCCTATCCGGGTCGCCTTAACCGGAAGAGAACACGGACCAGAAATTTACAATATTGCTCTGATTTTGGGCATTGATGCGTGCAAAAAAAGGATCGAACGATTCCTTCTGATAAGAAAGTAATTGTTCGATGTTGGTGAAAACATGAATAAAATTAACCTTGGACCGGGTTGACTCATCAATTTCGTACTTCAGATTTTGTCTTTTACGACCCGTTTTGGGTCAGGGTATGAAAATGTGTATTTTCTTACCATTACTTTAGAGGAACCATTAGAACGCAGATTTAATATCTTAAGAATATAAACATGACGCTAAAATTTTATAACTCTCTAACAAAAAAAAAGGAAATCTTTACCCCTTTGCATGAAGGTCTTGTGACTATGTATGTTTGTGGTCCTACCGTTTATGACCATCCTCACATCGGGCATGCAAAGAGCTATGTGAGTTTTGATGTTATCGTCCGTTATCTTCGATATATGGGTTATAAAGTTCGTTACGTACAGAATATCACCGACGTCGGACATCTGACTGACAATGCTGATACCGGTGAAGATAAGATACTAAAACGCGCCCAGAGAGAACGACTAGATCCGGCAGAACTTGTCGAAATTTATACCCGAAGTTACTTCGAGGACATGGATGCGTTGAACAATGTAAGGCCCAACATCTCACCACGGGCAACGGCGCATATTCCGGAACAAATTGAACTCGTGGAAAAGTTGATTGCAAAAGGGTTTGCCTATGTATCCAACGGTTCTGTCTATTTTAACGTTAATGCCTTTAAGGAATATGGAAAGCTTTCTGGAAGAAAGCAGGAGGAACTTGAGGCAGGCGCCCGGATAGAAATTAACCCAGAGAAAAAAAATCCTTCCGATTTCGCACTTTGGAAGAAGGCAGAGCCTAGCCACATCATGCGATGGAAGAGTCCCTGGGGAGAAGGCTTTCCCGGCTGGCATCTTGAATGTTCCGCCATGTCGATGAAATATCTCGGACAGACCCTGGATATTCATGGTGGCGGACTGGAAAACATCTTCCCGCATCACGAGTGCGAAATTGCACAGAGCGAAGCAGCGAATGAATTGCCCTTTGTGCGATACTGGATTCACAATAATATGGTCACCGTAAATGGTCAAAAAATGGGGAAATCTCTCGGGAATTTTATTACTCTCAAGGATGCCTTTAAAAAATACAACCCCTTAACTGTCCGGTTCTTTATCCTTAATACCCATTACCGCAGCCCATTGGATTTTAGTAATGAGGCGCTGGATGCGGCGGACAAAGGCCTCAAACGCCTGCTCAATACCATGGAAAATCTGTGGGAGCGGATCAACTCCGCAAAGAATGGTTCATCTCCTGATGCTATCTATGAGAGATTGGAACACTGCAAAAAGGCCTTCCTCGAGGCAATGGACGAAGACATCAACACCTCCAGCGCAATAGCCGCCCTTTTTGACTTATCAAAAGAGGTCAATACCTTGCTTAACTCAGGCCAGGAGGTCAGTAAGAAATGCCTGGAGGACATTGACACCCTGTATCAGCAACTCGGCGGTGATATTCTGGGAATTGTCCCGAAACGCAGTGATAAAGGGACAAAAGCACAAACTGCAACCCTTTCCTTTGGTTGGCAAGCTGAAGATAAAACGACGGAAAATGTCATGAATGTCCTTATCGACACCCGCAATGAATTGCGGAAGGCGAAGCAGTGGCAATTATCAGATTTTATCCGTAATAAACTCTCAGAAATCGGTATTGCACTGGATGATAAACCAGACGGTACCACATGGAAAAAGGCAAAATAAGCAGCTATGATTACCTTAGAACAGGTTAAGAGCCATCCGGACGTTCAAGTATATATAAAAAAAGCAAATGATTTTTTAGGGGTAATCGGCTATACGGAACATGGAGAACGCCATGGAAATTATGTAGCAAAAAACGCGAGGAAAATTCTTCAGGATCTTGGTTATGATGAAAACACTTGTGAACTCGCAGCCATCTCCGGGTATATTCATGATATAGGAAATGTGGTTAGCCGCCACTCGCATCCGGAACACAGCGCTTTCCTGTCTGCTCTGTTCTTAAAAGAACTCAACATGCCCGTGGAAGACCGTGTTCTCGTGATGAGCGCAGTAGGAAACCATGATGAGGGTACCTGTGATATCGTAAGCCCCGTATCTGCAGCGCTCATTATTGCAGACAAATCGGATGTCCACCGTTCGAGGGTAAGAAGTACAAAGGAGATTACCTTTGACATCCACGACCGGGTCAATTACGCCGTAACAAAATCCGAGCTGCATATAGACATACCAAAAAAGGCAATCACCCTCAATCTCGATATTGACAAGGATATCTCGGACATGGTGGAATATTTTGAGATATTTACGGCTCGCATGGTTGCCTGCCGGCGCGCCGCAAAACTCCTGGGGTGTACATTTGACGTAAAGGTAAATGGCTCGCCGTGATGTCTTGCGGTGTCATTTCGGACCCCCTTCTCTTGTAATAAGTATTTCCACAACCCTCTTTTCCTCCTTCACTAAGGAGAAGAGGGTTGCGGCTTTGCTGCATGATGAGAATTGAAAAGGAAACTTCATTATGATGAAATCCTTCAAAATCTTCCTTGCCTCATCCTCTGAATTAAAAGAGGACAGAGATGCATTCAGAATATTCCTCAGCGTCGAAAACGACCGCTTACACAGAAAAGATATTTACCAAGGAGAGACATACATACATGATTCAACCACATAATACGATACGAAGCGCCTGTTTACTGGCAATATTAGGTATGTTGGTTATGGTTACCGGCTGTGCGGAACAGAAAGGATTTCGGCAGGAAAGCGCTGCGCTTTCTAAGCAACGGAAAAAAAAGGGGAAACTAGCCCCGGTAATCACTGCCGAAAACAAGCTGTGTGTCAGTTGCCACCGGAACCACTCCCCTGCCCTTGTTCTGGAATGGGAACGGTCGCGGCATGCACAGCACGGCGTCGGTTGTGTGAATTGCCACAAGGCAAATCAGGGAGAGATTGATGCCTGGCAGCATGGAGGCGCCTTGGTAGCTACCCTGGTCACTCCAAAGGATTGCGCACAATGCCATCAGCAGGAGTATGAAGAGTTTTCCAAAAGCCACCATGCAAAGGCAGGAGAAATTCTGGCAAGCCTGGATAACGTGCTGGCGGAAAAGGTGGCCGGTCTCCCAAATAATGTTGCCGATGCCACAAATGGCTGCTGGCAGTGCCACGGCAGTTTGATTAAATTTAAACGGGACGTCCAGGGAAAGATAATAAAAAACGGTATGGAAGGAAAACCCGTCCTGGACCCTGATACATGGCCAAACAGCGGCATGGGGCGTCTCAATCCCGATGGGTCAAAAGGGTCCTGTCACGCCTGTCATTCCCGCCATGCCTTTGAGGCAAAACTTTCCCGGTCGCCGGAGAACTGCGGCAAATGTCACATGGGTCCAGACCATCCTCAAATCGAGATTTATAATGAATCAAAACATGGGATTGCATTCTCTGCAAACCGTAACCTAATGGCGCTTGATAAGGAAGGCGATTGGATTCTTGGAAAGGATTACTCTGCGGCTCCCACATGCACCACCTGCCATGCTGGTGGTTATATGACTCCTAACGGCATGTACAAGGGAAACAACCACGAGATAGGCGACCGCATCAGTTGGACACTTCGCCCCGTAGTAAGCACAAAGATCAACCTGATAATTTATGAGGATGGATATAAGGAAGACTACCCGGAAACGAAAACGCTTCCAAAGGTTGGTGATGAAGTACAGACCATTGAGAAGATTTACGAAGATGAAAAACTGGTGAATAAGACGGTACCGAGGCGCGTGATAAAAATTGTAACATGGCAAGAACGCAGGGAAGAGATGAAAGGCGCTTGCAGAAACTGCCATAACGATACTTATATCGTTAATTTTTACAAGCAATATGATGATTTAGTGATGCTCTACAATGAAAAATTTGCCAAACCTGCTCAGACGCTCATGAATGAATTAACCGCTGATGGTGTGCTGAATCCACAAGCTCCCTTTGAACATGAGGTGCAATGGATATTCTGGGAGTTGTGGCATCATGAAGGCCGCCGGGCACGGCATGGTGCAAGCATGATGGGCCCTGACTTTACCCACTGGCACGGGATGTATGAGGTGTCAAAGCATTTCTATCTGAAATTTTTACCCGCCGTAATCAAGGCGGCTGCACAGAAAAGTCCGGAGATACAGTTAAAATATGAAAACAAAATTGGTGCACTGCTTGCACAAGATGAGCACCGATGGATGAATGGCCTCTCTCCCGAAGAAGCACAGGCATTGAGAGAAATGTACCATGAACGTTACGATCAATAACGGCAAGCATCTCAGAAGAATGGCATAGGCGCTTAGCACCTAAACATAGACAATTTATTGCCGATAAAATCAAGAATCTTCCAAAGACAATTTTGACATTCTTTAGCAAAGATATGAGTAAAATTAACTCTGTCAGGGTTTGAAACCCTGACAGAGTTGAAGTACGAATTTCGTGATTTGTATTTTATCTTTTCCAGTGTGTGTGGGCTATGAGCAGGAGAAAGCGTTATGGGAAAAGGATATTTTATTACCGGTACGGATACGCATGTAGGGAAGACCATGGTTGCCGGTGGTTTGGCAGCTCTTTACAGAAACAAGGGGCTTGACGTTGGGGTTATGAAACCAATCGCTACAGGCTGTAAACGGGTAAATAACACCCTTATATCCGATGACGCCATCTTTTTAAAAAATTCTGCGGAAGTAGATGACGAGTATGAACTCATCAACCCCGTCAGTCTTGAACAACCCCTCGCTCCAACGATAGCAGCGCGGCTGAGCGATACAAAGATAGACTTGGAAAAAATACGCATGGCCTATGACTCTCTATGTGAAAGGCATGAGTATCTTATTATCGAGGGCATCGGCGGGTTGCTTGTCCCGATTGATGAATACTACTTTGTTGTGGATTTGGCCTATGAGATGGAGTTGCCGGTCATTGTCGTATGTCGGCCTAACCTTGGCACAATAAATCACACCCTATTAACCGTATCGTATGCACGCGAACACGGACTCACCGTCAAGGGGATTGTTATGAATGAGTCCACGGAAAACGGCAATGACGTTGTCATGAGGACAAATATTGATGAAATAAAGCGGCTTACCGGCCTTCCCCTGTTAGGCGTGATTCCCTTTGATAAAGGATTGGATGTAACCAAGTTTAACAAAGAGGTCTTGCTAAAAATTTTTCGTGATAAAGTCGATAAAGACATTATAATATAATTTTCATTTTTTTAATTTTTTATAGAAAAAGAAATCGATAGTGAACGCAAAAAGAAGGCTATCGTAGCGAGTGAAGCGAAGCAATCTGTTGTTTACAAAAGACTCAAGGTTGCTTCGCTTTCACTCGCAGTGACAATAATATATGTAGATATTTTTGTAAAACGCAGCACTGGTTGTTTTCAACAATTTATAAAAATCGGTCTTTGGAGTTGAGTAGGGTGGATTAATTGAAGCGAATCTGCCATTTAGTTTATTAATTTGGAGTAAAATTACATGAAAACTCAGTTAGAACTCGCACGTGATGGTATTATAACAGAAGCAATGAAAGAGGCGGCAGCCTACGATGAAGTTTCTCCAGAATTTATTTGCGAAGGTATTGCAAAAGGGCAGATCGTTATCTATGGAAACCCAAATAGAAATGCCCGTGTCGTTGGTATTGGAAAGGGGCTTAAAACAAAGGTAAATGCCAGCATTGGCACCTCGCCCGATATTGTTGATATTGATATGGAGGTAAAAAAAGCGAAAACCGCCGAAAAATATGGCGCCGATACCCTGATGGAACTCTCAACGGGTGGAGATTTAACCATGATCAGAAAACGCGTGCTGGACTCCATCTCCCTTACCGTGGGCACCGTACCCTTGTATCAGGCTGCAATCGAAACCAACAAGAAGAAGGGTTCGGTTGTACACATGGAAGCGGATTTCCTTTTTGATGTCATTGAACAACAGGCAGAAGAGGGAATAGGATTTATGGCAATCCACTGTGGAATAAACCTAATAACGTTAGAACGTCTCAAAAAACAAGGGTACCGCTATGGCGGACTTGTAAGCCGTGGCGGCTCTTTTTTAACGGCATGGATGAATCACAATAAAAAAGAAAATCCGCTTTATGAGCAGATCGACCGCCTCATTGGTATCATGAAAAAGCATGATGTTATCCTCAGCCTTGGAAATGGCCTCCGGGCAGGCGCCATCCACGACAGCACCGACCGTGCCCAGATACAGGAACTCATTATCAATTCCGAAATCGCCGAATACGCCCAAAGCAAAGGAGTACAGATCATTGTAGAAGGCCCCGGCCATATACCGATCGATGAAATTGAGGCCAACGTGATTATCCAAAAACGTCTCAGCAACAATGCCCCATTTTATATGCTTGGACCGATTACTACCGATGTGGCGCCAGGATACGATCACATTTCGTCGGCCATCGGCGCCGCTTTGTCATCGTGTTATGGAGCCGATTTCATATGTTACGTTACACCCCCGGAACACCTTGCCCTCCCCGGGCCTGATGACGTCCGCGAAGGTGTCATGGCCGCCCGTATCGCAGCTCATGTCGGTGATATGGTAAAACTAAAAGATAAGGCCAAGAATTTAGACTTGAAGATGGGCATCGCCCGCAGGGACTTGGATTGGAAGACGCAGTACGAAACAGCAATAACAAAAGAACGCGCACAAGAGATTCGCAACAGCCGTCCTCCCATGGATGAGGATACCTGCACCATGTGCGGCAGCCTCTGTTCGCTCAAGGGTGTGATGAAATACTACGAACAGGACCTCGAAAAAAGTCGCAAGAAAAGTGCAGTGCCTGTAGCATTTTAAGACAAACATTATACTGATATTGTCATGAATTGGCGATATGCCCACCTGGCTACTTTTGCTTGATTTTCATTTTTCATGCAACAGTGCGTTAGTAAGTGTTGAATAAATAGAAAAAAATCCTTCTGGCCACGGGGAGATCGGGAGGAAGAGAGCACCGTTGATCTGAGAGATGAGGTCTCTTCAGTTCCAACAGCGTATCCTCCCGCCACGGGCGTTATACGCTGTTGGAGCAATGGATGCTCTGCCGGGCATCAAAAATGTTGAAATCATATCCAACGATAAACAATATTCTCCTTATAGTATTATCGTGTAACATCTCTCCCTTTTTTGCAAGTTTTTTACACCCCGCTTCGCCCCTCTTGACTTCGTCGCGATGGTTCATCAGGCTCGCCATGCACGGCGCAACATCCTGAGCCTGCCGAAGGGTCGGTCGAACGATAGGGGGGATTTGGTTGTGGCTTTGCTGCGTTATAATTGACCTGATTAAACTAAAATCGGGAATCGATAGTATCTGTCGACTATTACCCATTAAACGCCTTGATCTCTTTGTTACTGCCTTAACCCAAGGGTTTGGTTGAAAAACGATGAGGATGTGTTGGTTGTTTTTGATTCCGATGAAAACATCGATTTATTGATAAACACTTTGAATTGAAAGAGCGGCTCAAAATAATTTTTGAACGTGAAGTAGATATCGTTAGTGATAGATCTTTTAGATATCCGGTTTTTAAAGAACCAGTTGAAAAACAAAGACCATCATTTATGAAAGATGAGATTCGGAAAAATTTTATAGATATTCTTCAAGCAGCAGAAGAAATGCAAAGATTTACCCAAGGTATGAATTTCAGGGAATATCAAAATGGCGCCATCACACAAAGAACAGATGAGAGGGATTTGAGGTTGTCGGGGAAGTCCTTAGCAGGATAAAAAAAGTATGAGGATGAGTTTCTTAACAGAATATCCGGATATTACCGCATCATAGGCTCTAGAACATATTAATACATGTTAACACATGGTGTGACATCATTGATGAAATGATTGCCCGGAAGGCTGTTGAGAATCTTTTACCTACTTAAATTAGAGAAATACATGAGATATTGAATGCCCGGCAAATCACCTCAGAAAACACTTCACGATCACTGAGTTTCAGCGTTGGATGATTTCGCGCAAAATAATTTGATCAGTAAAATTCAACAAGGGTTTAATGGGCATAAAGTTGGCGAAAGGAAAAAGACAATCTCGTGATGCATAAAATCAGTAAATCGGACGAGCGGGTGAATAATTTGTTGTCGCTGTATTGAATAAGCGTGGAGCATCTACTGTGCAGTTTGCTGGAAACAGCCGACGGTTTTTTAAAGTTGGTTTGTTAACAAAATACATTGTATCAGGGTGTATATTGCCCATCCGCAAGCGGGCGATGTGTCCCGCTAGGCGTGAACGATGAGACGCACGTGCCTAAAGAAAAGGCTTTATATTTTAATCAAGAGAATGTAGAATCAGCACGTTATGGGGCGCTGAAATAAGGAAGTTGAAAAGAAAGTATTCACCGAATCTGTCAAGTTTGCCACTCCTGAGCAATTGTTCTATGTAACGAATGAAAATCGATACTTCGCCTACTGGCCTAAAGGCTTGGACGGCGAAAAAAGTACATTTCAAAGCTGATAACAGAAGATCACTGATGCCCAATTTGGTTGTTAACCAGCGAAGTCAGACACAGGGAAGAGATTGAAACTACAAGATAAATTGTATGATTTTATCTCAAAGGAATGGCTGCTCATTGCCTCCATTGCTGTGCTGGTCGGTACATCCATATATCTTCATCGCTCGCCAGTCCCTTCGATTGCCGAGTACCAGATCCTTTTTATTCTGGCAGTTCTCTTTATCGTTATAAAAGGGCTTGAACAGAGCGGCCTTATATTACGGCTATCTCAAAGTGTTGAAAGAGGGAAATTCATTCCGTTAAAGCTGATTGTTATCACGTTTCTTTTAGCCATGCTTATAACGAATGATGTGGCACTAATTGTTATCGTTCCGCTGACATTAGAGCTCAATATAAATCGCAAAGATATCATAGTCATACTAGAAGCGCTAGCCGCAAATGCCGGATCCGCATTAACACCCTTTGGTAACCCTCAAAACCTTTTTATCTATTGGTTTTACAAGGTTCGTCCTGAAACATTTGTCGCAGCTATCGCGCCATTTTCCCTCGTATTCCTCGTACTCCTCATCCTTGCCGCAATAGCATTAAAGACGTCAAATAGTCAGGTTCTTCAACCCGTAACCACTATCAGAAGATCGGCATATATCTATGCAACATTTTTGCTTGGCATAATTCTCGTTGTACTACATATCCTCCCCATTCAGGTTGGATTTATCGTTGTCGCCTTCGTTCTTTTCTTTGATCGGGACAGTCTGCAAATCGACTACGCTCTCCTGTTAACTTTTGTAGCTTTTTTTGGTATTGCAGATAATGTGCAATGCTTGTTCGCTGAGAATATCAAACATTCAGGCCATATCTTCATGCTTTCTTCGTTGTTAAGCCAAATCATCAGCAATGTTCCGGCAGCACTTTTATTTGCCAGATTCACTCCGCAGTGGGAAGCCCTGCTTTGGGGCACAAATGTTGGCGGATTCGGGAGCCTGGTAGGGTCGCTGGCGAATCTCATCGCCTACAAACTCTATATCTCACATGAGGATACAAATAATTCAGTCGCATTTACCACAAAGTTTCTGTTGATTGGCTATATGGCATTTGCAATTGGCGTCTTGCTGTATTTGGGGCGTAAGGCGGTGTACTAAAGGCTAGCTGGTTGCTATCATAACATCGTGAACTTAATCAGATAAAGGGCAGGCATGGTTAACGGAAGGAGTCCGTAGGACGACTGGAGTTAACCATGCCTGCCCGCCAAAAAAATTAAAAATGTGCAACGAAAACAAACTCACACCCATTCAACAATAATCTGTTTTGTCCCATGCTAAATAGTTCCTATGGGGTATAGAAACATTCTGTTACGAGGTCTGGAAAAAGTACATGCAGAGTTTAAGCTGATGTGTATTGGTTGGAATTTAAAAAAGATGTTGAAGCTGGGAATAAAACCCGCAACGGTATAAGGTGATACAAGGAATACAAGCTCTCCCTGGGCAGTTCCATGTACTTTTTCATACGAAGATACAAAATTATGATTTGGATGGAAAAATTTTAACCTTTCTGTATGGTGGTAACCCCTTAAATAGTAGAATAATAAAATGTCGATTTAGCATTTTAGGCATCCCCCCCTTCTTAGCAGAGATCTCTCTTTTTTTGTATAATATCTATTGTTTGTTCAAAGTTATCAACTTCAAATATTCTCATTTTGTTGGGAACAGGAATGCTTATGGGAGAGTTCTTGGCAACTATGATTTTTTCAATGAAATGTAATTCCCTTGAAACAACTTCTATTGCATCATCCAGAGATTTTGAAGGAATCGTCTTTCCCTGTTCATCCATTCCGCCTGTTACAACAATATTTCCAGGGATAGGCTGCTTTGTGACCATGGCATAATAACAGACGGCAGCCGGAAGCTCCGCATTCTGTATGTTGCATCCGGAAATTATCTCTGTCACACCAACTTCAAGTAGATATTTTATACGGTTTGTCGTGGATTGGTCTATTCTATCCACGTGTTTGGATCGGATAAATTGATTTGCCACCTCAATGCAATGTGAAAAAATACCTTCAGGTAAAACCACAGTGGTGTCTTGTGATGTTGATATATTTTTTAGAAATGCACTCTGAATACAGGTAGAAAAACTTATCTTGGAATTGTAGGTAAGCAATGTCCTAACCTTACCTATTTTTGGTATGGGTTTATACATCGGATTTGCAAGCTTATCATCCAAAAGGATGGCCATGATGCCATCCTCCCAAATTTCTCTCTCATGCAGAGGTGATTCGTTGATGTAACTTTTAATATGATCCTTAAGTTCTTTTCGTTTATCTGGATTTATGTACCCTGGGATTTTGTTGAGGGCAAAGTGGATGGCTGTTAATATGTCAGATATTGTTGTACCGCGTAAACCAAAATCATCTTTTTCCAATTCAGAACATACAAATTCATTGGGACAAATTTTGCAGTATTCTATTCCCTTATCACATTTCTTAAGAATCTCGTCTACGTATTTAATATAGTTACCAATTTTCAGATGTTGCTTTGGGCTGAAGTTCATAAAAAATTTCTAAATTACTCAATTGAATGGCCGATAATATTATTGTTTTTACTGATAGGTGAATAAGATAAAATTGTCATAAAAATTGCAAACTTAGGGCAAAAATTTCATGAAAAATAAAATAATAATAACGTTATGTAGCAATCATTAAACAAGTAATTTTACTAAAAAAAGCGAAATATTAAATGAGCGTTATTTTGAAATTTATGTGCTTTGTGCATTAGGAAAAAACTTGATAAAAAATATAAAATTAGCTCAGTAAAACTATGCATTATACTCTTGTAATATTGTTTATGCGCAAAAAAGAATAAAGTTGCTACGTTAACTTAAAACTCATTGTAAAGAAACAATTTGAAAGCAATTATTGTTATGAGGAACGTATCTGTTATAAATCAATGCATCGATATGCGTGTCATGGATTATGAAAAAAGATTTCAAGAATTCAGAGTATGGATAAAATTCATGAATTATAACCTGTTTTTGGAGCATACTCATTCAAAAGAATATTACAGAAGCAAACAATTATATATTGAATAAGAAGGAGCAGATCTGTTATGAAAAAACACTTTAAGGAGGATTGCAAGCATTGTAATGAATATCCCCATGAGTGTGATATTTGTTGTGGTGAGGTAAAAGCATCGATAAATTTAAAATTTCGCTATCGTAATAATAAAAAGCGTGATTTTAAAAACACCAACGACGTAGTATACAACAATTAATGTGTTATGTACAAGGGTAATCACAATGTCTTCAATGCCATCAGGATGTTGCCGTGTAAAATCTTTCTTTTTTTGCAAGTTTTTTTACACCACCCTTTGCCCCCCTTGATAGGAGGGATTTGGTTGCGGCTTTGCTGCGTTATGGGATAGATTGTGTACAGCTAGTCTTTAACAATTATTAATTTATCAATAAGGTATCATAAGAAGTGCCGCAACAATTTTAATAACTATGTATTCTGTGAAGAAAGGAATGTATTATATGGTTATTAACGAAAATAATATACGGAATGAGTTTGTGTGTCCTCATTGTAAGGGCAATACCTTCATATTTATCGGGCTGCAAAAACAGAAAGGGTTATTCGAGAATCATGAGCTGTGGTGTTGCAAGAGTTGCCGCGGCACATTTGCAAGAGAAACGATTGACGTAAAAAAATACATGGAAAACGAGACTTTCAATAAAAGAGCATTTCAATATTATTGCAAAAACAGATTTGTTAACTAATGAAAGTGCCCGAGATAATCTTTGAGTCACTTGCGGTTGGTCCCCTGGCAGTAAACTGCTACATTATTGGTTCTAAAGATGCCAAAGCAGCAATAGTCATTGATGCTGGAGGCGACCACGAAGAGATCCTCAGTGTCTTAAAAAAACACAATCTTACCCTGCAACTTCTTATAAATACACATGCCCATTTCGATCATATGGGTGGAGTAAGACGCTTGCAAGACCTGACCGGTGCAAAGTTTTTCCTTCATCGTAAAGATGTTCCACTCCTTGATTATTTGAATGACCAAACAGATGCGTTTGGATTACCTTCTATTCCTATGCCAAAGGTAGACAGACCACTTGCTGATAATGAAGAAATTCCTATCGGAAACAAAGTGATACGGGTCATACACACCCCTGGACATTCTCCAGGCAGTGTATGTTATTTTATTGATGATGTGGTGTTTGCTGGAGATACTCTCTTTGCAGGTTCGATCGGAAGGACAGACCTCTATGGTGGTTCTTACGAAGAGATTATACATTCGATAAATACGCGTCTGTTTACTTTAGAGGATCACATTATTGTTTATCCAGGACACGGTGAATTTACTACCATTGGCAAAGAAAAACGGCACAATCCATTTTTTCTGTAGAGAATCTCACAAATTGACCTACCTTATATCTCTTTTGATTCTGTACCTTGAGTTCTCCACCCAAAATTGAAATGCGATCGTGACATCTTTCTCCTAAAAAGTTTTGACTCGTATTCTCTCTCTGCCTCCAAAATGGCCATGGTTTTATCCCCGGCCATGAGTAAGAAATCTCCGGAAATATTTCTCTGTAACTATTTATAAATTGGATTGTCAGAGTTTTGTATGTGGTGATTGTACCTTCCAAGAGTTTTTAACGAAAACGGGTATCCGATCAAATACATCGGATTAAAGATTATTTTCGATCGTATTCGGAGTAGAATCTATCAATCCCTGCTATTCCAACCTCAGAAGAAGGTCTTGTCGCATAAATTCTTTTTACTTGCCATTAGACGGTACCCAGTTTCATCTTTTGGAATGTCCGCGTGAAATGTAACTTCGGTTTCTACAGTAAAAACTATATCATCTGCATGCAGTTTTCGTGAACGGTAATGAAATAATATAGGCTTCATAAAAAAGGCACGTTTTCTAAGGCTATTTTTCGTATTTTACTATCCTATAGATAAGATGCCTTCGGTGTTAGCTTATAAACCCGCCTGTTTTTTTAAGAACTAGATTATTGCAAAAATAAAAAACTGTAATATTCTTGGTTTTTATTAAAGCCCCCTCCAATGCGAATAGGCAACTTTTTACATCGCCTATCACCTAGACAAGCTGACCGACCTGATAGCTTGTTCGTAACGGGTAATTGTTATTGACAGAAAAATCTCATTCTGCTACCATGCCGTAAAATCACAATGTTTATAATTGATTTTATCAACAAAAACATTCGAAGTACAAAATCATGGTAAACTTAAGTCATCTACGATCGTATGAAAGAATGTCTTCATCTGATATTCATGCACTGATAGAAATACACAGAACAGAAGTAAAAAAAAATCTTTCCGAGATGGTTAATGTCCATTATCCATCATTAATTACTAAAAAGGACGGTGAGTTTCAAAAGATGATCGAGCTTACAACGAAGATGACGATTGTAGGCCGTGCCTGTACGGAAATTGCCGGTGAGAAGTTTGAGGAGAGACGGATGAAAATAAGCGGTCTCTTTGGTGCATGTTGTTTCCTTGCAGATGGTTTTGTAGACGACTTTGGAGAAGATGCATCAAAGGAATATATCGAGCGTTTCGAGTTGCTTCTTACAAAAGGATGGTTTGAGATAAGGACAAAAAGGGAAGAGCTTTTTTACATTGTTGTGTCGAGAATATTTGCTGAGCGCGATGTATTTAACACAATGGTCAGGCAGGCCATATTCTGGCAGTTTATGGCACAGAAAAGGGATATTGGCTTACGCTTTGGTATGCTGAATTTTTCATGCTTATCCAGATCAAAGAAGCTTAATCTTTTCAGGAATTGTGGTCGTGATAAAGGTGGTTGTGTCATATTGGTTTTATCGCTCCTCCTCGTTCCGGAGACGACATCAAAATATCTTCATTTGCTATATACAACAGGCATGCTTTTCCAATATATTGATGATTATGGTGATTATCATTATGACCGGTATTATAACAGGAAGACATATATGAATCAGGTAATTCACCCATATCGGACACTTCGCCGTATCATGGATAAATATATACCAATACTGTATGAAAGTTTACCCGAGTCGCGGGGGAAGGATATACTGCTCACATTTCTCATAACATATTTTGTTACAAGACTTGAAAAACACAGGCTTGAGCAGTTCAGAGGAAAATACTCATGGACTACATATGGGTAAACAGTATAAATGGGATATTAACGATATCGGTGACGCCTTAGCTTTAAAGATTCAAACTCTCCGGAAGGAGAGGAAGATTGATGATGAACAACCCCTTTTCAGATTGGAATATAGAAAAGAGGCGAAAAAGGCGCCATTTCAATTTGATGTAGCAACTGCCATAGTGCATAAAACCGGATGCACTGCGATCCCCGACAGTTCTGAGTACACGCTTTATGCTATGTGGAAGTTGCGGGAGAGGGTGCTTGCCTGTGAAAAGTGCCGTCCTGATTTGATAAAAAAAGAAACTACAATGAAAAAGGATGTTATTTCAGACATAGTGTACGGTTTTCTTTCTATCCTGGAACAGTTCGGTTCGGTCCTTGTGGAACGAGGAAAAGAGTACCGTAATTCTAAACAGGGGAAACAGGTTGCAAAGACAGTAGACAATATTTTATCAGAACTTGATACTCGACAAAAAAAAGGCGTTAAGTTTGCAATGTCGTCCTTAAACAGTTTGTTAGAAATTGTGCAGGAGTACAACGATTCGTTTAATGGAAACGGGACAGGCAATGACCGTGAAGTAAAGCGGAACAGAAAAGGCAGCAACGGCAAGGCTAAAACGACTATTCAGAAAAAAAGATATAAGAAAATGCATGAGAAGTAATACTTGACAAGAGATTAAATTATGCCACAATAACGTGGCTGGGAGACACATATGTCTGTATATGTAAGATTAAAAGTCAGATTGGGACCTCTGGTATCAATAGAGGTAAGCGGTACGAATTGTAAGGAAATAGCAGAGGCATTAAAAGGTTACGAAGATCTGAACAGACAGGTTGATGCCATGTGCAGCGACCTTGCAGGGTGTGTTTACCCTGAAGGGGGGGAAACCGCTGAGAAGGAAGGAGAGGAGGAAGAACAAAATGAAATTTAATGCCGCCGGTGTTATGCAGAGCTGCCCTAAATTTGCAACGGATATTAAAACAGGCCCTTTAGACTTTGAAGGTACAGCAAGCGCAACTCTTGAAGGAAGTGTTAGCAATATTGATGTCTCTGTACAAGAAATTCCCATCAGACTCACCATACCATTTCTCCGGCGTAAAAAAAGGCATATTGTTGTTGCCTCTATTGGAGGCTTTAAGGTAAAGCTAAATCCCTTCGGAATAAAGATGGAAATTGGAAATGTGAATGTTAAAGGACTGCTTGGAGCAAAAGGCATAGAGTTAAAGACGGACACCCATGTAACCTGCAAAACAGAAATGAAGGTCAAAGGTGAGATGCATGGAAAAGCCGGTGTTTTAAATATAGATTTTGGTGACGAGGATTTTGATTTTGATGAACCTGAATGTGGATAGATGGAGGTGTCTTGATGGATTATTTTGTGCCTCATCGAAGAATCCCGTGCATCCCAACCGTTAAGCACCATATTATATGCCAGCATCAGGTCGAGATTGAGGTTTTTCCTGCCACTGCAGAGGTCTATTTTCAAGACGAGCGCTATGAAGATCCGATAGATACTCAGGTGCGCTTCAGTGCGATGGTCTATAATGCCCCCACTGAAAAGGTTAAATGGCATGTTGTAGATTTGACTGGTGGTACAGGTGCAGGCACTATTGATTCTGCAGGACTTTATACAGCGCCGTTAAAAGGAGGCCACCCCTTTACGTTAACTGATATAGTGGTTGCTACCTCTGTAGATAACCCTATGAGGATGGCTTATGCACGTGTTGCCGTAATAGGTCGTGGGCCTGAACCCCTGCCTGTCAAAAAATTGGAGATATTTCCTAAAACAGCCTTTATATATTATCCTGATCCCCATACCCAAGATGGTCCGGATAATAAATATATAGACAAAAGCAATACAATGCAGATGTTCCGTACCCTTATCAAAGGTACGGATTCCACCCATGTCAACTGGGCAATACAGGATAATGCTGATTCCATTCCAGCACCGCCCCCTGTACCTGTTGCAGGTTGGGATAAAAATTGGTATCTGTATAAGCTTATGGGTTCCGGCACCCAAAGGACAATCAGGATAATTGCAAGTCTTGCATCTGATGCAGCAATAATGGATGAGGCGATTGTAATACAGCTTAATTACTTATGGCCCGGGATTGTCTAAAAACCACATAGAAAGGACTTAAAGCAATGGGATCAGATACAATTCTTATAAGAGACGGCTCAACCCTTACTATTAAAGACAATTCAGTACTGGGGGTTAAGGGGATTAAAGATTCTGAACATATACACATTGATATAGATAAGGTTCAGAATATTGCGCCGGTTGCCGCCCACATAAAAGAGGTCAACCATATAGACCCCATTTCAGTTGAGTCGCTTCACGTAAGCGAGGTCAGAAACATTGAGCCAATTAATATCGAAAAGTTCAATGTGACAAATCTGCCTATGGTAAATATGTCGCTTCGGCAGTTGCCCCCTGTTGATCTGAATATAAGAAAACTCCCGCCTGTATCAGTAGGGTTGTATCAGAATTTTCAGGTACCTTCCGACTATACTGTAAGCGGCAGACTTCTTGGAATAGAGTTCTTCCGTATCCGTATTGATGGCTGCACAAAAATTGTTCCCAAAGAAAGGTTCAGGCAGGAACAGGAGAAAACAGGGAGCAGGAGTTTTGCTGTGCCTTCAGCATCAGGAAATCCGTCCATCCCATCCATACGTAAGGAGATTTCAACAATTACTTCGTACCGCTCTTCATGCAGGCCAAGAAATAAAAGCTGGCATGGAGGGGTTGGATTTAACATCAATAAGGGTTTTAGAGCTTCTCACCGGGTGGCTGATGTATATACCACATCACCGGGTACCAAGAAGAAGGGAGATATTTCCTTTGGTATGTCTCAAATGAACTTTTATATGTCCGGACCGGAGATAACAGATAACGCTGCCGGTAGTTCGGTAAGCAGTGGAGAATAAAAATGAACCGATTTAACGGGATTAATCATCGTGGACACAGTTGCAGGCATGTTCATCATCTCGGCTTTGCGGGTATCCTAGTCGGGACTATAAATCTGGCTACAACTGCATTGTATAGTGGTGCACGTGTAATAAGACGGGTTGTTGAGAACGCAGCATGGCAGGGGGTATCTGATTGCTGTCCTCCAAGTCACAATAAACCTGGCTGTTATTCTCAACCCGAGCGGCATTGTTACTGCATTGAGTGTGTACCAACTACTTACACATCTTGTTGCCGATAATTTTAAGATTGTGTCTCAACATGAGGCAGAAGAAAGAGTAGCCTAATCATTTGGAAAAAATTATGAAATCAACAGCAGAAGAAGCAAAAAAGAAATCTCAGAAAAAGAAAGCTACCGGGAAAAAAGAGAATGGGGTTGGAAGAAAGTCAGTAAAGGCCGGCAAGGCAGGTTCGGATAAACTGCCTTTTGGTGAACTTCTTGGTCATACAGGGCAAATTAGTTCTATTGTAACCAATGGGCTTGATCTGGCAGAAGCAAGCATACGGCTTGGCATAAACTTAGTTAACAAATTTGGAGCTGTTGTACAGGGTCAGGTTATTGACAAAATGGCGAGTACTGTATTTCAGGGAGCTGCTTCGTTTCAGCAAAAACCGGAGGAGGCAGGAACCCAGGCTACTGATTATCAATATAGTGATGAGGCGGGAACTCCTCAGTCTCCGAATACTCACCGCAGCCTTTTCATAGTAAATCGGCTTCCTCTTTTTCCGGGAAGTCCTGTTCACATCACCTTTTCTATAAACAATGATTCAGCATCAGCATCTAAAGGTATCCGTTTGGAGCTTGAAGATTTTATTGGAGCCACCAGTGGTTTTAAGCTGTTATCCGGAGTATTTGAAATAAAACCGTCACAGATTGTGATAGCCCCAATGGATTTTGAGAAATTTATTCTTGCAGGAACGGTTCCGTCCGAGGCACCTCCGGATTCGTATAATAGTTGGATAAAGGTTTCTGGGGTAGAAGAGATCAAGATCCCAGTTATCCTGGCAGTAAGTATCCCGGTGTAGAGGAAAATAATTTATCGTTGGTGTTCTGGTTAATATGATTTTTGATGTCATAATAGTTGGTGCTGGCCCTGCGGGTAGCAGTACTGCCACATTCTTATCACGACAAGGTCTTAAGGTACTATTTCTTGATAAAGCTATTTTTCCGCGGGATAAGGTGTGTGGTGATTGTCTGGCACCACAAGCACTGTACTGGCTCGATGAATTGGGTTGCGTTGACGAGATTCTTAATCATGCAGACACATGTATTACAAGCGGAGATGTACTTCTAAAGGGAAAGTATTTGTTTACAGGAGACTTCCCCCAAGACACCTTGTATCCGGGATTCTGCACATTGCTTGAGAGGGCAAAGTTAGATCATATTATGGTGAAAAATGCCGTAAAAAATGGTGCGGTATTTAAGCCGAACTGTCTTGTTAAAAGCATTCTTATAAAAGAGGATTGTGTAGAAGTTACGGCTGTTTCAGAAGGGACAGTCATCCTGTTTAGAGGAAAACTTCTGGTAGGTGCTGATGGTGCTAATTCCATAGTTTCTCGTTCACTTGGCAATGTACTAAGAGAAGGTACAACAGCTATTTCAGTAAGGGCTTATTACAAGAACGTAAAAATGGAAAGTTCAAAAATCCAGATACACATAAATGATAAGTTTTTCCCTGGAATGGGATGGGTGTTTACAGACAGCAGGAGAAAGGCTAATATCGGGATAGGTTATATATTCGATAAAAGATTTCCTGGAAAAGATAGCCTGAAAAAGATCTTTGACGATTTTATAAGGCATGACCTTAAAAAATGTCTTAAAGGAGCAAAACAAGTAAGTCCGGTTGCAGGCTGGTGGGCATCTTTTTTCAAGCCTAGCACGTTGGTGTCTGACAGGGTGATGCTGATCGGGGATGCAGCCAACCTTGCAGACCCTATGAACGGTGCCGGGATACACAAGGCCATGGAGAGTGCCTATGTTGCCTCGCAGGTTATAGCACACTGTATTGCAATAGATGATTATTCATCTGTATCTCTGAACAGATATGAGCTACTCTGGAATAAAATAGGTGGGCTCGATTGGCAGATACGTCAACTATTCCTTTCTATCGCGAAGAATCCTAACATCAGGGAAATTTATATGCTTCTTATAAAGTATATAGCCCGTCTGGCAAAGAATAACCCGAAATTTAAGGATTTCTGTGGAGGTATTTTCAGTGGTACAATAACTGTCAAAGGGTTAGTTTTGGTCGAAGCATTACTAAGTGCATTTCCTGCCGATCTCTCTGCGTGGATTACTCTGTCTGGTAATTCAACCAGCAGGAGTATTCCTTTTGATGATGCCCTTCTGGCTGGGATAAGTATTTTAAAAACTATCAGTAGATTTACGTCTAACCCAATGGAGAACTTTAACTGGGGTGTTGAGGTTCTTAATAATGCAATCGGTACAGCATCCAACATTATGCTGCCGTCGTTGTTCCGTGCAGGGGTTGACAAGGTTTATTCTGTTAAACTCAACAACAATTAAACATGGATGAAAGGAGGGAAACATGGCGCTTGGTATTTTCGGTCCGTTTAATGAGATTATTTACAAGACTACCACTGCAATTGTAGATACTAAGATTGCAGAAGATACTGCAAAGATTCTTAATGCCTTTATCACGGCAAGCTTTGATGCTGTAAATGAAACATTAAAGAAGGTACAAGACATTACAAAACCGGTATAGTGAAATAAACTTATGAAAACAACTATGAACTAAACTAGACTGAAGGAGGATAAATTATGTTTCATTCATGTTGTCGAAATAATGCACCGGTGATTGTGTATTATCCGTATTTTGGATACGTAGGGTATAAACCCTATTTTACTCCGTCGTGTTGTCCGGCATGTTCAATGCCGTACAATCTCTGCACGTGCAGCAATGAAACGTTAATGATGATTCCGGAGGATCTGGCAGTTGATACGGCAATTTCGACAAGGGATACCTTTGTCGGTGGCATTGAAGACGTGAATCTTACATTAGAATACATGTCTGACGGAGGTACGCCTGGTACCAGGACTGTTACAATTACGATAACAAGCGGTGGGGGTACTACGGTTTGGAAGGAAACAAATATTGCAGACGGTTATCATGTAAAGGATGATTTTGCGTCTATTCAGCCTGGTGCAAACGTCAAAATTGAAGTTGCTGACTGTAAAGCTCGTTTGAGATGGTGTGAAACAATTTGCTGTTAATATTTGCGTGACGGTATTTCTTGATTTTTAAATTAGAATGGAGATTTGATTATGTATAGAGAAATACACAGGACTGCTGCCTTCGGACCTATGGCTGCCGCTCATAAACACAGCGGCCAGATACCTGGACTTTTCCATCGTCACCCAGCGTACCATGGTAGTTTCTGCAAATCATGCTGTCACCCTGTTTCAAAATGTTGCTGTAGCAGGGAGTGTATTAAAGAGTCCAAGGAATTATTGGTAGAGCCTGCTATCAAAACCAGCACCGGCACCGTAGCAGATAATGCCACATTAGGCTTAATAAAAAACAGGATAATGTCCTTTTCAACTTTTGGACATTCACCAGAAATGGCTATGGAAGCGGATAAAGCGGCCGGACTATCGGTTAATACGAGTGCATTGAATACTGCACTGGACGCAGCTAACGTTGCGGTTGGCTCGGGTGATGCCATTATAGGCGGCGGATGTTGTGTTCATCTGTCCATTGAATACATGCAAAATATTAATGAAACTATGCTTTTGAAACCGGATGTTGTTTCTGCTGTAGTAGTAGGTGTTTTAGATAGTGAGGGGACAGTAATGTCATGGAGTAAGTTTAAATTCTCTGCCGGCTATCATATAAAAGAGGGTATAATTGCTACAAAGCCAGGAGCAAAATTAGTTGTGGCTGTATTGAATGCTATTGCCCGGGTCAGATGGTGTGAAATTTTTAGTTGTTAAGATGATTCCGCAGACCAATACCAGGAGGGTGTAAAATGCCAAATAAGACAGAGAAAAAGGAGGTTGGAGGTGCTGAAAAATTAGATAAAGATGTTAATGAGGCGAGGATGTCCTTTGATGCTTATAAGAAAAGAATGACAACTGGTGGCTTTAAAACCGGGAGTAAAGATATAAAGACCGGAAATACTATGTCACATCCGTATGTCGCCAGACAGCCCAACATAGGGCCATTTATACAAACGCCCCAGCCTCTGTTTCAACTACCGCCCGATATGTTGCCCCAACAGGCCCAGTATAGTCCGCAAGTGCCTTTTTCGCTACCGTTGGGCCAATCTGGAAAGCCGTTGTTCAATAGTCTGGGTAATATGTTACGGCTTGGTATCGACCTGATAAATACCAGCCTTGTCGGTGGATTGCAGCTTATGGAGGGTTTCTACGGCGGCAGCCGTTTTGACGGTAATTCTTGTATGCAGTGCTCCTGTTGCTGCAAGCCTGAGCCGTGCAATGGTTATGAACAATCTTCTTGCTGCGAGCCGTGTGATTGCTGTAATCCGAGCGTACATAATTGTTGCTGAGATCTTCGCATGGTTGTGTCTTAAAAATGTTTGTCATTTCTATTTTCATGGCAGAGGAGTTTTGCACCGCCATTACCCCACCCTTGGCAAATTATGTCAGTGCTTTGTTAAAAATTAAGAGATGAATTTTTTCTTCAGTCGTTTCGATTTGGTTTTAACGGATGTTCACCTTGGGATGAGCATCCGTTAAAAAGAAAAAAGCCTGTCTGAACGAGGAACGGGTAACCCTGATTATTAAAAGACGCTTAAGTTGGTTCCTGGCTTGACAAACTGAGTCCTTTTCTTGCGGAAATATTCCAAGTAGGCAGGGTTGAAAAGGGCGGTGTGTTTTCGTATGCACAGGCGTTTAACGGCGACATTACTTGATACTATAGGAGTCCTCATACGTTAAACCGGAAATGCATTACGTCTCCATCTTTTACAACATATTCTTTTCCTTCGAGTCTCAGAAACCCTTTCTCCTTGACCTTTTGTTCCGAGCCTATCGATATCAGGTCATGATAATTGTAAGTCTCAGCGCAGATAAATCCGCGTTCAAAATCAGAATGAATCACGCCGGCTGCCTGAGGGGCCTTTGTTCCTTGTTTAATTGTCCAGGCCTTTACTTCTTTGGGGCCTGCTGTAAAATAGGTAATTAACCCTAACAGTCGGTACGTTTCGCGGATCAATCTTTCAAGTCCGGATTCAGATATTCCCATCTCCTGATAGTATGTCTTTCTTTCCGTTGGTTCCATCTGGGAAATTTCTGCTTCGATGTCGCCAGAAATAACAACGCATTTCGAATTTTCATTTAGAGAATAATTGGTGACCATATCTATGTATGGTTTATCCTTTTCGTAATCAAAGACATTGATAACATATAATACAGGCTTTGCAGTCAATAAATGCAAATCGTCGATGTGTTTTCCTTCATCATCTGTCTTTGCAAACAATCTAACAGGTACACTATTGTTCAACGCTTCCCTGATTTTTTTTAACACGTTAACAGAAGCGATAATATTTTTATCTCCGGTCTTTATCAACTTTTCATTTTTTGCTAGCCGCTTCTCTACTGTTTCCATGTCTGCAAGAAGTAGTTCTGTGTTGATGATTTCAATATCCCTGATCGGGTTTATTCCACCCTCTACATGAACGACGTCACTTTTCTCAAAACATCGTACCACATGCAAAATAGCGTTAACACTTTTAATGTGTCCTAAAAATTGGTTTCCCAAACCCTCTCCCTGACTGGCTCCTTTGACTAAGCCAGCAATATCTACAAATTCGACCGTGGTGGGAACAATTTTTTCGGTGGTAATTATTTCTGCTATTTTGCCCAGGCGTTGATCCGGAACAGCAACGATACCCACGTTGGGATCAATGGTACAAAAGGGATAATTTGCCGAGGCGGCCTTGGCAGAAGTCAATGCATTAAAGATTGTGGATTTTCCCACATTTGGTAATCCAACAATACCACAATTTAAGCCCATGTGTAAATCACTCTCCGTTTTAATAAGATATAAAAAATAAACCTAAATTTCCATTTTATGCTGTACATGGAAATTTAGGATTTATTCACAATCAGATCTAATAATGTTTTAAATAATAACGAGTCCTACCGTAATAAGCAATATTTTCTCCATGTTGCTTCTCAAAAAAAAACCTCATGATAATTATAGCTATTCATTTAGCAGGGTAGCATCTTTGCCATTGAAATAATGCCCCTCTCAAGTTGGTCTCTTAAAACCTTCAAGGAAAGCTCTTTTCGAGTCGCAAGTTCTTCAAGAAATTCTTTGTCTGCATCATCCGTTCCAAGGGTCATGATTTCTACTCCCTGTGCTCTTATTTCATGCGCTGCTTCAATGACGGCTTTTTTATCATCCGGCATTCCGTCTGTGACTAAATAGATCACCTTTTCACCGGTCTTGTCTGCAAAATTATCTTTTGCTATTTGGATAGCCGCAGCCAGGTTTGTTGAACCACCAGACGACATACTTTCGACTTTTGCAGTAAGGCGCGTCAGTTCATTCTGTAGTTCAAGCAAGTGTTCGGCGGAAGATGCAAATTGAATCAGACCTACTGAATAATCTTTCTTCAGGGCTTCTTTGGCAAAACCGATAGCGCCATTTTTTGCCTGCTCTAGCTTATTGCCTTCTGCCATACTGCCTGAGCAATCCACGAGGAGATAAACATTTTTGACAGACCTTCGTGTCGATACCGGCTTTCCCGAAGCGGTCTCAAGCTTCTTTACCCATTGTTTTTGTCGGTATTTTGTGAGGGAGCTATCTCCTTTTGTTGAATCAATTGTATTTTTCTCATTTTCCATTTGTGATTTTCCTTACCAGAAATTTCGGATTCCCTTTAAGAAATTATAGGCCCAGTTAATCTCTTTAAAACGGTCTTCAGCCAGTTTTTTAATTCCACAGGTAGTTTGTTCAGCGTTGTCAGGATGATAGTTAAGTGCAAGATCCCGATAGGCCTTCTTAATTTCTTCATTTGAGGCCGCAGGTGAAATTTCCATAATACGATATGCTTTATGTTCCTCAGTCTCTTTCCTATAATCGTCCATTCCTTCTTCCTGGTATTTTATCGCTAGCTCTCTTAGTCGTTGAAGGTCTTTCATGATTTCTTTTATGATGTCGTGAAAATCTATCCATTTCCTGTCTAATAAAAGCGATTTCAGGTTTTCTGAGGTTAAGCCCTCATAATCGTATTCCATTTCCTTAATCAGGGGTATGCTGCCGGTCCAGTTTACTTCAATAGCCACGATCGTGTAGAGTTTCAGTGCAGCACGATAGTGATTATTTGCCTTTTCCAGATGCATCATGTCTTTTTCTGCCTGATTGATATTTTCAGCAATCAAATTATTCAGATCGGTAGTATCAGAGAGCAGTTCATTTTTATGAGTATTGACAAACTTTTGAATATCGGTTTTGAAATCTATGGGAAAAGAGATTTTCAATTGATAAGCTATCGATTTGATGGAAGTCTCCAAGGTGCGTAGCTCGTGAATCCTCTCGAGCTTGGTATTGATCTGTTCTACCAGGTAACTGCCTCGTTCCCATATTGCATTCCTGAGAGTTTCGCCTGGTTTTGCCTTTATAATGGTGATAATAACGGCGATTCCAGATATTATATATCCAATAACCATATTGGCATATGGTGAGAGTCTCGTTAGGTGGTCGAAAGCGCCCTTTCTATAAATGATATTTAATATTAACCAGATAGATGCTATCCCTAAGATGATACTAAAAAACGTTGCCAGCTTTGCTTTTGCATAGAATTCAATTTGTGATTCTTCCAGCTCCCAATGTAATTTTTGTCCATCAAACTGGACTATGAGTATTCTCGGCAAGACTCCGTAAGAATTCAGACGGCGGATTCTGTGTGCCCGAAAGAAATATAAGACTAAAAGCATCACACTAATAGCGACAATACATGCAGGCAAAGTTATAAGCGCTACTTGAAGTAAACCGAAAGCCAACAGTAAAAGAAGCAACAGACTAATAATTATAGCTATAAAGCCTATTAATTCCTTCATGCTATCATATACCTTAAAATTCCAGTCTGCACATATACCGCAGTTACTGCAAACTTATAAAGTCAGAGAAAGATTGTTTTATTTTATTTGGTAAGGCTTATTTTTTCAAGATTCGCCCGTTTAATAATTACCGGAGAAGAGGGGACATCCTCAAATCCCGATTTTGTTATGGTAGGGAGGTTTTCAATAGCATCAACGACATTCATTCCCTCCACCACCTTACCAAATACACAATAACCCCATCCTTGGGAATTTTTCCCTTTATGGTTAAGGAAGGTGTTATCCGCGGTATTAATAAAGAATTGAGCTGTGGCAGAATGAGGATCCATGGTACGTGCCATAGCTATTGTGCCGCGAAGATTACTGAGTCCGTTGTCGGCTTCATTTTCAATCGGGGCTTGTGTGGATTTCTGGTGCATATCAGATGTAAAACCACCGCCCTGGATCATAAAATCGTTAATTACCCGGTGAAAAATTGTATCGTTATAAAATCCATTGCTTACATAGCCAAGGAAATTCGCCACCGTTTTTGGAGCTGCTTTTTGATCGAGATCAAGGACAATAGTGCCTTTATTGGTTTCCAAACGAACCCGAAGGTTGGATGAATTTGCCCAAACTAATTGTGTAAAATAAAACAGTATAATGACAAGTATGCCGATAATTTTCTTCAAAATTATCCCTCCAGGTAATGAATAGATTATACAAAAATAAAATGAATGTGATCCCTTTCCCTTTGTGCAAGACTTGTTGTATCAAATAAGATTCTTTGCGATACTGAATAACGGTAAATAATTATATTAGAACGTAATAACGTAATCAATGCGAAACCACATTGAATATGCTCAAGAAAAAGCCAGGCATTTACGGTGAGGTTGGTTAGGAGATTTTGGTAGCGGTGGAGGGAATTGAACCCCCGACGCGCGGCTTATGAGTCCGCTGCTCTACCAACTGAGCTACACCGCCACCCCGTTACGTTGCTTTTTGAGAGGTAATATTTCAGAAAAGCGAAAAGAATATTTTAAAAATTACATGATGCTAATGCAGAGAAAAGGATAACACCTCTGATGAATATTTTCAAGAAATATTCCAGTTTTTTGTAAAAAGAGCAGAAGGAATTCCGCTTAATGACGGTCATATATTACCCGAAACAAAATTTATTATTTCGCTTGACAATAATTTTTAACGATGTTATTCTTACTATCATATTTTACCAAACATCATTGGTGCTTTGATAATGATAGGTTGTCCAACCCGAAGTTAGCAAAAGCTGCACGCTAACCTTTCCTTAATTCGCTCTGGTAGTTACAACATCGTTAATAAATCGTATTAATTTATAACAGAGTTATAAAGCTTTGATTTTCCGCAATTTTTTAAAATAGGTCGTAGTTAATTTTTACGGTATATCTCCGCTATTTGTCTTGCCCAGCAATTGCCTGTCTGCATTATTTTCAGATGCTCCTGTGCAAAGTATTGTTTTGATGGCACGCAAGGCTTTACATCGCTAACATAGAATGTCAGAGCGATTTTTTATCATTGATGGTCATTCACAGTGTTACCAGGCTTTTTATGCCATTACGGCAAGACTGACAACTTCTGAAGGAACACCTGTAAATGCCGTGTATGGATTTACAAGGATGCTGCAGAAGTTACTCCGAGAGCATCATCCGGAATATATAGCAGTGGTATTTGACACAAAAGGTATCACTCATAGACATAGTAGGTATCGTGAATATAAGGCAAACCGTAAACCGACACCCGATGAATTGCAGATACAAATCCCTCTGATTTACAAAATCGTCAGGGCATTTAATATTCCCATTTACGCTGCAAAAGGTTATGAGGCGGATGATGTAATTGGCACCTTGGTGAAATTATTATCTGAAAAGCCGGTCGAAGTTATTATCATAACCGCGGATAAAGATATGGAACAGTTACTAAGTCCAAAGGTAAAAATATTACACGCAAAAAGAGGAAAGATAATTGACCAGGAGTCTCTTTTCACAGAAAAGGGTATACGACCAGAACAGGTAGTAGACGTACTGGCACTCTCAGGCGATGCTTCCGATAATATACCTGGGGTGCCTGGTATTGGCAATAAAACAGCACTGGAACTTATCCAAAAATGGGGATCGCTGGAATCAGTTCTGGAGAATGTGAGTCTTGTCTCCGGGAAAAAGAGGCAGGAAAATTTACGGTCGTTTGCAGACCAGGCAAGACTTTCCCAGAAACTTTTACTTCTGTATCGTGACATTCCTATCCCGTTAGATATGAATGCATGCAAGGTAAATACCGCAGAGAACACGGAATTAAAAAAACTGTTCAGGACATTGGGATTTCATACCCTCCTTACAGATGTGGTTGCAACGGCAAAGACTGAAGAAACGCGATATCAACTTGTCGATACCAGAGAAAAGTTTCATGAATTTCTTGATCAATTGACCACTCAGAGGATATTTGCCATAGATTTAGAAACAACCAGCAAGAACCCGCTGATGGCAAGGATTGTGGGGATTTCGTTTTCCTGGTGGGCACGAGAAGCGTATTATATACCATTGATGGCACCGGAAGGAACAGCACATTTAAACGATGACACCGTACTCTCGAAACTCAGGGTTGTTTTAGAGGATGAAAACATCAGGAAAATCGGGCAGAATATTAAATATGACCTCTTGGTGCTGAGAAAGAACAATATTTTTTTGCAAGGGGTAGTATTTGACACAATGATTGCTTCCTACCTCCTGAATCCGGGCAAGAGGAACCATAACCTGGACGATATTGCTTTTGAATATTTGTCGTATAAGACCATAACAACATCAGAAGTAATAGGGTCTGGAAGAGAACAAATTACGATGGATAAAGCTGATGTTGCAAAGGTTTGCGAGTACGGCTGCCAGGATGCTGATATCTCATTTCGTTTAGCCGATGTTATGGCTCCGCGTCTTAAAGAAAATGCGTTATCACAGCTTCTGCAGGACATAGAGATACCCTTAATCTATGTTTTGTCCGAAATGGAATGGAACGGGATATGTTTAGACACTCATGTTTTAAAAGAGATGTCCGATGCTTTAACTATAAAATTGCAGCAGATTAAAAAGGAAATCTATGCCTTGTCAGGATACGAGTTTAATATCAGTTCAACCAGACAATTGAGTGAAGTCCTTTTTGGAAAACTTGAATTGCCCCGCCTAAGGCGTACCAAAACAGGAATATCTACTGATGCAAATGTCCTGACCACTCTTGCGTGGCATCATACCCTGCCCAAGCTTGTCTTGGAATACCGTCAGCTTATGAAATTAAAAAATACCTATATCGATGCTTTGCCAGGCATGGTAAATCCCGATACTGGCCGTATTCATACCTCATTTAATCAGACAGTAACAGCAACAGGGCGGCTCAGTAGTAGCGAGCCAAACCTGCAAAACATCCCTGTTCGCACGGAAATTGGGAGGCAGATTAGGCGGGCCTTTATCCCTTCCGGGAAGGATGCCGTATTCTTATCGGCAGATTATTCACAGATAGAATTACGCATTCTGGCACATTTCTCCGAAGATGTGGCCATGATGGCAGCATTTCACCAGGATAAAGATATTCACTCAGCCGTTGCCTCTGCTATTTATAGTGTTCCGATAGAAAAGGTGAGTTCTGAGATGCGACGCAATGCAAAGGCAGTTAACTTTGGAATAGTTTACGGACTGAGTGAATTTGGGCTTTCCCGAGATACCGGGCTGTCACTGGAAAAGGCACGGGAGTTCATTGATGCCTATTTCGTTTTATACCAGGGGGTAAAAAGATTTCGGGATAAGGTCATAGAAGAAGCAAAGGTCTGCGGTTATGTAAAAACGTTTTTTCATAGAAAACGGTTCATACCCGATCTTCATTCTGAAGATAAAAAACGCAGAAATCTTTCTGAGCGTATTGCTGTTAATACCATAATTCAAGGCTCCGCTGCCGATTTAATCAAGGTTGCTATGAATAACATTCATACGAAGTTAAAAAAAGGTGTCTATGGGGCAAAGATGCTCCTTCAAATACACGATGAATTGCTTTTTGAGGTGCAAAAAAACACCTTAATATCGGCACGTTCTCTGGTACAAGAGGAAATGAGTCGTGCTGTTACACTGAGCGTCCCAATCAAAGTAAACATAAAGACCGGGATAAACTGGATGGAAACAGAGTGAATTCAAAGCCAAAGATTATTGGCATAACCGGCGGGATATCAAGCGGAAAAAGTACCGTTGCCCGTATGCTGGCTTCATTGGGTGCAGAGGTTATCGATGCTGATGAAATGTGCCATAAGCTCTATTTTGTAAAAGAAATAAAAGCAAAAATTCTGGAAAGGTTCGGAAACATTGTCCTGGACATCAATGGTAAGATAGACCGATCACGGCTTGCGGAGATTGTATTTCAGGACAAGACTAGTTTAGACTGCCTCTGTAGTATCCTGCATCCCATTGTTATTGAGCAAATACGATTGAGAATAGATGAAATTGAAAAACGGGGACGTCGCAAGGCTATAGTAATTGACGCAGCATTATTGGAGGAGTCTGATCTTTCTTTGCTCTGTGATTATATCATCTTTGTTAATACTGGAAGAGATCACAGGATAAACCGAAGCAAAATCAGCCGTCACTGGCAGGGTGGTGAATTAGAGAGAAGGGAACATTTTCAAATGAGTTTGGAGGACAAAAGAAAGAAATCAGATTATGTCATTGATAATAACTTTACCGAAGAAAATACGTACAGACAAATAAAAGAATTTTGGCAACTTTACTTGGAAGAAAGGTAATTCTCAATTATTCGAAGGAGGGGATACTGCATGTCGGCAACAAATGGAAAAAAAGAACCTGTGGTTGTAGATCAGGAAACAAACGAAAAATATGAAGAGATTAAACGCGGTGAGATGCATATTACCGAATTACAGAAAATGACCATTAAGGAATTGCAGGAAGCTGCAAAAAACGAGGGAATTAAAGAGTATACGGGACTGAAGAAGCAAGACTTGATTTTTAAAATACTAAAAGAGCGGGTTAACCAGAACGGTCTTATGTACGGAGAAGGAGTGGTTGAGGTCCTTCCCGAAGGATTTGGGTTTCTACGGTCACCGGATTACAATTATCTGCCTTGTCCGGATGACATCTATATCTCGCCGTCCCAGATTCGCCGGTTCGGTATTCGGACAGGCGTTATTGTATCCGGACAGATCAGGCCACCGAAGGACTCAGAACGTTATTTTGCCTTATTGCGGGTAGAGGCTATCAACTTTGAGAATCCGGAAATTATGGGAGAAAAGATAGTCTTTGATGATTTGACTCCTTTACATCCTGCGGAAAGAATTTTTTTAGAAAAAAACCCAACAGAACTCGAAACAAGGATTATGGACCTGGTTACCCCCATTGGGAAGGGCCAAAGGGGATTGATCGTTGCTCCTCCCAGAACAGGTAAAACTGTGCTATTACAAAAAATAGCAAATAGTATTACCAAGAATCATCCAGAAGTGTACTTGATTATTCTTCTCATCGATGAACGGCCAGAAGAGGTAACCGACATGGACAGATCGGTGGATGCCGAGGTTATTGGCTCAACATTTGATGAACCGGCAAGCCGGCACATTCAGGTAGCAGAAATGGTGATTGAAAAGGCAAAACGAATGGTGGAATACGGTAAAGACGTTGTCGTTCTCCTTGATTCCATTACCAGGTTAGCGAGGGCATATAATACCGAAGTTCCGCATAGCGGAAAAATTCTTTCTGGTGGTGTGGATGCCAGTGCACTTCAAAAACCCAAGAGGTTTTTTGGCGCAGCAAGGAATATTGAAGAAGGTGGCAGCCTTACGATCATTGCTACTGCATTAATTGATACCGGAAGCAGAATGGATGAGGTAATCTTTGAGGAGTTTAAAGGTACGGGCAATATGGAACTGCATTTGGACAGAAAATTGGCAGACCGCAGATTATTTCCCGCAATAGATATTACCCGTTCCGGCACCAGAAAGGAAGAACTGATTGTAAATCCAGAGGAAATTAAACGTATGTGGATACTGCGAAAGGTGCTCAACGAAATGAATCCTGTAGAAGCCATGGAATTACTCAAAAACAGACTAGCCAAAACAAAAACCAATGCTGAATTTCTTATGACGATGAATATCACGTAAATATCTCGTAAACTTTTTATGTGGACTTTATTTATATAAATACTATTATGTCCTCTCTTTTTGTTTATGACAAAGCTGATAAGGTGCTTGTAATGTTGCTCGCCGGCGGGCAAGGAGAACGTCTCTATCCGCTAACAAAAGACAGAGCAAAACCAGCAGTCCCCTTTGGTGGAATTTATCGTATTATTGATTTTCCCTTAAGCAATTGCCTTAACTCCGGATTGAAAAAAATTTCTGTGTTGACACAGTACAAGTCTTACTCCCTGGATAGACATTTACGAATTGGGTGGAATATCGGTAATTATGAACTAGGTGAGTTTATTGAAAGTATACCACCACAAAAAAGAGCAAGCGATTTGTGGTACCAAGGGACAGCAGATGCCGTACACCAAAATATCTACGTCTTGGAAAGAGAAAAGCCTGAAAAAGTTTTGATCCTGGCGGGTGATCATATTTATAAAATGGATTATCGTGAATTAATAGCATTCCACGAAACAAAGCAGGCAGATGTAACGATACCTTGTATAGAGGTTCCCTTGAATGAAGCAAGTCGGTTTGGAATTGTAAGTATAGATAACGAATTGCAAATTACTGACTTTGTAGAAAAACCAGCCCATCCTAAACCGACCCCGTCGAATCCTCATGTAGCACTGGTGTCAATGGGAATATATCTCTTCAATACAGAAGTTTTAGTAAAGCAGGTAATTGGAGATGCGAAACAGAATACCAGCCATGATTTCGGAAAAAACATTATTCCGTCGATGATCAAAAATAGCCGTTTGTTTGCATATATATTTAATGATAAAAACAACAAGGCCGTTAAATATTGGAGAGACATAGGAACAATTGATGCATACTGGGATGCAAATATGGATCTCGTTCAAGTGGAACCTATTTTTAACCTGTATGATACGTCCTGGCCAATTCGCACGTATTATGAACAGTATCCTCCTGCAAAGACGGTGTTTTCAGAACTATTCCCCGGCGGAAGATGCGGTATGGTGCTGAATTCTCTGGTTTCTAACGGCTGCATTATTAGCGGTGCACGTGTAGAGAGGTCCGTTATATCACCAAATGTAAGAATCGAAGATCATTCTGAAATCTACGATTCAATCATCATGGAAGGGGTTCGGATCGGCAAAAATGTAAAAATTCGAAAAACCATCATTGACAAATCAGTCGTTGTCCCGGACGGGAAACAAATCGGATACAATCCGGAAGAGGATGCCAGACAGTTTACAGTAACAGAAAGAGGCATTGTCGTGGTTCCCAAAGAATTACCTTTGCTCTAGCCATTTCTGACAGAACTCGTGACTGCCTTTCGCCCATCGCAAGGAAAACCTCTTTTTTCCTCCTGTCATTGCACATCTTTACCTTAAGTCACACTCCACCGTGTGTCAATGTGCTCGTCCATTCATAAAGAAATTTGTTATTTTGTATTTTGATTTTTTAATTTTGTTTTTATAATACTCCAGCCCTATTATCCCAAAAATAACGAATGTCTGTATATGCATGCTCGATCTTACTAAGAACAATCTGAATAAAAATATTTTTAAATTAAGCATTCCGTTAGTTGTCGAAAATTTTTTTCATATGAGTGTTTTTGTTTCAGATACAATCATGGTTGCACGTTTAGGAACAGATGCTATAGCTGCAGTTGGGCTTGCAGGGACTATCTTTTTTATTGTCTCCATGATCCTCTCTTCCCTTGATGTTGGCGCTGCAAGTATTGTTGCAAGGCACGTTGGGGCAAAGGAAATGGAAGAAGCACGGATAATTGCTGCACAATCAATCACCATGTCTTTTCTTATGGGCATTGTCGTTTCACCGTTATTAGTTATTTTTGCGAGAAAACTGCTGGTTTTCATGAGTGCGGAGCCAATACTGGTAAGCCTTGGAGCCGGGTATCTTCAAATTCTCTGTGGTTTTATGGTATTTAGGCTCATTATGCTCGCTTGCAGCGGTATACTCCGTGGAGCAGGTGATACCAAGACACCTATGAAGGTAACGCTGATCATTAATGTCATTAACGTTCTGCTTAATTGGTTCTTGATCTTTGGTATAGGGCCATTCCCAGAACTAGGTGTCATGGGAGTTGGGTGTGCTACAGTAATTGCGTATATGGTTGGTACCGGGTTACTCTTAAATAAACTCTCAGCAAAAAAGTCTGTTATTAATATTACTATACATCAGGTAGTTCTATTAGATCTCGAATCTTTTAAAAGAATTCTCCGCATCTCTATACCGGCTGCTATCGATACCTTTTTAACCCAGATGGGATTTTTGTTTTTTACCAAAATTGTTACCATTCTTGGTACGGCATCACTGGCGGCGCACGAGATTGCTCTTCGTATAGAATCAGTTTCGTTCATGCCTGGCTTTGCTCTCGCGGTATCAACTGCTACTTTAGTTGGGCAGAGTCTTGGTGCAAAGAATATTAGCCTGGCATTTCTCAGCATAAAACGCAGTTGCTGTTTTGCCATTGGATTCATGGGATTTTTTGCCTTAATCTTCCTTTTCATTCCTGAGCAGATAACCGGGTTATTTAGACCAGAAACCGAGGTGCATTCGTTGGCTACCGTTTGCCTTATGATTTCTGCTATAGAACAGCCTGCTTTAGCGGTCTACATGGTTTATGCTGGCGGACTTCGTGGCGCAGGTGACACGGTAAGTCCCATGCTTGTAGCGATTATCGGTACTTTATGTCTCCATGTCCCTCTGGCATATCTGTTTGGGATAATCTTTCATTTGGGATTGGCAGGAGTTTGGTTTGGTGCTGCTATTGACTGGATTGTCCGTGCCATTGTTATCTACATCCTGTATAAGAGAGGGAGATGGAGGCGTATTGCCGTATAGGAGGTGTCATCTTTTGCCTCTTAATAATTCGCAGTATTATTCTGCGTAACGAAAATTTGTAGTTGGTTAAGAGATTGTAAAACAGATCCGTTTCTTTTCTATTAGCTCAACCTATAATTCAGAAATTTCCAGACACTACCGCTGAAAGTCAAAAAACTATTTTCAGTTGACATCTTCTTTTTACAACACTATCATTTTTAGAATGAATTCATGGAACGGCATAAAACAATACCAAAAAGTATTTCTTTTATTCTTTCTGGCGTTAGGTCTGAGTAGCTTACTTGCGCCCATAATCAAGTTCTTTTTAGATAGTCTGTTGCCATCAAATCCTTTCGTGGTAAACTTGCTCAACTATAAACATGGATACTATGATTTTGGAAAGGTTACACGCCGTATTATCATGGCGGTTGTCCTTATTCTTATTTTCCTTTTGAGAAAACAGCTTATGATAGGCTCCCTTGTCCTTACAGGAATAAGACCAGTGCCGGGATGGCGGGAACATTTACAAACGGGTTTTCTCCTGGGTGCGGGAATGTTTGTTTTTTTTATTGCCATTCTCTGGATCGGTGGGATTCAGACATTTCAGCCAGAAATAAAATCGTTCACCGGGATATTCTTTCGTCTCCTGACACTATTGCTCATTGCAGGCATTATCGGATGTATTGAAGAACTGCTGTTCCGTGGATTTGTATTTCAAAGTATGTTGGTGAACATGCAAGCCGTTTTCGCCGTATGCATCAGTAGTCTGTTTTTTTCTTCATTACATTTCCTCAAAGTGAAATATTTTGTGTCGCAGGGTATACAACCGTTTATCGGTTTTATCATTATTTACCAGTCCTTCAAAAACATTGTCGTCGGCTTTAGCAATAACTGGCCTTCTTTCATAGGTCTTTTTCTTGTTGGCGCAGTGTTGTCGTATTCCTGTCTTCGAACGAAATCCCTGTATTTTGCATTCGGACTTCATGCCGGATGGGTATTTCTCATCAAGACCAATAAGCTATTCTTCGATCATCATGCAGGAAAAAATTTTGTGTGGTTTTTTGGTGATAGCTATTTAGTTACAGGGGTACTTGGATGGGCCTTTTTAATTATTACGTTAATTCTCGTACGATTTGTAACGAAGGTGCCATATCATGGAAAAGACGTTGCTGGAGCTCTCTGAATATATCGGAGGTACGGTTATTGGGGACCCTTCCGTTAAGATCCGCAGTGTTATGAGTATCGATGACGCCTGTGAAGGGGATATTACCTTTATATCCAATGATAAATACATCAAGAAAATCAATCAAACAAAGGCATCTGCTGTTATTATCTCACCAAAATTGAAAGATACTAACGTGTTCCTTTCCCAAAAAAGGAAGAGGAATTTTCTGGTATGTAACAATCCTTATCTGGCATTTGCAAAGCTGGTGGATCTCCTGTCATACAAAAAACCGGATTATCCTGCAGGTATTGATACTTCCGCCAGAATTGACAAGACGGTTGTCCTGGGCCAACAGGTTTCTGTTCAGTCATATGTCACTATAGGTAGAAATGTCCGTATCGGAGATCGCGTGGTTTTATACCCGTGCGTCTATATTGGTAATAGCTGTATCATTGGTGATGATACGATTATCTATCCTAATGCCGTGATTTACGATGAAACGGTCGTCGGCAAACGGGTAACTATTCATAGCAACACGGTTATTGGCAGCAGCGGCTTCGGATATGCGCCAGACGGCCAGGGGTATTACAAGATACCACAGGTCGGCAACACCATAATCGAAGATGATGTAGATATTGGAGCAAACACCACCATTAACCGCGCTGCTATGGGTGAAACGATTATCAGAAAGGGTACAAAGATCGATAGTCAGGTGGTTGTTTCGCACAATGTAGAGATAGGTGAAAATTCTTTAATTGTTTCTCAGGTTGGCATTGCAGGTTCTGCCAAAATCGGAAAGCATGTAACTCTTGCCGGCGGATCCGGAGTTGTGGGACACGTTAGCATTGGCGATAACGTTACCGTTGGCGGGTATTCCGGGGTTGTTAATGATATCCCCAGTAATGAAACGTATCTTGGAGCGCCTGCACTCCCCATAAAACGGATGCGGAAATGTTACGTGATCATTGAAAAACTGCCTGAAATGAGAGACTATATCAAAACTCTTGAAAAAAGGATTGCGCAATTAGAGGAGCGTAATGACATATCACAGACTAAGAAAATCAGAGAAACGAAAAGATAATATATGGATAAAATCGGATTAATTGCAGGAAACGGACGGTTTCCTATTTTATTTGCAAAAGGAGCGCGGGATAATAACGTGCCTGTCATTGCCGTGGGAATCGAGGGAGAGACATCTCCGGAAATCGAACAATATGTAGAAAAGCTCTACTGGGTTGGGGTCGCCCAGATCGGTAAACTCATCAAGGTGTTTAAACAAGAGCATGTTTCAAAGGCCGTCATGGCTGGAGGACTTAAAAAAACCAATATGTTCTCTTCATGGCGAAATCTTCGTTTCCTGCCCGATTTGAGAACCATTAACCTGTGGTATCGGCATGTAAAAAGGAGAGACGATCACTCCTTACTTGGGGCAGTTGCTGACGAATTATTAAAAGATGGTATTGAATTGCAAAACTCCACTCTTTATGTACCGCAACTCCTCGCACAAAAGGGTATATTGACCAAAAGACAGCCTTCAGAAGCAGAAATGGAAGACATCGGATTTGGGTGGCCTATTGCTAAAGAGATTGCCAGACTTGGCATTGGTCAATGTGTTGTGATAAAGGAAAAGGTCGTGTTAGCTGTTGAAGCCCTGGAAGGTACGGATGAAGCCATTCGTCGCGGTGGAAACCTCGGGAAGGACGACATCGTCGTTATCAAGGTCAGTAAACATGATTTTGATCCGCGATTTGATATTCCTACGGTTGGATTAGAAACCATCAAGTCATTACAAGAGTCCTCTACGTCAGTTCTTGCTTTAGAAGCGGAAAAAACACTTATCCTGGATATTGAAGAAACAATCAAGGCTGCTGATGATGCAAAGATTGCCATTGTTGGATTGTAAAACTTTTGATGTCATTTTGTTTTTTGAATGTTTAAGAAAACCGTTGCGATGGAAAGAAAAGGACACGTCTGGCAAGCGGAACTGCCATCAGATAAAAGAGTGTATTGGGTATTGACGCCAACAACACTTTATTCTAGGAGATTTCGGTACCATCCTGTATTATGATAGTACAGAATGGATTGAGCAGGAAAGTGGTTATAACCACCTGTTGCTGGGTGTATGGGAAGATGGGAGTGACCGTATAGATGCAGCGGATTCCAGTCAAAGGGGTGGTTACGACCGTCTCTAGATACACCGGACGAAAAAAATTGAGGTGACTATTAAAATATCGTGTTTACGTCAGCTCTTTAACTGAATTTTGTATCAACACCTCTATGGCCAAAGGTTTATTATTATGTACAATACAACTATCAGTATTATTGGGGCAACCTTCTTTATTGCTCTGACCCATGCCATCATGCCAAATCACTGGATGCCCTTTGCTCTGATAGGTAAAGGGCAGAAATGGGGGCTGACAAAAACCGTTTTTATAGCTGCTATTGCAGGACTGGGACATTCCATAACAACAACCCTGTTGGGTTTTCTCATTGCTATCATGGGATTTCATATAACAAAATATACTGAAACCTTTGCGGAACCTTTGGCAGGTAGTATCTTGATTGTGCTGGGCATTACCTTTGTCATTGTCGGAAGATTACGGCATGGGACACACAATCATAACCATGCGAAATTCTCAGACAAGACCATTGCGATCTCTCTCTTTATTATGTTAAGCACATCACCCTGTGTTGCTGCATTGCCGATATTTCTGGCAGCTAACACCTTCAGTTGGACGAAACTTCTGATGCTCTCAATTATCCTGTCTGTAACAACCATTTCTGCTATGTTGGTGCTAACCATCCTTGCCTATAAAGGAGTAAAAAAAATTAATCTCTGCAGTGTCGAAGAGTATGAAAAAGAAATCATTGGCGGAATACTCATTATTATTGGGATCATATCTTTCGTGGCGCATTAGTAGCTTCCTTTCGTTCCCATGTTTTCAGGGTGGGTCCGATGAATCTGTTTTTGGCAAATAATGGTTGATAAAGGAACATAGTTGGTACTACAATACAAAAGCGAGTTGCTTTCTCCTTCGTAACAAAAATTGCCCTGCTCCCAAAATTCGTTTGATATCTATTGCAGGTATCCTTATTTAAGGCGTTCGCTATAAGATTCACGCGTTAAGGAACAGCTTCGGCATCAAGTCCTGAAACATCGCCGTCTAAATACTTTTTATAAGCAAGCCCCGCCACCATAGCAGCATTATCGGTACACAATAAAGCGGATGGACAATATACCGGGATAGCCAGTTCCTTCGATTTATCTTTTAATCTCTGCCTGAGTCTCGAATTAGCCACTACCCCGCCACCTGTTAATATCCCTCGGGTTTTATACATTCTCGACGCTAGAAAAGTTTTTTCAACCAGGACGTCGACCACTGCTTCCTGAAAGCTCGCTGCAATATCTGCAACCCCGTGACGGTCTGGCATTGTTGATTTGGATGCTTTTAAATTCTGCCCTTGATAGTGATACAAGACGGCAGTTTTCAGCCCGCTGAAACTAAAATCAAGAGAGTTTTTTTCTAAGTACACTCTGGGAAACGCTACGGCATGCGGATTCCCATTTCTGGCAAGCTTGTCGATAATAGGTCCACCCGGGTAGCCAAGACCAAGGATTTTTGATACTTTGTCAAATGCCTCACCAGCAGCATCATCAATAGTCCAACCCAGGGGAATGTGTTTTGTCTCACTTTCAGAAAAAAAAAGTATTGTATGTCCCCCTGATACAACGAGGCTGATGGCAGGATACGGTATATCATTATGTTCGAGGTTGTTCGCATAGATATGGGCATGAAGGTGATCAATGGCCATGAGAGGCACATCCAGTATCATACTCAACGATTTCGCTGCAGTAACACCAATGAGTAAGGCGCCAATCAGCCCCGGCGTGGTTACAACAGCTATTGCATCAATTTCCTTTAATTGTATTTTTGCGTCGCGGAGTGCATTGTCAATGACATCAATGATAAACTCTAAATGAGCGCGGCAGGCAATTTCAGGAACCACCCCTCCAAACTCATAATGCAAGGTGTTTTGTGATAGAATGACATTCGATACGATCTCCTTCCCATCTTTTACTACCGCAGCCGATGTTTCATCACAAGATGTCTCAATACCTAAAATAAGCATATATAAAAAGGCAGGAAATATTCCTGCCGTTGGCAAAATGACTATTCTTTGAGTACCTTATAAAGATTTCATTCAACGGGTCCGCTTACCTTTTGCATAGATCTCAATGCCTTTCAGAATATCCTTGGCCCTTTCCATCTGGATGTCTTCATACAAGAACGACGTTTTTTTGCTTTCAGAGATTTCTTTGTGTGCCGTATTATTTTCCTTAACGGCATCAATTTTCCGCTCTATATTTGCTAAAGATAAATTTTCATACAATGCCTTTGTCTCGGCGAAGTTGAGCGGAACATTTACATCCGGTTCTATTCCTTTTTCATGGATACAAACTCCGGATGGGGTATAATAACGCGCAGTCGTCAACTTTAAGGCAGCTTTTCCGTTCCCCACCGGAATCAGACTCTGAACAGATCCCTTGCCAAATGTCTTAATACCTAACAACAAACCTCGTTTGTGATCCTTGATTGCACCCGCTACAATTTCTGACGCGCTTGCACTTCCGTTATTTACCAGGATAACTAAGGGAAAATTGGGATACGTTCCTTTCTTATGGGCATGATAAATATAATTTTGTGTCTTATCTCTCCCACGGGTAGAAACAATAATACCCTTTTCAAGGAATTTATCAGCCATATCAACCGCAGCATTCAACAAACCACCAGGATTAAATCGTAAGTCTAAAATCAAGCTTTTCATGTCGTTTTTCAATAAATCCTGAACAACAACATCCATGTCTTTTATCGTATTTTCCTGAAAGTTTGTTACAGCAAGGTAACCAATTTTATACTTATCGTCCACAATTCTCGCACCCCGGATGCTGTTTACATGAATTTTTGCACGTTCGATAGTAACATCCACTGGTGCAGTGTCACCTTCGTGAACGACTGTTAGGGTAATTTTCGTCCCCAATTTCCCACGAAGCCTTTTTACGGCCTCACGAATACTCATGTTTTCTGTGGATTCCCCATCGATCTTGACAATTCGGTCTCCCACCAGAACCCCGGCTTTAAACGCAGGAGAATCCACTAAGGGAGTAATTACGATCAATAACCCGTCCTTGATAATTACCTCAATTCCCAATCCTTCAAACTCTCCTTCTGTTTCAATCTTGAGGTCTTCCAGCTCTTCCGAGCTAAAATATTGACTATAGGGATCCAAGCCGGAAAGCATTCCACGGTATGCATTCGTAAGGATTGTGTTAAGCTTGAGTTCCTCAACATATTTATCTTGTAACTCTTTTACGATTCTAAGAAACTCTTCAAATTCTTCATAAACGTCCTTTTTCTCCTGTTTATCTTCTTCCGTTACTTCAATCAGGGGATTCTCAAGGGTTTTGTTCTGTCCGAATGCGTCTGCCTTCAACAACAGAAGAATGGTAAATACTACAGAAAAGCACAATTTATAATTCATTTTCTCTTACGTCCTATAACTCGTTTTACTGCTAAAACAATATCTTCCGGCATGAGGTGATATTCCCTAAACAGGATGTCAGGATCGCCCGATTGGCCAAACCGGTTATCAATACCAATCATTTCAATAGGAACCGGATATGCCCTTGTGATAACTGACGCAACGGCGCTACCCAAACCACCGTCTAGTACGTGCTGCTCTGCGGTTACCAAGGCATGCGTCTGTTTTGCAACACTTACCACTAATTCCTGATCTATCGGCTTTACGGTGTGCATGTTAATTACCGCAACCCGAATTCCCTCCATTAACAGCGTGTCTGCTGCTATGAGTGAGTTTGCTACCAATGCACCACAGGCAACAATCGCGGCATCATTTCCAGTTCTGAGGACATTTGCCTTTCCAAGGGTGTAAGGGTCTTCTTTTTGGGTAATGGTCGGTACGGCAACCCTGCCCAGTCGGATATACATCGGACCTTTGTAATCTACCGCTGCTAGTATGGACTTTCTCGTCTCAACCGCATCGCACGGTTCAACAACGGTCATGCCGGGAATCGCTCTCATTAGGGCGAGGTCTTCGATACACTGATGTGATGCACCGTCGGATCCAACAGATATACCGCTATGTGTGGCTACAATCTTCACATTTAGAGCACTGTAACAGATAGTATTCCTGATCTGCTCCCATGCCCTGCCAGTGGTAAAAATGCTAAAACTGCTCACAAAAGGTATTTTCCCGCACGTAGCCAATCCAGCGGCTGTGTTTATCATGTTGGCTTCGGCTATCCCCATGTTAAAAAACCTCTCAGGATATCTCTTGCTAAATTTGACGGTCATCGTGGATTTTGAGAGGTCAGCGTCCAGAACCACAATTTCTTTAATTTTCTCACCCAACTCTACCAAGGTATCGCCATATGTCTGACGTGTGGCAACCGTTTCGTTCATTTTTATTTCTACCGTCTTTAATAGTTCATCTCACCACGATGACCACCGAGGTCAAAATTTACTTTAATTCAGATAATGCCCGTTCCGATTCTTCTTTTGAAGGGGTCTTCCCATGCCAGTCAACCTGATTTTCCATAAAAGAGACTCCCTTTCCTTTCACCGTTTTTGCCACTAGGATCGTTGGCTGTCCCCTGATCTTTTCAGCTTCATCAAAGCCAGACAAGATAGACGCATGATTATGGCCGTCGATTTCAATGACGTACCACCCGAAACTGCGCCATTTGTCGGGAATTGGGTGCGATGACATAATTTCGTGGACAAATCCATCAATCTGGAGCCCATTATGATCAAGGACAGCACAAAGGTTATCCATTTTATAATGGCTTGCAGCCATTGCTGCTTCCCATATTTGACCTTCTGCAATTTCTCCGTCACCCAACATAACATACGTCCTGTAGTCCTTTTTGTCGAGTTTTGCAGCTAACGCAATTCCCAAACCTACTGAGAGGCCCTGTCCTAATGAGCCACCAGAAATCTCAATCCCTGGGGTGGTTTTCATACAAGGAAGTCCCTGGAGAATACTCCCGAATTGTCTCAGGGTATCAAGCTTATCAATATCGAAATATCCCATATCCGCAAGTATGGCGTAAAGCGCAGGACAAGCGTGACCTTTCGATAAAATAAATCTATCTCTTTCATTCCACTTTGGTAGTTGCGGGTTATGCCTCAATTTATTATAAAAAAGTGTAACCAGAAGATCTACGGCCGATAATGAACTGCCAGTATGTCCAGACCCTGCTTTGGTCAACATCTTTATTATATATCTTCGAATAATCTTTGAGCGCTCTTCTAAAGCTTTTGTATTCAATAGCTGTAAATTTTTCATTAATATTATTATAACGTAACAAATAAGTATACATGCAAGTGTCATTGAAAGCCCGGCAGCCCGAAGCAATCTCCAGTGTCTGTATTACTTCGCTCGCAATAATGACTATTTTTTGCATTCACTATAGTTTGCACGCAAAAACACCTACAGCAGTTCTGAGTTAAAATAAAAAACCGGAATGTTTTACTACTTGTTTCGTATGTCAGGAAGTAAACAAACAGGGGGAGGAACTAACGTGTCTTGGACAAGTATTCCCTGGTAGGATTGAAGGACTCAGAACTTCGACTATTTTTACTCAAAGTGATCCGTCAAAATATACGTGGTGGGCAGAGACGGGATCGAACCGTCGACACCAGGATTTTCAGTCCTGTGCTCTACCAACTGAGCTATCTGCCCTTTTTTAATAAAACAAATAATATATTGATTAACGAAGGAACATTATAGAATTTAAATATAAACAAGTCAAGGTATTTATCATTCTATTGTTTTATTGTTTCTTTCTTTTATCGTCAGATTTTTTTAGTCATCATAAATGCTGTTTAATTATTGGGCACAGAGATATCTGATATGTTCAATATGTCATCACCAAAAGTTATTTACTCTTCTCTGTTTTTTTCTGGTTATCAATAGCAACTTTTTATGGCTGGGCAAACCCAGAGACGTAATAAATACCAATAGTTTTATCATACCAGCTTTTCAAATAGAAAAGTGCGGAATAAACAGGTTGAGTTCAAATTAAACTGTTGGTAAGTTCACGAAAATTCGAGTCAACCGAGAGAATAGGATTGGTTTTTGGCTTAAATATTGCTAACGGTTTAGTACATTTAAGAATAGTGATAGATCATTAGTTTTGTTTCATTATGACAGTTTATTGGTTCTTGAAGACATTCAAATTATGCCAATACCAGAAGCTTATAAATATTGTTGCGAAGCAGAATATTTAAAGAAAAATGGCCTCTATCAGGAAGCTGTTACATCGTACAAGAAAGCTATTGAAACCGACCCTCATTGCATTCATGCATATTATACCCTTGCCCTTCTTTATCATCAGACACAGCAATTCGATAGCGCCATTATGTATTTAAAAAAAGTGATAGATCTGGATCCCAGCGATGCCTCTGCAATGAACAACCTGGGGGTTCTCTTTTATGCAACGAACCAGCTTCATGAGGCAAAGCACTCGTTTGAAGAAGCGCTATCAATTGAGGAAAATTACCACGAAGCGCAGGAGAATCTAAAAAAAGTTCACCAAAAAATGCAAAACGCACCCCTGCAATTCACCCATAACCGTGCCATGAATGGCAACGATACCCCTTCTTTAAAGGTCGGATTCATTAGCATTTGGTTTGAACGCGGACAATCCTATGTTACAAAAACCCTACGGGATGTTGTTGCACAAGAACATGAGGCCTTTGTTTTTGCGAGGACAGGAGGTGTATACGGACAGCCCATGTTACAAACCGACGGCATGTGGGCGGTCAGGAATTTAACAACCTTTCCTGATTATGATATCCCCTGTGAAATATTTGGAAAATGGATAGATGATAACCATCTCGATGTTGTTATCTTTAATGAAGAATACGACTGGAAGCTTGTCAGTTTTTGCAAAAGCAAAGGTGTTAAGGTGGTAACTTATCTTGACTATTACACGGACGACTGGAAATCTTCCATGGGGTTGTACGATGCGGTACTCTGTTCTACAAAACGTACGTTTCTTATGGTTCAAGATTCATGCAAAGCTTATTACATCGGATGGGGAATTGATACCGACCTTTTCAAACCGGTATCAATCAAAAAAAAATATACCTTCTTTCACAATGCAGGATGGCTTGGTATCAACTACCGGAAAATGACACCTGCCGTAATCCTTGCTTTTGATACTCTTTCCCGCAGCAATCCAGATCTTACTTTATTTATCCATGCGCAAGCAGAGCTAGAAAGACTTCCTCCGGAAATAGTACATATCGTCCGCAACAATTCGCGGATTACGTATCATAGGGAAACCGTTCCGGCACCGGGACTCTATCATAAAGGTGATATCCTTGTTTTTCCCAGTAAACTGGAAGGTCTGGGGTTACCTCTCCTGGAAGGTATGTCATGTGGTCTACCCGTTATTGCAACGGATGCACCACCCATGAATGAATTTGTTCAAGATGGCTATAATGGTTTTTTGGTTAAGGTCGCTCACAAGCTTACCAGACAGGATAATATAGCATTTCCTGAAGAAATTGTGGATATCAATGATCTGGCTATAAAGATGCAAAAACTAGCGAAGGACAATAAGCTTCAAATCTTAATGTCAAATAATAGCAGAAAATATGTTGAGCAGCAATTGAATGTGGGTAATTTAAAATGTGAAATTAACCGTATTTTGTTTACTTTATTTGCAAACAAAATTGCGTGTCAAAGACAATGTTGAATAAAGAAAACAACTATTTTGTGTGAAAATATGCTCATAGTTCATGTTGTTGGTGCGCAAAAAACAAATCATCCGTGGGGTTTTGAAAACCATGTAATCGATGCACTGGAGAAAATGGGTCATAAAGTTACTAGTACCGACTTTCGTCAGAAACGGCAAAACCTTTCAAGACTCTTGCAACAAGAAGCAGATCTTGTTCTTGTCTGTAAAGGCGAATTTATTTCTCCTGGCTTGATAAAATCGCTTCCTTACCCAACCGCCTTATGGTATTGCGAGCAGATTGGTAACGAAAGAGAGTTAGATTATGAGTCTTTTCTCAGGAGGAAAGAGTTAGCGTATAATGCAGCTGCCTTTGATTTTGTTTTTTCCCACGATAAGGCAAATATGGAAATTTACAAAACTATGGGCTGTAAGCGTGTGTACTGGTTACCATCCGCAGTAATAAATACAGCGGTGCACAGAAGACTTGGGCTTCCCAAAAGATACAATATTACCTTTGTTGGGAGTAAAACGAACCGACGCAATACACTCCTTATTGCTCTTTCAAAATATTTCGAGATATATACTCCGAACATATGGAATATTCATGAACTCAATCAAGTATTTAATGAATCAAAAATCGTCTTGAATATCCATCTTTCAGATCTGCTTAACACAGAGACCAGAATTGGTGAAGTGCTCGGTTCGGGATCGTTTCTTCTTACCGAAGAACTTTCAAGCAAAGATCTATTTGTTGACGGAAAACATATTGTTCAATGGAAGAGGGGAGATATTGATGACCTTATAAATAAAATCAAATATTATCTCCTGCATGAGGATGAAAGAGAAAGAATCGCCAACGAGGGGCATAAATTTGCTATCGAACAGCATACCTTTGAAAGAAGAATGGATCAGCTATTGGCGTTTACAGGTTTAAATGAAAAATCGACACGGGAAATCTCCGGACATGAAACTCATTGGTACAAGTCATAAATGTGATCCGGAGACAAATAAATCTTCATTACATGAGCAGATTCATAAGATTCTAGCACATCTTCTGAATACAGGCAAAATGCTTTCTTTAAAAAACAGACCTCGTGTCTTTGCCGCGGTACACCATGTAAATTGGGAAAAACCTGGTTTGGTAGACGGATGGGCAGAAATTGCTGATACCATACATTATGACTGGGGAAATTCTTTTGATCAATATGCAAGCGACTGGCATCGAAGTGGCAAACCAGCTTTTAATAAGGAGTTGATTCGCCAGGTGTCATTGACCCATCGGGAGAAACCGATCGATATTTTTTTCTCTTATCTTTCCGGCAGATGGGTTTACCCTGAAACGATACAAACCATAAATAACATGAATCTCATAACAGTTAATATTGGTTTAGACGATACCCTGAAATTTTGGGGAGTGCAGGAGGCGGGCGGTTATTCTGGAAATGCAGAAATTGCTCCTGAATATGATTTATGCATCACCTGCCAATCCAAAGAAGATGTTGATAAATATCATATGGTTGGCGCCCGTGCACTATTTCTTCCACCAGGAGCAAACCCGTGTATCTTTTCTCCATTGTCTGTATCTCGCGATATCCCTGTTTCATTTATTGGTCAATGCTATGGTATAAGGCCTCATATTACTGCCTGGCTAAAAGATCATGGTATCAGCGTCTGCACGCATGGTAAAGGCTGGCCATCGTCTGAAATATCATTTCAGGATATGAATACAATTTATTCCCGTTCGCTTATTAACCTTGGCTTTGGCTTCATTGGCAATTCTTTGGTAACAGGTTTAAAAGGCAGGGACTTCGAAGTTCCCCTGATGGGAGGACTTTATCTGACAACGTATAATCAAGAGCTGGAAGACCATTTTACCATTGGTAAAGAGATTGATTGTTACCGGAATAAAGAGGAACTATTTGCAAAGCTATCCTATTACACAACGCATCCGGAGATTGCCTTAAAAATTGGAGCATCTGGAAGGGTGCGGTGTTTACGAGATCATACCTGGATTAATCGTTTTAAAACGATACTTAACATTGTTAGTGTTTCAAACTATCCTTGCGAAATAAGACACGGATGAAGAGCCATCTCAAGAATACGCTCAAAATCATGAGTGTGATCGGCACGCGACCGGAAGCCATAAAGCTCGCACCGGTTATTAAGGAACTCGGGCGATATTCGGACACACTCAAAAGCGTTGTAACGGTTACTGCACAACACAGACAAATGCTGGATAGCGTACTGAAAGCCTTCTCCATTCAGCCAGATTATGATCTGAACCTTATGGCAAATAATCAAGGACTCTCAGATATCACAGGCAAGATATTAAAAAACATAGAGACGGTTTATGAGAAGGAACAGCCTGATCTGGTTTTGATCCAGGGAGACACAACGACCGTGTTTGGCGCCGCATTAGCAGCATATTACCAACATATCCCCGTTGGACACGTAGAAGCCGGATTACGATCACGGAATAAATATCATCCTTTCCCGGAAGAGATAAATCGGTGTCTTACGAGTGTTATAGCACATCTCCACTTTGCACCAACGAGGGAAGCTAAAAACAATTTGTTGAACGAAGGAGTTGATGAAGGCCTTATTTGTGTAACCGGCAATACGGTTATCGATGCCCTGCTGGATATCGCACAGCACGATTTTACTTTTGAAAATGATTCACTTAATACATTGAAGGGCAAAATGGTGTTGATAACCGCACACAGAAGAGAAAGTTTCGGACGGCCATTAATGGACATCTGTACTGCAATCATGACGTTAGCCAAGAAATACACGGATGTCACTTTTGTGTACCCTATTCATCCCAATCCCAACGTGAAAAATGTTGTCTATCCTATGTTAGAACACACAGCAAACATCTTTCTTATTCAGCCGTTAGAGTACGGGCCTTTTGTTCACCTGATGAAACGCGCCTCCATTATTTTAACAGACTCAGGCGGTATTCAGGAAGAAGCCCCTTCTTTGCAGAAGCCAGTACTCATACTTCGTGAAGTAACCGAACGCACAGAAGCCGTAATGGCGGGATGCGCAAAACTTGTGGGTACAGACCCGGAGACGATTATTAAAGAGACCTCTCGTCTGCTGGATGACCCGAAAGAATATCTTCGAATGGCTCGTACTGTAAATCCTTTTGGAGACGGATGCGCTGCAAGGCGCATTGTCAACTTCATCAAAAACAAATTCATTCAGAACAAAGATCCTTTGGATGCTTTGGAATGCGTTAAGGGAGGACTCCCATGATACAAAATAATTGGATAGAAAATCTTCTCTGTTTTATTCGCCATCTCAATGCTACAAACTCCCCGATAATAAAACATTCTGAGTTTATTCAATATATATCGGGTATTAAAGAATACTGCAAGGACGCCCATGCCGAATCACACATTACTTTTTGGCCTTGTCTTGATGATAAAACTCACGAAAATTCCTTTGATAAACATTACTTTTATTAGGATACTTAGGCTTTCGTGCCGTAGGGACAAATTAGTTAAAAAAAGAAGTATAAAGGCCTTTATGGAAATATCACGGATAACTAAAACCAGAGGGCGTTTTTTATTCAGCGTTTCCCTGATCCATACCATAGGACCGTCATTTGATGCTCACAGGATTTTTAGTAAGCAGCAAGTCATGTCTTTTTAATCAAATTTCAGGTTGCAGGAAGAACAATTATTTTCCCCTGAACCTGGAACTGAGAAAGACGTGACAACTCTGAAGGATTTTCAGCTCTGCGTCTGGTGTGCTCATATAATAAGAATGGATAGCTGACCTATAATGAATAAAAATACAACTAAGAATACGATGATAAAATCTCAGCGTCAAAGAATATCAGCGTGCATGATCGTAAAAAATGAAGAGGAACTGCTCCCCAACTGCTTAAATAGCATCAAAAAGGTAGTTGATGAAATAATTATTGTCGATACGGGATCTATCGATAACACCGTAACCATTGCTAAAGAGTTTGGCGCTAAGGTCTATCATCACTCATGGAATGACAGCTTCAGCGAGGCAAGAAATCACTGCTTGCAATACGCATCGGGTGACTGGATTTTTCAGATCGATGCAGATGAAGAACTCGAACAAGCAGGTATTATGAAACTGAAGGAGGCCATAAGCAACCCCAAATATAATGCAATTGCAGTAGCAATCCACAGCGCCATACAAGACAATTATCATACATTTTATAACATAAGAATTTTTAGGCGTGGTAAGGGATTCTATCAAGGCATTATCCACGAGCAGGTTATTATTGAAGGAGACCGTCTTTCGGCGGACATAAGGTTGTATCATCATGGGTATAATCTTGATCCACATAAAATGAAAAATAAATGGCAAAAAACTACTCGTCTTCTTCAAAAACAAATTGAACAAAATAAATGTGACAGCTTTGCATGGTTCAATCTTATACGAAACTATCGTACCCAGGAACTCTTTAACGAGGGCATTATTGCAGGAGAGAATGCGCTGGCCCTATTTACGCCTGTCTCTGGCACAAAAGATCCGGAAATAGACATCAATATGCAACACTATGTGATGATTGTTTATGAAACTGCTAATTGCTATCTTCATCAATCATCTACGGTAAAAGCAAAGGAACTCTGTTACAAAGTCCTGTCAAAGCTAGAAGCGGCTGGGAGTATTCCAGAAAATATTGATATTCTATTCACCCTTGCCTGTGTCTATTTAAAAGAAGGAAATTATCAGAATGCGGTTCAGCATTTTCATCGTTTTTTATCCCTGCGGGAATGGTATCTGAACAATATGAACGCGAATACTCTTATGACCGATACGTTGGGGTACGATTATGCAGCATATAACGGCATTGGTTATTGTCTGGGAAATTCTGGACAATGGACAACTGCAATAGACCATTTAGAAAAAGCCATAGCTATCAATCCCAGATACCGTAATGCATACGACAACCTTGCACTTTGTTTTGAAAACACAGGAGATATTAACAGCGCGATTCATACCCTCTTAAGAACTATTTCCGAAGATATTGCAGATGATACGGTATGGTTACATTTAGGGGGGTTATATCTACAACAAAATGCCCATGAAAAGGCATTGCCGTACTTTGAGAAATATTTAAAGAACCACCCTGCTGATAAAAACGTATTACTGAAAATTGCCTGGTGTTATGAACAACTAGGCCACCTGAAGGCAGCGCTGATTGGTTATCGGTCAGCAGAAGCCTTAAGAGAACCAGCATCTTATAAATGAATAATATCCTGTAATAAACAATGATTGATAAAGAACGTCGAGCAGCACTTAACAACAATCGTCCTACGCTCTCAGCGTGTATGATTGTTAAAAACGAAGAAAAATTTTTATCACAATGCCTTACCAGCATGAAAGGCGCCGTGGATGAAATTATTGTCGTTGACACAGGCTCCACAGATACAACCGTCGAAATTGCGCGTTCCTTTGGTGCAAATGTCTATCACCATCCCTGGAACAACAGCTTTAGTGAGGCGCGTAATCACTCCCTGAAATATGCACGGGGCGATTGGATCCTGCAAATTGATGCTGATGAAACGCTTGAACAGTCCGACATCCCCCTTTTACATAAGTTAATAAATGATAATTCTTATAATGTTATTTTTGTTGCCATATATAATGAGCTTCCAGGTGGATGCGCGAAACATTACTTCCAAAGAATATTTCGGAGAGGGAAAGCGTACTTTGAGGGAATTGTACACAATCAGCTCATATTTGAGGGAAAAGTTCTTCAGTCCGAGATACGGTTCTATCATTATGGATATAATTTATCTGGGCAAGAAATGCAAAAAAAGTATAAAAGGACAGGGGATCTTTTACGGCAGCAGCTTACAGAAAATCCTGACAATTTATTTATTATGGCAAACCTCATTCGTAATTACAGAAATGAATATGATTTTGATAAGGTCATAGATTTTGCAGAAAACGGGTTAAGAATATCCGCATCACAGACAGATATCGTTTCAAAAAATCAGCGACAAAGAATATCCATTGATCTGGCACACGCCCTGATAAACAAGAATCTGATAGACAAGGCAGAGCTGGTATGCAAAAAGGCTCTGATAGAGAACCCAGACTCATTTGATATTTTATTAGTCCTGGGAGAAGTCTTTATAAAAAAAGGCTTTTTTAAAGATGCCCTTTTCTGTTTTAAGAAGTATCTTATTTTAAAAGAAAAGGACAATAAAGACCCATCGTTTTTTTTACTTTCCTCGGACTTTTATCAATATGAACATATGGTATATAACCATATTGGTGAATGTTACAAACATTTAGGAGAGACTCGTGAGGCCATTGTAGCTTACAAAAAAGCTATCGAATTAAATAACAAGAATCCACTTTATTACTCAAATCTGATTAACCTTTACATTTCTCAAAACAGCTTGAGCAATGCAAAAGAATTAACGTTCACTGCAATAAAATCGGGAGTTGCCAATCATGTGATCTATTACTTATTGGGAAGGATCTATGCTGTGGAAGGGAAAATAAATGATGCCATTGATGCCTGCAAACAATCTATTAAAATGGATAATACCAATATGCCCGCACATTCACATCTGATAAATCTTTTAATACAGACAAATCGTTTTGATGAGGCTACCATAATATTAAAAGGAATTCTTTCATTGTATCCAGACGAATTTACATTTTCATGTCTTATGGAAAGGATTAAGTATAAACAGGGAGATAAGGAGAGTCCCGCTTGTTTTGTTAGGAACATTCTGCGGTCTAAACCGTCTGGTCGAGACATATATCTTCAACTAGGAGATCTCTGCATAGAAATGGAGCAATATGCCGCTGCCATTGAGGTATTTGAAAGATATCTCGAAATATCTTCCGATACAGATGCAACGGTGATTGCCAATATTGCAGTGTGTTATGCAAAACAAGGTAAGTTGGAATCTGCTCTATTCGGGTTTCAGAGCGCCTTAAAACTTGATCCCAATTGTGTGGTTGCTTTACAAAACCTTGCCGCTTTAAAAACTAATGCGTAATGTATTTTATTGTTTTACACATTTTCTCAACTAAACAACGATAAGTTATAAACAATAGTTAGAATACGCTGGTAAATTTATAAATTATCTGTTCTTACGAATAAGGATAAGAAGCAATGGTGTATTTAAATGATCAACCTGAATTAAACAATGGTAGGCCTTCACTATCAGCATGTATGATTGTCAAAAATGAAGAAAAATTTTTAGCTCAGTGTCTGACAAGTATAAAAGATGCAGTCGATGAAATTATTATTGTTGATACTGGATCTACAGATAAAACCATCGAAATTGCCCAATCGTTTCATGCAAAAATATATTGTCATCCCTGGAAGAATAGTTTCAGTGATGCACGAAATCATTCTTTAAGTTACGCAAAGTGTGATTGGATTTTACAAATTGATGCAGATGAAACGCTTGATCAGGAAGACATTCCTCTCTTACACAAATTAATATGCAGAGATTCTTATAACGCTATCTTTGTCGCTATATATAGCGAACTTCCCGGAGGACTATCCAAACACTACTATACTAGAATCTTCCGAAGAGGAAAGGCCTATTTCGAGGGAATTGTGCACAATCAACTCATTTTCGAAGGCACATCATTTCAGTCCGAAATAAGGTTTTACCACTATGGATACAATTTAACCGAACAGGAAATGAAAAATAAATATAAAAGAACGGGTGACCTTTTAAGACGGCAACTTGTGGGAGATCCTGACAATCTTTTTATAATGACGAACCTTATTCGAAACTACAGAAACGAATTTAATTTTAACAAAGTTATTGAGTTGGGGGAGAAAGGGTTAAAATTATCTGAGTCTCAGACAGATTCTAACTCAAAAAATCAGAGACAGAGAATATATATTGATCTCGTATACGCCTTTATCAATACAAACCAACTCGACAAGGCTGAAAAGATATGTACGGAAGCAATTAAGGAAAATCATGATTCTCTCGATATTTTATTTGTCATGGGTGAAGTATCATTGAGAAAAGAGAAGTTCAATGACGCATTAATCTATTTTAAAAAATACCTTATTATAAAAGATAGAGAGAATAAAGAACCGGCGTTTAACCTGTTCATTGTTGACGCCTATTATTATGAGCACAAGGCATATGATAATATTGGCGTTTGTTATGAAAAGTTAAATCTTTTTGATGAGGCCGAGGTAGCTTACAAAAAGGCTATCAGCCTCAACAGTGAAGAGCCTCTCTACTACTCCAATCTTGCACAACTATATCTTGCCAAAAAAAATGTGGAAAAAGCTGAAGACATAACTAACAGCGCTATAAGTAATGGCATTGCAAATGATTCGATCTATATGTTGGCCGGGCAGATACAATCTTTGCTAAAGAAACCTTATCAAGCCATTAATACCATGAGACAATTAATCAATAAAAACGACAAAAGTATTCCTGCGCATATATTCTTAATCAATCTATTAATACAAACAAATCAGCTTAAAGAAGCAGAAGATGCTGTAAAAGTTATAATTTCATCAAATCCTGATCATTTGGGGCTCAAATGTCTTATGGAAAGAATAAAATTCAGAAATGGTGATAAGGATGGCACGATCAAATTTATTCACAACGTACTCGAATCCAACCCATTAAATGGCAATGTGTATCATGACCTTGGAAACCTTTGTATTGAGATAGAGGAATACAAAATAGCTATTGAGTTGCTGGAAAAATACCTTAACGTTTTTCCTACTGATATAACTACAATTACTAACATTGCGACCTGTTATGCAAGATTAGGGAAACTAGAACCAGCGCTCATTGGATTTAAAGCCGCACTTATATTTGATCAGACAAATACTTACGCCTTGCAGAATCTTGAAGTTTTGAACAAAAGGTTAAAACCTCGGACAGGTTAATCTGCCGGCCTGCTTACCACACATATCATTTGAAGAATACTAACGCGAACTACACACAACGCAATTTTCCTACCAGATATTAAGTGAGCCAATTCGTGTGATAAGTTATTCTGGGCAATAGATAAAATACCAGAAAAGAATTATTTGCTTCTTTAACACACATGTTTAAAAAATATTAAACTTCCCATAACTCCTGCCGATAATTGCGTCAGGTACCATAAAGTTTTTAAAGACTTGACTAGTCAGTTTGAGAATTTGTGTGCTTTAATTTAGACAAACTGGTTTTTTCTCGTTATGGAATACGAGAAAAACGTAAAAACAAGGAGGTTTAAGAGTATGAGTACAAGAATTAATACAAATATTAATGCGTTAAATGCCCTGAGATCATTGACTGATGTAAACAATAAATTGTCTGTTAGTCAATTACGGCTCGCGACAGGTAAAAGGATTAACACTTCTTCGGATGATGCCGCTGGATATACTATTGCGAAAAAGATGAATGCTCGTGCGGAAGGTCTTGGGCAGGCATTAAGCAATATCGGTTCAGCTAAAAATCTGGTAACTGTAGCAGAAGGTCATTTAAATAATATTGTAGATATTCTGACACAGATGAAGACAAAAGCCACACAGGCAGCTGACGATTCACTTGGAACGGCTGAACGTACCGCCATTAAGGCTGAACTTGCTTCGCTATCTAACCAAATTAACCTTGAGGTTCAACAGGCCACGTGGAATTCCAAGTCTATATTTAATGGTACGGCTTCAAGCGGTGCAACTGCTGGCAATGTACTCTTCAAATTCCAGATAGGTGCAGGTAATAGTTCAACAAACGATTTATTGCAGTTTAATTTGCTTAAAACTGGCAATGTTAGCCTTGAGGGTGGTAATACGGGCTTTAAATCTTCTCAGATGCGGCTTGATTCGAGTGGGAGTGGTGCTACGCGACTCAGCGGCAATACCCTTGCAGGTTCTCTTTTAGGTTCTTCAGCATCAGCTCATAAATTAATGGGTAGGATTGATGACGCTATTGCTGATGTATCTGAGGCATTGAGTTACATAGGTTCTGTGGTGAACAGGCTGACATATCAGGAAGCTAGCTTGACGGTAGCCAGGACAAATACCGAGGCAGCTAGAAGCAGAATTGAAGATGCGGATATGGCTTTTGAACAGTTACAATCAACAAAGTTTCAGATATTGCAACAGACGGCCAGTGCAATGCTAGCACAAGCAAACTCTGGACCTCAATCGATATTGAGTCTTTTCAGATAAGAAAAAGTTTATCCTGGGGATGGTATATTAATACCATCCCCAGTTTGTATTTGTTTAATTTTCGTAATCGCCCTATCAGGAGATTTGAAAATGGCCATATCATCGTCTATCACATCCGCATTTAACGCTAACTCAGGTCTTAACGTGCTAATCGATCAATTTATGGCTTTAGAACGAAGACCTTTGACATCGTTGAACACCAAAAAGGCCAGCATCAACACCACCGTAAACGTTTATAGTGATTTAAAATCAAACCTTGTTGATCTTCTGTCTGCTGCAAGAGACTTGGCCAGCACGAACACAAGTTCCGTATATAATTCAAGAACCTCAAACTCCAGTGATGAAACAAAACTAACAACATCTGCTGGTCCGAGTGCTGCCGTAGGAACATTTCAAATTCGTATTAAACAATTAGCAACCGGTGCCTCAATCAAGAGTACCGGAGAGCTCGTAACTAAAGCAGCGGCTAAAAGCATGTCAAAAGTTGCTCCTGGTTCAGGCGTTATCGATATAACAAAAAGTTTTGATAACGCAGGTTTTGCTAATACTCCGGATGGTACAGTAACTATTAACGGTCAAACATTTACTTTATCTGCTTACAGTACAGTACAGTCATTTTTAGACGCCGTCAACGGCAATACTGCGGCAAATAGTAATATTTATTATAATAAAACAGAAGATAAATTTTATATTGAACAAAAGAGTGGAAATACAGATCTGATTATATCGGAGACAGGATCTAATCCGTTATTTTCTGAGATAAAAATAGCCGCTAATTCATATACGGGTAATGGTAATACTGGCATTCAAAGTGAAGTGCTACTACGTGAAGCTAATTTCGATAGTATATTGACAAATACTACAAGTGGTAGTTTTAAAATCAACGGTATAAGTCTTGCCTATAATACCAATACAGACACTCTCGATAGCGTTCTCTCCAAAATAAACAGTTCTACAGCAAATGTAAACGCATTCTATGACAGTTCTTTGGATAAGGTTGTTATTAAATCTAAAAGTGCTGGAAGTTCGGATACCATTACACTTTCTGATGTAAGTGGTAACTTATTAAGTACATTGAAACTGTCAGATGCCACAGCAACCAATGGTACTGACTCACTATTTACGATAAATAGTACAAATTCAGCAGATCAGATAACAAAAAGTACAAATTCATTTACCATTAATGGTGTTACTTATAATTTGAAAAATACCAATGTCACAAACTATACGGACTCAACCTATACAACTGTTACTGTTAATCAGGATACGAGTGCTATTCAATCGAAAATTACCAATTTGCTTGATAAATTTAATTCGACAACAGGGTATATAAAAACTAAATCCACTATAGACCCTATTACGAAAATAAGAGGACCTCTTGCCGGGAATTCGACGTTTTCATTACTTTCAAATCAATTATTTCAAAAATTGTCTGAACAAATAGCAGGGATTGCTGGTGGTAATCCTGATTATCTGAGTGACATTGGTATTACCATTGATAAAAGTCTAAAGGCAAGTCTGTCTGATACAACAAAATTTAACAATGCCATTATATCAAATTCTAAGGCTGTTGAAGATCTGTTTAATTCAGCAAATGGTATGGCCAATAAAATAGTTACTCTCTTAAAACCATTTGTAGAAAGCTCCTCTTTATCAAGGGATTCAATTATCGAAGAAACAAAAAAAACACTTAGCAGACAAATAGAAAACATTGATACAAGAATAAATCGTATGGAAGAGCGTCTAAAAATAAAAGAAAATCAGTATAGACAACAGTTATATACGATGCAAGGACTTTTAAATAGTGCAGTATTCCAAGGTAGCCAAATCTTATCTTTTACAAACTCTGTATTAAGTAATAATACCTTCTGAGAACAAAAGAATTTCAACAATAATTAACATTGCATAATTATAACAACTCAGATATGAAAATAATATAAAATGGATAAAAGGAAAATAATAGACATACTTTCTTCACTAGCGGCAGAGTATAAAATACTCTTGAATAATACCATGGAAATTAAAAAAGTACTATTGGGTGATTTAAAAGAAGATATTTTAAAAGAGGCTTTTAATACCAGAGGATTGTTGATTAAAAAAATGAATTCATCAATAAAACATTATAACTCTATTAAAGAATTCGTTGGTCCTACCGATAGTACTGGGTGGGATACAGAAATAAACGAACCTCTGCAAAAAATCAAAAAGAAATTAAACGCTATAGTCGTATTAAATGAGGATATAGTATCATTGATTAAGCAGCGTATTAACGAAATTACATCTTCTCTAGTAAAAATTCAAGAAGGTAAGCATTTCGTTGGTACTATAAAAAAACATTATAATAATACCCCATCTTTGGTCGATCTGTGTGGATAGAAAGTGACTAAGTATTTATTTAATAACTTTGAAAGGAGTCATTAACTTATGCTTGCAGCCAGGAAAATGAGTAATGCCTATTTGGAACAGGAGATTATGACGTTAAATCCACTTCAATTACTAATCAAAGCTTATGATGCTGGAATTAGCGCTTGTAATCGTAAAGACGAGCCTAAGGCAAGTGCAGTCCTTTCAGAATTAATAGATTCTCTTAATTTTGATTATGCTGAAATCTCCAATTCTTTGTTTAGACTATATGAATATTGCATGAGAGAGGTTAAGTGTGGTAATTTTGAAGTTACTTTAAAAATTTTAAAAGAACTGCGTGAAACATGGATTCAGGCACGGGAAAATATTCAGGCAGAGATACCACAACCAAGTAATTTATAGAACTAACAACATAATTTCCATAAGCTGCTTGGTAATAATAGGGTGTGATAAGTGCAAATGAAAATTTAAAGAGTTTTAAATCAATCATTTTCGTTATGTTCGCAAAGATATTCTTTCGCTATAATCAGTAAACTCTAATAGCTATGCTTTTATGACGATGTTCGAGAATAAATGTATGGAAACAAAGAATGTTCTCAATTTGAATACATACAACGCTTATTATAACTACGATAATAAAAGCGTGTCGATTACGAAAACTACAAATCCAGAAAACGATAAATCTATATTAAAAAATGCCGATAAGGTGAATAACCATACGCAACGTTTAAAATTACCCATTTCATACGCGCCCTCCTTTTTAGAAACAGAAATTACCATGTCAGTTGAAAAAGATTTAAATATTGTTGTCACCACCGTAAAAAATAAAAATACTGACAAAGTTATCAGACAGATTCCCGAAGAAGAAGTCGTTGAAAGGTTAAGATACTTAAAAGAATATGATAAACAACTTATTTCTCTAAGGGAAAGGAACGCTTCTAATATTATTGCAAAAGACTTTTAAAAATTTAGTAGCGTTGTCAAACGGAGACGTGACAAAAGCCCGTTGTAAAGGCAAGGACTGAAAATCTGATTAAGTATTACGGATAACAATTGGCAGAGAAGTGTGTATACGCCCCTCATCTACATCAAAAATGCTGATTTTGAGGTGTTCTATCATGAGAAAGACTATTCGAATTAATGAATAAACAAGAGCACCAACCTTATCATTCCTACAACCAAGAGGATGATACCGATATACTTCGCGAGCTTCTGGATAAATATTAACAATATACCAAATCCTATGATAATAAATGGACTGGCTCCTCCGATAAAATTCCCGATACTCTGTGGAATTGATGTGATACCGGAATTTGTTTCCTGCCCAAATACAGTATTTGATGCAAGAAATATGAACAGTAATAAACTAATAATCAGATGAATTTTCATATAATTTCCTCGTATTTTTACTGAGAGCTTTTATTCCAGATTGGAGTGTCTTTTGTCCATTTCGTTTTCTGAACTTTTGAGTTTTTTTACCAGTGAAAGGATAATCCCGTCCAGATAGACCAGACATGCCTGCTCAAAGAGAGTGCTGCGAAACTGAATCGATCCACTATCCTTGTGGTTTGTACTCACTTCCTTGACCGGTAATTCAACAACAATATCTGCCTGTCCGGCAAGCGGAGAATTTTTATGAGAGGTTACTGCAACTACAACTGCATGATTTTTTTTTGCCAACCCTGCAATATAACGGGTAATGTGTGTACTACCTGAACTGCTGCAAGCGATTAAAAGATCACCTCTGTCGATATTCGGCGTTGTCGCATCACCAACACAGTAAGCGTTCAGACCTATATGGGTAAGTCTCATAGCAAAGGTACGAGATACCAGCCCCGATCTTCCCTGACCGGTAACGAATATGTTTTTTGCTGAAAGAAGAGACGATAGGAGCTTCTCATAGGCATGCTCATCAATCTTTTCAAGCACCGAATGAATTTCATCTAAGATAATCTGGGTAATGGTCTTAATTCCTGTGGCGTCAGCCCCGATTTTCAATGCGCATACCCTTAATGAAATTTCGAAATTGTCACGGAGTAGTATTTGGAAATTGTAATAAAAAACGTCGGAATTATACCACGCACTCTCGCTGATTGCAAGAAATCTGATTCTCTGCACAGGGCTTCGTCAAAAATAAACACGAGTCGTGATAAGTAAAAAAGAAAAATAATAAACTGGTTTATTCGAGACAGTTCTTTTATCAGATTTTCATGAATCCCGGAGACATTGGAAAAAGCATGGTAATCGTAGAGCAACTCTGTAATATTGAAGTAAGGCCAATTAACCGGAATGAGAGGTCTCAAGGGGATGAACTCGTCCGTCACTAATACTACCTTAGGGATTCATTCCGTCATTGGGGAAAGCATCAATACATCGCCATCCATCAGGGGCATTGGTTGGCGTTGATTGGTGGTCTGCGGTTACGTTCAAGTGCAAGGTACATGATCAGTGGATTGGATTGCCTTCTTTTCATCAGTACAAACGCCTGCATTTTGTTGCCAACAACAGCCGTTTCCTAATCCTGCCAGATGCCCGCCTACCGAATTTTGCCTCCCGTGGTCATTGCCCTTAATCTCAAGCGGTTATACTGCGCTGACAAACCTTCTACAGTCATTTTATTATCTTGCAGAAATGTTTGTAGATCCGCAGTGCTTCAATGTGGCCTGTTACAAGGCCCCAGGGCTGAATGTTTCTCGGGTTCGTCTGCGGATTTGCAAGATACGCAAGCCGTTATTATCCCCACAACCAGCCCAAAATGGTCTTTTTTGCCTTGTTGCTTCGGACAAAAAAAGAAAACGCTCTGAACCATAATCCTGACAAATATTTTACTAAAAAGGAGACTCAACCCATGCACCTCTCTACCAAAAAAGCTGAAGACCTGAAAGAACGACTATCTCAAATCCCTGGTACACGTATGGCACAAGGCAAGCGGCACAGAAAGATACTGCATGGTGTATCGTTGAAAAAAAGAAAGCTGATCACCGTTTTGCCGTAAAAAATAACCACTCTACCCTTAAATAAGACGTCGAAGATCTCCGGCTGGTCTCTTTCCCATCCTCAGCGTCAAACGATTGACAAACGTTACGGACATTTTGAAGTTCGACAAATCAGGGCGAGCGCCGATTTAAACCGTTACCTTAATTTTCCCATGCCGGACAAGTCTTCTGTATCCGCGGAATGTTTGCTTCCCGCAAGACGGAGAAGGTGACGGAAGAAACCGTCTGTGGCATTATCAGCTTGTCATCCCAAAGGGCTGGTCGTTTCAGGATTCTTCTCCTGAATCGTTGCCACGGGAGCATCGAATACAACCCCCACTACGTCCGGGACGTAACCTTTCGCGAAGGCCATTCCACCATCCGTACTTCTCATTCACTACGGGCCTTTGCTATCATGAAAACTTTGTTATCAGCGTCCTTCGCCTTTTGGGAAAAACCTCTCTTGCAAAATACCCTATCATGATTTTGATATTATTCTGACCCTTTATCCTGTCACGTTTTTGGTATTTATTTTTGTTGCTCTCCACAATGAGCTGTGTTAAAATTTCTTCTTTATGAATATTGTGGAAGTTAAAGACCTTTAATTCTTTTCAGTACAAAAAGGAGCTTTCGCTTGGGAGACCTTCTTGGTAAACTTATTAGTCTTTATGAAATTGCATTGCTTATTAGAATTGTATTCTCATGGGTCCCGCATAACCCTTATAATCAGGCTGTACAATTTCTTTATAAAATTACTGACCCCGTGTTAATTCCTGCACGAAGACTCGTTCCACCAATCAGAGGCATAGATTTTTCTCCCGTGATTGTCTTTGTTGGTTTGGGTGTTGTTAAGTGGGTGATTGGGGGAACGTTTTAATTCTTGCCAGTTTCAGAATTACATGCTACCGATACCCATAACCCCGCAGAATTACCGCCGTAGTATTGATCCGAATTCCGCACCTTTGCAATTAAATGGGAAAAAACTCGTTGTCATGGATGTAGATGGCGTCCTGTTTAAAGGGCAATTTATATTACATGTAGCGCGTTCCCTTGGGATATGGGTATATATACGTACTGCATTACTCTGTCTCCTCTTTAACGTGGATAAGATCTCAATCCACGAGTTAATCACGCGGGTGTATGCTCGTTTTCGAGGTGTTACGCTTGATCAGGCCCAACGGATCTATAAAAACATCCCTGTGATTATGCATGCGAGGGAAACGATTGCAACACTGCGTAGTCATGGTTATCTGGTCGTATTCATCAGCAGCGGGGTACCGGATCTCTTTGTGAAAGACCTTGCGGCAAGATTATCTGCAAATCACGGATACGGAATAGAGATTGATACGAATAATGATTGGTTAACCGGTAGGGTTTATGGGCAGCTTTTGATGCCCGGTGGGAAAAAAGCTATTATTGAAGAGATACTGAGCAAAAATAATCTTTCATGGCAAAACACGGTCGTTCTTGTGGATGACCGTAACAACCTGGATATCATGGATAAAGCTGGCATTAATATCGGTGTTAATGCGCATTATGCTGTTCGGCAACGCGCACACTACCTGATTGACAGCGGAAATTTATCAGAGGTGCTGGATGTCATGGATATCGAAGATGCCGATTCTTATAAGACCCTGTTTGCCGGAATGCGCAAGCAATTTGCCCATTCGTGGTATCAGGAAATCAGGAGAAAACTTTTGCATGTCCTTATTGCCTTGACACCCGTATTTGCAAATTATATCTACCATACAACGTTGATTGTGCTTTTTTCCTTATTGATTATTTATTTTATTTCAGAATGTTTGAGGATCAATGGTTACTCGTTTCCTCTGTTTGGCGGCATAACGAGGTCAAGCATCCGTAAGTTGGAGGAAAGGGGTTTTGCTTTTGGTCCAATAACCCTGATTCTGGGTACCGGTCTCTGCCTGTTATTCTTCCCAATTGTCATTGCAAGTACCGTTATCTGGATAGTAGCCTTTGCCGATACTGCAGCTGCAATTGTTGGTATGAGTCTGGGCAATCATAGAATTCCTTATAACATTAAAAAAAGTATCGAAGGTTCATGTGCAGCCTGGGTTGTCGCTTTTTTTTGTGGATGGATCTATTTGCCGCTTGTCCCGGCTTTACTTACAGCATTCTTCTCCAGTATTATTGAGTCATTGCCTCTGAAGTCTCTGGACAATTTGGTTATGCCTATCGGCGCTGGAATTTTATTAGTATGTCTTGGGTACTCATAAAATTTCTCCGATCTAAACTCTATCGAAAACAGATAAAATACGTCATTTATCATGCGCGTTCTTGGAATTGATTACGGCGAGAAGCGAATTGGGGTCGCAATAAGCGACCCGCTTGGAATTACTGCACAAGGATTACCGACGATAGTATATTCAAATGTTCAGGAAGCTTTGCAAAAAATAATGGCTATTGTTTCTGAAAAAGAGGTAGGGGTGATCGTTGTTGGTTTACCCAAACATATGAATAATTCGTTGGGAGAAAGTGCTCGGGCGGTATTGTCTTTTGGAGAACGGTTAGAAAAATACGTGGGTATACCTGTAAAAACTATTGATGAACGACTCAGTACGGTACGGGCGCACAGAGCCATGCTGGAAGGAAATCTTTCCAGGAAGCAAAGGAGAGGACGTGTTGACATGATTGCCGCCCAATTGATTTTGCAGAACTATTTAGACAGTCACAGCAACAAATGATACGGAAAAATGACTTGTCATTCAAAAAACCTGAACTGGTAGCGCCGGCTGGTGATCTTGAAAAATTGAGAATAGCGATAGAATTTGGTGCTGACGCAGTTTACATTGGGGGAGAAGGTTTTAATCTACGAATGGGTGCCCCCAGTCTGACTTTGCAAGAGATCAGAGAGGCTACTGACTGGGTTCATAAACGGGGGAAAAAAATATATATCGCACTGAACATCTATGCCCGTAATTATCATATTTCCGGCATACGTTCCTACCTGGCAAGGCTTGCAGAAATCCCGGTAGATGCCGTGATTGTTTCTGACCCGGGGATTCTTTTGGCGGTCAGAGAAATTGCTCCCCATATTCCAGTACATCTCAGTACACAGGCGAACACCACAAATACAAAATCTGCTGAGTTTTGGTATCGTCAGGGCGTGAAGAGGATTGTTCTTGCACGGGAACTGACCTTGGGAGAAATTCATGAAATTACGAACGATTCTCAGATAGAAACCGAAGTGTTTGTGCACGGCGCTATGTGTATGTCATATTCAGGCCGTTGTCTCCTGAGCGGCTTTATGGCCAACCGGCACGCCAATCTCGGAGACTGTTCCCATTCATGCCGGTGGAACTATGTGTTAAAAGAGGAAAAACGACCCAATGAATCTTATCCTATTGCAGAGGATGAAAGTGGCACCTTTATCCTGAGTTCCAAAGACCTCTGTATGATTCAATATGTCCCGGAGTTGTTTCATGCAGGCATTACAGCATGGAAAATCGAAGGTCGTATGAAAAGCCCGTACTATGTTGCTGCAGTGACACGAGTGTACCGTGAGGCTTTGGACCGTTATTTTACGGAACCCTGTAAATATGTATATGATCAAAGATGGCTGTCTGAGCTTGAAAAGATTAGTCACAGGGAGTACGGGACAGGATTTTTTTTCGGAAATCAAGGATATAATAGCCAAACAACGCATCCCGGAAGTGTGTACCTGAAAGAATATGATTATCTCGGTACAGTTCATAATGTTCTTTCCGATGATGTGGCAGAAGTGATGGTAAAAAACAGGATTGTGGGTAATACTTCCATAGAAGTCATGGGCAGACGTTTAAACGAGGATTTTACTCAGGTACTGTTGGATCTCAGGAATGAATATAATGAGTCTATTAAAACGGCTCATGTTGGGCAAAAAGTATTCATGAAGATGTCACGACCCGTTCATAAATATTTCATGCTGAGAAAATGTGGATGAACCGAGTAATGAAAAATATTGCTAAGAACATCGGAGGTGTTTGCCTTATCCTCATGGGTTGTATATTGATTTTTATGCCAGGGCCTGGGTTGCTTACTATCTTGGCAGGCTTATACATTACCAATTTTCCTGGAAAACATACCCTCGTTACCAAGATGAAAAAGACAAAATTTTACCAACGATACGTAACGAAGATAGAATCAAAAGTAATATCAAGTTTTAAGAGGAAGAATAAATAAAAGCATGGATACAAAAAAGCTGATCTCTCTTGCTCTTGTCATTTTTATGACAGGTTGTGGCTCCCTAAAAAAAACATCTCTTTTGAAGAAAGAAGAATCAAGTCTTGAACCAAAGAAGGGGACACTATCCTCTGATGCACAAAATAAAGAAGAACTTTTTGTGTGTGCAGGGGATATAGATGTTACATACAAAAAAATGGGTGAAGTCAGTTTGGGAGAGTATGGTTTTTCCGGGCATGATATTTTGGCAACTAAAATAAGGGAAAAAGCCCGTGCGGTAGGCGCTCAGGCGGTAATTAACGTTCAGTACGACACAGGGGCTTCAAAAACGTGGAAAGGGTATGGTGAACTGGGCGGAACTGATTATGGGATAAGATATGCATCTTGGTGTAAGGGTATGGCAATTACGTTCATGGAATCACCCGATTCTTTGGGACTTTTGTTATCTAATCTTACTCCGGAGATGAAGGAATGGTTTGGTTATAAAAAATCACAACACGGTGTCATTGTTGTTCATGTTCAGCCGCAAGGCATCGCATCTGCCGCGGGTATTAAAACGGAAGATCTCCTTGTGGAATGGGATGGGGAAAAAATTGAAAATAGAAACCAACTAAAACAGCTCATTGAAAAAACTTCGGGCAAAGAAGCTAAACTAAGCTTGTTGCGTGCGAAAGAAATCAAGATGGTAACAATATCCGTGCCGGTAATGGCAAATAGGCAGATTACCTCATCTGAACCTCAATCTATTGTGACAGAAACAAGGTCTGTAACGGCGGCTAAAGAATTCTCTCACGATGCCAAGGGTTCAAATACTCCGGAGATGCATAATGAAATAGGGGATCTTTATCTACGCAAAGGCATGTATGACGATGCAATCGAGGAATATAAAAAAGCGATTGAAGCAGATCCCAATGGCGCTTTAGCCCATTTTAACCTGAGTATTGCCTATGATAAAAAGGGCTTGAAAAAAGAGGCTGAGGAAGAATATGCAACGTACAAACTGTTGAAACCAAAACGAAAAGAGTAAAAGGCAATTGCTCATTCTTTATGGTACTACCATGAAAAATTATTTTATAAGTTTTTTTATCCTCTTCTTGACTTTGTCGTAAGCGTTCAGCCGAACTATAGGGAAAGAATTTGACTGCGGCTTTGCTGCGGTATGAATTAGCATCGGTTTATGACCCTATTTCGTCTTTTTAAAAAGGGTATGCTGTATAGCATATGAAACATATTGTACTTTCATTCCTCTTTCTTATCTTCATACATTCCTTAACTGCCGCAGAATTGCTGAAAAACGGCGACTTTGAATCATCTGACATCACAGGCTGGAGATTTTGGGAGACCTATCCATGGGATGGAGATGGTGCACCGGTAGAATTGCCGGTCCATCTGTCAATTGTTATTTCCGGTAATACCGGGAATATCGGAACTCCTTTACCACCTGCTGCCAGCGGATTCTTTGCCTTGGTGCAACAAGTTGGTTCTGGTGGAACTGCAAGGGGTGGACTTTGTCAGGAAGTAAAAGTCGTTGCAAATACTCCCTATATTTTAACGGGCTGTTTAGCATTTTATGGTGACGATATAGGTGACGTAACAATTATAGGCATTCTGGATGGTCTCTGGAATCCGGCGCTTGCCTATACTGCGTTGAGTAAATATTCTATTGGCGGAAATACGGTTTCACCGTGGGTGGAATTTACTCTGACAATTATCCCCTCGCGTGACGTAATTACCGTCTTTACCGAAACCAGACAGGACTGGATGTATGGAAGCGTTGCCGGATGGTATGACAATCTCAGTCTAAAACCAGCCTCAGAATCCACAAAGCTTGTAATACCGCCAAATCCAAAAAAGAATACGATAGAGAAAAGAGCGCAAGATTAACGTATAGCACACAACTCCGGGTTTCATTATTAGCCCAGCGCCTACAATCATATTTGTGACCTTTCATTCAATATTTAAAAAACAGCGCCATCTGATTAGCAATATCCGTGTCCTTTTATTTCTACCAAAAGATCATTCCTGCATGTTTTTAGCGGGAATCCAGGAGGTTGGGCTCTATCGGATTCTCATGAAAAGGGTTTGGATATGACAAAACCATACAAGCAAGTGTCTAACCGGAGAATTCAGACTCAATTGATCGTTTTAATATTCTTTACTGGACAAACGTATTGAAAAGGTTATAACTGCGTTCCTTTTGGCAACAAAAACATTCGACAAAGGCAAACCCCGAGTGATCGGGGGACGCAAAGGAAAGGGTCTTTAAACGTACAGGGGCACAAAGACGGTGTCCCAAATCATATTAATGGCTTTAGAAGAGACAGCCTTACTGACGAAGATGTTTTCATGAATATCTTTGCAGTAAGGCTTTTTTTGTTTTAGAAGGCTACGGGGAAAGAAAAGGTGTAAGAGGAAAGGGGCGAGTAATCTTGTGTGACACGAGCAGTCCTCTTATTGTCCTTATTTTAGTAGAGGCAGTTTAGAATCAATCCTAAAGGCTTTTTTGCAAGTTCCGGCCACAGATATTGGCGGGTTTTATTCAGAAGGTACTTCCGAAGTTTAGCAAGGGCGCAGTGGGAAAAATCGGTACAAAACTTATAGTGAGCAAAGTCGAATGAGACGGCAACAAAGGGGCGACTGTATTGGAATTCTCATCATATTTCAACGGGTTTCCGGGTGGCACGGACAAACTCGTTTGTCCGTGCGATAAATCCCCAATCCGTAGATAGATTCGAACACTATGAACAAACGTAACCATACCCTTATCGACTTTGACACACCCCCGGCCCCTCTTTTTAGGGGGGAGAAAAAGAGCCCTCTTTAGAAAAATGAGCTTTAGGGGTGTGCATTGGACGGACAAACGCCGTATTTTTATAGAGTGCAGAAATCTTCAATGTTTCCGGGATTTTTCAAAAAACTGAATTGATTCAAATAAATTAGCAACTCTAAAATCCGTATGCAGCTTCTGAAACTCGTCAAGGTCTTCATCCAAAAAATGACAGATTTCGTAGTGCAAATTTCAGATTTACGATATTTTACGTAAATTATGTTTCGTTATACACAGTTATAACTCACAAACAACTGTTCCATTCCATTCAGTCCTGCCTTGTCCAGGTACAGGGTGTTCGTTTGAAAATTTATTGCCGGTTCCAGTAGGGGACCTTCGGCAATCGTAGCAAAAGGGTTACCGCTCAAAATGCGATGTGCTAAGGTAAGATACAGACGGTTCAATAAGCCTTCTTTTAACAACAGATACAAGATTTTAGGCCCCGCGCCTGAATAGATTACGCGATAACCCAATTCATACGCATGTTGCGCAAGAAGTTTTCCTTCTACACGATTTTTGCCTGCCACAACGACCTTGCCCTCACGTTTTTCAATTTCGTGCACGCGCTCGGGATTGGGATTCTCCGTTGTAAAGAACACAGCCTTGCGTCCGTTGTGTTTGAGTACGTCTGGAATCGAAAAATCCAAGCTAGCGCTGATGATGGCGATGTCAGGCTGTGGTTTTAGACCACGTGACATGCGCCATTCACGCAGATCTGCAAACCTGGGGTCATCTGTTTGTAAAATTTCCTGCGCGCGTCCTTGCGCCCATTCGCGTAAATATCTGCCACTGCTGATAATCAAGTCCGCCTGCGCCGCAAGTTCCTGATACAAACGCCAGTCGTGTCCGTTTGTGATATTTTTCGGCACCATTAAACCCGAACCATCAGGACGTGGAATTGCGATCCGCCCATCCAGGCTAGTTACGAAATTTGCATAAATGTATGGCGATGCCGCATTGGCAAACTGTCGCACGTCATGCGCAAGATACAAACCTTTTAACATGCATTCCGCATAAGGTTGCGGATAGAGTTGGAAAATAGGTTGTTCCATTGTCCTTACGGTTTTGTTTAAAAAAGTTATTCCGCTTGTTGCAAACGATCGTTCAATTGCTCATGTGCAATACGCTCTTGAAAGGCGCCGTACATTGTTTGTGTCAACATTTTCGAACTGGTCTGATTAACGCCACGCATCGTTGCGCACATGTGTTGCCCCATTACAATTACGGCAACGCCGCGGGGACTGAGGAGCGTTTGAATAAAGTCGGCAATTTCGCGCGTCATTTTTTCTTGCACCTGGAGGCGTCGCGCGTACATTTCTACGATACGCGGAATTTTCGAGAGACCGATAATTTTGCCGTCGGGAATGTACGCCACATGCGCTTTGCCAAAAAAGGGCAGCATGTGATGTTCGCACAAACTGTAGAACTCAATGTCCTTGACGACCACCATATCGTCGTACGCGCTTTCAAACAGGGCGCCGTTGATGAGCGATGCCGGATTTACGGCGTATCCACCGAGCAACTCGTTGTACGCGCGTGCAACACGTTCCGGTGTTTTTCGCAAACCTTCGCGAGTCGGGTCTTCACCCACATTCACCAGAATAGTACGCACTGCTGTGGCAATCGCACGCTGCGATTTTTGTTCAGAGGTTTCATGCTGCTGCGCAGCGTAGCTTGTAATCGTGTGATCAGGCATTGTGGTCTGCGATCTGTCATTGTCATACGCATGCGTAACGCAAGCCGGGAGTTGTGGCGCTGTTGCTTGTGTTTGGAGTGCGTTCTGGACAAATTGTCGGACTTGGGAGCTTATGCCTGGCACCGTATACATGTTGTCACGCGATGTGCACAGACGGTCAGCCAATTCCGCCAACGTAGGTCCGTCCGGTGGAATAATGTAATCGGGGTTGACGTCCGCTAGCGCTCGCGCCATAAAGCCGCATTCAAAAATTTTTAGGTCGGGAATTTTTAATTCGTTATCGCCAATGATTTCTTGATCATACAAAACTAAATCCAAATCAATGGTGCGCGGCGCATTTTTATCCGCGGTCCGCACACGCCCCAATTCGCTTTCGATAGCGCGTAAGGCGTTCCGCAAAGCATGAGGCGTTAATTCGGTCAACAATCGCGCTGCGCCATTAAAAAAGTGCGGTGTATTTGGCGCGTTACCTAACGCGGGTGTATCGTAGACGGGCGAAACGGCAAGCACCGTTCCTAGACGGCACAAACGTTCCACTGCTAATGGATAATTTGTTTCGCGCTCGATATTCGAACCAATAAAAATATAGGCGTCGTTCATTATGATTAGTACTCCATTCCGGCTAAGTCATTTCGATGCATCCGTTTGTTCCAACCCAAAATCTGCGCGCGTGCGTGTGATTGTAACACCGACGGAGCGCGCAAAACGTAATGCACCCGGTTTTTCTAAACTGACCTGCACGCGCAACGCGCGCGGGTCGCACAAACAAATTTCGGCGATACGTTCCACTAAACGCTCAACCAAAAAATGATCTGATTTTTCAACGTACTCGATAATTTGCTTGGTGACGGTACGATAATTGAGTGCATCTTCAATCGCATCACTGGCAGCGGCGGGACGCGTATCAGTCCACAGCACGAGATTGATCAGCACGTCCTGTTTGTTTTTGCGTTCCGATTCGTTGATGCCGATGATACAGCGCAGCAACAAATCGTTGATTTCGATACGGTCAGGTTTCATTTTTTTGGATCATCATAGAAATGAGTGTGTAAAATTTCGATTTTATATCTCCGGAAGCATACAGGTCAGAATTTTAAACGAAGATATTCTTTGTCTCTTGGACCGTAGGTTCGTCGCTGGGTAACCGGGATTACGTTATTTAATTCCTCGACAAAATCCATGGAAACAGTATTCTCCGGTTTACGGTATGCAGTAATTCATCCCAATGCCTTTCTATTATCTCAGTAAATTTCTCATAGGATTTATGGGGGGACTAAAAGTCAGGCCTTGATAATAGAATGGTTGACCTATTCGTTATGTAGATTGAAATCATGACATAACCATAGGAAATCCAATGTGCCAATGCAATTTATCGCCCTTATTTTAAGTCAGATATTGGATACCACGTCTTGGTTGGAGATTTTAGCGTGTTGAGCTTCTTTGTTTATTACCTTTTTTTCAACAATCCTGAGATTACCTCAAGATTATTCACAGTGTCCATAATCATTTAATGATTTATATGGTTGGTGGTCAACGGCATCCGTCAGGTAAACGCGTCTTCGAGTATTTCTCCCATTCTAAACAGAACCCCAATGTCCGCTCAAGGCGCTCAATGATGGTGGTGTCCTTTATATGAACACCAGCTCCAATATCTCATTTTGTTTCTGGCTTTTAACTGGCTCTTATTTTGTCTTCACCTCTGTTTATTTTCCTTCTTCAACAATTAATTTCACCCCCGGGCTTGCATTGAGATCACATGGTATACTTCTGAGTCCAAAAAGGTCTGTTTTATCGGATTATTCGCCGTCACCACAAATACGCCAGTATCATTTGCATCTGTTAACACCATCGTTGACAATGGTTACCGTATCACTTTTCACCTGTTCAAGCGTTATCTTCTGTGCAGGAACAGTTTTTATTCTGCCAGGTATGCATTCAGCCTTCTGTAACCATAGCGTCTGGGCTTGACTTCAGGTCGCCAATGGAAAATCGAATCTCCATAATGTCTTCATCGGTTTCTTTGTCATCTGAGACCGTAAACACGGTCTTACCAGTTTCATCTGCCACCTGCATTTGTATGTCCATATTCCAATCCGAGTTGTACTTAAGAACGCAGGCTTCAAATGTAATAGCTTATCGTTATCTGCAACGCATTGACACGTTTGCCTTTTACGATGAGTATGTTGTCGGCAGATTTATTTGCAGTGTAGCTGGCTTGCGATCTATTTTTCCTTACCTTTCTCTCCCACTGCATTTTCAACAACCTTTACATCAAGGGCGGACGTAAAAGTTCCGACTGCAAATTTAATTCTGGCAGGGGTTTTCTCTGTCAGATTCTTACCCGTTACCGTAAAGACAGCACAACCGCTTGCATCTGTTAACATTGCACTGGAGGAAAGATCTATCTTACTGATTCCTTCCTGGATAACCGCATCGACCTTGGTATCCACTGCCGGATTGCCTTTTTCACATTTTACCCGTACGGTTACGGTACCCGTTTTTCCCTTCTCAAGTACCAGCTTTTCCTTTGGCTCTATGTATACATTCTCGGGCACACACCCTATTGCCTGAACCCGTACCGCGATTTTTGCCTTCAGATCTCCTGCAATAAACTTAATCTCCGGAAGCTCCTCTTCTGTTTTCCTATTACCCGTGACGGTAAATATCGCCTTGCCATTTTCATCAGTTACGGCACTTGCGGGAGAAAGTTCTATAAACTTTTTACCCTTCAGAATGTCAGCATTTACCTGAACACCAGAAGCGGGTTTATCGCCTTTAAACTTCACATTCACCACGATATTTGCGTTCTTTCCTTTTTGCATTACCAGTTCCTGGTCAGGATGTGTCATGATTGTCTTTGGCTTGTTTTCAGTCGTTTCCTTTTCTGCCTTTTTTGTTGCCGTCTCGCCAATCTTTTCAACAACCTTTACCTCCAGAGCGGACGTAAAGGTTCCGACTGCAAATTTAATTCTGGCAGGGGTTTTTTCTGTCAGATTCTTACCCGTTACCGAAAAGACAGCACAACCGCTTGCGTCTGTTAATATTGCACTGGAGGAAAGATCTATCTTGCTGACTCCCTCCTGGATAACCGCATCGACCTTGGTATCCACTGCCGGATTGCCTTTTTCACATTTTACCCTTACCGTTACAGTACCCGCTTTTCCCTTCTCAAGCACCAGCTTTTCCTTTGGCTCTATGTACACGCTCTCGGGCACACACCCTATTGTCTGAACTATTACCGCCATTTTTACCTTCAAATCTCCTGCGGCAAACTTAATCTCCGGAAGCTCCTCTTCTGTTTTCCTATTACCCGTGACGGTAAATATCGCCTTGCCATTTTCATCAGTTACGGCACTTGCGGGGGAAAGTTCTATAAATTTTTTACCCTTCAGGATATCAGCAACAACCTGAACACCTGCAGCGGGTTTATCTTCTTTACACTTCACACTCACCACGATATTCGCATTCTTTCCTTTTTGCATTACCAGCTCCTGGACAGGATGCGTCATTATTGTCTTTGGCTTGCAGGTAGCGGTTCCCGTGCTTTCCATCCCTTGTGCAATCACACTGTGCGGTTTAAAGCCGGCACCAAAGCCAAATACAATAAATGCTAATACGTATAATGAGTACTTACACTTCAACTGTTCCATGTATATCTCTCCTTCTTGGTTAAGTGACTTGTATAAGATCTGGCTATAGTAAGGTATCTTCACAGGCGTTAACATATCTCTCGTAAAAAAAGCATCTGATAAACTACTAATTAAACACTGAATATAAGGGATTTTCAATTTATTTTATCAATTATGAAGAAACATTTGCCTCCTCCAGGATCAGATGGCCTTGTGACATCAATTTTAACAACATCTTAAAATACAAAAGTTTCATCGTTTGTAATTTATCACATCGATACAGAGCGGCAATATCATAATATTATCCGTACATCACCCATCCGTTTGGTAAAATGGATTGCATCAAAATATTCGAGCAAAGGGACTGCATATTTACGGGTAGTCCTGGTCAGATCCCGGAATTGTGCCACACTCATAGGACCGTTTTTGGTAATATGCGCCCTGACCAATTCCTTTAATTTATTCAGCACCGCCGCATGGAAATGGATGCCGTTTTCGATCCTAATAAGCTTCTTTTGCTCTATCAACAATGAGAGGGCGGCTTTGCCGGAAGCGCCATGTTTTGTGATGCTCTCTTCTAAAGAAGGCGGAGTCAATCCAGCCTTAAAAAAAATCTCTTCAATTTTATCTGCTACATCTTTATCTTTTGTTGATACTTCGAGCTTAAAGTCCATGAGCGATAGTTTATTGTCCGTAATTTTAATAATTTTCTCGTTTCTCAGAGCAGAAAGTACCGCGGTAAACAAGAAAGGATGGATATTATCGCCAACGATGGGCTTCTTATGAGGCTCTCCAGCACCGGTCTTTATATCTTTTGGCACAGGTAGGGAAGCTGAAGTGATCAGCGCCCTGAGTTGGGACTCCTCAATTCCAGTTTTTAAAGGATTTTCCTTATGAAATGTCCTGAGGATATTCAGGACTTGTTCCTTTACAGCAGTGATCACATCACGATGAACAACACCATCTTTACCCTCGGCAAGAAACTTCCGAAGCAACCCCTTCTTTACTAACCCTGCAATAACAGTCTCGGCAGTTGAAGGATGAATATTCACCTGCCTGGAAATGTCATTAACCGTAGGAGTGAACAGTCGTTCACCCTTACAAACATGAATAGTATTCAAATAAACCTGTTCTACAATATCAGGAAGATTCCCGCTGGCCAGAATCCTTAAAACCGCGAGGGTTTCTTCCCTAAAACGTTTTAACCGGGTGGTATTGTACCTCAACACTTTGCCTCCGCCGATGGTATGGGCAGGCGAGTAGGAACGGATAATGAAATGATCTTCCCGCTCGACGGTAACAATATCTTCCAGGAGAATTTGACACAATGCCTCCTCGCCGGGCCTTAATGTATCCCGATCCAGCAGAACAAGTCGACCCATCACCTCGGTGGTATTCAGATGAAACCGAATCCTCGTCCTGTTTCTTAAAGGGTTTTTTGTGCCTTTTACCAACCGCAGTAAAACATCGATGATCTTTGTTGGCTGTAAGTATCCGGGGATTGAGAGCTCGTGGCCGCGCCGTATTTCAGCAGATTTGATGCCAGACAAATTGACTGCTGCACGTTGTCCAGCAAAGGCAGAGGTGACCCGTTCTCCGGTCACTTCAATTCCTCTCACACGTAAGATCTTTTTCATGGGTAAGATTTCCATTTCGTCCTCCACGGAAATCTGACCACCCAGAATAGGGCCGGTGACAACACATCCATACCCCGGAACGGTGAAAGACCGGTCAATGGGCATTCGGAATTCACGGACGTTGCTCTGCGTTTGTATCTGTGCAATCAGTTTTCCTATCACCGTCTTGCAGGTTTCAATCCCTTCGCCTGAGACCACGGATACAGGAATAATCGGGGCATGCTCCAGCAATGTACCCGTTACATTTTTTTTAATATCTTCCTGCACCACCGCCAGCCACTCATCGGTAACAAGGTCTTTTTTCGTCAGGGCAATGAGACCGTGTTTAATGCCCAGGAGGTTGATGATTTCCAGGTGCTCAATAGTTTGGGGCATAACGCCATCATCGGCTGCAATAACAAATAATACGAGGTTAATGCTGGTGGCGCCTGCCAGCATGTTCTTGACGAACCGTTCGTGTCCTGGTACGTCAACGACACACACCCTGCGATTTTCACCGAGATCGAGATAGGCAAAGCCCAAATCGATAGTCAATCCACGTTTCTTTTCTTCGGGTAGTCTGTCGGTATCAATTCCCGTCAATGCCTTCACCAGGGAAGTCTTTCCATGGTCGATATGCCCTGCCGTCCCGATAATGATGTGCTCAATATAGTGTATGCCGGTTGATGATTGGTGCGCGAATGAATGTTTCATGGGTTTTCGCTATTGTTGTTATTTTTTTTGATGTATCAGAGATAGTCATTATAAGTGCAAAATTGAAAAAATCAAAATCCAAAATAACATACGAACATCCAGAGGTGTTCTATGGAGAGGATTTATGATATGCCTGGGAGGGAAATCGAGTGTCTCAGCGATCAAGACCAGCAATGCCCACGCTAAAATCTGCCCGATGCAGTATAGCATTAAGCTTTCGGCAGGGCTATTCTCTAAAAACAGGAATTATCATTGACGCAAAGCATTAGCAACATCCGACCCGCACCAATTGGAGCGGCTGCACAAAAGAGGAATGCCATAGAATGGTATGAACCGGGCAGGTGCTATTAAGAAGGAAGCACACCTTGGTGTGCACAAGTCCGTGATGAAAATCTTGCTGAGAACCGAATGAACTTCCAGGCAATGTTTTCGGTTACAGTGTGGCACTGATAAACGGGAACCCGCATAAATAAAATGAAAAATTCCTATACAATTAAAATAATCGTAACCGGTTAGCTTTTTAAAAGGAATTTCCTATGCATTTCCTGTGTACGGTAAGAGACGAAACATTTGCTGCCTTGTGACACACCCCCGGTCCCTCTTTTTAGAGTGGAGGGCAAGAGTCCCCTCTAAAAAGAAGGGATTTCGGCGTATGTTTGATACGAGCAAACGCCTTATCTTTTATACATGGCAGCAACCCGAATGCCGCTGGGATTTTTCAAGAAACTGAAGGGTTACAAATAATCTTTATGCCGTTTTCTTGTATTTTTGCGCTAATAATGGTGTTTTCCCATTGACGACTTCAGGAGTGACCAGGAACGAAGACTCCCCCTTCTGGGAAGGTAAATGATACATAGCATCCAGCATGAAACTCTCGAAGATTGCACGGAGTGCCCGCGCCCCTGTCTTCTTTTCGAATGCTTTTTTGCTGATCTCTATTAATGCCTCTTGAGAAAATTCTAATTTGGTTTCTTCCATCTCAAAGAATTTTTGATATTGTTTGACGAGAGAATTCTTTGGTTCTGCCATGACCTTGATCAAGTCTGCCTCGGTCAATGGCATCAGCGGCGCAAGAATCGGTAATCGTCCGATAAACTCTACAATCATTCCGTAATCGATGATATCCTCAACCTCTACTTTGCTCAGAATGTCGCCGAAAGATTCGTCCGGCTTATCCTCTTTTCCCGAATCAAACCCGATATTTGTTTTTCCAATCCTTCTCCGGATAATCTCTTCTATGCCGGTAAAGGTTCCACCGCAGATAAAAAGAATATCCCGCGTGTCCATTTGAATATACTGCTGTTCCGGGTGCTTTCTGCCACCCTGCGGGGGAATATTTGATATGGTTCCTTCCAGCATCTTCAGGAGGGCCTGTTGCACTCCTTCGCCGGAAACATCCCTGGTGATAGAGGGATTGGTGCTTTTCCTGGCGATCTTATCAATCTCGTCAATATAAATAATGCCCTGCTGTGCACGCTGAAGATTAAAATCGGCGTTTCTTAATAAGCCTAAAAGCACATTTTCCACATCTTCCCCCACATACCCGGCCTCGGTGAGCGTGGTTGCATCCGCAATGGTAAAAGGCACATCAAGGATTTTTGCCAGGGTGCGTGCGAGAAGTGTCTTCCCTGAACCCGTGGGACCGATAAGTAAAATATTACTTTTTTCTATCTCAACTCCTTCACTACTTGCCCTTGTGATCAAACGCTTATAATGGTTGTAAACAGCAACAGCAAGCGTTTTTTTTGCCTTATCCTGACCTATGATATATTCATCTAAATGTTGCTTAATCTGTGACGGAGTGGGTATTTTCCCGATAGGTTTCGCAGAAATGTTCTTTTGTTCTTTTTTCAGCAGCATGTGGCAAGCATCAACACATTCGTTGCAAATAAAGATGTTCGCATCCCCCTGAATCAGCCGGCCCACTGCATCATAGTTTCTTCCGCAGAAGGAACAGCTTTTTTTAGCACCTGTAGCTTTCTTTGCCATGCACTCTCTACCTCGAAGTATAAATATAGAAGTGGTCAGAATTTATCTCTCAATAGGAGAAAATAATAACAAACCGATTCGTATTATGCAACTCTTTTTAGAACTTGCAATGACAAAGTAAAAAGGATTTTTTTCGTTTGAGGCAATACATTTCTCAGTAAGTGATTCAAGTGGTAAAAAGGGCGATATCATTTTCTAAAAATACCCTTGACATTTATTAAAGAATGAATATAATCGTGCACCATGTTGAGAATGAGTCTTAGTACATCTTTTTGAAGGGAGTTTAGATTATGCGTTATGCGAGTCTCCTGGCTATAGGATTTTTATTCGTATTTGTTTTTATCGCTGATAGCTTTGCACAATCTTCCGAAACGGAGGCGTTGAAGGGTAAGGTTGAGATGCTCGAAAACGAATTAAAAGAGATAAAGGATTTGCTCAAGTTACAAATTCAAAAAGACGCTCAAAAGGAAAAGGAGATTGCATCATTAAAAGAGGAAGTACAAAAAAAGGAGATAAAGGTTGCAGTGGAAGAAACATCAGCTCAGACAACAACGGCGAAAAGATCTGTGGATACAGAGGGGGAAAGAGAATCCACGTATTTAACCAAGCCTGGAGCCGAGCTGGCCGAACACAAGCTTGCGCCGCAATTCGGAGGTATTTATTCAAAACCATTTTTGAGAAGATTTGGGAGAAACACGTATCTGGGTGGTTACATGGACTTCCAATATCGTGCATCAGAGGATAGCAAGGGTAATCAAGGCTTCGATCAGACAAGGTTTATCCCCTTTATCTACTCAGATATCTCGGATCGCGTAAAGCTTGCATCAGAAATAGAATTTGAGCACGGAGGCTATGGGGGCGGGAGAACCGGAGAGGTAATCCTTGAATTTGGTACAATAGATTTTTTGATAAACGATTGGATTAATTGGCGGGGCGGGTTTGTACTTACACCTCTGGGAAAATATAATCTCGTACATGATTCTCCTTTGCAGGACTTTACGGATCGCCCACTGGTCGACCAGTTGATTATTCCAACTACCCTTACTGACGCAGGCATGGGTTTCTTTGGCAGTTGTTATCCCACAGAATTAAGCAAGCTGGATTATGAAATTTACGTTACGAATGGGGCATTTCGTGGCCTGGATGCAAACGGGACCGCACGTTTTGGAGAGGTCAATGGATTAAGAAGCTCTAAGGGTGGCTACCAATTTGACAACTATAATAAAAGCCCTGGTTTTGTAGGACGCGTTCAGTTTAGTCCTTTTATAGGTTTGGAGTTTGGCGGCTCTGCTTACACATGCCGTTACGACGAAGAAAATGAGAATCAGTTAACCCTATCGGCGTTTGACTTTGCCTATCAAAAAGGTGCTTTTGAATTGGTTGGAGAAGGGGGTTATGCCTTTATCGAGACCAATAAGATGGCTAAGGCTGCCGGGATTACCGATGATATGTGGGGTTATTATGTGGAAGCCCGTTACCACTTTATGCCCTCTATATTAAAAAGCTGGAGTCCCCGTATTTTTACTGAAAATTCGACCTTTACCGGCGCTCTGCGATGGGAACAGGTGCAAACAGCAGGCAGGGATGACAACTTTGAAAGCGTTCATTGGCTAAGAAATCGCATCACCCCATGTCTGAACTACCGCTACACGGAAGATACTGTTTTTAAGCTTGACTACCAGATAAATATGGAAGAAAAGGATATGGCAGATATCGCTAATAATGCCTTTCTGTTTTCGGTTGCTACGTATTTTTAGTTTCATTGCATAGGATTTTTATTTTATTTAAGCGGATTACAGGGTGGCACGGGAAAACTTCGTTTGTTGGCGTGGTGTATTCCAAACCCGTGTGTATATTCAAACAACATGAACAAGCAAGTTTGTCTGTGCCACCCTGTAACCGAAGACATTGCTTGATGATATAAGGATTTTTGGGATACGGATAAACACAGATTGTTAGTATTTTGAACCTAACAAAGATACGCTTTTTATGTTTGTCCGGATAAATCCCTGTCCTGACTATAGAGAGGAGTACAGGAAATGAAAAAAAAGATACTTGTACTTGGCGGTGGACCATGCGGGCTATCAGCTGCCTGGGAGATTTCAAAGTATGGATACGATGTTACTGTTGTTGAAAAGGAATCTAAGGTGGGCGGATTGTGCATTACCAATGAATATAAAGGTTTTCGGTTTGATCTCGGGGGACATCGTTTCATTTCAAAAAACAAGGAACTTGTTGGAAATGTTTGTACGATGATGGGCAAGGAATTGTTGACTGCTAATAGAAAGAGTGTGATCCTACTGCAGGGAAAAACTTTCGAGTATCCCCTGTCCGCCAAAGACATCTTTCTGAAGATGGATCTTTGGACGAATCTAAAAGCATTTACCTCATATTTGATATCTACCATCTCCGGAATTATCTTCCGGAAGAAGGATATTTCTTTTGAGGATTGGATTGTCAATCGCTTTGGCAGGGCGCTCTATAATTTATTTTTTGGGCCGTATACTGAAAAACTTTGGGGTATATCTCCCAAATTCATATCATCCGATTGGGCATCACAGAGAATCTCGCTGCTGAATCTCAAAGAAGTTCTTTTCCGACTCTTTAAGTTAAGGAAAGGTACACCACGAACTTATGCAAAAGGATATTTTTATCCCAAAAACGGTATCGGACAGATGTTTGATGTCATGAGTGAAGATATCTCCAAAATGGGAGGAAATATTATTCTTAATGCATCCGTTTCAAGCATACAGGTAAGTAACAATACCGTTGAAAGTATTTGCTACAATCAGCACGGCATCACAAAAAGGATCAATTGCGACGCTATCATATCAACGATTCCCCTGACTGATCTCGTAAAGGTATTTCCGGGGTACCTTACAAGGGATATCATAAATCATACATCTGCGTTAAAGTTTCGTTCTGTCAGATTTTTAAATATCCTGGTAGATCTCCCTGATATCAGCGACAACACGTGGATGTATGTTTCTGAGGGCAAATATATCATGACACGCATCCAGGAGCCAAAGCGGCGAAGTCCTTTTAGCGCACCAGGGGGGAAAACATCCATTATGCTAGAGATTCCTTGTAACGAAAATGATGAAATCTGGAATTGTTCCGAGGAAAGCTTGTTGAAGCGTAGCCTTGCAGATTTAAAGGAACTGGGGATTGATATTCAGGATTTCATTATTGATTATTTTACAACCAGCGTGGTACACGGTTATCCTGTCTATAGTCTTGATTATGCAATGCATAGACAGAAACTCTTTGATTTTTTAGGTCAGTACGATAACTTAATTACATGTGGCAGGCAGGGTACATTCCGTTATATCTTTATGGACACCGCTATGGAAATGGGAATAACGGCTGCGCAAAATCTTATGCTGGATAATTTAGACAAGAAGGCGGATGTGCAATTTATGCGCTCTGAAGAGGAATTGATTGAGACAACATCGGTTACCGCATAATATTCCTTATACTCTTAAAATATCCAGCGCTTATTCATTTTTTGCTAATATGCAACAAACAATCTCTTATAAAACGACAAATACTCCAGGTCAGAATTATATACAACCAAGTTTTTTGAAAAGTTGTATAGTCCCCTTTGCCGCTGTAAGTGTTTGCCTGTTTACCAGATTACTCTATTTTGGTAAGTATATTGACGAGTGGGATAGCGTAAATTTCGCTTTCGGTTTATCTAAAGGTTATGACATTTTACACGATCAGCCTCACTTTCCGGGCTATCCGATTTATATGTTTGTGAGTTGGATTTGGTACAAACTTTTTGGGTCCGATATACAGGCTTTGGTATTTTCTGGTATTTTATTAAGCAGCCTGGCTGTGTATCCACTGTATGAACTATCAAAGAGAATGTTTTCTCAGGATGTAGCCAACCTTACTGTCGTCCTATACATTGTGAATCCGCAGGTTTGGTTGCAGGCAGAAAAGCCACTCTCGGATGCCTTTGGTTTATTCTTTGTTATTACTTCCATTCTTTTTTTTTATCTGGCGTTGGAATGTTACCACGAAGATACCAAATTCTCTGCCTCATTGAAAAACCTTGCATGGGGTGGCGTACTCTTAGGGCTGGGACTGGGCGTCAGAGTTACTTATCTCGCATTACTACCGATAATGGCATATACGGCATACCAACTGAGCCAAAAGATATGCCGCAGAAAGGTTATAGTATGGGGGCTGTCTGGCCTGAGCCTTGGCATAGCTTCCTGGCTGGGATATCTCATCGTTCATTTTACCCCATATAAATTTTATAAGAAATTTTTAAGCCATGCGGATTATCATTTTTACCGGGAAGGAAATTCCATCATCACCACCAAAGATTATGGTGAGCGTTTTTTAGATATCTTTCATAATCTCAGCGCGCACTGTCTGGGTGCCTGGTGGGTGGATACTCCCATCCTTAGAATTGTTCCAACCATCATTGTAGTGATCTCCCTTGTATTTTTTTTAATGTATGAAAAATGGACCCTTAGGAATAAATTTCTGTTGGCTTTTTTTATTCCTTACTTCCTCTGGATTGTCCTTGTTCAAGATGCAATCCGCCAAGTCATGGTACTTGTACCTTTTTTAATTATTCTTATCAGTGCTGGCTTGTTGCACGCGTTTACCAATTATCTGAAGGGTAGGAGGTTTGGCATCCTGTTGTTTCTCGCAATCGTATTTATCTTTGTTGCTTCTCAAGGTTTTGATTCTTTGAGGATCGTTTCTATCAACAGGAATGAAGAGCCGCCATCTGTCTCAACAATACATTATATAACGAATAATTATCATAAAGATGATACGAAGTTTTACTGTTTAAATGATTGGCGTTTATTCCAATATTATGCCCCTGAATGGTGCGACAGGAAGAACAGCCATGTCTATTTTGTGTCACGTATGAGTGGTGTTTTAAACGATCTGGGACGTTTTAAAAACAAACCAAAGCATATCCTTATCTCTTCCAAGCTTTTTGAGCGGGACAAGTATAAAGATAAATTAAATAAATTAGCTGAATTTAAAAGGGATCGGTACAGTGTGGCCGATTATAATTGGCTAACATTGTATCGTTTTGAGTGGAGATGATTTTAAATAATACGTCTATGATTAATATTGTAACCGTTATAAATTTTTCACGGGAGGGTAATAATATGTTGAAAAGGATCTTTTTACCGGTGTGTTTTGCTTTCCTATTTGGCTTCTTATTCTCAGATACCAGTGTAAATGCACAAGCTACCGGAATAATATCCGGTGTGGTATCGAAAAAGTCCGGGGGGCCGATAGGTGGTGCTGAAGTAATATTAAAAAATAAAAAACTGCAGTTCAACGATAGTGGGGTATCAGGAAATAATGGTGAATTTAAATTTTCTGGTTTACAAGCAGGCACATATACCCTAAAAGTAAAAAAGGCAGGCTTCAAAAATGTAAGCACGCAAGTTATCCTCAAAGAAGCAAAGATCATAAAAGGAAAGAATAAGGTGGTAAACATACAAATGAAAGCTCAGGGTTCGGGAGGTGGATCCGGTAGTGGCTCCGGAAGCGGAAGTGGCGGTGGTTCGGGAAGTGCAAAATAATAGTCCACACTTTGATCCTGTTCGTTGTTACGATATTCCTGGTGGAGTGTCGAGGTGCTGGACGTCGGACGGCATCATTCCTGGTTCAGCATGGCCACAGCTAAATTTTTACCCCTTCACCTACTCCCTTCGCAATGAGGGGTTTTCATCACAATCTCGATCGAACGATGAAGGGGAGTTAAAGTTTAAAAAATTTTTATGAAGTAATTCTCCAAACATTCATTTTTTTTATCTTATCTTTGAGACTGAGTCTTAATTAACGAAAGGAATATTTATGGTTTTACGAAACAAGCTGTTCTTGTCGTCTGCAATTGTTTTTGGTCTGCTAGCTGCTACAAATTTGACTGATTCTGTCTCACAGGCAGCCACAATCATTGGAGTTGTTTCGGATGAAAATGGCGATCCCATAGAAGGAGCTCTTATAACTGCCACGCCAAAGCAAAATAACGGAGGAAATGCTTCCAAAAAGAAAGTTTATACAGACCCCGAAGGGGCGTACGAAATTGAGGGAATAAAAAAAGGGAAACACAAACTCACCATTGAATCCGGTGGTTATGAAAAAGCAACTGAAACTTTGAAGATAACCAATAAAAAAGAGGAGGTAGAAAAGGATTTTACCCTGACTTTCTCAATTTACTCAAAAACCACCAACACCGAGTCTATGGACGCAGCGGTCGCTTCCTTTAAGGAAATTGACACCTTGAGAAAAACAGGCACTGCAACTGGGGAAGTTGTTGTCAAAGCAGGGAATGACATAGAAACCACCTACGAAGGAGATTTACGTAATTTAGCAAAAGAGGTCGATGAAAAAAACAACTTAAACCTGGATGACGATATTTTAAGCGCAATTGATGATTATAAAACGGAAAATCAGCCAGCTCTGGCATCCCAGGTAATCGACAAGACGCTGAAACGGGTTTTTTATTTAGCCCTTCTCAAGCGCATTACCGACGTTTATGACAATTTTCATACCGCGAAAATATCAGAGCTTAAATTTTTGTGGGATGATGCATATGCAGCCTATCAGGCTCTTATCGCCCTGGCGGACAAAGAAAACAAGGTGATTACTGAAGATCGTTTATCCATAGAAACGGGAAGCAATCCCAACCTGGAAGACCAGATAACGGTTGCCTTTATACGAGGTCAAAAAGCCCTGAAGAGGAAAAAACCTGATGAAGACAGAATTACCCTTGGTATACAACGACAGATTATCAGAATTTCTCTTGTTCGTGCCTTCTACATAGGCGTTCTTAGAGAAGCGGGAGGCGTCTTGAGCAACAGGGATGCTAATCCCGTCAGAGCCCTTGTGAACCAAAAAGAAGGCGAGGTGTATTACAGAGCCATTGAGGCATTCATTTCACGTGACAACCCTGAAGGCAACGAAACTATAAAATCTCAGCTTACCGGTGATCTGGCCGATGTGGATGCTGATAGTATGGTAAGTGAACTTAGTAAAGGCTTTATGGGGAGGGTCAGGGGCGAATTGGAATCTAACGCAACAGCCATCAATGCGAGCAATCGAGATAGCGCCATAATAACTGCTGAAGAGGCGCTTCATTATTCAAAAATATTTTTGGAGGATTTAAATATTCGGCTTAGTACTGAAGACAGCGAGGTGTTGGTAGATGCACTAAATGCTTTAAGAGACGCCAGCAACATGGTTGATGATACAAGTGCTGCTGCCGCCAGACTAACAATATCCACCATTCTCGATGGCTACGAAAGTGAATTGCCTTAGATATTTGATCTTTAATAAACGGAGTAAGGTGTATGATTAAAAATAAAATGAAATATTTTTTTATCTCTCTTGGAATTATTGCACCAGTCTTTTCAGTGGCAATCCATCTGAGATCAGGCAGTGCGAGCACTCAGCCTGCAGCAAAAGAGGTAAATACGGAAATGAAATCCTCGCAAAAAAAGAAAAAACCTGTCAGCTTTACTAAGGATATCTTGCCTCTCTTTGTAAAGCCTAAAAAGCAGGGGAAATCTCTGTCGATTCCTTGTATTAAGTGTCATTTTTCCAGTCTTACCAGAGAAAGCAATGGCATTCCGGAGAACGCCATTGCTGAGCTGAGCATGGGCTCATATAAGGACATCATTGCCGGTGCTGAAGCGGGCACAGAGCCGATCATTGATACTAACGATCCAAAGAAGAGCCTTCTTCTGCAGAGGCTGGAGGGAGAAGGCGAGGATTTGGGCTTATACGATGGCCGCATGCCGTATGGAGGACCTTTCTTTACAAAAAAAGAAATCGCTACCATTCGGAAATGGATCGAAGAAGGGGCAAAAGACGATACACCGCCCCCTGATTTTAATCGGGACGTGCTTCCACTATTCACAACGTCGGTCAATGGCAGTACTCCTTGCAGTCTTTGCCACTATAATAACAATAGCGCAACATCCAGGGAACGTTCCCAATCTCAGGCATGCATGGATCTTTCTGGTTGGGAAGGTATAATCTCAGGCGCAGAAGGAAGTCTGCATGAATCTCTTATAGATTTAGATAATCCAGCAAACAGTCTGATCTTAAAACGTCTGCGTGGTCAGGATTTAGCCGACAATGTCCACCGTATGCCCTTTGATGGGCCGTATTTTACGGAATACGAAATACAAAAGATCGAAAGCTGGATAGCCGGAGGTGCAAAGGGTCCCAACGGCGAAGACCCCAGCGAGGCCGATATCAGCGGGGCAGGTGAATGCCATGGTGGAAGCGGCTCAGGCGGTGGTAATAATAGTAACTAATAATATTTTTTGTGATACTTTGCATTTTTAGCAGAAACATAAATAAAGTGAATCCTGTCGGGGTTCAAAATCCTGGCAGGATTCACTTGCGATTTTTGACCCAGATTTTGTCTTTTCTGCTTGCCTGGTTAGTAATATGTGGTAATAGAATTTATTCCTCTTGTAAACCAGCGCAGCTCAAAATCTCGCAGGCACGGAAAATAACTATCTCCCGCCAATGGGGAGAAGTAAGAGAGAAGCAGTTTTCTACGGTAAACTTTATAGAAGTGGCGAAAGGAGACAAACTATGTCCGCGATGGTAATCAGTAGCCTTGATCGGTTTCTTGGTGTAGCTCGAAAGCTGGAAGGTTCCGGGGTGACAAACATACATCTTTGCTATGCAAAACAGATGGATAAATTTGACTTGTCGGTAGTGGCCCTTGTACCGTTTGTTGACTACGTGATCGTTGGTGAAGACGCCAATAATCTGCCGTATCTCAAACATATAATTACAGAGGCGCAGCTGCGTCAAATACCGGTCTTACCGGAAGAACGTATTGCATCGGTAAAGAATAAATCGTGGTAATCCCTATTGATCTATTGCCGATGCACAAAGTTGTCACATCCCCCATTTCCCAAGGAGTCAAACTCTTTTCTCAAAAATAAAGTTCCTCTGATAGGAAGGGACGGGAATATGGGTTAACCTTTCACAAAGGCAGTTATCAAAGTGACAATTATCGTAAAATTCTATAAATCATATTGGTGGTTATAAAAATTATAATCCTTTAACGATATGAGCCTTGGATGTAATTGTTGTTTGCTAAAAAAAACGTCTTATTGTATAAGGCGGCCATTTAAGTGTTTTGATAAAAAGAACTTTTATAAGGAGAACGTAAACATGGCTCCACTAAGTATTTTGCCGGGTAGAATAAGGTTTGAGAGTCAATATCTTGTGGGGAAATCACACATTTGCAGATATTTAAAAGAAAGCATTGTTGAGTATTTAGGAGGATTGACAGAGGTAACGGCAAATCACAAAACAGGGAGGATCTTGGTTCTGTTTGATGAACGCTGCTTTGACAGACAAACCTTAACGCAATATATCAGCCGGGTTTTGAAAGAATGTGCGGAGAAGGCGGCCGATAGCTGGCAGTTTTCTGCAGAGGAAAAGAATTCAAAGCCACCCCCTGCAAGACATGCCTTACATGCCCTGACAGATGCGGTTGCCCATGCGATATTGCCGATGCCGCTGAATGCCCTGGTCCCAATGGCAATAAAAGCAGCAATCGGAGCGTAGTGTTTATTGTTCTGTGGAATTCATTTTAGAAACAAAAGGGGGTCTTTGTGGAAGAAAAAAAAGAGGAAAAAGGAGAAGTCAAAAACAATGAAAATGAAAGGGGGGAGGGTATGAGCGGCTTTTTTATAGACAAGCGTAGTCTCTGGTTGATGGCTGGTGGCGCATTGGGAGCCCTTGCCGTCATTGGAATTGGCAGACTATCAAAGAAGATGCGGCCCGCTGCGGTTGGAGTTACGAAAGAAGGCATTGCATTTAAAGAGTGGTTAATTACAAATTATGAAAAAGTAAAGGAGGATATAGAAGATATTGTGGCTGAGGCAAAACATGTACATCTGAAAGACCTTGAGGCAGAAGCAGAGACAGAAAAAAAGGAGCAAGACCTACTGAAAAAGGTAGAACAGATGGTAGAGATGGCTTTACGGCAGAGGTCCAAAAAGGAGGAGGCGTAAACATGAGCATTATCAATAAAACAAGAACCTATTTCGGTTCACTGGGAACTATTGCCGGAGGGGTTGGCGCAGTCATGGTTGGAGCATACATCTTTTCCAGAGTCAAAGAGAGGCACGAGAAGGAAATCCGGCTTGAGAGAATAGAACAAATACTCAGAAAACTGGCAGAGGAACAGAAGAAGAAGGAATGAAATACAAAATTATCCATGATCTTCCTCAAAGGATGAGGATCAGTCTCGCCTTGTCCAAAAGGCATTGCCCGGAAAATTCCCGGATGGAGGGATTGTTTATAGCCGTTGTTGGGGTACGGAAAGTGTCCTTCAATCGACACACCAGAAATCTCCTGGTCACCTATAACGGTGACCGTGCTGTGAGGGTTGTCCTGTTAAAGGTAATAGAAGAGGCGTTATTGATTTATGAAAAAAAAGAAAATTATGAACAAGGCACCCTTGAACTGAAAAAGAAGGCTGCAATGTTCTCCGGGGCTCTCTTGCTCGCAAAACCAATTATACCATTCATACTAAAACCGTTCCTTGCCCTGTATGGCGCCGTGCCTGTCCTGAGAAGAGGTTTTATGGCAACCCTGAACAAACGCCTGAATGTTGACACTCTAGATTCGGCGGCAATAGGAATTTCATTGCTGAGAGGGGATTACCTGGCTGTAGGTTTAATAACGTTCTTTTTAAAAGTTGGCGACTACCTCGAAGAGCGGATACGGCAAAAATCACGAGAAAGTTTTTCAAAGATGTTTCAGGGTCAGGATGGGTGGGCATGGATAAAGAAAAATGGCCGGGAAATGAGGGTCGATACAAGGGACGTAGTTGCTGGTGATCTTGTGGTTGTAAGAACGGGTGGCAGTATCCCCGTGGATGGTATTGTGACAGAGGGCGTGGCTCTGGTCAATCAGTCGTCAATGACCGGCGAGCCTGTGTCGGTTCCTAAAATGGAGGGGTTAATGGTTTATGCTGGTACCGTGCTGGAGGAAGGCCTTCTTACAATAAAGTCTATAAGGGTGGGTGATGAAACAAGGGTTTCCAAGATAATCAAGGTGATTGAGGAATCAGAAGGTTTAAAAGCAGATGTGCAAAATTATGCGGAAATGCTTGCAAACAAGATTGTTCCCTATAGCTTCTTGCTGAGCTGGCTGATATACCTCTTTGCAAATAACCCATTAAAAGCTGCCTCGGTGCTGCTGGTAGATTACTCATGCTCCATCAAACTGTCAACTCCTTTAGCAATTATGTCGGCGATGATAGCTGCATCAAAGCGGGGAATCCTCGTAAAAGGTGGCAGATTTGTAGAAAAATTGGCGCAGGCAGACGTCTTTGTCTTTGACAAGACCGGAACCCTTACCGAAGCAAAGCCAAAAGTTTTTGATCTCATCCCCTTTAACAGCTTTAACCGGGAATACCTGTTGAAAAACGTGGCATGTGTGGAGGAACATTTTCCACACCCGGTGGCAACTGCTGTGGTGAAAAGGGCTGAAGACGAAGGGCTTGTCCATGAAGAGAACCATGCTGAGGTAGAATATATTCTTGCACATGGTATTGCTTCAAGGATTGATGGCAAGAGGATCCTGGTGGGGAGCAAACATTTCATTTGTGAGGACAATAAGATTCGTGTGGAAGATGAGGAGCCTGTAATAAAAAATTTTATGGACAGCGGATATTCAATTCTCTATGTAGCAGTGGAAGATAAGCTTGCAGGTATTGTGATTATTGAGGATCGGGTAAGAGAAGATTCGAAAATGTTTCTCATGCGGCTTAAGAATTTGGGTGTGAAGCGAATTATCATGCTTACCGGTGATAATGATGCTACAGCGCATACTGTGGCAAAAAGACTCGGTATAGAGGAATACTGTGCGGATGCTCTTCCGGAAAGGAAGACAGAAATAATTAAAGATTTAAAAGAACAGGGTTATGTGGTTGCGATGGTTGGAGACGGGATAAATGATTCCCCTGCTATTTCTTATGCTGACGTTGGCATATCTCTGAATCATGGTGCAGATATCGCAAAAGAGACTTGTGACATTTTACTTTTAGATGTACCGCTTGATGGGCTTATTGATGCAAGGGAGATTGCGCAGGATGCTATGTCCCGCATCAAAAAAAACTTCAGGCACATTATTGGAATTAATAGTGCCTTGATAGGTCTCGGTATCTTAGGGGCAATATCTCCGGTCGCTTCGGTCTTTATTCATAATGCAACAACAATTCTCGTCTCCGCAAATTCCTTGAAGCCATATCGTATCTCTTCTTACCACCAAAGAGAGAAGATAATAGTCTGAAATAGAGATAAAAAGTCCGTAGTGTTTTGGCTTTGCCGCACCTTGTTTTAAGTCTCTGCCAGAATATTGTAAATATTAGAGGGGAGTAAAAATATGGAAAAAAGTATACAGAATGATAGAAATACAAGTAAAAACGGATTTAATGAAGTCCGCAGAGAGATGAAGTCAAATGGATATTTTTGTTACGCCTATTGCGCTTCAATTGCAGGTATCATCGCCCTGCTCCTAGCCTACTTTGTATTTTTTTTAAAGATTGTGGTTGATTTCATGAAAGAAGCATCTCTTGGTTTGATGATACCCTATCCCTTATAAGAACAAGCGGATGTTACTATCAGAACCACCCGTGTCGCTGGGGGGTTAAACAGACTTTCGCAATTCGCAGCAAAAAAAGTTATTTCTGGGCAAGAATTGCTGCAAAAGTCTTGATATTCAAGGGGTGGATTTTCAAACGGCCGTGTAGTGACAACCTTTTTACATCGCTTCTTGATTTTGCTGGCTCAGCAGGTTGCACACCCTTCGGATTGCAAAAATAGGACTAGCGCCGTCTTTCACGATCGGCATTTATTCGCAACGTTACCCGCTATGATTTGTCAATCGGTGGGGGGGGTATAGATAACCAGCAATATTTTCTTATACGCAGTATACATCTCCCAGTTTACGCCGTCATCCAAATATTCTTTACACACATCGGATAAAAGATAACAAAGTGTAAGTGGCCATGCAACACGAAGTGAAAGCCTTAACCAATCTTCTCAATAAAGACCTTTGCAGTCTTTACATATCTCTTCAACGTTAGTAAGACATCTTACCGTATCTTTCCTGTTGGATATTCCTCAATTATTATTTTTATTTCTTCAGCAATGCGGCGATCTCATCATCAAAACCATTTTCAGACACATAACCAATATGTTTGTTAGCGATCTTACCATCTTTACCATAGATAATGGTAGTAGGGTATGCACGGAGGTCGTGCGCTTGTGCAATATCATCAGAGCCAAGATAAACAGGGTAGTTAATACCCATTTTTTTAATAACCTCAGGAACCACTTCAAGCCCATTCTCATCAAAGGCGATCCCTATAATTTCCAGATTGTTATTTTTGTATTTATTATAAAGATTAATAAATCCCGGTATCTCTTTCCTGCACGGCGGGCACCATGTAGCCCATAAGTCCACAATCACGACCTTGCCTTTTTGGTTCTTTAGCAACATATTTAACTCATCGAGTTTTATCTTTCTAACCGGATCTATCGCATAAGAAGTTACAGAGGTTATGAAAATCACTACAAAAAAAACAGAAAAACAAAGAAAATATTTACCAATCTTTTTATTCACAATAATCTCCATTCAAAGTAACAAAAAATTTATTTATACAAGAAATTCCCAACAGATGTTTATAAATTTACTAAGGATAATCAGGATTTACCTCTTTTTTAGATTCCTATTCAGTAAAGTTGAGCAGTGTACCAATGTTTTTCATTTTTTTTGAGGTGTCATAGATTTCCGTGGCAAGTGATCCTTTTTATCTTCACGTTGAAGATAGTTCATGAGAGATAAAAATTACTTTTCCATCTCGAATATCTGCCTCGATTTCAGCCCCTTCCCCGAACCTGCCGGCAAGAATCTCCATAGAAAGCGGATTTTCAATCATCTGCTGTATTGTACGCTTTAAAGGTCTGGCGCCAAAATGTGGATCAAAGCCCTCCTGCACTAACCGCTCCTTTACCGCGTCACTTACCGTTAAACGGCAATTGTTTTTGGACAGCCGCTTCTGGAGTTCTTTTAACTGAATTTCTGCAACCTGCCTTATCATCTCTTTTGACAAACCGTGGAAGATAATCGTCTCATCGATACGGTTAAGAAATTCTGGCCTGAACGCCTCTTTCAATGCCTGTTTCACCTGACTTCTCAACTCCTCTTCATTCTCAGGGCCTGTAAGATCCTGTATCCACTGGCTTGCGATATTTGAGGTCATAACGATAATAGTATTTTTAAAATCGACCGTCCTGCCTTGTCCATCAGTTAGACGCCCATCATCAAAGACCTGCAACAATATGTTGAATACATCGCGGTGTGCCTTTTCCACCTCATCGAACAAAATAACAGAGTACGGCCTCCGCCGAATTGCCTCAGTCAGGCGTCCGCCTTCTTCGTATCCAACATAACCCGGTGGCGCGCCAATAAGTCGCGCTACGGAGTGTTGTTCCATAAATTCTGACATATCAATACGCACCATCGCATTTTCACTGTCAAACAGAAAGGCCGCCAATGCCTTGCAAAGTTCGGTTTTTCCGACCCCCGTCGGACCGAGAAACAAGAAAGTACCAATGGGACGATTGGGATCTTGAAGCCCGGCACGGGCGCGCCGGATGGCATTTGAAACCGCACGAATCGCTTCATCCTGCCCAATGACCCGTTCTCTGAGCCGATCTTCCATTTTTAAAAGCTTTTCCTTCTCCCCTTCCAGCATTCGTGTGACCGGAATCCCTGTCCACTTGGAGACAACCGTAGCAATATCATCGGCATCCACCTCTTCATTCAAGAGCGATTTGTTCTTTTGTAATTCCTGCAATTCCTGGTGTTTTTGTTTTAGTTTCTGTTCGCATTCCCTGACTACTCCGTATCGAATCTCTGCCACCCGCCCTAAATTTCCTTCTCTCTGCGCTGTATGTTCATCAATTCGGGCTTGTTCAATCTTTGCATTAATTTCTTGTATTTCTTTGATGACTTTTTTCTCATTTTCCCATTGCGCACGAAGCGCACCCGATTCTTCTTTTAAATCTGACAACTGCTTATCAATCTTTTCCATGCGCTGTTTTGATGCGGTGTCTTTTTCTTTTTTCAGCGCTTCTTTTTCGATCTCCAGTTGCATACTCTTTCGTTCAATTTCATCAAGTTCGACGGGCATACTATCAATTTCAATCCTCAGCTTCGAGGCGGCCTCGTCGATCAAATCTATCGCTTTGTCAGGCAAAAACCGGTCCGAAATATATCTCTGGGAAAGTGTTGCTGCGGCAACAATTGCAGAATCTTTAATGCGCACCCCATGGTGCAGTTCATACCGTTCCTTTAATCCCCTCAGGATCGCAATAGTGTCTTCTACCGATGGCTCGCCGACGTAGACTGGCTGGAAGCGTCTTTCTAATGCTGCGTCCTTTTCGATATATTTCCGGTATTCATCCAGAGTCGTAGCCCCTACACAGCGCAACTCGCCACGGGCGAGCGCTGGTTTCAATAAATTGGATGCATCGACTGCGCCTTCAGCCGCTCCTGCTCCCACTACGGTATGTAATTCATCGATAAAAAGGATAATTTGCCCTTCCTTTTCACCCACGTCCTTAAGCACTGCCTTGAGACGATCTTCAAACTCTCCCCGGTATTTTGTTCCCGCAATCAACGCTCCCATGTCTAAAGACATGACTCGTTTGTTTTTCAGACTCTCCGGCACATCGCCATTTACAATGCGCTGGGCAAGGCCTTCCACAATGGCGGTCTTTCCCACCCCTGGCTCGCCGATGAGTACAGGATTGTTCTTTGTCCTGCGGGATAAAACCTGTATAACGCGCCGTATCTCATCGTCTCTTCCAATAACAGGATCAAGCTTTCCTTTCCGCGCCAATTCGATAAGATCTTTGCTATACCGTTCAAGCGCCTGATACTTTTCTTCCGGATTCTGATCAGTAACCCTCTGACTGCCTCTGATCTCTTTCAATGCCGTATAAATAGAATCCCTGGTAAGACCGGCCTCACTGAGTATTTTGCCTGCAGAAATGTTTCTTTGGCCTGCAAGCGACAACAACAGATGTTCTGTACTTACATATTCATCCTTTAATTTGCTCGCTTCCTCCCACGCAAGATTAAAGGTATCCCGAAGTTCTGCGCTCACATAGGCCTGACCAGGCGCTCCCGATCCGCTTACTTGCGGCAATTTATTGATCACTCCTATCGTCTTATCAAGAACGGCATCAGTATCAATCCCTAATTTTTTTAAAAGCGGCGTTACAATACCCTGTTCCTGGGTGATGAGAACTTCCAATAAATGCACTGCGAGTATCTGCTGTTGTCTTTTGGATTCGGCAAGTTCCTGGGCTTCCTGTACAGCCTCTTGTGCTTTAATCGTAAATTTATCAAATCTCATAATTCATCGTAATTCTATCGTAAAATTTCAGTTATTAACAAGGTTCTTTGCGTCACCTTAATTGGGGATTTCGTCGCAGCCCTGCCGTGTTATTTTTATTTCCATCTTCATCTGCCAAGAAATTCGTTCATGATCTTATCTGCAGGACGTCTGACATACAATACATCCCCGGAGGTTTTTTGGCGATAAATTTTGCCGCTCGAATAGCGCCGCGCACAAAGGTATCCCGGGTATGTGCTTTATGTGTAATCTCTATGCGTTCTCCTAAACTGCCAAAGACAACCGTATGATCGCCAACGACATCTCCGCTACGAACCGCATGAATACCAATCTGACCCGCCGGCCGTTCTCCGGCAATCCCATTTCTGCCATAAACAACATCTTGTTCCATTGTACGTTCTGTTGCCTCGCATATCTTCTCGGCAATGCGCAAAGCCGTGCCGCTGGGTGCATCCTTCTTAAACCGATGATGGGTTTCTACTATCTCTATATCAAACTCTTTTTCTACCATCCTTGCTACCTGTCCAACAAGGTTAAATAAAATATTGACTCCGATACTCATATTGGGAGAGACCAGACAGGGAATCACTTGAGAGTAATGCTGAAATTTTTCGTACTGCTGTGGCCCCAGCCCTGTGGTTCCGACAACGATGGCAATATTCTTTTTTGAGCAAATATCAGCGATAGTTACTGAAGACTCAGGTGATGAAAAATCAATCAAAACATCGGCATGGACAGTTAATGACGAGGTGATTTTTACCCCGGTGTCTCCGCACCCGGAAATTGAGCCAACATCTTTACCAAGCATCGGGTGACCAGGTCTTTCCAATGCAGCCACCAATTTCAACTCAGAATCTTCAGAGGCAAGAGCCGCAATCCTTGCTCCCATCCTTCCGCAGACACCATTTATTGCAATTTTAAACACCAAACGCTCCCTGTATAATTCAATATAGCAGTCTGATTACAATTTTTCCCACATCTTTAACTCTTTATTCTTTTTATATCTTTTACTGGCACTCCTAAGAAAATTTCGTTCCCTCCACGTCAAATTTCTTAAACCTTCACGATTCACTTTATCGAGAATTTCATCCACTTTTGTGCGCAGTTCCTGGTCTTTTATGATTTCCTTTTTCTGTTGAAGTACCTGCCACCTTCTGAGAAATCCCTCAACCCGGCAGGAATATCGAACAAATAAAAATCCGTAAACAAGCCCCCCCAGATGCGCAAAGTGCGCAACGTTACCAGGCCTTGGGATAATGCAACTAAAGATCGTAAAGCCAGCAAAGATCATAACCAAATATTTTGCCTTTATAGGAAAAAAATAGAAAAAGACCGTGCTATTTGGGAAACACATGGCAAAAGCCACTTCAATGGCAAATATTGCTCCAGAAGCCCCCAGAATAGGAGTTCCCGGGGTAAAAATGCAACAACATATTCCTGCAAAAATCCCTGCGGTAAAATAAAGCGTCAAAAATCGCCTTGGCCCAAGCACCCGTTCAACCTCACTTCCAAACATCCAAAGACCCAGCATATTAAATATCAGATGCCAGGGATCCGTTGTGCTATGCAGAAACATATAGGAAAAAAACTGCCATAGCCACAAATGTCCCATGGTGTCGGGCGGGTAAAGCCAGAACAATTTTGTAAATTTATCAGGGGCGGGATAATGCCATGGATAAGATGAAGTCCGGCCTAGTTGCTCATCCGTCAAGATGTTCAACAATTGAGGCGACCATTGCAAACTCACCGTCGAAAATAGTAATTGGAGCACAAACACACTAACATTGGCGATAATCAATGCCTTAATAATGCGCGTCCATTTACTCCCAATACTTATTCCAAAGTTAAGCCTGTTATTCATGTATTCATTCGTCACGTAAAAGTGGCAAATATTCGATTTGGTTCAAAATGAGTATATGTAATACTAATCCTTTTCTATAAAATGTCAAGAAGTTGTATGGGCAAAAACCATGGACAACTTCCCCGCAGCGTGATGGGAAAGGTAGGGCAACATACCTTCTGCTTAGCTATCTGGCAAACAGTTTCCTGAATATAAACATACCACCAAGAAAGAGAATAATATCAGCGCCCCATATGGCAGGCACAACAGGAACAAAGGTGTCCTTTGCCAGCACAATGCCCGTCACCACCAACGGATAATAGAGAAACAGAATCACCATAAAGCTTGCGCCAACCCCAATAATAAGATGTCCGCTTCGTAACATAATACCCATTGGGACGCCAATAATGATGAAAGGAATACACGAGAAAGCCTGAGATAATCGCTTATGTATGGAAACGTCATTTCCCCGTAGTATCTCCTTTTTAGCATTAATATTCGACTCGTCTTCCGCAACCCCAATATTTTTTAACAAGACTTCTCTCCGGTTGTTTATCTCGGCAATGGTCTGGGAAAGAGAAGCAATTTTTTTCGTTTCTTCCGCCTTTATATCGCTGGCGGTAGTAACTTTTTGTTCGATACTATAAATCCTCTGCTTTTCTCTTTCGATGGTTTCCTTGATTTGCATGATTTTTTTGTCCTTGCCATCATTCAGAGAACCACCTTGCTTGTTTTCTTTTTTGATCTGTATTAAATTTTCATTGGCAACAAGAATAAAATTTTTGGCGATTTTACACTCATTTTCCAACCCCTCAATCTTTGTCTTCTGCCGTAGTACATTTTCATTCGACCGTTTTGATTCCAGGAGGAGTTTCTCACGCCTTCTGGACAATTCACTCAGTTCTTCCCGCTGAACCGCAAGTTCTTTCGTTAACTGGTCCTTGTTTTTTCCTGCAGAAGACGATGTCTCTCTGTTTTTAGCCATTTCCGCAGTAATATCTTTGTTGTACTTCCAAAGCTGAAACAGCGTCATGTATCGGGTGGAAGACCCCCGTTTCACCTCTTTCAGAGAAATTTCAAATGTTGTTTCACGAAACACGCCCATCCGGGGGATTTCTTCCGTTTTCTTGTAATTTGGCTTAAGAAATTCACCCCGACGAAGTGTGAGCAAAATCTTTTTATCTTTCTCGTCCATAGCAATAGAGCCTTCTTCAGCAAGGATCACATTTATCACATAGTCATTCGCATACTCAAGCACTACGATGTCTTTATTAATATTATTTTCCACACTTCCCACATATATCTGATAGGGATACAAATCCAGTTTCTTCTGGAATGTCGCCAGACGCCCCGCCAGAATATTATTGAGGGCGCGCTCCTGAAGCGATATTATTCTATAATACGACCGCGGCAAGACTTCAGAAACCAATGACAATGTTATTAGGCAAAAGATGCCTCCAGCAACGAACACAGGAATAATTATTTTCAGAATATGCACACCGCTCGTCTGGATAGCGACAATTTCGTGGTCGGCGCTCATACGCCCATACGTCATGGAGGTAGCAGTAAGCAGCGCCGCAGGAATAGAATACGGCAAAGCCTGAACAAAGAGATGGGGGATGAGCACCCTCAGGGCAACAATATCGAGTCCTTTATGCAGTAATTGAACAGCAAATCCTAAGAACATCAACAGTTCAAAACACGTTAAAGACGGCAGAAATATCCTGAACCATTCTCTGAGAAGATAGCGTTGAAGTATGGTATGCCTAAATATATTTTGCATTATTCTTGTTTGATTGAGCGGAGAAAAGACGAATCATCTGCTAACTTCTGCATATGTCAGCAGAAATTATGGCTGATAGTTATTGTCCTGTTCCGCCGTGATTAAATGATTTCCCATTCCTGTTCATAAAATTAACCTAAGAACCTTCTGATCTTTCCCGCTGCTATTACATTTTCCGTCACGGTCTCTTTCTTTCCGGAAAGAATAGCATGAATGATTTGGGATGTGTATTGGCTATGGAGTAGATTCTCTGTATATTTTACCATTCCCAAAGACTTCTCAATATCCTTCGCAATCTTCGGAGATATTAATTTTTTGACATCCTCATTGTAATACGATGCCGCCAAGGAAAGATCTTCCAGAAAGGACGGATACGCAGTTTTGAGGAACAGCAGGTCTTTCTCCGTTAACTTGTGCAAACCCAGCAACTCCGGTGGAAGTCCAATTGAATAAAGCGAGGCGCAAAAAGAAATTACTCTGGGCAAGGTGATTCCTTCGATACTCCTCGAATAACCAAAAAGCCCGATATGAAGCTTGCGCATCCTGCGCTGTGGGACAAACCTGGCTAATTCATTAATCAGCGGCGCAAGTTCCTTTATTTGTTCCCGGTAAGCCGATGCTAATCTTTCTGTAATATCCAGAGCCACTTCTTCATGAAGAAAAAGAGGGTCCATCCTTTCCTGGGCATTAATCTTCTGAATTGCATCTGTCACCAGTCTTTCATCGTAATCATATTTAAATGCTGATTGGATCGTAAACGTCTGAACACTTGGATATTCCTTCAGGCATTCATCCACACTGAGAGGCGACAAATTGCCACGGAAAAGGTTCGAACCCAATCCCAGGATAGGATAGATGGGAACATGGACCCTTTCCTGTAACAAATGCAACCTCTGCAAAGCAATTTTAACAACGAGTATGGCGGACAGCATCCCGTAGTTTAACGCAGGGTCAGAACGGCCAAGGAATACCCTTTGATAGGAGACTTGTTTATCCTTAAGATAATTCTGCACCATCGTATCCGCTGAGAGCATGTAAGGGATATCCTCGAACAACGGAATAACCTCTATGGTTTCAGGTTTAAATTCACCAATCCATTCCTTTATCGTAATATCGTTCTCGAAACACCGCCTGTGCTGTTTCCCCACCACAAAGTCACGGTAATAATAGTACACCCGATTAATTACCTCAGTATTCGTAGCCATTGGGAGAATTACTTCAAAAATAGGCGGTATATCATCCGATCCGTAAAACTGATGTGCCGTATCATAGGACCGTGGCGCACTCTCCAATGTCTCCAGGAGAATCTTTGCTTCGCTCTTTTCCACCATGGGATTGGGCACCCGCAACGTAATAAAGCAATCTTTGCCAATACGGTTTCTTTTGAAATAGTTGTCATACCGGGTAAGCAGTTTCTTGATGACAAACTCGTCGACTTCCTTTCCTTCGCAATCCCACATCTGCTCATCACACCGGAGATGCGAAAACACATAATACGCCTCTTTTATTTCATCCTCACCGAAAAAACACGTCCCTTCTGTAAAAAAGGGCATCGTTATATTATCCGGATGCTGTGTGCTCATCGTCCTTGGTATTTTTCTCATATCTGAAGCCTCTCGATGCAAAAAATTTGCCCGTCTGATACGTATGCTAAATTCTTAATTATACATTCAACAATGTCCCTATACCCGATTCAAATGAATCGGAAAAGATAAAACCACAACCAGGAACTTTGCGAGTCAACCCTGTCAGGACTAATTATCTGTTTTTGCTGAAAATGTCGTAATTCGTGTCTGAACGAAAACACATATTTTTGTCATTTCGACCGAAGGGAGACATCTTCAAACCCTACAATTTCAATGCTCAAAAGATTTCTCGCTCCGCCCGAAATGACATTTCTGGTAGTTTTCGTTCAGACACGAAATAGCTTTGAAAGATACAAAAATTGTCTTCAGGGAGAAATTATAGTAAAAAAACCTGCATTTTCATTAATTATTTAAAAAACCGGTAACGACCGTAATATTCTCAGGAATCAAAACCCCATTTTCGGTACAATCCCATTTCTTACTTTTCTTATGAATAAAATAGTTTTATAATAAAGGTTTCTATAATCATAACATATTTTATTTTTTCTGCATTAAAGAATTAGGAGAACACGCATGTCCAATGAGGTCTTAATACATAAAAATACGTTCAGTATAAATGAACTGATATCCCTTGTTAACACGGAACAGTACAATAAACTGGAAGAGGCTTGGCTCGGAGCAATCGAATCCAACAACAATAATCTACCCGCATTGTTTGAGATCGTGGAGCTGCTTATGAAGCGTGAAGAAAAAAAACGTGCCCACGATTTCCTCATGACACTTACATCGCTCTACAAACAAAAAGGACTCCATCAAGACGTCCTGGAAATATTAAAAAAGATGCTGGAATATAATCCGAAAGAAAAGGGACTGGCAAAAGAGTTTGCCGAATGCTATTCATACATCTATAAAAACAGACCCTATGCAAAGGATCTTATTACAAGAACCTGTCCGGAGACTACGACCGACATCAGGAACGCTATGAAGTTGTTAGAAAGATACTTTTACCTCGATCAGGGTAATTATGTCTTTCACAAGAGTTGGGGTGTTGGAGAAGTAATCTCTGTTGACACACACTCCGAAAAAATACATATCAATTTTGAGAAAAAGAGCAATCATAGTGTCGCCATAGACATTGCCCCGAATATCCTGCAAAAACTGGACAACGATGATCTGCTGGTGATGATCTTTGCCAGGAAAGATGCATTACAGAAAATGATAGAAGAACAGCCGGTTGATTTGATCAAACTCACATTAAAATATTTTAAGGGAAAAGCATCCGTTTCTCAGCTAAAAAACCGGCTTATCGCAGGTGTCATACCCCCCGATGGATGGGGCAGATGGTGGACGCATACAAAAAAATTACTCAAGAAAGACCCGTATATAAAACTCACCGAAGGCACACCCACCACATCCTTTCTGGAATTCCGTAATTCCCCCATGACCCATCACCAGGAGATACTCGAAAGATTAAACCAGACGGAAGATCTTGATAAAAAGATTGAAATCACAAAAAAATATATTTCGGAAATGAGACATACGGAAGTTTGCAAAGAAACCCTCACTCAACTGAGCGACGAATTTAAAAAAGCGGCAGACCTATGTCACGAAACGAACCCCTCCGTGGCTTTGGAATGTCTTATCCTCCTGGAAGAAATGCAATGCATGCTCAAAGCTGAACCGGATAAATACAAAAACACAATCGAAACACTTATCAGAAAAAACAATAACCTTCCGGCGCTCGTCGATGCCGTTGGTATATTAGAATATAAGAAATATAGCCTTGATTTGATAAAAAAGATCCGTCAGGAAAAGTGGCAGGAGGATTTTGCCCATCTCCTTTTTATAAACCGCGGCAATCTCTGGGAATTTATCATCAAGGAACTCATCGCTGAAAACAAGCAACACACGATTGAAGAAGTGGCGTTCAAGGCATTCAATCACTTCAACGCATATCCGGAGCATTATATCTGGTTTTGCAAAAACAGCATGCATGGCCGGTACCCCGAACTCTACAAAAATATCGATCCGGCTATCATGCTCAACCGGCTCATTGAGTTATTGGACAATCTCTGTTTTAAGATACAGAAAGGCCGTGACGGAGATTTCAAAACCATTGTGAACAAAATCAAAAATCTCCTCGAGGACAAGGGAACGGATTACGCTATTAATATTCTGAATGATGCCAATGCAGAAAGCATCTATAACGTGGTTTCCAGCAGCAAGGGCCTGGAAGATTGGTTCAAAGTCTCTATCGAAAGCGTCATTCAGGACCGTTACCCGGAGCTCTTTGAAAAACCCGGCCTTCCAAAACTCGATGAGCACAAAATATACGTCACCAAGGAGGGATATGAGAAAAAGAAGAAGGAATTTGATCATCTCATGAACGTGGAATTTCCAGAAAATGCACGCGACCTTGGAGAGGCGATAAGCCGGGGCGATCTTCGGGAAAATGCGGAATATAAAGCAGCCAGGGAAAAACAGGCAATGCTCGTGGAAAAGGCAGAACGCATGAAGTCGGAACTGCAGCGGGTGGTTATCCTTGACCCACATTCCGTTCACCCCGACTCAGCTTCACCGGGCACCAGAGTTACGCTAAGACACCAGGGAAAGACAGAATTAGAGATTTATACCATCTTAGGCCCCTGGGACGTTGACATTGAAAACGGGGTCATTTCTTATTTATCCCCTATTGGGAAAGGATTATTAAACAAAAATGCGGGTGAAACCGTTACAATCAAGCTTCCCGAAGGGGAATCTTCCTATGAAATCATTAAAATTGAAAAGGCTTTATAAATAAAGATTTCCCCAAAATTCCCGTAAACGTTCTTTTCCCATACCGTATTCTGAAAATCTTTTCAGAAAAAATTTTTCACGGTTTTGCCCTCTTTACTTAAACAGAAAACAGGTGTACAGGGACAGTTTGTTTTCATATCCTAAACCACATCTTTTTCATTTCATATTCTGTAACCATTCAGTTTTTTGAAAAATCCCGGAAACATTGAAGATTTCTGCACTTCATAAAAGATACGGCGTTTGTCCGTGCCGCCCGGCAGAGGAGCAACGGATAGAAAGAGAGAAGTGATATCTGTTCCATTCCCCTGCGCCCCCACCAGCGCTAAACCATTCAAACCTTAAATCCGGAGCGCGATATTTGTGAGTCAACCCTGTCAGGGTTTTAAACCCTGACAGGGTTAATGAATGTGCGCATCCAAAATCCAAGGCGGGCAAGGCCGGGATATTCAGACCCCCCTGAACCTCGAACGCAACACCCTTCATATACCGTTCATCCTTTGTTACCAGCACTGCGTCTTGCGCACCTTGCGTCTAACATCCGGTATCGGTCATCGGTTTTTTATCTTCACCTTCACCTTCTTCGGGCCGTGCATCGTGCTTACGCTGTTAGTGTCCACGTCCTCCAAGTTTGTAGTGGTACGCCCCTTTGGCAGGCGGTGTATCCTCGTAGCCATAGCTGGCGCCCGTTGTTGCGTTGCCCTGCGCCGGAATAAGCGTGGTATTGATCTTCTTGTAAGGACCATCCTTGCGTTTTGCACGGTAGATATTAAATCCGGCATTGTCAATCTCTGTGGCCGTCTGCCAGCGCAATGTAACCTTTCCTTCGGCATTACCGTTTGCAGAGAATGATACTAAGGCAACAACGGTTGGCGTGCCTGGGGCGTAGGTGTTGCGTCTGCGCCTATCTTTGTCACAAAGGCATCGGTATAACCAGTATTGCTTCCATACATGGCGTTTGCCGTTGGGAAATCGGATGAATTTGTACCCCCCGTCACATACGCATTGCCGGCGCTGTCTACCGCTATGCCAATACCCCGATCGTCACCATTTCCCCCCAAGTACGTGGAGTAGACCAGCGTGGGGTCTATGACGAGCGGGTAGCGTTTGTCGTACGAGGCTACGGTAAAACCATACAGGAACGATGAGGCTTGGTTCTTGGTCGGGTTCCATCCACTATTGGCCCCGGATTTTCGGTTCTTATCCCCATGCCCTGCACTCAGGACTCTAAACTTCCCCTCAATCTCTACCTTCTTCCCATCAATGATTTGGTAAACATAGGGTTTTTTCTGGAGGATCGTCCGCTCGCTTCTTTCACGGGATTCCCCGGATACCCCAGCTTCCCCCTTAACAAAGGGGGATTCCGGGGGTTGTCTCTTGCTGCCTGATTTACGCTGGGACCCTTCTTTCAAAGGCGATCCCAGGACGATCTCCATATCGCCATTATCATGAATCCGCACATCCTCTACGCCCACATAGGACAGTTGCACACGGGACGGACTTGCGCCCGGCTTTACGATGATATCGTACTCCATCTGGCGGTTGTTCCCGTAGAACTTCATATCGATGCCTTTGTAAAGCTCCCGGTAAACGACCGACTGATACGTGGGGATATGGGTCTTCCACTTCGCCGGATCGTTGCCGATAAGGTAATTGACCTTGCACTCCTGCTGACCTTCCGCCACGATCTCCGGATTCTTCTTTGCGCCCAGGGGAACGAGGGTAATGAGTTGAGGCCTTGCCGTGTTATGCGTTGAACGTTCGGGGCGCTGTCTTTCTCTTTTCGATGCTGCATCCCTGTTGTCATCTGTCGCCAATCGTTGTTCCTGCAGCGTGGACAGACCTGGTTTAGCCGTGCCGTCCGCCATTACCGCTTTGTATCCTTCTTCATCTCTGCTGCTCGCCTCTTTTTCCTCTTTTTCCGCTAACGACCACGTTACGCCTCTTTCGGTAAAGAAGGTGGTATGCCCGCTGCCCTTTTCGTAAAACTTCACCTCTTCATCCATCTGGCCCTCGTTCCGGATGAAATACAACGGTAGTTTGCCGTAGGTTTCCACGACCCGTGATGGCGCAGTCTCTCCGGTCGATTGTGGATTTGAGCCAGCGACAGAGCCGGATATTACCTGATGTTCGGCCGATGCCCGTGTCAATGCGGTATCCATGATCATTGACGTAATAAACAGGAAAGATACCACGACACAATACCGGAACACCTTGCTCCTTTTGCGCACGTGAAGACCCCGAACTGCATTATCCTGCATATTCATATGCCCCATTTCACAATCCCTTCTTTTCCAAAAGACCAGAAAAATAAAAAATCTCTCACACAAACGGGCGATACACTGCCCGCGCTGCTCAAACAATCTTCAGCCGCAGGGTGGCACGGACAAACTCGTTTGTCCATGCCATCCGGAGACTCGTTGAAATATGGTGAGAATTCCAATACAACCGCCCCTTTGTTGCCGTCTCGTTCGACTTTGCTCACTATAAGTTTTGTACCGATTTTTCCCACTGCGCTTTTGCTAAACCCCGGAAGTATCTTCCGAATAAAATCCGCCAATATCTGTGACCGGAACTTGCAAAAAAGCCTTTAGGATTGATTCTAAACTGCCTCTACTAAAATAAGGACAATAAGAGGACTGCTGGCGCTACACAATACTTACTCGTTCCTTTCCTCTTACGCCTCTCCCTTTCTCCCGTGGTTTGCTAAAATAAAAAAAGCCTTACTGCAAAGATATTCGTGAAAACATCTTCGTCAGTAAGGCTATCTTTTCCAAAGCCATTTCCTTAATGTGTTAAGGGACTGTGCGTCTGTGTCCCCGTACGTCCCTGTACGCTGAAAAGACCCTTTCCTTTGCGTCCCCCGATCACTCGGAGTTTTCCCTTATCGAATGTTTTTGTTGCCGAAATTAGCACATGTATAAATTTTCGGTATTTTTGTCAAGTAAAAACTATCATGGGTGTCCAATACGGACATTTATCTCTTATAGAACTAGCAACTCAAAATTCCAGGTTTCGTTTTACTGATATTCGCCAGATGTCTTGTAAAACAGGATTTGTTGGCTTCCCGGCGAGTTATGTCTTTGGTTACAAGGTGGCATGGACTTAGCCGTAATGGTTTGACAAGTTAACCATGCACGGAGCCACATGCTGAACCTGACGAAGAATCGGAATATATTGCACGGGCAAACAACGTTTGTCTTTGTCATCCTGTAACCTGCTGAAATAAAATAAAAATTCCGATACGATTGAATTGTTGGATCATTGTGGAAATGAGTGGGTAATTTTCGCATCTTTATATCTCCGGAAACATACAGGTCAGAATTTTTAAGCGAAGATATTCTTCGTCTCTTAGGCCGTAGGTACCATCGCTGGATAACCCTGTTTTTGCTATTCAATCCCTCGATAAAATCTGAAGAAACGGTATTCCCGGGCTTACGGTATGCAGCTATACCGCTGCCAAATCCCCCATATCAATGAGGCAAAGAGGGGGTGAAAAAGTTTACAAAAAAAGAAAGATTTAACATGGGAATTCTACAACCGTATCATTATTATCTGCTTTTGACACTGATACTTATAAAATATAGTACCTCTCCTCACCCCGACGACAAAGGCACATACTAGTATAAACAGGATGGTATTGACAACAAGGGGATAAGTATGATGCTTGGACCGGAGCAGGCGATGATGAGGGGGTAGGGGGGGCCGGTATCCAGGGGCCTGATGTCAGGAGTCAGATGCATAGCGCCGAACTCCTTCCTGATCATGGTCAAGGACAGGTGTGATCAGTAAAGAGGTGAAGATTTATGAGAAAGGCAGTAGTCGGATGGCCATTACGACTGACTGCAGAGGGCAGATGTGGCCTAGATGCACACAAAATCAGGGATTTTGCCGTGGGTGACACGGGCAAACTTCGTTTGTCTGTGTTGAACTTGTGTGACTTTGTTGCTTATTGTATTGATGCAAAAATGCAAATTATTGTACCCTTTTGTGAGCATCTGGCTCATATGGATTTACCGCATAAAATCTTTCTTTTCTTACAAGTTTTTTCACTTCTTCTTCGGGTTCGTTTGACCCGCTGAAAATATTCTGCAAGATAGATTATAGGCAAAGGTTAGCTTTGCTACCGGGATTAGCTGGGTTGCTGTTGGGCGAGGGTATTGAGGATGTCTATGCCGCATTTAATGGTTTCTTCAGAAGCGGTGTAACAGATGCGAAAGTGGGTATTGCGTTCGGAAAAGACACTGCCAGGGATAATGAGAAGATTGTTTTTGACAGCAGAAGCTACAAATTCTTCATCGGTACCCCAGGGTACCTGTGGGAAAAAGTAAAACGCACCGTCTGGTTTTACAATTCGAAATCTATCCTTTAACCCATCATACATTAAATCCCTCTTCTTTTTGTAGTTTGCTATATAATGGCTTACATCTGTTTCCAATGAAATGGCGAGGGCATACTGTGCAAAGGAAGGGGCGCAAACGAAGGTATACTGTTGTAGTTTGATCATTTCTGCGATAATGCTGGCAGGTCCCGCAGCATAGCCCATTCGCCAGCCCGTCATAGCGAATGATTTGGAAAAACCATCAAGGATTAAGGTCTTTTCATAGTATTTACCAATGCTCTCAAACGTATGATGATAATCGTAACTGTGATATATCTCATCTGAAATAACAACAAGGTTGTGTTTTCTTGCGAGTTCTGCAATTTCTTTTATCTCATGAGCTGTACACAGTATTCCTGTTGGATTTGCGGGACTGTTCATAACAAGCGCCTTGGTTTTTTTCGTGATGTGGGGTTGGATGCGTGCAGCCGTTAGTTGAAAGTCTGGATAGGTATCGACAAAAACGGGTTTGCCACCACAGAATTTTGTCAAATGTTTATAGCTTACAAAGGCAGGGTCTGGTATGAGCACCTCGTCCCCCGGGTTGATTAGTACCATGAGGGCGAGTGTCAATGCCCCGGAGACCCCCGATGTAATTATAACATCCTCTGCGTTTACTCCTCTGTGCTTCTGAAGCTGTTTGGATATCCTATCACGAAGTTCTGCAATACCCTGTGTAACGGTATATTTGTTGGCGCCATCCATAATGGCTTTTATGGCGGCGGCTTTGATCTCCTCAGGAACGTCAAAATCCGGTTGACCTATACTGAGGTTCACCGGATTTTGCATTTTTTGCGCCAAATTAAATATTTTTCTAATCCCGGAGGAGTCTATTTCCGACATTCTGTCGGCGATCATTATTTTTTAGCCTTTCCCTTGCCTGATGCCGCGGCACCAGTTGCTGAAGACGTTCCTGCTGCTGGCGCAGCACCTGTTGTTTCAGCCTTTGCCTCCTTTTTCTCCGATTTGCCCTTTTTCCTTATCTTAACCGTTTTTACTTTGGGAATGCCAAATACCGACATGGTTGGATCCCACTTCCCCTCATTTTTAAGCAACTTGATGCGCTCAATCCTGGTAAATACATTCCTGGGCCTTACCAACTTGCCTTTTGTTTTCAAACTTTTATCAATACTCATAGTTCCTCCAAAACTTTATTTCATACGAATAGGATAACTTCCTTCAAATTGTTTTTTGTTTTGATATTTAAAATCTGATAGTGTCTTTTGTGCGGTAATTAATTCGGCGCTATCAGCTTCCTCAAATTCACCTGCGCAAATAAATATTTCCTTACCACTATTTACGATAAATGTATCGAGACCAACGATATCCTGTATAGTCTTTGCCATGGTCTTTGCCTTCTCTACATTTTCTTTAGTATTTTTGTAAGTAACTACACGCAATGTCCATTTGTCTTTGATAATTGGTTTTGTTTGTTCGCTCTGTTTTGCAGCCGGGGGCGGTGCTGGTTTCGTTGTTACCTTTTGCGGGACGTCTTCCGGCCCAGGTTGTTTCGATACAGGTTTTTTAACATCACGGGGTTCTATCGTTTCTAACCATTCTTCCGTCTGACTCAGGATGCCTTTATTATATCCAACTTTGTGTCCAACGAAAAAACATGCGATGGAGAGAAACGTTGCTGCAATAGCGCCAATAATCAAGGTCTCCTGCCTTACTACAATCTCATCCTTACGTAAGGGCCGTTCTTCTTTTAAAGGAGGGAAAACGGGTTGTGCTTCTTTTCTGCCTTCTTTTGAAAACGGACCCTCTCCACTTGTTTTCTTGATCCACCCCAGCGGATCGGCAGTTGAAGCGGGTTTGACAATTAATTTCTCATCATGGTTGGGCGGTTTAGACGGTTGACGAGACTCTGCCGATTCTTCTTGAGACATAACTTCACCTTTTTGTACATCCTCTGCTTTCTGCATCGGTTTAAATATCTCAAAAAACTCCCTTGAGTCGCTTCCTTTCGTCATAAATTTTGCACTCCATGCTTAAAATTTAGAGAATTCGTAAGAATTTATAATTACGGGAGTTATACCAAAGTTTTCATTGTTTGGCAAATTTTATAACAAAAACAAGATAAAGTCAAGTGATTTATATCTTTAAAACATAATTCGTTGACAGAGGTACAAATTGTGATATACTAACTCCCATTCATAAACTTATGTATGGTACAAAAAGGGTGTTTTCTATTTTGCATCTCTACAAGAGCTACGGAGGTTCGTAAAGAAATCTGATTGTGGCTATGCCGTTTTTCTCCCTCTATGAAATCCATTAAAGAGAATATTGAGCAGCTTCGTGATACAATACGCTACCATGACAGAAAATACTATGTAGAAAATAATCCGGAGATTACTGACTATGAATATGATCAACTCGTAAAAGAATTACAACAACGTGAAAAGACGTATCCACATCTCATTGTTCCTGATTCTCCCACCCAAAGAGTAGGGGGAGAACCCCTTACTCAATTTTCCACAGTCGAGCACAAAATTCCCATGCTGAGTATTGATAATACTTACTCAGACAGTGAATTGGAAGAATTTGATCAGCGCATAAAGCGTATGGCAGGCATTGATGGTCATCGGAATATTGAATATGTTGTAGAATTAAAGATTGATGGAGTTGCTATTGCCCTATGGTACGAAAAAGGGTTGTTTGTGCGAGGGGCAACCAGGGGAGATGGTTTTAAGGGAGACGACGTAACCGCAAATCTCAGGACAATTCATCAAATTCCTTTAAAATTACAACCTGCAGAAAAACAGCAAATACCTTCAGCTATAGAAATAAGAGGCGAAATTTATCTGTCGAATAAGGAATTTCAGAGATTGAATGAAGAAAGGGAGGAAGCGGGTGAGTCACAATTCGCCAACCCCCGGAATGCTGCCGCAGGTACCCTAAAATTGCTCGACCCTCGTGTTACTGCAAAAAGGCATTTACGCGTTTTTGCTTATGCGATCGGATATCTTGAGGATTTTGAACTCGAGACCCACATGAAGTGCTTAGAATTGATTCGGGGTTTTGGATTACCCGTAAATCCGCATACCCGGCTATGTGAAAGTATTGAGGAAGCCATTCAGTATTGTAACGAATGGAGTAAGAAACGGAACGATCTTGATTACATGATAGATGGTATAGTTATTAAAGTTAATTCTCTTCCCCTGCATGAACAATTAGGCGCTACAAGCAAAGCTCCTCGCTGGGTGATTTCCTACAAATATCAGCCTGAGCAGGCGGTTACAAAAATTGAAGAAATTGTTGCACAAGTAGGAAAGACCGGAACGATAACACCCGTTGCAAATCTTTCCCCGGTTCTTCTTGCAGGTACTATGGTCAGCCGTGCTACGCTTCATAATTTTGAAGAGATTTCCCGAAAAGACATACGAATGGGAGATCCTGTTGTGGTGCAAAAGGCAGGTGAGATTATTCCGCAAGTCGTCTCTGTTGTGAAAGAAAAACGCAATGGCACGGAACGGATTTTTCAGGAGCCAACGGTCTGTCCTGAATGCAAAAGCGCCGTTCGGAGAGAGGGTGTGTACCTGCGCTGCCATAATCCCTTTTGTCATGCGCAGGCAAAAAGGCGCATTCAATATTTTGCAAGCAGGCATGCCATGGATATTGAAGGATTCGGCCCTGCGCTCGTTGACCAATTAGTTGACAAGGGTTTTTTAAAAGATTATGCCGATATTTATTATCTTAAACATCCGGATCTGGAAAACTTAGAGCGAATGGGTAAAAAGTCATCTTCGAACTTGATTCGTGCTATTGAGGAAAGCAAACAACGGAATTTAGAACGGTTAATTTGCGCCCTGGGTATCCATAACGTAGGTGTTCATACGGCGGAAGTTTTATCAGAACATTTCGATAGCTTAGACGCATTAGCACATGCAACTCAGGAAAAGTTGGAAGGTATCTATGAAATTGGACCTGTTGTTGCGAGGAGTATTATCGAGTTTTTTCATGATAAACACACTCAGAGCATTATCGAAAAACTGAAAACTGCCGGTGTGAATACCAGGAAACAAACAATTCCGGCATCGGAAAAAAACTCAAAAATCTCCGGGAAATCGTTCGTCATTACCGGTACATTACAAAAATATCCTCGTAAAGAAGCCGAGATGATCATTAAGCATCAGGGAGGGCGAATCCTGTCTCAGGTAAGTAAAAAGACAGATTATCTTGTCGTTGGTGAAGACCCTGGTGCAAAACTCGACAAGGCCAGAGAGTTGCATGTCCAAATTCTGGACGAAGCGGCATTTGAAAAAATGATAAAATAATTGACATTGACGAAAAAAGATTGCTTTTAGTGCGTGCTTTATAATTATGTAGAGGAAGGATTTCCATGGAAAAACGGATAAAAAATGCCCTAAGTTCAGTAAAGGCAGATTATGTTGAAATAAGGGTGCAGGAAGGTGTTAACACAGGAATTACGTACGTAGGGAAAGAGCTTGAAAGTATTGGTGAACATAATGCCTTTGGCGGATGTGTGCGGGCATCGATTAAAGGCGGTTGGGGGTTTGTTGCCTTTAATGATATTACAAATCTTCCACGATACGTGGAAATGGCTTGTGAACAGGCGCGATTTGTCGGGACAGAGCAGAGTTTGCTTGCTCCGGTGCCGGTTATACAAGATTTTGTTAAGGCAAAGGTGGAAATTGATCCTGCCGATGTCTCTCTGACGGATAAACAGACTATTTGCAATACCTATAACAATATCATTCTCTCGTCGAAGCAGATACAAACCTCTAATGTGCGGTATCTTGATTCTCACGGGTCGGTATATTTTGCTAATACAGACGGTAGTTTTATTGTGCAGGAAACGATTTTTTGTGGCATCTCATTGCTCGCTATGGCAAGGGATGGCATGAATGTACAACAGGCATATCATTCGGTCGGCGATTTGCGGGGATTCAGCAAAGTCCGGCATTTGGAAAATAAATGCCAGGAGGTAACGAAACAGGCAATTGACCTGCTCACGGCCAAGCCGGTAGCGGGGGGTAAGTATACCGTTATCGCTGATCCCAAACTTTGTGGCGTCTTTATTCATGAAGCGTTTGGACATCTCAGTGAGGCCGATTTTATTTATGAAAACAAGAAGATGCGGGAGATCATGGTTATCGGAAAACGCTTTGGGATTGATGCCCTTTCTATCGTGGACGATGGGTCTCTCGTGGGTGAAGCGGGATACAATAAATACGATAATGAAGGTACCCCGACGCAAAAGACGTATCTTATTAAAGATGGTATATTGGCGAGCCGGCTCCATTCACGGGAAACGGCTGCAAAGATGCATGAAAAACCGACTGGTAATGCGCGGGCAATAGGGTATGCACATGCCCCTATTGTACGTATGACAAATACTTATATGGAGCCCCGCGGGTATGCTTTTGAGAAGATGCTATCTGAAGTTGATAATGGTATATATGCCGTGGGCGCACTGGGAGGACAGACAAACATGGAAATGTTTACCTTCAGCGCTGAGGAGGCTTATATGATAAGAAACGGGAAATTGCAGGAAAAGGTGAGGGACGTTGTTCTTACGGGAAATGTATTTGAGACGCTGATGAACATTGATGCCATCGGAGACGACCTTGAAATTTACGGTGGTCTTGGCGGATGTGGTAAAGGTGGGCAATCGCCATTACGAGTGAGCGATGGTGGTCCACACGTTCGTATAAAAAATGTCGTTATTGGAGGACGATAAATGGAAATTCTGGAACTTCTTACATTTGCGAAAAAAGAGAATGCTTCGGATATTCATATCAGTTCAGGTGAGCCGCCCATTATACGTATCCATGGAGATGTCAGAAAACTTGACATCCCACCACTGAGTAACCAGGAAGTACACAGTATGCTGTATGGAATTCTTACCGACCGTCACCGGAAGGATTTTGAGGAGCATCACGAGCTTGATTTTTCTATTCAATACGGCGATATGGGGCGATTTCGGGTAAATGCTTTTATACAAAGCAGGGGGGAATCTATAGTATTCAGGACAATACCTACCGTCATCCCCACACTGGAACAGCTTAATATGCCGAAAATAGTTGGCGATTTAACAAAAAAAGAAAAGGGACTTGTCCTCGTGACAGGGCCGACAGGCTCTGGAAAATCAACCACTCTTGCAGCTATGATAGACCTCATCAACCGTGAGCAAAAATGTCATATTCTCACGGTAGAAGATCCTATAGAGTTTATGCATCGCCCCAAAACTTCACTTGTCAACCAGAGGGAATTGGGTTCGCATACCCATAGCTTTGCCAATGCCCTGAGATCAGCGTTACGCGAAGACCCTGATATTATTCTGGTAGGAGAAATGAGAGATCTGGAAACGATTTCCCTTGCCCTTACTGCTGCAGAAACCGGCCATCTGGTCTTTGGTACGTTACATACGTCCAGTGCGCCCAAAACGGTAGACAGGATTGTTGATGTATTTCCTCCCAATCAGCAGGAACAGGTTCGGACGATGTTTTCAGAGTCTTTACAGGCGGTGATTACTCAACAGCTTGTTAAGAAAAAGGATGGAACGGGGCGGATAGCCGCATTAGAAATTATGACAGGCACATCGGCGGTAAGAAACCTGATCCGTGAAAATAAGATAGCTCAGATTCCTTCAGCGATACAAACAGGGCGGCAGTACGGTATGCAAACGATGGATCAGTCATTAGTGGAACTCTATCAGAAAGGTACGGTAGCAAGAGAAACGATAGAAACTCTGGTAAGCAGCCCAAGCGTTTTGAGCGGTATTAAATAGGACATTCGTGGGAAGGAGACGCTCAATGCTACCAAAAGAAAAGGTTGGCAGGCTTAGAACAAGTGCGGTTTAAAAAACATCTTTTGTTTTAAGACCAGATAGGGGAGATATGAAAGATTTATAAAGGACGTCCAGGAATCCAGGGATCTATTTTTCCCGGGTACAAGGAGGGGAAAAGAAGTGTTGGATATAGTGGCAAGCCTCACGATTGATGAAAGTCTGATCTCAATATGCAGAATAAGCGGGATTCTGTGGTTTGCAGCAGACGATACGTTAGTGAAGAGTAAGAACTTAAAAGGGTTTAGATCAAAAGAATAATAAAAATATGGAAATAAAAGAACTCTTGCAGGAAATGGTCCGTCTAGATGCATCGGATATCTATATTACGGTTAATCTTCCTCCTGTTTTTCGTAAAGAGGGAGCCAATATCCCGATGGACACCAACAAGCTTACCTCAGAGGATACGCGCCTGCTGGCAGAAGAGAGTATGAATGAGAAACAGCGGAAAGATTTTTATGAAAGAATGGAGATGAATCTGGCCTTGTATTACCCGGAACTAGGTCGCTTCCGGGTAAACATCTTCTTTCAGCAAAGAAACATCGGTCTTGTTATTCGGCAAATAAAAATCAAAATTCAGTCCGTTGATGATTTATGCCTTCCTCCAATATTTAAAGAAATAGCGATGACAAAACGGGGACTGGTAGTGGTTGTTGGTGCTACAGGCTCCGGGAAATCAACCACACTGGCGGCAATGATTGATTACAGAAACGCCAATAACCTCGGGCATATCATTACGATAGAAGATCCTGTTGAGTTCGTGCACCAGCACAAAAAATCTGTTATTACGCAGAGGGAAGTCGGCATTGATACCTTGTCGTTTGCTGATGCATTAAAAAACACTTTACGACAGGCGCCGGATGTGATCCTTGTTGGTGAGATTCGGGATACCGAAACCATGGAATCGGCCATTAATTTTGCAGAAACCGGGCATCTTTGTCTTGCGACGCTCCACGCTAACAATGCCAATCAGGCAATTGAGCGTATCATAAATTTTTTTCCTGCGGAACGTCATGAACAAATATACCTGCTACTTTCTCTTAATCTCCGGTCTGTTATTTCACAGAGGTTAGTGCCTGCAAAGGACGGGAAAAGGGTTGCAGCCTTCGAGATATTGCTTGATACGTCAAGAATAAAAGATCTTATCTTGAATCGGCAGATCGATTTGTTGAAAAAAACGATGGCACAGGGGACTCAGGAGGGCATGATGACCTTTGATCAATCGTTGTTTAAACTCTATAAAGAAGGTAAAATTAGTTACGAAAATACCATTGCCTATGCTGACAGCGCCAATGACATGCGTTTCCGTATCAAGACGGAAAATCTTGGAGAAGAGAAGGAAGAAAAGGAAGAAAAGACCACAAGTTTTAGATTAAAGCAATAAAGATGCATAGGAGGTCATTGAAAAAGTGGTGCATTGTTGGTGAATAGTTTATAGGGGAAGTAAAAAATAACAGGTTCTTAAGAGCTCTCAGAATCAACGTCTTATAAAGATAAATTGAGGTTAAATCAATGGATAAAATCGAAGAAAAAATTCTGGAACTGGCTTTAAAACAGACTCCTTCCGTAGAGGTTCTGTATGACGAAGGTGAGTCACGGTCTGTGAGTTTTGAAAATAACAAACTAAAATACGTAAATACAAAATCGATACGTGGTATTGGACTTCGGGTAATTAAAGATGGGAGAATCGGTTTCTCCAGTACCACGGATTTCAGAAAACCGGAGAAGTTGGTTGCCAATGCCATAGAAAGCGCTAAGTTTGGTCAGATTGCTGCGTTCGAATTCCCCTGCAAAAATATTTTTTCGAAGATTGCTGTCTTTGACCAACGCGTTGTGGATTATCCTATTCATAAATGTGTGGACATTGGGAGAGCGACTATCGGGAAGGCATTGTCGGTGAATTCCGGTTATGAATGTAGTGTCGGTATGGGAAAGGGGCACGGGATGCGAAGGCTCATCAATTCTAAAGGGCTGGATATCTCCGCTGCTTTCACATCTTTTAGCATAGGTATAGAAATCTTGGAGGTGAAAGGGCAGAGTTTGCTCTGGATAGGGGAGGGGGAAAGCTCAAAAGGTCTTGTAACCGATCTCAACAAACATGTTGACAAGGCGTTGAAAGGCCTGAAGCTTGCACAAAAGGAGCTAAAATTAAAAACGGGCGCTTATCCTGTGATTGTTACGCCGAAAGCTATGGGAAACTTGCTTGCAACCTTTGAAACCGGTTGTAACGGAAAGTTGGTGCAAAAAGGCGCATCACCTCTCACGAACAGACTGGACGAAAAGATTATTGATGAACGTGTCAGCATTTATGATGACGCCACGATAGATATGGCGGATTCCAGCTATCTGTGGGACGGGGAGGGTACGCCATCGCAGCGCACACCATTATTTGAAAGAGGTATTTTAAGAAGTTATCTTTTCGACTTGCAAACTGCTGGAATCCTGAAAACAAAGTCTACCGGGAACGGAAACAGAAGTTTTTCTTCTCAGCCTTCTCCGGGTAATTCAAATATTATCGTTGAACCCGGGAACATGCCATTTGAAGCCATGATAAAAGATGTCAAATATGGCGTACTGATTGATCAAGTATTAGGGGGAGGGCAGAGCAACATTCTTGCAGGCGAATTTTCTGTTAATGTCGATCTTGGATACCTGATTGAGAACGGAGAAATTATAGGCAGGGTGAAAGATTGTATGATAGCTGGAAATGCCTTTGATGTGTTTAATAATATTATAGCGATCGGTGACAAAGCCGAATGGCACGGATCAACAAAAGTGCCACCCTTTTACTTTAAGGCAATGAATATTGCGGGAAATGCTGAATGACTTTTTCAAGGTATTAAACTATCTCCTTCTTGGAAATCTTTCCACCTTCCTTATCAGGGGCTCCATTACAGGATCATGCCAGTGCAACGTGCCGATTTTACATGGCGATTAAGAGATTTGCAATTTCCCACCGCAGAATTTACAGAAGTGTGCATCGGTGTCATGCCCCTCTTTACTGCATGAAGGGCAACTGTGGACAGATTTGGCATGCCCAGTCCTGGCAAATTTTACCAATTCGGCAGTGACTATCCCCGTAGGGACGGCAAGGATTCCATAGCCTAAAAGCATTATGATTGAGGCAAATAATCTGCCTGCGGGCGTTACAGGTGTAATATCGCCATAACCCACCGTAGTAATGGTTACAATAGTCCAGTAAATGCTTTGGGGAATATTGTCAAAGCCATGGTGTCCGCCTTCGATCAGATGCATAAGAGCGCCAATGATAACGACAAGCACCAAAAGAAAAAGAAGAAAAACACCAATTTTAATGGAACTGATATAAAGGGCTTTTGTTAATTGGTGCGAGGCTTCAATAAAATTCCACATTTTCAAGATTCTGAAGATCCTCAGGATACGAAATGCCCGGATAACAATGAAGTATTTTGTACCGTTAAAAAAGAAACTAAGATACAAGGGAAGAATAGAAATGAGATCAATCAGGCCTATAAAGCTGAAGAGATATTTCAGGGGTTTCTTTACACATATATTTCTGAGTGCGAATTCAATGCTGAATAGAATTGTTATGATCCATTCGGCAAATAATAATATTTTTCCATAGCGGATATTAACCTTCTCGACGCTATCGAATGATACAATGAGAACGCTGGTTAAGATGCAAAAGATGATAGTTATATTAAATAATTTACCCCAGAAAGTATTGGATTCGCAAACAATCCTAAAAAGCTGTTCTCTAAAATTCTTTTCGGATAATTCTTTTTTTTTCTTCTTTTTCATAGTATTTGGAAAATGGGTCTAATGAGAAGGCATTTTTAAAAGCTTCAAAGATTCGTTGGTTGCTATCCTGTTTCGCGAAGAAAGTGATGAACCTATAACCGCATAATGTAAGACATGAATTGAATTTTCGCAATTGAATTCCTTCTCAGGGTTCTTGGCTTTCTTTTCATGAAAATGAGGAAAGAAAGAATATGTGTGGTACAATGAGGAGAAAACAGGGGAAAAATAAAGTAAACGCAACAAATACGTATACACGCAAGGGTTATTGCGGCGATGACCGTCCGAAGCAAACTCCTGTGTCCGGTTTGCTTCGGACTGTCACAACGACTACTTTCTTTTGCGTTCACTACAGATGAAATGAAACAGGCAGAGTTCCTGGCTGAGCGCATCTTAATGCAGTGGCAGTGAACTATCGGAAGCGTTTCTTGACGACAGAGAAACAATGTGATATTGTTGCCACGTCAAAACTGAATATCCACTTGAAGATTGCAACAATTGGACGTCTTAATAATGGCATTCACCTGTGTTTTAATAAAAAAGATCACGGAAACAGGATGCTGTTAGAGGAGATTCTTAAATCAGAAGAAATATATTTGAGTGAATTGTAAATGAAGGTAATATGAAAATCCGGCCATCAGCATTTCGTAGGTCATCTGCCGTGAATGGTAGGGAATATTCATGGGACAAGAGGAAGGTCTGAATTGATAAAACGTTCGCTGCTTTTTTTCTTTATACGTTCGGATTAGGGGAGAATTAATTATGTTTTTAAAATCGGTATCATCTAAAAAAAATACTTTTATCCTTCCGTCTGTTTCCCGGATGAGATTAGTCCTATATTTGTTTGCTTGCATTATATGGTTGTGTCCGTGTGTCAATGCACAGATACAAAATACTGAAAAAAAGGACGTTGAGATAAGGCTTTCAGAATTTGGGATAACCGTAAAACCGGAAGATGTTGAAAAGGCGAAAACAAAAGAAGAAGAAGTAAAGCTCGCAGTGGCTAAATCTATGAATTCAATAAGGTCTTTTATATCCAATCTGGAACTAGATGTAAAGGCGATGGAAGTTCACTATGATATGCTTCAGGAAGAAAGAGAGAACAATCTCAACCGGAAAGTGAATGTGAAATACCTGGAGGTGTTGGATAAAGAACTTGCCATAGTTAAAGAAAAGGTTGATATTGATAACGAACAGTTAGAGACATATAAAGAACGGATTGAGGTACTTAATGACCAAGTAAAGGCATATGGCAAAATCGTTGTATTATTGAAATCGGTATTAGGACTGGAAGAGATACACTCAGCATCTTTTGAACAGGTCTCCCTAGTGAAAAAAGAAGCGGACATTGCAAAAAGTTATATTTCAGCCGTGCAGGCAGGTATCAAAGAGAAAGAGTCTGTGATATCTTTTTTTCGAAACAGATTAGAAGAGATTAAAACCAAAGTGCCTGAAGATGAAAAAAACCTGTCAAAGTATCTGGAATCATTGAAAACTGACATCGGTGAGGTCAGGCAAGTTGCTGCGGCGCAAAAAAAAATAGGCAACATTTTACTGTGGAGAAAGGCTATCGGCGAGCAATGGATTACTATATTTGAGATACGATTGGATACGTCCAAGATCCGTTATGAGAATGCCTTATTAGAATTGAAATATGCAGAATTCAACTTCGCCTTTTTGATAGAAAAGGGAAAACTTTTGGAAGAAAAATTGAAGGCAGAAGAACTGGCAAAGAAGCAGGTGGAACTGGAAGCCGCTAAAAGGGCGGAGGAAGAAAGCCGAAAGATCGTCGAAAGGACCAAGTCTGAGATAGAAAAGACACTACAGGAAGCAACAAAAAAAAGTGAGGAAATTGCCCAGGAGCAAATGGTGACAACCTCCCCGGAAAAGAAACGGGTATTAGAGCTAGAGTCCGATGTCTCCAAACAAGTTGGGCTTGTTGCTAAAAGAAAAGATGATCTTATTACAGAAGGTGCGCAGAGATACAAGGACCTTACTGTGTATAAGAAGCTGGAGGCCGAAGTTGAACTTTTATTAAGCAAGGGAGAAACAGCAAAAGAGATTGATGAATCCCTGAAAAAAATAGAAACGGATATTAAGCGGTTCTCAGAGTCAATTTTGGCAGTAGAAAGTCTTATTTCATCGGTAAGCGAAGAAGAAAAACTCGTTTCTGACAATGTAGCAAAGGCAAAAGAAGAAATATCAAAAGTTGAGAAAGAGGTGTTTTCTTTCACAAACAGAGAATTGGCGCGCCAGGCAATAGAATTTTCAAATAATATTGTGAAAGCATTAGAAGAACAGTCTGAACTTATATCGACGAGACTGGACAGATTACATGAGCGGTTAGAAATAAAACAAAATGCATTGACCTTGCTGAAAAAGACCAAAGAAAAGTTGATCACGTTAAAGGCAGCGAATGTTTGGATAAGAGTAGAAAGTACCATTTCTTTACGGACATTTGAGGCGGTGTATAAGGATCTGGCAGATTGCTATAGTCGACTGGATTCGTTTTATAACGTAATTCCGGCACACGTAAAGAATTTCATGCTGAAAAGGTATACCGTTACTTTTTGGACTAGAGTATGTGGATTAATCGGGCTTATTGCCGTGTTTTATTTTTCAAAAAAATACATTCGCCGATGGACTACGTTTAAAGTGCAGGCACTGTATGAAGCGCCAAATGTATCCTATTACAAATCAAGGCTGTTTCCCAGTCTTTTACTCGTGCTTCAAAAGAGTATAAATGCCATATGGCTTGCCCTCCTTTCTGTATCGATACCCTTCATTCTCGCTGTAAAAACTTCTCTGATAACGGCGACGATCTATGTAGTGACCTTTTATGCAGTGTATAAAATCCTAAAATGCTTTCTTGTTGAGTCCTTTAGCCCGGAAAAGGGAGACAAAAAACTCGTAACCTCTTTAGCATATATCTCTCCAAAACACCTGTATAAATCATTAAATATTATCGTCCTGTTTTCCCTTGTTTCTTTATCTTTAATTGCCGTTCTTACTACCTATGGATACAGAAATGATGTTATCGAATTGCTTTGGTTCGTATATCGGGTAGGAATTTTAATTCTGTTGTTATGGCTTGCAACCCAAAAATCGCTGATATTCAAATTATTACCGGGTGCAGAAACTCAATTTGGAAAACTTATTCATCGCATAATAACAATAATCTATCCCATTTTTATAACCTTTGTTGTGTTGTTATTCGAGATAAGAATCCTTGGATATCCGGTGCTTTCTTATGTGTTGTTGAAGACGTGTATAAAGAGTTTCGTTGTCGCTGGTATCGCCTTTTGGATATGGAAGTATTTGTATCATCGCCTGGTTTATATAAGAAACAAGCGTCTTAAAAGGGAAAACATAAGGAAAAACACACCTGAGGAGAATCGATTTCATGCCGTTACAGCAATATATCATATTTGGTTAAATTATTTCATTTCGATTGTTGCAACAATAATTATTATTCGCGTATGGGTTGGAACCTTTCGTGATGCTATAGGTTCACCGGCGGCTCCTTATCTGATCCAAAAAATGTTTGGACAGATAAAGACGGTTCTAGAGGCCATTGGTGGGGGGCTAAAGTATCGTCTCTTCTTTGAAGAAGGCAGGTATACAACTCCTATAAAAATCATTATAGCTTTGATTGTACTGTTTGCATCCTTTTTTGTTGCACGACACATAAAAAAGTTGCTTGAGGAAAAAGTATTCTATAAACTTCGTCTGGAACGCGGACTGAAACAGACACTAACTACTCTTACGCGATACATCATCATAGGTATCTCGGCGCTTGTTGGTCTTAGTATCGCAGGAATCCCATTAAGAAGTCTGGCTTTTTTTGCAGGTGCTTTTGGTATCGGTATCGGGTTCGGGATGCAGAATATTATCAGTAATTTTGTCAGTGGGATTATCCTTCTCTTTGAGCGTCCCATGCGCGTTGGAGATGTTATTGCTCTGGAAGATGGCACAATAGGAACAATTGAAAAAATCAGTGCAAGAAGTACAACGATTAACACACCGGACGAAAGTACCATAACAGTACCCAATTCGAAGTTTATTGAAACCAAGATAATCAACTGGACTCATCCAACAACACGAATGAGAGGTTTTGTGAAGGTAGGGGTACAGCATGGTTCCGATACATCGTTGGTAAAGAAATGTTTACTGGAAGTTGCTAAACAGAATCCTAATGTAAAGACGTATCCCGAACCTTTTGTGCGATTCTCTGAATTTGGTGACTTTGCGCTGAAATTTGAATTGTATTTCTGGGCAAATGATCCTGGAAAACGCTGGTTTATTATGAGTGAGCTTAATTTTGCCATTGACGAAATATTTAAAAAGAATCATATAAAAATTGCCCTTCCGCAGTATGATGTTCATATACGTTCGTTAGCGTCTTTTAAGAAAGAATCTATGCAGGAGTATTTAAATGGAAAAATAGACGGGAATGAGTAATGTTTCTTATTCTATTTCTTCCTATCTCCCTGTGGTAATCCAATTAATATTCTCAAGGTTGTTGTGATATAAACTGCGCATTTTTTGCGTCATAGCGATAGTAGATGTCTTAGATTTGGGTAACACTTCAGTGCAAAGGGGATGCGTTTGATGAAAAGGCAGCCTTGGCGTATAGAAAGCAATGGGCGGATTCCTTTCTGCTTGTTAAGGTTGGAAAGTGAGGAGTTAAAGGTGTTTATTAGAAAAAGAAACATTTACTTATTACCTGTGGTTGCATTTTCTATAATATGGGCATATTTTATCGGAATGGTATATTCAGATGAGATAAAAATGATTGATGGTACGGTTTTAGAGGGAGAGATATTAAAATTCGACGAGGAATTGATCTCACTGCGGAAGAGGGATGGCAGTGTGAGTGGTCTTCACGTGAAAGAGGTAATTCTTATTTCCAGAGGTAATGAGATCAGTATAATATGCCGTTATGGTGAGAAAATATCTGTACTAAGAATACCAAAGTCAGAGAATTTTTCGATAAATGATGTCATTTGGATAAAGAATGATACCTTAACCTTGCAAGATCTGGGAACAGAAACGACAAACGTTGCTGCAAAGGTAGGCACGCCGGAAGCGAAAAACGACGCAGCGCAACCGTCAGTCGCCATTGATGGAAAAAATGCTCCGGCAGAAGCAAAAACAGTTACGGCGCCACCAAAAACGTGGAAGGGGCATATTGATGCGGGGCTCACCGCAAAAGACGGTAATACGGAATCGACAACAACTAATCTTAAAGGAGGATATGCGAACGAAAGAGATCGTGATAATATTTACTTTGATGCGATTGCTTTATATGAAGTCGTTACTAACAGAGATACAAACGTTGACGAGGTAACGGTCAATGAACAAAGAGTTACGGGAAAATATGAGTACAAGCACACACCCAGATTTTACTCATTCTTTAACCAGTACCTTGAACATGATGAAATTGAAAGCTTAAATTACCGGTCCATCTCTTCGCCGGGCGTTGGATACCGGTTTCTTGATAGTGAGCGTTTAAAATATAAAGCAGAAGCAGGTCCGGCTTATACGCTTGAAAGATTTCATGGCGGAATTACCGAGGATTCTTTGGGTGTAAGGGTTGGTCAGCGTTTGGATTGGCAATTCTGGCGCGATACAAAATTTTATGCAAAATCGGAATTCGTAGAAAGTGCTAAAGATACTAACGATTGGCGTGTGTATTCTGGTCTGGGATTGCGACATAATCTGACAAAGTCCATTGCCGTGAGCTTCGAATATCTCGATCAGTATAACAACATGCCAGCAGAGGGAAAAATGAAAGAAGACAGGACGTTTCTTGGTAGTGTAGGGTATAACTTTTAAATAGTTTATTGCATGCATGGTTGCAGATTTGGAACTGCTAAGATGTTTACACTGCGGCGAGACATATCGTCCCGATCCGTTTTGTAAGGATAAAGGTACGAGATGTTCTGGCTGCGGTATGGAATTGATCCCCCTCGTTGCTGATAAAACGACCACAGGGGATGCGAACGAGTTGATTGCCTTGTTGGGTTATTTTGGAATTATTGCCCTTGTCGGGGCGGTGGGCGGGATTATGGTGGTGCATGGTTGGAATATCTGGGTTGCCTTTGTCATGCTCGGAGGCATAATTTTCTTCATAGCAAAACTATTTTTAGAGAAATATAAAATCAATCGTATAAATGAACGGATATCGAGTAGATTTTTTCCGGATCAACCTGACCTGGGACATGTGCCTGTATTCGACCAACTGGTTGCTGACGCAATGAATGAATTGCCCGGAAGCTTAAAGAACCGTTTGTCCAACGTGTCCGTCGTTATTGAGGACCAGCCAGGCAGTTCCACGTTAAAAAAACTTGGACTTACGAAGAACAAAGTATTACTTGGACTCTTTCAGGGTGTACCGCTTAACAAAAAGAGTGTATGGCAATCCGCAGCGATGCCGGAAAGGATTACCATTTTTCAGAGGAACATTGAAAACCTCTGCCATTCTGACGGAGAAATAAAACAAAAGATAAAAGAGGTAGTACGTCACGAGGTCGCACATTTTGTTGGTTTTACCGAGGACGGGATAAGGGAAATGGGATATTAAATTCGGGGGGGATGGCTCAAAAGGTGTGAATTCCAACCAGTTTTGGAGAACATCAGGGAAAGGCATTTTTAATTTATTTGCGGTTTTGATAAAAATGATTTTGTCTGAAACGTGTGGGCTGGGTATTTATCCGTTAGAAAGGAGAGGCAAAACCCCACCATAAATAAATAGGGAGGTAATATATTCTCCCCCCGTTTACAGGGGGATTAAGAGGGGAGGAATGGAAGTCGCCGTAAAAGATCAGCATTACGGGATAATCGAAAAATTATGTATGAATGTATTAACACGTAGTGTTGCCCTTTATGGGCAACATGTCGTTTAGGTGGAGGCCTAACATGAAGACTTCGTCGTGAGTCTTCGTCGTGAGCTCAGCCGAACAATTGACGCTCCATAGTGTGAACGCAAAAAGTTGCCATCGCGAGATAAAGCGAAGGAATCCAAGCGCAAGAGATTGCTTCGGGCTATCGCCCTTGCAATGACACTTGCACGCATACATATTTACTACGTTTACTCTAGGGAGGTATATCGATAATCATCGTGATGTGTCTTTTGTTTTTTCAAATTTATTATTTGGAGGAAGGAAAGCGATGAAGTGGAAGTATAGAAAATTATTGTGGTTGTTGTCGGTCTTGGTAGTCCCGGTAACATACGGTGGGTTTGCTATTGCGGACAGTGAGGAGTCCTCAGCTCTTTCCGGGCCAACCATAAGAACAACGAAGGAACTTCAGCCCGCATGGAGCACGAAGATAAAGAAGGCCTCAAAGCGTTTTCAGTTAGTGCTGGATGGGGCTGCCGTATTTGATAAGGAGACGGGTCTCGTGTGGGAGAAGTCGCCGGATACAGAAACCAAAACCTGGACTCAAGCTGTAAATTATGCCTATACTAAAGAAGTAGGCGGACGCAAGGGGTGCGGTTGCCCACGGTTGAGGGGCTGGCAAGCCTGATTGATACAACGTAAGGTGATCCTGCACTTCCCAGTGGACATCCCTTTAGTAGTGTGCAGCCGGACTACTATTGGTCGTCTACTACTGACGTTGGCAATACCAGCTATGCGTGGGGCGTGCGTTTCTACGATGGCTACGTGAACTCCGGCACTAAGACCGAATATATCTACGTATGGTGTGTACGAGGTGGGCACGGTTATGATGCTTATTGATTTGGTGATTTGCCCTGTGAAATAGTTGGTATGAAGAAGGAGTATTATATCTACGTGTTGGGGAGTCTGAAGGATGGCAAGATGTATACAGGATTTACTAAGGATATAAAGCTAAGATATGAGCAGCATGAAATGGGGCAAGTTCCGTCAGCCAGGCATAGAAGACCATGAGTATTGATTTACTATGAAGCATGTCTTTCAGAGGGTGATGCAATGCGTAGAGAGAGGTATTTGAAGACGAATTATGGCAGGAAGTATTTGAAGAATCGGTTTAAATCTTATTCGACAGGGTGATTATTTGGGGATCAGGGGGTGTTCCCCTTCTGTGGCGCAGGCTTTCAGCCTGCAGTCCCTCATATTTTAAGGAGGTGCCGCTTATGGCAGAAACGCATTCATTCGATATTGTCTGTAAGATCGAAATGCACGAGGTGAATAACGCTGTTGATCAGGCGAAAAAACAACTCGCAGTACGATATGACTTTAAAGGGAGCAAGTCATCTCTTACGTTAAATAGTGACAACTCAATCACGCTAATTGCAGATGACGATTATAAGATGGGGAGTCTGACAGAGATTGTAAAAGAGAAACTTGAGAAGAGGGGTATCCCTCAGAAGGCCCTTAACTTTGGAAAAACAGAGAATGCGTTGGGTGGCACTATCCGGCAGGTTCTTACCTTTCAATCTGGCATACCAATGGAAAAAGCCAAAGAACTAGTAAAATTTGTCAAGGGTCTGAAACTCAAAGTGCAGGCCCAGATACAGGAAGACAAGGTGCGAATCTCGGGGCAGAAGATTGATGATTTACAAACAGTCATCAAGGTAATTAAGGATCAGAATTATGATTTTGCCATGCAATTTATTAATTACAAATAACGTATGGTGAAAACCGGACAACAAGGCAAAGCCTTGTTGTATAGTGAAGAGACCAAATTATCTTTGTTTAAAATTCGTATCACTTTCGTTTTTTGAAAAACTTCTGTGCTGATAAGGATAGCATGCATGGAGGAGATAATGTAGGGATTGTCCCCATGCTCAAAGAATTCACAATTGGCGAATATTCTGAATTGACAAACAGGGTGGCACGGACAAACTCCGTTTGTCCGTGTGGAACTTGCACTACGTTGTTTGTGAAACATTTATTTTAAAATAAGGATAGACGACTCAAGTCTGATTATTGTAAATACAGAGTTTTTTGCAGCATGACAAAAACAGAGACAAGCGCTGCACATCCATGCCACCCCGTTAGATCAAGGTGTATTTGTATCACGTTTATAATTCACAAAGTGTGCGCTACCTGAGCATGCAGACCGTCTCCAAGGCGATCTCATCTGTGAATATTTTCAAAAACACTAAAACATTGTTAAAGCTTATTTTGGGCATAAGACGATGCTCAATAAATAAAATGAATCACGACCTTAATTTAACCCGGAATGTTGATTTCGTTTCATTCAAATCAGGCTCCAATTTTGTAATTTTGGGTCTTCTAAGTTTTGTGTGGGGTATAGAAACTTTCTCTTACGAGGTCTGGAAAAAGTACGTGCAGAGTTTAAGCTGATGTGTATTGGTTGGAATTTATAAAAGATGTTGAAGCTGGGAATAAAGCCTACAACAGCATAAGCTGATGTAAGGAAAACAATCTCTCCTTGGGCAGTTTCATGTACTTTTTCATACGAAGATACGAAATTATGGTTTGGATAGAAAAATTTTAACCTTTTCCTGACTTGTTTATAGATCGCATTTACTTTCCACACAATTTCCTTTGTCTTTTATTTTCATTTATTGGCTAGATTCTCTGACAGTCTGTTTAACTCTGCCCATCAAAGAGGTTTGTCCCCGAAAAGGGGAAATTTCTTATAATTACAAGAGATGCCTTAAATGCGGCATTTGCAAGTATGTCCGTCCAAAAAACAAGGAATTCTTTGGACGATTATGAGGCTACCAGACAGAGGGGTGGACACGAAAGTTTTCAACAGATGGAAGAAATCTTTGAAGACCCAATATTGATTCCGGAATCCTGAAGGGATGTCAGGTTATAGCAATCATGAGCAATTATAGTGAACTTCGTGGGGATGTCACGATATCGTTTCTCCAGATGTTGTGTTCCTACGGAGTAGATGAAAATAGGGATGCGTTTTTTTTAGTACCATGCCATTCCTTCAGGATCTTCCTGTCCGCCCGTTTTCCCTATTGGCGCTTAACCATTTTGAGATAGTATTCTCTGTTGGTTTTGCTGAGTAGTTGACAAATAAACAGGATAGACCAATCAGGGGGAGTTGCTTAAAGAAATCATAGTTTTCCGAAAGCCTGCGAAATCGTGTTATAGACTTGTTTGAGGGGGATGCCCTTTTCCTCAGCGATTTTCTTGCAGTCTTCATATTCAGGAGAAATGCTTTTGATATCACCGTTCAATGTTCCGATCTTCATTTTTATTTTCCCCAACGGGCTATCGAATTCTTTAAATTCACGTGTAAGTGTTTTACGTGCTACCTTGTGTTTTCTGATACCGAATGTAGTCGTTTGATTGAAGAAAACCGATTCTACCGGCAATAGGTTTAATTCAGGAACAATGGCGCTGATCATTGTTCCTGGTCGTTCCTTCTTCATCTGAATTGATGTGAAGTAGACATCCACGGCCCCTGCCTGAAACAATTTATCCATGGCATAGCTCAGCATCTCACCCGGCATATTGTCGATATTAGTTTCGACAATCCAAACTTCGTCGGATTCAGTGCTGGGGGTTGTTTCACCGATGAATATGCGTAGTAAATTGGGGATATTGGGATTGTCATGAGTGCCTGCTCCGTAGCCGATCTGAAGGATTTTCATCTCAGGATTTGTCCTCAGTCCTTCTCCCAGGGTTGTTATTATAGCAGCACCGGTGGGGGTGGTTAGTTCTTTTTCTACCGGGACTGATTTCAGCAAATGGTTCTTCAGAAGTTCCGCAGTTGCAGGGGTTGGAACCGGGAATGTGCCGTGTTCGCAGATGGTGTATCCGCATCCCGTGGGAATGGGAGAAAAATAGATCTTCTCAATTCCCAGGTGTTTGATGGCAATCGCAGAGCCGACGATATCAACTATTGAGTCAATCGCGCCAACCTCATGAAAATGAACTTTTTCTATCGTCGTGTTGTGCACCTTCGCCTCAACAGTTGCGAGCCTCTTGAAGATTTTGATGCTGTAGTTTTTGATTTCATCATGGAGCGGACTTTTTTCTATCATGAACTGGATATCAGAAAGTTTTACGTGTGAATGATGGTGGTGGTTGTCATGAGGCATATGTGTGCGGTTGTGACCCGGCGAGATTACTACGTGGACTTTTGTACCGCTTATTCCCGCGCGTTTCACTCTTTCCGTTGATAGCGTATAGCCGTGGAGATGAAGTTGGGCGAGTTGGTCCTTCAGGAGGTTGGCATCGAGTCCTGCGTCGACAAATGCCCCGAGGGTCATATCGCCGCTGATACCGGAAAAGCAGTCAAAGTACGCAATTTTCAAGGGAATATTTTCTTTAATAAATATGCGGGGTTACCAGTTCGTATTTCAGATGCTAACACACACGTTATTCTGAGTCAACGAAAAATAGCCCATTTTTATTGACTTCTCCACGTTCGTTTATATAATGCAGCTGTGAATGGGAGCGTTTACTTTGTCTTGTGATAGCAGTATTGCTTGAGATTAACATGGATATTGGTATATTTGGCGGATCGTTTAACCCAATTCATATTGGACATCTTATTGTAGCTGAAGAGGTTTATCAGCAAAGGCGATTGTCGAAGGTTATATTTATTCCGACAGGGATATCCCCCCATAAGGAGGAAAGGGATTTGCTTGATTCTTTTCATCGGTATCAGATGGTAAAGTACGCAATAAAAGACAACGAACATTTTGATGTGTCTGATATAGAAATTAAACGGACTGGGAAATCGTATACCATTGATACTGTAAGTGCTCTAAAGGAGATGTATGGAAAAAATCATAATTTGTTTCTGATTATGGGTACGGATATGATCAGCGAAATAAGTACCTGGAAGGATATTAACATACTTTCCGGGATCTGTTATTTTGTTGTTGTTAACCGATTCCCGATCAAAGCAAATGGGAGTGGTTCTCCATACTCTTTTCCATGGGAAAGCTTCCGGGGAATGGAGTTGTTTTCTCATGAGAAAACAGCGGAGATTGAACGATTAAAAGTTATAATACCGCACATTGGTATATCGTCAACAGAGATCAGGATGAGACTGCAGAGGGGACAGAGTATAAGGTATCTAGTTCCCCGCTGTGTGGCAGAGTATATCGAGGCTCATAAAATATATACGAAAACATACGGGGAATTTGATCACTCCTGAGAAATCATATAATATGAGGAAATAGTTATGGGATATCTTCATTATATAGTAGCAATACTTTTGTTTTCTTCCGTAAATGCGACGACCCTTGCTCAGGGCAATATTGTAGACTATTTTTTAAAAGACCCGAAGGCTTGGGATGATACAAAAAAAATCATTCATAAGACTCCGACAAAAGTTGTTATTACAGATGGATGTCAGGAACTGGGTTTTAATCTGACAGAATTAACGGAGGGTGACGAAGTAGCATTGATTTTTATAACTACCCAAAGGTCTGAAAAATTAAAGCAAAAGGGATTTTGTAATGCAGGAGATAAACTGCTACCCGGTTTAAACAGGGTAGTATCGGTTATTACCAGAAATTCCGGTGACCGCACCCGATTTCACTATAAATTTATCCTCCAAAAAAATATCAACAATACACCTATTTCGATTTACAATAACGGCAACGCCGTTCTGGAAAGCAGGTATGATGGCAGTCAACCGGTAAAAGATATTTCTAATTTATCGGGAATTGAACTTTGTGAAATTGAAATCCGTTAGTTGGTTTACATTTGCTGCGAGCTGGTTTCCATATTCTTAAACTTTACTGTAAATGGATTGATGATTGATTTTTTTAAGACGTTAAAATTATTAAAAGATTCTTGATGTTTCAGGCATGCGAAAACTGGAAACGGTGGTACTTATTTATGACGACAAGTGCAGCTTATGTCGTGGATGCATGAAATGGATTGAATTGCATGCTATCCGAAGTAACGCCTTTGAATTTATTCCTTGCCGCTCAGAAGAACGGAGACGTAGATTTCCAGAAATGAGTGAAGAAACCTGTTTGGAGTCCTTTCAATTAGTGCTTTTCCACAAACAAATTCTTACCGGTGATAAGGCATTGCCGGAGATATTAATCCGGTTAAAAGGATTCCGGTGGTTATATGTACTATTCCAATTCCCAGTAAGCAGAAATTGCCTGTATACAGCCTACCGATGGGTTTCCAATAACAGGTACATTATTTCACAGACCATAAAACCTCTTATTCAGGAATAAAGACCTTAAAAAATGGCTTAAGTGTCCGATAAACCGATTGTAAGGTTAAGTTCCTGAATGAGCAATATCCGTAACATATCTTAAGGTTATTTGCCCCAAATCATTATGCAGAATTCCTTCCCAGGCGTATAAGAAAATGATATTTTACGAGTATAATATTATGGCAAGAAATGCCGATATATATACAATCAGTTTTACCTTTATGTTCAGTGTGAATTGTTAACTTTGTGAGTTTTGTTTCTTCACGGGTTATAGATATCATAATGCAGCAAAGTTCTTATTATTAAATGAGAGACAGTAAATACTTACACATAAAGAAGTTTTAAAGATAATGTTATAAACGAAAGGACGGAGTTTTTAACATGAAATTTGCTTTATATCTAATAGATGCACTGGTATTTTTGCTCGGTGTCAGGAAAAAAAAGGCTAAAAATTCATTTCACGAGGTTGATGTATTTACCTTCTTCCTAATAACCTTGATTCTCATGAGCAGTATGATGATTGTTGAAGCTATAAATTCTTTGAAACAGGAATTTAATCTAAAATAAACATAAACTTAAAAAGCGTAGATAAAAAGCAAATGAGTCCGATGCTTAATAAGGAAGATATTAAATGAAAACCGCATTTTATACTGCTTGATGCAAGTATCAAACTATGGAAAAAGACGAAGTCATAAAATTTGTATTAAAATCAGAGTCGTTGCCTACCTTACCTGCAGTTGCATGGAAGCTCGTTTCCATTTCATCCCAGGAAGAAATAGGAATGAAAGAAATTGCAAACCTGGTCTCGAAAGATGCCTCTCTGTCTGCAAAAGTATTAAAAATTGCCAATTCGGCACTGTACAATTTCCCCGTTAAAATAAACAATGTACAGCAGGCAGCCTCAAGGATTGGTTTAAATGCAATTCGAAGCCTGGTACTTTCCTTTTCGTTTTTATCAATGAAGGTAAAGAACGGTAAGGATATTTTTGATTATGAAAAATTTTGGGAAAGATCCCTTTCGAATGCAGTTGCGGCGAAGCTTATTGTGACGGAGTCTGGGAAATTCAATGGGGAAGAGGTTTTCATTGCTGGACTCTTGCAAGACATAGGAGTGCTGATTGTGGCTAGCTGTTTTCCGCAGGAGTATGCGCGATTATTAACGGAAACGACCAATGGCGAAAAAGACACTATTGAAATGGAAGAACACATAATTGGAGCAGATCACGCATGCATTGGATATGAGGTTACCAAAAGATGGGGATTCCCGCCTGAGTTATCCATTCCTATTTATTATCATCATCGTCCTCACGACTATAAGGGCAATGATAACAAGCACCGGTTCGCCATCAATGTCGTTTATTTATCAGGAATATTCGCGAATATTCTTTGTTCAAATAACCCCAAGTGGTATCACCAAAGATTTCTAGAGGTATCAAAGGAAACGTTCGGTTTTGATGAGAAAGTTGTTAGCAGGATACTGGAGCATGCTATTACAGAAATCAATCAGACTACTGCATTATTTGGCCTTCATACCAAGGAGTACAAATCAATTGAGGAGATTCTGCAAGAGGCGAATACATCGCTTAGCAGTATAAACTTAACATACGATCAGATAAACAGGGAACTTGTTGATACCAAGGAGCGATTACAAAAGCTTACCAAAGAACTTGAGGAAAAAAATAAACACCTTGAAAAACTTGCACAGCTGGATAGCTTAACAGAAGTGTATAACCATGGTTGTTTTCAAAAGATGCTTGGCAACCAAGTTAGTTTGGCAACTCGCAATATTTTGCCTCTGAGTTTAATCATGCTTGATATTGACAATTTCAAAAATTTTAATGACAATTACGGACATCCGGTTGGTGACGCTATTTTAAAGGAATTGTGCACGTTGATGAAAAAGTCGCTTAGGGATTATGATATGCTTTTTCGGTACGGAGGTGAAGAATTTGCTATTCTTCTTATTGATACATCCGATCGCGATGCCTGGTTTATGGCTGAACGATTGCGGGAATCAATTGCTGGGCATACCTTTATCATTCATAATCACAAATATAACGTGACGGCAAGTTTTGGAGTGGCAGGAATAATTCCTGCACTTGATGATCTTACAAAAAAAGATCTTATTGTTTTTGCAGACGCTGCCCTTTTTGAATCTAAAAAGGCAGGCCGCAACAAAGTTACGGTGTATGATCAGAAAAAATATCTACTAGCTCAACCACTTTAAAAGTTGCGAGAGCCTCTGTTCTCTTTCGTGTTTTTTCAAAGTTTCGCTTTGCATGGTTATTGCAAGACTTTTCTTACAAATCCGCCCTGTGCATCCAGTCTTTTTTTTGCCTCTGTGTAATCAATTCCCAGTTTTTGCATAGCTATAGCAACCTTTGCGTTCCCAAAGGCTGCTTCTAGTAATTTTTTTGCGTCTTCACGGTTTATGCCGGTAACCAGCATAATAATGCGCTCTGCCCGGTCTGTTAATTTTATGTTTGTAGCCCGGAGATCCACCATAAGGTTCTCATAGACCTTTCCAATTTTAATCATCGAAGTTGTGGTCAGCATGTTTAAGATAAGCTTTGTAGCTGTACCTGCCTTCATTCGGGTAGATCCGGTTATGACCTCGGGGCCCGTGATTGGCCTGATGATGATGTCGACATCAAAATGGGGTCTAGTTTCTTTATTGCAGCAGAGAAAAATTGTTTTAGCATTGTGTTTTTTCGCCTCAAAGAGGGCACCCATTACGTAGGGTGTTGTTCCTCCCGCAGTAATACCTACGACAACATCCTTGTGACTTATCATTTTTTGCTGAATGTCCTTTACTCCATTTTCAGAAAAATCTTCGGCTCCCTCTATAGATTGAAATACTGCCTTCTTCCCACCAGCGATGATTCCCGTAATAAGATCGGGATCGGTGCCATAGGTAGGGGGGCATTCTGATGCATCGAGAATACCCAATCTTCCGCTGGTACCAGCGCCGACATACAAAAGTCGCCCACCTTCCCTAAAAGCGGCAACGATCAGATCAACTGCCTTTGCAATATGTTCTCGTTCTTTATGAATAGCGGCAAAGATTCTCGCATCTTCGGCATTGATAATATCAATAATCTCCAGGGTAGTTTTACAGTCGATATTGAGGGTTCTCGGGTTGCGTTGCTCGGTGAGTAATTGAGAACGGTCTTTTGTCTCCATGATAGGCGGGCATGTTACCATTGTCTCAGAAGGTTGTCAAAGAATATTTACAAAGAAATGTCTGCATGTTATAAAGGGATGTATGAAATTAGTTAATAAATTGAAAAATCTCCCGGACTCTCCGGGAGTTTATCTTATGAAGAATGCAAAGCATAAGGTAATCTACGTTGGGAAAGCCAAGAATCTCAGGCATCGGGTGAGAAGTTATTTCCATAGGGAAAGAGGTGGCAGGGCATATGTCGAGTATCTGGTGCGACATGTTGAAGACATCGATTTTGTACTTACGGAAACTGAGAAAGAGGCGCTCATACTTGAAAATAATCTGATCAAGCAATTTAAGCCGAAATTTAATATTAACCTGCGTGATGACAAGACTTTTATAAGCATAAAACTGGAAGTTAACGCGAAGTTTCCCAGTCCTAAAGTGGTCAGGCAGATTGAGAACGATGGTGCTATGTATTTCGGCCCTTATGCCTCAGCAAAGGCAGTGAGGGAGACATTGCGGTACATTCATGACATTGTTCCTATTCGTAAATGCCGCGATACGGTATTTAAAAAGAGGATGAAACCTTGTCTTTACTATCAAATCCATAAGTGCCTGGGACCGTGTTGTGGTCTTGTGGATGAGGTTGTGTATCGAGAACTGATAGATCAAGTGGTTCTCATTCTAAAGGGCAAACAGGATGACCTTGTCAAGGTATTGAAACAACAGATGCTTGAGGAGTCAAAAGCGCTACGATATGAAAAGGCAGCTAAGATTCGCGATCGTATTCTGGCTATTGAAGAAACTGTGGAAAAACAGAAAATTCATTCTATGACTTTTGTGGATCGCGACGTTTTTGGCTATTACTTGGCGGGCAACGAGGTGTGGATTGAGGTTATGTTTATCCGCTCAGGGAACATGGAGGATATAGCCTCTTATCATTTTTCTGTAAACCATAATGCTATTGAAGAAATATTTCGGTCGTTTCTGAATCAATTTTACAGTCAGACGAGATTTGTTCCTGCAGAGATAATTATACCTGTGGAATCGGCAGATTCAAAGTTGCTTGAAGAATGGCTTACAGAAAGGAAAGGGAAAAAGATTGTTGTAATAAACCCGAAACGCGGAGACAAGGTGCGGCTGATTGAGATGGCGCAAAAAAATGCAGAAAATGCCTACCGGGTATCGCAAACTCATGGGGGTGATTTGGCATTAACCCTCATGACGCTGAAAGAAACCCTGTATCTTAAACAAATACCGGAACGGATCGAATGCTTTGATATCTCAAATATTTCTGGCAAGCAAGCCGTGGGATCCATGGTTACGTTTGAGCAGGGGAAGCCCGCTAAATCCAGGTATAAAAAGTTCAAGATTAAAACAGTAGGACAAATCGATGATTATGCTATGATGCACGAAGTGCTGATCCGCAGATACAAACGTGCAGTCGAAGAAAAAGATTTGCCTAACCTAATTATCGTGGATGGAGGTAAGGGCCAGATGGGCGTAGCTCTAAAGGTTTTTGACGAACTGGCGATCGATAACGTCGACTTGGTTGCATTGGCCAAAGGCAAGAAGGAAAGCTCTGGGTTGGGCGAAAAAGCCGGTGAACAGATCTTTGTTCCACATAGGCCAGACCCTATTGTACTAGCGCCTTCTTCGCCGGAACTGTTACTTCTTGATAAGATACGGGATGAGGCTCACCGATTTGCGGTAGCTTATCACAGGAAGCTTCGTCGCAAGGAATATTATACGTCGCCGCTTGATGAAATTCCCGGGATTGGAATTGTACGCAAAAAGAAGCTTATCAGATGCTTTGGCAGTATCGAAGGCGTACGAAGCGCCACTATCGAACAATTGGTGGAAATTGGTAAGCTACCGGCAAAATGCGCAACGGAAATCTATCAGTTTTTTCACAAGACAGAGGCATTAATTGCTAAGGACACGAATCAATACGAATAAAGATGCGCATAAGGCTTTTATGCGTAGGTGCAAATAGGGGATGTTTAATGACAACAGCAGAAATTATAACCATAGGTACTGAAATAATAGCAGGGCAGATCGTTAATTTAAATGCCCAGCATATTGCTAAGAAATTAACTGAAAAAGGGATTCATGTGCTATTTCAGACATCTGTCGGTGACGACAAGGAATTATTAAAATCCACCCTGAGAATTGCAAGCGATCGGGTGAACCTGATTATTACAACGGGAGGGCTAGGTACTACTGCAAATGACATAACCAGGAAAGTGATATCGGCTTTTTTCAACATTCCTTTGATACCTGATGAAGAATCACGTATTCGTCTTCAAAAATATTTTTCAAACTGTCATACAAACAGAAAGGATGAGTACCGGAGACAATGCCTTATTCCTGAAGGGGCGATTACGCTTCATACAGACAATGGGATTGCGACAGGATTTGCCATTCTTCACGAGAAAAAGGAAATAGTCTGTTTGCCTGGAGCTCCTCGAGAAATGCAACCTCTGTTGCATAAGTACATGAAAATATATGCAAAGCAACACAAGTTAGGAAAAGAATGTCGTGTTACAAGAAGTTTGCATACCTTTGGTGCTTCTGAGCGAATTGTTGAGGATGCAGTCAAAGGTTGTCGGGCAAACTCAGGACAAACGAAGGCAATAACGTTGGTGCGTGACGGAGTTGTAACAATAAATATTCATACAACCGCTGAAAAAGAAAATAAAGCTGTAAGGCTATTAGATAAGGCAGAACGGGCTATCCGAAGAAAATTGGGTTACGCAGTATTTGGAGAGGGTGATGAAACGCTTGAATACGCTGTTTTTGTTCTCCTGAATAAGAAACATAAAACGATCGCCGTTGCTGAGTCGTGTACCGGGGGATCATTATCCGATAAACTCACCAATATTTCAGGTATTTCCAAATTTTTCCTGGAAGGTGTGGTGGTCTATAGTAATAATGCGAAGGTAACCATGCTTGGTATTCCAGAAAAACTTATTTTGAGGCATGGTGCTGTAAGTTTACCGGTGGCGAAAGCGATGGCCAAGGGGATAAAAAAGAAGGCTTCGGCGGATATTGGTGTTGGCATTACGGGAATTGCCGGTCCTACAGGTGCGACTCCGGGAAAACCGGTAGGTTTGGTCTATATTGCGGTAGCAAAAAATGGTCTTGTTAGGATAAGGAAATGTCGGTTTGCTGGTTCCAGGATAGACATTAAAAATTATTCGGTAAATACTGCATTAAATATGGTACGCCTCGTATTACTTGATGTTATGTAAAAGATGGAAATATTTTTTAAAGAGCATACGTGAAATTCATAGCAATGATAGAGTGATGAGATCATAGTGACCGTCTATGAGTTGCGCCAAAGGCGCCCATTCCTTTCAGGCTGAAAAAGCAAACCGTTTTATGCAAAGGTTCTCCGGTCAGAAGAGTGCTTGTATAAAATCGATTGTCAGAAAATTAAGGATTCTTCTGCCCGTCCCTGTTGTAAGTATGCTTCATAATAGCGATTAATAATGGCGAGTACCTTTTCTGTCACGGCTGGCGTAAATTGAGTGTGTATCCCTTGGGTAATAATTTCACAGGCTTTCTGGTGGGAATATTTCTTATGATAATGTCTGTCTGTGGTCAGGGCATCATACGCATCTATAATTGAAAGAATACTGGCTTCAAAGGGAATATCAGATCCTTCCAGACCATCAGGATAACCCTTGCCATTATACCATTCATGGTGATGTCTCACGATGGGTAAACATTTTTCCAAGAATTTTATTGGCGTAAGAATTTTATAACCAATCTCGGCATGTCGTTTCATTAAATGAAATTCTTCTGGAGTAAGGTAGCTTGGTTTTGTCAGCACAAGATCGCCGACTCCAATTTTTCCGATATCATGAAGATAGGCACTATATCGTAGGACTTCAATTTCCGGCTCATTTTTACCCAATTCCTTGGCAACAAATGCTGAAAGTTCTGACACTCGTTTAGAGTGACCAGCAGTATAAGAATCTTTTGCGTCGATAGCGTGTAAAAGCGCTTCTGTCGTTGAAAAGAAATTTTGTTGTGCAGCCTTTCTCAAATTATTTACCAACATGTCTTTTTCCCATAGTTCGTTACTATGATGCAACGCCTTTTCTGCTACATTAAGGATTTCTGTTGGTTGAAAAGGTTTCACAATAAAATCAAATGCACCATTCCGTAAAGAGGTAATGGTGTTTTCTATAGATGGGTGAGCCGTAATCATGATTATAGGGATGGTGGTGTTTGCGGAACGCATCTGTTTGAGAAAATCCAGACCGTTTGCTTTAGGCATTTTTATATCAAGGAAGATCATTTCCGGCTTTACGGTATCCATACTGACAATGGCTTCGTCAATATTTGATGTGGTGGAAACACAATATTTATCTCTTAAAATGATCTTTAGCGATTCCCTTACACCAAGGTCATCATCGATTACCAGGATGTTTGTCGATTTTGTTATTTGTTTCATACCTTAATCCTCAAAGACATTTAAAGATTACACTTTTTGTGCCAATTTACGAGGAAAAATTTAATAAAAGATTCATAACTACTTTACATTCTTTGAATAATAATAATTTTTTTATAATCAAAAAAATACACGGTATAGAACAAATCTACAACTGTATTTAATGTCTTTTTTCCAGGAATAAAGCTTCTCATTTTATAGCTATAATCGTACATTTATTGAAAAACTACAGTCTAAAACATGGTATGAATTTGTAAAAATGATCATTTTTGTTTTGCCTTTGGTTTCTCGGACGGTTAGCTTCTTTGGATAATTTTGTAAATTTATATCTGAAAATGAAAAATAATGCAACAAAATATGTCAATAAAATAAACACATTTTTGTTTATTGTTTTTGATTTAAATTTTTTAATCAAAGGTGCAATGGTCTTATGTATAATAAATCAACATACTTATAATGTTTAATCGACATATTATCAACAATTGGTACAATAATTGCGATTTGAACATAATTGTTCAATTAATCTTATGTATCATACATAAAAAGCTCATAGATATGTTTATTTGATTGACATTTTCTCTATTATAAAAGATTTTTTAGAAAGGGGTTTATTATGTACTCTATTTTGATAGTCTCGGATGATAATTCCGTTAATAACCTTTTTAAAAAGTCTTTAAATGGTGATTATATAATTTACTATGCAAAGTCTCATGAGGATGCTTTGCAGTTGTTGTTTAATAAAGACGTCGATATAACGTTTTTAGACGTTCTTCTGGAGAACGATGGCGCAACCAAATTGTTGGAAAAATTTAAACAAATCAATATTGAACCAACGGTTGTTTTGGTAATTCCGGAGTCTTTGCCGATGTTGTCCGATGATGCTCTGAAGATCGGCGCATATGAACTGCTTGAAAAGCCATTGACTCATGATGCAATACTGCATGCGTCAAAGAGGGCGTTGGAAAAACAATCACTGAAAAAAGAACTGGGGTTTATTCACTCGCATATAAAAAATATACAGCCGGCGAATAAAAAAACTGAGTTATCAGAACCTGGAATTAACAGGCAACCGAATACGAATGAAATATATCTTAAATACAAAGAGGTCTTCCAAAAATTCTCGAAGGTATTAGCGCGAGTCCATGATCTTGGGAAACTTGCAGACTTGACAGTTGAGGCCATGTCTGAAATATTTGGTGTGGGTAAGGCAGTTTTTGTGCTGGTATACAAGAAAGAAGGACTGAGCAGGCCTTATCGGTATTTAGGCATAGATGAGGCGGTTGCTAAAAATATTAGCTTTAACAATAATGAGAGCATAATGCTCTGGCTAGCGAAAAATTATCAAATATTGACCAAGGACGTTATAGAACGGGAGGTCGCAAGTAATAAATTAAGCATACGTGAAGCGATAAATATTCAGAGGGAAATAAATATTTTGCAAGCCAGTTTGTGTATTCCTGTCTTGGCTTATGGAAACCTCAGTAGCATGATTACATTAGGAAACAAGATTACCGGAAAGGTTTTCTTTGACGAGGACATTGAGTTATTATCCATGCTGGCCGGGTATATAGGTATGGCAGTTGAGAATGCATTTCTGTATCGTGAGGCAAATCTTAGGAAGATTCAAAATGAGAATATTTTAGAAAATATCCCGTGTGGTGTAATTGCCATAAACAGCAATGGCAGAATTAATGCCTTTAACAAGAATGCTGCTAAGATGCTAGGTATTTCTTCACACGATATCCTCGGAAAGGATGTAAAACACATCGGTTCTCTCTTTACGGATATCATTTTGAGAACGTTAAAAGACAAGAAGACGTATGAGATGCGCGAGGTTACACACCCAACTACACATGCCGTATATTCCGTAAGTACCTCTTTGTTAGATGCCGGCGGTGAGTTGGGGGCAATTATGATATTTTCGGATATAAGTGAAATTAAAAAATTACAATTAAGTTTAAGTGCCGTTAGGGAATTAGAGGGTAAGGTAAAGAATTTAGAAAACCGAAATACCTCATCCGTCATTTCACATGAGTTGAGTAATCTCCTTGTTACTCAACCAGATTGATTATCAAAACAGACACCGAAAAGGTCTTTCTTCTCCTCCTTCAACAGGCGTTTGCGATAGATATTCTGAACGGACCGCCCACAGAAATATTGTCGAAATTTATTTCAAATGATGACTTATTTCTGTAAGAGCGTTGGAAGTGTGCTTGTTCTTCCAAAAAAATATTTATCAGGGGTTTAATAGGTTGTATTTCAAAAGAATGATTTACCGTGGATATTTGTGTTATGGCGCCGGGAAAATAGTATTTTATCTTTCTTGTTTGTCTCAGATTCTCTATGAAAACAATATTACTTGTAGATGATGAATCCAGTGTCGTTGAATCGCTCAGGCTTATCTTAAAGGATAGTTATAAGGTACTAAGTACTCTCAATGGAGGAGAAGCCTTAAAGATACTGGAAAAAGAACATGTGGATCTTGTCCTTCTTGATATAAAAATGCATGAAATGAATGGGTTGGAATTTCTCAGGAGGATGCAACTTTTGGGACAAGAGGCTAGTGTCGTCGTGTTAACCGCAGTAAATGACGTAAAAGCAATTGTTGAGGCGGTTAAGCTTGGTGCGTTAGATTATATTATCAAACCCTTTGGGGTAGAAGAGATTAAGATAACCATAGAAAAGGCATTGCAGTTTAAAAGCCTAAGCCGGGAAGTTCGTTATCTTCGTTCAGAATCTAAAAGCCATTTGATTAATAAACTAGTCCAAGGACGTAGCAGGGTAATGGGGGAAATACTTGATATTATTTCCAGAGTCTCCCGGGTGGACTCAACGGTTCTTTTACGGGGCGAAAGTGGAACAGGTAAGGAATTAGCGGCGCGTGCAATCCATTTTCATAGTAACCGCCGTGAGGAGCCCTTTGTTGTGGTATGTTGTCCAAATCTGGCTGGCGAATTGCTCGAGGCGGAACTTTTTGGGCATGAGAAGGGATCATTTACCGGTGCATATGAGAGACGTCTGGGGAAATTTGAAATAGCTGAAGGTGGAACGATATTTCTCGATGAAATCAGTGAGATAAGCCTCCCGCTGCAAGCAAAACTCCTGAGAATCCTCCAGGAGAAAGAGTTCTCCCGTATAGGTAGCCATACCGTTATAAAGACGGATGTGCGTGTTATTGCCGCGACAAATAAAGATTTGGAATCCATGATCAAAGATGGCCGATTTCGTGAAGACCTTTACTATCGTATCAATGTAGTTCCGCTATATCTTCCGCCACTTCGTGAGAGACAAGAGGATGTTCCACAATTGGTAGAACACTTCTTCGGTATTTTTCGAAAGGAATGTCATGCAAAAATGGAATACATCTCAAAAGAAGCTATGGAAGCATTAATAAAGTACCATTGGCCGGGAAATGTTAGGGAACTGAAGAATGTTATGGAGAGAACTCTTGCACTTTACGGAAATGAGTTGACGCTCTTTCCTGAACATCTTCCAATTGAAGTTACCGGTATTTCATCCCGAAATCTGCAACGAGTGAAGCCGGATGGGAACTGGCGAATTACGTTAGAGGATGAAGTAGGAAGGGTTGAAAAGCAACTTATTGAGCAGGCCATTCATCAATCCGGGGGCGTGAAATCAAAGGCAGCCAGGCTCCTCGGAACTACCCGCCGCGTTATTAGTTATAAGATGCAGAAATATGGAATTGCAGACACAGAAAACTGAGTTGTTGTATGCGCTAACTTTATACCTCCAACAATGATTGTCGGTAAATTTTTAAGGATAATAACTATGCAGACAACACGAGGCACAGACATTATGCTATGGAATTCATTTATGGGAAAGGCATATTCCGTTAGTGATTGTTTTAGGGAGAACGGTATCGGAATACTCTCAAGAGCATGCCGGGACGCAGGTTTTTCCGTTGAGATTGAAGATCCGGCTTGTATTGAATTCTATACCACATTTACAAAAAACAACCTTACATCAAAACTGTTCGAACTCTTTCCCCGTGTTTTTAAGCCAAAGACGGAAGAAGATAGGGTAGCGTCCAGGAATGAGTGGAACATCCTCCAGAATAATCTCAATGAGATTATCAAAGAAAAAATGGAAGGATACCTTTCTGCTCTGGTTAACAAGGTGCGCAAAGATCGGGTTAAAGTGCTAGGAATTAAGACATGGCTTGGCGACAGATTTACCTATTCCGAGAAGTTTGCACAAATGGTAAAAGAACAAAGCCCGGAGACTTTGGTGATCGCCGGCGGACCACAGGTCAATCAATTTAAGGCATGTGCGCTGGAAAGGAGCCCTTTTGACTTTTGTATTGATGTTGAGGGTGAAGTAACGCTGGTACAGATTCTTACTCTTGTGCGGGAAATTTCTGCTTGCGGAGGTCTGAAATCCGATGTAATAAAAAAAATTACGGAACTTGCAGAGGCGGGTAAGATTTTTAATTTATTATATAGAGATGCTAACGGTATCGTGAGGGAAACACCGGTTAAGCGGCTTCCTTTAAATGCAAAACCTTTTCCCTTCTATGAAAAGGAGGATAGGAAGGTAAATATTGCAGTTATAAATGAATCCTCTGGCTGTTATTACGGGAAGTGCAAGTTTTGTACGCATCCAAATATTACCGGCAGATATCAAGCCAGAGACGTTGCACTGACCATTCAGGAAATAAAAAATACTTTGGAGGAAACAGGTATCGGACTCTTTCGTTTTGCAGGTTCTGCAACACCCGTCTCATTGAGCAGCCGAATCGCCGATGCCATTTTAACGGAAGGCTTGCAGATTGAGTATTCAATGTTCATCCGGGCAGAGACCAGGGTAAAAGAGAGGGCAGAAGAGCTTGTTGCAGCCTATGAAAAGATCGTACGCTCAGGACTTCGGGCAGTTTTTCTTGGCGTTGAGACAGCAAACGACGAAGTTCTTTCAACGATAATGAATAAGGGGAATACTACGGAGGATTTTTACTTCACGATTAAGGCTCTAAAGCAGGCATCCTACAACGAAAGAATGCATCTTGATGTTGGAATCAGTATGATTTATCCTTGCCCGGTACCGTATGGAAGTGGTATAACACACGAGCAGATTTTGGAAGAGAATTTGAATTTACTTCGGAAATTAGAACATGAGGATTGCAAACCGGATTCGGTTCTGATAACCCCTGCTGCTCCCTTACCCGGGACGGCATGGCAAAAAGAGTCAGAAAGATTCGGATTTAACTTGCCCGATAATTATCACCAGACGGTCTTACGATACGAGTATGAACTGGCGAAAGATCCAAGCACCTGGAGAGACCTGAATATCTCCCTGCAGGGAATAAACTTCCAGGACATGCTGAAGATGTCCGCCTTCATGGAGAAAAAGGTGCGGGAAATGGGTTACACGGTAAACGTGTCCGATGAGCATTGTCTTGCGGCAAGGAGTGCAGGATTTACAGGCCAGAGAGGATTAGAGGAATTTAAGACAAAAAGCGATTTGGCTTTGTTGACAACGGATTATCGCTTCCTGAATGATGTTTACCGAAAAATAAACGCATACAGCCGTAAACTGGCAGAGAAAAATTTTTCTCCGGCGGAGACGAATATCTCGTGGGGAGGAAAAGTTTTATGAAAGCAAGGCGCGTCGTAATCACAGGCCTGGGGATATTAGCCCCCAATGGTAATGGAAAAGATGCATATTGGGATGCTCTGATTAAAGGACGATCGGGGATAAAAAAAATTGCTTCCTTTGATCCATCTCCGTTCAGTACACAGATTGCAGGTGAGGTAAAGGACTTTAATCCCTGCGATTACTTTGACTCAAAATTGGTCAAGCGAAGCGGAAGATTTACCCATTTTGGTGTTGCAGCATCAAAGATGGCAGTTTCAGACTCCCGAATAGACCTGAGCAGCGAGAACCGGGACAGGTGCGGCGTGTGCTTTGGGACAACGATAGGGGCTGAAAATGATATCTATGAAAGCCAGCACCGGAGATTTTTGGAGTTAGGTCCAAAGGCGGTTAACCGTTTTACAGCCCCTGAATTTACGCCACACGTGGCAACGGGTTATATATGTTCAGAATTAAAAATTACCGGACCCAACTCAACGCTGTCATCCGGGTGCTCAACCGGGCTTGAAGTTATAAACTGGGGTTTTAAGATGGTTCGGCGGGGAGAGGTGGATGTGGCTGTCGTGGGAAGCTCAGATGCCCCCATTTTTCCCTTTGCCATGTCTACCTTCTGCGCCCTGGGAATTCTTTCAAAAAGAAATGAAGCGCCTGAGAAGGCTTCGCGACCCTACGATAAAGGACGTGATGGCATGGTCATCAGTGAGGGTGGAGCTGCTGTGGTGATCGAAGAACTAAATCATGCATTAGAGAGGGGAGCAACGATATATGCTGAAATTGTATCCTATGCATCTACCTGTGATGCGCAGGATGTCGTTCGGGTTGATCTTAGTGGACAGGCGTTGGTTTCCGCAATAGAGCAGGCATTAACTTTTGGTAAAATGAGAAGGGAAGAGATAGACTATATCTGTGCACATGGGAATGCTATTCCGAGTTATGATGTGTCAGAAACCAATGCCTTCAAAACATTTTTTCAAAAGCATGCGTATAAAATTCCGGTAAGTTCAATAAAGTCTATGACAGGACAGGCATACGCGGCCGGAGGTGGCTTTCAGGTAGTTGCAACGAGCCTTTGTTTGAAGAACGGATTTGTTACTCCCACCATTAATCTGGAGATGCCCGATCCTCTCTGTGACCTTGATTATGTTCCACTCCACTCCAGGCGTTTCCCTATGGACACGGCGTTGATTAATAGCCATAGTGTAGGGGGGACTCACGCCGTTCTTGTATTAAGGAAATATTCGCAGGAATAAAAGACATGCTCATAAGTCAGGCAATGTTCATTTTCCTTTTTCTGCTGATTGCCGGGATCGGAATCTTTGTACTTCTGAGAAATCCGACAAACATCATTAACAAGCGATTTTGCGTTTTTGCACAAGCCGTGGCTGTGTGGATATTCTTTATTTATTTTTTGCTCCAGACAACAGATCCCGCATTTGCTACCTTCAGACTCAGACTCGTTTTTTGTGCCGCCGTCTTCATTCCGTCTTCCTTTTTTTCTTTTTCGACTGTTTTTCCTGATCGGGCGGAAAGATCTATTGATCGTTATTACAGCATATCCTTTTTTGTCATAAGCATTCTCCTCGTTTTATTTTCTTCCCATATCGTCGAGTCCGTGTCCTTTGTAGAACGATTTCCTCAGGCTAAATACAGTCCATTATTTCCCATATTTTGGCTTTATTTTATTACCTGCATGGCATATTCATTATATATCCTTTACAGGAAAAGTGTCTGCTTTTACGGGATAAAGAGATTGCAGGTCCAGTATTTATACTTCGGGGTGGCAATGTCCGTATTTCTGGGAATCATTACCAATTTCGTCATGCCAATATTAGGTCTGTGGCAGGCTGAAGTATTTGTCCCGCTCGTAGCCGTTCCTATTCCGATTACTGTCGCTTACGCTATCGCAAAGTATCATCTCATGGATATCAGCGTAGTGATTAAACGCAGCACTGTTTACGCCGCTCTCTCCGTCATTCTCAGTATAATCTATTTTACAGTTGGACTCGTCATGAGCAGAATACTCCCGGTATCAGAGTACAAAGAGACCGTAACTAACGTAGTATCCTTAATGGTAATGGTCTTAACCTTTGTGATTGCCAGAGAATCAATTCAACACTTTATTGAAAACAATTTTTTCCATACCAGGTATAGCCACCCGAAGATACTGAGCGGTTCTATGATGATGTTTTCTTCTATCCATGATTTGAACAGACTCCTCCACTTTGCTATCCAATATTTATATGACTCTGTCGGTATTCAGAAGATAGGAATACTGATAAAGGATGAAAAAACCAAGGATTACCACCTAAAAGCGGCTATCAATCTGGTATCTGAAGACACTTTGTGTTTCCTCAACCATGATGCTGTTGTTACGTGGCTTCGCGAAAAGAGAACCGTTCTTTCGAAAGAACAATTGAATCGTTTTACGCATAGTGAGCTTGACCAGGTATTGGAAAAAACCATGGCATCCATGGACATAGACAGTTGTGTCCCGGTTTTTCAGGAAAACAATCTCCTTGGCATAATCCTCCTGGGCAGGAAGGTAAGTAAGAGTGTCTTTACCCAGGAAGATATTCAGATGTTTCTTGCATTTTCCGGCCAATTGGCGATGGCTGCCCATAATGCCCGCCTCTATTCAAGATTGGATGAGGCCAAGACTTATCGGGATAATATTCTTCAAAGTTTAAAATGTGGGGTAATTGCTGTAGATATTCACGAGGAAGTCACGCTGATCAATAGTGAGGCAAAAATTATCCTTGGCTTAGAAAGCACCGGTTCTAACGGGACTATGCTCAGTGCTCTTAATAAAGACACCCATCATTTGCTGCGACATACCCTAAAGAATAATGTAGACTATCGTGATATTGAAACGTTCATCGAGAGAGACGAAAAAAAAGTTCCGTGCAGCGTGACCATAACACAGCTAAAAACGGAAGCCGGGGAAAAGCTCGGCGCACTCATAATTCTGACCGATTTGACGGAACTGAAATTGCTACAGACAGAAAAACAACATGCCGACCGGCTTGCATATCTTGGCACCCTCGCTTCTAATATTGCCCATGAAATAAAAAATCCTCTGGTAGCCATAAACACCTATTTTCAACTTCTCCCTTACAAAAAAGATGATGTTGAGTTCCATACGAACTTCCGTGAGATTGCCTTAAAGGAAATCGGAAGGATCAACAGAATTATTGAAGATATGCTAAATTTGGCAAAACCTTCTAATTCTGTCATACGGAGTATAGACCCTCATGGTTGTATACTGGACACCATAAATCTGCTCAAACATACGGCTGAAAATAAAGGTGCGGAGATAACCGCGACATTAGAGGAGCAAAGATGTCAGCTAATTGCAGATGAGGACAAAATAAGGCAGGTGCTCATTAATATTATGCAAAATAGTCTTGACGCACTACCGGAAAACGGCTGTATTCAGGTGAGCACTCAAATCATAGACACGGTTTCTGAATTCAGAAAAATGGCAAAAATAAATTCCGAGAGTATATTTTTCACGTTTGATCCTTCTCAATCAGAGCAAACGGGAAAACCATATTTCGTGATAAAGGTCTCAGATAATGGCATGGGGGTTCCTAAGGGAAAAATTGCACACATCTTTGAACCATTCTTTACGAATAAAGACAAGGGAACAGGGCTTGGTCTTGCTGTTGTCTATCGAATAATAAAGGATCATAAGGGATGTATCTATATGGAAAGCGAAGAAGGAAGAGGAACAGATTTTTATGTCATTTTGCCATTAAATAGCATAGTTCCTTCAAATATTGTGTTTCATCGGTAGAGAAGAACGGGAGATTCCTTCCGATTTTATAAATGTTTTCTTAAGGCGGCAATGTCGCTCAGGAATCGTTCGTTGGAATACATCCCCTTTTTTACCACTAATGAAACGCAGTGATTTAACTTTTCCTTATCTGACGGTGTCAGATCCTTTGAAGTAACCACGATAATGGGAATTGTGTTAGTCTCCGGTGACATTCTTAATTTATCCACAACATCAAATCCACTAACTTCCGGCATCATCAGGTCTAAAAGGATCAGGTCAGGCTTATGATGAAAAGCCTTTTCGATTCCTTCTCTTCCTCCTGAAGCCGTTAAAACATCATATCCTTCAGCACTGAGGATGGTGTTGAGTAATTCTACCGATTTGGGATCGTCGTCAACAACTAATACTTTCGAATAGGATTTGTTGACTTTGGGGAGAAATCCATATGAGGAGAGTTTTGACAAGAGATCATTCCTGCTTACCGGTTTACTGAGATAATCTGTTGCACCCAACCCAAAACCGATATCTTTATTATCTACAAGAGAAATTACCAGTACAGGAATATCTTTAACCTCGGTATCCTCCTTCAGTTCTTTTAATACTTCCCACCCGTCTTTTTGGGGGAGCATTATGTCCAGGGTAATAGCGGAAGGTTTAAATTGCCTTGCCTTTCGCAAGGCTTCTTCTCCATCGAAGGCGGTAATTGTCTGGTATCCTGATTTGTTTAAAAAAACACATAATAGATCGCTCGTCTTAGGGTCATCTTCAACTACCAGAATAATCCCCCGGTTTACCGGTTTTTCAGATAAATGGGCACTCTCTTTTTTAGCTTGGGCATTTGTATTTACCGGCAGGATGAAATAAAAGGTACTGCCGGCGCCCACTTTGCTTTCAAAGCCTATTTTGCCACCATGCATTTCAACTAATTTCTTCGTGAGAGCAAGACCCAATCCTGTTCCTTCGTATTTGCGTGAATGAGAACTGTCGACCTGTGAAAATTCCACGAAAATCTTTGAGTAATCTTCGGGAGCTATCCCGATGCCTGTATCCATAACTTTAATTTCAATAAAGTCTTTTTCTCTTTTCAGTGATGTCGTATGGAGGGTAATATTTCCCTTTTCCGGAGTAAATTTAATAGCATTGGAAAGCAGATTATATAACATTTGTTTGAATTTGGTAAGGTCTGCAACGAGCCGGTCACACGGATTATGGATCTTGGTTTCTATAGTAAGTGACTTTTTGTTTGCAAGCCCTTTCAGAGTTATTAAGACGGCTTCTATAGCCTTGCCTATCTCAAATTCTTCATATTTTAATTCCAGTTTACCGGATTCTACTTTTGAAAGATCCAAAATATCATTGATCATCTGCAACAGATGTTGGCCACTGCTGTGAATATCAATAACGAACTCCGTCTGCTCTGCATTTAAAACACCGCACAGATTATCCCTAAGCACTTCAGAAAAACCAATGATTGCATTTAATGGAGTCCGCAGTTCATGTGACATGTTGGCGAGAAACTCACTTTTGGACCTGTTGGCGGCTTCTATCTTTCTGTTTTGTGTCTCGGTGAGTCTTACCTTTTCTTCAAGTGCGGCGTGGTAACTGTGAATGTAGGCGTCTATTGCCAGTTGCATATCCAGGTTCATGATCTTATCCATCACGAGGAGATAGTCTGTCATCTTGTCAGGCTGGTCTTTATAGTTTTCAATGATAAGAGGAAAGATCAGTCTGTGATATAAGCAGTATGCGCCGATATACCAATTGGGGTGCAGATCAATGCGATCATGAGTTTTTCCCACGTTTAAACGATGCGTAAAGTATTTCTCGCCATAATTCCCCTCAGTTAACATCAGGAGATATTCCTTTTGCGTGCGTTTAACCTTTTTCATCGTGTCTTCGTCGGCTAAAAATACCCTGGTTTTTTCGAACCGAAGGAGATGGCGGAAGAAATTGCTTATGATATCGTCAGCATGCCGATGGATAAGGCCGTTTAACTCTTTCAACAGGGTTGCATCTCTTTCTGTAAAGTCCAAATAGTCTTTGCGAGTCAGACGCTCCTGTTCGCTCAGGCGCAGGTTATTTAAAGGCATGACATGCTCTTCCATGATTAACACCTTTACTCAATGAGGTTTTCGAATATAGTTTTCATTTTTAAAATTCTACTAAAAATTTACATGAATGATAAGAAGAAAGTTGGAATGGTTGGGTTGAGTAGTATCAATAAGATTTATCTTGTTTTTATTGAAATGTTTATTCTTAATACGGATATTCCTTCTATAAATCATTCGTAGCGCAGGCATCTTGTCTGCATTTTTGCGGACAGCAGGCTGGAAGCCCGCGCTACACAGGCCAAGTAGCAGGGGGACACCCCCAAATAATCAAATTACACGAATCGCCAGATTAATAAGCATCATAGCCGTGTCCGCCTCGTACACACCATACGTAGAAGTTGGTGCCGGTCTTATCGAGGCTGGACACATTACCATCGCCGAAGTGCACGCCGTTCGCGTAACTGGAAAGGTTAACATCAGTAGTAGATGACCAATAGAGGTCCGACTGCACATCGATAAAGGGATGGCCGCTGGGAAGTGCAGGATTGCTCTGTGTTGGTTCTATAAGAGTCCTTAACTCCTCAACGGTGGGAAGTCGCCACCCGCCGCGTCCACCTACGTTCTTATTGTAGGCATAAGCAACAGCATACGGCCACGCTATAGTTGATGTATCCGGTGATTTTTCCCACACAAGACCCGTCTCTTTATCCAGCACACCGGCGCCATCCAGCACAACTTTAAACCGTTTTGATGCTTTCGTTATCTTTTGGTCCCACGACTGCTGAATTTTTTCCTGCATCCTCCTCATGGTTGTTCCGGGAGGATCGGTGGGCTCCAGGCTGCCCTTACTGGCAAACCCACTATATGTTAAAGGAACTACCATGACCAACAACAACCACAATGATTTTCTACCATTCAGCTTCATTTTTTCCTTTCCTCCATAAAATAAATTTGAAAAAACAAAAGACACATCACGATGATTATCGATATACCTCTCTAGAGTAAGGGTAGTAAATATGTATGCGTGCAAGTGTCATTGCAAAGGCGATAGCCCGAAGCAATCTCTCAGCCTTGGATTGCTTCGCTACTCTCTCAGTGACAACTTTCTTTTTGCGTTTACAATATGGAGCGTCAATCGTTTGGCTGAACGTTCGTCTGAGCTCACGCCGAAGTCTCGCGACGAAGTCTTCATGTTCTGTCTCCACTCAAACGACATATTACCCATAAAGGGCAAAGCTACGTGTTAATACATTCGTACAAATATTTTCCATAATCCCGTAGCGCCGATCCCTTGTGGTCGGCTTCTGCGAAGGACTTCGTCGTGAGCTCAGTCGAACGATAAAACATCCGCACTACGTTTTATTTCATGCTGATTTCATGGAAAGATACAAATTTTTCGAAAACTAAATTGTTGCATTGCACCTTATTCTTGATCATGACGGTTACCTTCCTTCCTTTGCTGTTGTTACAGAAGGTAATGTTTCAGGTGTGAAGATGACACGTCGGCTACTACTTGATCCGGGTACCATGGTGGCAGATGATAATGGCTATAACGATTACAGTCTCTTTGGCAAGTGGACGGCTCAAGTTGTCTTTTTTGTCATCCGGATGAAGAATAACACCCTTTGCATGGTTGTCAAAGAGCAGGAAATTCCTAAGAACGGCCATATTCCCAAAGATGAGATTATTCGTCTTGCGGGAACGAAAGCCGGTGAAAAGTGTCCTCATCATCTCCGGCGGGTAGAGGTTTATAACCCTGAGAAAGACGAAATTCTTGTGTTTGTTAACATGAAATTGATTGCAACGAATACTGCTGTTCTATATGAGAATCGATGGTTAGTGGAACTGTTTTTTTAAGACACTCAAACAAAATCTCAAGACAAAGACTTTAGTGGGAACCAGTGCCAATGCGATGAAAATTCAAGTGTGGATAGCAAGGATCGTGAGTATAAACTCGTGGACAATCGGTAAGGCTCTTCCCTGTTCTTATTTCCTGATCTGTCCATTTCCAAAAACCACAAATTTGTATGTGGTAAGTTCCTCAAGCCCCATGGGTCCCCGGGCGTGGAGTTTGTCTGTGCTGATGCCAATTTCTGCGCCCATGCCAAATTCGTAACCGTCAGTGAAACGTGTGGAGGCATTGACGTACACGGCTGCCGAATCAACCTCCCGCGTAAATTTCATGGCGGAATTGACATTGTCGGTGACGATGGCATCAGAATGATTTGATCCATAAGTGGCAATATGGCTAATGGCTTCATCCAGGGTTTTTACTACCTTTATATTTAAGATCAGGTCAAGGTATTCCTGATAATAATCGTCTTCTACGGCGTGTTTCATATTACCTGCGATTTTACCGGTCTTATCACAACCCCGTATTTCTACGCCCGAACTTCTCAGTTTGTTTGTCACGACTGGTAAAAACCTTTGCGCGATCTTTTCATGTACCAGCATCGTTTCCATAGCATTACAGGTGGCGGGGCGTTGTACCTTTGCGTTAAAGCAAATCTCTTCAGCCATGGTGAGATCAGCATATTCGTCTACATAGGTGTGACACACTCCTTTGTAATGCTTAATAACCGGTATGGTAGATTTTTCTACAACCGTGCGAATAAGCGCCTCACCACCGCGGGGAATAACAACATCTATACATTGATCTGCTTTCAACAAGTAGTCGATAGCCTCACGGTCTATAAGTTCGATAAGCTGGATACACCGTGTGTCTAGTCCTGCCCTTTCCAAAGCAGATGTGAGAATTTTATAAATTGCAATATTTGAATGAATTGATTCTTTCCCGCCGCGCAGAATAACGGTATTTCCCGCCTTTAAACATAAGGATGCCGCGTCGGCTGTAACATTGGGGCGGGATTCATAGATAATGGCAATAACGCCGATGGGTACCCGTACTTTCTGAATTTGCAACCCATTTGGACGGGTATGTCCCCACAGGAGTTCACCGACAGGGTCGGCAAGATGAATGATTTGTCTGACGCCTTCAGCCATACCCCTGATACGGCTGTCAGTGAGCCGGAGCCGGTCGATCATGGCCTCAGAAAGCCCGGCTTTTTGAGCCGACAAGACATCCTTTTCATTTTCTGCCTTGATCGCAGAGGTTGAGGAAAGAATACCTTCTGCAATATATTGAAGTGCGGTGTTTTTTACTGCGGTATTTGCTGAGGCAATGGATCGTGACGCAATCTTTGCATGTTTAACAATCTGATTTACATAGTTTTCTGTATTCATAGTGATAGGATATTACATAATAGGCCACGGCAATAAGAATGACGAAGGCAGGAAACTGCCAGGGAAATGCACCATCAAAGAGGAATGCCTTCCATCGGTTCCGTGCGGCAATTTTTTCTGGCTCATTCGGTGTGGTGCTTTTAATGCGGAAATGATATTTATTATAAATAATTTCATCCGATCCGGTATATCCAAGAACTTCCCGTGCTTCTTTCTCAATGCGGACCGGGTCTTTTTTAAAAGCAGAATATTCATTTTCAAGCCGGAGATTTTCAGCCTCCAGCCGTGTAGCCTGTTTTTCCAATACCTTTTTAACTTCCAGCATCCGGACTCTGTCCTGCCGTATCTTGCTGATTGTCCAGGAGAAAAAAATTATCACACCGGATGTTATAAACACCAGGATCACGAATTTGTTGAAATAGGAATTCCTGTCTCTTCCTTCGACTCTTTCTCCATGGAGAGATGATGTTTCAAAGGAAGGAAAAGCGGTAGAGGAATTCTCTTCACTATCGTACATGCCTATTTTAGCATTTTGCATAGTTTACCTCCGTAAATAGCGTTGTCAGAAAGATCTTCTTCGATACGCAGGAGTTGGTTATATTTTCCTATTCGATCGGTTCTGCAGAGAGAACCGGTTTTGATTTGTCCCGCATTTGTAGCCACGGCAATATCGGCAATGGTGGTATCTTCCGTTTCTCCTGAGCGGTGTGAAATAACCGTGGTGTATCCATTTCTTCTGGCCAGTTCTATGGCGTTCAGGGTTTCGGTAAGGGTGCCGATTTGATTGACCTTGATGAGAATGGAATTGGCTACTCCCTGTTCTATCCCCTTGGTTAAAATTTCCGTATTTGTTACAAAAATGTCGTCACCAACAAGCTGAATGTTATCTCCCAGACTATTGGTTAACTTTTTCCAGCCACCCCAGTCCTCTTCTGCAAGGCCGTCTTCTATGCTGCAAATAGGGTATTTGCTTGAAAACTTCGTATAGAGATCGATCATGTCGTCGCTGGTCTTTTTTTCGCCAGCCTCTGCCCGTAACACATATTTACCATCTTTGTAAAATTCACTGGCAGCCGCATCCAGCGCTAAATAGATATCCTTTCCTGCTCGGTAACCCGCTTTTTTAATTGCCTCCAGAATTAGTTCAAACGCCTCTTCTGTGGTTTTGAGACTCGGGGCAAAACCGCCTTCGTCGCCTACGTTGGTATTATAATTCCTGGATTTTAATACCGTCCGGAGGTTGTGAAATACCTCAGCCCCCATGCGTAATGCCTCGGCAAAGCTGTCTGCGCCTATAGGCATGATCATAAATTCCTGGATGTCGAGATTGTTGTCCGCATGTTTACCGCCGTTCAGTATATTCATCATAGGTACCGGCAGAATCTTTGCATTTGTACCGCCAAGGTATCGGTAAAGCGGGAGAGACAAGGCATTTGCTGCTGCTTTGGCTACGGCCAGGGAAACGCCCAGCAGGGCATTGGCGCCCAGTCTTTCTTTGTTTTTTGTTCCATCCAGTGAGATCAAAAGATTATCGATCTCAACCTGTCTGGTAGCATCCATTCCTTCAAGCTTGTGAGCAATAAGTTCGTTCACATTTTTTACTGCGGTTTGTACGCCTTTGCCCATATAACGGGACGGTTTGTCTGAATCCCTGATCTCCAGCGCTTCCCGCTTCCCCGTGGATGCCCCTGATGGCACAGCGGCTCGGCCCATCACTCCATTCTTTAAAAAGACTTCTGCTTCAACGGTGGGATTTCCCCGGGAATCTAAAATCTCACGTGCCTTAACACAACTAATGGTAGTCAATGGCCGCTCCTGTTTTATATGTATGATTTTAATTTAAGGTGGGTTTTAAAGCATTAAAAACATGAATTTTATAGTAAATTTCCGATGACTTGTCAACCAGATTCTTGAAAAAATGACTGATATTATCTGCTATTCCCGAGTGAAACCATTTTCTGGATGGAAAGTCTTAACGTAGCAGGTATCTGGCTTATGGGAAAGGCTTGCCATTGAGCATAAGATAATGACAGGGTTTTGACATAAGAAACAAAAACGTCCTTAGTGCCTTTTAAATAAGGTAATCGTCCGTTGTTAACCGTGTGCTTTAGTTAGGGAAATTGAATGGACGGAAAATTTAAACGGTGATTAGCAAGGATGACATAACAAACGTCTTAAATTGTACCACTTTAGTTTCTTGAAATATTCTCTGTATGAATACTATTGTATTGTAGGGGCAGGTTTGAAACCCGCCCCTAGTGCGCCTGAGAGTGCACAATGTCAGAGGGGTGAAAGTCCCCTTCAGGGAGAACTCTTTCCAGACCTGTAACCGGTCGTAACTGCGTCATCGTGAGATGGGGTGGGGAGCAACGAGAGGTGAAAAGCTAGTCCGTAGAACTTGTCCTGAGATTGACGAAGGAATGACGAACTCGATTCGGCCTGCTGTAACAGCGAGCCTGCCAGGGAATGGTGAAGTCCAGACCTTTTGGAAGAGGAAGCCTATCAAGCTGAGGGGTAGCGTGCAAAAGCGATGATAGGGAGCAACGGGTGGTTGGAGACGGAATGGCTGGAAGGCAAGGTGCATGAATCAGGGATACCTGACAGAGGGAGTGACAATGTCAGGAAACAGAGCCTCCATAGGAGCGAGGAAGCATCGTAACGGATGCGGAGCAAAGGGAGACAGGAAGGTGGATGAATGAAGACTATAGAGAGGGAAGAAAGACCATCGGAAGCGGGAGAAACCCCTAAGCAAGGTGGAGAAGTCCAAATCCGGGAAAGGTGGAGGTGGACAGAACCTTCTGTATGGACGGAACAAATGTTGACGGCTTTGGAGAAAGGAGTGAAAGGAGGCAAATGGTTTAGTTTGGTGGACAAGGTATACTCAAGCGAGAACCTGAGAGCGTCATGGGAGAAGGTGATGAGGAACGGAGGTGCAGCAGGAGTAGACCGACAGAGCATCGAGGCGTATGAGAAAGAAGTGGAAAAGAATCTTGTGGAATTAGAGAAGATACTCAGAGCGGGGAGTTACAGTGCAAAACCCATCAAGAGGGTATGGATACCGAAGATAGGAAGCAAAGAAAAGAGGCCGTTGGGAATCCCCGTGGTTGCAGACCGAATCGTGCAAACGGCGATGAGGAATGTGCTGGAGCCGATATTTGAGAAGACATTTGCGGAACAGAGTTACGGATTTCAGCCAGGACGAGGATGTAAAGATGCACTGAGGCGAGTAGAAGAACTCTTGAGGAATGGCACACATGGGTAGTAGATGCAGACATCAAGAGCTACTTTGACAGCATTCCCCATGACAAACTGATGAAAGAGGTGGAGTATCAGATAGCAGACGGAAGGATACTGGAGATGATAGAAGGGTATCTGAAGCAGGGGATAATGGACGGGCTCAAAGAATGGGAAGCAGAGAGGGGAACACCGCAAGGCGCGGTAATAAGTCCGTTATTGGCGAACATATATCTGAGCAAGATAGACCACGAAATGGCAAGGCTTGGGTATGAGATAGTCAGGTATGCGGATGATAGTGTCATCCTATGCAGAGATGAAGAAGAAGCAAAGAGGGCATGGGAGGTAATGAAGGGAATGCTCGAAGTAAGAGGGCTGACGCTGCATCCAGAGAAGACCAAAATAGTAGATGCAATCCAAGAGGAAGGATTTGACTTTCTGGGATACCCCTTTGAACGAGGGATGAGATGGCCAGGCAAAAAGAGTATGAATAAGCTCAAAGAAGCAATCCGCCACAAGACGAGACGAACATCGGGAGAGAGTATGAAATGTGTCATAGGTGAACTCAACAAAAGACTCAGGGGCTGGTATGAATACTTTCAACACAGCCATAAAACAACCTATCCTAGAATAGATAGTTGGACTAAGAAGTATCCTGAGAAAGCATCGAGGAGGTAAAGGAAGAGGCCGAGGTGCAGACCATCAGAGATGGCCAAATGCGTACTTTGCGAATCTTGGGTTGTTCACATTAGCCGCAGCCCATGCATTAGTCTGTCAATCCCGAAAGGGTAACCACTGACTGGAGAGCCGTATGCGGGAGACCCGCCTGTACGGTTCGGAGGGAGGGGAGGCGAAAGCCTTTCCTACCCCTATCCCCTATCAAGACAACATTGTTCATAATAGAGGGTTTAAAAAACTAAAGTGTTACCTTTCTTTAAATTTTTTTAGAAGGAGGGGAAAGCGATGAAGCCGAAGGGTAAGAAAGTATTATGGCTAATGTCTGTATGAATTGTTTCTGTAATGTATGGTGGGTTTGCCAGTGCGGACGATCTGGAGCCCTCTACTCCTTCCGGGCAAACCATAAGGGCCACGAAGGAACTTCAACCCGCATGGAGCAAGAAGATAAAGAAGGCATCAAAGCGTTTTCAAATTGTATTGGATGGGGAATGCGTGCTGGATAAAGAGACGGGGCTTGTACGGGAGAAGTCTCCGGATACAGAAGCCAGAACGTGGATTGATGCTGTGTCTTATGCCTATACCAAGAGTGTGGGAGGTCGTAAAGGGTGGCGATTGCCTACGGTTGAGGAATTGGCAAGTCAGGTAGATCCGACGCAGAACGGTCCTGCCTTGCCCAGTGACCATCCCTTTACCAATGTGCAGTCGGGCTACTATTGGTCGTCTACTTCCTATGTTAATGATATCAGCCTCGCGTGGGACGTGAGTTTCTACTATGATGACGTGAGCAGCTACGATAAGATCTACAATAGCTACGTATGGTGTGTACGAGGCGGACACGGCTATGATGCTCCGTGATTTGGTAATTTGAGTAATTTGATAATTTGGGGGTGGAGGGGGTTTCCCCCTGCCTGTTATTTTTTTTTGGAGATTCATAAGCATCCAGTAAACTTCTTTTGTAGTCTTTAAAAAGGGCGCAGAGGTCAAGGACAAACATATCCATTTGTTTATTGCTGAGACGTGAGAAAAAGTGTTTGAGGAATTTGTCTAACAGAGAGATTGCTGCATCGAAAATGCTCAAATCCTTTGCTCCTGTTTTTGGTTGACAGAGAAGCTTACAAGTGCAATTGATAGCAGGAGTAAAGGAATAAGTCAAGCACAAAAAAGTCGCAAAGTATCGATTCGTAGTAAGTTAAGTAGATTTCTGCTTGTAGTTTAAAAATATTTTTTCACAAACGTTTTTTAACAAAGTAATGTAAATAGTATTATGTTATGATAAAACATATTTTTATTGAAGAATGAGAGTCCGACATAATTATAGCAGACGTTGAGTATGAAGCAGACAAGGGGGTTGTTGCAATTCAAGATTTAAAAAGCTTTGCTCCAACACGATAGTATTTCTTATAATTCAGAAAGGTATTGTCGGCAGCACACTAGAATATATAGAAGATGCTTGGTTTTTTTAGCATGACAAACCTATTCGGCCGGAAAATTTAAAAAGAATAACAGAATCGGTGTCTCATCAAATTGATTCAGACCATATGATAAAAAGAATAGAACAGGAAAGAGCATCCATCCTTAATATCAACCGTTTGGTGCTTTCTCAAATGAATTACAGGGATTTTTGCGATGCTTTATACCTTGAACTGAGAAAGGTCATAAATTTTGACTATTTTAGTCTCATATCGAGGACCGAAACTACCGGTGAATACTATGCCTATTTATTTAACTTGGAGCAGGACATCTGTAATTTTTATAGAAGTACTGAACTGAAAACGGATTTGGAAAAATTTCTTTATAATGAGGCAATAAAAGCTAACAAAATCATTATGAGGAATGGATTGGCTAAAAATGAGAATGATGTTGATAAATATCTGCAAGATTGTGATATTACATCGTATATGGTTTATCCGTTATTCATTAACAATGTTTTAATTGGATGTATAAATGTTCTCAGTAAAAACGGTACCTATTTTACCGATGCCTATAGTAATCTTATCGATCAGGTGTCAGCACAAATTACGGTCACCTTGAGGAACGCCATGCTGTTAGACAGTCTTACTGCTTCTGAGAAAAAATGTAGAGACATGGTTGAGAATGCGCCGGGAATAATTTTTAAATTGGATAGTCGGGGGAGGTTTCTCCATGTAAACAAATTGGGATTAGAGGCGCTTGGATATAGTGCTGAAGAAACGACTTCTATGTATCTATTCGATCTTGTTGCCGATGAGAACGGGTCTGTTATTAAGAAGCAATATGACACCTTTGTTAATTCACGAAAAGATACTAATTTGGTCACGACTTTAATATCAAAAGGCGGTAAACGGATAGATGCGGAAATTATGTGTTCCATACAATATGATACAAGCTTGAATGACTATGTGGTGCGTGCTTTTGTTCGTGACGTAACAGAAAGAAGAACCTTAGAAAAAAGAATATTTGAGTATCAGGAACGCTTGAAAGGTTTGTTAAAAGAGAAAACGTTGAAGTTGAGCGAGACGGAAAAGGAAATGTTTAACCAGAGAAAATTTCTCGATGCACTAATACAAAATACGAATGTTTATGTAGTTACGATAACCGCAAAAGGGGAGATTGTATTTGTAAACCGTGCTATTGAAAAGAGATTTGGGTTTACACTCCCGGAAATCTTTGGTAAACCGGTGGTTGATGTATTTATTCCTCAAGATAAAGTAGAAGAGTTATTTGACGATATCCAAATGTTGTTGAGCGGAAGAAAAGGAGAGCAGATCGAAATACCTTTTACGTCCCAAGATCATCAGGTTCGGGATATTTTGTGGATTGTAACTTATCTGAGAGACGAATGGAATAATATTTTAAATATAAATTTATTTGGCTATGATATTACTGAGCAAAAGATATTGAAGGAGCAACTTATTCAGGCTGAAAAAATGAGCAGTGTTGGGACCATGATTTCCGGAGTCGCCCATGAACTGAATAATCCTTTATCTATAATTTTGAATTTTAGCGAGCTTATGTTAATATGTGATAATTTATCAAAAAATGCAACGAATCGATTACGACATATTATCGATGCTTCGCAACGCTGTACCCGTATTGTAGAAAATCTACTCACCTTTGCAACGAAACGAAAAAATGTTCGAAAGGGACAATACGTTTGTATAAACGATGTTCTTAAAGATGCGCTTGAATTAAAGATTAATGACCTACGAGTCAATAATATTGAGATAGTGCAATATCTTTTCCGGCCCTTGCCGAAGACAATGGCTGACCGCGTTCAGCTCATGCAAGTCTTTATTAATCTCATTAATAATGCTTATGATGCCATGAAGTCTGCACATGGGAAAGGCATTTTGACTCTTCGTACTACCCAAAAGGATGACAGAATTATAATTGAATTTGAGGATACAGGACCTGGGATTCTCGATCCGGAAAAGTTATTCACTCCATTTTATACAACAAAAGAGGTTGGTAAAGGAACGGGTTTGGGCTTAGCGGTAAGTTATGGCATTATAAAGGAACATGGCGGAACAATTGTCGGAAAAAACTGTCAGAATGGTGCTATTTTTACTGTTACTCTTCCAATCAAGATGCAAACAAGCAAAGAGGTTAAGTTTCCTGTTAAAAAGGATTACGATTTAAGAGGGTTGCGTTTGTTACTAGTAGAAGATGAGGTGGGGATTGCAGAGTCTTGTAATGAATTATTAACGGCGAAAGGGTGTCATGTAACATCGGCATATAGTATCAAAGATGCAATGCAGGCCATCCAGAGAGATCGTTTCGACATAATAGTTATGGACTTTAAAATGCCTGGGGAAACATCCGGAATTCAATTTTACGAGTGGATGATAAATTATTCCACTGTTATCAAGGAAAAAATAATTCTGATGACAGGAGATACCCTTTCTCCTGAGTACAGAACATTTATAGAAAAGAGCAAAGTGCCTGTCATCACGAAACCGTTTCGGTTTAATACCTTTATAGAAAAGATCGGTATAACGGCAAAAAGAGTAGGGTTGATTGAAATGTGAATAAAACCTTACCATATTTTATATTGTGAAAGACAAACAAATCGGACATTTTTTAAAATGACGTTGTTTTGCCAGTCTCGAATTGTTTTTTGGATTCAACAAAGTAGTTTAAAAAGAAGTAAATTATTTTTAAAATATACCGATACTTAAAAAGTGTCTAATAATACGTCAGTAAGATGGAGTTCTATACATTAGTTTCTTGCCTTAGATTCAAAAAAACCTTACAGAAGATTAATAGAGATTAAAAATCTTGAGGCATCAGTAATATTTAGACATCTGTAAGAGAATAAATATAAAAGTAATATACCGTTTACACAATTTATTGTTTTTTTAGATAAAATTACATTGATTAATCAGGAGGATAAAATGACGGTAAAAGATATTTCTAATGCCTCCCTACATACTAGGGAAGTTAATCCGAACTATAACGAGGAAAATCAATTGCGAATAAAAACAAAGAAAGAATATCGACCTGAAGACGAAAAAAATGATTCCATCGATATTTCCAAAGAAGCAAGAGAGCTAGAACAGACGATTACAAATCTGAAGCAACTTGCTAATGAGATTCCTGACGTAAGACATGAAAAGATAGAGGAAGTTAAACAAAAAATAAAAGATGGTTTTTATGATAGACCGGAAGTGATTTTTCAGACAGCGGGAAAGATTATGGATGTTCTTAGTAATAAAAAGTAACGGTATTATTTATGTTAGAAAACATGGCAACAAATATTCCCAGAAAGTATAAACGATATATTGGTGTAACATTCGATTGTTGTCATGTATATACAAGGATTTATTCGAATAAAGAAGAAACCGCGTACGAGGGGAGATGCCCAAGATGTCTGAGAATGATAGGTATTAAAATACATAAGGACGGTGTAAATTGTAAATTTTTTTCTGCAAGTTGAATAAATATTCCATAAATAACTGGATAGTTATGAAAACCACAGAGCCTGTCAGTTTGTATAGTATTAAAATACAAATTAACAGGCTCTTTTATTTTACTAAAGACATTCGTAATTAAAAACATTGTCCGGGTTAATTATGTGTATGAGAATATATTGTCAATTACTTACATTATTATTCATACTTTCGATTACTTTCCATACTATTATTTTGGGGAATGAGGGGAAAATAAAGATTGTTATATTCCCCTTTAAGTACAATTGTGATTCAAATTGTTTATTCCTTGGGGTTGACGATGTACTGCGATCAGAATTAATTCGGTCTGGCTATTTTGAGGTAGCGGATCAGGCGCGTACATATACGTTTATTCAAGAAGCAGTGTTGTATAATATTATAAAAATTGAGAATGTAGACGTGAGGAACGTGCTGACAAAGGCAAATTTTGTAGATTTGTTTGCTAAAATTGATCCTAAGGTGATAATTCGAATTGCAGAAAAAACAAAAGCAGATTTTGCTCTTAAAGGTACTCTGAGCCAGTTTGGGGATACATTTAGAATCAATATCGAAATTGTTCATGTGAAAGCAAAAGAAACGATAAGTTCGTTAGTTAGTGAATGTGAATTAAAAGATAAAATACCAGAAAAGATAGAGCAGCTAACGCAACAAATTATTAGTATATGTAAAAGTGTAAATGTACAAAAGGAAGTTGATTATATACAAAGCAATTATCAACTAGGGAATTTTACCTGCAACGAGGCCACTGAAAGATTAAAAGCTCTTTCTTCCGAGATCCCTTCCTCTTTTTTAATTCACTATGCTTTATTTTTACATTATTTGGGACATATAGAAATGAGGGATCATTTAATTGAAGAGGGTAAAGTGTTAATAGACTTGTTCACTGCTGATGAAGAAAATATCCGTTGTCTATCCTTTTCAGGAAAAGATCCTTTTTATGAGCTGGCTAATATTTATTGTGCCATGGGACGGGTCGATGACGCAATCGATGTATATAATAGAGTAATCCAGATTTATCCCATAAATAAGACAAAATACTATAGACTTTTGGGAGAATTATATAAACTCAAAGGCAAGAATGAATTGGCTATAAATGCATTTAACCAAGTTTTAAACATTGATCAGACCGACTATGAAACTAGATTGGATCTTGCTTCTTTATATGAAGCAAATGGAGATTTTTCGAGTGCTCTTGAACAATATCAGTGTAGTCTGAAATACACAAAAAATATTATTGAAAATTCCAGAGTAAAAGATGCAATTAAACGATTGCAATCATTGAACGCTGTTCATAAGAAATAATGAAGATGGAATATTGTTTGCTTAATCTGATTTAAACTTATGTCACCTAAATATGTTGTAATTTTTAGCCTATTATGGTAGTTATTTAGTTGTTTGTTTAATAAATAGACATTTATCTGTGTGTCTGATTGGTTTTAGTAAAAAAGGGGGGTTAAATGTCGTCAAAGGCAACAATTCTTATTGTAGACGATGAAGAAACGATTCGTTTTTCTATAAAAGAGTTTTTATCTGGATCTGGGTATGATGTTGTTGTTGCAGGAACTAGTGAACAGGCATTAGAGAAAATAAATGAATTTTTACCAGATTTAGTGTTATTGGACTTACGATTACCAAATATGGGCGGAATAGAGCTCTTGGAAAAAGTAAAAACAAAAGATCCAAATGCTTTAATAATAGTTATGACTGGCTATGGAAGTATTGACTCAGCAGTGGAGGCAATGAAAACTGGCGCTTATGACTATTTGGAAAAGCCTTTTAAAACAGAACATTTAAAACTAGTTGTAGAAAAGGCGCTGAGTACTCAAGCATTAAGAAGGGAGGTACTTGAACTGAGGGCACAGCAGTGCACTTTTGATGGCGAACATGGAGATGTAATCATAGGGAATAGTTATCAGATGAAAGCGATTTATAATCTTATAAAACAGGTAGCAAAAAGTCCATCAACAACAGTATTAATACAAGGCGAAAGTGGAACAGGAAAGGAACTCGTAGCTAGGGCTGTTCATCATTTAAGCTCAAGGAAAAATGGTCGTTTTGTAGACATTAATTGTGCTGCCTTGACAGAAAGTCTTCTTGAGGCGGAATTGTTCGGTTATGAAAAAGGCTCGTTTACGGGTGCAATTACAACAGGAAAACCTGGCCTGTTTGAAGTTGCAGATAAGGGTACCATCTTTTTGGATGAAATAGGTGAAATGGGCGTTACGTTACAGGCGAAACTTTTAAGAATCTTGCAAGAACGTCAATTTAAAAGGGTTGGCGGAATTAATGATATTAAGATTGATGTCAGGGTTGTTGCGTCAACAAACCGAAATCTTGAAGAAGAGGTTGAATCTGGTAATTTTAGAAAAGACCTTTATTATAGATTGAAGGTTTTACCAATTTATATTCCACCATTGAGGGACAGAAAAGGTGATATTATGCTCTTAGTGAAGCATTTTGTGCATAAATATAATAATGAATTTAACAAAAATGTTTATCACATACCTGCCGAAACAGAGAAAATTCTTTTAGAATACAAATGGCCTGGAAATATTCGTGAGTTGAAAAATGTAATCGAGCGAGCTGTTTTAATTGCGGGCAATAGTGTATTACACCCAGAACTTGGTGTGACTATTAATTCGGAAAAAGAATGTATTGTAAATATGAATGTTGCAAATGACAAGGATAATAAAGGAGAGGATGATGAAACTCGAAATATTCGCTCCTTAGCTAGTATTGAAAAACAACATATTCAGAAAGTTCTAAATGAGACTTCCTGGCGGAGAACCGAGGCTGCCAGGATACTGGGCATTAACAGAACGACATTATATAATAAAATAAAAGAATACGGTCTTTGTCCATTATAAATAAATGGCGAAAATTAAATGATTATAGTATTGCTCCATAAAATCTTCTCTTTTAAATAATTTTTTACACCCTTTCTTTACCCTCCTAACTAAGAGAGTTTTGTTGCTGTGGTACTGCATTGTTTATCATAGTGAAATAAACTTGATTGATTACAACGAACACAATATTAAAATATCAGGGCAATAAATTGATATTTCAAAACGATGATTGTATATGAGAAAAATTCATCTGTAGTAAAAAAGATTATAGGTGACTATTTTCCATGTTAATAAGCTGAAATTTGATCTTTGTTTTTCAAATTTGATAAACATGAAAAAAAAGATTTTAGTAGTGGACGACGAAGAGACACTGCGGTGGGCATTACACGAAGCCCTGACAGACGAAGGCTATGATGTTGAGAATATTGACGATGGAGTAAAAGCCTTAGAGTATGTTAAAAAAACCGATTATGATTTGGTGATTAGTGATTTAAGAATGCCTACAATGGGCGGAATACAATTAATTTCAGAAACAAAAAAGATACGCCCAAATATTAAATCTGTTATTATTACTGCTTATGGTTCAATAGAGTCAGTAATAGAAGCTATGCATATTGGTGTGTCAGATTTTGTGACGAAACCATTTAAAATAGAGCATATAAAGACTGTAATTCATAAAATATTAAATAATTCTTTAACGACACATAATGATATTGGTGATGTCAAAAGAAACGAGGATGTTAAATTTGAGTACGACGATGAATGGAAACAAACAAAAACATGTTATCTTGCAAGAAACTCGAGAATATCTGCAAATCATGTCTTCCATGATTATATCACGATAGGAAGACTAAGTGCATTTCTGTTTGGAAGCATTTCAAATAAAGTTAGTTTAGAAAAATTAGATAGTATAATTAAAACAATTTTTCGTTATAGCTATATGACTGAAATGGATAAATCTCCTGCTTCTTTGTTAAGAAATATAAATCAATATCTTTGCAAAAATATTTTACAACGTTTTCCAGTTACTTTATTTTGTGCGGTATTAGATAGACAGAGTCAACTACTTATCTTTTCTGGGTATGGAGAGGAACTAACAAGTCTTGTGTGTATGCCAAACAAAGAAGCCGTGGTATTAGAATCGCACCCTTTTTCGTTAAACATGTTTCCTGGAACAACGATTTTGGAAGGAACCGTTTCCTTTGTATCTGGCAGCAAATTGATCGTTATACTGAACAGTTTGTTAGCAGCAGCTACGAAAAAAGGAACAATTGCAAGTTATATTGAGAAATTAAAAGATGTGATTACTAATGGAAATTTTAACGACTGCGAATATATGGCAAAAGGTATTAAACTTCAAATCGGAAAATTTGAAGAGCTAAATGATAATAAAAAAGATATTTCAGTAGTGGTTTCAGATGTTGGATATGAAACAAATACGATCTGCTGGGAGAAAGCAATTGCTCTCAAAGTGCCTGTAGACAATTATGAAAAAATATTAGAACAACTGGAAACAGAATTATTATCTGTCGTAGTGGATAATGTTAAGAGACATCAAATTATTACTTCCGTTAATGAGGCTGTTTTAAATGCATTAGCCTTTGCATATAATAAAAATAAATACGGTGAAGTTTCCATAAGGATTTTTAAATTAAGTGATGAAATTATTACTGAGGTCTGTGACCATGGGTGTGGATTTGATATAAAGGATTACAGGGAGGTTGAAAATACGATTCATGCAGATTTTACAGAAAAAAAAGGCAGAGGCATTTCGCTTATGAAACGATTAATGGATAGGGTCTTAATACAGTCCTCAAAAAAAACTGGAACAACGGTTCATATGGCAAAGCGAGTAACGTGTAATGAGAATTGAAAAGAAAGAAAACGAAAAAACTGTTATGTTATTACCTGAAGGCAATTTAGTATATGAAGGAATAACGGAACTCGAATCTTTTTTAAGAAGGTTGAGAGACGAAGATCGGTATATAATCATAGATTTTACTTATATAAAATATCTCTCGGCAAAGGCAATAAGTATCATAGTTAATAACGCAAAAATATTTCAAGCTAAAAGAAGGGACTTGATGCTTGTTCATGTGAATGAAAATATAATGAAATTGTTTGATGTTATTGGCGTTAGTAAAATTATTTCAATATTTGAAAACGAAGAGACAGTTTTATCAAGCGTTGGTCCTCAGGTAGGTAGACTAGAAAAAAATCTTTTGTGGTCAAAGGATTGTATTATCTAAAGGTCATAACTGATTTACGATAAACACAAAGATGTCAGATTTTATTGAACAAAACGAATCACAAATCCATCAACAATCTCAAGAGATATTGGTTGATACAAGCAAGAAATGGGAAAACGGGAAAGATACAAATTTGCGTTTCAAAGTTTCTCGAATTGCTTTAATACTAAGACGATATAGACCTTCAATTGCTATTAATATATTTATAGTAGGAATAGTTTGCCTTTTGTTTTTTTTGCAAAAGCATTGGATGAATTATGGAAATAAAGATATCGGGCATTTAGTAGAAAAAAAGGTGATAGAGATTGCCAAGAAGAATATGTCTTTGAATAATGCCTTGATCAATATTCCTGACGAAAATGATAGATTTGAGCGTTCAATACTCAATAAAAAGGATGTAGATACGTTAACTTCTATGGATAGGCGTAACGAGGCGAGTGTTGATAATTCGAAATATATAATAGAAGCAAATAGGCTTTATGAACAGGGATACTATGAAAATGCAGCGATTTATTATGAGGAAGGTTTGAACAATTCAATGTCCTTTTTAAATCAGGATTTTATTATGTATCGTTTGGGAGATTGCTATTTCTTATCCAAACGATATAAAGACGCATTAAGAGTATTTAATACTTTAATAAGCGATTATATAAATAGTCCATATCAATTTAAAAGCCGGTTGAAAATGGGAGAATGTTACGCAACGATTGGCGAGTTTAAGCAGGCACTGAAATCTCTATACACAATTTTAGCGCAAGAGGGAAGATGTTCTTCTGAAGACGATAAGTTGATTGTCGCAGATTCATATTTTAAAATTGCGGATTATTACATGGAAGAGGCGAAACGACTTCTTAAAATGAGTACGATAGGAACTTCTAGCACAAATCAGTAATTGTTTTTATAAAAATATGATATTTAATCAAAATGCGCATTTCGATCATATATATAAGGAAGATGAAGAGAAAGTTTTTGTTTGAAGCAGTTTTATTCTTATATGTTTTTTTGATTACACAGATTTTTTCTCACGTAAAAGGAGAGCCAATTGAGAACAATTTGAATAATGCACAAGAGAAGCTAACTATCGAAAAACGTAATTTGGATAAACTTAGGACGCAATTACAAATACTCGAGACAGATAATGAGATTAAAAAACCTAGGCATAGAACAGACTCTCAAACTCATGAACGAAATAATAGCAAACAGGATAATAACCCATCCATTGTGATTAATCCAAACGACAATATTGTGATAACAAAAGAGATAGGTGAGTATGACGTCCCAGTATACTCAATAGAGGCAGCTCAAGTAAAAATAGCTGATATATTACAAGCATTGTCTGCAAGTTTTGGCAAAAGCATTCTTATTGATGACGAAATAGAACCTACCTATTTAGCGTCTTATGTAAACATCTCAATTAAAAGAAGTCCTTTACAAGATATAATAGAAATTGTATTGGGATTACAAGGCTTGGAATTTATTCAAGATGATGATGTTATATATGTTACATCTATGCCAAAAGCCAAGCTAGATACACCAATTGAGTATTATAGAGATAAGAGTATTCAATTATATCAAAAAGCTCAGCTAAAATACCCCAGCGATGGCAGGATCGTAAAGGCATATTTTGAGTTAGGAAATTATTATTATGGACTAGGGTTTTATTTTCTTGCCTTGAAGGAATATCAGATTGTTGTCGAAAAATATAGAAGTAGCCAAGAAGCAAAAGAGTCGCTATTCAAAATAGGCTGCTGTTATGAAAAACTAAAAGCTTTTGAAAGTGCTAGACGAGCTTATTTTCAGTTTTCGTGTTCGTATCCGAAAGATCCATTAGTTAGCGATGCGTTTCTCTCAATCGGAGATTCATTAGCAGAGCAAGGTTTTTATAATAAAGCAATTGATATCTACAATAAGATTGTTCGTGAATATAACGAAAATAAATATAACGCAGCTATTGATGCTCAATTCAGAATGGCAAAAACATATATGCAAATGGGTGATTATAGGGCTGCAATACCGCTGTTTTTGAAGGTAAGATGGAAACATTTTTCAGAGCGAACAAGATTGGAGACTGAATATTATATTGGCAATTGTCTGTATTTATTAAACGAATATCAGGATGCTGGTAATGTATTTGTAAATTATTTAGTGAGTGGTCAGGACTTGGAATTCAATGAAAATGCGGGTTTTTTTCTCGGTGAATGTTTATACAAACAGAATAATTATTTAGGTGCGTTTCAAGTATTTAAAAAGACTATAGAGAGCTATCCTGCGAGCAATAAGATACCTTATGGAATGTACTACATGGGAAGATGCCTAAGGGCAATGAATATGGTCAAGTCTGCAATAAAAGTGCTTCATGATGGAATACAATCGTATCCTACGGATGTATATGCTGCTAAAATGGCATTGGAGATTGCGAGATGTTATTTTGATAAGGAAGACTATTGGCTTGCATATAATGCATTTAGTAACTTTGTACAAGAGTATCCCAATGATGAGTTCATAGCCGAAGGCATGGTTGGAATTGGTGATTCACTTTTTAATGATAAAAAATATGAAAAGGCAGTTTCTAATTATTTTGGAGTATTAAAAACGGTTAAAAAAGGTCGGATAAGCCGCTATGTATTAAATCGTATCGGAGAGTGCTATAAACACTTGGGAAAGTTAGAAGAGGAAATAAGAGTATATAAACAATGCTTCGATAATGGAGAAAATGTTGATCAGATAAACGTGCAGGAAGAAGATTCCCAGCGTTTTACTGCTAAAAATCTATAATATTATTTAACATAGTTATTGTTGTAAAGAGAGCTTATGTACAACCCAATGAATTGGTCTGGAATTGAATCTGTTTTCTTCGCGTCTAACCGGTTTATCATCGCTAGCATTTGCTCTTGCGATTTCCCAGGATGAGCAGTGTCTCGCAGGCCATTAACATCGGAAACAATAAATCGTTTCATCTAATGCTGAACCTCCGCAAGACACCGTCAAAAAGCGCAGCCACATCTATACCTATTTTTCATAACAGATCAAAAGAATACGATGAAGCCGATGTTGCGAACAATTTTTTAGCACTTACTAAATGATTTTACAAAATAATACTGTAATGAATAACCATTCACTTTCAGGTGCAGATAACAATAACAGTGTAAAAAAAACAGCCGCTCTAAAATTTATTGTATTGCTTGGTGTCGTGAGTCTTTTTGCGGATGTAACATACGAAGGCGCCCGGAGCATTAATGGCCCATATTTAGCCTTACTTGGGGCAAGTGCAACGACGGTTGGATTTGTTGCCGGACTTGGGGAACTAATCGGATATAGTTTACGACTTGTCGCAGGTTACATCAGTGATAAAATGGGAAGATACTGGCCAATCACGCTGTTTGGTTATTCGTTGAATCTGCTGGCCGTGCCTGCCCTGGCTTTGGCGGGACGTTGGGAAATTGCTGTTTTGCTCATGATTGCAGAGCGCATGGGGAAGGCGATTCGAACCCCGGCACGTGACGCAATGCTTTCTCACGCAACCAAGGAGATCGGCAGGGGAAAAGGCTTTGGACTGCACGAGGCATTGGATCAGATAGGAGCGGTGCTTGGCCCTCTCGCCGTTGCCGGAGTCATTTACTTTAAGGAAGGTTATAGAACTGGTTATGTGATTTTGCTTGCACCTGCTCTTATGGCAATAAGTGTGCTCATAACGGCCAGATGGTTATACCCCCAACCCCGTGATTTAGAAGTAGCTCAAACTGAATTGGAGACAAAGGGATTCCCCGGAAAATTCTGGCTTTATCTGATTGCCGTTGCATTGATTGCTGCCGGTTACGCGGACTTTCCGCTTATTGCATATCACCTGAAAAAGGTATCGGTTGTTTCAGATGCCTGGATTCCTGTCTTTTATGCTATTGCAATGGGTGTCGATGCTATTGCAGCACTTTTTTTTGGATACCTGTTTGACCGCATAGGCATTTCCATATTAGTCATTGCTTCCCTCTGTTCTATGCTCTTTGCACCGTTGGTTTTTTGGGGAAACTTCTCTGTTGCCCTGGTCGGAATGGGGCTCTGGGGTATGGGTATGGGGGCGCAGGAATCCATTATGCGGGCCGCTATTGCAGAAATGGTCCCCATAACCAGACGTGGTGCGGGATATGGAATTTTCAACGCAGGCTATGGCGTATGCTGGTTTCTCGGCAGTGCGCTCATGGGCTTTTTCTACGACTTTTCATTAATGGCTCTTGTCACATTTTCGATCGTAGTGCAGTTTACGTCAGTTCCATTGCTTCTGTTGGTTAAAAGAAGTTCTTCAAAAGACAAAAAAGAAGCGGTTGTATAGCAGTCTATTTCGTAACAATACCGTCAATATTTAAAAAATTTCAAGAGGAAAGAGGCCATCTATGACGACAGTTTTTAAGGGCAATTTCTCAGCCACTGCCATTGGAAGTCTTCCCCATATCGACGTTGAGGCGGCCTGTGAACTCATGTTCAAATCACTCCCGGAGATTCCCTGCTGGCCTCAGTTACCAAAGCTAAACGTCAATGAAGACATGTGCATCCAATATACGGAAGGGTTGCCCTGTATTACAATCGCTGCGGATGGGAAGACGGTCAGTATTGACGTTTCTCAAGATACGTCTGATGCACTGGCAGGTTTCTATGATGCTTATTTGAAAAATGACCCTGATCTGTTCCGGATAAGTCCTGAATGTTCAGCAGGATTTTATGTAATGTTGGATCGACTCAACAAATCTTCTCAAAAACCATTACGGGCACTAAAAGGGCAGGTGGTTGGCCCTATTACCCTTGCGGGATCTCTAAAGCTTTCCTCAGGTATTACAGCCCTGTATAGCGAAGAATTCTTTGATGTAATTATCAAACTGATGTCGATGAAGGCATACTGGCAGTTTACAAAGCTATCCCGGTATGGTCTGCCGGTTATTATCTTTGCCGATGAACCATACCTTACCAGCTTCGGTTCAGCATTTATGAACATCAGCCGGGAAAGGGCAATCAGCGCCCTGAACGAGATCTACGAATCTGTTCAAGCCCATGGCGGACTCACGGGCACCCATTGTTGCGGCAATACGGACTGGGCTATGCTCATGGATTCAAAGGTGGACATTATCAGTTTTGATGCTTATGAGTTTATGGACAAATTCCTCATGTACTGGCGTGAAATACAGGCATTTCTTAAGAGAGGAGGCTATTTAGCCTGGGGTATTATCCCAACTTCTCCAAAGGTAATGAACGTTTCACTCAATGACCTTGTAAAAAAACTGGAAGAAGGTATCCAATTTCTCGTTGATAAAGGATTTTCGAGGGCATTCATTAAAGAAAGATCTATCATCACCCCTAGTTGTGGGACAGGGACATTGACTATAGAAGAGGCAGAAAGGGTAATGGCATTAACATATGAGTTGCCCATGGCAATGAAGAAATTTTAAATAAGGGGATTTTACACAAATCTATGCATAATATAAATGTCTACGAACCCAAGCTTTTGATGGTTAAATGCCTTTGGCACGGTGCCAACGATCTTAAATCCAAGTTTTAACCATAACTGTATCGCAACAATATTCGTACTCACGACAAAATTAAATTGTATCGCAGAAAAGCCTTGTTTTTTTGCCTGTTTTATAGATTGACTCCCCATGGCCTTACCAATACCCTGCCAGCGAGCTTCAGGATGTACCATATAAGCCGCATTTGCAACATGGGCGCCCAAACCTGGCTGATTCTTCCTCAAAATATATGTCCCCAGAATTTTATTCTGAAATTCTGCAACATAGGTATGAACAGAAGACGACATCCATAAAGTTCTGCAATCTTCTTTGCGTGCTTCCGGATCAAAGGCAAAGGTATCTCCCCTCTTCACTATCTGATGAAAAATATCCCATATATCTTCAAAATCTGTCTCTTTTGCCTTTCGTATTTTAATCATGTCTCTCTTGAAGAGGTTTAATTGGTAACGTAAAGGTGAAGGTGCTTCCTTTCCCATACTCACTTTCCACCCATATTTTCCCTCCCTGTAATTCCACCAGATGTTTTGTAAGAATTAAGCCAAGGCCTGTCCCTTCGTAGCGGCGTGAATATGAGCCGTCTAATTGAAGAAATGGTTTAAATAATTTATCGATGTCTTCAGATTTGATACCAATTCCTGTGTCGATTACCTCAATTTGAATGTATTGTTCTGCCAATTTTGCATAAATAGTAACCTTGCCATTTTCTGGAGTAAACTTAATGGCATTGGATAAGAGATTAAACATGATTTGTTTAAATTTTACTTTATCAGCAATTATGAGGGGTATGTCAGGATGAAACTGTGTTTGCATGCGGATGCCTTTCTTGTTGGCAAATTCGAAAACGGCATTCAATACCTCGCCAATAACCTCTTCAAAAGAAAACTCTTCATATGTGAGCTCAAATTTTCCGGCCTCAATTTTTGAGAAGTCAAGGATGTTATTAATCATGCTGAGCAGGTGTTGCCCGCTACTATGGATATCATCCAAACATTCCTTTTGTTCTTTATTGAGAGGGCCGATAACGTCATCCTTCAAGACTTCAGCAAAACCAATAATTGCATTCAATGGAGTGCGCAGTTCGTGTGACATGGTTGCTAGAAATTCTGATTTCAGTCTGTTCGCTTGTTCTAGTGCAATATTTGCCTGACGAAGCTGTTTTGTTTTTTCTTCCACTTTATTTTCGAGATTCAAATACAAACTTTCCAAATGCTTCGATTGTTCAATCGCAGTTTTTTTGTATACGTCCAATAAATTTGTTTGAGTAGCTATCAGGGACCTGAGCTTGTCCTCCTCTTTAATCTCGATTTTATCACTAACAAAGATATTTTCTGTTACAAAAGGCAACACCGCCATCCTTACACTTAAGGCAATGTTTTTGAACATATTTGCTGTCTCGCGAGGAATTTCCGTCTTAGAAAACATAATTAGCGAGAACAAATTTCCCGTGGGCAATATGCTCCCTAGTCCTAAAACAGATTTGATTTCGTAAGGGACTACGAATTTATCCTGAACTGGAATATAAGGGCTTCCAAGGGCATTGGGTACGTAGAACACGTTGAACACTTTTCTTCCCAATCCTATAATAAAGTCTGGAGTAGGATCAAGAACATTGCTAATGTCTATTCCTAATTGGTTAATCATTTGGTAAATCATGGGGATTTGTTCCACGGCATGTTCACTCACCAAAGGAATAACCCTGTGTTCTTTGGAAAATTTTACCGAGTTCCACTCAGGTCGTATTCCTACCGTGGCTAACAGAATCAAACATTTCATTCGTTGCCGTACAGGCTGCCCACCTATTATTTCGTTTGCCAATTGGCGTAATTCCAGGTCAAGCCTTGGATGAGGATACGTCATAAAAAAACGAATCAGGACACAAGATTTTTCCCCGGTTTGTTTCTCGGTAAGATTGTCATAAAAATAGTGGACCATCAGATTAGCCAATTCTTCCAGGTTTTTTGCCTTAAGTCCAAATGCCTGTAAAGCATCACCGCAGCGAGTCATGTCTTCTAAGGTAAAATTTGTTAAATCATACATTGTTTGTAAATTTATCGTATAGGAATTTTCATTTTATTTAAACGGGTTAAAGGATGGCACTGACAAACTTTGTTTGTCAGTGTGATATATTCCAAATCCATGTATATATTCGAACAACATGGACAAACAAGTTTGTCCATGCCACTATGTAGCCAAAGACATAACTTGTCCCTATTCAGGGAAGGGAATGGAAGCCATCCTTTTCAAGTTGTAAACAGAAAAAAGTATCTAGTACCTGGTTGCGTAAATTGGCGTTATTATGTATAGCGCTCTTCAGACATTCTGTTTTTATTCTTAGGAGATGCTGAATCAAGTTCAGCATGACATTTTGACATCATTTGTCATTCCAAGCTCGTTTCGGAATCTTCTTTAGAACTTAATGCCGAACGCTAATTTAAGCGATTTAATACAAGAATCATGTTCCGTCCGTGCCTTTCATGCACTTCTCATAATACTTATCCAAAACTAGGTGAGCACTTCGGGATTTACACAGTTCGGAGGTTTCTGCCTGTTTAAGACAGCAAAGATATTCTCTGCTGCCATAAGAGACATTTTTGTCCTTGTTTCTATTGTAGCACTGCCAAGATGTGGGGCAAGAACGACATTGTCCAGTTCTGCAAGCCCTGGCTTTAATTTAGGTTCTTCCTCATAGACGTCTAAACCGGCTCCTGCAATCCGCTTATTTCTTAAGGCGCTTATCAAAGCCACTTCATTGATTACAGCACCCCGTCCAGTATTTATAAGATACGCTGTCCTTTTCATCAGAGAGAGTTCTTTCGCACCAATCAAGTGCCTGGTCTTTTCAGAAAGGGGGGCATGGATAGAAATAAAATCTGACTCTTTGAGTAATGTTTCTAAATCTACTCTTTTCGCATGGAGATTTTCTTCCAATATGGCATTTCTGCTGCTCCGCGTTGTATACAAAACCCTCATCTCCCATCCCCGCGACCGCATAGCCATCGCTGTTCCAATCCTGCCTGCTCCGATAATCCCCAGGGTTTTTCCAACGAGGTCTCCGCCCAGCAGCATCATAGGAGCCCATCCCGTGAATTTACCGGCACGGGTAAGTTTATCGCCTTCAACAATCCGCCGGGTTACGGAAAAAAGCAGCGCCCAAGCCATATCTGCTGTACTGTCCGTCAATACACCGGGCGTATTTGCTACCACGATGCCCCTTGCAGTGGCGGCCTTGACATCAATGTTGTCATATCCCACGGCGTAATTAGCAATAATTTTTAAATTTTTTGCATTATTTATTAATCGTGCATCTATCCTGTCGGAAAGCATGGTAACGATTGCATCTCTGCCCTCTACGTGTTGCAGAATCTCATCATAAGTCAACGACCTGTCATAAGGGTTCATCTCCACCGTTAGACAAGAATTTTTAAGTAGAGTAATGCCTTCTTCAGGAATTTGTCTGGTAATAAATACATTGAATGACATCCACGGCTCCCTTTACACGAAAAATAGATCTTACAACCTTTGTTAATATATCAGTCACAATAATCTTTATATAAAAGCATATAATCCACAATTATTTTTATCGCCTCCGGGCGTAAATCCAAATTAAGTGCTCTATTTTCCAGGACTTTTTCTGTAAGTTTCCACACCGCGCACCAATCTTCAGTAAGAATTATTTGCGCCTTGGTAAGTGCTAAAATAATTGAAACGGTAAAACTGTCTTTCATTGCCTTCTGAGCCACTTCAAGTAACGGTAAGGCGTGCGCTGGATCAAAATAATTGTCCATAACCATGAGATAGCCCAGACAAAATATTTCATCTGCACTGAGGAAATCCGTGTCTAATTCCAGAATTGACACATGATACAATAATCCCAGGTAGTACATATACAATTCTGCATTATTTTTACCTTCAAATCTCCACGAAAGTGCATTAATTGCAGCGGCTTTAACGTCTATGGGATTTTCAGGGGATGATAAATATTCGGCAATTTCCAAACCCATCACACCTTCCAGATGCGCCCTTTGGACTATCTGTATGTCCAGATAAGCCTTATAAAAATTGGTAGTGGTAATCGGCGAATCAGCACGGCTTATACCGGGAAATACAAACAGTAATATTACGATAAGGACTGCTATCAGTGCATTTTTCATATCAAAATCTTCCTCACGATCCAGAGACAATGTATAAATATTCTGATGCTATCTGCAGATTGCATCAGATATTTTCCATAAAAACAAAAGGATTACTTTGCATAAAGAGTTAAAACCATGCAAAACGTTTCAGTTCAATCCTAGAAGTCAGACCAGCGAAGCACAACGCCCTTACCTCCCTTTCTAAGGGGGATTTTGCAACGGCTGTGCTGAGCTAAGAAAGCGCCATTTTATTGTCATCATTGTAAATATATCATGAAATTATTACAATACATTTATGACAAAGTTTGAAATCTTATTCGGTACAAAAACTTCATCAATCCAAAAAACCTGCGTAATAATTCCTTTCCTTCCGCCCGGTTTTCTCAAAATACTGGGAGTAGGAGCATTAAAAAAAGGGAAACTCTTTGCAACGGCAAATACCGGCGCGTTTACCGTTATTAAGGCAGGGATTGGCGCCTTGTTTGTCGGTGACACCGTCTTGTATCTTCAAGAGACGGATTGCCAGGAGATGATCTATTTTGGCGCATGCGGACTGGTTCAGGAGACAGAACGGCTGGCAATCGGAAGTCTCGTTAGTCCCCGTGAATGCATGGCCTTCGAAGGCTTCACGGACGTCCTCTTAAGGCATACGGATAAGATCTCCACCCACGATCCTGATCAGGTGTTATTTCAATCGTTTTTAAAGGCCACATCGGGTTATCAAATTCATCCCGTTACGGGAATGAGCATAGGTTCCCTGAAGTGTGAGGAATCCTATCAAGAATTCTTCAATAAGAAAGGTGTCGATGTGGTCGATATGGAATGCTCAGCCTTTTTTAGTGCAGCCCATTCTATCAAAAGAAAGGCGGTGGCCCTTTTGTATGCAACCGATATCATTGGCAAGGTCTCCTTTTTTGAACCATTGAAACCAAAGGATAAATTACACATTGACCATGCAATCCAGACCGCCTGCAATGCAATACAGTTGTTTTACGGGTGATGATTAAAGTATTTTGTCTCTATATAACCGACCACATCCTTCAGGATGTCATGCAGAAATCTGCCAAACAGATTCAGAAATACTGTCCTTATGATATCTATCGATTCTATCCCGGCCTTCCAGCAACTGTCGGTCATTAGAACTCGTCCAGAGGACTCTGTACCCCCTTTCCCCCCTTATTAAGAACATGAGTATAAATCGTTTATCTAATGAACAAATGCATCTTCGGTTCTCATGCTGTAGTGCCTTACCCGAATTGCATCACGCGCCGGATCTAATAATTTAGGTTTGGACATAATAGTGCCTTTCGCCTTGAAAAATAAAATATCCTGATATATCTTGGCAATTTAAGGTATTTTGTCGACAAACTATTCGCGAACTTTAATTATATGCCCAAATAGCCGTATAATAAGTCACCCGTGAGCGTATTCTATGTGCTAATTCATGTTAGGTGCTACCGCCATGCTCGACGCCTTCAAAGAGGACTTCTGGCTGCTCTCTCGTGAGAACAGAGGTTACTACGCATGGGCGGAGAAAAACCGTTACCGCCTCCACAGGTTTTTCCACCGTCACCTCCACCGTTTCTGTTCTTGCTGCGACGGTGACCAGGACGCGCGAGTGCTCATTGAAGAATCAAGAGCATGCCATCTTTTTTCCTTTTACATTCATAGTCCCTGCGTTATTGCCCCTTCAAAATAGCCCTCGAAGGTATTCAGGAGTTCTTTCTGATGCATGTCTTTGTGCTTGTTGGTAAGAAGGAAGCATCCCTGCTTTTTTATGGCTCTTAACAGCATTCTATTATCGTACAAAAGCCGGGCAACCGCTTGGATTTCCAAGTGTAATTCCAGGAGATTTCCACCCGGCTTACGGATAATACAGCGCTCGTCCCAGCTCAGCCAGTCCCATGTGCATGCCAGAGATAATTTCTTTAAAATAAACTTATTGAAGACCGCCTGAAACCAGAGACGATGATACCTGCCGTCAAATACGATATATGCAGGCTCGCCCCAGTGACCTTCGCAGGATGACCATGTGGATATCCCTATCGAAGAAACGGCTTTTACCAGGCGGGCGATAAAAGGTTCCAAGTCATATACCTGTACCGCTGGGATTTGGTTGCATGCTTTAAATTCATCAAATTTTCCATACCGATGCCTTTCCCAATTTAACCGAAAAAGATCAATGGGAATTTCATGGGTAAATAGCTCGGTCAAATAACCTGAGTTGTTTATATCAAACGACGGTATATCGATTGAGTCAAAATATCGGTGCCGGTTCTGAGGACTGTTCTTGTTATCGTGCTCATCGATAGCGTCCTGATGCGGCTTACTGTAGTTTCTTTTGTAATCGATGTGCTGAAGCGCTTCCAGGAATTCTCCGTCCTCTCTGTGTGACTCGTTATTCAATCGTATCCTCCCGGAATCCCTGTCTAATTCAAGTAAAAAGCCTCTCGCAGAAAAGATTTCATAAAAACGATCATGGGCTGACTCTATGCCACGGGTAATTTTTTCAATAAATTCTTTTATGAGAAACGTGTCCATTAAATATCAGAATTAGAATCCTGTGTGATAAAAATCATCTTTACGGAAAGAGCAATACTATAGCATCTGCCAGAAAAATACAACATTTAATATTGCCGGAGTGCCTTTTTCCCTGATATACTTTTTACGATTTCAGAACAATTTAGTTTTTTGAAAATACCCATAAAAATTGGGTATTTAACGCAGCATGGGCGGATTTCAAGCCTGCCCCCCAACAAGATAACAGTATTCCTACAGAGGGTTTAAAAAGAACTAAAGTGTTACACGGTTTCTATTTTCCAGGTAATTGATTATGGCTAGCAAAAAAATCCTCCTTACGGTCATGCCACCAACGTGGCCTAATACACCTCCCATTGGGCTAGGATACCTCCAGTCGTTCCTTGAACAAAAAGGAATTGACGCAGACCTGACAGACTTTAACCATAGGTGTTTTACCTTATCTGACGATCAATTACAAAAAGATTGGCGGGTGAGTTGTAATACTTTTTTAGAAGAGAATGTCCTTTCCCTTATGAGACAAAACTATTATGAAAAATTTCATGACGCGATTGAAAAGATGTTGAGCTACGATGTTGTAGGATTCTCTTGCTTCAAAAGTAACTTTTATACCACCCTAAGCATGGCGGTACTTCTGAAATCAAAGAAAAAAACCCTTAAGATTGTATTTGGGGGGCCAGAAGTCAGCCGCCAATTCTTTAAAACGGATGGCGGATTTAATAATGTAATCCTTCAGACAGCAGATTTCCTGATAGTGGGCGAAGGAGAGATTCCTCTGTATCAATATCTTACGGGCAGAACTGCCCATAGAAAGATAGCAATATTTGAGCAACTTCAGGATTTAACAGACCTTTCATTTCCCCGTTATACCGGGATCGATCTGAATGCCTATCCCAGGAAGCATACGATACCGCTTCAGTTTTCAAGAGGATGTATCCGAAGATGCAATTTTTGTTCGGAAAGGCTTCTCTACAAAAATTTCAGGACGAGAAGTGTCAGCAGCATTATCGAAGAAATTCGTTATCACAAAACAAACAACGGGACACAATGCTTTGTGTTTTACGATTCCTTAATAAATGCAGATCTGAAGAAACTAGATGCATTATGTGGCAGCATCATCGACCATTTTGGGGCAGTTCGCTGGGAGGCGCAGATTGCAATCAGGAAGGATATGGACAAAGGTCTTATGAAAAAAATGAAACAGAGCGGCTGTTACAGCCTGTTTGTAGGGTTGGAGTCTGCATCAAATACGATCCTTACAAAAATGAATAAAGGTTTTACTACAGATGATGCTCTCAAGTTCTTTAATGCCCTTCATCAGGCAAATCTCTTCTTTGGTGTTAGTATCATGGTTGGCTATCCTGCCGAAACAGACGAGGATTTTCAGAATACCCTTGATTTTATTGTCCTGCATAAGGATATTATACCACAAGTAGCTCAAATTAATCCCTTCACGTATTATGATGGTACATCCGCTGATGAAACGGCAGATTATAGGGTAAATCCTATTGCCTTAAAAAGGATGGAAATTCTTGTTCGTGAAATTAAAAAGCATAAAATTAAGCATACCAATGCATTTATTGGAAATTTAATAGAGAAATAATTTATCACGAAACCGTTACGAACCCAGGAGCAGGAAAATGGAGGGTGATGGAGCAATGGGTTTCATCTTGCTACATGGAACGAAAAAAACCCAGTGCTCCCAGAATCCTTCACGGGTGGAGAGGGAGACAGGGGATAAGTTACTGATTATTTAAGCGGATTTCCGTGTGGTATAGACAAACCTGTATGTCTATGTTATTTGAATATACAGACAGATTTGGAATAGATCTCACAGACAAACAAAGTTTGTTTGTGCCACCCGGTAATTGAGGATACAACTTATATTTCGTATCTGAATGAAAACTACCAAACATGTCATTTTGAACAGAGCGAGAAATCTTTTGAGTATAGAAATTGTAGGGATTGAAGATTTCCCTCTTCGGTAGAAATGAAGAAAATATCTGTTTTCGTTTAGCGCCACTTAGGAATTTCAATCTTTGTCATGGGAGCGAAACACTTACTGCCCGGCATACAAAATTGCACCCGAGTCAAACATTTGCAAATATTTTCCCCCAATGCGCAGTCATTCACCATGGCTGAGGCCTTTGATGGAATCTGAAGTATTTTCCATATGATAGAAATTAATGAGGTTTCGGTAAATCGTGTCCTAAACCTTACTGCTATAGATTTAGGGGACTATGTAATAAATCCCTATAGGGGTTGTGAATTTGCCTGCCTTTATTGTTATGTGAGATCGAACAAGGTTGCCAGCAAGAGAAAGAAGCCCTGGGGAACCTACGTGGATATACGAAAGAATGCCCCGGATTTCCTGGAAAAAGAAATTCGTGAAAAAAAACCTAAGACGGTACTTCTGGGATCTACGACAGAGTGTTTTCAGCCCGTAGAAAAGAAATTCCGGCTGACTAAAAGGATTCTGGAAATTTTAAATAACCATGAAGTCCCGTATATCATACTAACCCGTTCCCCCTATATCGTGGAGTATATCCCTTTGCTTAACCAGGGATTTTGCAAAAGGATATATTTTACGGTAAACAATTACAGCGATACTTTTAAGCAAGCGATAGAACCCAAAAGTCCGTCATTTGTTTCCAGAAATATCGCAATTCAAGCGCTTCTGGATGCAGGCATGCCTGTTATACCGTATTATTCACCGGTTATACCGTGGGTGACAGAGATCAAAGACGCATTCTCACTTTTTCCAACAGCGGAAAGGATCGATTTTGAATACCTGAATTTTAATCTTAAAAACACCCTGGATATTATAAAGAGTATTTCTCTCACAGACCGCGTCCGAGGAAAGAATATCTCCAGGATGGTTTATGAAAAAAACTATTATGAGCAAACATGGGACACCATGGATGAAGAGATAGAAAGGCAGGCAAACAGGGCGAATAAGCGCTACAAGCGATACCGACACCCTTTTGACGCATTCTTTAAGAATACGTACTTTGATTGAAACACGTGCTTAATAGTCACAAAGGTTCTTCCTGTTCTCCATTCCCTTCATGGCTAAATTCACCTGGTTATAATATAACCGCATCAGGAATGCGACGGACTTTTTCTTGCATTTTTCAGGTCGTTCAGTACAATGAAATTCTGAATTTTTATCGATTTTTTTATTTTATCTGAAGACATACAGTATCGGAAAGCGATTTATATGACAACTATTCTGGTAATAGCGCCTCATCCGGACGACGCAGAAGGCGGCATGGGAGGCAGTATTCTGAAATTAGTAACCCTTGGGTATGAAGTCCATATGCTCGACCTGACGAATGGCGAGCCCACCCCGCATGGTAGCCCTGAAATCAGACAAAAGGAGTGGGAGCTTTCGGCGGTCATGCTTGGTGTGAAAAGCAGGACGGTGCTTGATCTGCCCAATCGATACCTCATGGACGGCATTGAGACGCGCAAAAAGGTCGCCACCGTCATCCGGAAGATACGGCCGCAAGTGCTTTTTCTTCCTTATTGGATTGATGCACATCCTGACCATGTCCAGGCCACGCAGATCGGCGAAGCAGCCCGGTTCTATGCGAAACTGACAAAATCGGATATCCCCGGAGAGCCTTGTTACCCGGATCACATCTTCTATTACCTTTGCTCTCATTTCCGGCTGCACATCACCCCATCATTCATACTGGATATCAGCAGGGAATTTGAAAAAAAACTCCAGATTGCACAGGCCTATCAATCCCAGTTTGCGTATGATGCCGATCGCTGGAAATATATCAGCCGTTCGCTTATCGCAAAGAATCAGTATTACGGCAATCTGATACGCGCGGAATACGGAGAACCCTTTATGAGCCGTGAACAGGTTGGTTTAAAGGATATCCGTGATATCCTATAACTGCAAAGACGCACCAAGCCTCCTTTTGAACGAGGGATTATAAGGGTGTAGGGGGGGTGATAGAACCCGCCCAATGGTTATGAAATATTTTCCTGTGGGAAAACTTGATTACCGGCTGCTGGAAAGATTCCTGAACTCATACCCTATTGCGGATCCGAGGGTTATTGTGGGTCCCAGGATTGGTGAGGATGCCGCCGTCATCGATTTTGGAGAAAAGTATCTCGTTGTCAAGAGTGATCCCGTTACCTTTACTACCCACCGTATCGGCTGGTATACCGTCAACGTAAACGCCAATGATATTGCTACCAAAGGGGCTACTCCCAAATGGTTTCTGGCGACACTTCTGCTTCCTGAAGGGAAAACAAACAGAAAACTGGTCACCCGGATATTCAACGATATTACGAAATCAACCCAAAAACTTAATATCACCCTGTGTGGTGGACATACGGAGATATCATACAAAATCGACCGGCCCATGGTTATTGGACATATGCTGGGTGAGGTTGAAAAGGACAAGCTTGTAATCAATTCGGAGGCAAAACCAGGCGATGACCTTTTGCTCACAAAAGGAATTGCCATTGAAGGAACGGCCATTATTGCACGGGAAAAGTCCGCACTCATACGGAAGAAATTTGGTGAACGGTTTTTGAAAAGGGCACAGGCATTTATTGATAGGCCCGGATTAAGTGTCGTTGCGGATGCCTTGCTGGCAAATACCGTAGCTGGTATCCATGCCATGCACGACCCAACGGAAGGAGGGTTGTCTACAGGCATTCTGGAGCTTACAAAGGTTTCAGAAACAGGAGCGATTATCCACGCAGAAAAGATCCCCTGCTATGAAGAAACGGAACAAATCTGTAAATTATTCAACATTCACCCGCTTGGTCTCATTGCGTCGGGAGCGCTGCTTATCGCACTCGATCCCACGGACACAAAAGAAGTCATCGCGATCCTTGCAAAACAGGGTATCGCATGCACTCAGATAGGAAAACTTACTAAAAAAGGTGAGGGCTTAAAGCTTGTTACAGGGGGGAAACCGAAAAAAATGCCTCTGTTTCAGACTGACGAGATCACAAAGGTTTTATAGCAAAAGAAGCGAAGAATGTTTGTGGAGTGCCATTTTCAAAAATAAAATTATATGCAGTATCATCTGGCGTTAGGAAGTGATAAGCTTTGATTTGGCGCAAACACAGAAATGATCGTTTGCCAAATTCTTCTATGGCTCTATTGATTCAATATGCGCTGTTGAATTGATATTTCTGCTGTGCCTGCCAGGGATTGCTATTCTTGCCGTTTTTTAACGGTTTGCATGCGAGAAATCGCTGCCTCAAATATTTTTATAAGACAACTTTTCTCTGGCTATTTGCGTTCATCCAGATATTTCATTACCGCCAGTTGTGAAATGGCGAGCTCCTCGATCTTTCTTACTCTCTGCAAGACATGATGCCAGTCTTCAGCCGTACCGCAGAGAACATCTTCTTTGATCTTTCTCTCTAATTTTTTCAGATCCATTTCTAATAAGTCCAGTCTGCTTTTGAGATCTTTCATGATGGTCTCCAATAGTGTGGTTTTTAGCTTATCGCAAGGGTAACGAGACCTCAATTTGAGGTTCCTGGTACCTTTGTGTGAATGTTTCTGTATTTTACGGGATTTCTTTTATATGTTCACCATCCGTTTGATACAGTAAAAATTCATCTTTGGCTTTATCCGCCCATCCCTTTGCGGAATAGGCAATCCCTAATTTTTGATGTATCTCCCTGTCTTTGGGTTTATAGACCAGGGCCTTTTGGAATTCACGGATCGCATCATCAATTAGTCCACTCGAGAAGCAGGAAAATCCGAGGTTGTAATGAATATATGCCCTCTGTTTTGTCTTTTTCTCTGAGATGAGTGCCAGGGACTTCTTGTATTCAGGGATGGCCTCGCTGTGTAATCCCTTACAACGATAAGCATAGCCAAGATTGTAAAATGCCTCCGCTGAATTTGGATTTTGGACAATAGCCGTCTGAAAGGCGCAGATAGCCTCATCCAGCATGCCCATGTCCCGGTAGAGCAAACCCTGGTAATAGTAAAGATCGGGATAATTCTTGTCGGTTTCCAATATCTTATCATAGGCGGCAACAGCCTCAGAATAGTTCCCCTGATTTCCACAGGTAAGAGCGAACTGGAATAAGTCGTCGTTGGTCATGGATCTGAGTTTTTCATTCAACTGTCGGGTGTCCAGTTTTTGAGCGCTTCCCGAGTTATTCGTGGTTTCATCACCGATGTCTCCTGATTTATAAACGATTCCAACGCTTGAGGACGCAGTATCATTTTTACTGCAGCCCGGCATGAAGGCCATAGAGAGGAGCCACAGAAGAATCATAACAGGATATGTCATAGTAAAAACCTTTCTAAAAATGTGAGTAACTATCTTGACGATATCACAGTAAAAGAATTACACAGAATTTGCAAGAAAAATAAAAGGGGGGGCGTCAACTCCGGCGCTGGTTATTTGAATTGTATGAAAATTTTCATTTTATGTAAGCAGGTTCATAGGGTGGCACGGACAACCTTGTTTGTCCGTGAGATCTATTCCAAATCCGTGTGCCTATTCAAACAACATGGACAAGCAAAGCTTGTTCATGCCACCCCATAACCAAAGACATTACGGGATTGAAAATGGAGAATGCATGGTACGCTCTATCATGAATGCAGCACGGAAGAGCAACACCCCCCGGACGGTAATGATTGTAAACGCCGGGTTCCGTCTCCTTAGCTCTTAATTCACAGACTAAACAAGATCTCTTAAGCTAAACCATTCATCCTTCGGATGAAAATGGTAAAAGCTACGCTATTCTAACAATAAAAGGCATCTTCTTCGGTAAAATACGACCAGAAATGCTTAAAACTCGCGTAATGACGGAAGAAGACAATGTTAAAAAAGTGTATCAGATACCGTATGAGAGCGCAAGTGTTCCGTGGTATTAGCGTCTGAGAAAATAGACCGGACAATTCTTGCGGCGGTTAGGCGAATGCAAAGGGGCGAATGTGATGGAAGGCAAGGGATAGAAAGATCTACTGTCCATGAATGTCGGTCAATCCCGCTGAAATATTCCGTGTCTGCAAGTGATAGGTGTTTGAAGGATGAGGCTGCGAAGATCACCTCCGGTGTGGCTCATATTTTAGTAATCCCTTTAAGAGTAGTATGTGTATTTGGTAACAAACGCTGATATTGTGCCTTAATAAGCATGCAAATGGCGAGCGCATTCCTGATTTAAAAAAGAGCCGAAAGTTCTCTATAAAGAGCGTCCGCAACAGTGTCTTTCCGTGGCCGGCCAGTCCATCAATCAGGATACGGATACCGGAATTGGCGATAGGCGGGCAGTATGTATAGATTCCTAAACATAACGCCAAAAAAGTCTTACACCCCTTACGCTTTCATATCTCATGGTATCTTGATTTTGGGGAATGGTTGTAACTATTTTTTTCTTGACATCAAAAATTATTTTTTTTATGATGCCAAATATTTTATAGTGAGGAGGAGTATTGTATGTAACGATAATTCAACAAACAAAAGCATTCCGATAAGGGTAAACCCTGAGTGATCAGGGGGCGCAAAGTAAAGGGTCTTTGCCTGTACAAGGAAGTGCGGGGATAAAGAAATGAAGATCATCTGCGTATACGGAAATACGTAACATATAAGATAGCCTTACTGCCGGAGATATTTAAAAAATCTGTTTGCAGTAGGGCTTTTTTTGTTTCAAAAATATGTGAAATAATACAATAGTACAATAGAAGCATCCCGATAAAGGCAAACCCTGAGTGATCAGGGGGCGCAAAGTGTAGGGTCTTTAATGTTAGATTCCGAAACAAGTTCGGAAAGACAGTAAAGCAGTAACAAGTTCAGAATGACGGTAAAGCAGCGTGTCATGCTGAACTTGTTTCAGCATCTACTAGTCTCAGCATCTAATAATTTGAGATAGCCTTACTGCCGAAGATGTTTGTAATAAAATCTCTTCAGCAGTAAGGCTTTTTTTTTATACCGAATGTTCTTGTAAAGAGAGGTGTCTCTCGTAACGTTGTCCTTTGTAACCAACGATTGTTTTTAGGATTATTTAAACGTCTGACAAAAAAAGGGAAAGGAGAAGATTTATGAGTTGTAAGAAAATGTTTTTGAGTAGTCTGGCTGTTGTTTTTGTGGCATTTGCAATAACCGTATTTACCGCCGGCGTCTCGTATGGAATGAACCACAGCGGTAACATTACCAGCAATGTGACGTGGCACGTCACCGATAGCCCCCATATCGTTACAGGCACCATCGAAGTGGCTAATGGTGCTACATTAACGATATCCCCTGGGTGCCTGGTGAAATTTGACGCCGGTCAAGGCCTTAACATCGGGAGATTAGGCATAGGCGCATTGAATGCCACGGGCACAAGCGGCAAACCCATCACCTTCACCTCAAACGCGGCAACCCCGGCGCCCGGTGACTGGCAAGGCATAGTTTTCTTTGGTGGTACCGTGAATGCATCAACAATTTTGGACTATTGCACGGTGGAATACGGCGGAAATGGCAGTTATCATTCCGACATCTATTGCCAATCTGCCTCGCCCACCATTAAGAATTGCACCATACGAAATTCAAGCCAACACGGCATCTATTGTAATGACGGCTCCGCTCCCACATTGACAAACAATACGATAAACAACAATGGCTCATTCCCCATCAGCCTGTTTTGCAACAATCTGGACACCAATGTAACGGGGAATACGGGGAGCGGAAATACGCCGGACGCCATAGAGGTGCGGGGCGCCAACATAACAGCAAGCCATACCTGGGTCGTGCAAGACTTCTACTTCAAGGTAACAGGGAACATCGAAGTGGCTAATGGTGCTACATTAACGATATCCCCTGGGTGCCTGGTGAAATTTGACGCCGGTCAAGGCCTTAACATCGGGAGATTAGGTGCAGGCTCATTGAATGCCACGGGCACAAGCGGCAATCCCATCACCTTCACCTCAAATGCGGCAACCCCGTCGCCCGGTGACTGGCAAGGCATCGTTTTCTTTGGTGGTACCGTGAATGCATCAACAATTTTGGACTATTGCACGGTGGAATACGGCGGAAATGGCAGTTATCATTCCGACATCTATTGCCAATCTGCCTCGCCCACCATTAAGAATTGCACCATACGAAATTCAAGCCAACACGGCATCTATTGTAATGACGGCTCCGCTCCCACATTGACAAACAATACGATAAACAACAATGGCTCATTCCCCATCAGCCTGTTTTGCAACAATCTGGACACCAATGTAACGGGGAATACGGGGAGCGGAAATACGCCGGACGCCATAGAGGTGCGGGGCGCCAACATAACAGCAAGCCATACCTGGGTCGTGCAAGACTTCTACTTCAAGGTAACAGGGAACATCGAAGTGGCTAATGGTGCTACATTAACGATATCCCCTGGGTGCCTGGTGAAATTTGACGCCGGTCAAGGCCTTAACATCGGGAGATTAGGTGCAGGCTCATTGAATGCCACGGGCACAAGCGGCAATCCCATCACCTTCACCTCAAATGCGGCAACCCCGTCGCCCGGTGACTGGCAAGGCATCGTTTTCTTTGGTGGTACCGTGAATGCATCAACAATTTTGGACTATTGCACGGTGGAATACGGCGGAAATGGCAGTTATCATTCCGACATCTATTGCCAATCTGCCTCGCCCACCATTAAGAATTGCACCATACGAAATTCAAGCCAACACGGCATCTATTGTAATGACGGCTCCGCTCCCACATTGACAAACAATACGATAAACAACAATGGCTCATTCCCCATCAGCCTGTTTTGCAACAATCTGGACACCAATGTAACGGGGAATACGGGGAGCGGAAATACGCCGGACGCCATAGAGGTGCGGGGCGCCAACATAACAGCAAGCCATACCTGGGTCGTGCAAGACTTCTACTTCAAGGTAACAGGGAACATCGAAGTGGCTAATGGTGCTACATTAACGATATCCCCTGGGTGCTTGGTGAAATTTGACGCCGGTCAAGGCCTTAACATCGGGAGATTAGGTGCAGGCTCATTGAATGCCACGGGCACAAGCGGCAATCCCATCACCTTCACCTCAAACGCGGCAACCCCGTCGCCCGGTGACTGGCTAGGCATCGTTTTCTTTGGTAGTACCGTGAATGCATCAACAATTTTGGCCTATTGCACGGTGGAATACGGCGGAAATTATTATAATTCCGACATCTATTGCTACTACGTCTCGCCTACCATTCAGCATTGTATTATAAAAAATTCCAGTGGCTATGGAATTTATACAACGGGAAGTGGCGCGAAGCCGTCGATTACTTGTTCGGATATCGTTAGCAATAATCATGGCGTCTATGCAGCGTCAAACTCTAACCCGATTATTTCCGGCTGTAAGATAGCAGGAAACACTTCGTCCGGTGTCACCAATACCACCTTGGCCATTACCATTGATGCGAAAAATAACTGGTGGGGAAATTCCAATGGACCAGGAGGTGTGGGACCTGGGACAGGGGATAAGGTAAGCAAATATGTAGATTATACATCATGGTTAACTGCATTTGATTCTTGTCTCAGTACGATTGTTTTAAGTCCGTCTTCTGCAATAAACCCACTTGGCACGACGCACACCGTTACTGCGACGGTGAAAGATGATGCCTCTAATCCTATAGACGGAATGGTCTTGTCTTTCAATATCATTTCTGGTCCGCATGCAGGACAAAATGGCACAGCTACAACATATTCAAACGGACAGGCAGAGTTCACCTACACAGGCACTGCCGTAGGCACGGACACAATCAACGCGAGCTTTGTGGATTTTCATGGCCGGACGGTGACATCCAGTGCGGTCACAAAGACGTGGGTATCCACTCCTCCTACGGCGATCAAACTGATTGAGTTCAGGGCAAAGAAGGCAAAAACTGGCGCTGTTATCCTGAAATGGAGGACAGCAACAGAGGTGGATAACGCAGGGTTCAACATCTATCGTTCGGAAGAGGGGGATGGCAACTACCTGCAGGTTAATAACGCCATAATTCCTGCAAAAGGCAGCGCTACGCTTGGCGCACAGTACCGGTATGAGGACACGCCGGATAAAGGCAGGTACTATTATAAGCTGGAGGATGTGGATTACCATGGAGAAAGAACCATGCACGGGCCTGTGAAGCTAAAAGATACGACGAAAAACTAATGCATCATGCAGGTCAATATGCAGCAGATTCCGTCAGGGGCGGGGTTTCCCCGCCCCTGTAAGATCGGGGGATAAGGCGTTCCGTACGATTCCGTAGCAGTTGTCAAAGATCGATTTAGAGTTGTTTGAGGGGAGCCAGAATAAGAGAACTACAGACAGTCAGAGGCCAGCTTCAACGATTAGCCGGGGCTGACCCTGATGGTGATAAGGAATTTGAAATGTAGAAAAAATGTGGGCAGAAAAAGTGTTTTTTAATGGCATGCGCATCAAGATGTCTTTTCGTTTTTGTTCATGGAAAAGAGATGCCTTTGTATGGCGGCCAGGATAATAGCCTGTGATCATAGAGTTACTATGGCGGGCATGTGATTTGGATAGGGGACAGGGATTTGTACCTTAATAAGCGTACAAATGGCGAACGCATTCCTGATTTAAAAAAGAGCCGAAAGTTCTCTTTAAAGAGTGTCCGGAACAATGCCTTTCCGGGACTGGTCAGGCCACCTGTCAGGCTGGTAACGCTGACTCAACGTTACAAATGAGCAAAACAGTAAAAAGAATTACCTGAACCACGGGCACGATATTTTTCCTGGTCTGAAACTTTGCTATGCCTTATTTAAGCATGGCAATCGTGTGCTTCTTGTTAAGCCAACGGTAGGAGCCCACGACTATGAAATTGCGTTTTTCGGGCACAAAAATTTCTGCAATGGTGTCATGTACGGCTCTCATGGTGATGGCATGTACCTTTTGTGCCTGTTTCTCCGGGGTATCGGGTATTTCCGGGGTTATGAGAAGCTCTTCAACGCCAAACCAGTTGGACATGGCGAGGGGACTGTCCATGATGAGTTGTGTCTGGCTGAATACCCGCTCTTCTGTCCTGCTCAGTTCCTGCTCTGTTATCCCTCCTTGAAAAAGTTTATGCACCTCATCCATAACGGCCTTTGTTGTCTTTTCAAAATTTTCCTTCTTTGTTGATGTATAGATGTCAATAGAACCTACATCGGAGAACAAGGTGGGATAGCACGTAATATCATAGACCAGACCCAATTTTTCCCGCACGTTGAGTGATAGCCTGGAACCAATTCCTCCGCCCAGAACATCTGCGATGAGGAGCATAATGATTACCTTCTCATGTCTGTACGGATAAGCCTTGTGACAAAGTTTAAAACTGATAGTCTGAGATGGGGATTTTTTATATAAATATCTTAACCCTGTTTGTGTGGTTTTCAGGGGAGGTTTCTGTCCTGACATTTTTCCCTGTAAATCTCCAAATCGTTCGTTCACGTGGCAGGAGACTTCATCTTTCCTGAATTTTCCACTGATACAGAGCACAATATTGTCAGGGACGAAGAATTTTTTATAATAGGCATATAGATCATCTGCACGTAATGCTGCAATCGTTTTTTCATCTCCAAATAAAGGTGTATCTGTTGATCCGTCCTTCCACATCAGGGAAAATGACATATCGTCAATACACACGTAGTCTCCCTTTACGTCTACAAATTGTTTCATCTCTTCCTGGATGATGCGCCTTTCTGTTTCAATGTCGTCCGAACGGAAATTGCCGCCCAGGATAATATCTCCAAGGATACTTACGCCACTTTTTATATGTTTGTTGTGTATCTGGATGGTCACGGCGGAATATTCAGGAGATGTGTAGGCGTCAATTTCTCCGCCGATATTGTCGATGGCCTGAAACAGTTCGAAGGAATTTTTAAAACCTTTCGTTCCGCGGAAAAGCATGTGTTCCAGAAAGTGAGAAATACCGAGTTTTTTTTCCTCTTCGTACCGGGAACCCACGCCGATGTAAGCGGACATAACCACAGAGTGAATATGAGGCATTTCAATATAAATGACGCGCAATCCGTTTGGTAAGGTTTCCTTGCTATAGGTATACATTAATTAACAGCGCCTTAATAGATGAAATCCCAAATTATATAACGCAGCAAAGCCGCAACCAACCCCACCGAACAAGGTGGAGAAGGGGGGTAAAAAAACTTTCAAAAAAGATTTGCACGGTAAAATGGCAAAACAGATTCGTAACAATTCAGTTTTTTTAAACCCTCTACAGGAATAATAAATATTATTGTCTTGTAAGGGCAGGTTTCAAACCTGCCCCTACTGCTATTCCAGATGTTTAATCTGAAAAACTTTCTTGGAATCGGTACTGGCTATAAGGATTCAAAAAATTTCGAATTGTTTGGAAGTTGTCATCTTATATTTTTGAATCGTGTATTAATTTAAAATTTTTATTTACGGTTTTATCTTGCTACGGGGTAATTATTCTTACTTTTCTGCCTTCAATCTTTAACCTGCCTTCTGAAAAGAGACGTATCGCTTCCGGGTATGCCTCGCACTCCTGTTTAAAGACGCGTTCAGCCAGGGTATCGGGTGTGTCATCGTCAAAGACGGGAACGGTACGCTGGATTATAATAGGTCCGTTATCATAAATATTATCGGCAAAATGTACCGTGCACCCGGAAACCTTAGCGCCATAATTGATAACGGCCTCGTGTACTTTTCTGCCGTAATAGTTGTGGCCGCAAAAGGCTGGGATAAGGCCCGGATGAATATTCATGACTTTTCTCTGATACTTTTCAGGGATTCTAAAAAAATGTAAAAAGCCTGCAAGGGTAATGAGATCGATGGGGTATTTGTCCAACTCAGCCGTAATTGCACGGCTAAAAGTATCCACGTCAGGATAATCCGAATAAGGGATAACTGCGGTATGAATGCCGTGTTTCCTTGCCCGTTCAAGCCCGGCTACGTCCGGTTTACTGCTGATAACGATCTGGATGGTGGCGGGTAATTTTCCCGATTCTATTTGGTCGATAAAATTTTGAAGCGTATTACCGCTGCCGGAAATTAATACGCCTAAATTTATTTTTTTTATCATAAAAAAAGATGCAAAAATATTGACAATGAATTAGTGTTTTGCTAGTATACTCGTCTTCTTGGTTTTGAAAGAAATTATCTCATATTCTTATAAAATATAAAAATCCATATCGTATGTCAAAGTTAATTACGGAGAAATCAAAAAAAGCCTTTGCGGAGGCGCAAACTTTCATACCTGGCGGTGTTAATAGCCCGGTCAGGGCCTTTGGCGCTGTTGGTGGTACGCCCATTTTCATAAAGTCAGGATCCGGCTGCTGTCTGACCGATGTTGATGATAATAGATATGTGGATTATGTAGGCTCATGGGGTCCGCTTATTCTCGGGCATGCGGAGCCCGGGATTGTGAAAAAGATTCACGAGGCGGTTGCCAGGGGAACGAGCTATGGCGCACCAACTGAGGCGGAGATAAAACTGGCGCAACTTATTAAAGAAGCCATGCCTTCTCTGGAAAGGGTAAGGATGGTTAATTCCGGCACGGAAGCCACAATGAGCGCCATCAGGCTGGCCAGGGGATTTACGAAACGGGATGCGGTGATTAAGTTTGAGGGTTGTTATCATGGGCATGTGGACAGTTTGCTGATTCAGGCGGGTTCGGGAGCTATGACGTTAGGGACGCCAACAAGCCCGGGTGTACCTCTGGATTTTATTAAGCATACGATTTCTCTGCCGTATAATGATATCGATGCAGTGCATGAGGTATGTGAAAGACGGGGCAAGGATATTGCGTGTATTATTGTTGAGGCCGTTGCCGGTAATATGGGGGTTGTGCTACCCAAAAAAGGTTATTTAGAAGGGCTCAGAGAAATAACCAGAAAACATGGTATCGTACTGATATGTGATGAGGTGATGACGGGCTTCAGGGTTGCGCATGGCGGTGTTCAGTCGCTTTATCATATTACCCCTGACTTAACTACGCTGGGAAAAATTATTGGCGGGGGGCTTCCGGTTGGGGCGTATGGCGGGAAGAAAGAGATTATGGATAGTATCTCCCCGGCAGGTCCCATATATCAGGCGGGTACATTGTCTGGTAATCCTGTAGCGATGGCTGCAGGTATCGCTACGTTGGAAATATTGAAGGATAGTGCTATATATAAAACTTTGGAAGAAAAATCAAATCGGTTGGCTGCGGGGATGGAGAAGGTATGCAGGGATGCTGGGATACCTGCATATCATACCAGGTTGGGTTCGATGTTATGCACCTTTTTTACCGATCTTCCAGTAACGGATTATGCCACTGCCAGGAAGTGTGATACAAAGCGATATGCGAAATTTTTCCATGGTATGCTGGAAAGAGGATTTTATTTTGCTCCCTCGCAGTTTGAGGCAGTTTTTGTATCAACAGCTCATGGCGAAAAAGAAATTGATTCGACGATTGATGCGTTCAGGGAAGTGGTAAAGAGTTTTTAAAGGCTGCCGGTTCTTAGAATACATAACTAACTAAAAGGCTATCCGGTTCTTCATCAATAAAACATGATGAGCCATTTTGTATTCTCCTTAGCATTGGGAAGGAGGTAAGGTCGTGACTACCGCAAATTTACATAACGACTTAAGAGATGTATTGGAACGTATTAGTGGTATGTGCTCCAAAATAGAGTCAATGCTGAGTCTTTGTTTGGATGGCTTTATGAAGCACAAGATCGTATTGATTGATGAGGCAAAGGATGTGAGTCAGGCCATTCATAATGAGGAGAACGAATTGATAAGTCTTCTCAGTAACAAGGCAACAAAGCCTGATGTGGACAAGGAGTTGATAAAATCTATGATGGCGATCGTTGGCCATTTTGAATTGGCAACAAACGAGTTAGATATTGCTCTGCAAAATGTAAGGGTTAAGGTAGCCGAAGGGGTATTGTTCAGCGATAAAGGGGTTAATGAAATATCTCACCTCTTTAAGGAAACCCTTACGGTATTAAAAACGACTGGTGATATTATTTTGACTAAAAATGACGTTCTTGTAAAGCATTTAACTGATAAGTATGCAAGTCTCAATCAAATTGTAGATGCCTATTCTCAAGAGCATGAGGATCGGTTGATTAAAGGGATTTGTCAGCCCAAAAGCTCTTCGTTGTATTTGAATATCGTTGACTCTCTGATGAAGGTGGTTTGGCATATGAAACAAGCTGTGGATAGATTTTTTGGAAGCAGGTGATGCTTGCCCCTCATCAAGAAAGATAAAGATGATGAAACATATCGTATCATAGGGTTGGTTGGAAGTTTTGGTTTTACGACGGCAGGCGCCATAGCAGGTGGGTATTTTCTGGGAAGTTATCTTGATAAAAAACTTGATACATACCCGTGGTTCATGTTGGTCTTCATTATGCTGGGGATTATTGGAAGTTTTATAGAATTCTTTAGAGTGGTAATGAAGTTATTAAGCAATGAGAACGAGCGATAACATGAAAGATTCTTTGTTGCTAGACGATGGCTTCCCCGATAGGGTACTGAAGTCGTCATTTTATTTGTCGCTTATAATAATTGCCTGTTCGATATCATATCTATCTTTCATGGGGACGGTTAGTGTTGCAACGGGCTGCTGTATTAGTCTTATTTTATATAAGATGTTGTGGTGGACAATCCAATATGCAGTCCGTCACAAGAGATCTGAAATTAAGGGGTTTTTTCTCAAGGTCAGTCTGATAAAGTACGGTATCGTTGGGGTAATGTTGCTTTCCACATGCTTGTTTTTAGAGGTTAATGTGACTGCCCTGGCCTTGGGTTTGAGTATTGTATTGATCGTACTTGTTATGAAAATTGGAAGTAAATTGCTGGTAAATTATATGAATAAATTTGTTAAGGTTTCTTCTCAAAATATTGACGGTATTTCTATCGATACCAGTAAGAAAGGGGTGTAACTCACGTGTCTGGCGGCGGAGGTGAACTAACAACTGAATTACCATCGTTTGTAGATTTTGCGCCTATAGAGGCCCATAGCCATTTCTTCGGTATCACAAAGCACGAGTTGGTACCGATAATTATGTCGGCTGTTATAATCATATTCTTGTGCCTGTTTTCGATACTTGCCACAATTCGATTAAAAAAAATACCCGGAAGGCTGCAAAGCCTGTTGGAAATTATTGTGGAAGGGCTTGAAAACTTTACTAAATCACAGATGGGGCGTGCTGCCGGACCGTTTGTACCATTTATCGGTACTTTGTTCATATATATTTTTGCCATGAACATGTTAGGGCAGATACCTCTCTTCCATTCACCCACAAGTAACTTCAATACGACTATTTCTTTGACTTTAATTGTGTTTTTTGTTACTCACTACCAGGGAATCAAAAACAATGGTGTCACGGGGTATCTTAAGCATATGGCCGGTAAACCAATCTGGCTTGCCCCGCTGGTATTTCCCTTGCATTTAATGCAGGAACTACTCTCCCGTCCACTGTCGCTTTCCATGCGTCTTTTTGGAAATATCATGGGTGAGGATACGATTATTGCAATATTTATCGGTCTCTCGCCGTTTCTCCTGGGTCTTATTCCAATTCCGATGCATTTACCAATGGTTTTCCTTGCCTTATTAGGAAGTACCATACAGGCGATGATATTTTCTCTTTTAGCAAGTTTCTATATTGCGGGTGCAATTGGCATCCATGAGGAAGAACATCATTAAATTTTTTTAAAAAGGAGGTTACGTCGTGATTTATTTTGCGTTATTGGCGATAGCAGTGGCTTTGATTGCAGTTGCAGCATTTGGTTGCGGTATTGCGCAGGGTATTGCGGTTTATGGTGCTGCTAATAGCATGGCCAGACAACCAGAGATTGCCGGGAAAGTACAGCTTGTTATGTTTGTTGGTTTGGCATTCATCGAATCTTTAACGATTTACTCGTTGATGATGTCTTTTATATTGGTTGGTAAATTGCCAAAGACAGAAGCAGTCCTTGAGTTAATTCAGCATGCGGTTAAATAAACGTAGGAGGAAATTGGATTGGATATTTTAAATACCCTTGGAATTAATTTCAAATCCATAATTATCCAGGGTGTAGGTTTCTTAATATTGCTTTTTGTACTCAAAAAGTTCCTTTTTGGTAAGGTTTCTGCCATAATGAAGGCCAGAACTGACGAGGTAAAAAATACCTATGAAAAAACCGAAAAGGATAGGGCCGAGGCTGAGAGACTGATGCTGGAATATCAAAAAAAACTTACTGAGGCTGAAGCAGAGGCTGCAAGGAAGGTCCAGGAAGCCATCAACGAAGGAAATCGGATTAGTGAAGAAATTGTTAAACGCGCCAAGGAAGAGGTAGAGCAGATCCGGTTAAAGGCACAAGAAAGTATAGAGCAGGAACGGAAGAGGGCCTTGTCAGATATTAGGAATCAGGTAGTAACTCTTTCTGTTTTAGCTTCTTCGAAAATCATTCAGCAATCCATAAGTCAAAAGACGGCAGAGAAGCTTGTTGATGACTTTATTGAAGAAATAGGGGAATTGAGTGTTAGATAAAAGTATTGCATTTACATTTATCAAAGCCCTTTCAGAAATAGCTTTAAAGAAGGGGCAGTTTGAACAGATTGTAAAAGATTTGGATATGGTGTGTGATGTAATTTTAAAGCAGGATAACCTTAAGAAGGTCTTGTTTCATCCATCGATTCCGCGAAACAGCAAGAAGGATTTGATCACGAAAGTATTTGGTAAATCGGTTTCTGATCTTATGATGAATTTTTTGCGCTTATTGATTGACCGCCGGAAAGAAGGGATTTTGGAGTTTATCCCTGATGTATATAAAACGGTCATTGAAGAAAAGAAGAATGTTATTAAAGCTACGGTGCAGACAGTAGTGCCTTTAACAGGTGATCGGTTAGATAATTTTAAGAAACAATTAAAAAAGATCACTGGTAAAACTGTAGAATTAGAGATTGTTCAGAATCCAAACATTCTGGGCGGGATGATAATTAAAATCGGCAACAAGATGATAGACGGAAGTGTTGCGAATAGGTTAAAAAATCTAAAAACCAAACTGCTGTCATTGCGAACAGTATAGGTTATGTGTCCTCTTCATTAAAGAATTGCTCGTGAGACTTGATTTATATATCTATCGCGATAATTAATTTTCAAGTTTGATGAAATGTAAGAAATTGGTGGCGGGAGCATCTCTCCTGCCACGCGTTTTTCGATTATTAAATTCTTCCGGCAGGGTATGTTTTCTGAATGATAATGAATAGAACAATGTCATTCTGAGCAAAATGAAAGATCTTATTTACAATTAGGAGTATGTAATATGGCATTAGCATCCACGGACATTACTTCAATCATCAAAAAAGAGATTGAAGGGTATGAAGAAAAACTGAAATTAGAAAATGTGGGACACGTCATGCAGGTCGGTGACGGGGTTGCCCGTATTTACGGACTTGATGATTGTTTGTCCAGTGAACTATTAGAATTTCCTGAAAATGTGTACGGTATTGCCATGAACCTTGAAGAAGATAATGTCGGTGCGATTCTCCTTGGTTCTGATGAAAAAATTAGAGAAGGTGATATTGTTAAGACTACCGGAAAGATTGTCCAGGTACCTGTGGGTAAGGCCTTATTAGGCCGTGTTGTGAATGCTCTGGGGCAACCAATCGATGGGAAAGGCCCTATTGCAGTCGACCACTACAGGCCGATTGAAGGCCCTTCGCCCAACGTTGTTGAGCGGCAGCCTGTGAAAGAACCATTACAAACGGGTATCAAGGCAATCGATGCTATGATTCCGATCGGCAGAGGCCAGCGAGAGCTTATTATTGGTGACAGACAAACGGGTAAAACTGCAATTCTTATTGATACAATAATCAATCAGCGTGAGTCAGGAGTTTATTGCATTTACGTGGCAATAGGTCAAAAGATGTCTACGGTCGCCGATGTCGTCAAAACGCTGGAAGATTATAAGGTGATGGACTTAAGCATCGTTGTCGTTGCCTCTGCATCAGACCCGGCACCGCTTCAATATATTGCGCCTTATGCTGGTTGCGCCATGGGTGAATATTTCAGGGATAATGGAATGCATGCCGTGGTCATGTACGATGACTTGTATAAACACGCTATAGCCTATCGTCAGATTTCCCTGTTATTGCGGCGTCCGCCAGGCCGTGAGGCATTTCCCGGCGATATTTTCAACATACATTCCCGTTTATTGGAAAGGGCAGCCAAACTGAATAACGAACTTGGTGGCGGTTCTTTAACAGCACTTCCGGTTGTAGAAACGCAGGCAGGAGATTATTCGGCCTATATTCCTACAAATGTTATTTCTATTACGGACGGTCAGATCTACCTGGAAAGTGATTTGTTCAATGCAGGTATACGTCCTGCTATCTCAGTAGGTCTGTCGGTATCCAGGGTTGGTGGAAATGCACAGATTCCTGCAATGAAAAAGGTTGCTGGTACCTTACGGTTAACCTTAGCCCAGTATAGAGAATTAGCCTCTTTTGCTCAGTTTGGCTCTGAATTGGATAAATTTACCCAGGCACAGTTAGCAAAGGGCAGCAGGCTCGTAGAGGTATTGAAACAGCCGCAATATGCACCGGTGCCGGTAGAAGATCAGATCATGACAATCTTTGCAGGTATTAATGGATATCTGGACGATGTTGCCGTGGATAAGATCAGGATTTTTGAAAAGGAATTCCTGAAATTTATGAAGGAGAAGTATGCCGCCATTGGAATCGAGATCAGAGAAAAGAAAAAGCTCGATCCTGAAATAACTAATAAATTAGAGAACGCTATCAAAGAATTCAAACAAACCTTTGCAAAAAAGGGCTAGGGAATGCTGAGTACGAGAGAAATTAAACAACGGATCAGAAGTATTACGAGCATCAAGCAGATTACCCGTGCCATGGAAATGGTGGCGGCAAGCAGGCTTAAAAAGGTTGAGTCAAGGGTCCTTGCCTCGCGCACCTATACGGAAAAGATGCATTCCGTTTTAAGCCACCTGGTATCTTCGCTGGAGAGTACGCATCCATGGTTTGCAGAGAAAGAACAAGAGGCGCCTGTTATAAAAATTATCCTGATTACGGCGGATAAGGGACTTTGCGGGGCTTATAACAATAATATAATCCAGAAAGCAATGAAATTCATCAGGGAAAAGGCTGGAAAGGAGATCAAGCTTACCCTTATTGGTAAGAAGGGATACCTGTACTTTACTAAAGGGAGGTATGCTTCTCTCATAGAAAAATATATTCCGGAAAATGTAGAGAAACTCGGATATGCTCATGTGCAGGCATTAGCTGGCCAGTTGATAAAAGGATACGAGAGAAATGAGTTTGGAGAATTGCATATATTCTTTACAAAATTTCATACCGTGATGCAATCCTTCCCTACAAGTATGAGATTGTTGCCTATAGAAAAAGGCGCGTTTGAATCAAAGGAAAAAAAAACCGGGGGAGAATATATCTTTGAACCATCCGCAGAGCAGATTATCAATCATCTTTTCCCGAAATTTATAGAAACCCGACTTTATCAATGCATTTTAGAATCATTGACGTCAGAGTATGCCGCCAGACGTGTTGCCATGATTGCTGCAACAGATAATGCTGGCGAAATGATTGAAGAATTAACCAGTTCGTACAATAAGGCCAGACAGGCGGCAATCACCAAAGAATTGCTGGAGGTTGTCTCTGGTGCGGAGGCCCTTGTGTGACATGAGATAATATATTACAGGAGACGTGGATCATTAAGTCTGCGATTAAGGCCGAGCTATATCAATAAACGTAAATATTTAAGGGCTTTTTCCACCGTGTTCTGTGGTTAAGTTTAACAATAATCGAAAAGAAGGAAGGAGCAAAAAAGTTGGCAAAAAAAGTTAAAGAAAGTAAAGAGAATAAAGGCGCCATTGTGCAGGTGATAGGACCTGTTGTGGATGTACGGTTTTCGCCGGGCACGCTTCCTGCTATAAAAAATGCTGTTCATATAAAAGAGCCCAAGCAGAATATTTCCGTTGTTGCAGAAGTCGCTCAACACTTGGGAAACGATACCGCCCGTTGTATTGCTATGTCTTCAACAGATGGGCTTATGAGAGGAATGGATGCCATTGATACCGGTGCCCCAATCACCGTGCCGGTAGGGAAAGAGGTATTAGGAAGGGTCTTTAATCTGTTGGGTGAGCCGATTGATAAGCTGGGTGAAGTGAAGCCTGTTAACCGCCTTGCTATTCATCGTGCATCACCTTCCTTTGAGGAAAGAGAGACCGTCACAACAGTATTGGAAACGGGTTTAAAAGTTATCGATCTCCTTGCGCCTTTCGCGCGTGGCGGCAAGATTGGGATGTTCGGTGGTGCCGGGGTAGGCAAGACGGTTTTGATCATGGAGCTTATCAGAAGCATTGCTACAGAACATGGTGGCTATTCAGCATTTGCAGGCGTCGGTGAAAGAACACGTGAGGGGAATGACCTCTGGCTTGAAATGAAGGAATCCGGTGTTATTGATAAAACCGTACTGGTTTTTGGCCAGATGAATGAACCACCGGGAGCCAGATTGAGGATCGCTTTAACGGGATTGACCATGGCAGAGTATTTCAGAGATACGGAAGGACAAGACGTGCTCTTGTTTATTGATAACATCTTCAGGTTTGTGCAAGCTGGCTCAGAGGTATCAGCGCTTTTGGGCCGTATGCCTTCTGCTGTGGGTTATCAGCCTACATTGGCTACGGAGATGGGCGATTTACAGGAACGGATTACAACGACAAAGAAGGGTTCGATTACATCATTACAGGCTGTTTACGTTCCTGCTGATGACTTCACCGATCCAGCTCCTGTAACGACCTTCCCTCACCTGGATGCTACGATTGCTTTGTCGCGTCAAATTGCTGAATTAGGTATTTATCCTGCGGTCGATCCATTGCGATCAACCTCCAGAATCCTTGATCCGAGGATTATAGGGCAGGAACATTACGAGGTTGCTCGTGAGGTTCAGAGGATACTACAGCGTTATAAGGAACTTCAGGATTTCATTGCTATTTTGGGAATGGAAGAACTTTCAGAAGAGGATAAGATATTAGTGGGTAGAGCAAGAAGGTTGCAACGGTTCCTGTCTCAACCGTTCTTTGTCGCTGAACAGTTTACCGGAACAAAAGGAAAGTATGTGTCTTTGAAAGAGACGATAAGGGCGTTTAAGGAGGTGGTTGAAGGCAAGCATGATAGTTTGCCAGAGCAGGCCTTCTACATGGTTGGAGGGATAGACGAGGTGGTAGAAAAGGCAAAACAGATGGGTGGATAAAATGGCGAAAACATTTAAATTTGAAGTTATTACTCCTGAAAGGGTAATTTATACGGATTCAGTGTTCGGTATTATTGCTGATGGGACGGAAGGCTCCTTGGGAATACTTGCAGATCACGCTCCACTGATTACAGGGCTCAAGAGGGGTTATCTTACGGTAAATGAAGTGAATAACAAGGTGTTACGATTTATTCTTGACGGAGGTTTTCTGGAGGTGTTGAACAATACTGCCGTCGTCCTTACTGAACGGTGCGTGACGGAAAGCGAAGTTGAAAGGGCACGAGCTAATAATGAGAATATCGAATCTTACGCATGGGTGCCCTAATCAATATACCCCTTTTATGACGATATCATTAAACAATAGCTTGAAACTTTTGCTTGAGCTAAACCCGAAGGTTTTCCATACAATAATTTATTGTATAGAAATTTTCATTTTATTTAATTGAGTTATAGGGTGGCACGGACAAACTTTTTTTGTCCGTGCCACCCTGCAATCGAAGGCGCAACTTACATCGGGGAATTTTAAAAAAACTAATATAGTGTCAATTCATGAATTGACACCGTACTGTTAAAAAATTGCCGGAGAGGAATCCTGTGTAGAGATGTATTGCAATGCATCTCTACCATTTTTAGATTTCCACTGGAATTTATCCTATGAGAAAGCAGGGATAGGAATGACATTTTGCATTATAAATATCAATTTTTAATGTTGTTCATTGCAAATAGAAATTCCTAATTTCATTCCTTTTTATAAATCAACAGTTCAAAAAAATTCAAATCGAAAATTATTTTCAATATACCTCCGCTTGAGGCACGAAGAAATAGACCTTTGCAAATGAGTTTTGAACATCAGCTCAAGTCATTAGTTTTCTTTCACCTTGAAGAACGTACCTCAGGGCGACATCTCCTGCAAGTTCTCGAAGAAGACGACTTCGCTCGTAACGTGATTGCGCCACTTGGGGAAGAATAAAAAAGAGCTGCTTCGTCGAGGTGATAATTTCTACGGCCTTGAACAATTACTCTATGTATTCTAGCAACTCCAGGCTAACGCAGCTAAAATCCTGCCTAAGGGGAACATGCAGGGCTTGGAAGTCTCGTTGCTATTGACGGTTCTCCCATTGATGCGGTTCTTTCCATGCACTGTGACGACTATCGCAAGGGTTACAATAAGGCTAAAGTATCTAGTGGCTTTGATATGAATCAATCTATGCCATCAAAAATATTTTTTGCTGACAGTAGCAAGGCTGACGAACATCCCTTTATCAGCCGGAAAAGGAATTGCGGGTTATCGATTACTGCATTGATAATAAAGTATACTGGGTTGTCACGAACCGGTTTGACTTCTCTGCGGAAGAAATCGCAACCATCAATAAGCTCCGATGGAACATCGAAATATTCTTCGGCTGGTGGAAACGCCATCTTAAAGTCTACTACCTCACCGCAAGAAGTGAACACGGATTCATGGCGTAAATACTCGGTGGTCTTATAACGTATCTGCTTCTTACAATCTATTGTTACAATCATCATAAAGAGAAGGTGAGTATGAAAAGGGTCAGAGAGTTACGCATCAAAATACAAAACGAAGCCTGCAATCTCGATAAGGTTCTAACAACTGCTGCTTCTCGAATAGACTATTCTATTTTCAAAAAACAAATATTGTATTCAGACGCTATTACTTAACCGGATAACGCTGAGTCCCAATGAAAATAAAAAAATTATCAATGATAATATCAGAGGTGCACCCGATTGGCTTGCAGAGGTATTTTTGTCTTCCACATTTAAGCAGGATATAGGAATCAAAAGAAATTGTACGTGAGACATAGTGAGAATGAATATCGGGTTGTTGATTCTGAGCATGAAACGGTCGGCATGTTTCGACTGAAAGATAGAAAATATGATGCTAAGCGGTATTGTTTAAAAGATACTATCAGTTCTTCTTTGATTCAGGATTTGCGAATCGAAGGCAAAGAAACGTTTTAATAATGATTTATTGTAACAATGTAGAGGGGCAGGCTTGAAACCTGCTCCTACAAGATAATATTAATTATGTTTGAACACATTTTTGCTTTTTTTTATCCTTGTGGCAGAAGGGCTTGAGGTGCCTATGGCAATCCTTATCACTGGTGGTGCGGGGTTTATCGGAAGTCACTACGTCCGTCGAATGATTCATCAGGGCAGACGGGTGGTGGTGCTGGATAAATTGACCTATGCGGGAAATCTAGAAAATCTGAAAGATATACTTGATGATTCAAAGATGTCTCAGCAGTTTAAATTTTACAAAGGTGACATTTGTAATCAGGAGTTGGTGGAACATATCTTCTCAGAGGAAGCTATTGACAATCTTGTCAACTTCGCCGCAGAATCGCACGTTGATCGAAGTATTAGCAGTGCAGACAACTTCATTGATACGGATATGAAGGGTGTCTTTGTCCTGCTTGAGGCATCGAGACGTTTTAGTTTAAAAAAGTTTATTCAAATATCCACCGACGAGGTTTATGGAACGGCTCATCACGGCGCATTCAAGGAGACGGACGCCTTAAATCCCAGCAATCCGTATGCTGCAAGTAAAGCAGGGGGAGACCGGCTTGCTTATGCTTACTGGGTGACCTATAAGTTGCCGATCATTATTACCAGGGCCTCTAACAACTACGGACCCAATCAACATCCGGAAAAATTTATCCCCCTTTTTATTACCAATGCCTTAGAGGATAAAGCGCTTCCTCTCTATGGCGATGGAAGGCAGGTAAGAGATTGGATTCATGTTGAAGACCATTGTGCAGGTATTGATTTTCTTATGAATCACGGGAAGGATGGCGAGGTATATAATATCGGGGGAGGAAATGAACGATATAATATCGATACGGCTCATCTCATTTTAGATGAACTCGGGAAACCTCACTCTCTGCTGGAGCACGTAAAAGACAGAGAAGGGCACGACAGGCGCTACGCCCTGGATTGTAGCAAGCTAAAATCTTTGGGGTGGAAAGCAGAGATAAAATTTGAAAAAGGCCTGAAAGATACGATACAATGGTATAAAAATAATCGGGCGTGGTGGATGCGGATAAAAAGCGGTGAATTCATGGAGTATTACTACAAGCAATATAAACACCGGTTTGCAAGCACTGTGCTATCATAGAATCATAAGAAATACTCTTTAATGAAAGGAAAACAATATGCTGTGTGCGATAGATGCTCAAAATAGCCACAGGCTCTTCACGTTGAAGGAGAATGCAAGGCTGTTGTTGTCATTCATTGATAATTTTGCAAAATCACATAAAAATCTTTTTCTGAAAGCTGCGAGAATATTCATGGCGGCAAAGATCGGAATTATAATCCTTGCAACGATTTCAACCATGGTCTTCCTGCTGTACACGGTAACTCCGTATCTTACGGTAGAATTGTCAAAAATGCATGCGATGCTCTTTGCATTTCCTCTAACCATAATCCTTTTGTTCAAGATCTGTTTTATCGGTAAAATATTAATGAGCTACGAAATCTCGAAAAATGCTATTCAGTCAGTTATTCATAAAATCCTATTGAAAGGTAAATGGGGCGTGAGGCGGATAGGGGTAATGATTCCTGTGGAGTTGCCCTCTCTTTCCCTGGATAGGGTTAGGGATCGTTAGATTGTGGGACAAACAATGTTTGTTCAAGTATCTCCGCTTGTATACAGTCAGGTTACTTTAATGCATGATAAAAGGAATTAACTATTTCTTGCATTCTCGTTTTTCAATTGCCTCGGCTTGTCGAAGATAAAGCGGCAATAATTTATTTCTTTCACAGCGATGGCCTGATTCATACATTTTTTCCCCCAAGATGGCTACAAGCTCAACCTTCGGTGTCGCCCATTCCTTACTACCAATAAAGATATCTTCGGCTTGAAATATCTCTCTATAAGGTGGGACGCCGTTTCCAAAAATAACTACGGGTCGCGGGAGTATTGGCAGAAGATCCTCTGGTTGGATTACCATAAACTCCGTCTCTCTTTTCCACTGAATACCTGCTAATCCCTGTTCAGGACTCACCGGCGTAAAGGTATAGATACATGCGTAAACATGATTTCGCCTTGCATCAAGAATAGGACAAAGTGAAAATTGCCCCCCATGAACAGTATCAAAAAACTTCTTCTCCTCTCCCGTACTTTCTGCTAATGAAGAGGGATTTCGTGAAGCTGTTTTGCATAAATTCCTTTGATAATTCTCTGCGATGATGTCGAATATGGGTACATCAATGACCGGTTTTTGTAATGCATAGGCCAGCGTCTTTGCACAAGTTATACCCACGCGTAGTCCGGTATATGAGCCGGGTCCCACATCTACGGCGATAAGGTCGATATCTTTTGGTGTCCAGCCAGCCTTATGAAAGGCGCTCTTGATGGCAGGAACCAGTTCTTTACTATGTTGCATACACCCGAATTCTTTAGAAAGGACAATCTTATAGTCTTTGCTAAGGACTACACCGCCTATATCCCCGGATGTTTCTATTCCAAGTACTTTCACGGATTCTCTTTCATCGTTTTTGACTTAGTTGTACATTTTTCAACAAATGATTTCATTAGGCATAAGGACAATTTTTCCCGTTCATCTATGGAAAGAACACTATAGAACCTCCGCTTCTTCCTGCAGTCTTTGTAACATTGATGTCACACTAATTTTTTTTGCCCAACTATGGAGATAATCCATATCAAGCCCTTTAAGTTGTACCTCATAGACCCGTAAGGCGTCTGTGAATTGTTTCTCGCTCCCGCCGGATAACTTTGCCCATCTCAGTTTTGCCAGTATGGTATCCTCGGGGCGGGAAACAGTGATTCGCATTCCACCCAATTCCTCTGCATACCTTCTTGCAAACCGTGATTGATCGAAAGGTTCATTTGTTAATATCCAGAAATCGACTTTACCCCCCGAGTTTACATCAATGAGATTGAACATGCCCTGTCTGTTGATTGCATCTATGATACTTTCCTCGTCCAGATAATAATCGGGCAATGGGAATGCCTTGATCATCTTCTTCGCGTCCGTCCTTTCAATAGCAACCACAAGGTCTATGTCATGAGTAGATCGCGGTTCACCCTGCAAACTTGAAGCGACAGAGCCGGTTATCATATAATGAATTCCAGCGTCGTCAAGTGTCTGAGTGACTTTTCTTAGTAATTCCTGTTGTGACATTTGTTCAGGCGTTCCAGGTATAATTTTTTGATTTCAGCTTCTGATAAATCGGAAAACCTCTTGCGCAATCCATGGAGAAAGAGATCGCGGGAAAACTGTGATAATTCGAAGGCCTTTAATAGCCTCTGCTCGGGTGACATCCGGCGTAGTACCTGAATGTATATCTTATGATTTGGACGTTTTTTTATACTCATAGTGTCTGATTAGTATTTTGTTTCTGAGCTAAACCAAGCGCCGGGCTGGCGGTTTAGCTCATGATTTATGATTAATTATAATACAAGGTATTCATTTTTGTCTTTATTCCGTCCATATTTATTGTTAAATACAAACCGATTGAAGTGTCTATAAGTAAAGGGTGTATACCATCTCTTTTTTTTCACCTTCGTTAGGTTGCGAGAATAGACGGTTCTCAGCAGGACGATGGATAAATTCATTTTGGGAATTCTTGTCCCTTTATTTCTGGTTAAAATAATTATTTGAGAACGGTAGTTATTTGTGAAATAAGGATCTTTGCTTCTTCGAGAGCTGTCTCCTTATTTGTGATGCTACCGTCGAGCTGTTCGTCCTCAATTTTCGTCAAAATGGTTTTAAACGAAGGACCGGGTTTTAGTCCCATAGCTATAAGGTCACGACCGGTAATCAGTGGTTTTGGTTTGATCTCTTCGTTGCTCAACTTGTTGAACATTTCCTGACAGAAGTGATAGTCAGACAGATTGCCGCTGCTTGCAAGGGCGTCGATCCTGCATAACTCTGCCAGTTCCTGATATCCTTCGTTTGCAAACAGTCGTTTGAGTTTGTTCATGCGCATCTTTTGTGCATCCTTAAAACAGAGGTGTTTCAAAACTAGCCAGACTATGCGCTCTTTTTCAACGTTCGATAACTTCAACCGATCACAGATCTTTGCCGCCATATCTGCACCTACTTTTTCATGCAGATTAAACCTGATCCGGTCAGACTCCTTAAAGGTAACGGTCTTGCCAATGTCGTGTAAGAGTACCCCCATTGCCAAAGTAAAAGAACGTTTTTTCATCTCCTGTTCCACAAGAGGTTCCAGTTTGGAAAGGCACAGGAGAGTATGCACAAAGACGTCTCCTTCAGGATGAAAGTTTTCAGGCTGTCGCACCCCTTTCATTTGGGATATCTCGGGCAGGATCTCTTGCAAGAGATGGAGTTCATCCAACAGTTTGATACCCACATGTGGATCGGGACCAGTAAGTATTTTCTCCAGTTCTTCACGGATGCGTTCGGCGCTGACAACATGAATTTGGGGTGCAAGCTGAATAATGGCCTGCCGTGTATCACGATGTATGGGAAAATGAAAGCGACATGCAAAACGTACCGCCCGTATCATACGCAGTTTATCTTCCGTGAAGCGTTTAATAGGATCTCCGATCGTTCGGATAATCCCCCGAGAAATATCGTCTCTCCCACCGACATAATCAAGTATCTCATTCTTAATAGGATTGCAGAGCAGTCCATTGATGGTAAAATCTCTTCGTTTTACGTCATCCTCGGGAGTGCAAAAGGTTACATAATCGGGGTGGCGGCCATCGCTGTATGAGCCTTCTGTGCGGAAGGTGGCTACCTCGAAATTGTGATTGTTTTTGACAACTATAACCACACCGAACTGTACGCCGGCAGGAATGGTTTTCTCAAAGAGTTTTGTAACATCCTGGGGCAAGGCATTGGTGGCAATATCATAATCGGCAGATTCCTTTCCCATGATCATATCGCGCACACAACCACCCGCAAAGAAGGCTTTATAACCGTGCTCTTGCAGAGTTTTTACGATCTCTATGGCATTCTGTTTAGCAGTCATGGATAAAGGGTATCAAAATGTTTTGGTTGGAAAATGATAATTATTTTGTGAGTTTAGCGTAATAGCGTATACGTTCAGTTGTCAGTGTTTAGGATCCAACTGCTGATGAATGATAGAAGCAACCGTTTCCATCATAACGAAGGTCTTAATAATTGTTGAGTAGTGAATGTCTTGCAGAACAATAGTGAATTACTATTTCATCAGATTCCAATCTGAGTGTTGAAGGCCGATTGCCTGCTCCCTGGTGCCCATTGCTTACTGAAATTTATCTCCCCATTCGTAGCAAACCCAGATGTGGTTCCTTAAATGAATAAAGGCTATGGACATTCCCTTCTGCCTGAGCAGACTGAGAACGTTTTTCAAAACGGAGGGAGCCTTCATAAATCCCGCTATGAAGCTCTTGAATACTCCTGTATCCAAGCTCTTGCAAAGAATGCAGCAAGCTTTGTATCAGATAGGGAACAAGATTAATGACGGAACCCTTGTCCACAACTGTGCCGGTAACGCCCTGCGCAACTTTTATGCGATCCTCCGATGAAAGGTATCGCTTTCCGCCACCCTTTTCCATAGCTTCATGAGATGCCATCCCGCGGTACTTTTTCACGCGTACCCCGCCCTCATAAAAATATTCTCCTGGTGATTCACTGGTACCGGCAAGTAAACCTCCCATCATTACCGTGCTTGCACCCAGCGACAATGCCTTTACAATATGTCCGATGTGGGCAATACCACCATCGGCAATAACCGGTACGTTTGCGTATTCTTTAGAAAATTTCGCTGTGTGATAGACTGCCGACCCTTGTGCTCTTCCAACCGCAAGCGTGTCCTGGGTTATGCAGATAGAACCGCTCCCCATACCGATGCGAAGGGCATCAGCACCGGCGTCGATCAGCGATTTGCACTGCTTGGCAGTAACGACATTTCCGCCCACCACCTCAACATGAGGGTGCTTCTTTTTGATATGCCGAATCGTGTTGATCTGAAAAATAGAATTACCCTGAGACGAGTCGATTACAATGATGTCGACGCCGGCCTTCACCAGTTCATCCAGGCGCTCCTTATCATCTTCCCGGGTAGATAGGGCCGCGCCCACGATGAGTTGTTTGTCCTTGTTTTTTGAGGAAAAAGGGAAGTCTGCATTCTTCACGAGATCGGTACGGCTCATCAGGGACACAAGACGGCCTTGTTTATCGATAATGGGAAGTTTTCCCTTCTTGCTTTCTTTCAAAATACTGTTTCCTTCGGCAAGGGAGATACCGGCGGGTGCAGTAACAAGTTGTGTGGTCATCACATCCTTTAGCTTCCTGGTCCTGTCTGTCTCAAAATCAATATCTCGCTTCGTCACTATTCCAATGAGTTTCGAGTTCTGTGTGCCATCCTCAGTAATTGGGATGCCAGAGAATCCGTGTGTTTCTTTGAGTACATCGATATCATGTATCGTATTGTCTGGACCGAGAACGACAGGATCTGTAATAAACCCGTTTTCATATCTCTTTACCCTGCGCACTTCCTTTGCCTGCATCTCAATACTATTGTTATAATGAATAATCCCAATGCCCCCGAGCATTGCCATACTGATTGCCATCCTCGATTCAGTTACCGTGTCCATGGGGGAGCTGACTATAGGTCTCTTGATCTTAAGATTGCGGGTAAGGTATGTCTCCAGATTGATTTCATCGAGCGAGAAATCAATATAGCCAGGAAGCAGGATAAAATCGTTGTACGTGATACCACCTTCATGTTCGAAAAACGTTTTGGCGTCCAGTCCGTTTAGTGACATAGAATTTATTTCATTTCCTCCGATAAAAAACAACGATCTTTTATAATATAAACAATAGTATACAGATTGAAGCCTTTGTGCGCAAGTTGTGCGTTGTATATTTTTTGATCCTTTCGTGTGATTATTGGGCGTGGTTGCATAAATTTACAAGACATTATAATTATCACGTTTGACATCATCAAGGATATTGTTTGCATGCATATCGGACCGGGTAGGATGAAGCGTAAATGATCTTCTTAAAATTCCAAGAAAAACGATATTTTGACGCATCGTACGAGGGAGAAGTATTTGCCGTCACCGGCTCAAGATTTAGCCAACGAGTCCAGTCCATTGTTGCGGCGTCTTTCTCTATGCAGGAAGACCTCGGCAAGAGAGGGGATCCCCTCTCTTACCGGATTATATGGATATCCAAACCCACCCACAATTAGTTGTTGAAATACATGATGTGGTCTCTGAGTAAAAATATTTTGTCATCCCGGAGACATTTTATTATTGTATCATAGTGATTTCCACAACCATGTATTGTAATGTTTCGTTCATTTTCAGAAATAAAGGACAAAGTAATCTCCAAATACCTCTGTGGCAGGCATCCGGATACGTTATCTGCCCATTCTACGATAGTCACACCGTTTCCGTAAATCATTTCATCACTCCCGATGTTTAACATCTCCTGAGTATCTCCCAACCTGTATGCATCGAAATGATATATTGGAACACGTCCTTTGTAGGTATGTACCAACGAAAATGTAGGACTTTTTACGGTGCGCATGTCTGTGACGCCCAATCCCCGGGCAATACCCTTTACCAACGTGGTCTTTCCGGCACCAAGTTCGCCGATAAGAGCAACGACATCGCCAAAGGACAATAACATGCCAAGCTTTAAACCGAACCGTATGGTTTCATCCACACTCATACTTTTAAAGATTAAAGGTTTCTTTTTCATGCGGACGAGTATCTTTTATTGCAGAAGAAAAAAGGTTTCATTCGGCATGCTATGATTACAGATGCTCGTATCCATGCGGTTTTATTCGACGAATGTTGCCACCGGAAGACTTCATCCAAATACCATTACTTTTCACAATTTCCCCGATACAACTCACTTTTACATCGTTAAGCAGATCAGATGACAAGATCCTTTTTGCCTGCACTTTCGACAACGTCATTAACAATTCATAGTCTTCGCCATCTGATAATGCGTGGTACAGTGGCGCGTGCCCTGTTTTTTCTGATAATTTTACTGCAGCATGAGAGATGGGAATCTGATCTTCATTCAAGACAGCACCAACGCCGCTCTCTTCAAGGATGTGATTCAAATCTGCCGACAATCCGTCACTGATGTCAATCATGGCGTGTATCGTAAAGTTTTTGTTTAAAACAAGCGCCTCTTTAAGTCGCGGTTCGAATGAAAGATGCTTGCCGAGAATAGAACCCCCGAGTTTTCCTGTTACCAGTATTTTATCTCCTACCCTTGCGCCTGATCGTAAGATAGGTTTTAGTTCATTATCTTTCCCCAGCATAGTAACATTAATACAGAATGGGCCGCGGCCGCTAATAATATCCCCGCCTACAATCTCGATGGCATACTTGTCCGAAATATGCCATATGCCAGCATAAAGTTCCCGTACAAATTTTTTTGTAGTATGCTCAGGGAAACAGATCGAAATCACGGCAACGGTGGGTTGACATCCCATCGCAGCAATATCACTAATACTACAAGCGATTGCCTTTCTGCCGACATCCCGGATGTCGCATTTTTTCAAATCGAAATGAGTCCCGTCTACCAGCATGTCTGTTGTGATAAGACACAATTTGTCAGAAGAAACATTTATTAGCGCACAATCATCTCCTATCCCCAGGACAACGTTTCTGCGTCTTTTTTGATGCTTCCGAATCCATTCAATGAATGCAAATTCACCCATAAAGCCCGTTATCTTGAGTGTCGACTAAAACATCCTGTTACACCTTACGTATTGTATACTATGAATAATATCAAACGAGAGTTCTTTCGGGAAATACTATAATATCTTTAAGTTGTCCAGCTCGATATTTTAAATTAATTAATATGTATCCTTTCGTTTTGGACACATCCTGTATTGTCATCGCCCGATATTGTCTCCTCACAAAAGAGGCGAACCTCTATGTGTAAAAAGGATTTCTCGGCAGCCTCTCTAACGCCTCCCGTTTTACCTGCCCATATCGTCGCAGGATAAGTCTCACACCTGCTGCACCTTTTTGTTGTAAAGACTCCGGTGTACTATACCACAACAACCACAGGCCGTTTTTTTTGAGTCCACACAAGTCGGATAACGAGCGCCTTTACCTCTCCAAATATCCCACTTTATCGCGTCCTTCGGACGAAGGTGCCTGGAAACGATATTCGTCCGGTAGCCTCTTTTTTACCACGGGATAGTTACGACATCTTTTTTGTCCCCCTCAATCCTTTTTTCAGCTTGCGTGATACTTCATTGCAACCTTTCTCCCCTAAATTTTATCCACTCATTTCCACGATGCCCCACTATTTTAGAAAGCTTACTGCTTCGTGCCTAACTGGAGAGGTTCGTTACTAAATGGTAAATCATTCGAGACAAGAATCTGGTAATGGATGCCTTCAAGTTTTGGAAATTAAAAAGAAGCGCCATTCTTATCCGAACTTAGGACACGATACCTTTCCAGTCCCAGTCGAGAATCTTTTTTTGCATAGTGTAGTCTGTCAGGTCATAAAGGAGAGGAGTAATTGAGATATAGCCTTCGTTGACGGCATGAATATCAGTTTCTTCCTCACGATGAAGGCTCTTATCTGTGCCTAATAACCAATAATAGGCCTTTCCACCCGGGTCTATACGTTTTTCAAAGTTTTCTTTAAAATCATGGGCAAATTGCCGTGTTACCTTTATTCCTTTAATTTGATCCGGAGGAATTGAAGGGATATTTACATTGAGCAAAGACCCTTTCGGTAATTTGTGCGTTATAATGCGTTCAATGATGTCCCTTGCAACCTTTGCCGCGCTGTGAATGTCATCGTATCGGCCGGAAACCTCAAATGAAATAGCAATGGAAGGATATCCCATGATGGCAGCCTCAACCGCGGCTGCTACCGTCCCTGAATACAGGATATGGATGCCCACATTGGTGCCCATGTTAATGCCGGAGATGACTACATCAGGTTTATTTTTCATGGCCTCATAAATAGCCAATTTTACACAGTCGGCCGGAGAACCATTCACGCTGTAGCCAATAAATTCATTATCCAAATGTGCCTCTCTGATACGCAACGGATGGCTGAAGGTAATGGAATGTCCCACGCCGCTCTGCTCAACATCGGGCGCCACTACGGTAACGTGTCCCAAGTCTTGAATGTTCTGCTTCAGAGCGGCAATTCCCGGGGCATAGATGCCGTCATCGTTTGTCAGTAATATCTGCATGATTTTTACCTCATATCGTCATAAAACGTTTAATGGTTTGAATGTTTATATTTGCTCAATAGACCAGAGTCGCGTTTTACAAAAACGTCTTCATATATTATTGCCGCTGTGAGCGGCAGCGAAACAATCTTATGTTTACAAAAGACATAAGATTGTTTCGTTACTCAACTCCTCGTAATGAGATTTGTTTGTGTACTGATTTTTATGAACGTTTATAAACAGAACTACGAACTTGTTAATCAACAACGGTCTTATTACCTCTTTCTTGACGAATCGTCTTGTTGGAGAAATCGCCGGCAGCCGTATCAGGACAATGTTAGTAACTATTCAGTGTACTTTCTTCCACAATTATTACGGTTGAATAAAATGTTACTTCTGTAATCCCGAAGGGATGACATGATTATAGCATATTGTTATGCAATGACGATTAACCCTGTAGGGGTGATATGGTATCGTCCATTTTCACGATGGGCTCTTAATTATTCAAAAAGAATATCCTCTGTCAGTTTTCGCGGAATAGTTAACAATATTATCCTGATTACCGGATCTTTTTTGAAAATCGTAATTTTAGCCATTTTGTAAGCAAAATCAATAATAAATAGAGGTAGATTCTTTTTAAAAAGAAAGGTAAAATTATATCCTCTTTTTGTGCAGAGGAACACAGACTTTGTTTTAAGCTCTCTGTTGGACAGTTAACAGTTTTATAGAGGCACGGTGCGCTCCGGTAGCGTGTAGGTAAAAATTTGTATTAAAGAATTTTAAATACACCCTGTAATCTTCTTACAAATGGGGAGAAACAGGGGGTAAGACACCGAAGTACTAACGATAACAATTTACCTGTAACGATCGTCGATTATACGGAGATAGATAGATGAAAAAATGCATTGCGGTACTGGCGGGAGACGGAATTGGACCGGAAATAATGAAGGAAGGGAGGAAGGTCTTAGATGCTCTTGCGAAACGATTTAATCATACCTTCGAATACAAAGAGGCATTGGTTGGAGGGTGTGCTTATGAAAAATATGGTCATCCATTACCTGACGAAACCAGGAAGATATGCGACAGTTCAGATGCCGTCTATTTCGGTGCCGTGGGAGGACCGAAATGGGAAAATCTGCCCGCAGAATTAACTCCTGAAAGGGGGGCGTTATTGCCCCTGCGAGCTATTTACGGTCTGTTTGCAAACCTGCGCCCGGCGATAATCTTTGGTCCGTTGGCTGAAGCAGCATCCCTGAAGTCGGAACGTCTAAAAGGGGGATTGGATATCCTGATTGTGAGGGAACTGACAGGAGGGATCTATTTCGGCAAGAACAAGGTTAAGACCCTTACCCTGAAGGAAGAGGCGGTGCAAGGTGATTATGCCGTTGATTATATGATCTATTCTGTCCCGGAGATTCAGAGGATTACAAAGGTTGCTTGTGAGGCAGCTATGAAACGCAATAAAAAACTGACTTCTGTTGATAAGGCAAACGTCCTCGACAGCTCAAAACTCTGGCGGAAGGTGGTTGTTGATTATGTTCAAAAAAATTATCCGCAGATACAACTCAACCATATGTATGTGGATAATGCGGCCATGCAAGTGGCGACAAACCCGGGACAATTTGACGTGATTGTCACGGAAAACATGTTTGGAGACATCCTGTCGGATTTGGCATCTGCAATTACCGGCTCTATAGGCATGCTTCCCAGCGCCAGCCTCTCAGAGACAGGTTTTGGACTCTTTGAACCCATCCATGGTTCAGCGCCGGATATCGCCGGGCAAGGCAAAGCCAATCCACTTGCTCAAATCTTATCCGGGGCCATGATGTTGAAGTATGCCTTTGGCCTTAGCAAAGAATCGAATACCATTGAACAGGCGATTATGGCCGTTTTGGAGGATGGATATCGTACAGGTGACATTGCTTCTGTAAATACACCGAAGGATAAAATACTATCCACATCAGGAATGGGGGATAGGGTGGTTGAGTATATACAGAAACTTAAGTTCTAAGAGGGGCTGTGATACAATCATCCTGCCTCTGAATTCGATAACATACAGGCCGGAGGGCCAGTCCTAATCTTTGTTTTGGAAAAATGGGAAGATGGCATAAAAGACTGACTTCCACCTGTTTTCTTGACATACTTCTGCATAGATGTCACTAGCGGATATGTTTATTTGTTACGCTTACTATATAAATTATTTTTGTAACCCACTTGGCCCCATTTCGTAAAGGAATTCTGTTATAGCCTTTATGCACCGTGAAGTAACAAATATGCTTTTGCCCGGCCTATTATATTTTTTTTGTTTTGTCAGGTGTGGAAAAGTCTGCGTTCTGCAAGGCACAGATAAATATTGCATGGTTAACGCTGACTGTATAATACGGACCTTTTAAATTCCTTTCCCAGCATCCATCCTACAATAATGAGCGCCGATTTTTTAATGGCTTCCCGCTTTACCTCTTTAGCAATATCTGATAGTTTTGTGCAAACGATTTTTTGGTCTGGCCAGGTTGCCTTATACACAACAGCTGCCGGGCAATCTTTGCCATAGTGAGGTAAGAGGGTCGTTACAATTTCTTCTATCTTGTCAATGCTTAGGAAGATGCACAACGTTGGCGTGGCCGTGGCCAGAACGCTCAGATGTTCCTTTTCGGGAATGGGAGTTTTTCCCTCCATACGAGTAATAACAATGGTTTGAGTAACACCGGGAAGCGTTAATTCCTGACGCAAAACCGCTGCGGCAGCAACAAAGGAACTCACTCCGGGAATAACCTCATAGGCAATCCCTAGTTTATCAAGGGCAAGCATTTGCTCCTGTATTGCACCGTAAATGGACGGATCTCCTGAGTGTATCCGGGCAACGTCCAAATTGCACTCCATGGCTTCCTTGTATATAATCACCATGTCCTCCAGACTCATCCTGGAAGAATCATACACCTTTGCATGAGCAGGGAGAGATTTGAGCAATTCCGGATTCACAAGGGAACCAGCGTAAATGCAGTACTCTGATCTCTGGATAATCTTGAGTCCTCTGACGGTTATCAGTTCAGGGTCGCCCGGCCCCGCACCGATGAAATAAACTTTCATAAGCCTTTAGTTCCCGTCTTTCCAGTGAATGGCATTGACCATGACCTTTTTTGATTCCTCTCCCATAATCTTAAATTGACTATCTTTTATCAAATATGTTGAGGCTTCCTTACTGCTGGTTCTTATCGTAACGATCCAAATTCCTCCGTCTCTGCTTACGGACTCAATTTTGCCCTTCTTCACGTTGATACCGATATTTAATACCGATTCCTCATCGTTTCCCGTTATCTGCCGGACACTTTCTACCGTAAATATTGTTGGTAAGCCGGTTTTTAATCTGATTTCCGGCGCTTCATACTCGTAAGACTGCCCAAATGCAGGAAAGGATAAGCTGCACAGTACCCAGACCCATACAAAAATCTTGTTTTTCATATGTACTATCCCTCAATGTACGTATTCATAAAAAAGTGGACGTAGAAATTAAGGTTGTTATTGTACCTGCAGAACACGAAGGTGGCAACCTCTTTTTCGTGATAACAACGCTGAAATTGATACGATATCGTGTTTATCTTATTGACACCCCTGAAATTGTTATTTATAGTACACAAAATATGAAGATAAAGATCAGAGATTTTTCGATTGGCCGGGGGTATCCCCTGGTTTTCATTGCGGGTCCGTGTGTCATTGAGAGCCATGAACGCTGTCTGCAATTGGCTGAAAAATTAAAAGCTATTTTTCAACCAAGAAAGATACCTTTTGTCTTTAAGGCATCATTTGACAAGGCAAACCGGACATCAGTTCATTCATACCGGGGGCCTGGTATAAAAGAAGGGATAAAAATATTGGCAGATATTAAAAGACGGTTGGACGTGCCAGTGCTCTCCGATGTTCACGACGCGGAGGATGTCCCATTCATTGCAGAAACGCTCGACATCATACAAATCCCTGCCTTTCTGTGCCGCCAGACGGATTTAATCCTGGCCGCAGCACGGACTGACAAACCGGTGAATGTCAAAAAAGGACAGTTTCTGGCCCCTTGGGATATGAAATCGGTTGTCGAAAAAATACGTAGTACGGGGAATGAACAGATTCTGCTAACAGAGCGCGGAGCAAGTTTTGGATATAATAATCTGGTCAGCGATATGCGTTCGCTGGTTATCATGCGGGAACTAGGCTATCCGGTGATTTATGATGCCACCCACAGCATTCAACTTCCAGGCGGACAGGGAAATGTATCCGGGGGCGAAAGAAAGATGATCATACCGCTTGCCAGGGCAGCCGTTGCTGCCGGATGTGATGGTTTGTTTCTTGAAGTACACGAAAACCCGGAACAGGCGCTTTCAGATGCGGCGACCATGCTGCCGCTTAACAATCTTCCGTGCCTCGTTGACCAGGTATTGGAGATTCACAGGATTGTGTCGTGTGAATAAAGGGTACAGGGTCTTTGGTTCATTATCCTTGGATAAGTAGTTTCCAGGGATCATTTTGAAATACGATAAAAATTATGAATAATATTAACCCCTTCAGGGTTAAAGATCCTGACAGTGCGTACACAGGAATCCGCCCTTTCAGATTTTGTCTTTTCCTGCGTGTTCGGGTTAGGAATAATGGTTGTAAATCGAAATATTTTTCGTATAATAACTTTTTTGTTTCCAGGTTGTTAATTTTGAGCCCGCGTAGCTCAATTGGCGGAGCACGTCATTCGTAATGATGAGGTTGTCGGTTCGACTCCGATCGCGGGCTTTTACGTTTGCAAGGAAACGAAGTCAGGTTAACCCCTCCCAATGTTAGCAAAGCAGGATAAAACGCACGGTTTTTCAGAGATATTAAAGTAGATGCAAAAAAGGTTATCATTGCATGCACATTCGCTTTACCCAGTGTAAACCCCACGAAGCAATTTAGGCATTGGAGATTACTTCGGACCATCGCACTTACAACTGGCGCTCGCATGTATACTTATGTGTTACGCACACTGTAGGCTGTTTCATTTCATGAGAAAATCTTACCGCAGCATATCGCACCAAGTCCTTCCCTTTAGTTAAATGTAATAACTCCCTGAATCATCCTTGTAAAGTGCTCTAAATGGGTTCTAAAAAAATTTACAAAAAGGAATTTTTTGCAAAAATAATTTTCAAACTAACGCATGTGCATGGTGATAAATAAAAAAAAGGTATTTGTGTTGGGTCTGGACTCGGTGCCTCCTGAGCTTCTTTTCGAGCGGTGGTTGAATCAGTTGCCGAATATACAACGTCTGATTAGTAAAGGCAAGTATGGTGAGATGAAAAGTACGATTCCCGCGATTACCTGTCCGGCCTGGATGTCTATGATGACCAGCGCCAATCCCGGCAGACTGGGAATTTATGGATTTAGAAACCGAACGAGTTACGATTATGAGGGATTGTCATTTGCAAATTCAAAGACCGTTGCCGTGGATACCGTATGGAATATTCTGTCAGGATTGGGGAAAAAGGTAGTCGTAATCGGTGTGCCCTTGACATATCCACCACAGCCGGTCAACGGATGTATGGTTACTTGCTTTCTGACACCAGATACGAAAGGGGAGTATACCTATCCACCAGGATTGAAAGCGGAGGTAGAGTCTGTTTCAAACGGCTATATCCTTGATGTGGACGAGTTCAGGAGCGATAACAAAGAATCAATCCTGAAAAATATTTATATCATGACGGAGAAGAGGTTTAGGCTTGCGCGACATTTTATCCGTTCGAAAGAATGGGATTTCTTTATGATGGTTGAGATGGGCCCGGACAGGATACATCATGCCTTTTGGAGATATTTTGATCAGGAACATCCGAAGTATGTGCCGGGTTCAAAATTTCAAGACGCTGTCCTGAATTACTATAAATACCTGGATAAGGAAATTGGTGAGACTTTTAGACTTATCAGTGAAGATACCATGGCCCTCATTGTATCAGATCACGGAGCCGGGAAGATGATGGGGGGTATCTGCGTTAACGAATGGTTGATCCAGAACGGTTATCTGAAATTAGTGCACTATCCTGCAGAGTCTACCCCATTCAACAAACTCATCGTCGATTGGGAAAACACCAAGGTGTGGGCGGAGGGTGGTTATTATGGACGGGTGTTTATGAATGTAAGGGGACGCGAACCTAAGGGGGTCATTGCATCCCAGCACTATGAGCACGTGAGGAATGAATTGATAAAAAAGCTGGAAGATTTGCGGGATGAAAAGGGAAACGGGATCAATACGAAGGTCTTCAAACCTGAGGATATCTATTCAGTATGTAACGGCGTACCTCCGGATTTAATTGTATATTATGGCGACCTCTTGTGGCGCTCTATTGGCAGCGTTGGGAACAGGTCTATATGGGCAAGTGAAAATGATACGGGTCCTGATGACGCAAACCATTCCCAGTATGGCATCTTTATTATGCAAAATAGAGAAGGATCGGATGGGAAACGGCTTCAAGGAGTTACCCTGTATGACATCGCTCCGACAATATTAGACTATTTGGGTGTTAAAGTCCCGGATGACATGGAAGGAAAAGTTATAACGTAAAGAAGTACTATCTCATTTGTGTAGATATATGTTTAGAAAATGAGTAGAGGGAACTCAAGTAATGAATAAAATGACTTGTCGTAGCTTAGAGCATCGTGACAGGGTTGAATCCTGAATTCCGTGCTTTGGATCTTACCTTTTCCGGTTCGTATGGGTTACGAATTATTTTGTTCTTTTTTTATTTTCATAGGCTGCTTCCACCACTTTTTTCGTCTTCGTTGCGAATTTGGTGATAAGTTTATCTAGCTTGGGGTTTAGGAGAGGGCTTGCCGCTTTGGCAATAAAACCAAGAAAAGCATTGTCGAACTTTAAATAGACAGATGTATTCACCTCTTCATAAGAACCTGCCTCGTCACGCAATGTTGTGTAGTCAATTTTTAGCACAATAGCGCCTGAAAAGTTGAAAAAAACGGTGGCGCTGCCGTGCCCCAGATAGACTGCTTTCTGTGGCTGTTGTTCCGCTAATGCAAACTCACCGGTGATGTGTTTTGATGGCATCTGTATGCCGTAATGCCCGTTTCTTTTGACCTCAAGTATCAAATCTTTTTTCTTAAAATCCTTTCCATGTTTGGTGAGTTCTTCTACGTGTTCTATAAAATATTCCAGGGTTTCTCTGTCGGTACGTACTGCGAGAGGTTTCTGAATCCTGGTAATGGTACTGTTGTCAACGATATCTTGCACCCTTTCGCTTTGTACTGGCGCTGAGTATAAAGGGAGGATTGTGAATGCGCTGACGAGAATTATCAGGAAAGTTATAAACAAACAAGTTCTTCGCCTGGCTGATTGCGTATGACGAAGTTTATGTTTCCTGGTAAATATGAGATTATCAATCATTGAAAATATATCAAAGCATTCGGTAAACTTTTATCATAAGGTCAAACCAACCCATGAATCCTCTCCCGAAAGGGAACTTCTTTAATCCTCTCTTGTGTGGGGGGTAACGGATGTGTAAGACGGTAACAGAAGGTTTAAATTTTTTTACATAAATTCTGTTTCATCTCAAAAAAATATTTGAATGTGACCTTATCTTATCACAAATGTGTTAATAAGCAATTATGAAAAGATGCATCTTTTCCTCTTGACAAGGAGTTCTGTGCTGATATATTGTCCGTTTTAAGTCTATCGCGAGCTTTATCGCGTCATTCCTCGCAATGACATTTGCTTGTGTATGGGTTTTTATGAAACGTCTAGTTTGTAAATTGAGTCAGAAAGGTAAAATCTATGGAAAAAATGAAATCTGTGTTGGTAATAGGTTTTTCTTTATTTCTTGTTACCGCGTGTAATCAGAAAAAAACGGATAAACCTGAAACGGTTAATAAATCTGAATTGGGGTTATCGTCAGAGGGTGCTAAACGTCAGGCAGAAGGAGCCCTCGAAACTACTATGAACTATGTAAAACAAAAAAAGACAGACTATCAGAAAAACCTGGAAGGCAAACTAAATGAACTCGATAGCGAGATAAATGAACTTAAGGCAAAAGTCTCGGATGCCGGAAAAGAAACTAAGGCCAAATACGATGAGATGATTGAAGCATTGCAACAGAAGCAAAAAGATGCAAAAAACAAATTGGAGAACCTCAAATCTGCAAGTGCTGAGAGATGGGAAGATTTTAAGTCTGGGATAGAAACAGCTCTGGAGGACTTGAGAAAAAAGTATAACGAGGCCAGTAAATCCTTACAATAGCTTTGGAGCACAAGCCAAATGAAGGGGCAAGCTTTTTGGGGCAGAGTACAATGTGCTGCTGTATGATTTGCGAGCACATATTTTGAGAGTGAACCGACCCTGGCTGGATCGGGAAGTAAGGAGTGTTTTGGATACAGTCGTGACAAACGTTTGGATTGTGTGCAGGTGGCGGTGTTGTTAGGGTTGGCGCAGGAAAGGTTTCCTGTGGCCTATGAAATGTAGCCGGGCAATACCAGAACAGCGCGACATCTGGAGAATTTCCGGCGTATCTGTCTCATGGATCGCGGTATTCCAACGGAGGAGACGTTGGAAAAGATGCGTGAGTAAGGGAGAACGTCTGAGGAAAATGTCTTCCGTTGGAAAAGGACGTTTTACTCCTATTAACGCAGTTGGGATTGACGCTTTCAGAACAATCCCATCAAGGTTTACGCATTCAGGCAGGTTGGTCCGTAGTGTCGTCTTTTTTGAATGATCCCTTGATTTTTCGGGCTCGGCGGATTGTATGTCCCTCGAATTGCGAAAGCCGGGGACAGCTTATAAAATCGTTTGTTAATTTTTCAAGAAACTAAAGTGTTACCAAAAATATTTTTTTTCCCTTGCTTTTATCACCGTATGATATTATTTTTATGAAAAATTACTCTGTATAGAAAAACTCTAACTGTCCGATTCAGAAACGTGTACATAAATATTTTCAAAAAAAAAGGACAAAATGTTATTTTGGTAATATGGTTTCTTCTGTGCATATTTCCCGGCGATTGTTTCTTGTTAGGATGTGGAGCTAAGGATTTATCGCATCAAAGTGCAGAAAAGGAAGCCATCATTTTGACTCATGCCGATAGTGATATTTCCGTTGCAATGGCCGATTTGCATTGCACGAATTGTTGTTTGCTATGTAGCCATAACATCGTTGTGGATTTATGCTATGTCTCTTCATTTTTTCTCGTAATTCTATTCAGCAGGTTTAAAGCATTTCATTTTAGCCATTTCAAAAACATCTTATCTGCCATTATCTATCATCCACCGCGGTTAACCACATAAGGATGTGGAGCGCACGTGCCTTTCCTGAAATTAAGGTGAGAAGACCTTATAATTCTTAGATTTTCAAAGGGGTTGTAAAGTATTGTGCCCCTTTGTATGATCGGTAATAATCATTTCAGAGTCGTTGAGATCTCATCTTACGCGTGAGGTTTTCTCTACGGGAAGGCTCTGTTGTATCATGTCATAGCGCAGCATCGTTGCAATCATTTTTTCCTCAATCGTTAAAGCAAGCGTTCGCCTGCCTGTCGTTCGTGGTCAGGGTGCTTTTGAAAAAACCGCAGCAAGCTATTGTAATGTCCTTAGCTTATCTTGAAAGGTTTCATATGGATATAGAGATTTGTTTCATACCAAAGCTTTTGATGCACCGAAGCATGATATCGTTTACGATGGTATGTTTGTTTGTCAGCATGTCAGTCCTTTGGGGAATAGTCCTTGGTAGTGAATTTCCGATCAAAGAGGAGGTCAAAGCTGTTCCATCGACGAATAAAATGATTTCGCTTGAAGAAGCTATTCATCGCGTTGTTGAGAAAAATCCAGAATTACAGTCAACAAGGGATCAGGTAGATGCCGCCGCTGGGATAGTAAGGCAGTCAAAATTATACCCGAACCCTGTCTTAGAACTTTTGGCAGACCAAATGCCTACTACTGAGATAGGAATGAATCAAAGCCAAAACCTTGTGTCCGTAACTCAGCCTATCATCACAGGTGGCAAGAGAAGACTGGGAATTACGGTCAGTGAAAGGTCAAAAGAAAAAAATGAGCTAGAACTCGATGCCGTTTTATTGAATGTCATTGCCGACACAAAAAAGGCATTTTACAAGACAATTGGAAATCAGGAAGAGCTAGGCATAGCCAGGGAAACAGAAAAAATTGCGAACGGTATTTATAAGAGTGAGAAACTCAGATTCGAGGCTGGTGAAGTAGCCATTACGAATGTCCTTAGGGCAGAAGTAGAATTGTCAAAGGCAAGAAATTTTGTGTCCACTGCGGAAGGCAGTCTGCAAAATTCGATAAAGGAGTTGCAAACGGTAATGGGAGTTCCGGAAGAAACAATTAATGGAGTAACAGGAAAACTTCTCACAAGACCTGTGGAGTTGTCACTTCATGATCTTGTACTACAGATGGAGAATAATCAACCACTCCTTAAGGCATCAAAGAAGAATATTGAAATAGCAGAAACGCAGTTAAAGTTGGAAAAGAGACAGGTTATACCCGACATCAATGTATCGGCTGGCTATCAAAGGCTTACTGCGGAGGACGTAGACACTGTGAAGGTAGGTATTACAATACCAGCTCCCTTTTTTAATCGCAACCAGGGTAACATACAGAAAAGTAAGGCCATTTCAAGAAAGACGAAGAATGAGAACTTGTCGGTTTACAATGATCTGCTATTTCAGTTACAGAGAAATATTAATTCATACAACGTGGAACGGAGACGGGTTATTGAATTTGGAGACAAGATTTTGCCAAAGGCGAAAGAATCCCTGGAGTTAATTAGGAAGGGGTACAAAGAAGGTGAGTTTAATTATATAGACTTACTTGACGCCCAGAGGACATGGGCAGAAACGAGGATATCCTATATTGAATCCCTAAAAAATTTGAATCAGTTCATTGCAGAGATTGAGAGGCTGGCGGTGACGAAAATAGGGGGGCGATGATGGTGTCAAAAGATTTATCGTAATGGATCACCGTAAAGGCACAAAGGACGCAGAGAAATAACGGAAGAAAATGTTTTCAACTTGTTCTAAAATCATGTCATCATGAAATTGAGGATCATTTTGGAACATACTAGTATACCGTTTCATAAAAACCCATACACAAGCAAATGTCATTGCAAGGAGTGAAGCGACGAGACAATCTATTGATTACAAAAACTTAAGATTGCTTCGCTGTCACTCTCAATGACAATAACATATGCAGACATTTTTGTGAAACGTTACACAAGGAATGAGCACGATTTCGGGGACAGGCGCATTTGTTACCTCTCTGCTTGAAGAATAATCATAGTACCTCATAACAGAAAAATATCTTCAATGGAAATTGAGTAGGAGTTGAAAATGGAAAAGATTGATATTGCCAGGTCAATTTTCTTCTTTATTCTTGCCGGACTTTGTGAAATAAGCGGAGGATACCTGGTGTGGCTCTGTTTTCGCGAAGGAAAGAGTGTCTTAATTGGGCTATTAGGGGCGGTTGTACTGGTTATCTATGGAATCATACCAACATTTCAGCCTGCAAATTTTGGCCGGGTATACGCCGCCTATGGTGGCATATTCATCGTTCTTTCTACTCTTTGGGGTTGGCAAGTTGATAAGGTTACACCGGATAAGTATGACCTGATCGGTGGTCTTATTGCCCTCACAGGTGTGGTTATTATCATGTACTGGCCGAGAGGATAATTGTGATAGGTAGATGGAAAGTGGCCGCTATGAAAAAACGGTAAAAGATCGTTTGGACACACAAAATAATTATTGAGGGAATGGACTGCCAGGACGGGGCAGTGCTTGTCGAGAGAATGTTGAATGTCCTTGCTGGAATTAAAAACTTTGAAATCTATCTATTCACTCAGGGCGTGAAAGTCATTTGTGATCCTTCATTAATTTCTGTCCAACAAATAATCAAGAGTATCGCTGAAACAGGGATGAAGGCATCCGTTGTTAAGGATGTCAGAGCAAAAAATCGCATGGAACTGGCATCGAAAGGGGCGTTTGTGAGGAAAGATGGTCAAGAAATGGTTTTATTATCGACATGGTGCTTATGGCCACACTCATGGCGCCATAGAGCCGGCTATTTTAATCACGCAACAAGGTATTTGGATTATCAAATGATCTTTTCTTGGGTTGCTTGCAACGGCTATCTTTCAGGTTGTTATCGCTTTTGGTTCAGGAAGTGTGACGCATCTTGCAGGCACGATCCATAATTACGGTGATCCCTCTGTGTCTCGTTTTCATGCTGAGGTAATATATCTCCATGAATCCGAATGTTTCCATTAAAAAAGGATATGAAGTTGTCAAAAGGGGTGACATCAGATTTTGCACCAACTAGGCTATTTGTCTAAACCACGATTCATGTTGATTCTGTAAACACTTTTGGCGAGGCGCATTATTGTGTCGTTAACCAGAAACACAGTGATTTACCGGTGCATTTACAGCACCGATTTTACATAGTATCAGATTTGCGAAGGAATTTTAGATGATTATAAGAATATTTGATATGTCTAGTGATTAAAATAGGAGAACAATAATGATCAAAGGGAAGATTTATCTGAAAATGTATTTTAAAAAGATATTGCCAATTGGCATTGTTATTATCGTTGGAATTATTCTGGCAATGATTATTCTTCATATGGGAAAAACTACGGTTAAAGATGCTCATGAACACGGTGCCACAGAGCATGAGGAGGAAAACGAGGTAAAGGGACCTCACGGAGGCAGATTATTATCAGAGGATGATTTTCAGGTTGAGACAATCATTTATGAACGGGGTGTTCCTCCCCAATTTAGGGTCTATGTATTTGATAGGGGAAAAGCAGTTAACCCCGATGAGGTGAAACTGATCATAGAATTGCATAGGCTTGGAGGCCGGGTGGATGTGATTAACTTCCGGAAAGAGGGTGAGTATCTTTGTGGTGACAAGGTTGTTGAAGAACCGCACTCTTTTGATGTCAAGGTGTTAGCAGGATGGAAAGGTAAGACCTATCGATGGGAATATTCGCAAATAGAAGGGCGGGTAGAGCTTGCACCCGAGGCGATTCAAGGTGCCGGGATCGGTATTGAGACTGCCGGTCCTGCTCACATAAAAACCATTCTTGAGCTTCCTGGCGAGATCGAGTTCAATGCCGACAAGGTAGTGCATGTTGTACCAAGAGTCTCAGGGGTTGTAACGGAGGTGTACAAAAATCTTGGTGACGCGGTCAAGCACGACGAGGTTATTGCTGTTTTTGACAGCAGAGAGGTGGCAGATTTGAAGAGTGCATATATGGTCTCTTTAAAGCGTGTAGAACTTGCCCGGCTAACATTTGAACGAAAAGAACTTCTTTGGAAAGAAAAAATTTCCTCGCAAAACGATTATCTCATCAGTCGTCAGGCATTGGCAGAAGAAGAGCTAAAACTGCGAACGGATGCCCAAAAACTACTTGCGATAGGATTTACTCAGGCTGATTTGGACGGTATTCCGGAAAACACAGATAGGGGGCTTACACGGTATGAACTGAAAGCGCAATATGATGGTGTTGTTATTAAAAAGGACATTTCCGTTGGGGAAGCTGTTCTTGGTAACTCCGATATATTTGCAATTGTTGATTTATCCACTGTCTGGGTGAATGTTACGATATATGCTAAGGATTTAAATGTAGTCAGGGTTGGACAAAATGTTACGGTTAGATCTAAGATATTGGGACGCGAAGCAAATGGCACGCTGACATATCTCGGCCCACTTGTAGGTGAGCAAACACGTACTGCACAGGGGAGAGTTGTTGTTCAAAATCCCGATGGACAATGGAAGCCTGGCCTGTATGTTAACGTAGAAGTTGTTCAGGAAGAAATTTCCGTTCCGGTAGCAGTACCAATCGATGTGATTCAAACCTTAAATGACAGACCTGTAGTGTTTGTGCAATATGGAGATGAGTTTGAGGCTCGTCCTTTGGAGTTGGGAAGGAGCGATGGACGATGGGTAGAAGTATTGCATGGTTTGTCTCCAGGGGAAAGATATGCCGCACGCAACAGTTTTATTCTCAAGGCAGAGCTGGGCAAGGCAGGGGCAACTCATGAACATTAACGAATGGTAAATTCAAAGCAGGAAGTCTGATACTCGATACAAAAATGCAAATTCCAGAGTGCAATAATTCAAAAAAGCAAATAAAAATATCTCATTGTAATGCGTGATAAATTCAAGTTTTACAGAAAGAGGTCAGAATGCTTGAAAAAATTCTAAAATTCTCAATCCATCATCGTTGGATAATCCTTTTTGCAACACTCGCTGTTGCAATTCTGGGTATTTATAATTATCAAAGACTTCCCATTGATGCAGTGCCTGATATTACCAATACTCAGGTTCAGATCAATACCGTTGCGTCTGGATATTCTCCCCTGGAGGTTGAACGGCGTATTACTTTTCCTGTAGAAACAGCTATGGCTGGCATTCCGTATTTAGCTGAAACCCGTTCACTCTCCCGGTATGGGCTTTCTCAAGTAACGGTTATTTTCAAAGACGGAACGGATATCTACTTTGCCCGTCAACTGATCAACCAACGCATCCAGGAAGTCAAAGGAAACCTCCCGCCAGGCGTTGAGCCAATTATGGGCCCAATTGCAACCGGATTGGGTGAAATTTTCATGTGGACTGTAAGGTCAAAGGCAGGGGTGTTGAAGCAGGATGGAACGCCGTACACAGCTATCGATTTGAGAACTGTTCAGGATTGGATTATTAGACCTCAGCTACGGAATATCCCGGGAGTTACTGAAGTAAATACTATCGGTGGCTATGAAAAACAATATCATGTTACTCCCTATCCAGAAAAACTCATAGCTTATGGCTTGTCATTCCGTAATATACTCTATGCCATTGCTATGAATAATGCAAATGTAGGTGCAGGGTATATTGAACGTAGTGGCGAGCAGTATCTGATCAGGGCTCCAGGCCAGGCCGTCAGTATAGAAGACATTCGGCAGATTATTGTAGGAAGTTACAGAGGAGTTCCCATTCGTATTAAGGACGTAGCCGATGTCCTAATCGGTAAAGAACTCCGTACGGGTGCTGCTACAGAAGACGGTGAAGAAGTTGTTATAGGCACGGTATTCATGCTTATGGGTGAAAATAGCAGGACAGTTTCCAGGAAAGTAGCCGAAAAGATGATTGACGTAAATCGTACTTTACCCGAAGGTGTCGTTGCCACGACGGTGTATGACCGTACTACCCTTGTGGATAAGACAATACATACTGTCAAGAAAAATCTTGCCGAAGGCGCTCTTCTGGTAATTGTCATCCTATTCCTTTTTTTAGGAAATATGCGGGCAGCCCTTATTACGGCTTTGGTTATACCACTGTCCATGCTCTTTACCATTACGGGGATGGTAAGCAATAAGGTGAGTGCAAACCTCTTGAGCCTAGGGGCGCTTGACTTTGGTATTATCGTTGATGGCGCAGTTATAATCGTTGAAAATTGCATTCGAAGGTTGTCAGAGGAACAACATAGGCTGGGACGGTTACTCACCCGTCCGGAGCGATTTGATGTTGTGTTCGACGCATCGAAGGAAGTACGGCAGGTAACCATGTTTGGTGAAATGATCATTATGATTGTTTATTTACCAATCCTGAGCCTGACAGGCATCGAGGGAAAGATGTTTTACCCCATGGCGTTCACGGTAATTGCTGCTCTTGTTGGTGCAATGATTCTCTCTGTGACGTTTATTCCTGCCGCAGTGGCTTTGTTTTTTTCTGGAAGGCTTTCTGAAAAAGAAAACTTCTTCATCCATTGGGCAAAGAAGGGATACATTCCTGTTCTTACTCTTGTTATGCAAAATCGAATATTTGTTGTTACGACGGCAATTGTGTTTATCGTTCTGAGTGGACTTTTAACGACACGGATGGGAAGTGAGTTCATACCGAGTCTGGATGAAGGTGATATTGCGGTACACGCCCTCCGCATCCCTGGAACAAGCCTGTCACAATCGGTAGAAATGCAATATGCCGTTGAAAAGGAGGTAAAGAAATTTCCAGAAGTATCTCACGTCTTTTCCAAAATAGGAACGGCAGAAATAGCAACTGATCCAATGCCTCCCAATGTGGCTGATACTTTTATAATGCTCAAACCGAGGCCAGATTGGCCAGATACTCATAAGCCAAAAGAAGAATTGATACACGATCTGGAGGATCGTCTTAAAGGCATTCCGGGAAATAATTACGAATTTACTCAGCCAATACAGATGCGTTTTAATGAACTTATTGCAGGTGTGCGTAGCGATGTGGCGGTGAAGGTATTTGGTGATAACATGGAAACCCTTCTTGAGACTGGTGAAAAAATATCCAGGGTTCTTGAGAAAATCCGGGGAGCATCCGATGTTAAGGTAGAACAGGTAACTGGTCTGCCAGTATTAACCATCCAGATGAATCGCCAGGAGATGGCACGATACGGTCTCAATGTATCCGATGTACAAGAGGTAATCGAAGTTGCTATTGCAGGAAGGAGTGCTGGTAAGATCTTCGAAGGAGATAAGCAGTTTGAACTCGTGGTGCGCTTACCGGAAGAGGTAAGAATGAATGTGGATGCACTGAAGAGATTGCCAATCCCATTACCAGAAATTAAAAGTTCTCTGAATACCGGCTTAGTTTCAGCTACGTTTGCAGAGGAGAATATAAGACCAAGCTATATAACGCTTGGATCTATTTCAACCTTCAACATTGCTCCAGGTCCTAACCAGATCAGCAGAGAAAATGGGAAACGTCGCGTCGTTGTAACGGCTAACGTCCGAGGGCGGGATATCGGATCATTTATAGAAGAGGCAGAAAGAATGATCAAGGAAAATATTACCATTCCCGCAGGTTATTGGATATCCTGGGGCGGACAATTCGAACAAATGATGTCAGCGAAGAAACGATTACAAATTGTCACTCCTGTTGCACTCTCATTGATTTTTTTCTTGCTCTTTACCACATTTGGAACGGTAAAAGATTCTCTCCTTGTCTTTACCGGCGTTCCTTTTGCGCTTACTGGAGGAATAGTTTCGCTTTGGATAAGAGGTATTCCGCTATCGATTTCAGCGGGTGTTGGATTCATCGCGCTCTCCGGTGTAGCCGTACTCAATGGTCTTGTCATGATTTCGTTTATTAATAAACTACGTGCAGAAGGTGGTACCCTTGACGATGCGATCTTTCAGGGTGCAATTACGCGCCTGCGCCCTGTATTAATGACTGCCCTCGTCGCTTCTTTAGGGTTTCTTCCGATGGCTATGGCCACCGGAACTGGTGCGGAAGTACAGCGTCCACTTGCCACGGTAGTTATTGGCGGGATTTTGTCATCAACAGCACTCACCTTACTGGTACTCCCGGTACTCTATCGTATCTTTCATGGGCCAGATACCGTAGCAACTGAACCGTAAATAAATTAACCAACCGTCATTCGCAAAGCAGAGACTTCGTCGCGAGTTCAGTCGAATGATGAAGGGAGATGGGAAAAATTACAAATAAAAATTTACATGATGACACAATATCATGTTTCAACAATACGAACAATCAGGTGAAACGGCTATCTGGAACACCATAAAACACTACAAACGGTCTTTGCATCCCGGATGGTGCCTTTTTTTATCATCTCTACCGCATCAGACAATTTTACATGTATATTGCCTTTAATAGATTCATCCAATTGATAATTTGTTTGGGTTTTTACAAGGTTCGTTGCCTTAAAGAGATGCATTGTTTCATTCAAAATACCTGGCGATGGGTAAAGAACCATAAGGAGTTCAAGGGCGCCTGCCCGATAGCCCGTCTCTTCTTCCAATTCGCGCTTTGCACATGCAAAGAACGTCTCACCCTTATCAAGGGTGCCTGCAGGAATTTCATAAAGAGTTTCTTTCACCGGATGTCGATACTGGTGAAGGAGGATAATTTCATCTTGAGTAATAAACGGAATAACTGCTGCCGATCCCGGATGGTCGATGACTTCCCTCGTGACTTTTCTTCCGTCTTCTAAGAGAACTTCATCCTTTCTAACATTTATTTTTTTACCAGAGTAGATAATCATATAAAACAATTTTTATTAAAACAGTTAACAAATGAAACATCCGTGAACCAAAGGTTCACAAAAGAGCATGAAAAGTTTATTTTTTAGACAACCGACTTCATTTTCAAGTGGACAAAATAAATTAGATCTAAATCCTGCAACAAGGTTTCTCCTTAGTTGCAGGATTTAGGTCTTACATAATACAGTACATTAAAGAATTAAGTCACTCCTATATCAAGGGTTAGCCAGACTTTGCTGCCAGCAAACTTTTTGAACTAATCTAACGACAGGAGTTCCTGGAGGCAAATTGCTGAAATCGATACCGTATGACCAATTACGTGTAGGCGCTTCATAAATTGGGGAGCCGTAAATCCAGTTTCCCGTAGCTTTTTTACTTTGCCAGAGTGATATCAGCGAACCGCTGTAACTAAAAGTCTTACCATTCCATTTTTCCAGGAATCGAAGAAGATTTTCCACTCCTCCGCTGTATTGCGTACCATGTGTTGCCACATGGCCTGTCATAAATACTGATTTAACGGTCGTATTATTTGCGACTCTGTTGCCTAGAGGTCCATTACTTTTTGCATCATCCCATGCATTAGATAGGATGGTAACAGCATCTCCGGCTACTGCGGCCGGTTTATTATCTAAATTATAATCACCTTTAATATAAACAGGATTTTCGGATGCAACGGTTAATCCTCCCGATGGCAGTGAGGAACCGTTAGACAGCCGAATAGCTTTGCTTGAACCTGATTCTGATATATAAAGTATTCCCTTCGGCGGGTCGTTTAATGCATTCATAGCGAGAGTGTTTGCTCCTAAGGCTTGCAAATCAATCGTTTTCACCGTGATGTTTTTCCCTTCTCTTGCATCGTAAATAGTGTTTGAAGCAAGTGGGCTAGTTACGGTTCCACCGTTAGTTATGTCGATGACGTTGCCGCTTCTATCATAGAATACACCATCGACGATTCTAAGACCAGCTTTCCAATAAAATCTTCCATTGAGAAGTTCCTCGGATTCTGTTGAATCTTCTGGCTTTAACGTATCACCTTTCTTAATTACCTCAATGGATTCACTACTCTCCGGCAAAGGTATTTTTAATTCTGTTATTCCCATGTCCTTGCTTTTAACATTTCCATTCCACCTGCTTGTGGCCTTTGAAGTCCAATCAGTACTTTCGCTATCCAGGATTTTGCCATCTTTTTTCATTGGCTGATAATTTCCTGCTCCATCTTTAATTCTAACCGTTCCGGATGGCACACTACCATCATCTTTTCGACGATAATAAATATTGCCAGCAGAGGTTATTTGTGAGTCTAAAGAAAGTGTGTTATTTGAACCTACATAGATGTCACTATTAGAATGAATTTTGCCACCGGAAAATGTCATATCTGGTCCTGGTACCATCTCCAAGTCGTCCTGATAAAAGATTCCAAACTGGAATAAAGGAATGAGATTGTCCTCGACGGATTGAACTATTTTTGCTGTAGATGAATTATTATTTGTTCCTTTAGCCTTGCTAACAATTTCATATTTTTGCTTTAAGGCGGTTAAGCCTGTAAAATTACCCGCCGCAATTGCTGTTGTGTTTCCTACCCCAACTTTTGAAACTGTGAATTCATCAAAGTTAAAACCATTTATTGTAGGAGCTGTTATACCGTTAAGATCGGACGATGAGGGGTTCAAAACGGTTTTGAGTTTTTGTCTAAATTTTTCAACGCCATATTTTGCTCCTCCTTCTGCCGCATAATAGGCCTGTATGCTGCTCTTGTAGTTGTTGCTAATTTTATTATCCGTGGTGGTCGTGATGACTGCGGTTGTTCCCACGATAGTCAGGGTTGCTAACAAGGCAAGAACAACAATAAGTACCATCCCCTTGCTATCTTTACCTGTTGATAGCGTATTTGATAAATTTGTATAATGTTTTAAATTAATCAGTTTTTTCATTTTAATCCTCCTACCCTAAAATAATTGATCAGTAATTAAGATTTTCAGGAATTACAAGGGAAGTAAACGTACCATATTTACATCCGAGATTGGAGGCGGTATTTGCGGTCTTTCCTGTTATAGTGATTTTTATTTGGCGTATACTAGCCGCCGCTGTTGTAGTAGTGCCTGAGCCATCGTAGTATAAGAAATTGAATCCGGCAATATTATCGACAAAAGGTTGAAATCCTCCGCCCCCTGTTTTTCTTTTGATTTTGCATGCATCAGCTCCAGAATTAGCACCGTAATAACTATAGGTAATATCTTCATTTAAGCCTGCAGTTGTTGTTCCATTGCCATCGAGATCCGCCAGGATTTGAATGGAGGTGGTTGTATTAGTGCCAATTCCAATTAAACCATAATTAGTTGGATCATATCCTGCCATCCTGATTTCTCTGACCATCATATCCATGGCGGCCCGAACATTCTGTTGCATTTCAGCGACTCGTTCCTGCGTGCTATAGGACTTACGCTGGATATTAAAGATACTGACTGTCACGCCCATGAGAATCAGACAGATGGCAAGGCCAATCACTACTTCTATCAGCGTAAAACCCTGATCTTTATTTCTAGACGTATATGACATCGTCCGTCTCCTATTTTTCAAAGATTGTCTGTAATGTCACTTTATGTTTTGATGTTGAGGTACCAGGATTCCAGAATACATCGACCGTAACGGTTTTCATATTTGTGCCCGGGCTATTGTTTAGAACCTGAGCTGCCAGATAATAACCGGCAGAGGCGGTAGAAGTCCCGGAGATGCTTTCATATCCTACCCCTTTAAAATACTCCATCTTGTCCTGTGCAAGTATTAATGCATTGGTAACATTTTTGCTTTGTGTATTACCTTTTATTACCGCAGTTGCCAAACTCATTACGGCAAACAATCCTATGGCGATGAGAGCAATAGCGAATAAGACTTCTATCAACAAAAATCCTTTTTCATTGTAAAATTTAAAAATATTTTTCATAACAATCTTATCGGGTTTAAACATATTATTCTTTTTTGACTCTCCCAGTTATAGAAACCGAAACTTTTTTTGTTCCACTTATATTTGTAAGGGTTATCGTTGTTAAATTTGTCGCATTTCCACGTGGGAAAAAAATAAGATCGTTTGTATTGCTTGAGCTATAAATAACGTCGTAATATTTATTTTGAATATCTTTTACAATAATAGCTTCTCCGGCAGTATTGACACCATCATTATTATCGTCGTCTAATATGGTATATTGACGATTATTTTTGTAGATAATTCTGAATTCATTGTTCTGGCTTATTGCCTGCATTCTTGCCCACATAAGATCGCCCATGAGCTGCCTGGCTGCGCCATTTAACCGAATTGAAGGTTGCATGCTAAGATAGACAGGTATCGTAATACCGGCTAATACTGAAATTATGGCCATTACCACTATCATTTCAATGAGTGAAAAGCCATTTCGATAATCTATTTTTAATGCGCGGTTTCTTTTCATTGGCTTGAGTAACTATTTCATTAATGAAAATTATTATAAATCGAAATGTATCCATAAAATATTGATGACATACTTGTGTCTATAGTAGCGCAATGTTAAATATATTTTACATACTTATTGTATCGCACTTCGTTTTCTAGCAGGAATGACGTGGTCGTAGCTTTGCTGCATTTTGTTATCCGCAGGAGTCCATATAAATGTTATATCGTATAATCATTTTCAGATTTCATCTGCAGATATAACAAGTGCGGATTTTATCGGATTGACGTAAATGAATTGTGTAATGAGAAAGTTGAAAAATATTGAAAAGCATAATAAATACATCATGATATTTCTCCCATCCAGGAAAAAGGTTATTAAACATAGCTATCCGGTGGGCCTCTCTGAAGATTTAGGAAAAATACCTGAATTGTTACGGACCACTCGGTCGCGGCAACCTGGCATTCTTCTCTCCTTCAAAGAAGACCCATGGCTTTGCGTCCCAATCTCACGACTGGTTTGCCTATTAAGATTTGCTGTTTTTATTGTATGGGTAAACTATAATTAGTTCAGCGTCTATCCTCCTCACATTCTAAAAGAGAATGTCAAAGTAATTATTAAGATTATCGGCAAAAATATTAATTATATTAAGACAAAAAGTCAAATTGTTTAAGATGTATTTAATATCTTACCTCCACTTGGTATTGAGCAGGAATTTTCACAAACAAAATATTTTTACACTGTTGTAAATTAAGTGGTTTGCGTGATACGGTTCTGGTGAATTCAAACAGTATGAGATATTATGATGGTTCACAATTATTGCAGCCTAATTAGTAATTTAGATCCCGTTATAATCCCGTTTCAAAGAATAGGGAATATGATTATTGAGCGCCCATACCCTGCATAAGTTTAATTAACGGCACAAACATTGCAATAACAATAAAACCAACTGACCCACCAAGAAATACAATCATCATTGGTTCTATAAGGCTTACCATGGCCTCTACAGCTCTATCCACTTCATCATCATAATTGTCAGCTACCTTTGAGAGCATCTTATCAAGCTCTCCCGTTTCTTCACCTACCTCAACCATATTAACAACCATCTCGTTGCAAATCTTTGAAGCGCGAAGTGGCTTTGTGATACTCTCTCCGCTCCGGATACTGTCGTGAATATTCTGAATGGTATGCGTCATGGCAGCGTTTCCGGTAGTATCCTTGACATTATTAAGGGCATCCAGAATAGGCACACCACTATAAATCAGAGTTGCCAACGTCCGTGTAAACCTTGATACGGTAGATTTATTGATAATCTTTCCAAAAACGGGCAATTTAAATTTGGTTCTATCTATAAACAGCCTTACTTTCTTAATCTTTCCTGCAATTTTATAAATAATGAATGTGCTAAAAGGTATGGCGGGAATAAACATCCATTGATCCTTTAGTGTCATGCTAAAGGTGATCAGCATTTTGGTAGGGATAGGCAGTTCCAGGTTCAGTTCCTCAAAAATTTTGGCAAAATTTGGAATGATAAAAATCATAAGTCCGACTAAAATACCCACTGCAACCACTGTAACGACCACCGGATATACCATTGCACCGATTATTTTTCTGATAAGACGTTCAATTTTTTCTCTAAAATCGGCTAATCGCTGAAGAATAATGTCGAGGGAACCACCCGTTTCTCCGGCTTTTATGATATTTACGTACAATTTGTCAAAGACTCTTGGATGCTTTGCTAGTGCGCCAGAAAGGGTATTGCCTCCCTCGATATCTTCAATGACTTTCTGTGTCGTATTTTTAAAGAGGCCCTTTTTCATTTGCGAAGTGAGTATTTTAAGACCACGAATAATGGGAAGTCCGGCATACTGAAGTGTCGATAGTTGTCGGGTAAAGACGGTTAAATCTTTGGATTTAACCCTGCCGAAAGAGATAGATATTTCCCCACGTTTTTTACGGGGAGTGATTGGTATTTCGCCGGATTTTTGGCGAATGTTGATTTCTTTAATATAAGTCGGAAAGTAGCCTAATGCACGAATTTTTGTAATTGCCTCGTCGGATGTGGATGCATCGATCCTGTTTTTTACTGCATGTCCCTTGTTATCAACTGCGCTGTATTGAAATGCTAACATCGTAAACTCCTTTTTTAATAACGTATTTCTCTGTCTATTTGTTATTTTCCATTGACTTATTGGAGGATGATCCTAATTTAATTGTATAGGAATTCTCGTTTTATTTAAGCGGGTTACTCTGTGGTACTGACAAACGTTGTTAGTCAGTGTGATATATTCCAAATCCATTTGCATATTCTAACAACACGGACAAACTTGTTTGTCCATGCCACCCTGTAACCGGAGGCATAACTTGAAAAAATAATCCGTAATAAATAATTATGCTAATATGGTTTCTCTCACGATTTCATGGATGGTTGTCAACCCATTATATACTGCTTGTAAACCGCTATTTCTTAGGGTATTCATTCCACTATTTTTTGCAGCCGTCCTAATTGTACTGGTATTTGACTGCTCGATAATTAATCGCCGTATTTCATTGTTTAACACCATGATCTCATATATGCCCATACGTCCCTTATAGCCAGTCTTATTGCAGGCATTACATCCTTTCCCCCGGAAAAATTTCTTCCCTGCAATATCAATCTTTGTAAGATTTAACTCCATTAAAGATTGCTCAGACGGTTCATATTCTTCTTTGCATGAGACACATATCTTGCGCACTAATCTCTGGCTGATAACGCCTTCTACCGTAGCGGCGATCAGATAAGGCTTAATATCCATGTCAATTAACCGTGTTACCGTCGTGGGTGAGTCATTGGTGTGCAATGTACTAAAAACTAGATGCCCCGTAAGTGATGCTTGAATGGCAATTCGGGCTGATTCTTCATCCCGAATTTCTCCTACAAGGATAATATCTGGGTCTTGTCTTAAAATAGCCCTTAAGCAATGTGCAAAGTTTACACCGATAGATGGATTTATCTGTACCTGGATGAGACCATCAACATCATATTCAACGGGGTCTTCTGTAGTAATAATTTTTGTGCTAATATCATTTAGATAATTTAACGCAGCATACAGCGTTGTTGTCTTTCCCGAGCCGGTTGGTCCGGCAACAAGGACGATCCCATTTGGTTTATTTAATAGCTGGTACATTACCTTTAACTCTTCTGGGGTAAAACCTAAGGTATCAAGATTGAGTGACACAGCGGTTTTATTTAACAGGCGCATTACAATGCTTTCACCGTATTTAGTAGGGAGTGTTGAAACCCGTAAATCTACCGGTATACCTCCAACGTTCAATTGAATGCGGCCGTCCTGAGGTAATTTTCGCTCAGAAATATCCATACCTGAGATAAGCTTTATCCGTGAAGTAATCGGAATTCCCAGCGGTTTTGGAGGATTCATTTTTTCGCAAAGCATTCCGTCTATGCGGTACCGTAGCCGAAAGCTATCCTCAAAAGCCTCAAAATGAATATCGCTGGCTTTGTTTAATATAGCATCCAGGAACATTAGGCTAACCCATTTTTTAATGGGGGCTGCGTCTGCCATTTTCTTGAGTTCTTCGATGTCAATATAATCACCTTTTATAGTCTCCTTATAAGGCGAATCACTTTTAAACTCTAATAACAGTTGTTCCACAGATTCGTGCTTTCTGGGGTAGTACTTTTCCAAGGCACGAGTGACTGCATTTTTATTGCAGAGCACGGACTTTATGGGGTGTTTAAGGATCATCCGTAAGTCGTCTGTTGTTTCTAAGTTTAGTGCGTCTTCTTGTGCAATGGTAAGGACATTGCCCTTAAAACTCAGAGGGATTATGCGGTATAAATGAGCAATTGTATGAGGCACATAATTAATAATCTCGGGCGGTATTTCAATGCTTTCAATATCTATCAACTCTAATCCCAAGTGTTCGCTTAGCGCCTGCATGATCTGCTTATTGGTTACATATTTAAGATTGATAAGGATATCGCCGAGGGAACCACCCTTCTGTTTCTGGATAGCTGTCGCCTCCCGGATTTGTTCCTCTGTAATGAACCCTTTATCCTTCAATAATTGACCGAAGAGCTTTCTCTTTGCTTCAGTCTTTAAATCTCTTTTTGTTTTTTCTTTTACATGCATAATAAATGAATGCCTGTAGTCTAAGTATTTTTTAAACTAATTAGCCATACCGGTAATTCTAAAAACCTCTTCCAACGTTGTTTTTCCGTCTTTTGCTTTTCTTAGGCCATCCTCCTTCAATGTTGTCATACCCACTGTTCGTGCGACTTTTCTGATCTCGTTTGTTGCTGCGACATGATATGTCATGTCACGTAAGGCCTCATCCATTTCCAGCAGCTCGTAAATTCCCAATCTGCCATTGTAACCAATGTTATTACAGTGCTTGCAGCCTCTTCCTTTATAAAATACGGCATCCTTCAACTCTTCTGTCACAAACCCCATTTCTGTTAACTGTTCATTGGTGTAGGTTGCCGGCTCCTTGCACTGTGCACAAATCATTCTAACCAGACGTTGGGCCATAATTCCTTGCAAAGATGAGGCGACAAGAAAGGGTTTTATTCCCATGTCAATTAGTCTTGTTATGGCAGATGGAGCATCATTAGTATGAAGAGTGCTGAGGACGAAGTGCCCTGTTAGAGCTGCAGCAATGGCAATATCCGCCGTCTCAGCATCACGGATTTCTCCAACAAGGATGATGTTTGGATCTTGTCTGAGCATTGTTCTTAAAATCATAGGGAAATTAAAACCTATCTTATCATTTACCTCACCTTGGTTAACGCCGGAAAGGGTATACTCTACAGGGTCTTCTGCAGTAATGATCTTTGTATCAGTTTTATTGAGTTCATTAATAACTGCATACAGGGTTGTTGTTTTACCGCTGCCTGTAGGACCGGTAATCAACAATATACCATGTGGTTTTTTAATAATGGAGCGAAAGCGTTTATCGTCGTTTTCATAAAATCCCGCCTTTTTCAAATCTATCAAAATCGCCGATTTTTCAAGAAGTCTCATTACAATGCTTTCTCCATAAATGGAAGGTAAACACGATACCCGTATATCTAACTCTTTTCCTATATTTCTCAAACTAATACGTCCATCTTGAGGTCTTCTCTTTTCTGAAATATCAATATTGGCAAGAATTTTAATTCGTGAAATAATAGAATCCTGAAGATGTTTAGGAAGAACGTCCGACTCCTGGCATACTCCATCGATACGATATCGTATACGTAATCTGTTGGAAAGTGGTTCCACATGAATATCGCTGGCACGGGAGGAAACGGCTTTATTGATAATCAAGTCAACGAGTTGAATAACGGGTCCTTCATCTTCTATGCCATCTGTTTCTCTCTGTTTATTTACCTTTTCACCTTCTGCCTTATGTACAGTGGTTTCACGGACGGAGAGTTCTTTCATCAAGGTATCAATAGTTTGTGAAGGTTCCTGGTCAAAATATTTACGTATAGCATCCTGCAAATTCTCAGGTGTGGCAAGCGCACATTTGATATCCGCATTTAACCTAAAACGTAAGTTGTCTATAAATCCAAGATCGGGTAGATTACTCACCGCAATGGTTATGTTGCCATTATTTTTTGAAATAGGTATAATGCCATATTTTTTTATTAGTGATACAGGCAATAGATTAAGCATTTCTGTGGAAATTGTGATCTTTTCTAAGTCGATTACTGGTAAATCATAATGTACGGACAGACACTGGATAATTTCCGTGTACGTTGAATATCCAAGCTTAACTAGGACATCTTCCAGTGGGACGTTCTCTTTTTTTTTGATTTCCGTGGCCCTATCCAGCTGTTCTTTATTTATAATGCCAGCATTCAATAAGGCGTCTTCGAGTTGATACAGGGGAGCATTCATATTGAATTTTCTTGAAAAATCCTTATGGTATAGATAAAATCATGAACCATTAAAAAGCATGAGTATTATTAGCCTTCCAGTGATATATATTCCGTTTTTTTAAAATTATCGGTAAAACGCTAAAAAGTTTTAACTAAGCACGTTACTGAATAACTAGTTATAAACCTTCCTATGGAACTGCTAAGGCAAACGGTAGATCATATTGAAGAGGTACTGATAGATGCTACAGGTGAAATTCAGGCAAAATTTAATGCTTTTGCAATACCACGGGGTAGCTTGGGGCGGCTGGAAGAGTTAGCAACGATTTACGCTTCTATAAAAGGTACGGTTGACTGCACGATCAAACACAAAAAGATCTTTACGATGGCGGGTGACCACGGTATTGCGGGAGAAGGTGTGAGCGCCTTTCCGCAGCAAGTAACCAGGCAAATGGTGCAAAATTTTATAGAAGGGGGGGCGGCTATTAATGTTCTTGCGCGCCACGTTGGCGCAAAGGTTGTTGTGGTAGATTGCGGAGTTGCTTCACATCTGGAGCCACAACCTTGCCTGAAGATAAAGAAGATTGGTCTTGGCACGAAGAATATGATGATAGGACCCGCGATGACCAGGAAAGAAGCCATCCGGTCGATCGAAGCTGGTATTGAGCTGATCGAGGAAGAATTTAAAGAAGGTATTGATATTGTTGCCACGGGAGATATGGGGATTGCCAACACAACCCCAAGCAGTGCTCTTCTTTCCGTATTAGGGAGAATGGATATTGTTTCGGTAACAGGCCGTGGTACCGGATTAGATGATGAATCGGTGCAGAAAAAGAGAGAGATAATAAAAAAAGCCATTACTGTAAATCAACCCGATCCCAATGATCCAATTGATGTTTTGGCAAAAGTTGGTGGATATGAGATTGGCGGTATTGCCGGCTTGTGTCTGGGCGCTGCGCGCTATCGGATACCGGTAATTCTTGATGGGTTTATTTCAACGGCGGGAGCCTTAATAGCGCATCAAATAGAACCTAAAGTAAACAATTACCTGATAGCATCTCATGTCTCTGCAGAAAAAGGGCATGGCATGATGTTGCAGTTCTTAAACAAACATCCATTACTTAATCTGAACATGCGGCTGGGTGAAGGCACTGGTGCGGCTTTGGGTATAAGTTTGGTAGAAGCAGGAGTAAAATTGCTGCGTGAAATGGCCACCTTTCAGGAAGCAGGGGTATCGGAACCACACGTGGGGTAAAATGGACACCCTTCATCGTTTTTTTTCTTTTATTCCGGTCTTTAATAATCGCACCATGTTGGTAATGCTGTCTTTGGCGTCACCAAAAATCATCAGTGTTTTCTGATTATAAAATAATTCATTGTCTGCTCCTGAGAAACCGGGATTCAAACTTCGTTTACAAATTATTACCGTCCTTGCCTTCTCTGCATTGAAGACTGGCATATCGTGAAGAAGACACGTGTTCACGTCCTTTGCGGCATGGTTTACAATGTCGTTAGCGCCAACAATTAAGACAACATCGGTGTTTTGAAAATCGTTGTTAATCGTTTCCGGAGCGAAAAGAAGGTCCGGCGGCACCTTTGCCTCTGTCAGCAGGATTTGCATCTGGTCAGACATGCGCCCTGCAAGGGGATGTATTGCATAACGGACACAGATGCCTTTATCTATTAAGACTTTTCCCAGATCATGAAGAATGTATTGTGCCTGAGCAACGGCAAGACCATAGCCAGGAACAATAATTATCGACTGTGCATTCTCAAGAAATATCACCGAATCTTCTGTTGTATGTGCTATAACTCTGTGCTTATCTTTCTTTTCGGTGTTATTCAGAACATTAACTTTAATAAATTTCGGCATTTTCGCTGGAGAGAAATGTTTCATCTCTTTGCATTTAATAATTGCCATGGCAATACTAGAAGCAAAGATGATTACACCGCTCATGATGAAGACATTGCTAGAAAATGAAAATCCCGTTGCTACGGCAGCCAAACCGGTGTATGAAATCAACAACGATACGACTATCGGCATATTTGCGCCTCCAACGGGAATAACAATCAATATTCCCAGCGCAGAGGAAATAACAAAAAAGGCAAGAAGATATGCTCCACTGGTCTGATTAAATGAAATGATAATACAAAATATGAGGCAAACAGTAAAAAGAAGCAAATGTAGTGAATATTTTATCTCATAAACTGAAGGAGCCGATTTCATAAAATCCTGGAATTTAGCGTATACTACCAGGCTGCTCGTAAGGGTTACCATACCAATAAGCAAGCCAAGCACTATGGAAACAAGAATGTTCAGTTGTAGTTCACGTATAATAAGATAGTGTTCTATCAGTGCAACACTTATCGACACCGCCCCGCCAATCCCATTATAAAAAGCCACAATCTTGGGAACTGCAGTCAGTTTAGCTTTTTTGGTTAGAATGACACTTATCGTGCTTCCGACAAAACTACTTGCAATAATAAAACTAAAGTCATGGATCTTTCTGAAAAAAAGAGTGATCGTGATAGCAACCAGCATCGCTATCATCGCAAGCAAATTACCCCGATGCGCGGTTTTTGACGAACTGAGATCCTTAACACCGAAAATAAATATAATTGAAGAAAGAATATAGGCTATCGTAATCATAATCTTAAGTATAGGGTAATGGTTCAGCCTATCATAGCAAAATTATCATTACGATTTCAACTTTTGACAGGGTATTACAAATTGCGTATTTCTTAAAACTGTGATTGAAGTTGCGTCAAAGATAATAAAGTGATATTATAAAAAGTCATTAAACAGTGGCTCTATGATACATTTTTTTAAAGAAGGGAGTTACAAATGCCCATAAAACAGTGGAATAACCCTCCAGCGATGCAGATTGACAAGAACAAGACCTATCATGCAACAATTGAGACAAGCCGCGGGGTGATTGAGATAGAGTTCTTTCCAAAAAATGCCCCGCAGACAGTTAATAATTTCGTCTTTCTCGCAAATGAAGGTTTTTATGATGGGATAACGTTCCATAGAGTGATCAGCGACTTTATGATCCAGGGTGGAGATCCTACCGGCACGGGCAGGGGTGGTCCTGGTTACAAATTTGAAGACGAAATAAGGGGAAACCCGCTGGCTCATGACACCGGGGTAATTTCCATGGCTAATGCAGGTCCGAATACGAATGGTAGTCAGTTTTTTATTACGCACTCGCCGCAACCTCATCTCAATGGGAAGCATACGGTTTTTGGTAAAGTAGTCAATGGCCAGGACATTGTTAATGCAATTCGACAGGGAGATACTATGACAAAGGTAACAACTCGTGAAAGCTAACAGCCTTTACCGGTGAGGATTAACAATTCCATAGATTTATTGGTTACAATGAAGTTAAACATTATCGGAAATCCGTAAGAAACGTGATTCAAATTACCCGCACAATTTCAATAGATGAAGATGAAATCCGATATGATTTTGTTCGTGCTTCCGGACCAGGTGGCCAGAATGTCAACAAGGTAGCGACGGCAGTTCAGCTTCGTTTTAATGTGCAGAGATGTTCATCGCTTCCTGAAGATGTTCGCGAACGCCTCGTTCGTATTGCCGGCAAGCGCATGAGCGGAGATAGCATACTTATTCTTGATGCGCGGCGTTTCCGTACGCAGGAAGGAAATCGTCGGGACGCAATCAACCGATTGATTGAATTGATTCGTAAGGCCGTTGGGAGGCCAAAACTCAGGCGACAAACAAGACCCACGCTGGCATCAAAGAGACGCCGTTTAGATTTCAAAAACCATCGGGGTGGAACGAAGCGATTGAGAAGGTCTTCTCCTTTCATTGAGGATTAGTAATTATTTTCGGAATATTTCGGAGATACCATTCCTAGAGAATTAATTATGATGCCCAGGCGTATGATGCTTGTTTTTCATTTCATTATATTTTTATTTTTAGGTATCTTGCTTGTACATAATAGGATAAATGCTACAGAAAAACAAACCATTCTCTTTGCAAAAAATATTTCTACTGATTTTAAACAGAAAGGTAATACCATGTCTGAAAAAATCATCAAAAACGATGATGAATGGAAACAGACACTTACCCCGGAGCAATACAAGATTATTCGTCAAAAAGGGACAGAACCATCCTTTACCGGCAAATACCATGATTTTAAAGGAGAAGGGATATTCCGGTGTGTGGGTTGTGGGAATGATTTGTTCAGATCGGAAACAAAATTCGATTCCGGCACAGGCTGGCCAAGCTTCTGGGCGCCGATTTCAGAACAAAACATTACCACTGCTGTAGATGCAAGCTATGCCATGGTAAGAAACGAAGTTTTATGCCGCCGGTGTGATGCACATCTTGGCCACGTGTTTAAAGACGGTCCACCACCTACCGGACTACGTTATTGCATTAACTCAGCGGCACTTAATTTTGTGAAGAAACTGAGGGAATAGTATCTAAAAAGAATTTTTTGATTGTCTAATCGAATGATCGAAATACAGCTTTTGCAAGTAGGTATAACATGATCTATCTTGATAATGCAGCAACAACATATCCAAAACCAGAAATTGTTTACAAGACCATGGATACTTTTTACCGGACGCTGGGTGCAAACCCCGGTCGTTCGGGATATAGAATGTCTGTGGCTGCCGAAAAGGAAATCGAAGATACCCGCTCGGTCATTGCGCAATTATTTGGAATTAAAGATTCAAAGAGACTTATTCATACCTTTAATGCAACAGATGCAATAAATATGGGGATTAAAGGCTTGCTAAAACCGGGTGATCATGTGATTACGACCTATTTAGAGCACAATGCCGTATCTCGCGCCCTTCATGGCCTTGAAAAAAGAAATATAATTTCTGTAACCAAGGTAAAAAATTCCCCGGAAGGATTTATCGATCCGGTTGATATTAGAAATGCCCTTACATCTAAAACCCGATTGATTATTATGACGCATGCTTCTAATGTTCTTGGGACGATACAACCGGTCCGAGAGGTTGGCATGATCGCACATGAAAATAATATAATTTTCATGGTGGATGCCGCCCAAACGGCGGGGGTGTGTGAAATTGACGTTAATGAATACTTTATTGATATACTTGCGTTTACCGGACACAAAGGTCCTTTGGGGCCAACGGGAACCGGTGGGCTTTATGTAAGAGAACGTTTGACTTTAGATCCATGGAGGGAAGGCGGGACAGGTTTTGAACCGGCCTCATTATCTCAGCCTGAAGAATTACCCTTCAAGCTGGAGAGCGGCACTCCCAATACGGTAGGGATTGCTGGCCTGAGAGCAGGTATTGAATACGTTTTTTCAAAAGGAATAACCACAATCAGGAGACATGAGCAGAATTTGACAAATAAAATCATTCAAGCCTTTTTGCATGACCCGAGATTTGTTTTGTATGGAACAACAGACATAACGAAAAAGGTGGGTATTCTGTCGATGAATGTAAAAGGATTTAAACCTGCAGAAATCGGTGCAATTCTTGATCAATCCTTCAATATTGCAATTCGTCCGGGCCTCCACTGTGCCCCCTTTGCGCACCAAATAATGGGAACATTTCCCGACGGTGCAGTAAGAGTAAGTCCTGGTTGTTTTAACACGGAAAACGATGTAGACCAATTCATAACAGCGCTCAATAAAATTGCAAATGAAAAGATATAACAGCATCATGAACGTAAGATATGAATTATGGCAGATAAAAAAGATTATTATGAGTTATTAGGGATAGAAAGGACTGCTTCGAAGGATGAAATAAAATCTGCATATCGTACACTGGCAAAAAAATTTCACCCTGACCTTAATAAAGATAATCCGAAACTGGCCGAAGAAAAATTTAAAGAAATATCTGAGGCATACGAAGTGCTGATTGACGATAATAAGAGGGCCAAATACGATCAACACGGTTACGCGGGGGTTGCATCTGATTTTAGCAAGGAAGGATTTACCTGGCGCGATTTTAGCCATGTCAGCGATCTGGAAGATATTTTTGGGCATGATATCTTTTCAGACTTCTTCGTGCGCGGTAGTGTCTTTAGTGACTTTTTTGGCGCACGCAGATGGGGTTTTGAGCAGCCAGCAGAATCTGTTAAACGGGTGCATGTTGAGATTTCGCTTGAACAGGCTTATCGGGGTGTCAGCACGGAGGTTGCAATCCTGCATACGGAAGTATGCACGGATTGTAGCGGTATGGGTGCGGCGAAAGGCTCGTCATCCAAACCTTGCCCAAGTTGCAAGGGAAAGGGAGAAATTCAACAGGAACAATTACAGGGTTTCGGCAGGATTATAAAAATTGGTGCATGTCCAGTTTGCAGGGGACGAGGTAAGATCGTTGAGCATCCATGCACCATCTGTCATGGAAGTGGTGAAGTGCAAAAACTGGATAAAATTAATGTAAAGATAACGCCTGGGGTTGATAATGGAACGACCTTACGAGTGTCAGCGGATAAGGCTGGTGGGAAGTTGAAAGAAGATGTTTATGTGGTTGTCTCTGTGCAACCGCATCCGATTTTTCATAGACAAGGAAATGATATTTATCTGGAAAAGACCGTTACATTAACGGAGGCGGCCTTGGGTTCTAAGGTTGAGGTACCCACGTTAGATGGAAATGTATTAATGAAGATACCTCCGGGGACACAAACTGATACCCTATTCCGGTTGAGGGGTAGTGGCATGCCGCGTTTAAAAGGACATGGATATGGTGATGAATATGTGCGTGTGATTGTTCGCACTCCCAAGAATCTAACAAAAAAACAGAAGGAATTACTAGAAGAATTTCAGGCGATCGAAATAAAAAAGTAGTTGATTGTTTGTGATCCTAATCTGTCGCCAGCGGTCATTACGATTTTAAGATCACATTATTGTCTTTTATAGTCTGTTCATTTACACGGGAATAGGGGTTACCCTGAGGAAATTGCATGAGAAATTGGGATTTCTTGACGATAATAAATAAGGGTTTTATTAATGCAGGACGATATTTTGTGGCGATTGCTTCTGTTCTTACCATTTTAGCATCGGGTTTTTTGATCTTTGTGGGGATCTGGGAGTTTGTCAATGGCATTCCTAATATCTTGGAATTTTTGTTTAAACACGAGGATCCGCATGTAGAACTTGCGGTTCATTTTATTTCTGCCATAGACCTGTTTATGGTTGCCGTGGTGATGTTTGTTATGGGGATTGGACTCTTTGAACTTTTTGTTGATCGTGATCAGTCAATTAGTTATCCATTCTGGTTGAAAATAAAAGATCTCAATGATTTGAAAGAAAAATTGATTGCTGCAGCTGTGGTTGTCATGGTCATTACCTTTTTAAAGAATATTGTAAAATGGAAAAATCCTTTGGAAACTTTATATTTTGGAGGTTCCATAGCCATCGTTATTATGGCAATTACCTTTTTCTCGAAAGTGGTAGTAGGCGATGAATCACGAAAAAAGAAAACAGAGGAATCAATACAATGAACTGAATGCACACGAACTTGAATGTCTCGAAGACAGGGATTTGCTATTTCTTATTGAAAATTACGTAACCAAAAGGCAAGATTACGGACACATAGCAGATCTCATCAGGGGTGATGCTGATATTATTTCAAAGATGGTTGATAGTGACCATCTTTTTAAAAAGGTGATGAATGAAGGGAATGTAATCCTTCACTCATCACCATATTTTCTATTTACCCTATTACTGAGAAGGGTATTTAAACTAAAAAAAACCGATAAGGATTTCATTGACAATGTTGTTGCAGAGTTAAATGATACAGAACAGAAATATCCATGGAACAGGGATAAAGTTATACGGTTGCTTAATAGCGCCAACGTTTCAAATTATCTTGCAAACATGCTTGCCATGTTTGTCCAGTCATCCCGATTCCATAAGATAGAAAAGGATGGCGGGAAACAATATCGATATATTATCGACTTGATTGAGGAGATTCAGCGATCTGACAATACTCGTAGATTTTATATTTATTGTTATATCGGTAATTATACTCTGTTCTTTATTGGCATGTTCCCTGAATTTATTGAACACCGGTTCAGATCTAATAAGAATCTGATAGACAGTCGCTATTATGTTGATTTCGGGAAAACCTATTTTGGCTTGGCTTCAGAACATGACATGGCTAGACAATATGAAATGGATAATACATTATATTCCTTGTCGGAAGGGTTTGAAATTATTACAAAACTACTTCAATTTATGCATAAAGAATATCTTACATTCAATAATCTGAAATGGTGAGCGTGTAAAGAATGTTTTTTTGATCCTCACGTTTCTTAACCTGCCCCCGATCTTCACAATTCGAATGGTAGACATACCCCGGAGCCAGTAAACACAAGCAGTTGCTTGAAAAGATTGGCATCAGACTATTTTTGAAAGCAACCCTTTCAAAATCAGGGATATTTGATAAATATTTATCTAATATAGCCAATTGAGGGCACGAATTAAATCAGGGTAGTATGCTATCCGCAATTTCCACTATTAATTTGGATGAAAACTATAAAGATAGAATTAATCTCATGACAAGATCTTGGATAGGTCTTTCTGCTTTTTTTATATTTGAGGTAGGTTTTATCGGATATAAAGACGGGATTTTGTGTTGTTTTACGACGAGTTTGTTTTAGCCATTGGCCATTTCTCTTTAGTATTTCAACTTATTTGTTTGCCTTGGATATCTTATTTCTTTGCAAAGGAAAAGATTGGTAATTCATCGGAGACTTACTATAATAAGATCTTTCAAAGTTTGTTGTTTTTGTAATAATTTAGCTCTTAGAAAGAAGCGACTTTATAGTATACAACGTAAATTTTTTTGCAAGTTTTTTACCCCCTCTTGACTTCGTCGTAGGCGTCCAGTCGAACGATAGAGAGATTTGGTTGCGGCTTTACTGTGCTATGGATTTCTCTAAGAACTAAAAGATTGCTAATTTCCCAAAGTTAAGAAGGAGTTAATGCCATGAAAAAATGGGTTCTTTGCAAAAGATTCTTTATTATAGGTTATGTCTTACTTTTATTTCCTCAAATTACATTTGGAGAAACTTCTCCCTTTGCCTTAAAGGCATCTCTTTTAAAGGATCGTGTTTCTGCCGATGAGCTAATCCCTGTTTTGGTTGCTCTTACCGTTGCCCCTAATCATCACGTTTATAAGGATCAGGTCAAAGTGGAGAGTGGTGATCCTGCCCGTTTTACTGTGGTTTCTACAGAACTTCCTGCAGGAAAGATCAAATACGATCAATTCCTGGAAAAAGAAGTGGAAAATTATGAAGGGCAAATAGAGATAAAGTCCTTTGTTCAACTGTTAAAAGATACATCAGCTGGAATTCAGGAGATAAAGCTCCGAGTGCACTATCAGGGGTGTTCGGATAAAATCTGTTTTCCCCCGAAGGTAGAGGAATTTGTACTGCCGGTACAGGTGGAGGCCGTCGATTGGAAAGTCGCCGTATCACGATCAGATGAAAAGCCACAAAAACCAGGAACGAAATCCGAAAAGAAATCAGAGATAAGTGGTTTTCAAAAGACTATTGAAAGTCGTGGAATATTTGTATCTCTTATCCTTATTTTTCTGGCGGGTGTGGGACTCAGTTTTACCCCATGTGTATATCCCATGATACCCATTACTGTTGCGGTAATTGGTGGTCAGGCTACAGGAGAACAAGGCGTAGCAAAGAAACCGCTTACTGCCTTTTTTCTTTCTCTGATTTATGTCCTTGGTATATCGTTAGTTTATTCTACCATGGGTGTGGTAGCTGCTTCTACGGGGGCATTATTTGGTTCCGCCTTGCAGAGTCCGTGGGTTGTAGGGTTTGTAGTGACAGTTTTTATCGGGCTTGCCATGAGTATGTTTGGAGTCTATTACTTGCGGGTACCATCGTTTATCTCTGATCGATTGGGGGCAAAGACGGGAAAGGGTATTGTCGGGGTTTTTGCTATGGGATTGGTATCAGGAATCGTAGCTTCGCCATGTATTGGCCCAGCCCTAGCAAGTTTACTAGTCTATATTGCCAGCACGGGAAATAAATTTCTTGGGTTCTGGATGCTTTTTATCTTTGCCTGGGGATTAGGTGTGCTTCTGATTGTGTTAGGAACTTTTTCCGGGGCTATAAAGGCACTCCCGAAATCTGGACAATGGATGGTGACGGTGGAGAGAATCTTTGGGCTTCTTTTAATCGGGGCTGCATTGTATTACTTAAGGTTCATTATTTCGGAGAATGCTTTTGTTGTTATTCTGGGATTATTTTTGATTGTTACAGGAGTATTTTCAGGAGGTTTCGATAGACTGACTCATGAGAGTAATGTCTTTCATCGGTGCAAGAAGACATTTGGATTGATAGCCTTTATCTTCGGGGCTTACTTTCTTGTGGGATATCTCATGGTCAAGGGTTTTATTTTGCCACCTTTTCCGACCACGACTCCTGGCCAATCTGCTGAAATAAGAGAGAAGATCAATTGGATATATGGAGAGGAAGAAGGGTTAAGGCAGGGCAGGGAGAATGGTAAAACAGTAATCATTGATTTCTGGGCAGAATGGTGCGCTGCGTGTAAGGAATTCGATAAATTTACGTATGCTGATCCTGAAATTATCAGAGAATCAAGGAGATTTGTAAATGTCAAAATTGACAGTACCAAAAGTGATGACCCAAAGATTAAACAATTGTGGGAGAAATACGGCGTTGTTGGTTTGCCTACCGTTGTGTTTATAAACCAAAATGGAGCAGTGCTTTCGGAGAAAACAATTACAGGATTCGTAAATGCCAAGGAGTTTCTAAAGATTCTAAAAGGCTTGGAGTGATGATCAATGAAATACCAAAATAAGACAGTAAATTAGACAGAACATTGGTAATTACACATAAATTGCATAAAAACTGACATAAAAGCCTGCTAACTGGCAAAACACGAGGGAGACAAGGTCGTTATGGCTGGAAGAGCCTGAAAAATAAGGGTTGAGAACGGTTAAAAAATATGGCATTCTTATGAAATATTTGCCTGTGTTTTAACCATTTATATAATAAGAAGATATGCCACGATTCAACCATTCTCAATCCCGATGATTTCAATGATACTGCTTCGCCATACACCCAGAACCGTACAGGAAAAAGCTGATTTCCTTTTATGTATGGACACTGATTCTATGCCGGGGCCATTTCAGCGCAAGTTTCGTTGCGCGCTGTCTCAAAAACCATAAAGCAAATATTTCACGACATATGAAAAAAGACCTTTCTGTATCCACCCTCCAGCAAACCATGCTGAAAAAAGCCATTGAGAAAGCAGGGAAGAGGGCCTGGCTTATTATCGATTCTACCATCAAAGGAAAACGAGGCAAAAAACTCAGTAACTTACAGAAATTTAGGACCGCTCGTGGATACACCATAGGCCACGGTTTTGTCTTTGCCCTGCTTATCTGCGAAGACGATACCCAGCATATTGTAGCCGTAAACTCTACGTAACCAGGAAATTCTGTAAAAGAACAAAAAGGGAATTCAAAACCCAAAATCAGCTAGCGGTAGAAATCCTTCAGGAACTCATGATCCCATGGGAAACCCATTTGACTGTAGTTGCCGATTTTGCCCTCCTGGCAGATTTTGTGGTTGACGAGATCCGTCGTCATCCTATAGGGTCCTTTGTAAGCTCCCTTGACTCAAACAGGAAAATCACCGTAAAGAGGTGCGCCAGCCATGCAGGCTCTTTTGGAAGAAGACATATACCAGACCTTCAAACCATGTCCATCATATGCAATGGACGAAAAACCATACTCCACGTGATGTCAACCGGGGCAAAGGTATCAAAAGTGGGCGAAGCTACTGTCGTGGTTTCCCGCCACGGTCGTCAAATACCTATCCTTGCAGGTATTGGCAAAAGGCTTTCTTCAAGAGAAATTTGTACTGCGTATCACTTACGATGGCGAATCGAAATCCTGTTTAAAGAACTCAAGCACTATCTTCATCTGGGTTCGTACCGGTTCCGAGAATTTGAGGCGCACAGAAACCATATCCTTATGGTGATCATAGCGCACTTCATTCTTAAACTCCTGCATCCAACTCATACAATTGATGAGGCAAAGAAGATTGCCACCGAATCTTCTCAAACCGTATTTTTACATGAACTCAAACGTGATCTGACGAAATTTCATGGAAACAGAATTGTTAAATCCAGGATTTTTCAGACTCTTTCAGCCATAACAACCTCATTTCCCTTACGGATTGCCAGTTAGCTGGCTTTTATATCAGCTTTTATGCAACGTATGTGATACTATTAAAACAGAAAATGTAACCACACTTTCCCAACGCCCGGAGAAATACCACACCACGAGATTCTAAGACATTCCAATAAAGAAGGCGCCTACAATTGTTCCTTCAATGCGCTTAACTCCAACGAGTATTACAGCCGTTATTGCATTCAGTAGTGGCATCATTCCTATATAAGAGTCTAGGCCAACGTCCAGACCAGTTAAAATTGCTGCTATACTGGCAAAGAATGAGCCTATCGCTAAAACAATGAATCGCATCTTTTGTAAATTTACACCACGGAATTCCAAAAGGCGAGCATTACAGCCCATTGCCTGGATGGTTTTTCCCATCCTTGTATAGTGCATAAAAAATATGGAAAGTATGGCCAATATGAGAAACGTGAAAAATTGTTCAACCTGTATCATCGTAAGAATAATTCCACCAAGATGGATACTTGCTCCAATCTTGCATAACAGGAGTTTGATTTCATTATCACATATGAGTGCTATTATGTTGATCATCAGTATATAGATACCCAGGGAACTAATTAAATAAATTCCGTGTGAGGCTCTTTTTTCATGTAATGGTTTATAGACAAGGAAATCTGTCAAAATACCGGCAACAATAGTCAAGATAATCGCAAAGATTATTGAAATAGCAAATGGTAAATGACAGGAAAGTAAGGCGTACATTGAATAAGCTACCACCATATACATAGCACCATAAGCAATATGGAAAAAATTGGTTGTGCTATGTATCACACCAAAACCAATTGACATGATCGAAATAAGGCTGCCTGTGATTATCCCGTTTGCTATACATCCTCCATCGAAGGGGAGTAAGTGTTTTTCCCCGACCTTGGCGGGAGGGGATAGGGGAGGGGGAGAACTGATACAATTTACTTTGGTTAGAAGCAAGAAAATGAACCCGTGAAGGTTAAGCAATATGTTATCAACGATCATGGACGCTAGGAAGCGGCACTTATTGAGATCGAAGAACTTAACCGGCTGGAGGAATTGCTTAAGGACTTATCAGATAGAAAATCTATTGAAGACAGAAAAAAGGAGCCTAACGAAGATTGCGAAACCTATAACAATAAAAGAAAGTCACCGTTATAAGGTAGGTTTTGTTTTTTGTCGTGAAGATGATAGGTGTGCAGTATTTTTCGTGATGCCTGTATTACGCAATTTTCTAGACGGACGGTGCTGAGTCAAACTGAAATAAGATAAAATTCTGTGTCAAAGAAAATATGAGGGGAACGTTTTGGGAATAGTTTGAAGATGTTATTTCTTTGCAGGTCAAAAACACAAAGTCTTTGACCTGCAGGAGATTATTTGGGGTGAGCGACGGGATTCGAACCCGCGACCCTTAGAGCCACAGTCTAATGCTCTATCCAACTGAGCTACGCTCACCACAACATTGGACTGTGCAAGACAAACGGAATATTTTCGTATGGCGCGCCAGGAAGGATTTGAACCCTCGACCGCCGGATTAGAAATCCGATGCTCTATCCAGCTGAGCTACTGGCGCAAATAATTACTATCTTTTAAACATAATTTTTTCTATTTATAACAAAATTATGTGTCTTTGCAAGAGAAAAAAATCACCGGTTTCTAAATAAAATATGAGACCATCGATTCCCTATAAGATTAAGGATAAAGACCAATTGTCTGGCTTAGTAATAGTTGGCATTCAGATCTTAAACCGTGCTTCTTGTGTGATACGAATTTTTGTTATCAAAGATGGTGTAGCAATTATTTGCCATGCACTTTTATGAGACTCATGCTATAATTATAAAATTATCTGAAATGTCATACGTTGCCAATATCCTTTTTCAAAAACATCTGTTGTCTAGCGGTACACCCCGGCTTCTCTTTTTAGTGAGGAGAGCAAGAGTACCCTGCAGAAAGAGGAGATTCAAAGGTACGTTTAATTCGAGCAAACGCATTATCTTTTATGAAATGCAATAACTTGAATGTTACCGGGATTTTTCAAAAAACAGAATTGTTATCTTTTTGTGAAAGGAAATGAGATTATGTCGAAGGGAAAATTGCCCCAACAGTATCTCCGGATTAAAGAGAAGCATGAAAAATTTTTCAACGCGGTCGAGGAGCTTGGTAAGGTTATAAAACAGGAAGGCCCTCTGGATGAAAAGACTGCGCAACTGATTCAACTTGCTGCCGCGGTAACGGCTCATTCAGAAGGCGCCGTACACAGCCATGTAAGACGGGCGCTTGAGATAGGAGTAACCCCGGAAGCAATACATCATGCAATCCTTCTTCTTACCAGTACCGTTGGATTTCCAACGGTTGTTGCGGCATTAAGTTGGGCTGAAGATATTATAAACAACGAGAAAATGTAACAATTTATACCTGGCGACATAAGTTTACACCTGCCAGTCATTTCGGGATTGATCCGGAATCCAGTATTTTTCTGGATTCCCGCTTCCGCGGGAATGACATGTTCGTATCTGATTAATGACGCCGCGTATAGCTCTTTGAAAAACCGTACATTTACGGATAATTCGCACAAAACAAAAAATGCAACACAGGTGGTTTGTCTTCCGCCTTACCCAGACTACAAGGGAATAGCGTTGCCTTTTCAAAGAGCTAAATGGTTGAGGAAAAATAAAATACTGTATAGTAGGCTGGCGGGTACTACGGTTGTGGTACACGAGACTAGTATGGTCTGGTGCAGTATAACCCTCCTGTCGATATGTTTTGCACACCGCAACATTGGAAAAATAAATCAGACGGTAAATTCAATTTATGAGGGAAGCTCATTTCGGTTAACAAATAAATGTTTGTAAACGAATTATTGATGGGTAAGATTTTTCAGATTTTTACCTTCAGTATCTATAGCGTTCCTATCCGAACTATTATCCTTGCAATTTTTATGAAAGGATGTGTCTTTAACGATATGAATCCAAATAATGACAGCGTTCCGTCAGCGACCCAACCGGACACGAAAGCTTCTCAGAAAAGAAAACCGAATCGCTTGATCCATGAAAAAAGCCCATACCTGCAACAACATGCATATAATCCCGTTGACTGGTATCCCTGGGGTGAAGAGGCATTTCAGAAAGCTATCAGGGAAAACAAACCCATCTTTCTTTCTATTGGTTATTCGACCTGCCACTGGTGTCACGTTATGGAATCCGAATCTTTTGAGGATGAAGAAGTTGCAAACCTATTGAACGAAAACTTCGTGTCGATTAAGGTTGACCGGGAAGAACGGCCAGACATAGATAATGTGTATATGGCCGTTTGCCAGGCCATAACCGGCAGCGGTGGTTGGCCTCTCAATATCTTTTTGACACAGGAGAGAAAGCCATTTTATGCTGGTACCTATTTTCCCAAAACGGAACGGTATGGAAACCCCGGGTTTATTGCGATTCTCAAAAAGATCTCCGATTTATGGAAAACCAATGCGGAAAGCACTATTGCATCGGGCGAACAGGTGACGAAGGTTATACAATCCATGGTCCCCACAACGCCAGGTGGACTTTTAACCGGCGAGATAATGAAGCTGGCCTATGAACAATTAAGAGACACCTTTGATAACATTTATGGTGGATTTGGTTCATCACCCAAATTTCCTACCCCTCATAATTATACTTTTCTCCTTCGGTGGTGGAAACGGAGCAACACCGCTCCCGCGTTGGATATGGTAGAAAAAACTCTGGAACGGATGAGCCGGGGTGGCATATACGATCAGTTAGGAGGCGGGTTTCACCGGTATTCTACGGATGAATACTGGCTTATCCCACATTTTGAAAAAATGCTTTACGACCAGGCATTATTAGCCATCGCTTATACTGAGGCATATCAGGCCACAGGAAAAACATATTATGCTGATATCGTAAAAGACATTTTCCGGTATGTTTTAAGGGATATGATTTCCCCGGACGGTGGCTTTTATTCTGCAGAGGACGCAGACAGCGAAGGGGTAGAGGGTAAGTATTATGTATGGACTCCTGATGAGATCGTAAAGATTTTAGGAGAAAAAGACGGGAAGACTTTTTGTGATTATTACGACGTCTCCGACGAAGGCAATTTTGAAGGAAAGAACATCCTGCATGTTGATAAGCCGTTTGATGCCTTTGCCAAACTGGAGGGCATCAGTCCGGATAAACTCCGGGAAATATTACGTACATCCCGGGAAAAACTTTTTGCCGTTCGGGAGAAGCGCATTCATCCTCACAAAGATGACAAGGTGCTTACCTCATGGAATGGTTTAATGATCGCTGCGTTTGCCAAAGGTGCACGGGCATTAAACGAACCAGGATATATACAGCCGGCAGTGCGTGCAGTTGACTTTATTTTGGATACCTTGCGTGATCACAACGGATCATTGTTAAGGCGACATCGTCTGGGTGAGTCCGCAATTCCAGGATATCTGGACGACTATGCCTATTTTGTCTGGGGTCTGATAGACCTTTACGAGGTCACGTTTGAGACAAAATACCTGAAAATGGCATTAGAGATAAACAAGATTATGATTGAAAATTTCTGGGATGAAAAAGGGGGGGGCTTTTTCTTTAGCGGTAAGAAGAACGAGCAACTGATTGCCCAAACTAAAGAAGTTTACGACGGTGCAACTCCTTCTGGAAACTCCGTTGCCTTTCTCAATCTATTTCGTTTGGGACGGATGACGGGAAATCAGACTCTGGAAAAAATGGCGGAACAAATTATAAAAACCTTTGGAGAAACGATACGACAGTATCCAGCAGGCTATACCCAATTTCTGTGCGCCTTGGATTTTTCTCTGGGGCCGACAAAAGAGATTGTCATTGCCGGAGAGCCGAATCAGAAAGACACGGAGCAGATACTTACGGCGATAGGAAAGCGGTTTCTGCCGCGACAGGTATTGTTACTCCGTTCTCAAAAAGACAAAATTCTGGAAGAAATTGCGCCATTCGTGAAAGAACAAAAACCCATCGACAACAAAGCCACTGCTTACATCTGTGAAAACTATGCCTGCAAGGCGCCAATTTGTGATATAGATAAAATCATACACCTTTTGGAGGCACCTTAAAACAATTTGTTTCTCTATCATGAATGGTTATATTGCATTCTTCACTGTTACCGTCTCTGCAATTATCTGGCTCGTGTTGCTCTTTACTCCAAAACGCTGGCGCATCTCTGAACGTTGGGATATCCCTGACGAATTGCCGGTAATGATTCGGCAATTGCCGACTTTGTCCGTCATTATACCAGCGCGGAATGAGAGTTCGTCCCTTCCCATAACACTGCCTTCCTGGTTAAAACAAGGCTATCCGGACTCAGAAATTATTCTGATAGACGATGAATCGAGTGATGGCACAGCAGAATGTGCCAGGGAAATTTCGGCACCGGCAAATGGTAAGGTTCAAGTCCTTGACGGTAGTCCGACTCCATCCGGATGGAGTGGAAAACTCTGGGCACTTGAGCAAGGGGTAAGGATTTCATCCGGCGAATGGTTGTTGTTTACCGATGCAGATATTTACCACAACCCGCATCTGTGGCAGGGATTGGTAGCAAAGGCAATAGCAGAGCAACGGGAACTAGTTTCATTAATGGTACTCCTGGATACCCGTGGATTTTGGGCGCAATTCCTTATTCCTGCATTCGTTTATTTCTTTCATTTTCTGTATCCTTTTACAGAAGTAAAAAATATACGGTCCGGAACAGCAGCTGCTGCTGGTGGATGTATCCTTGTCTCACGAAAGGCATTGAATGCAATAGGAGGGATAGCCAGCTACTGCGATGCATGGATTGACGATATTGCTCTTGCGGTAAGAGTTAAACGAGCCGGTATGCCGATTTCCCTTTCATTGACAAAATCGGCAATCAGTATTCGTCCGTATTTTAAGCTTCATGAGATTTGGAATATGGTTGCCCGTAACGCTTTTGCGCAGTTGCACTATTCATGGTTTCTATTATTGGGAACGGTAATCGGCTTGTTTATCTTATTTGTATCTCCCGTAGTCGGGATAGGTATTTCTGCAACGGGTAAAATTGGCATAATGGTACCTTCCGGTATTGCTCTGGTATCCATGTCTTTTACCTATCTGCCCACCATTCGTTTTTTTAATCTGAACAAGGTTAGGATATTCTCGTTACCCGTTGCAGGTTTTTTGTACCAGGCAATGACGGTTTCTTCTGCCATAAATTTTATTTTGAACCGCCGAGAATGGCGGGGAAGCCGCAGAAAAAAAGACAAACAGAACGATTCTGTAAAAAACAACATGTCTGCGAACAACATCTTTTAAGTCGTAGACAATAGCGCAATCCGCCATAACTAAGAGAGAGGGCAAAATTACGGAGCCCGGCATAAAAGTTCATTAAAACGCTAAAGATCAAAAAATCGTTCCAGAAAAGTAAAGCCTTAATATCTGTCAAGCTATCTTTTCAGGTTTTCATGAAAGCATATTTCGTCTTGCCACGCCAGTTTTTATAGCCGCATCCGCCACTGCCTTAGCCACATCCGTATGCACTTTTTCATTGAATACACTTGGTATAATGTAATCCTCGGAGAGATGCTCTTCCTCAATAGCATGTGCAATGGCATAGGCTGCGGCCATATTCATAGTGTCATTAATTGTCGTTGCCCCGCTATCCAATGCCCCACGGAAGAGACCGGGGAAACACAGCACATTATTGATCTGATTATGATAATCTGAGCGTCCGGTGGCAATTATCCTTGCAATGCCCTCAATTGACTCAGGTTCTATTTCCGGATCAGGATTTGCCATGGCAAACACGATAGAATCCTTTTGCATCGTTTTTACCATATCTTTTGTTATCGTGTTAGGTCTGGAGACGCCAATAAAAATATCTTTTTCTCTTATTGCGTCAGAAATTGTTCCTTGTTCATTATTTGGATTTGTGATCTGTGCAAGTACTTCTTTTGCCGGATTCATATTGGCCTTTCTCCCTTTGTAAATAATGCCAGAAGTGTCACAGACCACAATGTCCTTTACTCCTGCATGTATAAGCATATGTGCTATTGAAATTCCTGCAGCGCCAGCGCCACTGATGACGACGGAAATAGTTTCCATTGATTTTTTTACCACTTTTAAAGCGTTAATGAGGCCAGCGAGACAGACAACGGCAGTGCCATGCTGATCGTCATGAAAGACGGGAATCGGTAAGATTTCCTTCAGCCGCCGCTCGATCTCAAAACACCGGGGGGCGGCGATGTCCTCGAGATTTATTCCACCAAACGTGGGAGAAATGTTTACCACGGTCTTAACGATTTCATCAATATCTTTGGTATTCAGCAAAATGGGAAATGCATCGATATTGCCGAATGCCTTGAACAGCATTGCTTTGCCTTCCATAACAGGCATTCCGGCTACCGGACCAATATCACCTAATCCCAGGATTGCCGTGCCGTCCGTAACAACGGCAACGGTATTCCTGGTTATCGTATATTCTCTTGCCAGTTCAGGATGTTCATGAATTGCCATGCATACCTTGGCTACCCCAGGTGTATATACCCGCGAAAGGTCATCAAAGGTTGTGATGCTAATGCGGTTACTTATGTAAATCTTTCCCTTTTCGTGCAGTTCAAAGACCTTGTCTTTAACAGAAATAACCTCAACAAGGTTTTTTCCAAGAGCCAAAAGTGAATTCTTGATTTCTTTGACTTGTTCGCTGGTGTTTACAGAAACAGCCAGATCCCTGAGTTTATAATCCTTGTCTGCTTTTACAATTTGAATATTACCCATGCTTCCACCCGACATACCGATGGCCGTAAGTACCTTGCCCAGGGTGCCTGGTGAATTATTAAGCTTTAAACGAAATGTCACAAGATTTTCTGCAATCCTCATAAATATGTCACCTCCTATTTATAGCCCGGGCATGCGTACGATTTCCTCAACGCGCCGAGTGGTTCAAGGGTATTAGATGGCACTTGATTGCCCATATTATATCAGTATAATATGTACTTTTACTAACTATTTATATTGAGTGGTGAACGGTACCGTATATGAAGATACTGGTTATTTCAGACATTCATGGTAATCTTGCGGCGTTAGAAGCAGTATCAGAACGTGCCGATATGATTTTTTGTCTTGGGGATATTGTGAATTACGGTCCCTATCCCGATCGCTGTATTGAAAGGATTAGAGGTTTAACCAATACCGTAGTTCGTGGGAATCACGATAATGCCATTGGCAGAAACATGGATTGTGGATGCTCCGTAAAGTATCATGAACTCAGTAATGCCGGGAAAGTATTTACGAAGACTGTTTTAAGTGCTGAGGAAAAAGACTATCTTGGGAATTTACCCATAACGTCACTTATAGAAAGAGAAGGAAAGAAATTTTTATTATCACACGGATCGCCAGGTGGAGACATTTATAAATATCTTAGGCCAGAGGTTTCCGATAAGCAGTGGGAGTCTGAATTAAAGGATATTTCTGCCGATGTCGTCTTTCTCGGACACACTCACTTACCCATGATGCGTGTGATTCATGGCGTTACCATTGTAAACCCGGGAAGTGTCGGGCAGCCGCGTGATGGCGTGCCTATGGCATCGTACGCAATATGGGAGGACGGCCGTATCGAAATAAAACGGGTTCGTTATGATATCGAAGCAACAATAAAAGGATTGCATGAGACCGAAATCCCCCCGCATCTTATTTCCGTACTAGCAAAGATTTTAAGAGAAGGCGGAATATAACTGATTTTTTCAGCAATTCGTTGACAGAGATTTTAATTATTGTATAATAAACAAATTTGTAAAATAAGTTTACGAAGGTTTCATTTTAAAAAGATAATTTAGGGTAAGATCGCTATGTCAAATGGAACAGAAATGGGTGACAATCCATCTGAAAAAATAGAAGTTGTGCGGTCCTCCGAGGTGTTATTTACAGAACAACAATTGATAATTCAATCTTTAAAACAGGAGCTTGAAGTAAATAAAAAAAGAATCGCTGAACTTCAGGACTCGATACGGCGCCTGACAGCAGATTTTGAAAACTATAAAAAATGGACTGCAAAAGAACGACAAACAATCGAACGTACCGCTGCAGAATCACTCATTAAAAAACTTTTGGATATGTATGAGAGTTTAGGAAAGGCAGTTTCTACAAAAACGGATACAAAAGAAAATGATTTCATTGAAGGGATTAAAATGATTTACAAGGAATTTTCACGTATCTTAAAATCAGAAGGTCTGGAACCAATACCTTCTGTGGGTTTACCTTTAGATGTTTATAAGCATGAGGTCGTGATGCAAAAGGTCAACGATGAGGTACCTGAAGATACTGTATTGGATGAGATCCAGAGAGGTTATCTATTAAATAACTTTGTGTTAAGAGCCGCAAAAGTGGTAGTGTCTCAGAAATCGGCGATACCGGAAAATACACAGAATTCAGAGAAGTCAGAAGAGGATAAAGGAGGTTAAGAAATGGCAAAGATTATTGGCATAGACTTAGGAACAAGTAACTCCGCTGCATCCGTTTTGATCGGCGGCAAACCCACGATTATTCCTAGCGCAGAAGGCGCAACCATTGGGGGAAAGGCATTTCCCTCGTATGTCGCCTTCACCAAAGACGGTGAAAAATTGGTGGGTGAACCCGCGAGGAGGCAGGCTGTGAGCAATCCGGATGGTACTATTTATGCAATTAAGAGAAAGATGGGGACTGATTACAAAGTTACGATTCGTGGGAAAACCTTCACCCCACAGCAAATTTCAGCGTTTATCCTCCAAAAGATAAAGCAGGATGCTGAGGCATTCCTTGGGGAGCGGGTTGAAAAGGCAGTAATCACGGTTCCGGCGTATTTCAATGACAATCAAAGGCAAGCCACGAAAGATGCAGGGACTATTGCAGGATTGGATGTTGTCCGTATCATAAATGAACCAACAGCTGCATCGTTGGCGTATGGGTTGGATAAGGTTGAAGAATCTCAAAAAATTCTGGTGTTCGATTTGGGAGGGGGTACCCTTGATTGTACTATTATGGATTTTGGTCAGGGAGTTTTTGAGGTGGTATCGACAAGTGGCGATACCCAATTGGGTGGCACGGATATGGATAACGCCATTGTTGATTACCTGGTGTCTGAGTTCAAGAAGGAATATGGAATCGATCTCAAAAATGACAAAATGGCTATGCAAAGATTACGCGAAGCGGGAGAAAAGGCCAAGATCGAACTTTCTACAACTTTGACTACGGATATTAATCTTCCCTTTCTTACCGCGGATGCCTCGGGACCAAAACATTTTACCCATGCCATAACCAGGGCAAAATTAGAACAATTGGTATCACCGATTGTCGATCGTTGTGGTCATTCGATTGAACAGGCATTAAAGGATGCCAAATTAACGCCAAATGACATTCACAAAATCATTTTGGTGGGGGGACCAACCCGGATGCCTATTGTTCAGAAATTTGTGGAAGATTATGTTGGTAAAAAGATAGAACGGGGCATTGATCCCATGGAGTGTGTTGCTATGGGTGCTGCGATACAGGCCGGAGTTTTGTCAGGAGAAGTCAAGGACCTCGTTCTTCTTGATGTAACTCCTCTGTCACTTGGAATAGAAACCCTTGGTGGTGTGTTTACCCATTTGATTGAAAGGAATACCACGATCCCAACGAAAAAAAGTCAGGTATTTACAACGGCAGAGGATAATCAGACAAGTGTAGAAGTGCATGTTCTTCAGGGCGAAAGGTCAATGGCCAGGGATAATGTAACCCTGGGAAGATTTCATTTATCCGGCATCCCACCTGCACCGAGAGGCGTTCCCCAGGTTGAGGTGTCATTCGATATCGACGCCAATGGTATTATTAATGTCCATGCAAAAGACCTCGGGACAGGAAATGAGCAAAAGATTACTATTACGGCGTCGACCAAATTAAATAAAGAAGAAATTGACCGTATGGTTAAGCAGTCTCAGGAATATGCAGACCAGGATAAACGGGCAAAAGAAAGGGCTGAAACGAAAAATAAGGCTGATAATCTGGCTTATAGCGCGGAAAAGACCCTCAAAGACGTAGCCAGCAAGGTCGAGGCATCTCAGAAGCAAAAGATTGAGTCTGCAATTAAGGATTTAAGGGAATCGATTAAAACGGAAGATGAAAAAGACATGCAGCAAAAGATGGATGCTTTAACCAGTGCCTTGCACGAAATCAGTGCAAAAGTATATGAGCAATCCGCCAAGCAAGGAGAACAGCCTCCTCCACCTCCGTCTGGAGAAGAAGAGAAGAAGAAAAAAGGGAACAAAGATGATGAAATAATCGATGCAGATTATGAAGTGAAAGAATAGGTTTTAAATCGGTTGTACCTTCTTCGTGAATCGAACGTTTAAAAATGAATAGATAACTTCGTACTATCTTTTTAAAGTGTCAGCCGCCAAAGTTCAGAATTCAGAATAGAAATTCATATTGTGTATTGACGTGGTAATGCCTTTTCTGAATGCTGAATTTTGGTTTCTGGCTCTTTTTTTGATTGTCTTACCTTCCCTCACTATGATTTTCGCCTTGCATGTTAATCTTATTCAGATTGCGGTGGCTTTTCTCATAGACATCGTCATAGGCGATCCTCAATGGTCATATCACCCGGTTCGACTTATTGGAAGATTTATAGGGCAAACAGAATTAGCATTGCGAAGACTCTCTCTTCCGGAACGTATCAGTGGAATTTTGTTAACCATGTTTGTTGTACTGTGGACGTATCTGACATTTTTTGGCGTAATGTCCATTGCAAAACAGGGCGGTTTTTTTTGTGAAATTGTAACCGGCGCTGTTTGTATATATTTTGCAATTTCTATAAAGAGCCTTGCTGATGAAGCAAAGAAGGTTATGACGGCTCTCAAAGAAAATGATTTAATAAAAGCCAGGCAAACCTTGTCTCGGATTGTAGGCAGGGATACAGCACATCTTACCGAAGAACAAATAATAAGAGCATGTGTGGAAACCGTTGCAGAGGGTAGCGTCGACGGCGTTGTGTCACCATTGTTTTATTCCTTCCTGGGAGGGCCTGCGGGAGCAATGACTTATAAAGCCGTAAATACCTTGGATTCTATGGTGGGATACAAGAACGAGAAATATATCCGCTTCGGCTGGGCATCCGCGCGTTTTGATGACGTAGTCAATTATATCCCGGCGAGAATGAGCGCCGTGTTGATTCCTCTCTCCTCATTTCTCTGCGGTTATGGTTTTTTAAGATCTTTACGTACCACTTTTCGTGATGGACGTAAGCACGAAAGCCCTAATAGCGGTATTCCTGAGGCTGCGATGGCAGGGGCGTTGGGAGTCCAGTTAGGGGGGCCCAGCAGTTATCAGGGTGAGATCATAGAAAAACCCCTAATAGGGGATGCTCAGAATCAATTAACTTTGAAGTCGATTGATCATGCTGTAAAAATCCTCCGAGTTATGTCTGTTTTATTTTTGTTCTGTGGAATTGGGGTTATTTTGTGCATAAAATATCTGGTATTTTAGAAATCCTTGATCCACGTTCAAAAATTATATCATTTCTTGCAATCATCAGTTGCATAATCCTGACCCCCATTACCCGTTTCAAAGATTTTGAACTCTATTTTCTGGTATTACTGGCAATAGTATTGCTCTCGCGGATTACACCAGGACAAATTGTTAAAAAAATGTCCATTTTGATTCCGTGTATATTTTTCATTGCGATGTTTGTGCCTTTTGTAAAGGAAGGATTTGTCTGCTGGTCAATGAAAATAGGTTATTGGAAATTAGAGATCACGAATAGGGGCGCTTTAGCATTTCTCAACATTGTTGTAAAGTCGAGCTTGTCATTTCTTTTGCTCATAATTGCCTCATCAACGACAACTTTTTCGAATTTTATTAAGGGGTTAGAATTGTTTCGTCTGCCACGTTTTCTGATTTTGCTGGTGTCCTTTATTCATCGTTGTCTTTTTGTATACTTATACAAGGCGGCGCAGCAGTTGCAGGTTAGTTATCGGTGGTTTATTGGATCTCAGTACAGAGTCCCGTCTCGAGTTCTTGGATTTGTGGCAGGAATGTTAAGAACCAGGACACATGAACGGCTTGAAAAAAGATATGAGTCTACGGCCAATCGCAGGTTTCAAAAAGAAATACCCCGCGTGATAGATTTCAAAATCTCATCTCTGGATATAGTATTTGTAACGTGTATAATTACTTCTTTACTATGCATTGCTTCTGGCCTTGTTTACAAAATAGAATGTGTGCAAAGAAGGAATGCCCACATATGGTGTAGGTTTTAATGATTTCAAACCAAAATTATCTGACTCCTGAACAAAACGAGAAAATAATCAGGCGAAGGAGAGGAATGATATTTCAGAATTTTGATGATCCGTTTTTCCCCCTATTATTCTGGGCGATCCATCCTTCAGCCAAGTCAGTTCTAGGCAGGGTAATTAGAGTCTTTGTTGAAAATGAGAGGGTGTGATCATGAAAACAGGTTCCGGTATTGTTGCTTGCAGTAAGAATATTGATTTCGTTAACGACCTCTGTGCCGATGGAATATGTTGTTTTATGAGCATACCCAGAGATCAAACTCATCTTGGTATATCAAAGATATTTCTGAAACGAAGGAATGCGTCTTATGGTATCAAGTTGCTTTATACCGCCCTTCAGGCGAAGGATATTGTGTATAATCCGTGTAAATGTCTGGAATTTTATTTAAAAGAATTTAACACACCAGCAGGTCCCGCTATTAAGGTATTGTTACGATGCGGTATCTTTGGTAAGAAGTGCCGTCCGTATCCCTGTAAGGAGTTTCCCGATAAGGCAGATAGTTTTATGCATGATGTTCCTGCTCCCTGCATTTATAACGAATACCTTGCACCAACAGACTACATTACTTTGAAACATAAACAGATCTTTCATTTATATTTTGCAATAAGGGACGATCACAAACTACTTAAAAAAATCGCCCCTGGATTTGCAACGGAAGAGATACGAAGGAAATTAAATCTCTGTGAAAATGTATTTAAAATTAGTGCTGCCTGGAATGAAAAACCCTCAGAATATTTTCTTTTGGAGGTGCCAAAGCTAGCATGTGTTTTGTATACTTCTAAAGTGCATCCAAGGATTGAAAGTATAAAACAGGCATATAATCTTTGGCAGGGACATATTGAAAGTTGGCTGGAAAAACATTATGGCAGTAAATGGCAAAACCGATTGGAGCGTGCAATTGAGAATGAAAGTGGCATATCAAGGAAATAAGAGGAGCAATCGATTGCCGTATCGGATGTTAGTCCCATGAAACACGTTTCAGATTATTGTCCAAGAATAGTGATTGCTGGAACCCACAGTGGTGTTGGCAAAACAACAATTACTCTTGGCTTGATGTCCGTTTTAAAAGACAAAGGCAATCAGGTTCAGGGCTTTAAAGTCGGACCTGATTATATTGATCCTTCACATCATACAGCCATTACCGAAAGACCTTCCCGCAATCTGGATACATGGCTTATGAACCGGGATGTGTGTCTGGAATTATTTGAACATGCCTTTAGGGGAGCAAACATCGCAGTAATTGAAGGAGTGATGGGATTGTATGATGGCTGTCTGAATGGGACAGAACTTGGAAGTACAGCACATCTCGCCAAAATATTGAATACCTCCGTTGTGCTGGTAATGGACGCAAAGGGATTATCGCGCAGTGCAGGTGCGATTGCTTTGGGATATAAAAACTTTGACAAAGAGCTAGAAATCGCAGGGATAATCTTAAACAGAATCAAGACGGAAAGACATTATGCTTCTATAAAAAAATCTATTGAGGATCATACGGGAATCCCGGTATTGGGGTACCTTCCCTTTCATGAAGAGATAATGCTGCCGGAGCGTCATCTGGGTTTGATACCATCGGTTGAGCAGGAGATTTCAAAATCCGCATACAAAAAAATTGGATATTTGTTGTCGGCTACCGTAGACATTGACAAATTAATCAGCATTGTGTTCTCCTCAAGGAATCTTCCAGCCTATGAGCGGACGGTATTTTGTCAGGTCAATGAACGGTTCCCCTGCCGGATTGCTGTAGCTGTTGACGAAGCATTTAATTTTTATTATCAGGACAACCTTGATCTTCTTGAATTATTTGGGGCTAAGCTAATGTATTTTAGCCCTATATATGACAAACGTCTGCCTGACGACATCGATGGTCTGTATCTTGGAGGTGGTTTCCCGGAATTATATGCCTCCAGGCTCGCATCAAATATCGCCATGAAGGAATCGATTCGGAAGGTGCACCGTGATGGAGCAGTCATATACGGAGAATGCGGTGGAATGATGTATTTACTCGAGAAACTGATTGATTTTAAAAATAATATCCATGAAATGTGTGGAATATTAAAGGGTACTACAAGGATGGAAAATAAACGTCAGGGATTAGGTTATGTGACGATAAGAGCAATTCACGATACTATACTATGCAATAAAGGTGACATATTTAAAGCACACGAATTTCACTGGTCATCTTTGCAGGTATCATCAAAAACACAATATGCATATGAGGTGTCTAAATATGGTGATACTTTGCCGAAGCAAGACGGTCTAATCACTGACCGCGTACTTGGTTCTTACAGTCATATACATTTCTTGGCCTTTCCCCGATTGGCTCAACAATATTTGTCAACAATTACCTTGCACAAATCGCACTCTCGACCATCTTAATCTCTTCAACGTTTAATATCCTGTCAATGTCAAAGAGAAATCTTACCTTTTTCTTTATCTTTACCATACCTAAAAGCATTGTGCTTTTAATGCCTTCTGCTATATCTGATGCTGGCTGGAGATCCTCATCATGAATATTAAGCACTTCTGATACCGCATCTACAATGACACCTGCAAGTTTGTCCCTTACTTCAACGACAATGATAAATTTTTCTTTTATATCATCCGCATCTTGAAATCCTAGTTTTGTTCTCAAATCCATCACAGGTAAAATCTTGCCACGGAGATTAATGACGCCTTTCATATACTTAGATGATTGCGACACTGGTGTTATGTCCATAGTTCCTATAATTTCGCTTACCTTTAAAATTTTAATACCATACTCCTTACCACACAAAATAAAGATTAAATATTTTCCTTCATGCTGTAATGCATTTTGGCTTTTAATTTTTTTACCTAGATTTGTGGCGTTTTGCATAGGGTACTCCTTTTGAGTACGAGCGACTGCGGGACTTTCTTATGTCTTGAAAAGGTTATTGTTTCTCACCTTTCACGTAATTGTTAATTTAACGATATGCTAATAATATGATATATTCAAGATCAGATACTGGACGCATAAATAAAAGCAACCAATGTTGCACTCCGCAATACCGGATTTGTCAGAAAGAATTCTTTTTCAGTTTGTTACAGTCGGCGTATGTTCAAGGGAATGTACCCGCCAGGATTTTTTCAGGCTCGAATAAAGATGTCATTTGTTGCACAAGTATTTCCATGGAATACTCTTTAAAATGAAGCCTATTTGTTTGATTCCTTCAATAACAAACCGATATTAAATTTTTCATTATGTGAGGTAAAAGGCATTATGAGCCAGGGATCGCTGCTAAAACATGAAAGTGTCGCATCAGATATTGCGGGATAATCGTTGATTGCCGTAATTGAAATATTCCCCCCGGTAATTACAACGGGAACGGAGAGATGCATGTCACCGTAATAAGCGCTAATCTTCATCCTTACCGTGCCTGCAATCATTTTTGCGATCTCACCAATAGCATCTTTTACTTCCATGGTTAACTGAGTTACTTCTGTCATGAGTAAGTTTGATGCGATTTTTAACGAGAACTTTTGAGAGCAAAATAAGGCAATAACTCCATAATATTTTCCGGTAAAACTTACCATACCAATAATGTCAGTTTTAATATGGATATCATCAGTCAGAAAGGACGCTGTATGCTGTAAATCCAGCATCACCATCGTTTCAAACAAGATCTTCGTGGACTCAGCAATATCTAATGCAATATTTTCCATCATACTATCAAGTGCCATGGTACTTTAGCTCCTTTTCAGAATCTGTCCATGTTATAATAGGCATTTTCCAGTCATGCAAGATTAAGTCAATGTTATTGGATATTGCGTTCCAGCGATCTTCCCATTTGTTTTCTGTTTAAAAGAATGTTTCTGCCAGTAAATCATTTCTTTAAATATTCATTCGTATGTCTTCAGGATCATCGATTGTTTACACGGCTCTCATCCTCAATACCGTTAAAGGTAAAATATTTACTTTCTGTTTTCTCTCTGATCCACTGATCAATCATGGATTGCTCAAATCGCCACATATTCATTATTTTAAAAGACGGAATCGCTTCCTCTTTCACTAATTTGTATACCGTACGAGGACTTATTTCCAGATATTTCGCTACTTGCTTAATTGTTAGAATATTTCGATTTTTCATAAATATTTACCTCTTTGCATCCGATGTCTTTCTGTTGCAAGTATTACTTTCCATTATCGGAATAACAGAATAATTATTAATGTAAAAAATTGACTTATCATGAGGTATGTTTTGGTAAGATTGTTAATTACAACCAATCGAAGCCATGAGAATTTATATCTTTTTGAAGACAGAATTCCTGTTTTTCTTGTTTGATGACTTGACTTCTTCATTTTCAGAAAGCTCTTGTGGAAATCAACAAGAAAAGACCATGTGTCTTAATATCCTGGGCCGGAGCAATGACAGCAAACCGTTTTATTGGAAACCGGGTATATACTATGAAAGATACACGACAAACCGTGTCTGCTCAGAAGTATCACCGTGCTGATTTCAGATGGGTTTTAAGAAGATGGGTGACAGGGTATGTTATCGATGAAGTGTTGAAATATCAGGCGACGTTGTCAAAACTGAAATTTAATGGGAAGTTCAAAAAAAAATTGAAAAAAACCTAAGCCCTGTCCAAAAGGCAACTGGCATTTGGGCTGCGTGAATTAAAACGGGTTCTTGTAAGGAACGTTGTAACCTGTTATTTTGGTTTTACAGGCAAAAAGAGAATTATTTATAAACGATAATATTGCACAGCTTAAAGACGAAGGATTTTCTGATAATAAGAGAGTACCGTGGAACACCCTTAGCTTTGAGCACAGAGAACATGTGGTCAATGTGGAGGCAGAGCTTATTTCTGTAATTCTTGCTTGTCCATGTTTTAAAATTGTCGTATCTTTTCAAACAGTTTAAACAACGTTCCAACAAAACCTAATTTATGTTGGATGGTTTTTCATCTTGAATAATATCTTTAAAAGTAACTTGTATACCCTGTTTAATCTTATTTTGTGTATCTTCGACAAACCTCGCTATTCTCTGGTCGTGAAGCGTCCTGGGAATGAGCTCAAGACTCTCACCTGCGTTTCTCATTGCGTGTAAGACTTCCGTTATGAAAATTGAATCCATGTCTCTGCCGGGTACATAATAAATGCCTTTTTCTGTCGGAATTTCCAAAATCAGCGATGCCTTTAAGAGTCCGGAGATAATGTCCTGTATTAATCTGAACGGGACATTGAGAGCATCAGACAATCGCTCACTTGACCACTTTTCTCCTTTTCCATCGAAAAACTGAGCGCATATACGTTCCATAATAATGAGTCCTAAAATCTCACGAGATGCATAATTTATTTTAAGAAACTGCCCTCCGGGCCTGATGGTATTAATATTTTGAATTACATACGAAATCACTGCACCCAGAAGCACGATAGTCCAGCTTGTTTGCAGCCAGACAAGAAAAAAGGGAATGGCAGCAAAAGCTCCATAAATAACATTATACCGGGAAAGACCAATCTGACCTTTCAAAAAGAAGGCCTGGAGAATGTAAAAAACTGTTCCACCTGCAATCCCTCCAATTATGCCAGGAGCGATCTTGACCCTTGTGTTGGGAAGAAACATGTACATAGAGATAAATGCTATCCACAATACAATAATCGGCAAACCCCATCCCAGCAAATTTAAATAAAGTTTTCCAATCCATACTTTATGTAAAAAAGCAACTAATCTTTCATCGGTTAGGACTGCTGTGACGGTTGTAGAGGCAAGGAGAAGAATGGGAAGAATAATTAACATGCTGGTATAGTCGGTGAACTTCCTGAAAATTGACCGACATTTCTTGATCTTCCAGACATCATTGAAGGACATTTCTATTTGACCCAGCGTCCTGATTACAACAGAAAGAAGCACTAAAAGTCCAATCGTTCCTAAGTATCCAAAGCTTGTTCTGTCTACAAAATACATGATGTATTCTTTGAATTGTAATGCGCTCGAGCCGATATTTTGAGGAATGGAAAATTTTACATTCTCAAATCGTTCCTTCAGACCCTTGCCTGCATCTTTACGATTTAAATCGATCGAGTTAACAATGACAGAAAGTTCTATTTTATAGTCTTCCAGGGCGTCTTTTATTTTTATATACTCTGAATATTGATCGGGTTCCTGTTTCCGGGCATTAGGTCTGTATGTTTCTGAAATATCCGAGGAGGTTGTTTTGTCGAAATTTTCAATTATCTTCAGGAGTTCTTCCCGGATGGAAGGTTTCGAAAAGTTCAGAGAATCAATTTGTTTAAAAAGATGTTGTTTGAGATAGGTGAAAAGAGAAGCTTCTTTGCCGCCGGGAAGGCTTGTAATGTATGTGTCTATCTTGTTGTTGAGTGCCTTTTCCGCGCCAAGGCCTTTTGATACAGAAAGTATAAAAGCCAAGAGGGGAACGAGCGATATCAAAGAGATAAAAGTCAGGGCCGAGGCCTTTAGTGGACACCGGCCACCAATAAATTCGGTTGTAACAAGGTAACAGAACCGCAGGAACTTGAAAAAGAGATTTTTAAATGTAAGAGGCCTTAAATCTACAGCCCAGAGGTCTGTCTCAATGAATACTTTTGATTTATTATAAAAAGAAAAGGGACTTTTCATTATTCAGCCTGTTTTTTCATACAATCCAGTTATGCCACGTTTGAAAACATGGTTCTTATCCCAATTAGCCAAAAGAGAAAAAATGGGGGATAGGTGTTGACGTCACTTTATTAAACAAATTTCTGAAACACTTGTCCTCTTGCTTTACGAGGAAACAAATGACCACGTTTACCTTTGCTAGTTACGCTCTCTTTAAAGGTTACATGAGAAATTCACGGGATGCTTATAGCGAATGCCTCCACAAAGATGATCAGAATCTCCAATGCTTCTTTTCCGGAGCAACCTGGGACTTTTATGCCTTGAAATACGATAGGCCGGAAATCTTTCAAAAGAAAAGAACTCTCGCCTTCACCAGGTTGCCATTGATGACGCCGGTTGTCCAAAACCCTTTGCAAGGAAAACCGATCTGCTGTCACCATCGGTACCTGGTACGCTGCAATTCATTTTCTCAAACACATTTATTCACGGAAGAAATTCTTCTTTTCTGAAAAAAAGTCCGACAGAAACATCTTCATGTATCATCTGAAAAAAAAGAAAATGTTATGTAAGATCCGATGTTCTGAGGCATAGTCGAAGATCGATACCCTTTTTAAAAGTCATTCTGGCACAAAACCAAATGAATTAAATTCAAGCAGTCGATCAGTTCCCAGTATGAGTTTATCTCAACAAGCACTCTTTCAAAGAACGGTAATTTTGCTGTTAACCACGAATCGGATCGGTATCATACGGGAGCGTATCGTGCGTTGGGCACAGGCGCTGTCAATTCATATACCATATTCTAAGAAACGAGATATTATCTCTTGTATCCGAGCACATACAACCTAAGAATACGTCAAACAGAAAGGGGTATTAGCGTGATATGGCTTTTATGGTATCTGCACGCGACCCCACCCGCTTTTTGGTTCCTTCATGATTTGTTGGGCCAATGATGACGTCCTGGGTCCGAGGTTCTTCTCATATACAGATCCGTTACCGCAAAGGATGAAAGTCATCACTCCGGATATCCTGAATTCCGAAGGATAGGCTACCAGCATGATGCCACCGGCTTTTACGGGGACGACTCTGAAATAATAGCCGGCAAAAAGATTTTTCTCTGGTAACGTATTTTGTCTGTTACCTTCACTAATCAGGCGTTGCGCATAGTCGCCGATTGCATGACTGTTACTGGCTTTTTTTTCACATCCAGCGGCTGCCACTTCCTGACAGACCCGGATGACGGAGATTTCATTTTCACCGATGTGTCTGGCCAGAATTTCCGCAGCGCCGGCGTCGGAGTCGAAATACCATTTACCCTGATTTTCAACCAACGGAACCGGAAATGGCCAATTTTTTGCACCAACATAAAGAACTACGGAACCATTGTCTTCGCGAACCAGACGATGCATTTCAAGATACTTACAAGTGAATTGCTCGCGTTCTGCCTTATCGCGGACCGCATCATCTGATAAAATAAATTCCTGGCTCGTTCCGAGGATAGCGTGCAGAGATGGAGTATCGTTGATGCTGACAGCCTCATAGAGCGCCTGAGCGGCTTGATCGGCAGACGTAAACGTTTTCGGTTGCATCCGCTGAGCGAAGGTCAATGGAACACTGATTAGAACATGAATCACAAACGTAGTAATAATTAAAATGCTTATGCGCATAATTTGTCTCCCTGTGAGAAAGGTTTACCTTCGTCCGCCATGGAAACCGCCGCCATGATAGCCACCTTGACTTGAAAAACCTCGAAATGAATAGCTCCCGGTAACACCGCCGTGATTATAACCGCTAAATACACCTGAGGGATTGCGATAATTATTCATGCGGTTCGTGTTTTCACGGTCATAACCACTAAATGTGCCTGCAGTATTGCGATAATTATTTATGCGATTCGTGTCCATACGATTATGTCCGCTAAATGCGCCTGCGGGATTGCGGTAACTATTCATGCGGTTTGTGTACGCACGATTAGTATAGTAATTGCGGTTGACAAACGTTCTGCTGTTAGAAACATAGACGGAACGATTATAAATTATTGTGTGGTTGTGCCAGTTTGGAGCCCAACAATGATATCCCCAGCTATATCCGGCGAAAAAGCCGATTCCGAATCCAAAACCAAATGCCACTCCCGGAGATGTCCAATACAAACCAGGATACCAGTACCAGTCCGGCCATGCGATAACCGGAACACCGTATACAATCCATGGATCATATTGCGGAACGTAGATGACCTGGGGGTTCGCCGGGGTAATTACAATCGATTGCCCCTGTTGACTTACTGTCTGCTGTTTGTTACTTGCCAGAGTTCCGGCTGTCTGTGCGCGCTGACGCATTACCTGAACGGCATTCATGAGATCCTGTTGATGGTTAATATAGGCATCACCGAGAGATGATGTCCAGGAAAGATTCTTATCCATGTTCGCAAGCACCGATGGAAACTCTGTCAATGCCTTGACACTCGGATCCCATGGTTGCTGATCAACCGCTTGCGCCAAATGCTCCCCTTTGAGCTCACGATGTTCCTGCAACCAGCGATCAGCTTGAACCACCTGTTCAGGGTAAGTGGCAGCCGCGAGTATTTGGGCTACCAACGCATCCGTGTACAAAGCGATCGGCGCTACTAATTGCTGCAGTTGTTCCGGAGAAGGTTGAGCCGACGAAGCTGCGGTGGTGTTGGTTTGAAGCTCTGCGAAGGCCGGTTGCAAGCCATACATCATAAAAATGAGGCAACATGACAGAAGGACAGAAACAGTTTGCTTCAACCGATTCATAACAATTCTCCTTTTAAATAAGGATGATGACTGGCTTGAAAGTATCGCGAAGAGATAATAAGAAATAGCTTTTTCGTGTACATGAATGATAAATCACGAAGGAAGGAGATGTCAAGTTTTTTAAGAACCTTTATCTTTTTTGGTGCAACCTTGTGAGGTCTGTATTTTAAACATTTGAAAAATCATAAATACTTTATCAATGTTACAAGATAATGGCGGGAGTGTGTGGGAATCGAACCCACCTATCCTACTAAAAGTGGGACAGACCGGATTTGAAGTCCGTCGCCGACACCAGCCGACATGCACTCCCCACCAGGGTTTATCCTATGTGCTAAGTAACGGTAATTGAAAGAACAATTTTCAAATGGAAGTTTGAATATCTGCTGTCTCAAAGGATGTGATAATGTCTTTGGGTGTTAGCACTCCGCCTGAAAAAAGGGCTTTAAAGGCCTCTTCTACCGTAAGGTTGGTATCAACAACCGCCTCTTCATTCGTAAATATTAAAAACCCTGTTGTTGGGTTTGGTGTGGTTGGTATAAACACACTAATAAGTCTTTTTTCGTTGTTATACTGCGTAGCACCGGTAACAAAACCGATGGATTTTGTCCCTTCTCTTGGAAAATCTATAATAACGACTCTCTTAAATGCTTGCCTGCCGGGTAAGGTAACTGCATGTATGATTTGTTTTACGGATGAATAGATATTTTTAATAACAGGGGTCTTTGTTAAAAGATTTTCAAAATAATCAATGATAGCCTTGCCTACAAAGTTCGCTGCAAAGATACCAATAAAATATAATGCAACAAAGGTGAGAATAAGTCCGAAAAAAGTAATAATAAATTCATCAAGTGTCGTTCTTGGCGCAGCTACACCATGAAATTGTAACATTCTTTTTATGATAGGGGCAAGCGTACCACCAATAAAACTAAAGAGGAATTTTACAACGAAAAATGTTACATACACTGGCAGAATTAATAATAAGCCAGTTAGTATTCGTTTTCTAACATCTTTTTTAAATTGCACGAATACGCCGTTTTTTTCTTTTTTCATAATTTACCACTTTTTAAAGATGGTTTGATTTCCATATAAAGGCCATAATGCCAGCCAGGACGAAATTAAAGTCAATAATAGTTTCTGATAACAGCCCTTCTGATACAATCCGTTTCAGAAATAGATATTGGTAACCACAGGCATAGGCAATACAGGGGAGTAAATAATATCCCAGGGTAGTTACCCATCCAAGCCATGAACTTACTATCATTAAAACTGCAACGAGCGCCGTAATAATTACAAGAATTGTTTTTGTATTTTCCTTTCCAATCGCAATAGGAATGGTTTCCTTTCCTAAAATACGATCGCCCTGAATGTCTCGTATATCAAGGACTACTGCCCTGATAAGTGCAAGACTAAATGCAAAGATCATGGCGATCAGAAGCGATGGCATAAAATTTTTTTGTACTCCAAGAAAAGGTATTAATGCTGTACTAACTGCCCATGCAATGCCGTAAAAAATTTCTTTTGAACCAGGAATCTCTTCAAGGCTTCTGTAGCGGATAAATTTAGACATACTTTTTGGTATTATGTCTAATCGGTAAAAAAAACCAAAAAGGCTCGCAAGAAAGATACAGAAAAAAATGGATTTACTGAGTGCGAATCCAAGAACAAAAGACGCCACCGCCCCAATGATACCAAGGCAAACAAAGAGGGTTTGTTTTCTTTCGTAGAATTTCGCGCTTGTTGGTTCATTAAGCGCTACGGCCTCTTTATTGAAGAAACGATTCAGGACTTGCATAGAAAAAATAAATAGTGCTGCTATGAAACAAAAACTGAACCGGGGTTGAATCCCGAGTAATACAGCGCTTGCATAACTTAAACTTGCCGCTCCTAGTCCTGCATAGGTACAGCTTCTGATAAAAAAGCTCGCAACGTTTTTTATACCAAATAAAAGCTGTCGGTATCTGCTCAACTTGAAGGAATGCACTTTTTCAACGACTCTTTTGATCATCCAGTTCGGCGTAGAAGCACCTGCAGTTACACCGACGGTATCATAATTTTTCAGCTTTTCAAGGTCCAATTCTGCATCTGTTTCGACATGGAAGGTAGGCGTTCCCTGAGACTCGCAGATCTTAACGAGCCTTGTGGTATTGGCGCTTCCTCTTCCGCCAACGACAATCATCGCGTCGACCGATTTGCTCAAGCTGATGATTTCATCCTGGCGTTTGTACGTGGAACTGCAAATGGTTTCAAAGGATTCACAGCTTGCGTAGCGTTTCTTCAGCCTCTCTATCGCTTCCTTAAACATGCGCCTGTCCTGGGTTGTTTGCGCTACGATACATACCTTGTCCATAGGAGGCAGAGATTCAATTTCTTCGAGTTCCTGAATAACGTATCCCTTGCCTTCCGCATATCCTAACAAGCCGATAACTTCGGCATGACCTTTATCACCCACGATCACTGTTGAATATCCCTTTGCGGCATATTTTTTAATGATGGATTGAACTCTCATAACGTGAGGACATGTGGCATCACAGACCTTTGCCCCCCTGCTTTCAATTTCCTTTCTTCGGTCAGGGGTTACGCCGTGTGCCCGTATAACGACGGTGGTTTTTGAAAGATCCGTTTGCCCGTCAACAACATGAATCCCTCTCTTTTCCAGATATTCAAGCACTTGCGGATTGTGAATCAGCGGGCCATCGGTATAAACTTTACCATCACCATTCTTTTCGTTTGCAGCGTCCAAAAGAATATCCATCGCCCTTCGGACACCCATGCAAAATCCTGCGGTTTTAGCAACTTTTACTTTCAAAATGTTACCTCAGATAATTTACCATGAAAATCATGAAAAAAACGGAATCTCTTTTCCTGAAAAAACCTTATCTCCGTTATAAGACAATCTCGCTGCTGTGAGAACGAAACTAACGAAGACTTGCTTTGATATCATAAGATGTGCATCTCCAATAAGTTCTTTCAAAAGATGGATAAACTGCGTTAAATGCGGGCATTTTATCAGTTATCATGAAAGATGTCAATGTTTTAATGCCGGGAAATAGTGAGACAACAGGGTTTTTCCTTGCTATATAATTATCTGTTCTTTTATAATGCTACATTAAAAAAATGCCTATCGAAAAACTGACTTTTCGTAAAGGATCTTTTTCCTTTGGTACCAGCGGAGAGTTTGTTTTATGTAAGTCCTTCCGTATAGTGTTGCCGGCAAAGTCTTTCTTTTTGCAAATTATTTACACTCCTCTTGGCAGAGGGAATTTGGTTGCTGCTTTATTACACAATGTTATTTAAACGTTATGCATAGAACAAAGATACTAGTTGCAATACCTGTATTCAATGAATTTGCGATATTTCAAATTGTCCAACAGGTCAAAAATTTTGCTCTCGATGTGTTGGTGATTGACGATGGATCTACCCACAATCTTCGCATGGAATTAGCAAAGATCAAAAACATTCGTATGATTGTGCATCCTAGAAATCTGGGGTATGGCAAGGCAATCATCGACGCGTTTCAATATGCAATCAGGAATAACTATGATTATTTAATAACTATTGATGGGGACGGGCAGCATGAACCAGAAGAGATACAGCTTTTTTTACAAGAAATCCCATTCTTTTCTTATGATATTTTATCGGGTTCACGATATCTTTTCCCCAGGGATATACACGAAGAGGTACCCAGGGAGCGATATATTATCAATAAAAAAATTACTAATATCTTAAACCGTATAACGTGCTTTCATTTAACCGATTCTTTTTGTGGTTTTAAAGCATATAAGGTTGAAAAATTAAAGTTGTTACATTTGACAGAATATGGTTACGGAATGCCATTGCAGCTATGGATGCAGGCGTGGAAGGAGAGGTTGCGTATAAAGGAAATACCTGTTAAACTTATTTATAAAGATCTGACAAAACGGTTTCATGGTATTTTGGGAAATCCGGATATAAGACTGGAATATTACAAAAATATTCTTCGGAAAGAACTCTCAGACATCAGGCATCATAAGTCGACAGGAAGCAAAGTTCTAAAAGTGACGAAATATTAATGCCTTTCTGAAGCAAAGTTTCAAAATGACAGAAAATAAGAACTCATCTCCTCATGCCCTTTATATACATATCCCCTTTTGCGCTAGAAAGTGTAATTACTGCGATTTCCATTCGATGGTATCGGAAACAAAGACAATTAACCGTTATCTTCATGCCCTTGAAAAAGAATTACAGGTGTTCCGGGGACAATATCTCATTAAAACGATTTACATAGGTGGAGGGACTCCCAGTGTATTAAACGAATCCCAGTTAGAAAAATTACTTTCCGGTATAGTGCGCTACATACCAGCCTCGGAAATCCAGGAGTATACCGTTGAAATCAATCCCGGTACCGTGACAAAAGATAAAGTTGAAGTGTTAAAAGAATATTTTGTGAACCGTATCAGTTTAGGAGTTCAGTCATTTCAAGACCGTCAGTTAAAACTTCTTGGTCGTATTCATTCGGGTGAAGATGCAAAAAATGCCTTCGCATTATTGAGAATGCACGGCTTTCAGAATATTAATGTTGACCTAATCTTTGGCTGTCCGGAACAGACGTTTGATGATTGGGAAAAAGATTTAAAGGTTGCCATGGAGTTAAATCCCGAACATCTGTCAGCATATGCCCTGACGTATGAAGACGAAACGCCGCTTGCGAATGATTTAAAGAATAAGATTGTTCACAGAGTAGAAGAATTTGTTGAATTGGAAATGTATAAAATGGCCATCAGTTATCTAACGAGAAACCGGTATAATCATTACGAAATTTCAAATTTCGCAAAAGATGGATACGAATGTTGCCATAACCGCGTTTATTGGGAAAACAGGGGGTATATCGGGATTGGAGTCGGTGCACATTCCTTTCTCCGTGGCGTGCGAAGTGCCAATGAAAAAGATATATTGAAATACATTCATGGAATACAGGAAAATACAGATATAAAATCTTTTGGTGAGTGTCTGCCGCAAAACCTGTACGCAGCTGAAACTATTATCATGTCACTGAGGTTGCGTCAGGGTATTTTAAATGCTGATTTTTACGAACGGTTCGGTTATGCGATAGAAGATAAATTTGGCGTTCAGATAAACCGGTTGCAAGAGCATGGACTGGTTACGTATGAGGGTGATAGGCTAAAACTCACTGAAAAAGGCTTATTTGTTGCCGATACGGTAATGACAGAATTTTTATAAGCGATTATACATTGAATTTATTAAGGAGTTATTAAATTGGTAAGCGCTACAGAAATTAAAAGGGGTACGGTAATTAAAATGGATGGGGAACTGTATCTGGTAGTTGATTATCAGCACGTTACCCCGGGCAACTGGAGAGGGATGGTGCAAGCAAAACTAAAGAGCCTGAAACAGGGCAGCGTGGTTCAAAAACGGTTCCGGTCTACCGATAAAGTTGAGGATGTATTTCTGGATCATCGGGTAATGGAGTATCTGTATAAGGATGGAGATAATTATTGCTTCATGGATACGGAAAATTATGAGCAAATATTGCTGCCGAAAGAAGCGGTTGAAGATGCTATGCCGTATATGACCTTAAATAGTCAGGCGAAAATCGCTTTCTATGAGGGCAAGGCGATTTCAATAGAATTACCAACGTCGGTTATTTTAAAAATTATTGAAACAGATCCGGGTATGAAAGGAGATACCGTTGTAAATGTCTATAAACCAGCGAAAATGGAGACGGGGCTTGTGGTAAAGGTTCCCTTGTTTATCAATAACGGTGAAAGGATTAAGGTAGACACAAGAACGGGTGAATTTCTCGGGAGAGAGTGATTTTTGTGGATCAGTGGACAGTGAGCAACGGGTAGTTAACAGATGGTGATACATCAGCATTTTCAACAACCAAGCATTTTACTTACGATCACGTAATACTACACAATTATGCAAAAGAGATAGACATGCGTATTGAGGAATCCATCAAAATCTATGGTGCAAAGATAGACGAATTATTGAAAGAACTCATCCCGCCGCATCGTAATGATTATTTAAGTGCACCTATATGGCACCACATGCGAACAGGGGGGAAACGAGTGAGGCCTGCACTCTGTCTGATTACCTGTGAAGCACTGGGTGGCAATCCTCATGAGGCAATACATTTTGCCCTGGCCATTGAGGCTATGCATAATATGTTTCTTATCCATGATGACATAGAGGATGGAGACACCGTACGTCGCGATCAGCCCACCGTATGGGTACAGTATGGGATTGCCAATGCGATTAATGCAGGCGATTACCTTCTTGCTTGCGCTTATAAAACCACCCTGGCAAGTCCGATATCATTAGAAAAAAAATTAGCCTTATTGCAGGTCCTTACATCGACCTATGAAAAAACCGTGGAAGGACAGGCGCTGGATATTAACGCACGCGCAGCGGAAGATTTTTCGGTAGAAAAATATATGAAAATGGTAGAGCTCAAGACCGGCTATTATCTTGCATGCGGAATGGTTGGCGGGGCTATTGTATCAGGTGTTTCTGACCAGGTGGTGGACAAGATATGGACACTTGGAAAAACTATGGGACCGGCATTTCAGATCCGTGACGATCTCATTGATCTTACTCATGGAAAAGGACGAGGGGGAGTAATTGGCTCTGATGTTAAGGAAGGCAAGGCAAGTTTCTTATACTCGTATGCATTACAGATTGCTAGTGCGGATGATAAAAAACAGTTACGGATTATTATGTTAAAGCCCAGGGATGAAACAACAGATAACGATATTCAAAAAGTGCTGGATATATATCGTAAGTATGGAGCGATACAACATGCTCAGGATTATGCAGAGAATTTAGTAAGACAAGCGTATAAGACGATTGATGAGATTCCAACCGGAAACAAAACGATATTTAAAGAGATAGCGTCTTTCATGGCACAGCGGATATCTTAAAAGCTCAATTTTGAATACATGCATTTCCGAAAGTGTGAGACAGGCGTCGTGTCTTCCAACGATAATTTTGACATTTTTGATGAAAATATGAATAAAACCAAGATCTCTCTGTCAGGGTTTTAAGCCCTGACAGAGTTAACTCACGACCTGTTTCAGGAAATGTTGAGACAGGCGGGTATTGACAAGAATGAATTTAAAGAGATTTTATCCGGAGAGTAAATGAAGATGGGAATGACGGGAAAGAATTTACCATTATTTGCGATTGCCAGTATTGTTGTACTTTTATCCGCTTGTGGATGCAGTAAAAAAGAGACCTCGGAAAATGTTGAAATCACCAGGAGTGATGCGGTAAGTGAAGGAGTATCTGATGCCCTGCAAACCAGGAAAGAAGTTGTACTACCAGAGAAAATGACGGCGACGGAGTATTATCATTACGGATTGGAAAGTATTAAAAAAAGTGGTTTCGATGAGGCAATTGCTGCATGGGAGAAGGCACTCGCGCTCGATCCAACCATGATAAACGCCTATGAGAAGCTTGGTAAGGCTTACTATACTCAGGGGAGGCTTGACAAGGCGGGTGAGATATACCGGAAGGAACTGGGGTTTAAGCCGGATGATCCTATGATCTATTATAGTTTGGGTGTTGTCTATCGTATGAATGAACAATTTGAGGATGCTGTTAAGATGCAGAAAAAAGCCTTGTCGCTTAATCCTAACCTTGCTATTGCTTATAACGAGCTTGGGCTAACGTATTGTAAACAGAAAAAATTAGATGATGCTATTGTCGCCCATAAAACAGCGTTAGAACTTGATCCGAAACTGGGAACCGCGCATAATTATCTTGGTGTTGTGTATCTGCTGAAAGGAATGAGCGCCGAGGCAGAAGAAGAATTTAATCAGTTCAAAAAATATGAGGCAAACAAGAATATGTACCCACCGCACGGAGCGGCATCTTCTCATTAGAAGTTTCAAGGATAACCCGTCCGAAAGACCTGCTTTTTTAACAAAGGTATAAAAAACTGTTAATGCATTTACGTAGGATAAATTATTTATAAATATTTGGAGTTACTGATTCAGTGTTGTTTGGTGAAGGGAGGATGTGTGATATCGTTTCACCTTGAGAATACCGAGCATGACGTATTTGCAGCGATTGAAAAGAGGCGTAATGGTATAACGACAAGTACTGTCTAATTCCGATGGATAATCATGGGAACAATTTTGAGGTATAATGTGCTTGAAAAACTACTTTACGCTGCTGAGCGTGTTTGAGCAAAATCTGCTATACAATGTGGCATAAAATCCATTAATTCATGCTTGTCACAAAACTCAAAATAGGATTTTGGGTAAAAAAAGAGCTTGCAAACGCATCTACTATTTACCATTCTTTTCTTACACTGAATGCGAAAAGAACGTTGTCATTCTGAGCGCATTCGCATTGCTCAGGGTAAACTCCGCAAAGCAATACAGGCGCTGGAAACTGCTTCGGGTTGTTGCTATTGCAAGGATACTTGCATCTATTTTTATTGTTGTGTTTACTCTAGTTTAAAATAAGGCAAAAAGGTTGGTTTCAGCCATTATTCAGAATTGTAATGTATAGTTGCAAAGTTAATAACTCCATAATCTATAAGTATATATGAAAAAAACAAAATTGGAACGAATATTGCTTTGTATCTTTTTCGGAATATTATAAGTTTAATTCCGTTTATTAAATGGATTGACATCCACAGGGATGTAATTATTCAACGTGTTTTATTAATATCTGCCATACACGACAAAAACCTATTAATATAAATGATTTTTAATATACCATACAGTCATACATGTGATTATATTATGCCAAGTAAACACGACAATTATTTTGGATTTTATTATTCTGTATTTATTGCTATATAACAATGCAACTTATAAATAATATTTGTGGTTTTGACAATTTTTTGTAATATATCATTTTGTGATAAACGTAAATATTATTTTAAATAGTTATTCTGCGTTGCTTTTTTATGTGCTTCATTAAGAGCATAGATGCATCGGTGAAAAAACAAGTTTTAAAGATGAGGTCTTTTCTGTTCTTTTTACCGACTAATTTGACAGGAAATTACCTGTTTTAATTTATAGATTTATTTCATAATAAAAATTAAAAATGCCCAAGCTATTAATAAAAAGAATGTGCCTATTTGCAGGTTTGGTTGTTTCGTTGCTCCATGCAGGGTGTAAAACTAAACACGTAGAACATGAAGAGGAAGTTCAATTTCAGATTACCAGTCCGTTGAAAAAAGATACTTCCGTTACCAGAGACTACGTATGTCAAGTTCATGCAATACAGCATATTGAACTGAGAGCGCTTGAAAGAGGCTATTTAAAGAAGATTTATGTGGATGAGGGGCAGTCAGTGAAGAAGGGACAGCTTATGTTTCAGATATTGCCTATCATATACCATGCCGAACTGGATAAGGCAAAGGCTGAAGCAAAATTAGCGGAAATTGAATATTTAACTACGAAATCGCTTGCCGACAACAATGTAGTATCTCCCAATGAATTGGCGATGGTTAAGGCCAAATTCGACAAAGCAAAGGCTGAACGGGAGCTGGCACGGGCACACGTAATGTTTACGGAAATTCGAGCTCCTTTTGATGGTTTGATGAACCGGTTCCGTGTACGGCTTGGAAGCCTTTTAGAAGAAGGAGACCTGCTCACTACCTTATCGGATAACAGTGAAATGTGGGCGTATTTTAATGTACCGGAAGCGGAATATTTGGATTACAAGGCAAACAAAAAAAACGATAGTCAGTTACAAGTAAAGTTACTCATGGCTAATAATCAGCTTTTTAAATACCCCGGAGTCATTTCTACGATTGAAGCCGATTTTAACAACGAAACAGGTAATATTGCTTTCAGGGCAACTTTTCCCAATCCGGAAAGGCTGTTAAGGCATGGAGAAACAGGTGATATCTTAATGGAAAAACAGCTTAAAAACGCGCTTTTAATCCCGCAGAAAGCCACTTTTGAGATATTAGACAGGAAGTATGTCTTTGTAATAGATGAAAACAATGTGGTAAGATCGAGACAAATTACCATAGCCGAGGAGTTGCCACATCTTTATGTGATAAAAGATGGTCTGACCGAGAACGACAAGATACTTTTAGAGGGTTTGCGTAAGGTAAGAGACAAGGATAAAATAGCCTGTAAATATCGGGATCCGAATTTGGTAATGACACAATTGGAATTATATGCAGAATAACTTTAGTATTAAAAGAAAGAAAAAAGACAGGAAGTATGTTTAGTAAAATTCTTCATAGACCCGTCTTTGCAATTATCATATCGGTTGTCATTGTTTTCATGGGTTTGTTAGGCATGACACAGTTGCCTAAATCACAGTTTCCTGAAATCGCTCCCACAACGGTAAATATTTTTATCGCTTATCCGGGCGCCAGCGCGGATGTATTAGTTCAATCCACTCTTATCCCATTGGAAACAGCTATAAATGGCGTTCAGGACATGAGATATATGGCAACTGATGCCACCAGTGCCGGAGAGGCTACCATTAGGATAATATTTGAACCGGGCACTGATCCTAATCAAGCAGTTATCCGGGTAAAAACAAGGGTGGATCAGGTCATGCCCAATCTTCCATTATTGGTGCAACGGGAAGGGGTTATTATCACGCCGATACAACCCAGCATGCTAATGTATGTGAACCTATATAGCAGCGATAAAAATACCGATGAAAAATTTCTTTACAATTATGCCTATACCAAAATTCTACGGGAAATACAACGAATTAATGGTGTGGCAATGGCAAGAATACTGGGAAGCCGGAAATATGCCATGCGCATCTGGCTGAAACCTGATCGGATGAGGGCATACAACATTTCAGCAGAAGAAGTGATGGAAGCGCTGGCAGACCAAAGTATTATAGGCAGACCAGGAAGATTGGGACAGAGTTCGGGAATTCAGGCACAATCGCTGGAATATGTGCTGACATATCAAGGAAGATATAATAAGCCGGAACAGTATGATAATGTTATCATCCGCGCCAATGAAGAGGGAGAAATACTCCGACTGAAAGATATCGCCAGGGTAGAGTTGGGAAGCGAATTTTTTGATATCTATTGCAACCTTAACGGGCAACCTTCGGCATCTATTGTCTTAAACCAGACATTAGGCAGTAATGCCACGGATGTAATTAAACGCATAAAGGCTAAACTGGAAGAATTAAAGGTCGATTTCCCTCTAGGGATGGACTATAACATCAATTATGATGTGTCGAAGTTTTTAGGTGCCTCCATTGAACAGGTGATTCATACGTTACGGGACGCATTTATTTTGGTGGCGATAGTTGTATTTGTCTTTCTTGGCGATTGGCGTTCCACGCTGATTCCAACGCTGGCCGTTCCGGTATCTTTGACCGGAGCTTTCTTTTTCATGCAGCTTTTCGGCTTTTCCATCAACCTGGTTACCTTATTTGCCCTTGTGCTGGCAATTGGTATTGTAGTTGACGATGCCATTGTTGTCGTAGAGGCCGTACACGCTAAGATGGAAGAAAAAAATCTGTCGCCATACGATGCTACCAAACAAGTGATGGGTGAGATTAGCGGCGCCATTATAGCCATTACGCTGGTGATGACTTCGGTTTTTATTCCTGTTACTTTTATGCCGGGTCCGGTAGGTGTATTTTACCGGCAGTTCTCTGTCACAATGGCATCTTCCATTGTTCTTTCGAGCATAGTGGCGCTTACGCTTACGCCGGTATTGTGCGCTATTATATTAAAGAATACGCACGGTAAACCGACGAGAAAATCGCCAATCAAGTGGTTGCTTGGCTATTTTAACAGGGGATTTGAACAGCTAACAGGAAAATATGTAGGGCTGCTAAACCTAATCGTAAACAGGAGATTGATTACCTTTGGAATATTGCTGGCATTTTGCGTAGGATTGTATATTGAGAATAAAGGCGTTCCGACCGGATTCGTTCCTAGTGAAGATCAGGGGACAATCTATGCCATTATACAAACCCCTCCGGGCTCAACTCTGGAAAGAACTAATCAGGTATCCCAGGAATTACAAAAAATTTGCGAAGAGGTTGATGGCGTAGAATCGGTTACTTCACTAGCCGGCTATGAGATCATGACAGAAGGACGCGGTTCCAATGCGGGGACTTGTTTGATTAACCTGAAGGATTGGTCAGAGCGTAAACAAACGGTTCGTGAGATCGTAAAGGAATTGGAAGAAAAATCGAAAGATATCGGAGCCATCGTAGAGTTTTTTGAACCGCCCGCTGTGCCTGGATTTGGTACTTCAGAAGGTTTTTCCTTACGATTGCTTGATAAAACAGAAACTACAGATTACCATGAATTTGACAAAATAAATGGCGAATTTATGGATGCCTTGCGCGAACGAAAAGAATTGTCTGGTTTATTTACTTTTTATGCTGCCAATTATCCTCAGTATGAATTAATAATAAATAACAAAGTCGCTATGCAAAAAGGAGTGTCTATCAGAAAGGCGATGGAAAATCTCGACATTTTGATAGGCAGTACCTATGAACAGGGATTTATTCGATTTGGCTTTTTTTTCAAGGTTTATACGCAGGGAGTTCCGGAATGCCGGAGGTATCCTTCGGATATTTCGGGTTTGTATGTAAAAAATGATCGTGGTGAGATGGTACCTTATTCGGCATTTATGAAAATCAAAAAAACACAAGGCCCTAATGAAATTACCCGATACAATCTATACAATTCGTCATCCATTAGAGGTATGCCATCATCTGGCTACACCACAGGTGAAGCTATAAAAGCGATTCGTGAGGTAGCCAGGAAAACTTTGCCCACGGGGTATGACATCGCCTGGGAAGGACTCTCATTTGATGAGGCTGGGCGTGGAAATCAAGCGCTTTACATCTTCTCAATTGTACTCTTTTTTATCTATTTGGTGCTTGCAGCGCAGTATGAGAGCTTCGTCCTGCCTTTGGCAGTAATTTTTTCTCTGCCGATAGGGGCATTTGGTTCATTTTTATTGCTTAAGCTCATGGGGTTAGCCAACGATGTTTATGCCCAGATAGGAATGATTATGTTAGTTGGCTTGCTAGGCAAGAACGCAGTGCTGATTGTGGAATTTGCCGTCCAGAGGCATCGACAGGGATTGGCCATACTTGAGGCAGCTATAGAAGGAGCCAAGGCGCGTCTTCGTCCCATTCTAATGACCTCCTTTGCTTTTTGTGCTGGTTTGATACCCCTGGTTGTTGCTACTGGTCCTGGCGCTATTGGTAATCGTACCATAGGATCAGCATCTCTTGGCGGCATGTTTATTGGTACCGTCTTTGGGGTAATTGTTATACCCGGGTTATATTACACATTCGCCAAACTGATTGAGGGCCGTCGACTCATAAAGGATGAATACGACGAACCTATATCTGAAGCATATGTACATTCAAAAGAACATTTTACGTTTTGTTCTCAAGGATGTGCACGTTCAAAAGAACACTTCACGTTTTGTTGCCAAGGCATATCCCCCACAAAACATAAATCAGAAAAATAGGTGCACTCGAAAAGGCGCTGAAAAATGAGTTTAGAAACTCGAGGAAAGCCAATAAATTAATTCATGAGAAAAAGGTAATCGAAGAAATAAAATACCATGAAAAGAAATTACGTATTGATTTGGATAGGGATAGTCTGTGCTTCGTTCGTGTTCAAGGGTTGTGCGCCCGTGTTGATGCAGAAAACAGAAAATAAAAATGTTCCGGAAAAGTATAATAATGTACAGGATCCAACTAATACATCAGAAGTCAGTTGGGCGAAGTTTTTCACCGATACCCGTCTTATAGAATTGATTGATGTTGCACTGCAAAATAATCAGGAACTGAATATCACGTTGCAGGAAATTATCATTGCCGGGAATGAAGTACAGGCAAAAAAAGGAGAATATCTGCCTTTTGTAAATCTCAAGATGGGTGCTGGGGCTGAGAAGGTAGGCGAATATACCAGACTTGGGGCTGTTGAAAAAAATCTCGATATAAAATCCGACAAAGAATTCCCTGAGCCACTGCCGGATTACCTGATCTCTGCCAACGTTTCCTGGGAAGTGGATATATGGAAAAAGCTGCGGAACGCCAAAAAAGCAGCGGCATTGAGATATTTGTCCACAATTGAGGGGAAAAATTTTGTGGTAACTAAGCTGATTGCTGAAATAGCCAGTTCTTATTACGAACTGATGGCGCTTGATAACATGCTGACAACAATAAAAAAGTATATTGAAATTCAAAAAAACGCCTTGGAAGTTGTAAAACTACAGAAACAAGCGGCAAAAGCCACCGAACTAGCAGTGCGTAAGTTTGAAGCAGAGGTGCTGAAAAATCAAAGTTATCAATACAATATTGAACAAAAGATCATAGAAACAGAGAACAGGATAAACTTCCTGGCAGGAAGATTCCCACAGTCTATTCAACGAAACTCTCAGGGCTATAACGATTTGACTCCTGGCACGCTCTATGCCGGTATTCCATCCCAATTGTTGTCCAATCGTCCCGACATTAAACAAGCCGAACTAGAGCTGGAAGCCTCAAAATTGGATGTGAAAGTAGCGAGGGCCAAGTTTTATCCATCATTAGACATTGTTGCTGGCATAGGTTATGAGGCATTCAATCCGAAGTTTTTATTAAATACTCCAGAATCCATGTTGTATAATCTAGCCGGAGAATTAACGATGCCCCTCATCAATAGAAGGGCAATAAAGGCAGCCTACTACAATGCAAATGCAAAACAGATACAAGCGGTTTACAATTACGAACGAACGGTACTGAATGCTTATATTGAGGTTGTCAATAAGGTATCAAAAATCAGTAATTTAGGAAAAAACTACGACAGGAAAGAGAAGCAGGTTCAGGCACTTACCCAGTCGATTGTTCTTGCAGATAAATTATTCAAATCAGCCAGGGCTGATTATCTGGAGGTGTTAATGACCCAACGAGATGCATTGGAAGCGAAAATGGAATTGATCGAGACGAAAGCACAGCAAATGTACGCAATGGTTAATGTTTACCAGGCGTTGGGTGGGGGATGGAAGTAAATTATGTGAAATGCAATTGCAATGTATAATAAATTTTTTGAATAGACTAAAAAACCATAGTGTCGTCATGTTTGCACGATTTCGGGAGAATATAAAAAAATATGATGGTTGAGGAATCTTGAGTATGTTTGGTTTTAAGCATCGAAGGCGCGATTCTTTACGTGTTATTCCACTGCCCATGGCATGGCTAAAAATCGTTGAACGTAATATTCCTTACTATCGTTGTTTACCAATAGCTGATCAACAGGAACTTCAGGGACATATCCAGGTCTTTCTCGACGAGAAACGTTTCGAGGGCTGTGGTGGCTTACAAATAAATGATGAGATAAAAGTAACTATTGCCGCGCAAGCATGTTTGCTTCTACTCCATCGGGATACGGACTACTATCCGGCAATGGTAACGATTTTAGTTTATCCAAGCACATATATAGCGCACATGTCTGAGTCAGTGGGTGGAATTGTGCGTGAGGGTGATTCGGTCAGGCTTGGTGAATCATGGCAACATGGAGTGGTTATCCTGTCATGGGACGATGTACTTCGTGGCGCAGCCGACATTCATGACGGTCACAATGTTGTTTTGCATGAGTTTGCACATCAGCTAGACCAGGAGGGTGGGGCTGCTCATGGATCACCCCTTTTACCCCGACGCTCAATGTACGTTGCGTGGGCACGTGTTCTTGGCGCGGAATACGTACGTTTACAACAAGATGCCGAACATGGACGGAAGACTGTGTTGGATAAGTATGGCGCCACAAATCCTGCAGAATTTTTTGCGGTGGCAACAGAATGTTTCTTCGAGAAGGCTGTGCAACTCAAAAGAAAACACCCGGAGCTTTATGAAGAATTGAAACTCTATTATCTGCAGGATCCGGCACAACTTTCCCGTTGATTGTTCTGTGAAAAAATGTTTGTAAAAAAATGTTTTTAAGTCATCAGGCGAACCTTGCCTACCCTACGACAAATCGATACTTCCCCCCCCAAATTTAAAAAGAAATATCTTCCTCGCTATCCGGCAAAAAATATACCAAACATGCCCATAGCTATTCTAATATAAAATCTTAGCGTTTTAAGAAAAAGAACGAAACTTTAACAATTCATCTGATGAGAAAAATATTTGAAAGTCAGGGTTCTTATGGTACGATGATGGCTATGAAAGGTGTTATAATTGCAATTCACGGCGATGTTGTTGAGATTGAATTCAGCGGAGGACTTCCCAATATCAATGATTCCCTTGTTGTAAGGAAATCGGATGAGACAAATATCATTCTTGAAGTTCATGATCACATAAGCAGCACCGTCGTAAAGGCTATTGCGCTTGGATATACACAGGGCCTGAAAAGAGGTATGTCCGTTGTTTCTTCAGGCAGTTCGCTCAAAATTCCGGTAGATAAGAACTGCCTGGGGAGGGCTTTTAATATCTTTGGAGAACCGATAGATGGAAAGCCCCCCCTGGAAAATGGTAAAGCGCTGCCAATTCATAAAATGCCTCCGGCTTTGACGGAACAGATACCTGCTTCTGGCATCCTTGAGACCGGCATAAAGATCATAGACCTTTTGTCTCCATTTCCCAGAGGCGGTAAAATAGGCCTTTTTGGAGGCGCCGGAGTTGGAAAGACGGTTTTGCTTATGGAATTCATCTACAAAATAGCAAAAGTTTACTCCGGAATATCCATATTCTGCGGTATTGGAGAAAGAGTAAGGGAAGGGCATGAACTCTGGAGAGAGATGGAAAGACAGGATATTATCGGTAACGCAATGTTAGTGTTTGGAGAGATGTGTGAATCCCCGGGAATAAGATTCCGGGTACCTTTAACGGCAATTACCTTAGCAGAATTTTTTCGGGATGAAATAGGAAAAGACATCCTTTTTTTGATGGACAATATTTACCGGTTTGTTCAGGCAGGAAACGAGGTCTCGGTACTTTTAGGGAGACTCTCTTCCCGGGTGGGTTACCAGCCGACACTCCTTTCAGAACTCGCAGAGGTAGAGGAAAGAATTGTATCAACACCGAGGGGTTCTATTACCTCCATACAGGCGATCTATGTGCCTGCCGATGATATAACAGACCCGGCCGTTGCAAACGTCTTTCCCCATCTCGACACAACGGTAGTTCTTTCGCGGGATATTGCAGCAAAAGGGCTTTACCCGGCAATTGACCCACTACTTTCGACTTCAAAATTTCTCAGTCCGGAAGGCGTGGGAGTAAGGCACTATGGAATCTCACGAAACGTAAAAGAGCATCTCTCCCGGTATAAAGAACTCCTCGATATTATTGCCATGCTGGGCATAGAAGAGCTCTCTCCCGATGACAGGCTTATCGTGAAAAGAGCGAGAAAACTCGAGATGTTCCTCACACAACCTTTTTTCCTTACAAAGGAATTTACCGGAAGAGAGGGGAAGCATGTTCCTCTCGCCAAAACCCTCGACGGTTGTGAGATGATACTGTCGGGGAAAATGGATGACATGTCGGAGAATGCCTTTTTTATGATCGGTGATGTCGGGGAGATACGGTGAATAATTCAGCCTTTAAACTAAGCATCGTAACACCTGCAAAGATCATGGAAAAAGACATAACTTACATCAGATTGAAGGATAGTACAGGATTTTTCGGTATTTTAAAAGACCATACAAATTTCTTAACGGTTTTAGTTCCTTCTCTTTGTTATTACACATCAGCAGAGGGCAAAGAATATTTTCTTGCAGTTGATGAAGGAATATTAAGCGTAAGGGCTGGATCCGTAACGATCACATCAAAGGAAGTCTTTGAAAGCGAGGATGCTGAGAAACTTGCGGAAATTATCGAAAATACCCTCGCGAAAAGGAACCAGGAGGAAATGGTTTTTCGTGAAATGTTTGAGGGGATCGAGAGGTCATTTATGGAAAAGACGATAAAGTTGGTTAAGGAAAACCCCTAATGGAAAATCAAAGATTTTCCCGTGATATTGAAAAATCTGCAAGGGAACTGCTGAGTTCCCGAAAAGAGAGGTCAAATTTCTGGCGTTATGCTAATGTCCTCGGTGTCGGGGGATGGGTTTTTGTTATACCGGTAGTTGGCGGGGCTTATCTCGGAAGGTATCTGGACAAAAAGATGCACGGAGAAGGCATCTCATGGACAATAACCCTTATTATGACCGGTATAGCCGTCGGTATTTATAATGTCTGGTATCTGTTTGTCAGGAAACATCAGTAATGAAGATATTTAATGTTTTTCCGGAGACAATTTTTTCAATCGGCCCCGTTCATATTACCGATACCGTTATTACCACATGGCTCGTCATGATTGCCATAATAACGATAAGCTATTTTGCAACGCGGAAACTCTCCGTAAAGCCTTCTTTTTTCCAGGAGATTATAGAAGCCGTCTTTGAGGCCATCGAAGTGACAATAAAGGATATCCTGCCTGTTGAACCCTGGCTGGTTATTCCTGTGCTGGGCACCCTGTGGATACTTATTGGCTTTTCCAATCTGGCTGGTTTAATACCAGGATTGAAGACTCCTACTGCAGACCTTAATACAACTTTTGCATTTGCGTTAATATCCTTTTCAATGACCCACGTCATCGGTATTGCAACACAAGGGTTGAAAGGATATCTCATGCACTATAAAGAACCAACGTGGCTCCTGCTCCCTTTCCACCTTATAGCAGAGGTTACAAGGACCATTGCCCTTGCGGTAAGGCTTTTTGGGAATATGTTAAGCGGCGATATGATCGCCATAATACTCCTTGGGATTGTTGGTCTGTTAGTCCCAATCCCGTTTAGCTTATTACACATTATTATTGCCCTCATACAGGCATATATATTTGGTGTTTTAACCCTGGTTTTTATTGCAGGCGGTATCAGAACAAAATCTTAAAGGAGATTCGATATGGATGCTAAAACCGTAGTTATTTCTGTTTCCATAATAGCGGCTGCCTTTGCCATGGCTATTGGTGGATATGGTCCGGCAAGGGCGTTGGGTAAGGCGCTTACAGAAGCGCTCGATGCAATTGCAAGACAACCTGAGGCCTCGGATAGGATTATGAGGGCTCTTTTTGTCGGGATGGCATTGATTGAATCTATTGCCATATATGCATTTGTCATTGCATTGATTATCCTTTTTGCTAATCCTCTCATCGGGTACATTTTAAAATGAAATTGAACATCTGGACACTCCTCTTTCAGATAATAAACTTTGTTGTTTTGCTCTTTATCCTCAGACGGATATTATATAAACCCATACGGGAAATTATTGAAAAGCGCAGGGGGATTGTGGCAAAGACTGTCGAGGATGCTGAAAAGACAAAGAAAGAGGCGCTTGAACTGAAGGAGAAACAGCAGGAGGAGTTGAAGAAGTTTAAGGAAGTTCAAGACCGCCTACTCGGACAGACACGGGAAGAAGCTCTTAAGGAAAGAAATAAACTGCTCAGTGAGGCAAAGGAAGACGCAGTTAAAATAATCGAAAAAGAAAAAGCGCTGTTTGATGCGGAAAAAAAGAGGATAGAAACGGAACTGAAAACCAAATGTCTTGAGATCACCTCCATTTTTGCATCGAACCTTTTGAAAGATATTTCAGACAAAGAGCTTCATATGGCTGTTGTAAGGAGGTTTATGAAGGAGAACGAGATAATGGTTTCTGATGTTTCCAAAATGAAAGAAACCGCGGAGGCATTAAATATAGACCTCGTTACCGCATATCCGTTTTCGGTGGATGATGAAAAAGTGGTTCGGGGAACTCTTGAAGCGCGTATTGCAAAAAAGATAAAAATTAATATAACCAGTGATGAGACGCTTATTGCCGGTGTAAGGGTAAAGGTTGGCGATACGATTTACGATGCCTCACTTGCAGGCCGGATAAATGCCATTGCTTTGAAACTTAAAGAAACCTCCTAGCGCAGTTCCGCTGCAACGAATTACCGCTCAACCTATGCAGGGCAAGGGTACCCCTTTTTCCCCTTCTTTAAAAGTCGGGGATACGGGAGAGGTAAAAAATCTTCCTAAAAAATATTTGTACAGTAATAATGATAGATGGAAAAAGAATTCAGCGTTTTTTTTGAAAAAATAAAAGAAAAGGTCAAATCCAGCAGATTCTCTGTTGGCATTACGGAGGAAGGCAGGGTGCTTTCCGTAGGAGATGGGATAGTGCATCTTGCTGGTCTGCGGGATGCAAAACTTTATGAGCTTATTAAATTTGCACATGGCGATGAAGGGATAGTATTTGATCTTGATGTTGATAGCATAGGAGTTGTGCTGCTTACCGAACGTAACGGAATAAGGGCGGGTGATACGGCTTATAAAACCGAACGAATTGCTTCCGTAAATGTAAGCGAAGGACTCTTGGGAAGGATATTGGATGCCCTCGGTAATCCTATAGATAATGGACCGAAACTTGAACAGACAGTGTCCTGTCCAATAGAAAAGGAAGCCCCTTCCTTGCTCCAGAGAGACTTTATTACCGAACCTCTCTATACAGGTATTAAAGTTATTGACTCTATGCTTGCCATAGGCAAAGGACAACGGGAGCTGATCATCGGCGATTCTGCTACCGGCAAGACTTCTCTTGCTATTGATACCGTCATCAATCAGAAAAACTCTCACGTAATTTCTATTTATGTAGCCATCGGACAAAAAAAGTCTCATGTATTAAAAATTATTGAAGAGATAAAAAGATATGGCGATTTATCAAAGACCATATTTGTCATTGCAGATGCTTCAAACTCTTTTGGTCTTCAATTTATCGCCCCTTACAGCGCTATGGCCATTGCCGAGTATTTCCTTGTTAAGGGGGAGGATGTTTTACTCATCTACGACGATCTTACGAAACATGCCGATGCGTATCGTTCCTTAAGCCTCTTGCTGAAGAGATCTCCCGGTAGAGAGGCATATCCGGGAGACATATTTTTTATCCACTCAAGACTTCTTGAAAGGTCTGCAAAACTAAATCAGAAGAACGGCGGAGGCTCCATTACCACCCTTCCGATTGTGGAAACGCAGCAGGGCAGAATATCATCTTATATACCTACAAACCTTATCTCGATAACAGATGGTCAAATATATTTGGATACTTTCCTGTTCAACAAAGGTATCCGGCCAGCAGTGGACGTGAGCAAATCCGTGTCGAGGATAGGCGGAAAGGCTCAGGTTGAGGCAATGAAAGCGGTGGCAGAAAGGCTGAAAATAGACTATTCTAGATTCATTGAGGTGGAAGTGTTTACAAAATTCGGGGCGCATGTGGAGGAAGCGACTGCACAACTCATCAAACGCGGTGAACGGCTAAGAGAAATTCTAAAACAGCCGCAGTTTCATCCTTTCACCCTTGAAGATGAGGTATTAAGCTTCATAATTTTGGAATCGGGCGTACTCGACAATGTGGCGATTACCTTAGTAGACAAAGTTTGTAAGGAAATAACGAACGCGGCTAAAACGGCATTCCCGGAAATTATAAGACGTATTAGTCAAGATGGTTTGCTGGAAAAAAAGGACCTGGAAGCATTAAAGGTTTTCATCGGAAAAGAAAGGGTTTAGCCATGCTTTCTTCCATAGATATTGAAAAAAAAAGAAAAGCGCTCTATACCATAGAGGATATCGTCAGCGCAATGAAGGCATATGCCGGGGTCACGATCAGAAGAACCGATGAACTAGTGCAAAATGTAAGGGTTTATGAAAATAATCTGATTTTAGCTATGTACGATCTTACAACACATTATCCGGGAATATCATTAAGGGGGCAAAACAAAGGAAAACGAATTCTCGTAGCATTCGGGTCATCACAGGGATTATGCGGCCCTTTTAATGAAAAAATAGCCGACACCGTTTCCCGTGTCGCTACCAGCAATGATATCCTGTTTGTTATCGGAAAGCGGCTGAAATTATCTCTGGAATTAAAACAGACAAAATATGAAGATTATTGCGACTCCGTTGCTAGCATCAACGGAATACAGTCAGCCCTGAAAGATACAGTTTCGAAAATAATGAATATATATCGTAAGGAAGAGTACTATAATCTTACCCTCATCTTCACCTATGTTTTTGAGAAAAAGGCCGAGATTTCCGTGAAACAGACACTCCCGCCTGATATGCATAAAGAGGGAGCTTTAAGCCAGACAAGGGTTCCGCCTTACACCTATCTTGAACCAAAAAAAATATTTGAAAAGATCCTGGAAGAATTTTTGTTTATCAGCCTTTACAGAGGTTATGTAGAGTCACTGAGGAGCGAGAACTGGTATCGGATGAGGAGCATGGAGGGAGCCTCTGAAACCCTGAAAAGACAACTTTCAGATCTTAATGCCATGCAGATGTACACCCGGCAGGAAGAGATTACCGAGGAGATGCTGGAGATATTGGGAAGCGGGATGTTTTTTAAAAAATAGATACCCGGTTGCTTGTATATAATAAAAAAACACCTTGCACAGACTGAAATCTCAAGGGATTTGTAACCATTCAGCGAAACGGATGGTGGGAGAGAATCTTTTCTCAGAATAGTTAGGAGCCGATAGGGAAAACGGGCAGACGGGAAAATCCCGAAGGGATGACATGATTATAAAGAAAGAAAAACGCACCCTAACAGGTTGTCCGGGAATGCAACTTCTTGGTTTTCTTCATGAAGCCATAAAAAATGGGGTAATACGGTTGCGAAACAGAAGTTCGGTGATATAATCAACGCAATGAAATCTTCACAACACAATCACAGCAAGCTGTTAAAACTTTTCCTGGAATCCCCCATTTTACTGAGTAAGCCGACCGTACCGCTTTTTTTCTTAGCGGAATATGCCCAAGCAAGGAGAATCAATCACATGGCGAAATTTAAACCGTTCCACGAATTTCAAAAATCCCTGATGGGATTTACCCCCGAAGCGTTTTTAGATTATGTCGAAAACGGTACTACCGAAAGACCATCAGTGCAGATTAGTCAAACATGTCCTGAGTTAATCGAAGGAGAGGATCCGGAGCAAGAGGCATACAGAAGAAATTATCAAACCGCACCTACCTGAAAAAGAAGATCAATCTTACCGATAGGGATGCCAATCATATGAAATCGGGAGGAAGTAAGGGCATACGGCCTGGCTATAACTGTCAGGCGGCGGTAATGGATGAGAATGATCGGAATCAATTGAAGCCGATGATGGAGCAGACAGAGTCAAACACCCAGGAAAAAGTCAAAGAAGTAGCGGCAGATTGTGGATACGGAAGCTATGCGAATTATGAGTATCTCGATCAAAGAGGAATAGATGGATATGTGCCTGATGATCATTTTCAACAGTATAAATCGGGAGAGTGCCAGAAAGAAGAGCATCGGTATCACTACAGCAATTTTATCTGTGATGCGGCAAGTGACAGGTATGTATGTTCTGAAGAGAAGCGGTTGACGTACGGGAAGATCAGAATAAAGAAGACCGATAACCGCCAGTGTAATCATAAGGTGTACAAAGGAAGAGAATGTGGTGCATGTCAGAATCGGTCGCTCTGCACAATGGCAAAGGTGAGAGAATTGTTAATAGATATGCGTGAGCCCCTTTTACAAAGGATGAGAGAAAAGTTGCTCTCTGATGAGGGAAGGCGAAAATATTTTATGCGTCAGTATCTCATCGAACCCGTCTTTGGGCATTTGAAATTTAACGTGGGGTATCGAAATTTTCTCTTACGAGGACTGGAAAAAATCTGTGCAGAGTTTAAACTGATGTGTATCGGATGGAATTTAAAAAAGATGTTAAAGATGGGAATAAAGCCTGTAACGATATAAGGAAACAGCAAGCAAAACAAGCTCTTCTTGGGCAGTTTCATGCAGGCATCTGGGGTTAGGTCTTTATTCTTGGTGGGATGCAAATAACCACACCAAATCTCATTTATCAAACTAAGGGTTCAGGTTGCAAACCTGAACCCGCCAGAAGGTTTGTTAATCAACCCTGTCAGGGTTGGTTTTAATCATAATTTGCTTAAAAAAAACAAAAATATTTTTATAAGATATTACTATCGGCCAACAAGGAGAGATTCCCTCCCGTTCATTCCTCCAGAAAAAACAAAAAAAGCTTGCATTCTTCTTCATTAATTGTATATCATCCTTTTCAAAGGAAAGCAATTTCCCATCATCTTGACTTCGCCAGGGAGTGAAGACCATGCAGAAAGTTTGCTCCGCAACAACAAGTTCGAACAGTACCATCAAATGCCCATCAGACAAGTCGGAAACGGACCGGAAGCCAAAACTCATGGACCGTCTTCATGAAGCCCTCCGTTCTCGTCATTACAGCCGCCGCACGGAGCAGACCTATTGTCATTGGGTAAAGCGGTTCATATTCTTTCATAAGGTTCGTCACCCTGCAGAAATGGCTGAGCCGGAAATCAACGCCTTCCTCATCCATCTCGCTGTGAAGGAAAAGGTGAGCGCCTCCACGCAAAACCAGGCGCTTTCAGCCTTGCTGTTCCTCTATCGTCACGTGATAGGTCGCGAAGTCGGTGATCTTGGAAAGGTCATACGTGCCCGTAAACCAAAACGCCTGCCAGTGGTCATGACCCGCGATGAAGTGAAAGATGTACTGTCAAACCTTACAGACGACAAGTGGTTGATGTCCTCACTTATGTATGGCGCTGGGCTGCGCCTGATGGAATGTCTTCGCCTGCGGGTTCAGGACATTGACTTTTCCCGCAACGAGATTCTTGTCCGCGACGGCAAGGGTGCAAAAGATCGCATCACGATGTTGCCAGAGTCACTCAAGGCACCGATTCTGGAACACCTAAAAAAAGTCAAGGCGATCCATGAGAAAGACCTGTCCGAAGGCTGGGGGCGCGTACAAATGCCCGACGCGCTCGATCGCAAATATCCCAATGCACCGAAGGAATGGCGCTGGCAATGGGTCTTCCCACAGGAAAACCGATGGTCCAATCCCAAGACAAAGGAGCAGGGTCGCCATCACATTGATGAGTCACTGGTTCAGAAAGCCGTGAGAGACGCAGTCGTCACGGCTGGACTGACAAAGCACGCTACTTGCCATACTTTCCGACATTCATTTGCGACTCACCTGTTGGAAGGTGGCTATGATATTCGAACCGTCCAGGAACTCCTGGGCCATAGCGATGTAAAAACGACGATGATCTACACCCATGTCCTTAATCGCGGGCCGTCAGGAGTTCATAGCCCGTTAGACAGGCTTTGAAACGGCACAAGAGGATTTTATACTGATCCGTATAAGATGACATGATAAAAAGTGCAAATGGGCATAAGTAATGGTGTCTGAAGTGCTTATTAATATAGTGCTTGTCATATCAAAGGCATGTTGTATGTACAATAAATCTGTATTCCGCATATTATGCGGATCAATCTAATCAATGTTGGGCGTCTAGGAGGCCGACATGATCGCTGATGGACCAACCCTTTATATTTTCTCCGGCCTACCTGGAAGCGGGAAAACTACTCTTGCGCAGTTGGTCGCGCAGAGGCTACATAGTGCCTATCTGCGGATCGACACCATCGAGCAAGGGTTGAGAGATTTGTGTTCTTTCGATGTACAGGGTGAAGGCTATCGATTGGCATACCGAATTGCGGCTGACAATCTACGCTTAGGAGTGAGCGTAATCGCAGATTCCTGTAATCCAATCGAATTGACCCGCCGTGAGTGGGAGCAAGTCGCACTGGAAACACAGGCTCGCCATATTAATATCGAGGTCATTTGCTCCGATACCCAAGAGCATCGTCGGAGAGTTGAGACCCGCACAAGTACTGTGCCGGGTATGAAACTACCGACGTGGAACCAAGTGGAGAATCGCGAGTATCACGATTGGACCGTGGGTAGGATCGTTATTGATACATCAAGAAGTGTGGAGGACTGTATAGATGAACTTCTATCCAAACTATTCCGCATAGACGCCCAACCCATCATTCCACCGGACCTTGCGCATAAGGCCGCGCAAGGCCGGTGAATTTAGACGTTGGGCATCTCAAGAATGACGCTTACGCTTGATCCACAACTCACTGGAAATGTCGGGCTCTACTATTGCTGTTATCGCCTGTCTCTTCTCGGCTGGAATGTAATGCCAACCGCCCGCAATGCCCGTGGAGTTGACATCATCGCGTACAGTCGGGATGCCTCACACTTTCGCGGCATTCAAATCAAGGCACTGAGCAAGCGCAGCCCGGTTCCGCTCGGAACATCGCTCGAAAAAATCATGGGCGACTACTGGATCATCGTAAACAAGGTAGCAACGGCGCCATCCGCTTTTGTTCTCACCCCTGCCGAAGTTTTAGAAAGGGCGCGGCGCGGAGAAAAAGACGGCAGAATTTCATATTGGTTACAGCCCGTCGATTATGAACAAGAGCAGTTTCGTGAAGCTTGGGAGCGTGTCGGTCATGGCTAAACAAATGCCCAACAAATCATTCCAGCTGACCGTCAAAAAGCTGCGCTTTTTGCCGTCCGCTGAATTCGTACGTTATCCATTTGGTGGAAATATGACACGATCTTCCAATCGAAGCCATGACCGTACAGGTTTCTTCAAATATATGTCTGCGGGCACGGCGCGCATAGTTCTCACAAACCGGACATTACGATGGAGTTCGCCCCTTCTATTCAATGACCCCTTTGATGTGCCCCGAGAGCTCCTATTTGGCGTTACCACAGCAGAGATTACCAAGGCATTGATGTGTCGAGTTGCAGCACTTATCGAGTCTCCTCCGGAGGACACATCAGACATGAGCCCGAAAGTCCGACTCATTGTCGAAACGGTGAAGAGGGGCATTACCCCAGAACTGAAGGCCAAACTTTTGGCCGGGCTAGAAGAAAGCGCCTCCACGCACAAGCCGACGGGCAGCAGCTTGGAAGATCTCCGAGAGTTATGGCGAAGCTGGGTGCCCGACCTGCGTATACTCTGTCTGGCTGAAAGCCCTGCTCATGTGGCTATGTGGTTCCACTATGCAGAGCAGTATAAAGGAGCAGTGATCGAGTTGAGATGCATTGATGAACTGGACAGCGCATGGCTCGTCGCGCAGCCTGTTGTCTACCCGGAGACGAAACCCGAGGTATATACGGCGGAAGGATGGGCCGAACTACTTACGATGCGGAACGAGATTGCGGTGCGAAGAATCCTCCAGGTATCGACACACACAAAATCACCCGATTGGAGTTACGAGAAGGAATGGAGAATCATGACGTTCAAACGTCCTACTGACAGGGGCCACTATACGGACTACAAAATTGATCCGCGAGAACTTGGGGGGGTCTATCTGGGACCATTGATGTCCCCCGCAGATAGGACCGATTTGCTCTCATTGGTGTCCGATTATCCGAATGCCGGAGTTTTCGAGGTTTCGTTGGGTATGTCCCGTGAACTAGTCTTCAATCAGATAAGGGGATAACGAATTCATCCAGCGGACGGCGCGGCCACGTGGTGTCATCACATTCACTGCCGTTTTTCGTGGTCCATACCATTTTCGCGCCGCCGCTGATGATCGTGTTAGGCATCGCGGACAGAATTAGAATCGTTACCGTCAGCTCGGTACATGCAAGGCAATCGCCGAATTAACAAGAGTTGCTAATTTTGATACGAAATCAAGTCTTATAGAATGCCGCGAAATCAGGTTTACCGTGCGAGTTAATTTGAGACTTTGAAGTTAGACATAAACCGATGACCATAAACCCAAGAAAGAACCTTGTTATCATCAAAGGCAAGGACCATACGGATGATATCTTACAAGTCACCCAAGACGCCGAACATGCGGTCGTGACCTATAAAAACGGGAAGTCATACCGCTATGCCCGATACAATGTTGAATGTCTCTCAAATCCCGAGCCCATACCAGTCGATAATTATCGTCTCTTAATCGCGGGTGATATGTTATCCGACATAGTGGTGGTTTTACGATTTGGAAATTGGGTGAAGATTTTTCACGGAACAGGAGGTAGCAGATGCTGCCCGTTCTCAACGGTTTTCCTACAGCGGATGAATTCGCCGAATGGACGCAGCAAGGATGTTCTCGCTTATTTTCGGGAACTTTCTGAAAACGTGGCACTAAGGACGAACGAAGGCGATTCACTGCTGGCGTTGAAATACCGGCATCTGGACATCGTATCGCATCGCAGCATCCTTTCAAAATATTTGCAGGCCCACTCTCCCGGTTCGGAGATGGTTTCACCAGGCCTTAAATCGAGCCTTATTTTCCCGTTCGGCTGTAATATGAGTCAGAAAATTGCGGTCGAAAGGGCGATTCAGTATCCTGTCTCCTTAGTTCAAGGGCCGCCAGGCACCGGCAAAACGCAAACTATCCTAAATTTGATAGGCAACATGTTACTTCAGGGAAAACGGGTCGCTGTAGTCTCCAACAACAATTCTGCTACAGCTAACGTGCTTGAAAAGCTTAAGAAATACGAGCTGGATTTCGTGACCGCATTTCTCGGCAGCGCCCAAAATAAAATGGCGTTTATCGAGGGGCAGGAGAATGCAGCGGTTCGGATGCCTATACTCCAAGAAAACCAGGAAGCTTTTGTACATGGAGAAATTCTTCGCCTGAATCAAGAACTTGACAAGGCGTTTGAAACCAAGAACGAGTTGGCCGCCGTGATTCAACAGATTGATGCATTCCGGCTTGAGTTGGCTCATTTTGAAGGATTTCAGCAGGAAATAAAGAACCTCATCTCGAATGTGAGGGATCGGACATTTCGGCCTAAAGTATCAGCGCGGAAGCTGATGAAATATTGGTTAGCTTTTGAGAGGAAAGCAAAGCGTCGCGCAAACACGAATGTACTAATTTCTTCGAGTGCCAAAGCCTCAACGAACGCGTCTCTTACTTCACATCCCAAGAGAGCACAAAGCTGTCATGTCGCTTTCTAGAAAAGGTTCTACTTCTGCTAAGGTTTGGTAAGGCAGGGCGTGTTTTTTTCAAGCTCAGCGTCGAGGAACGTATTCCAATGTTGCAGAAAGCCTACTACCTGAGCAAGCTTGAGGAATTGGAGAACAGGCGGAAAAGGCTTGAGGTTTCGCTCGGGGGTTTCCGTTTCGACAGGCGTCTGGAACAGATGACCAATCTTTCAATGGAACTACTAAAGCATTGCCTTGCAAAGCGCTATAATAATCGGACGCGAAGAATGTTTACTCTTGACGACCTCTGGAAGCAACCGGAGGAATTTCTCGATGAATATCCGGTTGTACTGAGCACAGCATTTTCCGTCATCACATCGGTCAAGAACGGCTATCTGTTCGATTGCGTCATCGTGGATGAGGCAAGCCAAGTCGATATGCTCAATGGTATTCTCGCGATGGGCTGCGCGGAGAAACTCGTAATCGTCGGTGACCCCATGCAACTTCCCAACGTGTTGACGGAGCAGGACGAAAAGCAGGCTAGACAGGTCGCAGTGCGGTACGAAGTGCCAGAATATGCCAGGTTCGAGCGACACAACTTGCTTTCTGCCATGCGTGCTGCTTTCCGGGAACTTCCCGAGACGTTGCTGCGTGAACATTACCGGTGTCACCCGAAAATCATTCAGTTTTGCAACAAAAAGTTCTATGGGGGAGAGCTGCTTGTTATGACGCGCGATCAGGGCGAATCAGACGTTTTAAAGGTATATATGACCGTCGAGGGCCGGCATGCGCGTGGCACGTTAAATCAGCGTCAAATTGATGAAATTGTACAGAATGTTTTGCCCGAACTGGGATCGATCAATCCAGCCGACATCGGCATTGTTTCACCATATAGGGCGCAGACCGCCCGGATGAAGGCGTCTGTCAGCTCAAAGGAGATTGAGGTAGACACGGTACATAAGTATCAGGGCAGAGAAAAGCGTGCTATGATCATAACGACTGTGTCGAACGAAGCCAACGAATTCGTCGATAACGCGAATCTGCTGAACGTCGCAATATCCCGCGCTCGGGAGAAGTTACGGCTGGTCGTATCGAGAGAGATGGCCGAAGGTAATGGCAATGTTGCGGATTTTGTCCGTTATATCAAGTACATCAATTGTGAGGTCGTTCCTGGCAGGGTCCGTTCCGTCTTCGATCTCCTATACGGTGAATACACGGCAGCGCGTTTGGAAGTACTGAAAAAGATAAAACAAGTTTCGAAATACGATTCCGAGAACCTTGCCTACGGCGAAATCGAGGCGGTCCTTCAAGAGAGTACCTATCGGGCCTACGGTGTCGTGCTCCAATTCCCACTGTCAATGCTCGTTCGGGATACAGGCTACTTGACCACCGAGGAATCGGCTTATGCGGCCCATCCCTGGACTCGAGTCGATTTTCTAGTGTACCGCAAGGTTGACAAAAGCCCGGTGCTGGTCATTGAAGCCGATGGGTATGCATTCCATCGTGAAGGAACGCGTCAAGCTGAGCGTGACGCGCTGAAGGACTCTGTATTGAAGAAATCAGGACTTCCGATCCTACGTCTGTCGACTATTGGGAGCAGCGAGCGGAGCCTAATTAGGAAGAGGTTGGATGATGTGATAGGATTGAAGGCCGGACCATCAAAAGGCACATAAATCAAAACAATCAGAGCGAAAATTGCCCGAAAACCACATCATTTTCAAGCTTTTGGAACCAAAATGAAATTGTAACGAAATAGACTGCCCAACAACAAAATCCAGCGGCCGCAAAAAGACGCGCCGCTGATTCTAGACGTTAGCAAAAGGAGACAAAGAAATATGAATACCAACGATCTTGATAAAAACTTCCAATCTCTTCTCCATCCTCCGACATTCAATCTCCCGAAGATCACACCTATTTTACATTGGCTCAGCGGTGATGCCGCATTCGTCGCTCTCAAAGAGGCGGTGGATGAGCTCTTAGAGGGCAAAATTGGGGTCACCCATTAGTGATCAAATTGTTGACAATAAAAGGCAATTTTGCTATCTTATCCGCATGACAAGACCATGGCGCATAGAATTTGAAGTGGCGTACTATTCTTTCATAAGTCGGCGAGTAACAATTGTAAAATCATAGATGCCGAAAGATAATGAAATTCACAAACGATTAGAAAAAATAAATCACTAATCAAGGTGTGCCCCTTAGCCTCCCTCCGTAATAAGCCAATCCGGTTTTCGCCTTTTTCCTGCAAACCCAGGATAACTACTCCATGAATACTCACGGGGGTGTGTCACCATCTTTGCACGAACAGGGTTAAGAGGGATATAACGAGAAAGCAGGATAAGATATTCATTTGCATCCAACAGGATGGCCTTGAGTCTGCCCTGGAAGAGATGCCCTTTTCCCCGATGTCTTTTATTGAAATAAACGGAATAGCTCACATTAAGCCATTGGATCGCTATGCTAACATTGGCCTGATGTGTTTCAATTAACAAATGATAATGATTGGACATGAGACAAGAGGTATGAATCCTGGTTATAAATCGTTCCCACACCTTTTGCAAGGTATTCCAGGAATTCTTCCCTATCCCGCTCATCTATGAATATATTTTCACCGGCATTTCCCCGATTGATGACATGATAATACGCGCCAGAATATTCTATTCGCAGCGGTCTTGCTATGAGGCTTTTTCTCTTTTAAAAATTTAAAGTGAAAAACGAGTTGGAATTAGTAGAATAACTGAATAAAAAATTTCAATACTTAATATTTATGATGGGACCCTTTTATTCCTTTAATTTATAGCAATGTCTTTTTTCACACTCTCTAAATTACTTGCATTTATAATTACTCCACTTGTATGGATCATCACCTTATTATTCTTTTCGCTCTTTTCAAAAAATGAAATCCGCAAAAAAAATGTTTGCATTGGGCTTTGGGGCTGGTATTGTTTTTTACAAATTCTTTTATTTTTGATGAATGCGTACGTATATGGGAAATTCCTACAACGAAATACGAAAATCTCAAAACATATGATGCCGGAATTATATTGGGTGGTATGATTTCTTATGATGAAGAATTTGACCGTTTGCAGTTTTACAGAGGAGCTGACAGGTTATTACAAGGAATAGAACTATACAAACGTGGCATTATCAAAAAAATAATATTTACAGGCAGTTCAGGAAGTGTATTGCATCCCGATAAAAAAGAAGGGGCATTTGTAAAACGTTACTTACTTACATTAGGAATTCCCGAGCAGAATTTTTGCATTGAAAATGAATCCAAGAATACTCATGAAAATGCTGTGTTTACCAAACAATTAATGGATAAAGAAAAGATCAGCGGGAATTTTTTATTGATCACTTCTGCCTTTCACATGCGCCGAAGCTTAGGGTGTTTTGAAAAGGCAGGGATCTTAACCACGCCATATAGTACCGACCGTTATTCAGGTCCGCGTAAATTTGAATTTGACCATTTATTTATTCCAAATACTTTCGCCATGGAAGATTGGAATAATCTCATAAAAGAATTAGTTGGTTTTGTTATCTATAAAATAATGGGATATGCATAGTTAATTCCAGGGACAAGTCGTGGGGTTACACCTTGATTAGTGAGTTATGTTCTTCTAATCGTTCATGAATTTCATTATCTTTCAATATCTTTGATTTCATAATAGTCACTCGCCGACTTATGGAGGAATAACCAAGACCAAACAAATTACCAATTTCCTGATTATTATACCAACCCGTACTCCATGAATTTTTCTCTATCCCGTTCATCTATAAATATATTTTCACCGGCATTTCCCCGATTAATGACATGATAATACTTGCCAGAATATTCTATTCGCTGCGGTCTTGTCATGAGGCTTTTTTCTCTTTAAAAATTCAAAGTGAAAAACGAGTTGAAATTAGTAGGATAACTGATTAAAAATATCAATACTTAATGGTTGAATGCAAGATATGACTCTTTTATTTTCCCGGTATCCGAAGTCCCGCTGATAGGCTGTAGGTCGATTTATACAGACTGTATAAACCGGAATAGGTGATTAGAGAAAAACATACAAGAGCTTTATAAGAAACTAGTTACACTGCGTGATAAGAAGCACGGCAACTTCTTATATATACTGAAACAGTCAGTGTTTGCCGTTCTATACAGACTGTATAATTATTGTTAGCCACCACCTCACAAAATTATCTAAATCATTATGACTAAATATCATTCCTTAATCGAAAGTTGGCACAAGTGCAACTTAGAGTCCCCACCTTATTTATTTCCTAATGACGAAAGGCATATTAAAGGCTTTTCGGGCGTAAGGATCTATCGCTCATTTGATGAGTATGTTACCAGCCCAGAATTTGGCGTTTCAGATATAAATTTACATCTCGGCTTATTACCAGTACCCTTTGCAGGAAATCTAGAAAGAGCCTCAATTTTTATTCTCATGCTTAACCCTGGCTTGTCCGCAGGCGATTATTTTGCAGAGCAAAAAGTAACAGAATTTAGAAATGCTTATATTCGCGGTTTGCGCCAAGAAAATGCCGATGACGAGTTTCCATTTATTTTCTTAAACCCTAATTTTGCTTGGCATCCTGGCTTTAGTTATTGGCACAAGAAATTTGGCGCGCTTATCGAGAAATTAGCGCATCAATCAGGAATAACTTACCAAAGAGCAATGAGCATTTTGTCTAAAAATTTGGCATGTTTGGAATTACTTCCCTATCATTCAAAGTCTTTTGGCTCTGGCTCATTGCTCAAAGTATTACCTTCAGTTAAGGTCATGCAAAATTTTGTTCACGAAGTCTTGATTCCAAAAGCAAAAGACGGTAAAGTTATCATCATTGCCACTCGTAGTGTTAAAAAATGGCAATTGCCCAAGCATAAAAACATTATTACTTATGAAGGCGGTGAAACCCGTTCGGCTCATTTATCACCTTCAAGCCGTGGCGGTATGGCTATTGCAAATCATTTGAGTCTTTTTAAGCAAAAAGGTGGCTAACACAGCGTGCAGCGGACGGCGGGGACTCGGCGGCTTCAAGAGGCATTTTCTCCGCTCCAAGTTTTTTCTGCCTTCTGGCTTTTTCCAACCCCGCCCCCCGTCCGCCGCTAACGCACACCGTTAGAGGAAAAGGACGGCTAAGTGTTTTCCGAAGAGTGGATTGCAAACCTAAACACAGAGTTCCGCGCCGCTGGTATAGTCCAGCGGCATAGACCTTGGAAGGCGATTTGCCGTTATTCTGAGGAGTTTAATACCTCGGTGGACATGTCCTCCGATGTCGCAAAGAAAATTTTCAAATGGTTTGAAGCACATTCAAAACCAGGGGTGCATCAAGTCGGGAGTTTTTATGAAGCCGTCTATTTCTATGATTCCCAGTTTTGGATTGTATCTATTCCAATCATTCTTGGCACTGTCCAGCTGAATGCGCTCGATAGTCTTCATGAAATGCCTGAAGGCATTAAGCAGGAGATGATGGCCGATCATAGGCAAGCTTGGGACTATGCCATCTATTGGGCCGACTGTTTAGACTATGGAATGGGCATTGATGATTTGCGTAAAACGCAAGGCCTGGATGAATTTGGTCTCCAGCTTCTCATGTCTGCGGATCAAGAACTGAGGGCGGCTACATCCATACTTTCTCAGTATCGCCCTAATCCTCGAGCGATTCTTTATTGCAGAATGTCCCTCGAGATATTTTTCAAGTCTTATGTTTCTCTGAAAACGGGTCTTTCAGAAAAGGAAGCAAAGGCCATCGGCCACAACCTTAACGAAGGTCTGGATAGATTTATCGAGGTCTCAGGATTGAATGACTGGGAGAGAACAAGAGATCTTCTAAAAGTGTTTCCTGAAATACATCAGCGCTACACAGAGCAAGACATCACGTTTCAAAGGCTTTGGGATGGCTACTCGTTTGCCCACTCTGTGGGCGCAGTGATTATCAGGGAGTTCACTGATAGAAATACGCTTGAAACGGAATGCTGATGAATCCTTGGACTGTTGATCCCTGCTGGCAAAACTTCTCATCGCTCTATCGTGAGGCGATAACTGCCACCGAAGCAAGAACTGGTATGGAGCGTTCGCATCACCTTACGGCTTCTCTCTATTTCGGTATCGCCGCGCTTGAGGCATTCCTTAACCGGAAGATGCGAGGTCGACTGAAAGACTCGAAGCCGGAGGAGGAAATTTTCGATACTCTCCGGAAGGGTCAGATTCTTTCCAAAATTAAGAAGTGGCCGGAGCTACTCCTTGGAAAGCCCATTCCGATTAAGCCCGAGACAATCACACTTCTCTCCGACTTCAATGACATTCGTGGTGACCTCACACACCCCAAGACTTTGGGGCACGACATCTACGCAAGGTTGGAGACGGTTGAACCACTTGTCGTACTGAACTCTGTCTCCGAGTACATCGTTAAGTTCCACGAGACCGAGAGCACGCGGTATCCATATTGGATCTTCGGCTGGAACTATCTCAACCCTCGCCGGAATTCCTACGAAATCTTTCGCATCAACGATCAGCAGTTTTGCTTATCACTGAGGCATCTCGGATTTCAGCTTCCCGTCGCTGCCTACGCCGCAGCCGAGGCATGGAAGGACAAGTTCCTCCGAACATTTGAAGGCTATGTCGCCATTCGGGAGGCTTTGAAAAAAATCGAACATTGTGAGCCAAAGTTCGAGAGATTCCCTTACGAACCTGTACTTTGTCGGCGCTGGTGGTTGCTCGAGCATCAGCGTAGCTGTGGTCATGTAACTGAATAAGCTATGGAGTTCGCTCGAAACTATGAGGCTTAACATTTCGTTCGAGAGGGACGCTGCGCCGGCAGACCGGCTTCGCGCCCCTAAACTCAGACGTGAGAGCGATAGATCGATACTTTTATTGGTAGGGTAGGGGAATTCATTTTGGTAAACCGATAAGAGTTTCGATTAATTTTTTCTTGCCTTCCAGGATTCGACGTACAAATGCTTGGTAATTCTCCGCTGGATAGTCTGGGTTTGGAGTTTTTTCAGCCGTGAAGAGGTTGGCAAATTTAGTAAACTCCTGAAAGAAATTACTATTAATAATAGGGGGAGCACCAGTAATGATGGTTAAAGGTATTTCAGAGTAAAGAACTTTCAGTTCTTCTAGGTGTTCTTTCAGGTTGCGCGCCTCAACGGTTTGCGGCGAGGCTGCAAGCCTTTGGTCCAGAAGCCATTGTACTTCCTCATGCTTTGCCTCTTCGGTTAATCCCTCTCGGCGTATATAGATAGCTCCTTCTCGGATGCCTGAGCCTGTTCGCTGGGAGACGAAGGGAACAGCATCAGGTCTCGGGTGAACGAAGATGACCTGAAAACGCTTTCCAATCAGCGCAGGGTACTCAGCCGCTTCATAGGAGAAATCGGCTATCTCCAGGGCGGCAAGTAACGGCTGGGGCAAGAACAGTTTTACGCCATTGGTGATGTCGGCCTTGTCGGTAATTCGAGTGATACCTGTTGGCGATAGGGTTTTGTCATCATTTTCTTTCACGCCGATGATCAGACACCCACCACCGACATTCGCCAACCCCAAAAGGTGTTTTGCTACAGAGGGGTGTTCAGGCCAGGATTCCTTAAAGTCGCAATTCCGCAACTCGCCAACATGTTCTTTTAGGAGAGCCCAAAGTGATTCTCTGGTTGGATTCTCGAAGAACCTGGAAAAAGATTCATGAATTGATTTGGAATTGTTGGTGACCATTGAAGCCCTAACAATAATTATACGGTCTGTATAAAACGGCAAACACAGACGGTTTCAATATATATAAGAAGTTGCCGTGCTTCTTATCGCGCAGTGTAACTTGTTTCTTATAAAGCTCTTGTATGTTTTTCTCTAATCACCTATTCCGGTTTATACAGCCTGTATAAACCGACCTACAGCCTGTCAACGAGGCTTCAGACACCATGACCGCCTTTGTTCAAGACATGGGCGTAGATCATCGTCGTTTTTACATCGCTATGGCCCAGGAATTCTTGAATGGTACGAATATCATAGCCGGCCTCAAGCAAATGCGTGGCAAAGGAGTGACGGAAGGTGTGGCATCCGGCGTGCTTGACTACACCCGCCTTGCGGACGGCGTCCTTGACTGCCCGCTGTAGAATTGTCTCGTGGGTATGATGCCGTCCTTCTTCACCAGTCTTTGTATTCTTCCATCGGTTTTCCTGTGGGAAGACCCATTGTCAGCGCCATTCCTTCGGTGCATTGGGATATTTGCGATCGAGCGCTCCGGGTATTTGAACTTGTCCCCAGCCTTCGGACAGGTCTTTCTCATGGATCGCCTTGACTTTTTCCTTCCGGTCCGTTCCCGATTTACCTGATGTGCATTTGATGGTACTGTTCGAACTTATTGTTGCGGAGCAAGCTTTCTACATGGTCTTCACTCCCTGGCGAAGTCAAGATGATAGGAAATTGCTTTCCTTTGAAAAGGATGATATACAATTAATGAAAAAGAATGCAAGCTTTTTTTGTTTTTTCTGGAGGAATGAACGGGAGGGAAGAGAATGGTCACATTTTAAATATTAAGGAATTGTTTCTTCAAATTTGTTATCTTATCACGCAGCTTTTTATTTCGCATTAGTTCGGCATTAATCTGGTTATATTTCATAGTAATCGCCGCACCTGATATGCCATCGAAAAATATACCAAGCTCCTTACCTGATATCCCGCTCAGGTCTCGGGCAAGATACATGGCAATTGCCCGCACCTTGTTACTCTTGTGCCCCTTGATTTTTACTTGATCCTCAAAGGTTGTCCATTTGAAAGTGAAAAGCCAAGGACTATTTGTCCCCCTTGTCGTATGGTAAGGAAGTGTTAAATGTCATGGGACAGGAATTAAATGTACATAAGCCTCATCGATGAAGAGATTGACCGGTATTCCATGCGTGAGCTTCAGCTTTTTGACTGCGGTCCGGCTTATGCGTGTTTTAAGCGTTTCCTGTGGGGTAACTAGCACCTTTACTTCAAGATCCCGTCCAATAGGATGGATCGATTCTATCGTTCCGGTAAAAACGTTTTTGCCAGGGTGTGCGGGATGGGTGCTAAGGTGTATAGCGCCGGGGCGAATGCATACCGTTACCCGTTTTCCTTCCGGTAATTCCAGTGGGGTAAACATTTTTAAAATAATGTCATTTATCTGAATAGTTACTTTATTTCCAAACTTATGGATGACCTTTCCTTCCAATATATTCTCGGTATTCAAAAAACGAGCAACAAAGAGGGATGCCGGTTTATAGAATACCTCATCCGGGCTGCCGTATTGCTCTATCTTACCTTCGTTGAGAATCCCAAAACGATCTGCCATTTCAAGTGTTTCCTGCTGATCATGCGTAATATAAACCATCGTGACGTGTAATTTCTTTTGAACTTCTTTAAGCTCTGCCTTAATTTTTTGTCGTGTTTCTATGTCCAGGGCGCTTACGGGTTCGTCCAATAACAAAAGCGATGGTTCAATAATCAAAGCCCTGGCTAAAGCTACCCGTTGCATCTGTCCTCCACTGAGTTGGGATGGGAAATGATATTCGAGCCCATGCAAACTAAAATTATCAATAATTTGTCTAACCTTTGTTTGAATGATATCCTTTGGGATGTTACGCAACCGTAATCCAAAAGCAATATTTTCGAATACCGTGTAATTGGGAAAAAGGGCATAATTTTGCGGTACATATCCGATATTCCGCTCTCCGGGGCTAAGGTTTGTGACGTCTACACCGTCTATAATTACCCGGCCACTATCAAATGGCTGCAGGCCAATAATGCCAAGGAGCAGGGTTGTCTTCCCGCCTCCGCTGCTGCCAAGGATGATAAATAGCTCATTAGGAAAGATTTCCAATGATAAATTTTTTAAGACAGTTTGTGAGCCAAAGGATTTTGATATGTCTATCAGTTGTAATTTATGCATGGGTCTTGTAGTCGGTTTCTTTAAAGAAGAATTTTATGATGGTCAGCAAGATAAACGTCAGAAACTCTAGAATAATCGCCAGGGCAATAGCCTTGTCCATTTCCCCTTTTTGGGTGGCGAAATAGATCAATACTGACATGGTACCGGTAGAGGAAGTCAAACCACCTGCAAGGATTAAGGTGGCCCCAATCTCACCTAAACTTTTGGAAAGTGCCGTGATCAGGCCTTTCAGTACGCCCCAGAGGGAGAGGGGGAATGTTAATTTGTAAAAGATCTGGAAAGGGCTTGCACCCAGGGTATAAGCCACATTTTCGATATTTTTATCTACGCGATCAAATGCCTCCCGGACGAAGCTGACCATAAAAGGGATACTTGCAAAGAGTTTTGCCAGGACCACGGCCGCAAAGGTATAAGGGATGGAAATACCATATCGTCCGAGAAATTTACCCAGGATACCCGTCTTGGATAGTAAGATCAGAAGGATAAGCGCGTCTACACCTGGCGGGAAAGAGAGTGGCAAATCGACAACCATCGTCTCCAGGAAACGTTTCCCCGGGAAATTTTTCCGTGAAAGTATATATGCGGTGGGTATACTGAAAACAAAAACTATCAGGGAGGCAATAAACGAGGACCCGAATGTTACGGCGATAGAAATAAGCACCACGCGGCTGCTCATCTGTTGAAAAAAGGCGGAGGGGGTTGTCGTAAAAAACAGTGATCCGATAATAAAAAACATAAAGAAAATCAGGATGAAGGATAAGAAGTAATTGGTTCCTTCAAATGCTCTATTCGCTGTTTTTAGATAAAAATTTTTCATAGAAAGACACTCTTCGATTTCAATTTGATTACAGTTTCGTTATGGTATTGCTGTCGTAGTTTACCACCCAAATATTGGTTCCGTCAGAGATTACCCCTCTGGGATTGATGCCCACATCATAGGTGCCGAGTACGGCACTATCTTTTGCCCGGATTTTTGTTACCGTATTACTGCCGGCATTCGTTACCCAGATATAGACTCCATCGAAGGTTATTCCATATGGGTAAATTCCCACATCGTAGGTATCAAGCACAGTTCCATCACTCGCTTTCAGTTTTATTACTTTACCGCTGCCATAATTAGTTACCCAAATATTGGCGCCGTCAAAGGCTGCCCATTTTGGAATCCAACCAACCTCATAGGTGTTGACTAAAGCTCCATCACGTGTCCTTAGTTTCGTAATAGTATTGCTGTTAGAATTTACCACCCAGATGTGAGTTCCGTCAAAGACAACCCCTCTGGGGTTAAAGCCCACGGCATACGTGCCGAGTACTGTTCCATTACTTGACTCCAGTTTTGTTACATTGTTACTACCGGAATTTGCTACCCAGATATTTACTCCATCAAAGGTCACCCCATAGGGATAGAAGCCTACAGCATAGGTGCCAAGCACTACCCCGTCACGTGCCCTCAATTTTGTTATGCTGTTGCTGCCGGAATTTGCTACCCAGATGTTCGCGCCATCAAAGGCTACTCCGGTTGGATTGAAGCCTACGGCATAGGTACCGAGCGCTGTCCCGTCACTTGCTCTCAACTTTGTAAGACTGTTACTGTCCGTATTTGATACCCAGATGTTTGCCCCATCAAAAGCTACCCCATATGGATGGAAGCCCACGGGAAAGGTAGCGTTGCTGTAGGTTGTTGCTTCGTACCATTGCTTGAGTTTTTTTAATTGTGTATCTCCAATGCCGGTATTTTCATAAGAGACCGTAAAGATTGGGCGTTGATTATTTTGGGAAATAAAAGGGGAAAAATATTCAACGGAAGTTGTCGTGCTTTCATGCTGCCTTGCAGGTGAAGGCGTAACAGAACACAAAACAAACAAGATAATAAAATTGATATTCTTAAAAACGTTCATTCTTTATCCTTTCAAGTAATCGTAGGATTATCAAATGAATACCCTAAAAATAAATGATTAAAATGTTTATAATCCTCTGAGATACTCATGATTCCTAACAAAGAGTTATCATTATGTACTATGTGTTTGTTTCGTTACCAGGAGTCTCCAAGCTACTTTTTGTGAAGGTGATTATGGAGGTGATTCGACCTCGATTTCCTGAAGTACTGGAATAACAACTTTGCCTACATATTTGAATGACTCAATAAGCATAAAAAAGAAGATGCCTACAGCTATAGAAATAACAGCCGCACCAGCCCAATGCGGAAAGCGAAAACGTTTTAGGGAAGGAGCGAAGGCAATTAGTCCGAACACGGAAGAAATTACCGTTATCGCGTCCAGACTTGCCCGTTGCCAGTATGAGCCTCCCAAATGCAGCCACATTCCAAACTCGTCAAAGGTTAGTGCCATACCGCTTCCGTAAATTATCGCGGCAATTTCTAAGTTCCGTCCAATCGGATGCCAGAACAGCAGATATGCGCCGACACCAGCAAGGAGAAAAATGCCATAGTTAAGATGATGAACATGTGTTTCACCCAGGTGCAGGTAGAGATCGGGTATTCTTCGTGACATAATTAAAAAAACAAGCACTCTCGCCACAATAAACGTTAAAATAAAGGTAACAAGTACTAGCCGGGCCAGATGATTTGAAATTCGGAATGGTACCGTACCGTTTTTTGTGCTGTTAGCCATGGTTAACAATCTGTGAAAAACGACAATAGAACATCAGGGTGATAACTCTTAGTCAAGCTGAAACAACCCTTTTCGTGCCTCTCGAAATAAGTAAAGCAGTATCCGTGAGGATGCGCGGAAGTTTTAAACCTCCGGGCGATGCCAGGTATTTGGGTTCCCATTCGGGTTCAAACTTTTCCTTGTACTGTCGTAATCCCTGGAAGTTAAAAAAATGCTCTCCATGGCGAAAAACCAAAGCCCCAAGTCTGTTCCAGAGTGGCGACAGGGCATGTTCCTCAAGCCCCGAGAGAGGCGCCATACCCAGATTAAACCACTTGTATCCTTCCTGTTTTCCCAGGAGCATGAGCTGGATAAACAGATATTCCATGACTCCATCTGTGGCATCGGGGCGATATCGCATAAGATCTAAAGAAAGTTCCTCCTTTTCAGCTCCTTGCCAGACGTTCACAAAGGCGACGATTTTACCGTTTTTTCGTATGACGCCGGCAGGAAAATTTTTCAGGTAGTCTTCGTCAAAAAATCCTGTACAGAATCCTTTTTCCGTGATATTTTTTTTTGCCAGCCAGGTATCTGATATTATCTTGAATTCTGGAAGTAGCAAGGGGACTCTATGTGCCGGAATCAGCTCAAACATATTGCCCTCTTTCTCAACCCGATAGTTGGTGTGACGCAGTCCCTTACGAGCCTTGCCTTCAAGGGAAAAACCGGCCAATGAAACGCGCGCCTCTTCTCCGAGTTTAAACAACGTTAGTCCAAGGTCTATATAAACATGGAGATTTCTCTGGTTAACCTCATAGAAGACCGGCCATCCACCGTGACGGTCACACATCGTACAAAATTTCCATATCAGTTCTGACCTTTCGTTTTCTGGGCCAACGGGGTCACGGAGTGCCACCCAACTCCTGCCGTTGATTGCATACATAATGAAGGCTTTTGCGTTATCACTGAACAGGAAAGATTTATCACCAAGCAGGGCCAGGTTGGCGTATGTATCTCGTGAACTATTTACTGCAGAAAGGACTGTGCCGGGGTCCGCTTTGAAAGTGATCTGGGGCATTTTGAAGACAGGCCCAAGGAGTTTAAGCACAGCAAAAGAAAACAATAAGACACCAACTCCCACGCTGGCACGGAGAGTGCGCGGGGCATCTCCCAACAGACTAAAATGCCACCATAACTCCTCAGAATACTCAACATGCTTGTATGCGAAGAATCCAAGCCATACCGAGCAGAGAATGACAAAAATAATGCCCACAATCCAGCGTAACGTAAACGGTTCATTTATCAGGGATGTCTTGCGGTAGAAATGCCTGCGGGAAGGCAGGAGTGCACCCAGCATGATTGCAAGAATAACCGCCTCCTCGTAATCAAATCCCTTCAGCAGGGAAAAGACAATTCCTGCAATGAAAAGGGCTACGGCAATAGGATATGCTGCGTCAAGTCTTCGTTGCAGACTCCATGCTTGTATGAGGAGCAAGATACCCGCCAGGCTACCAAAAAAGTGAGAGATTTCCATGATTGGCAATGGAACGATATCCTTGATCCATAGCATACGGGTTTTTTCGGCCGGGGCTGATCCAGAAAGGAGAAGGGTTGCGCCCCCAATAAAAGTGGTAAAGGAAAGTACATTTGGCACGATCTCTGGTGCCCATTGTCCAAAAACGTGGGCAAACAGCTTAAATGCCTCTTTCTTCTGGAGGAATTCATGGATACCTAGAAGAGCCGCAGCGAGACACATAGGTAATAGATAGTATATTGCCCGAAAGGCTAAAAGTGATCCAAGGATGGCAGAAACTGGCAGAATCGGCGAGAGAAAGAAGATGATTACCGTTTCTACGATTCCAAGTCCACCAGGGACCTGGCTGGCTAACCCGGCTATTTGCGATAACACGAAGATGCCCATAAACATTTGATACGATAAACCCTCAACGGGGGGGAGCAGGATATAGAGTACGCTCCCGTTCAGGATTAGATCCAGGCAGGCTACCACTATTGATGAAAAAGAAAACCGTAGCGAGGGGATTGAAAGCTCCCATCGAAAAAACTTAACGGGTTTCCTCTTTAAGGCGCTAAATAATAAGTACCCAATAATAAAAACGAGGAAGAGTATTCCAAGATACGGTAAAGATGCAAAGCGAAAGTGGATTATCGGTGGAAACTCAAAGGGTTCGACGAGGAAAAGTATTCCTCCTACAGCAAAGATGCCTAACCAGAATGCCAGGCCACAGAAGGCAACGACTTTCGTGATATCGACCGGAGAAAGCCCCCATGAGGAATAGAGTCGATAGCGTATTGCAGCAAGCATAGAGATTCCAACGTTGTTGCTAAAGGCATAACCAATAAAGCCGGCCATAGCAATCTTTCCATACCGAAGCGGATGGTTTACGTAACAAAGGGCAAGAAAATCATAACCAATAAGTGCTAAATAACCAAGTGAGGTAAACAAGATAGCAAGAAGGAGACGATACGTTGGGAGCGTTTTTAATTGGTTCAACACCGCATGATAGCGATACCCCTTTAGTTCATCATGGAGGAACCATAACGCTGCGGTAAAAAGCAAAACACCAAATAAAGGACTAAGTTTTCGAAGGAATTTATTTCCCATGAGTTGTTCTATCGTTGATGAGAACGACAAGGCTAATCATGCGAAAATTTAACCCTTTGGTTCTGAAAACAGTAATAGCTGAAAATGCTTTTGTGTCAATAGGCGTTGGCAAATCATGAATTACCACGACAGAGTACAATAATTGCATGGTTGGTTGAGTTTTTCAAAAAATCAGAGTGTTAATAAAAGCTTTTCCTCGTGTTAAATATTGAGCATAAGCAGGCTATTCCCTCTTTTGGAAGATAGGGGGTGGATTTCGTCGTGAATTTATAAGAACAAACAGTCGCGCACTTCAGCACAAGAGACAGCCTAATTCGCATTCGTCGCATACTTAAGGTCGAAGTTAGTATCATCGTAATAGCCGATATGTACCTTTCCATACGCATCTACTGCTATGGAGGTGTACCCGCCTACATTTCCACTACTATCTACGGTATGAGTTATCCAGGATCCAGAGGCATTTGTTGCATATTTGAGGTCAAGACGATCAGAATCATAATAGCTTATGTGTACTGCGCCAGCCTTGTCCACGGCAATAGAAGTATATCCGCCCACGGTTCCACTGCTGTCCACGGTCTTGGTTATCCATGAACCAGAGGCATTCGTTGCATACTTGAGATTGCCATGGGTATAATCATAATAACTTATATGCATCTTGTCCGAGGTGTCTATCGCCAGAGAAGTAAACTGTCCGACATCGCCATCGTTATCAATGGTCTTGATTGTCCATAATCCAGCGGTATCCGTAGCATTTGTTGCATACTTGAGAATATTTTTTGTGTCATCATAATAGCTTATATGCACTCTGCCAGATGTGTCCACTGCTATAGAAGTATGTTCTCCCACATTTCCATCACGGTCAATGGTCTTCGTTATCCAGGAACCAGAAGCATTGGTAGCATACTTGAGGTCTTCGTTTGAGCAATTATAGTAGCTTATATGTGCCTTGCCGGACGCGTCTACTTTTATGGAAGTAAACTCCCCTACATTTTCGCCGCTATCAACAACCTCGGTTACCCAGGAACCAGAGGCGTTGGTGGCATATCTGAGCGCGCCGTTCGTACTATCATAATAGCTTATGTAGACCTTGTTTGATTTATCTAGTGCTATGGAAGTATACTCACCTACATTTCCTTGATTGTGCAAAGTTTTAATTACCCACGAACCGGTGGCATTGGTAACATACTTGAGGTCGTTTTTGATGCTGTCGTAATAGCTTAAGTGCACCTTGTTTAATGTATCTACTGCTACGGAACTATACGACCCAACATTTCCTCCACTATCCACAGTTTCGGTTGTCCATAAACCAGGAATATTCGTGGCATACTTTATACTACCATCAATGCTGTCATAATAACTTATATGCGTATAGCCAGATGTATCCATAACTATCGAGGTATAACTACCAACATTCACATTGCTGGCAACTGTATCAATTATCCATGTGCCGTTGGTATTGGCGGCACATCTGATACTGCCATCCGTGATATCATAATAGCTGATATGCAGTTTCCCCATGGTATCAATTGCGATGGAAGTATATCCTCCTACGGTTCCGCTATTATCAATAGTAGCTGATATCCATGAACCCGATGCGTTCGTGGCATATTTGAGGTTTTTTTTGGTAGTATCATAATAGCTGATGTGCGCCTTGCCAGATTTGTCTACTGCAAGGGAAGTATATCCACCTACCCATGCGCTTTTGTCCACAGTAACGGTTAACCATGAGCCGGAGGCATTGGTGGCATATTTAAGGTTTTTCTTGGTGATGTCATAATAGCTGATATGTGACTTACCAGATGTGTCTATTCCTAAAGAAGTATATACCCCCACATCTCCATTGCTGTCAATGATATCTATTTTCCATGTTCCAGAGGTATTGGTGGCGTATTTGAGATCCCCGTTAAAATCATCGTAATAACTGATATGGACATTATTTGAAACATCAACTGCAAGGGAAGTATATCCACCTATTTTCCCGCTGCTGTCCACAATTACGGTTGTCCATGAGCCAGAGACATTGGTAGCATATTTGAGGTTTTTGTTTGTCTGATCATAATAGCTGATGTGTATCTTGCCGGATTTGTCCATTGCTATGGATGCATAGCCACCGACTCCTGAAGACTGGTCTACTGTCACGATATGCCATTTACTACCGTCGTGATATGCATAGTAAAGATTGTTACCTCCATAAACAATATGAGGATGGCCATTTTTATCAACGGTTATTGCCTTCGAATAAAAATATTGGGAATACTTTTCTTTGGCAACCGTCTCTGTCTTCCACGGTTTCGCTGATAATGTGTCGGCCATGAAAGTGAAGGTGATAAAAATTAGAGATAACAAAGCAATTTTATGAACAAGCATTTTCATTATTTGCGATCTCCTATAAAGTTACAATTTCCGGATGTTAATAATAAAATTCTTCACGTTGCTGTACGTTGAAAGTATTCAGACAGATTGCACAGACCATGCAGTCAGAAAAAACCGTATCAGTTTATTTTTTGATAAAAAATGCAATGAATGTAAATTATCTATATCAAACGTGAAACCTGTAGTTGTATTCTCATGTGAATCTCTTGTAAAATAACTAAAAAAGTACAGGTATCATTATACAGTTTAAATATGATAACTCATATGATTTTTTTACGATTTTTAAAAGTTTCAGAAAACAGGTTTTTTCCCGAATCATTTAGCGCCAATTCAGAGGAGCATGAGTGGAAATTTGTCTGACCGCAGGTCTAATCTTGTGTGCATTCATAGGAATATCTCTGGGTTTAATTGGTGGAGGCGGTTCCATCCTTATCATACCAGTTCTTGTGTATGTTCTTAGTGTAGATATCCGCCATGCCATCGACATGTCGCTGACTATTGTTGGGGTAACGAGCATAATTGGTGCGGCACTCCACAACCAGCGCGGTGCGGTCAAGTTAAAAACGGGGGTGCTCTTCAGCGCTACAGGTACGCTGAGCGCTTATTTTAGCTCGCGACTGACGTACCTGGTATCCACGGCCATGTTATTTCGTTTTATTGCCATCCTGATGTTTTTCGTTGCGGTAATGATGTTGATCAGGAGAAAGAATGGTCAGGACGTGCCATTTCAGCAGGGTAATAATCAGAATAAATTGAAAATATTATCGGCGGGTTTTGTTGTGGGTATATTAACGGGATTTATGGGTATTGGCGGAGGTTTTTTGGTGGTGCCGGCGCTTGTTTTATTCTGCGGTATTTCCATGAAAGATGCTATAGGGACGGCGCTTCTGATTGTTTCGATCGATTGCTGTGCGGGATTGCTTGGTCATTTGCACTACGGAGGATTCGATTTGCGTTTAACGATGCTCGCAACGATGATTGCCATAGATGGTACGCTTATTGGTGCTGCCCTTTCTCACCGCATATCACCCGTAAGTCTGAAAAAATGGTTTGCCGCATTCGTAATTCTGGTTGCGATATACATAATGGTGGAGAATTATACAGTCCATCGCCTCCCTTATAACATTCATCAGCCACACTCTGAAATCTCACCACGTGATCGTTGAATTCTATTGACTCATCATCTACATTCCGCTATAGTACTTCCTTTATTTTTTGAGAATACCGCAATGGCAATCTTTGTCTTACGCGGCAAGAATGTTGTGAAAGATTGAATGAACATGAAACAGAAAAAACCGTGGGGTGGCAGGTTTACAAAACAAACAGCGGCATCGGTCGAGTCATTTACCGAATCGGTTTCTTTCGACTGGAGATTGTGTCAACATGATATTGAAGGAAGTATTGCTCATGCAACGATGCTTGCTAAGTGTAACCTTATTACGGAAAAAGAAAAGGTCGCAATTATTAAAGGCCTGAAGGAAGTCCTCGCAGAAATACGTTCCGGAAAATTTGATTTCAAGGAATCTCTGGAAGACGTTCATATGAATATAGAGTCGGCACTGATTGAGCGGATTGGTGAGGCCGGCAAAAAACTCCATACTGCCCGAAGCAGAAATGATCAGATTGCTCTCGATTTGCGGCTATGGATACGTGACCAGACGCACATAATGATACATCTCCTGATAGCGTTACAAAGGGAGTTGGTGAAAAAGGGAAAAATGTTTTTTGGGCTTATTATGCCAGGTTTTACCCATTTTCAGCATGCACAGCCGGTATTGTTATCCCATTACTTGTTGGCGTATGTTGAGATGCTGGAGCGGGACATAACACGACTCCGGGATTGTCTTGCCCGGCTCAGCAAATCACCTCTGGGTGCGTGTGCTCTTGCAGGCACAACACTCCCGACAGATCCTAAATTAACGGCAAAGTTGCTCGGTTTTGATGGAGTTTGTGAAAATAGCATGGATGCCGTGAGCGACAGGGACTTCTGTACCGAGTATACATTTTGCCTCTCCCTGATTGCCATGCATCTGTCCCGCCTCTGTGAGGAATGGATTATCTGGTGCAACGATGAAATGAAGTATATCGAAATCAGCGACGCCTATTGTACGGGGTCCAGCATTATGCCTCAAAAAAAGAATCCTGATGTGCTCGAACTGATCCGGGGCAAATGTGGCAGGGTGTTTGGTCATCTGACGTCTTTGCTTACCTTGCTCAAGGGGTTGCCGTTAAGTTACAATCGTGACATGCAGGAAGATAAGGTAGCGCTCTTTGATGCAGCGGATACTGTCCATGATTCGCTATCCATTTTGGCAGAACTTGTGGCAAATACAAAGTTTAACAGAGAACAGATGACGGCGGCTTGTGAGAAGGGATTTATTGATGCCACGGCATTAGCGGAGTATCTGGTGAAAAAGGGCGTGCCATTCCGCATGGCACATGAAATTGTAGGGAAGATTGTGCGTGAATGCATCCGGGTGCAGTGCAAGCTTTCCGATTTGCGATTGGAGAGTTTTCGGGCATTTTCATCTGTTATAGAAGCGGATGTGTATAAGGTGCTTGGCGTAGAAAATTGTATCAGGAATTACCAGAGTTATGGTTCTACGGCGCCTGGTCTGGTTAAAAAGCGTATTGCGTATTGGGAAAAGAAACTGAGTAAAGGATGAATGGGTAAATAAGCTATGGATATGTTTGAATACAGAAACAAGACGCTCCTTTGTGAGAAGGTAAAAGTAGAGGATATTATTTCAGATGTGGGAACTCCTGCGTACGTTTACAGCAAAAACTCCATTGTGACGCAGTATCATGCGTTGGAGACAGCTTTCCGTGCTGTCGATACGCTGATCTGTTTTTCTGTGAAGTCAAATTCTAATCTCTCAATATGCAGATTATTAGCAGGGGAGGGATCTGGCTTTGATGTGGTTTCCGGCGGTGAGTTGTTTCGCGCTATCAGGGCCGGGGGCGATCCGTCAAAGATTGTATTTGCGGGCGTAGGGAAGACATATCAGGAACTTCGATATGCACTTGAGAATGACATCTTCATGTTTAATGTAGAATCTCTGGCGGAACTCGAACGTATTAACACACTGGCTGGAGAGGTTGGTAAAATACCTAAGGTAGCCTTGAGAATCAATCCCGACATCGATGCCAAAACACATACAAAGACCACTACGGGAAAAAAGGAAAACAAATTCGGCATTGATTTTACCGAAGCCGAAAGGATTATTAAGCAATCCATGATGTATCCGAGTGTTGACCTGTGCGGACTCCATGTACATCTGGGTTCACCAATCTATACCGTCGATCCCTATGTACACGCCCTTAAAAAGATCGTGACGCTTATTAACAAATGCAGAGATGCCGGGTTGGATATCCGGTACATGAACATTGGTGGCGGCTATTGTATCTCATATACGGGAGAAAATGTAATACAGCCACAGGATTATGCATCGCAAATTCTTCCCCTGGTGAAAGAGATGCAATGTAATCTGATTATGGAACCGGGACGATTTATTATGGGGAATTCCGGAATTTTGATTACAAGAGTGATTTACACAAAAGAGACCCCGCATGGCAAAAGATTTGTAATCTGCGATGCCGCCATGAATGATTTAGTGCGTCCCGCTCTATACGACGCCTTTCACCGGATATGGCCGGTAAATACGAATATAAAAATGCCGAAGGTTGAAAATCCTGATAAACCAGTGACAAAAAAGGGTATCGATCTGGTGGACATTGTGGGTCCGGTTTGTGAAAGCAGCGATGTTTTCGCTACCAAAAGGGCATTGCCCAGAGTGAGAGAAGGTGACCTTCTGGCAATTTACAGTGCCGGTGCATACGGTTTTTCGATGAGTTCGAATTACAACTCACGCCCGCGCCCCTGTGAAGTGCTGGTAGATGGCGATCAATATCATGTTATCAGGGAACGGGAAACATATGAAGACTTAGTCAGAGGTGAGAATTTTGTGTAAGGACGCGATACGATGGCAAAATATTACCCTGTATTCCTGAATATTCAGAATAAGAAATGCCTGGTGGTGGGAGGTGGCAACGTTGCCTGGCGCAAAGTATGCAGCCTGAAAGAGGCAGGTGCACGGGTAACGGTTGTGTCTCCTGAGTTTTGCCCGGAACTGGAAAAAGAAACTGGAATTGAGCGGATTCAGCGGAAATATGACACAGAATTCCTGAAAGAGACGGTACTTGTTGTTGCCTCTACGGATGACGGCGAAGTGAATCAGATAGTATATCACGATGCCGTTGAGAGAGGGATACTGGTAAATGTTGTTGATAAGCCGGAATTTTGTTCTTTCATAGTGCCTTCATCCATAATGCGGGGTGATCTCTGCATTAGTATCTCAACGGGTGGGGCTAGCCCCGCTTTAGCCCGTAATATACGGGAATATCTGGAAAAACAGTTCGGTGACGAATACAATGAGTTTACAAAACTCCTGGCAGAGATGCGGCGAAAAATTATTTCCGAGATAAAGGATGAATCTCTAAGACGTGATATCTTGCAGCGTATTGCAGGACTTGATATGCTTGATGTTGTTAGAGAAAAGGGTGCATCAGAGACAAAGAAGAAAATGTTAGAGATCATTTCTGAGAAGATTTCCATGAGGTGATTAAGCCGAAAATTTCTATAGATTTCTTTTTTCTTGCAAGAATTTTTATGAATTGTTAATATTAATTTTCGATAAAATCCTTTATTTATTTGTATAGGTAATTAATGTTTTGTTAATTGCTTATAAAATAATGATTTACACCCATGATAGGAGTATAAATGGCAGAGAAAACAGCGACACAAAGAGTAAATCTGAATGAATTGAAATCTGGCGGATTTATAAAACAAAATCAAAAAGACCTCTTTACAGTCCGGTTAAAGGTTCCTGGCGGACGGATTACTCCTGAAAGGATGATGAAGGTCGCTGAGATAGCTAAAAAATATAGCCGGATGGGATTTTGCCATTTAAGCTTCAGACAATCGGTAGAGATTGTCGGTGTACATATTGATGATTTTGATGCCGTAGTGAAAGAATTGGAGGCGATAGGGCAGAAAGTTGCTTCCTGTGGACCGCGGGTACGGGTCCCTACGGCGTGCGGAGGCTGTGAGTATAATCCGAATGGAATTATGGATACGCAATCAAAGGCGCTGGAGGTTGACGAAAAGTTTTTCGGCATCCCATGTCCCCATAAATTTAAGATGGGATTTTCTGGTTGTCCGATTGATTGTACGAGGACGCGGGAAATGGACTTAGGCTTTCAGGGAGTGGTTTATCCGGTATGGAGTAAGGATTTGTGTAACGGTTGTACTTTATGCGCAAAGGCGTGTCAGGAAGGCGCAATTGTCTCGGACAAAAAGGGCAGGCCGGTATTTGATGAATCTAAATGCGTGTATTGTGGCGATTGTATCCGGGCATGTCCAACAGACGCCTGGAAGGACAAAAAAAGGGGTTGGCTGGTGCGCACAGGAGGGAAACATGGAAGACATCCGCGTGAGGCTGATGCGGTACTGAATTTTTTGCCTGATAATAAAGTTAATGATTTTATTGACGCTACGATAAAATGGTATAAAGAGAACGGGAAACTTAAGGAAAGAGTCGGCTCATGTATAGATCGTGTTGGTTTGGAAAAATTTAAAAAAGATGTTGTTGATACCTTTGCAAAAACCTGATACGGGTCATCATGAAGAACAAAAAAAAATTTGTTATATTCGCCCATAGCGGAACGTACGATAAATTGTATCAGATCATTACGTTAGCAATCACTGCGGCATCGATGGGTAAAGAGACGTATATCTTCCTCTTCTTTTGGGCATTGAAAAGGTTTGTGAATGAAGAGTTTGATCCTGCAAAACTGGCTGCCGAATGTGGTGCAGAGGGAGAAAAATTGTTTAAAAGGATGCAGGAGATAAATCCCATTTCACTTCAAGAACTGCTCCGTGACGTAAGGACCATGGGAAATTTAAAAATTTACGCATGCACTGGCGCGGTGAAATTGATGGAATTGGAAGAATCGTTTGTTAAAACAAGAGTAGACGACATCCTTGGTTTAACTACTCTTTTGGAAATAGCGGATGGTTCAGAAACACAGTTGTTTATATGATTAAAAATGAGGTTTCGTTGTGGCAATCCATGTGACAGAAAAAAAAGCCGTTGGATACCTGCCGAAGAAGATCCCGACTACCTCAATTTTGGATAAAATAGGGAATACCCCCCTTTTGAAAATTAACAGCGTTGAGCAGGGGCTAAAAAATAAGGACGTCGGAATTTATGTTAAGGCAGAATGGTTGAATCCGGGAGGATCGGTAAAGGATCGTCCCGCCTTGCGGATTATAGAGGAAGCAGAAAAAACCGGCAAATTAACCAGCGATAAAATTATTATAGACTCCACTTCCGGTAATACCGGTATTGCCTATGCCCTCATTGGTGCAAAAAAGGGATATCAGGTAACTTTGGTGATGCCTCTAAACGTCAGTGAGGAAAGAAAAAGAATTGTACATGCTTTTGGCGCAAATATGGTATTTACTGATCCATTACTGGGCTCTGATGGTGCTATGTCAGAAGCAAAAAGGATTGTAACGGAAAACCCCTTAAAGTATTTTTATGCAGATCAGTATAATAACGATGACAATTGGAAAGCCCATTTTGAAACAACTGCTGTGGAGATATGGGACCAAACTGCTGGTGGCGTGACACATTTTGTTGCGTGTTTGGGCACAAGTGGCACCCTTATGGGTACTGGCAGGCGTTTAAAGAAATACAATCCCGACATTCAGATAATTGCCGTTGAGCCTGCTACTCCCATTCACGGATTGGAAGGTATGAAGCACATGACTACTTCGGTTGTCCCCGGTATTTACGACAAACATTTTCCTGACAGGAAGATAGCGGTAGAAACAGAAGATGCCTACGAGTCTGTCAAAAGACTTGCAGCAGAAGAAGGTTTTTTTGTGGGATACTCTTCTGGAGCTGCATTTGTGGCATCTTTGAAGGTTGCCAATGAAATTGAGACAGGTACTGTGGTTGTGGTCTTTCCTGACAGAGGGGATCGTTATTTAAGTACCAGTTTTTGGGCGGGTGGGTAAATAGCAAAAAGATCACATCTTTAAGGGGCTGAAAGCGTGCTGTGTATTGATAAGGATAAACTCAGCGAAATCGAAAAAGAAGCGAGACAAAGCTATCCGGTGGAATGCTGTGGGTTGTTACTTGGTACGAATACCTCAGAAAAAAAAGTGATTGAAGTTCGTTCTATACGAAATACAAACACGGAAAGAAGTCATGACAGGTATGAGATAGAAGGCAGGGAGTTTATAAAAGCCGATAAGGAAGCGGCACGAAAAGGACTACAGATCATTGGGATATATCACTCTCATCCTGATCATCCGGCCATTCCTTCAGATTTCGATACTGAGCATGCATGGTGCGGTTACTCTTACCTGATAGCTGCTGTAGAAAATGGTATAAAAATTGAAATCAGATCATGGGTTTTTGATGACGAAAAGAAAGTCTTTCAAGAAGAAGAAATAAATGAGAGTTAAACGGAAAAGGTGGAAATTGTTGATAACAAAAGCAAGATTCACAAACTTTTAATTTTGCGTAATTGCAACAATTTATTAATTTAATTCAATGTTTCAGGTTTAAAAATGACAGAAGAAGAAAAGATTATACCCGATGATAAAGTTGATTTAAGAGGGGTGCTTTGTCCAATTAACTTTGTGAAAACAAAGTTAAAACTGGAAATGATGGATTCAGGCCAAGTTTTGGAGGTTATGTTAGACGATGGTGAACCTATCAGGAGTGTTCCAAAAAGTGTTAAAGAAGAAGGACACAAAATTGTACAAGTAGAAAATTTGGGAAATGCATATCGTTTGTTAATTAAAAAATCATAAAAGATAAAAATATCGGTACTTTTTCATAAAATATATTTGACTTTTTACATCAATAAACATTATATTCGCGTCTTGTATATTTATGAATAGTTTTTTCATAGAAAAATAAAAGTTAATGTAAAAAAACGATTAAACATTTAAGGAAAAATAACGTTTTTATCGTTGGAAGGAGTGAGTTATGGAGACAAAAGAAAAAGGAAAAGTTTTTACATCCGAAAGTGAGGGAGGGATTTGGTTTACTTTCTCTCGCAGGAATATTTTGACGTTGGCAGGATGGGGATTGTTTTTTGCTGCAATAGGTGCATATTTATCTCAGATTCTTGGCTATAAAGGATTCTTTTATCCCAAAGTGCTTTTTGAACCTTCACCACGATTTTCTGTAGGAGAGCCAAGGTCTTTTCCAGAAAATTCAGTTACAACCTTGAAATCGAGAAAAATGTTTGTTGTTCGAGACGGGAATAGTTTCAAAGCCATCTCGGTGGTATGTCAGCATCTGGGCTGTGCCGTCGAGTTTTCTAAGGAAAAAAATATTTTTGAGTGTCCCTGCCATGGAAGTAAATACTATAGAAACGGTGTAAACTTTGCCGGACCTGCCCCTAGGCCCCTCAATCACTTTGAAATTGTTTTGGATGACAGCGGAAAGCTGGTTGTCGATACAAGTAAAGTTGTGCCGATTGAAACTGAGTTAATTGTGTAATAAGTGACAGTATATAAAAAGAATATTTTTCAGAAAGTCAGTGTGTTTTATGAGTCAATCGACTTTGCCAAAAAAAGGAATAAGAGCACTTCTTGATCTGGATTGGTTACAAAAAAATATTCGTTGCCAGCATCGATGCCCCGCTCATATGGATGTGCCAGGATATATCCGTTTGATTAGCCAGGGCAAATATGAAGAATCGTACAAATTAATGAGAGAGACCAATCCGTTTCCCGCCGTGTGCGGGTATGTTTGTCCGCATCCCTGTGAATCCAAGTGTAAACGTGGTGATTTTGACAGACCTGTAGCAATAGATGCATTAAAACGATTTGTTACCGACCATATTTTCAAAAATAAAATAAAAGTCCCTCCACAAAAAGTAATCCAAAGAGCTGAAAAAGTTGCGATAATTGGCGCCGGACCAGCAGGGTTAACGGCTGCGAACGACTTGGCAGGAATGGGTTACACCGTTACGGTATTTGAGAAGGAATCTCAGCCCGGCGGTATGATGATGTGGGCGATTCCATCTTATAGATTACCGCGTGAACAGATTATGTTTGATATAAGTCAAATTGTGGCTCGCGGTGTTGAAATAAAAACAAATAATCCTATTGGAAGCCCGGGGAAAACAATTCAAGATTTATTTCAAGAAGGTTATAAAGCAGTATTTATTGCTGTTGGTGCACAAAAAGGAAAAAAACTTGAAATACCTGACGAAGATGGTACACAAGGTGTTATGGATTGTTTGGAATTTTTGAAAAACGTGAATGACGGTGATATAAGAAGTCCGGGTGAAAAGGTTGCCGTGATTGGTGGTGGTAATTCTGCAATCGATGCTGTAAGAACGGCAAAGCGTCTCTGTCAGGATGCATTTATTGTATACAGAAGAACGCGAGAAGAAATGCCGGCTCTACCGTGGGAAATAGAAGAAGCAGAGCATGAAGGGGTACAATTTCATTTTCTGTCTGCGCCTATCAGGATCATCACGGAGAATGGAAAAGTTAAGGCCTTGGAGTGTATCAAGATGAGGCTTGGCAAACCTGACAGCAGCGGACGGAGACGACCTGAGCCAGTTCCTCAATCGGAATTTATCATAGAGACAGACTGCATTATTACTGCTATAAGTCAGGAAACCGATCTTAAATTCCTTGGAGATAATTACGGGTTGGACGTTACCAAGTGGGGAACAATTAGTGTCGACGATAACCTTGTCACCAATAAAGCAGGTGTTTTTGCCGGCGGCGATGTAACGCTTGGTCCAAGCACGATTATCGAGTGTATTGCGCAAGGGCATACTGCTGCACAATCTATTGATAAATACATCAGAGGCGAAGAAATTCAAAAACCAAAGAAAAAGGTATGGGTGACTCTTTTAGATAATGAGTTTGATGAACGGGAAGGAAATTATGATGCCATGCCTCGCCAACAAATGGAACTGTTGCCTGCAGAGAAAAGAGAAGGTACTTTTGATTTGGTAGAGCTGGGGCTTACCGAATCTCAGGCGAAGGAAGAAGCCTTGCGTTGTTTGAAGTGCGATCTTAGCATTAATGTGGAGACTAATGAATGTATTCTTTGTGGTCGTTGCAGCATGGTGTGTCCCGTTGGTGCTCTAAAGCAGGTGGATGTAAGTAACGAAGGCAAAGAGTATCGTCCGTTTGTTAGTGAGGACGGAATTGTACTAAAATATACCGATGTATGTATCCGATGCGGTAATTGCAAAGATTGTCCGGTAAATGTAATAACCTTAAAGCGCGTGCTTTGGAAACCGAGCGAGGAAATAAACAAAACGATGGAAGAAACGGAGGAATAGGAGAATAATTGTTAATTTGAAAGGGGGGAAAGAGTACACAAAATGGTGGAGAAAGGAATGTACACATGAAGCTAATTCCTGATTTAATAAAAAAAATTACAAATAATGAAATTTGGAGATCCGTGTTTCGTCACGGTTACGCTGATACTCCAAGGAATAGAGCTCTTCAAATCATAAGCAACATATGGTTGCATTTACACCCTGTGAAAGTGCGAGAGCATGGTACGAAGATCCGTTTTACATGGTGTATGGGTGGAATAACGTTTTTTATATTCTTATTTGAAACAATAACGGGAATCCTGTTAATGTTTTATTATGTTCCTGACGTGAACAGGGCATATGCAGATATTGTGGATTTGATGTATGTGGTGCCTTTCGGCAGGTTTTTAAGAAACTCTCACCGATGGGGAGCGCATGCTATGGTCATTACGGTGAGTGTGCACATGTTTCGTGTATTTTTAACCGGTTCGTATAAACCGCCGCGACAGTTCAATTGGGTGGTGGGCGTCATCTTGCTCGTCCTTACCTTTTTATTAAGCTTTACCGGTTATTTGCTGCCTTGGGATCAGCTAGGGTATTGGGCAATTACTGTGGGTACGAATATGGCGCGTGCTACACCCTTTCTGGGGCACGAAGGCCCTTTTTCGTATATATTAGGTATGAGACCTGATAATGATATTCGTTTTGCCTTATTAGGTGGGACAGCGATAGATGCTCCTGCTTTGCTGCGTGCATATGTATGGCATTGTATTGCAATACCAGTAATAGCATCTGCTTTGATGATGGTGCATTTCTGGAGAGTCCGTAAGGACGGCGGGATTTCCGGTCCTTTGTAGTGTCTTCACAATGTAACATAATTAATGAAAGGTGTTTTTGAGGAGTGGTTCCATGGAAGTAAGACAAGAAAAGAAGGGAATGATTGAGTTAAAAGACGATAAGGTGTTTACATGGCCCACCCTGGTTGCTAAAGAATTTTTAGCTGCTATTTTTGTTACGGTAGGGCTGTTGTTTTATTCGTATTTTGTCGATGCACCTCTCAGAGAGTTGTCGAATCCGGGACAGGCTGAAAATCCGGCTAAGGCACCGTGGTATTTTTTGGGTTTACAGGAGGTATTGGTTTATTTTGATCCGTGGTTTGCCGGTGTTGTCCTGCCAAGCATCATCATTTTAGGCCTGATACTTATTCCGTATCTTGATAATAACCCCAAAGGAAATGGCTATTATACCTTTAAAGAAAGAAAGTTTGCCGTGACGACTTTTGTTTTCGGCTACATTTTTTGGTATGTTTTAATATACATCGGTACGGCTCTCAGAGGACCTTTTTGGGCTTTTTTTTGGCCTTGGGAGAAATGGACGCACGACTTTCCGACACCGCCTCCGTTGCATAATTTGCCTCTGCCATTGGGGATTATTCTTATGTGCGGTTTTTATTTTGCCGGATTAACACTTCCTGCATTGTTCAAAAAAGATTTCTTTATGAAGTTGGGCATTATTCGATATTCGCTTACTATGGGATTGCTACTGACGATGATTGGGACAGTGATTAAAATGGTGTTTCGGTTGGCATTTAATGTGAAATTTATTATCGCTACGCCTTGGATCAACATATAATTTCCGTGTGATGACTCATTTAAGTATTTCCAGAATAGGTGAAATATGAGCTTACAAAGATTAATCTTTTTTGTTTTGAGTGTCTTGTTTTTCATAGCTACTGCGATGTGGCTTAAAGACGAGTTTAAGCCGAAATGGACAAAATATCAAGAAAAGTATTATGGAGAACAGGTTCTAAAGGTTGAAAAAGAATTTTTAGCAGCTACTGCTGCAAAAGACAAAGAGCTGTTGGAGAAGCGCTTGGTATCCCTGAAAAAACCAGTTTACGAAATAAAGCAAATACTGTTAAAAGGAACTTACAGCTGGAGCAAACAACAGAATGGGGATAAAGTAGACAGGTGCATGACTTGCCACATCGATGAAGATAAATTAAAGGCCGTGCATCCCAGTACAAAGGAGTTGCCGTTTGATATTTATGGATGTACTGTTTGTCACGGAGGTATTGGTAGGGCCTTGAGTGAAGAGGTTGCACATGAGGGTATGTATTATCATAAACGTCAAATGGAACTGAGACTAACTACTGCAGAAATAATGTTTGATTTTTGGAGCGAGTTGGCCATCTTGACACCTGAAGAAAGTGATCCAAATGAACGGCTGGAGATGGGAAATTTTAAGAAGTACAGTATCACGGGTGACAAAGCAATCTATGTTGGCAGCCAAAAATGTCTCAAATGCCACAAAGGGTTGACCTCTCCGCATGTAGAAAGATGGCAAAGGATCAAGTTCAAGACGTTTGAACGGGTAAAAGAAGCCCCTGATTATATTGCCGGAACTGACGGATACAGAAAGACCTGCCTGAAATGCCACACGACGGGTTATGATGAAGCAACGGGAAAATTTTCTGAAGAGGGGGTTACCTGTGAGGCGTGTCATGGGGCAGGAGAAGTGTTTAGCTATTTTATGGAGATCGGTAAGGCTCCTGAAGGACAAAAAATTGCTAAAGTAGGGACGTATGGAACACCCTATAATGTGTGTGGACCTTGTCACAATACAAGGAATCATGAGATGCGTTTGAAATTTTTTCAGGAAAGGGGCGGTTCTGATGAATGGTTTTACCCGCAACATACGACTCCGTACAAAACGAGTTTTTCAGGAAAAGATGAAGCAGGATCAAAGTCATTACCAAAAATTCAATAAAAGAAAACTTGGTCTGTTATCAAAAAGTTTATTACACATAAATTGCTGGTTTTGAGGGGAGGGGGGGCTTAATTATTATGAAGTTGTTAAAATTGGGAGCGATTTTATTCACAGCTTTATTGGTGTGGAGCTTGCGGACTGGCAGTATAAAGGCTCAGTCAGAAGCTGAGTTAAAAGAAATGCAAAAGAAGGCTACTAACTATTACGATATTTTGTATCCCAATGATACCTTAAAGGATTGGTTTACAAATAACGTTGGATTGGAAAAAGGTGCTGGTCCATGGCAAAACTTATATAAACCGGTGCCCTTGCAGATGTACTGGTTTCCCGAAAGGCATTATGTAAAACCTGATGGCACGTACTACGATCAGTTGTTGGAAAAATATAAACCAAATGATTGTGTTAAGTGTCACGAAGAAGTGACTCCTGGGTTTGTAAAAGACTGGGAAGATTCAACCCATGCAAAACCTAAAAAAACCCCACGGTTTGCGGAAAAGACACAGCAAATAGAGAAACTCATTGGCAGGGAACTTAAAGAAGTTACCTGTAGTGACTGCCACGGGAAGGATCATAAGGAGTTGCGCATGCCTACCCCACAAGTATGTGGTGAGTGTCATCCTCAGCAAACAATTGAATTTATGGGTGAAGCAGAACGTGGTCGCCCGAATCATATTGAGGGTCTCGCAGCCAATGTTATACCACCGTGGTACCCAGAGATGTTTCGAAGAGGGTATCCTGCGGCGCAGTTCGGATGTGATCTCTGCCATGCTACAGACCGATGCAATATTTGTCACTCGAGGCATAAGTTTGCTGCTTCTGAGGGAAGAAGGCCTGAGGCCTGTATGAGTTGTCACATGGGTTTTGATCACCCGGATGCAGAAACCTATGGTGAATCCAAAATGGGTTATATTTATCATATGGAGGGGGAACATTGGGATTGGGAAAAACCATTAGCGGAAGTTGTGCCTGGCAAAGATTATCGGACACCGACGTGTCAATTTTGTCATTTTGATCAGGGAAATGGTACGTTTGCTCATAACCCGGTAATTAAAGGTGTATGGAGAATGGGAACGGTTCCACCAACCGGAATTGATTATAAGTCCTCTCTAAAGGATTACCCCTTTGGTATAAATCTTCCGCCTATGAATTATAAACTTGATGTATATTCTCCGGAAAATAAAAGAAGATCGGAACAGTGGGTATCCGTTTGCAGCAAGTGTCATAGTCCGAGATTTGCCAGATTGTACCGTGAAAATTTAAATGATTTTATGTTTGAAATGTGGAGTTTGCAGGACAGAGCTCAGTCCATAGTAGACGATATCGCTGCAAACGATGAATTTGATGTTCCTATTAAGCGAAGGGATATATTCCCACTTGGAGATATTCTTGCAGATGCGCTAGGACCTGGGTTATTAGGGGATGCAGTGCATAGAGCATTCAAAACGACGGGTGGTAAGGTACCCGTTGTTGGGCCAATTCTTGGTTTGTATGGCTTGTTTATGACTGGAAAAAACAACCCTTCAGAGATTGAGCTTACCTATGCGAACATGTGGTTCGGTGATGCTAAACACGCATATAAAGGTGTTGCTCATGGACAACAGGATATAGCGTGGTGGTATGGCGCTGCTAAGGTATATCAGGGAATTAACCGATTAGAAAGTCAGGCGATTGCGCTTAAAAGAGGAAAGAAGGTTGATGAGTTTATGGTGGCAACAGGTAGAAAAAATGTTGCTGGTATTGTTGGAAGTATAGTTGGTATCGTTGCAGTCATCATGTTTGGTGCTGCTTTATGGAAAAAGAAACGAGAGTCGCAATCCTCATAATGGCGCTTAAGTTTAATAATTAAAACAAAAAAGGCATCTTGTATAAGATGCCTTTTTTGTTTACTATACATATCAAAAAATATTGGAGATAATGATGCTGCGTGATGGAAAACAATATACTTTAAGCTCGTTACAGTTTGGTGCCTTTCCCTGCGATTATCAAAATGATGAAGAAGTCTACAACAATTCCGGGGTTGTAATCATAGGAGTTCCATTTGATGGTACCGCAACTTATCAGCCGGGAACTAAATTTGGTCCCAATGCAATATTAAACGCTTCTGTTAATGTTGAACCTTACGATGACGAGTTAGGCGAAATTTATACGATAGGAATTTTTACCATCGGGACCCTCAATGTAGAAGAAATACACACGGATGCTAAAAAAGTAGTTGATACCTTGTATAAAGCGAGCAAGGCTATCGTAAAAGACAATAAATTTTTGGTAACTTTGGGAGGAGAACATTCGCTGTCACAGGGAGTAATTAGAGCCTACAAAGAAAAATACCGGAAACTATCCATACTTCAATTGGATGCACACCTTGACTTAATGGAACAATTCGGGGGTACTAGTTTCAGTCATGCAAGCGTATCGAGACGAGTAGTTGAGGATTTAAAATGTAAAGTGACTAGTTTTGGTGTCCGGGTAGTATCGAAGGAAGAGTTGATGTTTGTTCAGAAGAAAAAAGATTTCATCTCGGTATTTTACGCAAAAGATATTCATGATAACGACGATTGGCATGATCAGGCGTTAGAAACATTAGAGGATCATGTATATATTACCTTGGATGTGGATGGCTTTGACACGTCTATCATGCCAGCTACCGGCACACCTGTTCCCGGTGGTCTCAGTTGGTATCGAACAATTGACTTTTTACGAAAGGTATACAAAAACAAGAAGGTGGTTGGTTTTGACGTCGTTGAATTAAAGCCAAACCCGGGAGATGAAGCCCCCAATTTTTTAGTAGCGAATCTCGTATATAAAAATATTGGGTTTTATAAGAAATATACACTTCGTTCCTAGCGTTGAGAGGATTCCTCTGTTTTGATTTCATGAATCGATGTTTGTTATACCTGATAAAGGGTGGCAATTTAATTTGTTTAAAAATGTAGCGGCGACCTCTGTGAGTGGCGTCAGGAGAGAGGACAAACTACCTGCTTCACATGTTTTGCATGAATTCCATGTAAATATACGGGCTTTTCAAAGAGCAAAATTTTATGATAAAAAATATATTGTTACTTATATTGTACAAAAAGATGCCATCTGTAGCATGGACGATGCTCTTGGTATTTTGTATTCTGTCAGGGTGTGGTAATAAGGCAAACAATCATAATAAAGAAGGGATTTTGTTTTATAATAAAGGGAAGTACACTGAGGCTATTGGAGAATTCAAAAAGGCGTTGGAACTAAACCCTAGTTTTTATGATGCACATTATCATTTGGGAATTGTTTATTACGCAAAGGGTATGACTGACGAATCGATAATAGAACTAAAAAAGGCAATTGATATAGACCCCAACGAACCCAAGGCACACTATAATATTGCATTTGCCTACGTGGCTAAAGAAGATGTTGCTACAGCGCTTACAGAGTATCGAAAAGCTGTTGATTTGTTTGCAGCAAGGAAAGATAAAAAAGAGGCGGATGGGTATCTCTATATGGCTGTTGCTTATAGTTTGATAGAAAAAAACGATGAAGCCCTCTCTGCTTGTAAAAAAGCGCTAAAAATCAATCCGGCTCTGGAAGACGCACATTATTTCTTAGGGGTTTGTTATTACAAAAGGAATATGATTGACGAAGCAATTGCAGCTTTTAAAAAAGTCATTCAATTAAATCCAAAATCTGAAAAGGCACATAACCTGCTATTCACGATTTACGACAAACTCGGAAAAACGGAAGAATCTATCGAAGAGGACCGCATATTGAAACAGATAGCAAGGGAACGGAGAGAACAACAATAGACGTTGGTAGCGGGTCGTAGCGGAAGTAGTAAAAGCAGATAAAGCTACAATACGGTAAATGAGCGAAAATATCCTCGGGGATTTGTTTGTGCAAACGGCAACGATTAAAAAATAGCTGTGACAATATTAAGGTGAAAATATAATTCTGCAAAAAATGAAAAGGGAGGAATGAAGCGGTGGAAAAGGATATTGCGCGTATAATAATTAGCGAACGACAGATTCAAGATAAGCTTCTGGAATTATCCAAGACATTGATCTGTGATTATCAGGGCAAGGATTGGACTGTCATTGCAATTTTAAACGGAAGCCTTATCTTTCTTGCCGACCTGATTCGTTTAATTCCATTTCCTATCAGATTAGATACTATCGACGCGGCTACCTACGGTGAGTCAACTTTTCCTCAAGAAGAGACCAAGATAATCCGTCACTTTAAGATTGACATAGAAGGGAAGCATGTACTGGTGATCGATGATATCGTTGATACAGGAAGCACTTTAAAAAGGGTGTTAGAAGACATCAAAAAATACCATCCTGAAACACTGAAGAGTTGTGTTTTTTTAAACCGGAGAAGCAGGAGACGGTATAATGTTCGTCCGGAATATTGCTGTTTTGATATCGGGGATGATTATGTAGTTGGTTATGGGCTGGATTACAATAATAAATATCGAAATCTGCCATTTATAGCAGTGTTGAAAGATGAATGTTATCATCGTGAAGGTCTTGTCAGATAAGGAGGAACAAAGGTACGTATTTCTTTGAAGGCCATTTTTGCCCATTTAACAGGCAGTTGCAGAGGATATACAGAAGTATTCGCTTCAGATGAAATATTAATTGGTACCGATGCTAAAGCCCACATTCATTTTGACCCTGAGATAGACAAAAACACGTCAAGGTATCACACCAAAATACAATTACGGGAATGTGATTATATATTAAAAGATCAGGGAAGTGCAAAGGGGACACTTGTAAACAATCGGTTGGTTAATGAAATCGTGCTGAAGGACGGTGATTTGATAGAGTTTGGTGCTGGCGGTCCCAAGGTACGGTTTCGGACCAAAACTGATAATGCCGATGTCTGTAAGCCGTGTACAAAGATTGTAGAAGACTCGTTGGGTATAGCGAGTACCTTGCATAGAGGCGGAATTACAACAGCAACAGCGTTCTTTAAACAACTTCTGTGGGAGGCCTTTACCCAGACGTCTCGTACTTTTAAAATAGGCGCATTTCACATTCTTTTTGCAGTATCCAGTAGTCTTGTCTCATATTTTTACATTCAATATTTGCGGCTGTCAAAGACGGTTGAAAAGGTGCACGCTTGAAGTTGAAAGAAGTGTTGCTGAAAGAATCATCAAGAGCTATAGCGATGGAGTCTGTCTGATCCAAGGAGCCTTTTATTTCTATGATGAAGTAACAAATGAACCACTTATGATGATGGGCAAAAGGACAGCGCGGGATTAACGAATTTACAGGTAACGGATTTTTGGTTAGTGCAGATGGTCTGATCCTGACCAACCGACATATCGCAGAGCCGTGGTGGGAAATGGAGATGTCTCCATTCATTCATATAGAACCCACGATCAAACCCCGGTTTGACGTATTTTGGGCATTTTTTCCTGACATTAAGGAACCGTTTGACTTAAAAACAGAGGTGATTTCTCACGAGATAGACGTAGCGCTGCTTCGCTTTGATATGCGCGATGCTAAAATTCCCGTCCTTGAATTGGACGCAACAGGCAAAGGGACGATAGTGGGTGAGCCTGTGATATTGTTAGGTTATCCGGCAGGTGTTAATGCCATTTTTGCGAAAACAGACCCCGTGATTGTAAAACAACTTTTGAATTTGCCTTTCATTTCATTGGTGCAAGAACTATCAAATTGTGGTTTGATAAGACCTCTTACGACACAAGGTCACTTAAGCGACATCATGTCTGACAGAATCATCTATGACGCTCAAACAACTGCAGGTGGAAGCGGAGGGCCTATTTTTAATAATAAAGGAAAGGTAATTGGAATTAGTTACGGAATTTTTCCTGGCTTCCGAGGTTCCAATTTTGGTGTTCCTATAAGTTATGGTATAGGACTGATCAAGTCGTTATCGTTAAGCAAAAGGGATTAAATCAATGAGAAATACTTGTCCATCTTTTTCTATAAAAAATAAAGAAATGGGTAATATGAAGATTATTACTTGGGGATTAATAGAGATTTATCATACGATTTTATGTGTCTTTATGTTGTTTATGCTTTGCAGTTCATTACATGCACATTCTGATGGCGCGCCTATAGGTTGTCTTGGTGCAGGAATTGATAAATACGACTGGAATTTGTATGCACCAAGAAGTACGTTCACCTGCGGTAATCTAGGATGCCATTATCAGTACCCAATTGATATTGGGAAGGCTAAACTAAAACTATTTGTAATAAGCAAGTGTGAGCCTGGACAAATTGTGGACATTTTGGTGTCTTTTGAAAAAACAAATACTGAATTCCATGGTTTTGAAATTACCGCTAACGATAGATATTATAATCAAATAGTGGGTACCTTCATTAATCCTGACAATGATGAAGATATACAGATAATAGGGAATGGGCTCTTTGTGACTCACACAAAAAAGGGGACACAGCAGAAATTCTGGCATGTAAAGTGGCAGGCGCCTCCGGCAGATTTTCCGGTACAAAACCCTGTAAGGCTTTATGCTATGGGAGTCGAAGCAGACAACGATGGGACTGCTACGGGTGATTATATCTACAAAGCGACGAGGCTTATTGAAGTGGTGCCAAAGATGGTAAAGAAGGGGCAAATTAAAGCAATAAAGAAGGAGTGATCTGGTGAAGTTAAAAATTTCTTTTTTAGGATTAATGTTTATCCTGTGCTTATCTTTGACAGCCAAGGCCTCCCAGCTTGATTTTTCATGGAATACGCCCAAGACATATGTGCATAACAAAGGTACTGACGGAGAGACTATGTACATCATATGGTTTTACAATTTAGAAAATACGTTTGAAAAACCTATAGCAGTTCCTGTCGAAGTATTTTTAATGACGGATACGGGTGAGAAATATCTGGATACTTATTACCCGGAGATTATGGATCATGTAGCTAAGCTAGATGAAGATTACAAGGAAGGGAAGAAATATCAGCACACCGCTATCGCAAGGGGGGAGTTGGTTCCCAAGACAATCAAGCATTGTGTGGCGATGTTCGAGGATGTAGATCCCAAGGTAAAGCGTCTCGATATATTTGTGACGGGTATATCACATTTCTTTTTTTGGCGATCCCGGATGATTGATTCCTCGTACAAGATTACCTACGAAAGGGAGCAAGACTATTGGAAATTAATTGAGCATGGGATGACGAAAGACTCTTCGCAAAGTTCCTACAAAGTTGAGTCAGGGAACTGGTAAGAAACTGTTGTAAATATCCTGCGGCACGGTTTCAACAGCCGCATTTCGTGCCGATTTCAGACGTTCAGCAAGCGGGGCAAGTTCATGTTTTGCAGGCGTCTTGTGAACTAGCATGTATGCAAAAGAAATAAATATTTTCATGGACGAGACCGACCGTGTAACCCAAAAAGCGCACGGTCATTGCTTTTTTTAAGCCGGTATTTGTCGCCGTCCTGCTCGTCAGTCCAACCAGCAGGGAGATTGGCAAAGGAGCAAATCTCGTTATATTCAATTCTTATTTTGGCATAATTTTTAACCAGTCATCCATAGAAAGGACGGGAACGATTTTACCTGTCTGACTGGGTACGAGGGGTAGAAAAAATTCTACCGCTGCACCGTAATCGTTTGTTTCGAAGATAATAAAATAATCATGTTCGGTAACGGTAACGTAAGCTCCTAATACCTTTATACCTTTTTCCTCTGCCGTTCTTCTTCCTTCCCAGAACTTGCTCAGCATCTTTGCGCCATCTCCACTCCTGCCGGGACAATTTTCCGGAGTATGCGTCCAGTGGGCAACATATAAGGTTCTTTTTTCATCGGGATTTATGGTCCGCTTTGACTCCTTTTCATCCTCGTGTGCGTATATATCAGGGCTAAAAAATGTTGTAGTAATACAAAAGACAAAAATACTTAACAACCATTTTATACCGCGTTTCATATCTTTTTTCTCCTTCTTCTTTGCTCTCAAATTTAAAATACCTACAAAATGATTCGTCCACACTATTTATAAACGATACATTTGTTGCTTTAGATACACCTTCAAAACCCTATGCACTGTATGCACTGTAATGACAATTTCCGAATTTCTGCTTTTCTGCCTGACCGTCCGAATACCATGACCCTGGATGATCTCCGGCCTGTATGTTACTCCGGTATAATCCGGTCGTCCCGTATGGTTACTGCAACCATACGGAATGATTATGGTCGGACTCCTCTCTTGTTTTTACGATGGTCTTATCTCCTTCTTCATCATCGTCGATAATGTGATGCGTAACATCATAAATATTTCAATTTTGACCGGTATTACCTCTGTGACTTTAATGTCTCATCTTACCATATTTTTGTATATTTACAATCTCATTAATGATGGGTAAAAGACCACAGAACAAGGGGAGTAACTATAGTCTCAGGTTTACCAAAAGAGGTGGTGACACCTTCTGTCATGCTGTTGCAGAATCGATATAGATCGTGGTAACCACATGTCCGGGACAAACGAATCAAAAGGATAATTCCCGATGGTTCAGGACAATTTATGTTGTTTGTTTTAGCATATTGGTATATATTAAAGCAGCAAAGCTACTACCATGCGTTGTTAAGTCGCAGCGGTCAGATGTATTTATTTTTTTTGCTGACGCTCCAGAGAATTGGAAAAGAATTACCAAACGTATTTTTATAACGAAGCGCGGTTAATGCCCTTCTAAAAAAGAAGTTTTACACACGATACGATTATACGAATGAAAATTCTTGGAATCGATCCTGGCACTCAGATCGCCGGTTTCGGTATGATAGAAAAGACAGGGTCAAAAATAGTAGCCATCGAATACGGTTTTATCAAGGCCGGTAAAAATTATACCTTTCCCCAACGACTTCAAATAATTCACCATAAAATTATGGATATTATATCAAAGCATCAACCTGATCAGATGGCTATCGAAGAGGTCTTTTACAGCAAAAATGTTAAGTCAGCGATCAGGATTGGGGAAGGAAGGGGAATTGTCTTCTTGTGTGCAGCATCAGCAAATATTCCTATTACCGAATATGCTGCTACCGTTATCAAGAAGGCTGTGGTAGGAAATGGAAATGCACATAAGGAACAGGTACAGGAAATGGTAAAAATCATTCTTGATCTGCCGGAGATTCCGGAACCCAGAGATGCCGCAGATGCTCTTGCCATTGCAATATGCCACAGTCACAATCTCAGGTATTAAACTGAGTGCGTTCTTAGGGAATTATTCAGTTTGTACTTTGCAGTGCTCGCAGAATATTTTTTGAAAACTCAGTGAGTGTGTTGTCCCTGGCTCCCATTACGAGGATACAGTCACCTGGTCTTACGTAGTTTTTAATTGCGGGAATAATATCATCTCTCTTCTCAATGAACAAGGCATTCTTGCCGCCTTCATTTACTCGCGTAATAATATCGGCAGAAGAGATGTTCCGTTGTGCTGTACCACCCGCATAAAATATTTCAGGCATAATGAGCATGTCCCGCGGAGAAAGGACGCCTATAAAGGCGCTGACCAATTCCTCCTTCATGAAGTTTGTGGGACCGTAGCCATGTGGTTGAAAGACGGCTATGGCCCGGTTACAGCAGAGTTTTACCGCAGTTATTGCGGCCATAATTTTTTCAGGATTATGGGCATAGTCATCTATTATTTTTATCCCACGAACTTCACCAATAATATCCATTCGACGTTGAACACCCGTGAATTGTCTGAGCGCTGCCGATGTCATGTCGTCGGAAATGCCAAGACTTCTCGCTACAGCAATTGCTGCAAGTGCATTCGATACATTATAGATGCCCGGCAGATTGATTTGAAAAGAACATGCGTCCACGGTAAAACTGGATTGGAATGTTTGATGAACAATATTTCTTGCACTTATGGCAGCGGGGTTATTTACTCCATAAGAAAGAAGGTTTTTATGGTTAAAATCGATTTTTTTTAGATAAGGACAATCGGCATTTAAAATCAGAGTGTCTCTGGTATTTTGCGAAAGAACAACAAACATCTTAGAGATGTCTTCGATCGTCTTGTGATCTTTCGATATGTTTGTGATGACAGATACCCGAGGAGTATAGAAAATAATGCTACCATCACTTTCGTCAGCTTCAATAGAAATAATATTCGATGTGCCTGCTTTTGCATTGCCCAAAGAGGATTCATGTACAAAATTTTTAATACAACCACCCACAACAATAGTAGGAGATAAGCCGGCATAATCGAGGATATAACCCACCATACTGCTTACGGTAGTCTTTCCGTTTGTTCCGCCGATAGCGATCCCATACTTAGGATTAAACATTTCAGCCAGAAGGATGGCGCGTTTCAGAATCGTTTTGTTCAATACACGCGCTTTTATAATATCCTGATTGTCTTCTTCGATTGCCGAGGAGATAATCACGTAATCGGTATTTTCATCAATACCGGAGCCGTCTTGAAGGTGAAGCAAGATACCCTGTGCTGCAAGTTTGGAAAATACATCCGAGGCAATGTTTTTGTCAAAATTTCTGTCTGACCCACTGATAATATGGCCTTGCCCTTTCAGCACCTGGGCAATGGCGCTCATGCCAATACCGCCCAGTCCGGTAAAATGATATGAAAATTTCTCTGAATCGACATGATTCCCCATGATATTTCTCAGATTTTTCGTATTATGGGAAGAATAAAAAATTTCGATGGGTACCGTGGGAATGATTGGTTTGTGGGTTGCAACATCCTTTGCTTACTTTCCTGTTTCATAAACGTTAAAACTATACAGAATAAAATTTTAATTGTCAAATGTTTCTTACACGTTATTCATTCTTGACAAGCCTCATGAATCGTTCTAGAATCTGATGTTTGTTTAAAGATGCCTACCTTTTATTTTTTATATGATATGTAATCTTGATGCAAAGATAGAAAATGGTAACAATTTCTTTTTTTGACAAGGCAACAGATGATGGATGAAACCTTGGATACAATAGGCAGACAACTTATTCTGGAGACATGGTGATACTGTAAGAAGATTATCGACATTGTTGATGCCGTAAAGAGTATTCTGATTAAGATAAGAGAGGTTGCAAACACAGCGCTGATGGCCATCGATTCCACCCTTACGATGCAACTGGTGTAGCTATTCATACGAATACCCCATTTCAGTTCACTCGTTTACTGAATATGGCACGTTACTGTTAATATCTTTTTTATGACGATATCGTTAATCCCCAGAATACAGCTTCTTTAGATCTAACATGTATTTCATGGGCTGAAAACTTCCCTTACAGAGCTAAAAAGGGGATCTTTCCTGTTGAAATGCCCAGAAAAGGATAAACCGGCAAATAAGGTTGCCTGCATTGTGAATTTCAACGCGCAAAGCTATTAATAAAAGCACGGAGAAATATTTATGAAAAACATCACGACAAATTGGATCGACGATTACTTTAACAACCACGAGGTGCATAAACATGCCTTTAAGAATGTTGTGTATCAGGTACAGTCAGAGGTTCAAAAAATCATAATTGTTGATACCTACAACTACGGCCGATGTCTTATCCTTGATAACGAATTTCAATCAGCAGAGATGGATGAATTCATTTATCACGAGGCGCTCGTACATCCTTCCTTTATCTTACATCCCGGAGCCGAGAACATTCTCATTTTAGGTGGTGGTGAAGGTGCAACATTACGTGAAGTACTTCGGTACAAAATGGTAAAAAAGGCAGTTGTGGTTGATATTGATAAGGAAATGATCGTTTGTGCTAAAAAATTTCTTCCCTCATTTCATGAGGGCGCATTTGATGATAGTCGTGTTGAACTCGTTATTGAAGACGGGAGGAAATACATGGAAAAGGTTCAGGACCGCTTTGATGTGGTTGTCATTAATGTTAATGGCCCGTTGGAGAGGGGATCATCATATATGCTTTTTACCATGGAATTTTATCAGATCCTTGCAGAAAAGCTGAGGACAAATGGAATCCTTGTCGTACAATCGGGTGCTGCTTCCTTCTCTGAGAATGAGATGTTTACGAGTGTTTGCAATACGCTCGGTAAAGTCTTTTCATCCGTATTCCCTTATGTTGCCTATGTTCCTTCTTACGCATTACCGTGGGGTTTTTCTTTGGCGACACACAACCCATCAAACCTCGATATTTCTAGTGATGAAATTGATGCAAGAGTTCATTCAAGGATCAATGGCGAACTTCGTTTTTATGACAGTATTACCCATCATGCTATGTTTAATTTACCAAAGTATTTACGAACTGATATTCAAAAACAAAGGCGTATCATAAAGGATAAAGATCCATTGACCGAACATTATTCCGGTATTCCCACAGAATCCACAAATCAATAAATGTAGCTAAATACAGGTGTCATATCTTTCTTGTGTCGTACGCTTGCTACACATTATTCCTTCGCAATGGTAAAACCCGCATTATTACCCATATCTTTTTGAAGTATTTTCAATCCGTTTCAAAATTTACTCTTCCAAAAACCGATGGTCTTATTTTCCATCATAGAGCAGCTTAAAGTCGAGTTTTTCGTCGCATCTGTTTTTGTGGGATACGTATTTGTTTTCTTCATTTTGCCAGGGTAGTCACGCGTAAAGACTGATGTCCTTGTGTCCGCGCTGAGGAAAGAGATGTCGCTGTTTAAATTCCCAGAACTTCCGTTTACCATCAATTATTTAAATATGGGTAGTTTGCTTTTTTTGAATCAAAAGATGAATAACACCCAAGGTGGCATCGTTCAGACCGATAATGACAATTTTATTCTTTGTATCCGTGGTTTGTTTTGAGAACCTTTCTTATTTCTTCATTCATCTTCACTACCGCCTCCCTAGTGGCGTCTCTCCATGAATCAATACCATATTTTTCCTTCCAGGGGGAAAGATTGTATGCGTAGAGGATTGAACGAGAGGCATTGATAATTGCCCCGAGACCATCAGGGTTAAAGCAACATGTGATGTCTTTTGCTGTAGCGCCCTGGGCACCGTAACCGGGGACAAGGAAATAAGCCGTAGGCATAATCTTTCGTAATTTTGTTATTTCGTGTGAAAATGTGGCCCCCACGACAGCACCAACTGCGCTGTATCCGTGTTTACCAATGACATCTTTTCCCCATGTATATGTCCTTTCTGCGATAATTTCGTGAAGTTTCTTCCCCTCACATATGAGATCCTGAAATTCTCCTGAGTCTGGATTTGATGTTTTAACAAGCACGAATATGCCTTTATGATATTTTTTGGCCGTTTGAAAAAAAGGGAGTAAGCTGTCAGTCCCCAAGAATGGATTAATGGTTATGGCATCTGTGCTGAATGGGGCTTCAGCAACATGGTCTGTGCATACCTCTCCAATGTGTGCGTTGGCATATGCCTCAGCCGTGCTGGGCACATCACCCCTTTTAACATCGCCAATTACTATCAACCCCTTTTGTTTGGCATATTTAATGGTTTCTGCATATGCCCAGACACCCCACCAGCCATAAAGCTCATAAAATGCAATCTGGGGTTTGACGATGCTCACATGTGGTGCGATGAGGTCGATAACCTGTATGTTAAATTCCAGAATAACGCGGGCTTCATATTCGAAACTTTGTTTTTGTAAAGCAGAAAACTTCTGCTTAATGGTGTCCGGAATAGATTTGAAATAGGGGTCTAAACCCACAATCATGCAGCTATTTTTTTTGCGGATGGCCGTGACAAGTTGGTCGGCAAAATTTTCTCTGTTGTCAGAGACTGCAGCCAAGTTTGTTTCCCTTGATTCAGAGGTTGTTTTAGTAATTAGATTGCTAAAAAATTCTTAAGAAGTTTTGGACCTTCTGCAGTTAAAAAGGATTCGGGATGAAACTGCACCCCTTCCAGGGGATATTCCTTATGCCGTATACCCATGACCTCATCGTCATCTGCCCTGGCTGTGACTTCAATACAATCGGGCAGCGTGTCTTCTTTGACGATGAGAGAATGATAGCGAGTTGCCTCAAAAGGATTGGAAAGTCCTTTGTAGATTGTTTTGCCGTCATGTTTGATCATGGATGTCTTGCCGTGCATGAGTCTCCGCGCTCGAATTACTTCAGCGCCATATGAGTAAGCAATGCACTGGTGGCCAAGACAAACCCCGAGAATCGGTATCTTGCCGGTAAAATGTTTTATGATGTCATTGGAAATGCCTGCTTCTTTAGGAGTACAAGGTCCTGGCGATATAATGATGTGATCTGGCTTCTTGCCTTCTATTTCATCGAGGCTGACCTTGTCATTCCGAAAGACTTCCATTTTTGCGCCAAAAGCGCCGATTTGTTGTACGAGATTATACGTAAATGAGTCGTAATTATCAATAATGAGTATCATGTTAATTTCTGCTTCCTTGAGCTGAGATATTAACAAAATACCTTTTGAATATCAAAAGGATTTTATGCACATAAACAGTTGTTTCATTAGTTTGAGATAAATGTTCTTACGACAAAAACAACTTGACAACACTTGTTTTTTTTGTTAACTTTTTGTAAAGTATTAACATATAACTAGTGGAGGAATAAGTTATATTTATCACCTTTTGCGAATTTTGTGTAATTATCAAAGGCTGGATGGGTTGAGCGTCGATTGTATAAGTGGGGTAATCCCACTTTTTTATTTTAAGAATGATAATATTTTCTGAATAAATAGTACAGTCAGCATCAGATAGTCTGAATTGAAGAAAAAAGGTATTTATGGACAAAGAAAGCTTGTTACGTCTGGTTGATAGTTTACACAGGGATAAAGAAATTGCCAAGGAAGTAGTGTTTCAAGGTATAGAGGCTGCCTTGACTATGGCTGCCAGAAAACATTTTAAATCACAGGAAGTAGTCACCATTCAAATTGACAGAACCACAGGAGAAATCTTGGCAAAGGAAGGTTGCAGTACCATAGATCCTTCAGAATTAGGCAGAATTACAGCGCAAACTGCAAAACAAGTCATTATCCAGAAGATACGGGAAGCTGAACGGGATGTGATCTACGAAGACTTCGTCAGCAGGAGGGGGGACATTGTTAGCGGTACGGTTCAGAGATTTGAAGGTTCTACGATAATTGTCAATCTTGGCAAAACAGAAGGTGTTTTGCAGAGGTCGGAACAAATTGATGGAGAGCATTATAATGTGAATGAACGTGTCAGAGCGATCGTTTATGATGTAAAGAAGGTAGGGACACGGGTGCGGATTTTGCTTTCAAGGACGCATCCTGATTTTGTTCGGAGGCTCTTTGAACTGGAAGTACCAGAAATTGCAGAAAATGCTATTGAAATTAAAGCACTGGCTAGGGAGCCTGGTCACAGGACCAAGATCTCTGTGGCTTCGAGTGACCAGAATGTTGACTGTGTAGGAGCCTGTGTAGGGGTGCGTGGGTCGAGGATTAAGAATATCGTGGATGAATTAAACGGAGAGAAGATCGATATAATCCGGTGGAGTAATGAACCAGAGGTCTTATTGCCCAATGCGCTGAAACCAGCGGAAGTTTCTGGAATTATTTTATCTGCAGAGAATCAGGTTGCAACCATTGTCGTGCCAAACGATCAACTTTCTCTGGCAATAGGTAAAAGGGGACAAAATGTGCGCCTGGCATCTCGGTTGACTTCCTGGGATATTGATATTATTACAGAATCAGAATTTGAAGAAAGGCAGAAAACCAGCGCTGAGGGATTGTCAGAAGCCTCTGAGACTAAAAAAACAGCCATTAATAATGTGACTGCATCGGAACCCGGTGAGCGCATACAAACCGATAGGAAAAAAGAGGAAGTTTCGTAATAAAATATATCATTAAATATTAGGAGTTTTCATGGGAAAAATCAGGATCAGTTTACTAGCGAAAGAGCTGGGGGTGAAGAGTAATCTTTTAATTGATAGGTGTCATGAAAAAGGGTTGACTCATATCACCCATCACGCGAATACTCTGATTCCTGAACAAGCGGAAATGATAAGACAATTGTTCAAGCCAACTGCAAAAGAAGTAGTCTCCGCAAAAGAAGCGTCAAAGGTTAAAGAACCTATAGTTCCCCATGAGACGGAGCACAAAAAAGATGATAAAACTGTTTTGCAAGCGGGTAGTGGCATCAAGGTCGTTCAACCCACCAAAATTGTGAGAATTTCAAAGAGTCCGCCCCAGCCACAACGAATAGTAAAAGTGCCTCCGACAAAAACGTTTTGGAAGAAGCGTCCACAGGCTGTTGCACCGGCTAAGAGGAGAGACCATACAGCCGAGGTAATAGAAATAAAGAAGCCGGCAGTTAAAGAGAAAGAAACAAAGATAGTTATGGAACCACCAATAACCGTAAAAGACCTTTCTTCAAAATTAGGAATTCGCGCGAATGAAATTATTACCAAGTTGCTTCTTGAGCACAATGTGCGCTCGACAATTAATCAAATATTAACCGAGGAAATTGTGCAGTTGTTAGGTATTGAGTACGGAGTGGATATTGAGATCAAAAAAAAGGAGATCGCGGCAGAACGCGATTTTATTGCTGAGCAGGTATCTACAAGAATTGAAGATCTGGTGTATCGCGCCCCAATAGTAACTTTTCTAGGGCATGTTGACCATGGAAAGACATCGCTCCTTGACAGTATTCGTCAAACAGATGTAGCGGCTGATGAAGTAGGCGGGATTACACAACATATTGGTGCGTATAAAGTGGAAATGAATGGCAAACACGTGGTGTTTCTGGATACACCCGGTCACGAAGCTTTTACTGCCATGAGGGCACGGGGTGCGAATATTACGGATGTCGTAGTGCTTGTTGTGGCTGCTGATGATGGAGTGATGCCACAGACGGAGGAGGCATTAAATCATGCCAAAGCCGCTAATGTACCGATTGTTGTAGCTTTAAACAAGATTGATAAACCAGGTGCTAATCCGTTGCGTGTAAAACAACAGCTTGCAAATTTAGAGTTAATCCCTGAGGAATGGGGTGGAAAGACACAGTTTGTTGAGACTTCCGCTGTTACAAAAAAGGGTATTACCGCCTTACTTGAAAGACTTTTACTGGAGTCCGAAATTTTGGAATTGAAGGCGAATCCACGGAACCCGGCACGGGGTGTTGTATTAGAGGCCCATTTAAGTGAAGGACGTGGTGTTGTTGCAAATGTCTTGATACAAGATGGCAGCTTGCGTCAAGGGGATATTGTTTTATGTGGAAAAACCTATGGCAGGGCACGCCTTATTACCAATGACAGGGGGATTGAAGTACAGGAGGCTGGTCCTTCAACACCCGTATCCGTCTCAGATTTTTCGGAGGTTCCGGAGGCGGGTGATAAATTTTATGTCGTAGGGGATATACAAAAAGCGAGGGAAATCGCTCTGGAAAGACAAAAGAAAGAGCGTGAAACCTCCTTGGCAAAATACCAGCACGTTACCTTGGATAGCCTCTATTCAAAAATTGCGGAGGGAAAGGTAAAGGAGATTAAGGTCATCTTAAAGGCCGATTATAAGGGTTCTGTTGAGGTGCTTAAAAAGGCGCTGGAAGAGCTCTCCACTTCTGAAATTAAAGTAAAAATATTGCATTGTGGTGTCGGAGGTATTACAGAATCTGACGTGCTTCTTGCGGATGCATCGGATGCAATTGTAATTGGATTTTATGTGACGACTGAGGACAAGGCGCGTATTTTGGCGGAAGATAAAGGGGTAGATATCAGACTTTATAAAATCATTTATGATGCGACGAACGAAATAAAAGCCGCCATGGAAGGTATGTTAGAACCGGAATCCAAGGAGGTTGTATTGGGTCAGGTTGAAATAAGGCACGTTTACCGTATTTCAAAGTTTGGTAACGTTGCCGGTTGTTATGTAAAGACGGGTAAAATTACAAGGAACTCCTCTGTCCGTCTGATTCGTGATAATATTATCATTTATGACGGAAAATTGGAGTCATTAAAAATTGTGAAAGATGATGTCAAAGAGGTTAGGGCTGGTTTTGAATGCGGTCTAATAGTTGCGAATTATAATGATATTAAAACAGGGGATATTGTGGAGGCTTATGAGGTGCAGAAGGTTGCGCGATTCTTAACGGTATAGAAAAAGTATGAATTATTTTGGCTGATTCCATGATAAGGTAACGAGACGACTCACAGTATGTTTTTTTCAATTCAGACAGTTGTGGTGATAGCTACAGGATGTTATGAATCTGGAGTTTCATAAATCTGATGATGCTGTGGTTGGGGTTTTAAATGTTCGATTAGTAATCCGCAGTGCACTTACGTTAAAAGACAAGCGGCGCATTTTGAAAAGCCTAAAGGACCGTGTTAAAAATGATTTCAACGTCTCTATCTCGGAGATCGGCACGCTAGATCATTGCCAATATGCGCGATTAGGCATTGCAATGATAGGGAATGATAAAAAGTATTTGAATAGCACTTTATCGAATTTACTTAATATGTTCCGGATTGCAATTTCAGTTGAGCTTGTCGATTATCACCTCGAATTTGTTTAATTTCATACCTTCGGAATCCCTAAGTAAGTTCTCGACCCATTTTTGTGAATTCATACTTTTCATTATTCCATAAAAAGTAGGAGGTTTATTATGTCTTCAAGAAGATGCGAACGATTAGAGGAATCTATTAAACAGGAAGTGAGTAAAATTATTTTATATGAATTAAAGGATCCGAGAATAGCTTTTGTTACGATAACAAAAGTTGATATTACAGCGGATTTGAAGAATGCAAAAGTCCATATTTCAATATTAGGGGATGATACTACCCGCAAAAAAACATTACAGGCGATTGAGCATGCAAAGGGCTTTATCCAGGCAAAAGTAGGTGCCCAGTTGCAAATTAAGTATACCCCCGTTTTGACGTTTTGTTTGGATGAGTCGGTTCAAAAGAGCCTGCGTATATCAAAACTAATTGATGAGGCAGTAAAAGGAAACGATATAGCAATAAAAGGTGAGTTGAAAGAATGAAGAAATTATTTTTAGGGCTGCCTAAAGGTAGCCTCCAGGAAGCAACCGTTGAAATGATGAAGAAGTCGGGTTACAGCGTTCATATAAGCCCTCGGTCTTATTATCCCACAATCGATGATGATGAAATTTCAGTAAGGCTGATTCGTCCGCAGGACATGTCCAGATATGTTGAAAAAGGTATTATCGACGCAGGTCTGACTGGTGCTGATTGGGTAAAAGAAGCTGGTTCAGATATACGGGTAGTGGTAAGTTTGGTATATGCGAAACAACAGTTGACAAAAGTGCGATGGGTTTTAGCGGTACCAGAGCATTCGGCCATACGCTCAGTAGGTGATTTACAGAATAAAAAAATTGCAACGGAACTGGTAAACGTAACGAGGCAATATCTTGCGGAGCGCGGGGTAGTAGCTGATATTGAGTTTTCTCATGGTGCGACTGAAGCAAAAGCTCCTGATTTAGTCGATGCTATCGTAGAACTTACTGAAACAGGCAGCAGTCTGAAGGCAAACAATCTCCGTGTTATTGAGACGGTTATGGAATCTTCTACGCAATTCATTGCCAACCATCACGCGTGGAAAGACGAATGGAAACGCACTAAAATAGAGAATCTAGCGATGCTTTTTGAGGGAGCAATTATTGCCCGGGTAAAAGTTGGATTGAAGATGAATGTTCCAGCCGGATCTCTGGAACAAGTACTCATGAAATTGCCCGCTTTGAGAAAACCCACCATTTCTCCATTATCTGAAGGAGCGGGTTATGCAATTGAAACGGTGCTGGACGAAACGGTAGCAAGAAGTATTACCCCAGAGCTAAAAAGGGCCGGGGCTGAAGGGATTATAGAATACCCACTAAATAAAGTTATTCTTTAATATGTAGGTGATAAGACATGTTAAGGATATACGCATAAGCATGAAATGTTTTTTATCCAATCATTTTCTATTGTTTGGCTTGTACTATTTTTCATTGTTGGGTTTTTGGGATGCCGTACGGTTACGGTTCAACATGATAATAAGTCAGTCTCCTCAGGTGAGGCGAGGTCTCTGAATACAAATGAAAGGGCATATTCCTATTTTTGTACCGGATATTATTTTTTGTTGGAGAGGGATTGGGAAAATGCTGTTAAGAACTTTGAAAAAGCCCTCCAATGGGATGATTCCTCCGAAAGAATTATTCAGCATTTAGCAACCTGTTATTTCCAGCTGGGTAAAAACGAAAAAGCAATCGATTACATGAAAAAATTGGCTGGTATTAGACCAGATGAATTTAGCGTGCGTTATACCCTTGCCACTCTGTATGAAACCGTAGAAAAATTCAAAGAAGCCATTAAAGAATACGAAAATGCCCGACGGTGCAAGACAACAAAGCTAGACAATATATTTCTGGCAGACGTTCTCTATCGGCTCGCCAATCTTTATATCAACGAGGGTGCGATGGAGAAGGGTGTAGATTGTTACCAGAGTATGTTTGATCTGAATCTGATAAATGAACCAGTTAAAATATATTATGAGATTGGTCAAAAGTATTTCGAAAAAAATGAAATAAAAAAGGCGCGGGAATATTTTTTAAAGGCAAAACAGGCTGATCCAAAATTAAGCTTTACCAGTTTCTATCTTACTCTTTGCTATGATATGCTCAAGGATTATGATAATGCTATTAAGGAGGCCATGATCTTTCTGGAAAAAGAGCCAGATAACTGGGCGATGCACCTTGCCTTGTCTGAAATATATGATAAAACAAGAAATGAACCTAAAAAAAATGAAGAAATCAAAAGAACACAAGAAATTCTGAAAAGGAATACCGATGCTGGCACCCAAAATCCAAAGGAATATTTCCTGTTATGTCAGATTTATAAGAATCAACGTAAGATCGACGACGCTATCTCCGTCATTGAAAATATGAAAACAATCCCTTTAGATAAAGAAACAATGCGAGATGCCCACTTTCTACTGGCAAATCTTTATTACGAAAATGAAAACTTTGACAGGGCCGAAGAGGAATTGAAGATCACATTAATGTTAGATCCTGAGTTTCATGAGGCAAATAATTTTTTGGGCTACTTATTTGTTGAAAATAACAAGAATTTGGATTTGGCAATGCAGCTAATCAATAAGGCATTAAAAGCAGATCCAGAAAATGGCGCGTATCTTGACAGTCTTGGTTGGGCATATTATAAAAAGGCACAACAGGAAGGAAGAGATGAATGTCTGTTTACTGCTCTTAAGATTTTATCGGACGCTGTTCAACGCATGGAAGAACCTGATATTTACGATCATATTGGAGAGGTGTATTATAGTTTAGGACAATGGGATGAAGCGGTTAAGGCATGGGAAAAAACACGTGCTTTATATAACCAAACGCTCAATAATAAAATTAAAATAGTAGATATTGAAGCAAAATTAAAAAAAATAAAGGAATTAATATCCGCAGAAGAAAAAACTATAAAAGTTATTAAGAAACATAATGAGGTTGAAAACGTTATTCAGCCTTAAGTCGTTGTAAATATTGGTTCGGAGGGGATGAGACAAATTGGCCGGACATTCACATTGGGCTAGTATAAAACATAAAAAAGGCGCTGCTGATGCAAAGAAGGGCAAGGCGTTTTCCAAGGTGGCGCGTATGATTACTGTCGCTGCCAAGAGAGGCGGCGGTGACCCGGATATGAACCCCAGATTGCTGCTTGCAATAAGCAAAGCCCGCGCAGTCAATATGCCAAAAGAAAATATCGAACGAGCAATCCAGAAAGGTATGGGTGGGGGCAGCGGGGCAGAATTGTTTGAGTGTATATACGAGGGATACGGGCCTCACGGTATAGCATTAATGGTCGAGATATTGACGGACAATAAAAACAGGACTGCACCTGAAATAAGAAAGATATTTGAACGGTTTGGCGGAAATATGGGAGAATCTGGTTGTGTGTCCTGGATGTTCGAAAAAAAAGGACTTATTATCGTGAACAGTAATGGAATTAATGAAAACGATTTTATGATGTTAGTTCTTGATGCCGGCGCTGATGATTTGCAAAGAGTCGGAGATGTTTTTCAAGTGATATGCTCACAAACAAGTTTAGATGCGGTAAAGAAGGCTATTGAAAGTAAACATATAAAAGTAGAAACATCTGAGGTAAGTTGGATTCCGAAAAATAATATTGATTTAGATGAAGCGGCAGGTCGTAAAGTTTTGGGGATAATGGATGCACTTGAGGATCATGATGACGTACAAAATGTCTACTCTAATTTTAATCTGCCCCAGATGCTTTTAGATGAAATGCAAACCACGAAATGAACTGAGAAGTATTTACGATTTGCCACAATCTTTTTGTAAAAATTGCAGATTTTGTTGCGGTTGTTCGATCGGAGCAATTTCAGTTTCTTTGAAGTTTCTATGGTGTTTCTTTTCTATATGCAACAATTCAAGTACCTGATCACCGTCCAGTACTTCTTCCTCTTCTAAAGTCTTTGCTAAAAGATCCAATTTATCCCGATTGTCGTTCAGCAATTTTTTAACCCTGTCATAGCTTCCCATGATGATATTGGTAACCTCTTCATCGATAACAATTGCTGTCTTTTCACTGTATTCCTTTTCTTGTACAAGGTCGTGTCCGAGGAAGATGTTTCCCGATTGCCTGCCGAAGGTCTGTGGCCCTAGTTTTTTGCTCATACCAAACCGGCATACATAACTCCGGGCAAGTTGTGATGCTTTTTCCAGATCATTTTGAGCGCCGGTTGATATTTTTTCGAGAACCAGTTCTTCTGCTGCACGACCACCCAGGAGCACACAAAGGGTATCAAGAATTTCCGGTTCAGTAGTTAAGTATTTGTCCTCCAACGGTAATTGCATCGTATAGCCCAGTGCCGCAGTTCCTCTTGGTATTATAGATACTTTATGTACGGGATCGGTATTGGGGAGCAAGGCAGCGATTAAGGTATGCCCTGCCTCGTGAAGCGCAACCGTACTCTTTTCACTATCGCTCATAATTCTGCTCTTTCGCTCGGGACCGGCGAGTACTCTGTCAATGGAGGATTCCAGTTCTTCCATGCCGACGGAACTCTTATTATATCGTGCCGCCAAGAGCGCCGCTTCGTTAATTACATTTGCCAGGTCAGCCCCAGAAAATCCTGCGGTACGTTTTGCGATGACCTTTAAGCTGACATCGGAATCTATTTTTACACTCTTAGCATGAACGGATAAAACCGCCTCACGACCAATAAGATCTGGCCGGTCAACGGTTACTTGACGGTCAAAACGTCCGGGACGTAGGAGTGCATTGTCCAGTACGTCAGGCCGGTTGGTCGCAGCAATAATAATGACCCCTTTCTGCGCATTAAAACCATCCATTTCTGCAAGGAGTTGGTTCAGGGTTTGTTCGCGCTCGTCGTGGCCGCCACCCAACCCTGTGCCACGCTGACGTCCAACACTATCGATCTCGTCAATAAAAATAATACACGGGGCCTTCTCCTTTGCCTGTTCAAACATATCCCGTACCCTGGCAGCACCCATACCAACAAACATTTCAACAAAATCGGAGCCACTAATGGAAAAAAAAGGTACTCCTGCTTCTCCCGCAACTGCCTTGGCTAGAAGTGTCTTTCCCGTTCCTGGAGGGCCAATCAATAAAACCCCTTTGGGAATTTTTCCCCCCAGTTTTTGAAATCGTTCCGGGTATGAAAGAAAATCAATGATTTCTTTTAATTCTTCCTTTGCCTCATCGCATCCGGCAACATCAACAAAGGTTGTTTTCTGTGAACCATTGTCAGAATACAACTTTATTTTTGCCTTACCGAAAGACATAAAAGGAGAACCCATCCCGCCAACCTTCTTAAAAAGAAAGAACCATCCAAGTGCCATGATACCAAAGGGAAAAACCCACCACATCAAAATATTTTTAAGGAAATTATTTTCTGCTGCCCCTTTGAATCTGACCTTTTGCAATTCAAGCTCATTAACCAGTTCTGCGTCCTGCACGGGTACAGTAACAAATGCAATTTTTTCTTCTTTATCTCCTACGGCGGATAATTTTTTATAGTGGCCGCGAATAATGTTCTGCCCCACCGTGCAATCGGATATGTAACCGTTTTTCAGATATAACCTGAACTGGCTGTATGAGATTTCTTCAGCCTTGGGGGATAAAAACATTTGTATTACGTACACGACGGCGAGAAAGAGGAATATATATCCTATGGAAAACCTGGACTTTTTGGATTTATTTTTTTTGTTCATGCAGTTTTGTTAATAGTTAAAAGTATTACGTAAAAATATAGTATGGCAAATATTTAAAAACAAATTCTAATGGATTATATTAGAAAATAAAGTCAATGTCAAAATATTTCAATTTTGGATTTAAGTTGATAATGGACAAAAAGATACTATAATTATGAAACTCGTCGGGGTGTAGCGCAGCTTGGCTAGCGCGCTTGAATGGGGTTCAAGAGGTCGTGGGTTCAAATCCCGCCACCCCGACCACTAAAGTAAATGGTTTTAGAATACTATATGATGTATCAAACTGCTTTAATCTCGTACCGCGGTGCAAGGTGCGCATACCTTAAAAACATCTTAATGTCTTTGAGTTCCAAGTCTCTTTTATAGATTTTCATGTCATTGTCCTTTTCCTTTTCCTAAAATAAACCTTAAAAACCAGCAGTGTTTTGTTAAAAACTTAAGCGGCGAATTTTTTCTTTAGTCATTGCGATTTGATTTTGAAATAGCCACGGGCAAGATTATCGCTCTTTGAGAGAGTGCTTGTTAAGACGAATTCAAGCAGGAAATTAATCGCCGGTTTGAATTTATTGTTGGCAATAAGGATGTGGCAGGTATTTTCATCACCCTTGTTCCACTTACCCGATTCTGGAGAATATCCGGGAAAGGCGTTTTTTATTCGTTTACAATCTTAGGAAAAATGTCATTCAATATTTATCGTGAGGTGTTTTTATCTTTTTGTAACACTTTAGTTTTTTTAAAAATTTTCCATAAAAACCGGATATTAAATGCAGTAGGGGCAGGTTTCAAACCTACCCCGATCAAGACAACATTGTTTATAATAGAGGGTTTAAAAAAACTAAAGTGTTACCTTTCTTTAATTTTTTTTAGAAGGAGGAGGAGAGAGATGAAGCTGAAGGGTAGGAAATTATTATGGTTGTTGTCGGTATTGGTGGTGCCAGTAACGTATGGTGGATATGTTATGGGGGGGGAGATGGAGCCGGCTGATCTTCCGGGCCACGCCACGAAGGCGACAACAGATGCGTGGTACCAGAAGATAACCAAGGCCACCAAGCGCTTTAAGATAGTGTTGGATGGTGCGGCGGTGCTGGATAAGGAGACGGGTCTTGTGTGGGAGAAATCGCCGGATACAACAGCGAGAACCTGGGCTGATGCAATTTCTTATGCTTATAGCAAAAATGTAGGTGGACGCAAGGGATGGCGGCTTCCGACGGTTGAGGAACTGGCAAGCCTGGTAGACCCGACACGGAGCAATCCTGCACTTCCCGTCGGCCATCCCTTTACCAATGTGCAGTCGGCCAGCTATTGGTCGTCTACTACCTACGTTAACGGTACCAGCTACGCGTGGGGCGTGCATTTCAACGTTGGTGTCGTGAGCTACGGCGATGAGACCAACAATTACTACGTATGGTGTGTACGAGGCGGACACGGCCATGATGGTATGTAATTTGGTGATTTGAGTAATTAGATTATTTGGGGGGTGCAGGGGATATCCCCCTGCCTGCTTTTTTTGGAGTATCATAAGTATCCAGTGAATTTTTCTTGCAGTCTTTAAAGAGTGCGTAAATGTCAAGGGTAAACATGGCCAATTGTGTGTTGCTGAAGCACGAGGAGAAGTGTTTCTGGAATTTGTTTAACAGAAAGATGTTTGCATCAAAAATACTCAAATCCTTTGTTCCCGTTGTTGGCTGCCAGAGAAGTTCACTAGTATAGTTGATAGCAGGGGGCAGAGGAATGAGCCCAGCAGAAAGTAAGTCACATGGCATTGATTTATTGTAAGTTGAGTAGCATTCTATCCTATGACTTAACGATATTTTTTCACATTTGGTTTTTATTAAAAGGAGGAATATACGATGATCCCAGAGAAACTGCTGGAAATTATGAAAAAGGACGGAGTTGTTGCTATCGCTACCCTGGGCACAGATGGGCCCCATATGGTTAATACTTGGAATAGCTACCTCAGAATTTCACAAGATGGACGGCTATTTATCCCTGCGGGCTACATGCACAAAACAGAGGCCAACATTGCCTACAATCCAAATGTGTTAATTACGCTGGGGAGTAGTAAGGTTAAGGGCTTGCATGGAGCAGGCGCTGGTTTCTTGATCAAAGGAAAGGCGTGTTTCATTACATCCGGTCCTGATTTTGATTTCATGAAAGAAAAGTTCAGTTGGCTACGCGCCACCTTGTCCGTTACAATCGAATCCGCCACCCAAACCTGGTGAAAATGCAATTGTGCGGGTTTGTTAATCTATGGAACAAGTGTTGATTACAACAGACGTTGCCGAACCAGTGTCGCTGTTTAACGCTGGATACTGCCTCTTTTAGGAAGAGACCCTTCGCTTATTTTACGGTGCCCAAAGGTACATAAATGATGGTGTACCTGAATTGACGAATGTTTTTAGGTCGATATTAAGAAGATTGATAGTTCCAAAACCGGCACTGCTGAGCTGTGAATAAATGTTGTTTTTGTAAGCGCCGGGTCTGTGATACATGACGATACTTGCCTCTGTTAGCCCTGCTTCTTCCTTTGCCAGTGAAATGACCTCATCGAGGTACCCAATCCGATCAATAAGGCCATATTCCAATGCCTGTTGTGCAGTATAAATTCTGCCATCAGCAAGTGACCTAAGTTTTTCTGGAGTTAGTCCTTTCCTGTTTTCTGCAATGACCATCAAAAATCTTTCGTAAAGAGTATCCATGACACCCTGAAATATCTTTCGTTCGTCGTCTGTCATTGTTTTCAAGGGTGACCCCATGTCCTTGTATTCACCTGTCTTGATTGAGGTGTCTTTTACGCCAATCTTTTGGAGAAGTCCTTCCATACTGAGATTGAGCATGATAACACCAATACTGCCGGTAACCGTAGTAGGATGCGCTATAATCTTATCTGCAGAAACGGCCACGTAGTAGCCACCGGACGCCCCTAAATCCATAATACATGCAATAACCTTTCTATCAGTACCTTTCTTAAATTGTTCGATTTCGTGATAAATCATGTCCGATGCGGTAACTGTGCCGCCTGGGCTATTGATACGGAGGATGATAGCTTTTATATATTTGTCTCTGGCTGCTGTTTTCAGCTCTTCTTTGATAAGAGCAACCATATCCGGTTCGTCTGACAAACCGGCAAGGCCTTGCCTTTTCGTTTCCGAAATAATACCGGAAATGTCTATTACGAGTATCTTATTCTTTCCACTTCCTGCGACTGTTGTTTCCCTGAGTGGTTCAATTGTTGGTACCAAGGATACCGATATAAAACTGCAGCCCGAAGTAAAGATGAGACACAAAACCAAAACGGTAACCGAGATGGAAAACAAATATTCACGTTTCATAAGGAGAATAGTATACAATAATTCTCTTGGTTAACATAGAATATTTTAGATATCAAACCGTAATACTATAAATGCACGCAAGTCAAATTCCGAAGCCGTCTGAACAATTTATATTGCAGTACTTTGGCCCATCGTCACTGGTATTTGCCAGGTGTCGGCAGCGGCCTGTCCGTAGGCCTTCTTCCAATTTGGCCGGTGTAGTGCAGCATTCGCACCCAGTGCTGGGATAGTTTTGTTTATGCAGGGAAGCACAGGCACGTTATTTTACTGAAGGTATGTCTGAATCTGTTTGTTCATCCAGTCAAATATCAGGTGCAGGGTGTACCACTCTCTCCGGGAATCCTGGATAAGAGTCGCCAGTTTGGCGCGCCGGCCGCCTATGCAGCGGCGTAATCCAATCATTGCAAGTCTGCGTCCAGATTGAGTAACAAATGGTACAGTTTTCGCAAACGATAGTATTTTTTCTGGCCGTAGCGGGAGAGATATAATTTTCATTCAAACTTCTTTTCCTGCTGCTCCGTAATCAGTTCCGGGTATAAGGTCATGATGGTTAATTGGTAATGGCGAATAAATTCATCCGGCGGGTTGCAGGGTTTTCCGGAAATGATAGCCCGTATCTACGAATAGCACCTCGTTTCGCAGTTCCATACGATAAAAGCAGTGCCTCAGAACCAAGGCTGAATTCTGCATGCTGCTTAAAGAACGGCATCCTTGCCAATGGCCTCCACTGCCCGTCTAATGCGCTCTATAAGAGTGAAATCCTCCAACTGCTTATTTGCGGTTGATACATCGAGTTCTAAAGTGTCTTTCATCGTCATTTCATCCTGCTAAGGAGTGCATGCAGTGGTGTGCCGTGCCGTTACATAAAGAATTGTACCTATAATAAATTTATCAGGAGCATTTCTAAAGGTTAATTTGAATGTACGTTTTCTTTCAATGAAAAACCGGAGAGATATAACGGTCTGTTCTTTTGTTGATAACTGAAAGAATCATGAGAGATTTCAGAATCAATTCATTTGTCTTGCATTTATCAATTCATTTTGATACTATGCCGTAAAATTTATGGTTAAGTATATTTAAAAGGTTGTCATCTGAGAAGGAGGAGTTGGTATTCAGAAAAATCTCCTGGCGGGTAGCCAGTTTGAGTGGATTTTTTTTTTCATCGTTGGGTTAGCGGTAGGGAGTTTTTTAAATGTTTGTATCTATCGCATCCCGAGGAAAAAGTCTCTCGTGTCGCCTCGTTCATTTTGCCCGATATGTCATACTCCGGTTTGGTGGTATGATAATATCCCCGTGTTGAGCTACCTGTTGCTCCGGGGACATTGCCGCACTTGCAGGACTAAAATATCGTTGCGATATCCGCTTATAGAGTTATTGACCGGGAGCCTATTTACGCTTCTGTATATTTTTGTTCAATACCGACAGGAGTCGCTGTGTGTTCTTGTTGGCTATCTGGCACTCTGTTGTGCCCTGATAATATCGACCTTTGTGGATATTGAATTCCTTGTTATTCCCAACGAGATTACTTTTGTGGGCATCCCACTTGCATTCCTTTTCAGTGTAGTCTGTCCTTGTTTGCATAATGAACCGGACACTCTGAGAAATTTCACTCTGATGGGTATCACCAGGTTAGATTCGCTAATTGCATCCTTGTCTGGGGCTCTGGTGGGCGGAGGCCTGATATTTCTTTGCAGTGTTGTAGGGAAATGGGTATTCAGAAAAGAGGCCATGGGTTTTGGAGACGTCAAACTTATGGGCATGGTAGGGGGGATGGTAGGTTGGAAACTGGCGGTAGCGATATTTTTTGTTGCACCTTTTTTCGGGCTTTTTATGGGTATCCCGGTTTTACTCATGAAAAAAAAACATGTGATACCCTACGGGCCGTTTTTATCACTGGCCACGCTTGTATGTATATTTTTCCAGGATTATTTTCTGAGAATTGTAGATCTCTATTTTCAGGTTTTTACCGTGTTATTTACCGGATTTCATACTTAAATCACGACGGAATGTAAAGTACTTAATTCTTACGCAGTGAAATTTTCTTTACCGTGAAAGGAGAGAAGCATATATGGTGAAAGGGCATGGTTTCGTGCGGAGTTTTTGTCTGATTGGAATAGCTGGGGTGTTGGTAGCGGGTACTGGTTGCGGGGAGGTGAAAAGGTTGCGTCGGGAAAATCAGCAATTAAACGAGCAACTAACAAGCCTGCAGCAGGAGAATGCCGATTTATCGTCGAAGGCAGGTCAGTACGAGAGTGAACTGAGTAAGCTTGAAAGTTCAAAAAGAGCATTGGAGGCAAAATTACAAGGCACTGGGGCGAGCGTGCGGATAAAAAATGGCGCTGTTTCGGTAACACTTCCCGGCTCTGTGTTGTTTGATTCCGGGCAAACCACCTTACGCCCGCAATCTAAAGAAACCCTTAAGAAGATTGCCGGTATTCTGAAGACAGAGGCTTCATCAGAAATCGTTAGGATTGAAGGCCATACCGATGATGATCCGATTAGCAAACAAAAGGATAAATACAAATCAAATTGGGAATTATCAACGGCACGGGCAGCAGCCGTTCTGCACTACTTGGTGGAAGAATGTGGTATATCTCCCACAAGAGTTTATCTTGCTGGATTTGGGCAATATCAGCCCATAGCAGACAACAAATCAAAAACCGGCAAGTCAAGCAATCGAAGAGTGGAGTTTGTGATCGTTCCCAGGGGCTCTGGCGGATAGAATTTTCCATGATTGTGATTGTAGATTACGGGATGGGGAATCTCCGCAGTGTAGAGAAAGCTTTTGAACGGTTTGGTTTTCCGGTCAAGGTTACCGATAATCCCAGTGAGGTCATTCATGCAGAGAAACTAGTGCTTCCCGGTGTTGGGGCATTTCGGGATGCTATGGATGGTTTACGTCAGAGGGGCCTTATAGAACCGGTGAAAAATAGTATCCGTTCAGGCAAACCATTTCTTGGTATATGTCTTGGTTTGCAATTGCTGTTTTCCAAAGGGTATGAAGACGGTGAGCATGAGGGTTTAAATATAATTTCAGGAAAGGTTGTCCGTTTTGACTTTCCTGAAAATAAGACGAACGGAAGATTAAAGATTCCTCATATGGGTTGGAATCAGATCAGTTTCATGAAAAAGCGCATACCAATCCTGAGTAATGTTCCCAACAATGTCTATATGTATTTTGTGCATTCTTACTACGTCTGCCCTGACGATGAAAGTGTTATTGCTACGAAAACAGAATATGGTGTATGTTTTACTTCTATGATCTGGTACAAGAATATCTATGCAACTCAGTTTCATCCGGAAAAGAGTCAAGAGTATGGCCTTACGCTCCTTAAGAATTTTGGTAATTTGTAAAGAGATTGTGTTTAAAATAAGCTATGTTCAGGATACGCACAAAAATTGCATGACTGAAAGGGTGGCCTGATAACTGTCGTTTGTCCGTCTCAAACTTGATTGCAAGGGCTTCAAACATTTGCCTTACCCACCTCAAACCCCTTTACAGAATGAACTAAAGAAGTCCCCCTTGTGGGAGGGTTAAGGGATGGGTTTAATCGTAATTATAAAAGCCACCCAATGTGTAACGGGATTGTATAGGAATTTTCATTGTATTTAAGCGGGTTATAAGGTGGCATGGACAAACTTGCCTGTTTATGGTGTTTGAGTATACACTTGGATTTGGAATATATTACGCTGGCAAACAAAGTTTGTCGGCGCCACCCGGTAACCGAAGACATACCTTAATATTTGATATCTTTTAAAGACATTTTTGATATTTTCAGCAAAAATTATAAATGAAGTTAATCCTGACAGGGTTGACTAATTTGTTAAATTCAACAGATAACATGTTCATTATTCCAGCTATCGATTTAAAGAACGGTAAATGTGTGCGACTGACCCAGGGAGTGAAGGATGCGGAGACCGTCTTTTCTGACGATCCTGTGGAAGTGGCCAGGTCGTGGGAGGATCAGGGCGCCGAATATCTTCATATCGTTGACCTCGACGGGGCATTCGATGGCATACCACGTAACCTTGCCGTTGTTGAGCGCATTCTGCAACAGATAAAGATTCCGGTTGAGTTTGGCGGTGGTTTGAGAACGACCCAGTCCGTTGAAACGCTCCTCAATTTGGGCGTCAACCGCGTGATTGTGGGAACAAAGGCGATCGATTCACCATCGTGGGTGTACGAACTCTGTACGGCTTTCCCGGGACGTATTGCCGTCGGCATTGACGCAAAAAACGGAAAGGTGGCCGTGAAGGGATGGACTTCCGTGTGTGAATGGGACGCAGTTGCCTTTGCGCGGGAAATGGAAAAAACGGCCCCGTGCGCCATGATCTTTACCGACATCTCAAAGGACGGGATGCTGCAGGGCCCGAATATTGCCAGCTTAAAAGAGTTTTTGGCGGCTGTAACCACCCCCGTTATTGCGTCGGGCGGAATTTCGTCATTGAAGGATATCGAGGCGTTGAGCCAGTTATCCATTGCCGGGATGATTATCGGTAAGGCTTTGTATACAGGACATATCAAATTTTCAGAAGCAAAACAACTCTGTAATTCACTCTGCATCAAAAAGTAAAGACGTTTTTGCATGGAGTGAACTATGATTCCGTATGAGACAGAAGACATTCGGTCTATTGTACTTCTGGGACATGGAGCTTCAGGAAAGACCTCGCTGGTTGAATCGATGCTTTTTAAGGCCGGGGCGACTGCACGACTCGGCAGTTTTGAAAATGGCATCTCAATGTCGGACTATGACCCCGATGCAAAAGAAAAAAAGCACTCGATAGACTCTTCCATTCTGCACTGCAATTGGAAAGAGTGTGAAATCAATATTATTGACACGCCTGGCTATGCAGATTTTATCCGCGATACGGTTCCCGCTCTTGTTGCATCAGAAACCGTCCTCATCGTCATATCAGCCATGAACGGCATTCAGGTGAATACCGGAAGCGCTGGGATCTTGCCTGCCAAAAAGGACTCGGAAAGATCATTGTGGTAACGAAGGTAGATGGAGAAAATATTAATTTTCATGCTCTGCTTGAATCTATCAGAAATACATTTGGAAATACCTGTGTTCCTTTGAATTTACCCGTCGGAACGGGACGCGATTTCCGGGATGTTGTCAATCTCCTTGCCTTACCCAGTCCATTGCCGGATGGCGTTGCCGGTGACGCTCACGCTCGTCATGATGCCTTGATTGAAACGATCGTTTCTGCCGACGATGCATTGATGGAGCAATACCTTGGTGGAAAGGAACCGGGCAGCGCAGCCTTGCAACCTTGTTTTGTGAGGGCCGTTGCGGGCGGATCTGTTATTCCTGTCCTCTGCTGTTCCAACGAGATTTATGGGTGAGATTACCGGAAACCTTTCCAGTCATCGCGGGCATATCAAAGGTATAGATTCTCTTGGGGATTTGCAGGTTGTCCGGGCTGCCATACCCATGGCATCCCTAGCCAATTACGAAACGGAATTGAAATCCATGACGGGTGGGTAGGGCACGTTTACGAGGGAGTTTTCACATTATGATGTTGTACCAGCGCATCTCATGCAGCAGATTGCTGCACATGCTGCGCACAGAGATCATGCCAGAAGAGAATGAATTTTGTACGAGTTCAGCAAGGATAAATGTACTTTACCGTCCCATCCTTGAGAAAATACACATTTTGTTGACATCTTAAAGATATCTCAGGAAATCGTATGCAAACGCTCTCTTTTCAGGATTGCCTCCTTGTCTCTTTCGATTTGCATCTTGAGTTCTTCGGAGGTTGTAAATGGTATCTCGTCTCTTATTTTAAAGAGAAACTGAACTTCAAGGTTTTGTCCGTATATATTCTCATGGAAATCGAGAATATGCACTTCAATTTCCATTGTTTCATTCTCATTTGTAAATAATTCTCTGGTGAAGGTAGGCCTTAAACCTATGTTGGTCAGTGCCAGGTACTCGTGTCCAGCCCAACGCAGCTTTGTTCCGTAAACACCCCGGGGTGGTCTCACCTCATGATGCAAATCCAGATTCGCAGTTGGGTACCCGAGAGTTTTTCCCCTGCCGGACTTTCTCACTACCGTACCCAGGACAGATACAGGTCTGCCAAGCATCCCTTCAGCGGATTCCAATTCCCCTTTCAGTATGGCTTGCCGGATTGCTGTACTGCTAATTATCTGCCCCTGATAAATTACCGGTGGACATTCATATACCTCATAGCCATAAGTAGTAGCCAAACTACGAACCAAACCAATATCTCCTCCGCGGTCTCTCCCGAAATGGCAGTTAAAGCCCAGCACAATGCGTTTCACGCCTAGCCAGCAGACCATGATCTCGCGGATAAAATCTTCTGCACTCATACATGCAAGCTTTTTGTCAAAAGGAAGAACAACCGTGTGGTCTACTCCCAGATGGCTAAACAACGTTAGCCGGTGCTCCAAAGAGGTAATAAAGGAGGGTGGCCTGTTTTCGAGAACATTTTTCGGGTGACGGTTGAAGGTAATGATAACTGACTCCCCTTGTTTTGCAAGGGCGTGTTCTCTTATACTTTCAATGATCTTTTGATGTCCCCGATGTACGCCATCAAACATCCCTATCGTGGCAACAGGGAAAGGAATCTTTCTGGTTAATACATTTATGCCATAAATTGTTTCCAATACGGGTTCCTTTTATTGATTCCATGGTAAACTACACCTATTGCTCAAGAGGCTCTGTTTCATTGAAATTTTGTGTAGAGTTCCGTATGCCGGCTCAGATCATTTTGCCAGTCAGTCATGAAAGACTCTTGTTTTTCATACAAGTAACGTTGCACCACCGTTTCTTTGTCTTTCTCAAAAACCGTCTTGTCTGCTGACTTTTTGTCAATCAGATATATAATGTAGCAAGCCTTTACTCCGGATGTTTCTAATGCAATTCCTCGTTGACCAGGTTTCAGCTCGAACCCTTTTTTTGCTACATTCGGCCTGTCCTCTTTGAGCGCATCGATATATCGTGAGTCTTTATTGAAAAGCTTCATGGGACGATTAATATAATTTGTTTCACAAACAGGGACGTCTTTTAAACCACTTTCCGTCTTAATTGCCTTAACCATGTCTTCGAAGGAAATGCTCTTGGTGGTTGTGCCTGCATATTTTTCAGCAAGCTCCTTTGCCTTCAGGAGTCCCTTTTCCATCCGGAGATCGTTGATTACAATATTTCGAATCTCTTCCAGGGGTGGTGCTGCTGCCGCTTTTTTATCAACGAGCTGAAAAATAACCTTGCCTTCCACGTAATCGAATGGGATGGAAGGCTCATTTTTTCCCCGGTCAAATGCAATTTGAACAAGTTGGTCAGAACCAGGCAATACCTCAAGCAGGTCGTTTTCCGTGATAAATTCGTCGTTCGACTTCTTGCCTTTCGGAATTTCATAAACTACGTTGTATTTATGTGCCAGGTCTTTAAAGCCTGGTCGTTCTGCCTTATCCATTGTCTCGTATATCTCTTCGTCCAGTTTATTCATTATTTCTGTGGCTTTTGTCATAGCCTTTTGCCTTGCAAGTATCTTTTGAATGTCGCCTTTCACTTGAGAGAAGGATTGGTATGGGGAATCAATTTTCTGTTCCTGAGGCTTACCCGTCTCTGGCGAGATTTTTTCCTCTATTTTCACCGCCTTTTTTTCAGCCGGAGGCTCATCCCTGGTTGTCTGTTCTGAGGTAATTTTGAATTGTGTCTCCTTATTATCTTCATAATATTTTTTCATTTCGTCATCAGTAACCGGTACTTGCTTTTCCAGGTCGGCATATCGTGCAATCAGGCACTCCAGCTTTATCCTTTCAGGGAACTTGTATCCGGGTTTTTCTGCGTCTGCGTTATAGTCATCATTCCTATACTTTTCATAATATGCGCGTATTTCATCTTCTGTTATATTTACTGAATCCTTGAAGTCCTTTGCCTTTAAAGTAAGTATCTTGAGCTTTACTTGCTCGTTTTCCAGAGAGTACCTCAGCCAAATTTCGTCTGTTGTCATCTTTACCGACATTCGGATCATGGAGTCCAGCTTCTCAACCATGATCGCTTCCTCTAAAGTGCGTGCTATTTGCTCCTGATTTAGTCTGAAATTCGTACAAAGAAACTGGAGAAGCCTTGGTCTGTCGATGTTTTGGTTTTCACCAAATATCTGAAAGGCGAATCTCTGAAGACCTTCATCGATTTCCTGCATGGTTACCATGATCCCCATTTTCTTGGCTTTCTCGACATACATCAGTTGTTTCCAGACCAGAGAAGCGATAGGTTCTTTCGATTGGGAGAAGAACAGTCTTTGCCACCGACCTACCATATCTGCAAATTCGTTCTGTGTAATCTTCCTGCCCAAAACCCTCCCGATCGGTTTCTTAGGGATCATTTCCATTGCAGAATAACTAATCCCCCATACACACATAGCAAAAATCATGACGATGTAAACCGTCTTTTGATGCCTTCTGAACCAAGAACTCGAGACCATATCTCCCTCTTCTATTGAATATGCTACCCAGATGTAATGTAAAAATAAAATAAAGTGTCATTTTATATGCAATGCTGGCAATTATCAAATGCTTTTTTGCAATTTGTTTTTATTACGGTGCAGAAAAATAATTAATCGATTACAACGCAGAAATGTCTTGACATGATTTCCAACCTCTGCTTAAATTTGCACTTTCAGATTTTTTGAGGTTTTATACATGGCCAGAGCGAAAAAAAATATGGTAATTGTTGAATCCCCTGCCAAGGCGAAGACCATCGGTAAGTATCTCGGCGCGTCCTTTTTCGTCCGGTCGTCGATGGGACATATTCGCGACCTGCCCGAAAAAAAATTATCCGTAGATATTGAAAACAATTTTACTCCGGAATATAAGATCATCCCAAGCCGGAAAAAGCTTATTTCAGAGTTACTGGCAGATTCAAAGAAGGCAGATGCTATCTACCTGGCATCCGATCTTGACCGCGAGGGAGAGGCAATTGCATGGCATTTGACCCAGGCTCTTGGAATATCCGATGAAAAGGCACGACGGGTTACGTTCAACGAAATCACAAAAGATGCCATTCTGGAGGCCTTTAATCATCCCAGTCCTATCAATATGGCAAAGGTGAACGCCCAACAGGCGCGGCGGATACTCGACCGTATTGTCGGTTACCAGATAAGCCCCCTTTTGTGGAAAAAAATCTCAAAAGGACTCAGCGCTGGCCGTGTCCAATCTGTGGCTGTTCGTCTGATTGTGGAACGCGAAAAGGAAATCCGGGAATTCAAGCCACAAGAGTATTGGAGGATTACTGCCGAATTAAAAACCATTTCGGGTGATATGCTGAAACCCGAGAATCTGAAAACCTTTAAAGCCCTCCTGCTAAAGTTCAACAACGAAAACATTGAAATAAAAAACGAAACGCAAGCTACGGATATAGTCAGCGAACTTCAAAAGGCAGGGTATTGTGTTGCTCATGTAAAAAAACAGACGAAACGCAACAATGCCCCTCCTCCCTTTACCACAAGTCTCTTGCAGCAACAAGCGTCAACCCGATTGCAGTTCAGCGCAAAAAAAACAATGCTCATTGCCCAACAGTTATACGAGGGTATTGATATTGGCACAGAAGGCGCCGTAGGGCTTATTACGTATATGAGAACGGATTCATTTCACATATCGGAACAAGCGATAACATCCTGCCGGAAGTTGATTGCAGATAGCTATGGGGAAAATTACCTTCCGGAAAAACCCAATATGCATGCATCGGACAAAAAAGGAACCCAGGGCGCTCATGAAGCTATACGACCTACGATGATCGAATATACGCCTGAATCCATAAAAAACTCTTTAACAAAAGATCAGTACAGGCTGTATGAACTCATATGGAACCGATTTGTTGCCAGTCAGATGAAACCGGCACTCTACGCAGTAACGGATGTCGAAATTGTTACGCAACCTGAAAAAGTCTCAATAAATGATACGAAAGAGCCTCCAAAACAGTACCTGTTGAAAGCAAGGGGGAGGGAATTGCTCTTTGATGGTCATACCCGTGTTTCAGGACACGAAATGGAAAAGGATGAACAGATCCTCCCGACATTAGAGAAAGACCAAATACTTGAATTAATAGCAGTCGCGTCCACACAGCATTTTACTCAACCCCCACCCCGCTTTACCGAGGCATCTCTTGTGAAGACCCTGGAGAAGCTGGGGATAGGAAGACCAAGCACCTATGCTGCTATCATCTCTACCATACAGGACCGTGGATACGTCAAGCAGGAGAAACGCGCCTTTTATGCGACGGAACTGGGGATGCTGGTTACGGAAAAACTCATTGAACATTTTGCAAAAATCATGGACGTAAAGTTTACCTCGCACATGGAGGATGAACTGGACAAGATCGAAGATGAAAAGGTCGGGTGGCTGAAAGTGCTTAAGGAATTCTATGAACCGTTTAAAATTGATTTGGAAAAGGCGGTGGGAGAGATGAAAAGCGTAAAGGGAACACCGGAAGAAAGCAACCAGAAATGCACGCTCTGCGGGCAACCAATGGTTATCCGATGGGGCAGACACGGTAAATTTTTAGGCTGTTCGGCGTTTCCTACCTGTAAAAGCACCCTTCCTCTGGATGAAAAAGGCGAGCCGGCGCCCCCGGAAGCAACTGACCAAAAGTGTGAGAAATGCGGAAGCGCCATGGTGGTGAAGACGAGCCGGCACGGAAAGTTTCTTGCATGTTCAGCATATCCCGCCTGCAAGAACACCAAATCTCTTACCGGAGAAACTACAAAGGTTGAGCCCACGAATGAAAAGTGTGAAAAATGTGGCAGTCCCATGATTATCCGGTTTAGCAAAAAAGGCCGGTTTATGGGATGTTCTGCCTATCCCAAATGCAGGAATATCAAATCACTTCCCACCGGAGTAAAATGCCCGAATGAAGGCTGCGGAGGTGACCTTGTGCAACGGCGATCAAAAAAGGGGGGCGTTTTCTTTGGATGCAGCAAATACCCGGAATGCGATTATATAACAAAGGAACTCCCTGACACTTCTGTTGCACTAAAAGAAGATGACCCAGGTTAAACAAAGAAAAAGCAAGACGGCGCGGTGGGGCGTCTGTACCAGAACAAGGGGTTCGTGGTAATTATAGATTCTCTCCTTCGATAAGATACTTATGAAAACCGGCATTGCTCATTTGCCGCTTCACGGGGGCAAGGCGCCTTCATGGCTATTCCAGCGCATGAAACGGCTTGCACGGGAAATTACGGTTGCCGTGGTAAGTGAATACGGTCCCCAGGAAATGCTGAAAAGGCTTTCTGACCCGTTCTGGTTTCAGGCATTCGGCTGTGTATTAGGATTTGACTGGCATTCAAGCGGCGTTACAACAACCACATGTGGCGCACTCAAGGAGGGTATAAAAGGGCTTGAACGGGAACTATGCCTGTTCATTGCTGGCGGTAAGGGAGGAACTTCCCGAAAAACGCCGTCGGAGATTATCCGTGTGGGCGATCAGTTGTCGTGTGACCCGGAAAAACTGGTCTATGCCAGCAGAATGAGCGCCAAGGTGGACAGTAGCGCAGTGCAGGACGGGTATCAGCTGTATCATCACTCATTTATCTTCACGAAGTCCGGGGATTGGGCTGTTGTTCAGCAGGGAATGAATAATGCCAATAAATATGCGCGCCGATACCACTGGCTTGGCAGTGGGGTGACAAGCTTTGTGGTGGAACCCCACCAGGCTATTTGCTGTGATTCACGGGGGGATACCCTGAATATGGTCGCCGTGACGAGTGAAGAGGCACGTCAATCCACTGCCGTCCTTTCAAAGGTAAAACCCGATATTATCGTCGAAGAAATCAAGAAGATGCAGAGATTGCATCTGCCATCCCGCCATCATGTGGATGTTCGCGACATTCATCCTGACCGGTTGTACAAGATATTCACAAAAACCTACGAACATGCCCCGAAAAATTTTGAATCTTTGCTGGGAATTGAAGGGGTGGGTCCCAAGACCATCCGGGCGCTGGCTTTGATTTCTGAAATTGTGTACGGGAAAAGTCCCAGTTTTCATGATCCCGCCAGGTATAGCTTTGCCCATGGCGGTAAGGACGGATATCCGTATCCGGTTGACAAAGATGTTTATGAGCGTACGATCGGGATCTTAAAGCATGCTCTCAGGCAGGCAAAGGTTGGAAACAGCGAAAAGGTTGATGCTTTAAAACGACTGAGCAGTTTCATTTTTTAGGTACGTACACGAATTTTTATAAACTTATTTTGTTAAGATTAGATTTTCTTGCCATCGCGGCGAAAGTGCGGGACAACAGGCCAACTCAAGTGCCGCTTTGACGTTAGTCCTGCGATTGCGCATGACCATGTATGCCGTAGCTACTGTCCATTGTGGAAATGACCGTTCTGTGAGGACTAAAGTATTGCCTGCCTCTACATATCCTTCCTGTAAAACACGGAAATACCAGCCAGTCTTTCCTGTTTCTTTCACGAAAGAGCTGAAACCTTTAGCTCCCCATCGGCGCTCTATTTTCCAGCAAGGTTGCCGGGGCTGTGAAATTTGAATAATTGCCTCGCCGGCCTTAAATATATCACCAATACAAACCTCATCTTCCAGTAAGCCGATGGTCGTGAAATTCTCGCCGAAGGCACCGTATGCCATGTCCGGCAGATGAAGATGTTGTTTCCAATACGGGTAATGTTCGGACGGATATGCATTAATCGCCTTGTGTAGTCCGCCGTGCACCGACAAATCAGCCTGCGCATCACCGGTGAGGTTAAACTTTCCAGCCCATACAGGACCGCAAACGGGTGTTTTGAAAATGCCCGTTGTCCATGGCTTGTCAGTTGGATCGGTTGCGTGTGTCCCGTCGATCGTTTTTGGCAAACCAACCTGAATCGACAGGATTTTTGTTTCTTCCATAGGTGCTTTATTAAACCATCAAATACCAGGAAAATCAAAACGAAAGGTACCTGGAAGATCGCAAAGTATTTTGACCGCATGGCGTGTATAAAATACGTAACAATTTAGTTTTTTGAAAAATTCGTACATTTCCATGCAATCGGCACGAAATAAAATATGTAGCGCGGGTGGTTTATCCCCCGCACCGCCGACCACGAGGGATCGGCGCTACCTTTTTCAAAAAACTAAATTGTTACTAAAATACTTGTTTTTTGAGATAAAAAAAGTATGCTTAATTCAGAAGTTTTAGTGCAGATGTATCAGATAAATCTATTGTAAGGAGTTGTGAAATGAAAAGAGTACCGACAGTATTAACCACTTCTGTTTTGGCTTTGGTTACTATGGTTTCAGGTTACCGTACGTATGCTGAAACGAAGAAGTTAGACAAAACACCGCCGGGTCATTTATACATGCAGGAAAAACAGGGCGCCCCTTCTCCTTCCCAGCAGGACGTGTCAGCTCTCTCCGGTAAGATTATGGAAACCATGAATAGCGGTGGTTACACCTACCTTTGCATTGAGAAGGATGGCAAAAAGACTTGGGCCGCCATACTGGAAACAAAGGTAACCGTTGGACAGGAGATTGCCTTGCAGCCGGGTTATGAAATGGTTAATTTTACCAGTAAGACCCTTAACCGGACATTTGACAAAATCATTTTCTCTACCGGACCCGCTTCACAGGATGAGTCGGTTGATGTAAAGAGTTTCCATGGAAAAACCACAGAAAATAGAACAACGGAGGTTGCTCCCGGTGAGAAGATACAGGTAGAGAAGGCTCCTGCTCCTGATGCATACACCGTGGCAGAACTTTACGGGAAGAAGGCAGAGCTTGATGCAAAAAACGTTACGGTACGAGGAAAAATCGTGAAGGTCTCCTCTGGTATTATGGGAAGGAACTGGCTGCACATTCAGGATGGAAGTGGAAATCAGAAAGACGGTAGTAACGACCTTGTGGTAACATCGAAAGACCTGGCAGCAGTGGGTGATATTGTAACCGTCAGCGGAACGTTACGTAAGGATAAGGACTTCGGGAGTGGTTACAAGTATGATGTGATTGTAGAGCAGGCAAATATTAAAAAATGACCAACAGAGCCTCCTTTAAGATAATTCCCCGAGAAATGTCAGCCAAATAGGGAGGTATGGTCTTGATCTTTTACCGAAAATAAAGGGGACTCCGTTTCTGTTTGCCGCATTCAGTATAGCGTGAACAAGCCTTGTTTCTCTCCATTCGTGTTATTAGCTATTAGCGCTCGCATTTTTGCGCGTTTAAAGCCAAGTGCGTGGTAGTACGTCGATCAGCCTCTTTATGTCGTCCACGCTATGGGTGGCCATTAAAGAAATCCGTAATCGGCTTGTGCCTGGTGGCACCGTAGGCGGACGAATGGGAGGAATTAAGATACCATTTTCAAAGAGTTTTATAGAGAGATTGACTGCACCTTCCGTTGATCCAATAATGAAAGGAATGATAGGGCTTTCTATGGGAAGAGTGTTTACAAATTTCGATAACTGTGACTTCGCAAAATAAATATTTTTCCATAATCTGTCAATAAGTGACGTATCTTCCTGGATAAGGATCAGACCAGCCAGTGAGGCAGCGCATACAGCGGGTGGCAGTGCTGTAGTGTATATGAAGGAGCGGGACTTGTTTTTTAAGAAACTAATGAGAGGTTTGCTCCCCGCAATAAATCCGCCGATACTGCCAACCGCTTTGCTCAAAGACCCCATAACGATATCGATTTTTCCCTCTAGCCCGCAGTGCTCAATCAGACCTTTTCCCTGCTTTCCAAACACTCCGGTAGCATGAGCATCGTCGACCATAACCATGGCATCATATTTTTTGGCAACGTCTGCAATCTCCATAAGTGGGGCAATGTCACCATCCATACTAAACACGCTGTCGGTAATCACCAACTTTCTTCGCCACGCGGAAGACCGTTGTAATAAGGATTCCAATTGCCTGACGTCCTTGTGAGGATAAATACGAAACGTTGCTCCGGATAGGCGGCAACCGTCGATAATGCTTGCATGGTTGAGTTTGTCGCCGATGACAATATCCCCTTTTGAGACAAGAGAGCAGAGGGCACCAAGATTAGCCATGTAACCCGTTGGAAATAAGATAGCCGCCTCAGTTCCTTTAAACTCCGCAATTTTTTTTTCCAGTGCCTGATGGAGTAACATATTTCCAGAAATCAAACGCGATGCGCCGGTACCCCATCCGTATTTGTGGATAGCCTCTATGGCGGACTGCTTTACTTTGGGATGATTAGCAAGTCCGAGGTAGTTGTTTGAGCAGAACGACAGATACGATTTGCCGTTTATCTGAACACAGGAATCCTGCGCACTCTCAATCGTTTTAAGATCGCGGAGCAAGGCGCTATCTTGTAATGCCTTTAATTCGTTAGAAATGAAATCGATTCCCATCTTATGAACGTTTTCTTGTTTTTCTGTGTTCTGACGATATAATAATTGCCGAATTACCTGTTTTTACAAACATTCGAGGAAATACCCTATGAAACCCATCAACCATTTAGGCGTATCTGCTATTACTGGTATAGCGACCTTTTTGGTAACGAAGACGATTATGCCGAGTGTAGCTTGTTTTCTTGCAGGGTGGCTGACAGATGTTGATCATATATGGGATTATTATCACAATGGATGCAAACATTTCAGTATTAAAAGGTTTGAGCGAGCAATGGTCAACGGTGAAATAAAAAGGGCACATTTCTATCTTCACAGTTATGAATTATTGTTCATCCTGGTATTTCTGTGTTTTACCACTCATTTTCCCTATTTTTTATACTTTGCAACCATGGGATTCGCAATTCATTTGTTTCTTGATCAGTTATATAATCCCGTAAATCTGCTCACGTATTTTTTTACGTATAGAATGTTGAATGGTTATAAGCCAGAAATTATATTTAAGACAAAACTGCATGAGACAAAGGCTCGTAAAAAGACCGTGTAGGGAAGTATAGTATTTCCTTTACGAGCATCACCTTCGATAGTCGACATTGGAATAATCAGACGTTTAACGAAATTTATGAAATACGATTTTAGATTATACGTGCTGTACGTCTAAAATTTCAACCCCAGGTCTTTGATCATCTGAAAATCATCTTCGACCTTTCTCCCTGTTGTTGTCAGATAGTTTCCAATCATCGTGCTGTTGGCACCTGCGTAGAACATCCACGACTGCAAGTCTCTCAGATTCTTCTGACGGCCACCGGCAATCTTGATTTCCCTATCGGGTAAAATGAATCGAAATACAGAGATAATTTTTAATGCTTCCATTGGGGTCAAAGGAATATTGTTTTCCAATGGTGTGCCGGGTATTGGATGTAAAAAATTGAGGGGGATGACATCTACATTCAAACTTTTCAGGGTAAATGCGAGGTCAACACGGTCTTCGATCCCTTCCCCGATGCCAAAAATTGCACCGCTGCATATTTCTAATCCGGCTTCTTTTGCACAACGAATGGTGTTTACCCTGTCATGAAAGGTATGGGTCGTACAAACCTTTGGGAAAAACTTTTCAGATGTCTCCAGGTTGTGATTGAGTCGTTTTAGCCCTGATTTTACCAGAGATTCAGCAGTTTCTCTCGTCAAAACCCCGAAGGACCCATGGGGATGGACGTGGGTATTCTTCGTAATCTTTTCAATTGCTGTGCAGATACTCCTGAGATCACGAGGATGGGTGAGTCCGAACCCACTGGTAACAATGCCAAGGGCGGTGGATCCTGCTTCTTCAGTGCGCATGGCGGCATCGAGTATTTTGCTGGTATCAATGAGTGATATTTCTTCTATTCCTGTGTGATAACGGGTGGATTGAGAACAGAATCTGCAGTCTTCTGTACATTGCCCTTGTTTTGCGCTGACGATGGAGCAGGTCTTTACCGAATGACCAAAATACCGTAACCGTATCTGATTAGCCCAATAGAAGAGATCATAGATTTCATCGCCCTCTCTGCGCGTAAGGAAAAGGGCATCTTCCCGGCTGATGGACTGATTTTGCAAGGATTGGTTCGCGATTTCTCTTATGATGTTATTCATTACAGGTTATACTTTCTTTCATTGAATATGATCAATTTACGACACACTTTACTCTAACGTGATATACCCCGTATCTTCGCTGTAGGCAAAGAGTTCTCCATAGCGGGCCCAGCCGATGAAGATCTTAAACATTTTTACCGGGTCTTCCTGCGGTAAATGTAAAACAAACTCTTCCTCGACATGATCACGTTCGATCCTTCCTTCAGGATCTCTTTTAAGCATCTCGAGGATATGTTTGTAAGTGTTCAAGTTATACAACTGCTCTTTCCAAAGCCGTTTCTTGACTTCGGTATCAGACTCTATAAATCTTTTTCCCAATTCTGTGAGTAATATTTTTTGTTTTGGAGTGTCAATAAAGTCCAATAATTCTGCCGCCTTGGCGATGTTGATTAAATGCCCAAACTCTTTATGAATTTCAATTGCGAGGCGGAAGATATCCTCTTCGCCTTGGTGCGCATTGAGAACTTCCAACAATCCAATGATCTCGTTTATGGATACGTCTGGCAGAGGCTCTAAAAGGACTCCCGCCGGAAGCTTAAGAGGCGGTATAAGTATTTCTTCGTCAGGAATAATGGCACTTGCAATAATATGGTGAATGCGGTCAACGAGATTAAGAAATTCTTGGGTACGGGAATCGCGCGGGCGGGGAAGAGTGTTTTTTAGAATACCCCGAATACTGCCGGGATTGCTGCCCATAATCACAATGCGATCCGCCATATAGACAACTTCTTTGATGTCGTGGCTGACCATAAAGATCGTTGTGAGTTTTTTCCCTACTCGAGACCATATATCCAGTATCTCTGCACGCAAGGTCTCAGCAGTTAATGCATCAACTTGTGAAAAGGGTTCGTCCATGCAGAGGATTTCGGGTTCGGCTACTAGTGCACGAGCAATACCCACCCGCTGTTTCATCCCGCCGGATAATTCACGGGGATATGCCTCTTCGTACCCGGCAAGCCCTACCAGATGAATGGAATTATCTGCAAGCCGTTTGATTTCATTACGGGGATGTCTTTTTGCCTTTAGGACTATTTCTACATTTTCTAGTACCGTCATCCATGGATAAAGGGCAAAATTTTGGAAAACGATACTAGCGCCCGGATTAACTCCTTTCAACGGTATGCCATGACAGAAGACATGTCCTGTTGTGGGACGAATTAATCCTGCCAGTATCCTCAAAAGTGTTGATTTTCCACAACCAGAGGGTCCCAACAACGCAACAATTTCTTCACGATAAATGGATAAATTGATATCTTTAAGCACCGTAACCGGATTTCCATTAGGTAGGACAAAACAGTGATTTATGTCTTTCAGTTCACACAAGAGTGTATGAGATTTTGCGTTTAGTTCTGGCATTCGGTATCTTTCTTTCTCTCCGGAAAGTTATTACCGTAATAATTTTTCTTATGAGAAAGTGTATTTTTTTTGAACTATATTATATAGACTTCGCCACACAATACGATTGAAGACTACAACAAAAACTGACATAGTCAACACAGCACCAGCCAATAGTGCAAAATCAGCCTTTTCCGCTGCCTGACTGATTATAGCGCCAAGGCCATTTGCGGTAATGATACGTCCCCGTAACGTGAAAAATTCCGCAACAATACTTGCGTTCCATGCACCGCCCGCAGCCGCAACCCATCCCGTTATTAAAAAAGGAAAAACTGCAGGAATATAAAGATTTTTTAATCGTTGCCAGAGGTTCATTTCATAAAGATATGATACTTCCTTTAAGTCGGTAGGGATAGACATGGTGCCTGCAATTACATTAAAGAGAATGTACCACTGTGTTCCCAGCAACATAAGCACAATGCTCCCAAAGTTAAGACTTATACCTGCGATCTGCAATAAAATAACAATGATTGTATATAGCATAGGTGCAGGGAATGAGGCTACGATCTGGACTCCGGGCTGAAGTATTCGTGAGAGCTTCGGCGAAAGCCCAATAATCAATCCTACCGGAAAAGTCCATAGCGTGCCAATGATAACTGCGGATAAAACCCTGAATAGGGTGAGACATCCGCACCATAAAATATGATGCCAATTTGAGAGGGATAGAGCTTGAAGTAAGTGGTATAGTTTCCAGCATCCAAACCCAAAAAGACTTATAAAAGCGGCATATATTATCCACATAAATACATGGAAAGGAGGCCGTATTTCTTTCGTATCTTCTAAATGAGCCTTTTTTCCTGAAAAGAGAGAGGAGAGGTAATTGAGCCCGGAATCGATGATGAAGCTGAACATGCTACCAATATAGTGCAATAGCCCAGCCTTTTTTAACCAATTTAAAAAGAAGGACGACACAAATGTTTGTGTTCCTGTCTCTTCTATCTTAAATTTTTGCGACCAGGCAATCGCAGGTCTCCATAAAAAAAAATCGAGAAACACGATCATAACCATCATGGCTGTGATGGCATAAATCATGGCTGGAAGATTGTTATGATTAACCGCAACGCTCATGTAGGAACCTACACCGGGAAGACGGAAATCGTTCTGACCCAGCACAAATGCTTCGCAGATCATCAAGTAGAACCAGCCGCCCGCCATGGACATCATGCTATTCCAGATAAGTCCAATGATCGCGCATGGTATTTCAATCCATTTTAGGGTTTGCCACCAGTCAAATTGAAAGGAAGTAGCAGCCTGACGCATATCTGCCGGCACGGCACGGAGTGAATGATAGAAACTGAACGTCATGTTCCATACCTGTCCGGTAAAGATCATAATAATTGCTGCGAGTTCCAGCCCAATATTTGATTGGTGGAATAAACTTACGAATGTCAACACTAGCCCCGGCATGAATCCCAGTACCGGGATACTCTGGAGGATGTCCAGGAGGGGGATCAGCACTTTCTCAGCAATCCTGTCCTTAGCCGCCCAATAACCATAAACAAGGGTAAATATTAGAGAAAAGCCGTACGCAATAATACCACGCATCATGGAAAAGAAGGTATATTTTGGCAATGCCCAGGGACTAAGGTCGATTTCTACAGTAGGACATAAAGTGCCCATCCACTCTTTTTTAACGGATATAAAGCCACAAAAAAGACCTGTGATACCCAAAATAAGGAAAAAATCAATCCATCCAAAACGGACTGGTTTATGTGTGGATTTGTTGTCTCGTGTGTTATGAAAGATTTTTGTCATGTAGAGTGAGTTTTTTAAATCCCTGAAGAAAGCGATTGTAATCAAGTGTGGATATGATCAGATAGATATGATTAAACACAAAAACGCATACATGTTAAATTAAGGCCATCGTTCTTTTGGCAATTATTGAGCGCAGACGCACTATGACCTTTATCCGTTTTTATATTTTAGGTAGGCTCTCCGGACATACTGCCAAACGATTTCAGGACGATCAGACCGGACATACGTCATGCAATCAGTCCCCTCAAAGCTCCATGTTGCGATATTTCGAACTCCTGATTCATAAGCCACGTCCACCGCGGTCGAGATCTCCTCTTCTCTTTCTGCCGGCACCCGGTAGCCCTGTATCCATATCTGAGGCTCCTTGGCATATTTCTTTGAAAGTGCACACACTTCGCTGGAAATACGGCGCACAAACTCTGTTACGTCTTGTTTATAAGCATACCAATAGGGGTCACTTCCAAAGATATTCATGTTTTTAATCATGGCAACCTTTTCCCATGAGTAGATTCCATATCGCGGGTCGGTTGTTGGAAACAGGCATACCGAATTTATCAGCCCCTTCGTTGACGCTGTATTGGCAAGGTATTCAAGAAAATTAATAATAGTCGTTTGACGGAATGCCTTCACATCATCGGTAAAATCCATTGGCATCTCATAGCCATACTGTTGTTTAAAAATATCTTTACAAACTTCACAGGTGCACCCCCAAATATCTCTCTTTTTACCGCCGAATAAGGGTGCAAACTCACCAAAAAACAGATGTGGCTCATCCCAAAAAACGCCTTCAGCGCCTGTCCTTGTTGCAAGTTCAATCCAGGTGGTCATCGTATTTCTGAAGGTACTTGAATTTAAACATGCCTTATAAATCTTTATTTCTCCCTCGGGAAAATTTAACCGTTGCCGGCAGTTGGGATACTCTTTTACGAAGGTGGAAAATGACTCTCCGCCAAAAACACGCCCAATACCCCAGGGATCAAGAAAAACCTCTAATCCAACTTCACGACTTGCCTTTACAATATCAATCATTGTCCCGGCATGGTAGGAGATATCGTGTTCGCTCATGGTGTGAACGACAAAATTACAGCCATCGTCGACCATCTTTTTCATGTCTTCCCGAACGTGACGCAATATCCTGTTGCCAAAATAACTTGCTCCCAATTTCATGATCTTCATGTTATCCAGAGAAAAGCAGTATGTCAAGGAAATCCACGGGAAAGGTTTTTCGCTTGCCTGAAATTTGATTAATTGCTAATATGAACACATAAAAAAAGAGGCTCTGCCATGTACGTGTTTGAGGCATTATTTTAAGGACCTATACCAATATCTTGGGAACCCGTCTTTGCTAGCAGGCATACATTCTCAACGGAGATGCGTATTATGCTATCATTGGGTAAACCACCATGAAATACGGGTCCAAAAGATAGCTTCACACGGCATTGCGGTGGAGCCCTAATTCCTGCATTTCAATCTGTCTGCATATATTTTTTTTAGATTCATAAATATCGTGATTCAGTTTTACTCACAAATCACGTACTTCATTGAAGCCATGCAAATAAAAATCTGTAACGACATTTGAATAAATGTCGGAACTTTATTTAAAGATTTATTGTTTGTGAAGAAGGAAATCTTAATCGATGAGAGATGGCGAAATCAGAAGAAGAGAGTTTGAAGAAAATGCGATGGCACATCTCGATTCTCTTTATAATATGGCTCTCAGATTGGTTTTTATTAAGGAGGAAGCTGAGGATCTTGTTCAGGAAACGTATTTAAAGGCATACCGTTTTTTCGATACCTTTCAAAAAGGTACAAATATAAAAGCATGGCTATTCAAAATTCTTCGAAATACCTTTATTAATAAGTATCGGAAAACGGTGAATATGCCGAATGAAGTTTTTTTTGAAGATATAGAGTCGGTTAATGTAAATCCGTCCTATGAACAAGAAGCTAAATCCGGAGAGTCTGTTGATACCTTAGAAAAAAAATACAACGACTTGGGGAGCTTACTGGATGATGAGGTAAAAAATGCCTTAGACAGCTTACCGGTAGAATATCGTGAAGCTATTTTACTTTCAGATGTGGAAGAATTATCATACAAAGATATTTCAGAAATTACGAATGTGCCCATTGGTACGGTAAAATCAAGACTAAACCGAGCTAGGGGATTGCTTCAAAAAAGTTTGTTGGTATATGCGAAAGATAAGGGTTTTATAAAGAAGGAGAAATAATGACGTGTAGTGAAGCTATTAAACATTTTCATGAGTTCATGGACAAGGAATTAGATAAATCTCATTATTTAATCGTGAAAAAGCATATTGATAATTGCGAAGATTGTCACAAGAAGTATACATATGAAATGAATGTTCGTTCATTGGTAAAAACGTGTTGTGCCAAAACGACAGCACCTGTATATCTCTACGGGAGAATAATCAATAGTCTCGACTCTGTTGACTTCGGTGTTTTGAAATACACCGATAGAGAAAAAAATTATCAAGAAAAAATTTTTCGCACGTCGTTTTTGTCTTATCCTTTTACCATAGCGGCTTCTATCCTTATTTCAATAGCAGGTGGTATCTTTTATTATGCAAAGTACTATCAAACTGATTCCACAGCTATCGTTGAAAATGCTGTTAAAAATCATGTGGTAGCAGTAAATGACAATTTGGTATTTAATGAAAAAACCTCTGTGGTGGAAAATATTAATAAATATCTCGGAAACACAATAAATACCAGATTGAGTAATTCGTCTCCTTTCCTCAACGCAGAACAGGTTAGCATTAAAGAGGGGATGCCAGTCAGATCTTGCGGAACAAGCAGCCCGTGTGTAATTTTCGATAAGGGGGGTAATAAGCTGTCACTCCAGGTTGTCCGAAAAGGTAGCTTTCCCATTGCGAATCTTGAAAGAGTCCAATTGGGGCATAAAGAATTTTATATCGGGAATCGCCAGGGCTTTAATTCTGTGTTGTGGGAAGAAGGTGGTGTCGCCTATTGCCTTACCTCAGATTTAAATAAAAATGAAATGCTGAGATTTGCAGCAACGCTCACATCTCAATAATCTCCGGTTTTGGATTATCTACAACGGTGAGTATGTACTCCAATCATCGATTCTGATTTTTTAATCATCCTTACCTCACCATCTCTTCATGAAAAGAGGTGACGACGGAATAACTCCGGTGACGTGCGTGTTCACTCACGAAGATAATTATGAACCCGGCTTTCTACGATATAACACTTACCATATCGGATACACTCATCACATGGCCTACAGACCCTGCGGTATCTATTCAAAAGACAAATATGATTTCCCGCGGTGATGAGTGGAACCTATCCGAGCTTAAATTTAGTTCCCACTGTGGTACTCATATCGATGCTCCATATCACTTTGACGAAAATGGTATTACGATAGACCAAATTCCTTTAGATTCACTTATTGGAAACGCAACGGTGTATGACATAAAGAATAAGGAAAAAATTGATGTAGAGGATTTAGAATCATTAAAAACAGGAAATTGTGATCGGATTATTTTTAAAACAATTAACTCAACTTATTGGAAACGTCCCACTTTTATAAAGGAGTTTGTTTATATTACAAAAGAGGCTGCCTTATATTTAGCTGATCATAAGATAAAACTGGTCGGGATTGATTATCTTTCGGTCGACAAATTTGACGATATGTATGCAGATGCCCACCATATACTTTTGAAAAAAGGTATTATTATCATCGAAGGACTTGATTTGAGTATGGTAAAGCCGGGAGATTATGAATTGATCGCGTTGCCATTAAAAATAAAGAATAATGATGGCAGCCCTGCACGGGTAGTTTTAAAAAGAACGCTCGCTAGTTGAATGATATATAATCCGTCAAACGATTGTACAAGTTCAGGAGCTAATCGTGAGATGAAACCGTATGGACTGTATACGTTGTGAGAGGGATTTTCCAGCCATGTTTATTGCAGGTATCCAACGCGATCTTTTGAATGATTCTGGAAAGTTTATAATAATCTTTTGCAATTTTTCCAGAGCATTCAGCAAAAATTAGGTAGTCCAGGGATGTATCTGCTACTTCTTTAAATTCCACATTAAGATTCAAAATAGTATCCTGATAACCTTCGTTGATAAGTCCCGCTTTTACCGCTTCTTTCAGTTTTTGTGGAACATCGGTAATACATACTGCCTGATGCTGATAATCGATGCCAAAGGTAACCCAGACGCAAAAGTTTTTGGAGAGGTTGAGAGGTTTTTGATTTAAGAATTCTGCTGTATGATATGTTTTAGTGCTTCCTCCCTCCACGACAAGTTGTACGACTTCTGGAGTTTGTATTGCGACTTTCCCTATGGTTCCATCTGCGAGAATAACCCAATCTTTCTCTTTGCACGGAAACCATGGTTCGTTGTGATGATAGGGACGTGATCGGATGTCCTTAAGTTTATTCAAGGGAAGTCGGATCCTTCCGCCCGTTAATTCCGGATTAACCAATAGTGAATTGAAGTGTAATGTGACGACCCTCCAGGGAAGACCGTTGTATATTACCCGTTCATTTTCCTTTACAGATCCAAGATTTAACAAGAGTGTTGCCTGTTCATAGAAACGGGGAAGGGTCTGTTTTGCCGTCCAGATGAGACCTAAAATAAAAATGAATGCTATACTCAAAAGTACCCAGTCGCCACAGAGGTAAAGTACGGTCAGCATTGCCCCGGTAGCGCCCACAAAAGTAAGCACCTGATACAACACTTCTGCAAGGCGAATGTAGAATGAACCCGCCACCGTCTTGTGAATAATGCTTCCTTTGTAAATATGCCGGTGAATATATCTAAGCAAAAAGAATACAAAAAAGAATGCAAATACGGATAAGATAAAATTCCTTCCCCGGCTCTTGAAAAAGACCCTCACGATATCTTTGCCCGATTCAAAAAATGTTTTTCTTTCGCTCAATTTATCAGTCAATTGATATTTCGCAACGGTAAGCTGGCTTGAAATTTGTTTTTCTTTGGTATACCAGATATTTTTAAGTTCAAGGAGTTGGTTTTTCAAAGTATTATCTTTGACCTGATCAGTAATCGTGTGGATATTTTCCAGGGCATTTTGTATCAGGGAAATTTGGTTTTCATAATAGGCTACTTGCATCCTCATGTTTTCTATTAACCGGGGACGAGCAGTCATATTTTTTAAGTCATTTACAATTGGGCCTATGAGGGTCTGAATCTCCTCCTTCCAGTCAAAACGTTTTTGCGGCTTTTGATAAAATGTTTCTAAATCCAAACCCGTTGCAATTTCCTCAAAATTTGTCTTGAGTGGTTCCAGACGTTCATTGAGTTTGTCAATTTCTTTCGTAATTTCCGATTTCTCTTCATGAGTTTTTACCTCACGGAGGTTTGTCTTTTTATTTTCGATATCCTTTTCTAATTCAGTAATAAGCTGGGAAACACTCATAAGGGTTTCGAGTGTGTTTTTCTTTGTGGCTATTAGTTCTTTAGTTTCATAGGATTTCTGATTTTCTGTTTGTCCGCATACCGGATTGTCCTTCAAACAAGTGAAAGACGAAATGACGATAAGAAGTGCAATCAGAAATACCTTTATTTTCATTGTTTTCACGCAGCTTCTACAAATGAAATATTACGAGAATAATTTATTATAGATCAAAGAATTTTTAGTAAAAGTATAGCGTTTTTAAAAGAACACACAAGAAGAAATTATACACCTCGTAATCATATCCCAAACAAGTTGTAAGAGACAAAATATACATCACATAATTTATACTTCAACTCTGTCAGGGATTCAAACTCCGGTAGGGTTAATTATCTTTGGATCTTCTAAGTTTTGTATGGATAAATTTTCATAATCCTGGTAAGAAAGGCGATAGTATTTTAAGTTTGAGATATTCACGATCTTTAATAACATCGGCTCTGCCTTTAATGATACGAACTTTATTATTACCTTAATCTTGCACTTGTGCAAGATTAAGGTACTTACTCGTGACAACTTATTAGAGTTTTATTTTATCTGAAAACCCTTATTTTTTATGGTATTGAGAAATAACTATTATGAATTTTCCCACATAAAACTTAGAAGGCCCTGGAATTATAAGTCGGAGGGATGGGCAAGACGTTTTTTCAAAAGCTGGATAAAGTCTATAAAGCGGCAGAGGCTTAAACCCTATGAGAAGTTTGCTGAGATGGTAGAAAGGCACTGGGATGGAATTGCTGCACACAGTAAACCGGAGAATAAAGTTTCTTTGGGTTTTGTCAAGGAATTAGATAACAAAATTCGGATTATCCAGAGACGGGCCTACGGTCTAAGAGATGAAGAATGTCTTCGATTAAAAATTCTGACCTGTATGCTTCCGGAGATATAAAAATGCAAATTTTACTCACTCGTTTCCATGATGATCCAAAATCTTGTATGGGAGATACAAAGTTTCAATTATCAGAGTTATGATAGGACAGGGATTGTCTTTGTATTTAAAATAGCGTTGAGATTATTTTAAAAAATATTCTTGATAAAAAATAACATTGATGATATTCTTTTTTGAAACGTAGCACTTCGTGATAAAAAGAAAGTATATCAAATATCTTAAAACTCGGAGTTCATCGGGAGAAGGAATAGCTCCATAAGTTTGATGAGCTTACAAGAAAAGAAAAAATACTAATTGGTTCAGCATATCAATACGGAATGCTGACTTCTGTATGAAAATAATTGTCATAAAAAACAAATTGAAAGAAATAGAAGGATCGTACGGGAAATTAAAGTCAGCAAAATGTGTAAAGCACAGAGGATTATCTATGGCATCAACGGGATATGGATATATTTTAACATAATCTTGATTTTTTTATATATTATAGTAGCACGAATACATATTAGGTAATACTGTTAGGTTTTTATTCATAATCAGCAATGAAATGTTCCTTCCGGCTTGTCGTTGGAATGGGTTTAAACAAGGCAAACAGTCCTTAACGGATAAACATTAAAATAATAGCGAATGGAGGTGATTGAAAGATATAGATTTTCAAAAAGTTTAGAGCGATTATTCTAAATGTGTCTTATAAAGTTTAAAATCATCAGTATGGTTTAGTAGTTTCTGATGTAAGTTTGAAATGAAGAGACACAATTGTTACTGGAATTGTCGCAAGATACAGACTCATTGCTCTTAAAAAAGAATAATAATCAAAGGAACGTAGCAGGGGGTGTAGCGTAGAACATTTTGCTTGTAAACAAAAAATATTTTAATCGCGATTTTTGCCCGTTAACTAAAGATACGTTGTTCATTTCCATGATTATTGATTACAGGTAATTCTCCCATGCAGATGTTTGGGAGTAATAGGGAATCCATGTCTCACTTCTTAACTGAGGTGAGATGAGGAGCGGACCCGCCGCTGTACCGGGAACGAACGTCACACCGCCACTGCCTTAGTTCGAATAGGTGGGAAGGCTTGATTAGTAGGATGATCCGGGAGCCAGAAGACCTGCCTGTAATTGCTTCACGTAGTTTTCGATGGTAAAGATGGTGAAGGTTTATAACTGCAGATTTTACAGATTACGCTGGCATGCAGATCAAAGTTTCTTTGATAATCTGTAATTTTAATGTTTTTCAAACCTATGTTTTTGCTGTCGAAGACATGGGTTTTTTATTTTAAGGGTTAAGGTTTTTTAGAGAATTAAAGTGACCAATGAGTGTGTTTTGTATTATTTATTCTATATAAAGAAAGAAGGCTTATGATGTATGCGCAACAACGTTTACTAAGATTTTCTGTGCTATTGTTACCGATACTCCTGAATTTTAATAGATTGCTCCCTTTATGTGCCGCTCCCGTTAACCCCGATGGAAAGACGGTTGGTTCTTCTACGGTAGAATTGCCAGATGAGGATGTTTCTCGTCAATCGGAAGAAAATGGTGATAATACGAGTAATTCACCGGATGTTATTCAACGATCTGCAGATTCAACATCCACCGAATCAGCAACTCTTTTGCCGGAGGTGTTAGTTTATGGTCGTGCGGACAGTTTGATCGGTATAGCAGATGCAGCGTCTCAGGGTACAGTGGGTAAGGACGAATTAGAGTTGCGTACCCTGTCGCGTCCGGGTGAGGTTCTGGAGACAGTTCCAGGGGTAATTGTTACCCAGCACAGTGGAGCTGGTAAGGCGAATCAATTCTTTCTGCGAGGTTTTAACTTAGATCATGGGACGGACTTTGCTACGTCGATCAATGGCGTTCCGGTGAATTTGCCTACTCATGCGCATGGTCAGGGCTATACAGATTTGAACATCTTGATTCCAGAACTGGTCGAGCGCGTAGACTTCCGGAAAGGACCCTACTATGCAGATCTGGGAGATTTTTCTTCTGCAGGCGCCGCTAATATCAAATATGTTGATTCCCTTCCATACAGCATAGCACAAGTAGAGGGCGGCAGTTTTGGATACGAACGCGGCCTCTATGCCTCATCTCGTCTTATTGGAAGTGGAAATCTCCTGTATGCTGTTGAATTATTCCATAACGATGGTCCCTGGTCGACGCCCGATGATTACAAGAAGATAAATGGCGTATTAAGCTATAGTCGGGGGGATGCAGAGCACGGGTATAGTGTAACTACGACAGCTTACGCCGGGCATTGGACTGCGACTGACCAAGTTGCTAAACGAGCGCTGAGTGAAATTCCTGGCTTTGACCGTTTTGACACGCTGAACTCAAGCGATGGTGGTAACTCTCAACGCTACAATCTTTCTGCGGAGTGGCATCGTGCTGATGCAGATTCTTCCACAAAGGTGTTGGCATATGGATTTTACTATGATCTCGATTTGTTTTCCGATTTCACATACTTTCTTAATAGCCCTCAGGGTGATCAATTTGAGCAACTGGACAGGCGGGCGGTTGGGGGGTTGAAGGCAAGTCAAACCTGGTACAGTCAGCTATTTAGCCGCGACATGGAAAATACCGTAGGTCTGCAAATTCGCAGTGATTCGATTACAAACGGTTTATTCCAAACGATCAGACGTCATCGTACGGACAAGGTTGACTACAACGGTGAAACTATTTCAAAGACAACCCGTTCGGATGATGTGTGGGAAGCAAGTTTTTCCCCCTACGTCGAGAATAAAGTTCAATGGGCGGATAAATTCCGCACAGTTTTGGGATTACGAATGGATTATTATTATTTTGACGTGGATAGCAATTTGTCCAGCAACTCTGGTACAAGGGACGATGCAATTGTTAGCCCCAAAGGGTCGCTTATCTTTGGGCCGTGGGCTAAAACGGAGTATTACCTGAGCGGGGGGCTTGGTTTTCACAGTAATGATGCACGGGGGGTTACCCAAAAGGTTGATCCAATGACGGGAGACCCTGTTAAACCAGCGGATCCATTGGTACGTACAAAAGGCGCGGAAATCGGCGTACGCACAACTGCTATAGAAGGATTACAAAGCACGCTGGCGTTGTGGTTGCTGGACGTGGACTCGGAATTGGTTTTTGCCGGGGATGCTGGCAGCACAGAGGCTAGCGCACCGAGCAGGCGCTATGGTGTTGAGTGGACAAATTACTATACGCCCACCAAATGGCTCGCACTGGATGCGGATTTCTCGTTTTCGCATGCAGAGTTTCGAAAAACTGTTGGGGATGATGGGTCTCAAGGTACACATATTCCTGGAGCAATTGACAGTGTTATGGCTATCGGCATTGCGTACCGTCAGCCAGGCGAACGTGGTTTCTTCAGTGACCTGCGTTTACGGCTTTTCGGTCCCCGTCCTCTTATTGAAGACAATAGCGTCCGCTCTGCGACCACCACTTTGTTGAGCGCAAAAGCAGGGTATAACTTCAATAAGAACTGGACTCTCAGTGTCGAGGGTTTTAATCTCCTCGACAACAAGAATCATGATATTGATTATTATTATCCCTCGCGTTTGAAAAACGAGGTTGCGGGTCCGGATGAGGGCGGGTACAATGATATTCATTTTAAATCAGTTGAACCTATTGCGGTTCGTGCCGCTTTGACCTTCCGGTTTTAATAATAAAAGGAGTAATAATGTTTCATTTATTCTTAAGAGGAGGGCCAGTCATGTGGCCTATCCTCGTTGCGTCTGTAGCTGCGTTGACAGTAGTTATAGAACGGATTTATTTTCTTATCAGTGAACGAAAATCAAGGTGTCCGGAAATAATAGAAAAAATATTTTCTGAAGTTGAGAGAGGAAAAATTGAAGAAGCCTTGCGAATAGGAGCGGGGTGCAATGATTTTGTTGCAACCACCCTTGTTTACGGTCTTCGTCACCGGCAGAAAGCCTTCTCGAACGCTCTTTTGCAGGCTGCAAATAAAGAACTTAAGCGTTTTGGACGCGGACTTCCTGTGCTTGACACCGTTATTACCCTTGGACCGCTCCTTGGTCTTTTTGGTACCGTGACCGGAATGATACATGCCTTTGGCCTTTTGGGGGGCAGGGAACTTGACTCCCCCACAGTTATTACGGGCGGCATTGCAGAGGCTTTAATTGCGACCGCCTACGGCCTTCTTACCGCCATTGTCGCCCTCATTCCTTTTAATTATTTCAATGCACGCCTTGAAGAAGCCCGACATGAGATTGAGGATGCCACCACACATCTCGAACTTTTGCTATTAAAACAGGATAAAAACCCATGAAGATACCACTGCCGACAACCAGACGGAAAGCAAGGATAGAGATCATTCCGCTTATTGACGTTGTTTTTTTCCTTTTAGCAACCTTTGTAATGGTTTCTCTTTCAATGATTAAGAATCAGGGTATTCGTGTGAACTTACCTTCCGCCGTGACGGGTACTCCCCAGGAGCGCGAAGTCGCAGTAACCGTTACCGTAACTAAATCAGGTGATATATACCTGAACCAGGCAAAACTTACTTCCGATCTTTTGTCTCTGCGGCTGAAACAATTAAAGGCAGAAAACCCCGACACGAAGGTTTTTGTTAATGGAGACAAGGACGCTTCTTTTGGCAGTGCAATTCAAATCCTCGACGAGATAAGATCTTCAGGAATCACGAAAGTTGCCATTCAGACAAGACAGCCGGAATCTTTGCAAAAATGACAACTTACAGATTCGGCTATCATAAGGTGAAACCAGTCAATCACGGCGTGATAAAAGGATTTATCCTTGCCTTATTCATTCATGGAATTTTATTTTTCATTGGTGGAAAATTTCTTGTCAAATCTGTTCAATACAGCGTTGAATCGACAAACGGGGCTATTGATGTAGATCTGGTGGCCGCCTTATCGCAATCAGACACGGAAGCAGTTGAATCTGTTGTGCCCATAACAGAACAACATCAGGAACTGGTTAAGCAACAACAGCCAGAGGCAGATATAGTGAAACCTAGTAAACCTGTGATGGAAAATCAACAAGAAACAGTTAAGGCAACACCGAAGGAAGACCCAGTTACATTACCGCAGTCCAATATGGAGACAAAGGAATTCATTACGCCTGTTGTGGTAAAACAAGAGGAAGCAGTTAAACCTCTACAACCTGATATAGAGGTGGCTAAACCCGGTGAATCAATTACTGAAAAAAAACAGGAAGCCCCCAGGATTACGCAACCATCTTCGCAAGGAACGACAATAACAAAAATTAAGCCTGATTATTTGCGGAATCAGCCTCCAGAATACCCTCAGCTAGCAAAACAAATGCGCCAAGAGGGATTGGTGATATTGAAGGTAGAGGTAGACCAGAAAGGTGTGCCAATCACAGTTGAAGTTGAACAAGGTAGCGGCTATCAACTTCTTGATCAAGCGGCTTTAAAAGCGGTAAAGCGCTGGAGATTTCAGCCAGAAAGAATAGGAGGCGTACCCGTTAAATCCAAGGTGTCAATTCCTGTCCGATTCCGTTTGGAAGAATCGGACAAAAAATTTCATACAAGACAGTAGGTTACAAAGCGTTAAATATTTTTTTATTTAATAGTAGCACGTATATCATATTAATAATATTTTTAAATTTATAGTGTAGAGGAGAATATCTTGAGAACATGTAATTTTTTTGTATGTCCAAATTGTGGTTATGATGAGAAGTTTAAAGTATTTACCAGTAATGTTCAGGTTATTTATCAATCCCCTGAGGCTGGAATACGTTCATTCGAAAGCAGTATTTTACCAAACCTGAGGCATAGTGATAACTATATCGAGTGTCAGTTGTGTTTTGAAAAATTTAGAGCATACTAAGGGGAATGTGATGAAAAACAAATATTTATTTACAATTATTTGTGTAGGCAACTTTCTATTAGCATCGTCTCCAGCTTTTCCAGAAACCTATGCTGAAGAGACAGAGATTGGCGAAGAAAAGGCAGAGATGAAGGAAAAAGACGAGGAAACCGAAGAAATTGTTGTTACCGCATCAAAATTGCCTCAAAAATCAGAGGAAATTACGCATAAAATAGACATACTTACTCAGGAGGACATCCAAGGTGTAACCTATACGAATAGAAATTTATCGGAGGCATTGCGGTATACACCAGGTGCCTTTGTGAATCCACTTTCCAGAAATGATGCAAACTGGGGATCCTATGGCGGGTTGGGGCCAAAATACAATATCTATATGTTGGATGGCCTTCCTGTGGATTCTTTTGTTGACACGATGAGCCTTGACAACAAATACCTTAATACTATCGAAGTGCATCGTGGCCCAACCGTGCTCTATCCAAATTATATGTCTATGGATTTCGCCGGTAACCAGTCTCCCCTTGCAGGCGCAACAAATCTGATTACAAAAGATAAAATATTATTGCCAATGACAACAATATCTACCGGATATGGCTCGTGGAATACGCTTACCGGCAGTGCCTATCATGAGAATAGTAAGGGAAATGTTCATTATCTATTCGGTGCAAATTATGAACAGTCCGATTATACAAACTATGGCACGAACCCATCATGGCTCAATATGCTTGATGATCCTGAGTACAAAAAGACAAAAGCCTTTTTTAAGACTACCTATTATTTGACACCAGAATCGAAGGTTTCGATATTTGCTCATCACACAGAGCATACCGGCGATGTTGGGAGACCGAACCGTGATTTCAAAAACTATTATGATACGATAAACGCCGCATACGAAAATCAATTGAACAAAGACATATCTCTTCATCTTAAGGCTGGCTATCGTCATTATGACAGAAACTGGGAGGAGGACAATTTTCCCGTAAATCTGAGTCTGCGTGAAAAAGACAGAGTTGTTCAACATATTTTCCCCGCTGATGTCTTTGTTAATTATGAACACACAGAAGGTTTCTTACTTACCATAGGATCTGATCTGCAGCATGTGAGATATAAGACAGAAACAGAAACCAATGGAATTGATACGACGGGTAATGATGTGAACGCTGATGCCTGTGGGCTATATGTACAGGAAAAATTAATTATTGACAACTGGGTCTTTAGAGTGGGAGGGCGTTATGGTTACACAAGACATGATTACGATTTGATTGGTGGCTCTGAACCGTCAGAAGATAGCAAGTCGTGGGACCGCTTTCTTTGGAGTACAGGTATTCGATATAATGTATCTAAAGATATCGGTATATATGCTAATGCCGGTTCAACTTTTTTAGTGCCATCAGCAAAATCTGTAGGCGGAACATTAAAATTGTCAGACCTTGGCATGCCCGGTAAAAACGGTCAGTTGCCAAATCTATCACTTAAACCGGAAAAAGGCATCGGGTTGGATTTGGGTTCAGATATACGGTTAAACGGTAATCTGCAGTTTGGTGCACGAGGATTTTATAACAGGATAGATGATGCTATCGTTGAAAATGTTGTCAGCGGCAATCCCTCCCAAACGCGGTCTGTCAACGCTGGAGAGAGTTATGCCTATGGTGTAGAAATTGAAGGGAAATATCAAATAGACAACATGCTTAAGTGTTTTGCCAATACTACAATCACCAAGACAAAAGTTGAAAATGATGTTGACTCAGATCAGGACGGCAGCGATGTACCATTTGTGCCCGATATCGTTGCAAATTTTGGCATCACGGCAAGTTTTCCATACGAAGTGAATATCAGTCCCTATTGTCAGTATATAGGCAGATATTACGATAGCACCTCGAAGGGTGGAAGAAACGACTTTGGCAGATATGTCATTATGAATATGAAGGCGCAAAAACAGCTTTATCAAAATCGTGATTTCACAGCCGACCTGGTTGTAGATGTAAATAACATACTGAATAAAAAATTTGAAATGCCTTGGCAATTTCAGGATCCTGGATTTAATACTCTGGCCTCGATTGTGGTAACTTTTTAATTGTGAACTCACCTTGAAAAATATTTGGTTTGCACAGAGGCTACCAGTGAAGTGGTTTTTGTTTTTGTCCGTGGTTCTTCATGCTGTTTCTGTATCAGCTCATACTTTAGAAATAATGGATTTTCGGAATAAAACAGTCAGACTGAAAGCGCATCCGAAGCGGATTGTTTGTTTGATAGAAAGTGCTTTAAGCGGTATCTATATGCTTAATCAGGGAAATCGAATAGTCGGAGTGTCAACAAATGTATACCAGACCGATGTATATCCATACTATGCGGCTTTAGACAAACGGATAAAAGACAAGAGACTTCCTGCGCCTGGCAACTGGGATTCTGTTAGTGTTGAAGGTATTCTCGCTCTCCGACCAGATCTGGTTATCATGTGGGCTCAGCAAACGGAGGCTATCGAAGCCATTGAGAATGCCGGAATCCCTGTTTTGGGGGTTTTTATGGATTCGATTGAAGACGTTTTCCACGAAATAAAAATTTTTGGTGTCATTACCAATAACGAAGAAAGGGCGAGTGAGATTATTGCGTATACTCAATGCGAAATAGCTTCTGTAGCTGAACAGATCGGGTCCGTTGATAAGGGCAAAAATCCTTCAGTCTACTACCTATGGGCTCAAAGTCTGTTAAATACTTCATGTAAAGGTAGCGTTGCAGACGACTTGATAGCAATGGCCGGGGGAAAAAATATTTGCACAGAAACAAAGGAACATATCGTCATAACGATGGAAAGGCTTATTTCAGCAAACCCAGAGGTTATTATCATGTGGCATAATGAACGTCTTGATCCTAGGGACCTCATGCTCAATAAACAATTAAGGAATATAAAAGCTATCAGGAACAAAAGAGTATATGAACTTCCAGAAGTATTTCATTGTGACCTCTGGACATTGAAATTTCAGTATGCCTTAAAGCTTATGGCTGCGTGGCTTCATCCGGAATTGTTGTGTGATTTAGATTCGAAGCGGGAATTGGACAAGATGTTTCAGATGCTGTATAACATAACTTTTTAAGAGAAAACGGATCATCGTGACCTTTTTTAGGAAAGACCTTGTTTTCTATGCAATGCCACTGATATTCATAGCAGCATCAATGTTTGTCGGTAGTTCTGACATTGCAGCGCCAAAAGAAACAATACGCTGGCTTTTTTGCAGGCATTCAAATGGTTCTTCCAATACGAATAACGATATGTTATACACCATAATTGTTGATGTCCGCCTGCCCAGAATCCTGTTAGCCTTTGCTGTGGGAGGTTCCCTTGCAATTGCAGGCAACTCTATCCAGAATGTCTTAAGAACCCCCCTTGTGGATTCGTTTATCCTCGGTATATCATCGGGCGCGGCGTTTGGAGCGGCGCTTTCGCTGGCATTGTTAAACGATTTCTCCGTTCAGCCAGTGGCATTTCTCTTTGGAATGCTTGCTGTCGCATTGACCTATTTTCTCTCTCTTACCAGAAGAGGCGTTTCACTACTTTCGCTGATACTTGCAGGAATAATTGTTTCTGGCTTCTTTACCTCTCTGCTTGCATTTGTCCAATATGTCACGGATCCTTTCAAACTCCAGAGCATCGTGCATTGGATGATAGGCAATCTTCATTATGCAACTTGGTCAAAAGTAAGATCCTGCATAATACCCATCATAATAGGAACTGCATGGCTCTTGATCATGAGATGGAGAATGAATGTAATTGCGCTTGGAGATGAAGAATCCCTTGCCGTTGGTCTTAATCCAACTGTCGAAAGACTGCTTATTATCATACCGGCCGCACTGGTATCGTCCTCAACCGTGTCGGTAGCAGGTATTATTCCGATGGTCGGTCTCATTATCCCTCACTTTGTAAGGCTTGTTTTTGGGGTTGATAACCGGCGCAATCAACCCTTGAGTTTTGTTATTGGGGGATCGTTTTTGTTGTTTGTTGACACCTTATCAAGAAGTATCACTGATGTTGAGATGCCTGTTGGTATATTCACTACGATTATTGGTGGCCCTGTATTTGTCTATTTGCTCAAGAGCGGCCGGATGCGAGAAGAGAATCTATAATGGCAATATCTACTTTTAACCTTAATTTTTGGTATGGCCAAAATAAGGTGATCCATGATATGTCAATTGATATTTTAGAAGGTGAGTTTGTTGTCATATTGGGCTGTAACGGGAGTGGTAAATCGACATTTCTCAAGATTTTAGCCGGGTTGTTGCCATACCGTGAAGGCATGGTGACTATTTTCCATCAATCGTTACAAAGCATCTCTATAAAAGAAAGAGCGAAAATCATCGGCTATTTACCTCAATTTCATAACCCTGTTTTCCCTTTTACCGTTGAGGATGTTGTCCTTACCGCCAGGGCATCCCATATATTTTCTTTGCCATCAAAAAAAGACTATGATCGAACAGCAGAGGCGCTAAAACTGATAGGTTTGCAGGAAATCAGAAAACAGCCATATACAGAGCTATCTGGAGGAGAACGGCAGATGACCATGATTGCCCGTATTATGGCACAGGAACCAAGGATACTTCTCTTTGATGAACCGATTAACCATTTAGACATAAAACATCAGTTTGAAATAATGAGTTTGTTGAAAAGAATAACAAAGGAATTGAATATCACTACAGTAGTTGTCCTCCATGATGTGAATATGGCGATGCGATATGCAGACAGATTTCTATTTTTCAAAAACGGGCAGCTTTACGCCAGAGGAGGCAAGGAGATAATCAATACCGAGACCATCAGAGAGGTGTATCGCATTGATGCCGTGGTTGGAGAAGTAAGAGGAATGTCGTTTGTGATACCCTATATGCCTCAATAAAGCATAAAGAAATTTAAAAGGAGGATTGTGCAATTTCGTGCTGCATGAAGATCGGACGATATGAGATATGAAAAATTATGGCTGTGGATCATTTTATCACTTGCAATTCATGCTGCGGTATTTGGAGTGTTTATTTACGTGCACAGTGCATACCGGGATTCAATGGTGCTGATGGAGCAGGGTGCTTCATGTGTTGAAGTGGAGTTGGTAGGTTTTATCAGATCGGCTGAAGGTCTGTCTTCAGAAAAAAAATCAGCAGGGACTGAAAAAAGAGATGCGTATGACTCTCCGACTCTTCCCGGTAATGAAGACGTATTGGAAAAAACAGTTTTTCAGAAAGAAAATAGTGAGGATTTGAGAACAGAGGAATTAATAACACTTGATAAAGTGCAGGATAACAGCAATGAAGCAAATGCTTCTAACACCGGGAATGCCATGAATAACTCACCGGTAATTGACATAAAACAGGAAAAAAGATTGTCTCATAAGCGGAAGGATTTTACAAAGGGAAATACCGAGGGAAAAAAAGACAATCACCATGAAATAAATCCGTCAGTGCACTCTTCTCCCGGCGCATATGGGAGTAAACTCGTAAAAGGAAGCCCTTCTGCAAAGGTTGCTGGTATCGGAAAGCCGGAATATCCGAAAGAGTGCATTTCCAAGGGGCATGAAGGAAAGGTTGAGGTGGAAATTCTCATTCTGTCAGATGGGGCGAACGGCGGCATGACGATTGTGGAATCTTCGGGATGCAAGCATATGGATACATCGGCGCTTGTCTTTTTAAAAAAATGTACGCTTGTACCAAAAATGATTATGGGAGTACCTGCAGTCTCAAAGAAGAAGATAGCGTTTCGTTTTAAAATTACCGAGGCGGCTAATGAGAAAGAAGATAGACAATTACGATAAACAATTATAAGGAGATAGTAGCAAGATATGAAAATAATATTTTATTCACATACAAAGTGTTTGCGCAGGTGTCCCCATGTTCTTTATCCGATATTTGCTAAAAATACCATTTGGAGGATATTATAAAACTACAAGGATTTTTAACTTTTTGTTTATTCGGAAACAGCTTCTTTTTTCTGTCTCCGGCTTTTTCTGAGAACGACATCGGTGAAACAGGTAAAAAAAATACCCAGGATGTCACAGAATGAAACGACCATTACCAGGGAAAAGATTGAAAATTCTACCGCAAACAGCGTTATGGAATTGGTGAAAGAAAGAACTCCTGGTGTTTTTGCCACTCAAAACAACGTTGTCGGGTTTGGGTTTGGAATGCCCGGAACAGGACAATTGAGCATTCGCGGTCTTGGCAGTTCACCAAATACTCAGGTGTTGTTCAATTACGCAATCTAGATGGCACCAAACCAATGCCAATTTGTTAAATTCCTTACAGCCACTTATTTTTCGCTATAACAGCCACCCCTGTTCTGCCAGCCCTATCGCCGCTTCCAGAGAATCAAACATTCTGTTAGCAAAATTATTACGCCGAAGGATGTTCTATATCTGCTCTATCGGTTTCAGCGTAGGAGAATATGTTGGAAAAACGACAGCAACACGTTTGGGAGAATTTCGAGTCTTTTACCTTTGTGGGATGCGGCACCATCAATATTAATAACATGGAACTTATATGGATGTGTCTTGCATACCTGTCTTAGAAAACAACTCATACTTTCCATATCCATCTTTTCTCTGGTTAGACGGTCAATATCTCCGTCTCACGGACTTACCGCTGCTAAACTCCAGTATCCGCGCAAGATTAACCACTGGCCTGCGGGATGATGACGCCCAAGGCAAACACGGGGATCGTCTTGATTCTTTAAGCAGGCACCAACTACAAGTTATGGTAAGATTATAAATTAGTGCCTTCTTAAACACACGTAAGAATTAATATAAGCTACATGACGAGTAACCCCGCCGCTGAGAATCCATTTCCTATCACTCAATAACTTTTAGCAAATTCTTTTCTACCAGTTCAATTATTGCAATTTATTTAGAAATTCATCTTTCATTTCGGAAAAAAGTTTCTATACTGGAGCATATGAAAATCGAACTGAGTACCATGTGTTTTCGTCGTGGTGAAATTCTTGCAAAGATCAAACGTTGCAGAGATTTCATTGAATCGCAGGGTTTTGAATTTGGAATTCAATTGCATAATTCCATTACGAAAGACTTGTACAATGAAATAAAAGGGCTCAAGGTTCCGTTTACCATTCACGCCCCGGTATTTTCTGACTACTTTATCAATCTTGCACATGATGATTTTCAAACTGCCCTGGAAGCATTTCAAAACACTGCACAAATTATGGAGGCTCTGAAGAGTACGGTGGTATTATTTCATGGGTTTTTTATGACGTCGAGACCAATCAAAAACGATCCTGACAATTACAATAAGGTTTTGCGTGACGTTATTGATAATAAATACCGGCTTAATGATACACGGGTCATGGATCCAAAATTTTTGGAGACAGAAGAATTCAAAAAGTATCAACGTACCGTGAAAACCCATATGAAGCAATTAAGGGAATGGTATCCATCATACACCATGTGTCTGGAAAACGATTTTCCCGGTATAGGAAATGGCAATCAAACACCTGCACACATGGCATATCTTGAATGTCCAGTCTGGCTCGATACCGGTCATCTCTGGACATCCGCTATTGTAAACAAGTTCGATTTTTATGAAGGACTCGAATCGATTTGTAAAAACGGCCAGGTAGTCGGTGTTCATCTGAATACCAATAAAACCCCGCACAACTGGAACTATGAATATCCAGACGGTGATACTCATTCGCATTTCTCAAGAGAGTATGATATGGATATGGACAAGATTATTTGTATTCTTAAAAGGAATCGGATTACTCACTATACCATTGAGATAATAAACGGAGACATAAAAGATGTAAAATTCTTTGTCGAGACGTATAAATCGGTCTGTCAATAAACTTGACAAAATAAAATTAATTTGTATTATTTTGTTCTTTGTACTAAAAGATAATTCTCATACTGTTAACTCACAAAAGTATCTTAATCTCTTACTGCGGTGCGAATACCCGCAAGATCTTGAGTAATAACCTTGAAAACTGCTAATAAAATCCTTATCGCATCAGGCATAGCCATTTGTACCTTTTTTGTTATCATGGGGCCATTAAGTTATAAAATCCTGGTTCCTGCCATGAAAAGTGAGATTATGAATCATTTAATCTCTGTTCGGGAAATCAAGAAATTACAAATTCAGAATTTTTTTCATGAAAGATACGGGGATGTCAATATCCTCTCGAAAAATCCTTTAGTTGTTCAAAGTTTACCACGATTCGCCAATGCCTTTAAATCCGGCGGTTTTGACGATCCTGCTTATCGGCAAGTAGACACCTACTATGGCCCCTTGCTAGAACACTTTCTGAGACAAAACGGGTACAACAACATATTTCTGGTAGATACCGATGGAAATGTTGTCTTCGGCGTCAAACGGGATGAATATATCGGAACCAATCTGCGCAAGGGAGAATACAGCTCTTTTTCTATCGGTGAGATATTTAAGGAAGGTTTAAACAATGTTAAATTTTCTGATATAACATGGTGTGAAGGGGCGAAAGACTTTATATTCATGGGAGGAGCACCCGTGTATGATCTTAGCAATAAGCTCCTGGGTATTGTTATCGTAGAGATACCATATTCCAAAATTGATGCTTTCTTATCCCAAAGAGACGGACTTGGTGATACGGGAGAAATCTACATTGTGGGTGATGATAATTTCATGCGTTCAAAGTCGAGTTTTATTCCTCAAAACACTATTTTAAAACTGGAAATTAACACGGAAGCCACAAGAGACGCACTTCGCGGCAATACGGATATAAGAATTGTAAAAGATTATCGGAAAATTCCTGTACTCAACGCATATACGCCCCTCGATAATCTTAAAGACGTGAATTGGATATTAATAGTAAAAATCGATAAAAAAGAGGCATATTATCCTATCATTGCTCTCAAATCAAATCTGATTATTATCGGCTCCATCATAGGGGGTATTACTGGTACATATCTCTATTTCACCCTCCGGAAAAAACATCATAAAAATATTCTTTCAGCAGCTTCGTAGGATATATACAAACAGGATATTCCCGAAATTTTATAACTTCATTGTAAGCAAGTTTAATTTTTGCCGCGTCTATTTCATTCCGTTTCCTTTGGATTTCAGCGTATATAACGTTTAAATTCATGGTATTTAACGCCTTTATTCGCTCAAAATGCTGCTTTTTCTCTTCTTTGCTGGAAGCTTCCATCATCTCTAATATCCTCTTTTTCTTATTAACCCTATCTATAAATTCTCTGTCATTTTGTGCAACACCCGAAACATAATGTTCAGGACTATAATTCATGTCTGTAAGCTCGCGCTGAAGGGCTTGCAAATCCTCCGTGTTTACATTATATGTGTCGAATGGTAAAAATAGGGTAGTAGAAATTGTGACGAAGGCAGGGGGGGCAACGCTGAAAATCTCCGCGATTATTTCATCGGTAATCGTATCGTATTTTGCTCCGCCAATCCCATGAATAAATACATCTGAGAAGAACAAGCGGGAAAACATTGTCGTTGTGATCGCCCGTGGACGTATTTTAATCTTGGCATCCTTCAATGCCTTTAACCGTTCTAAATTTTCTTCTTTGCTATTTCCGAGGACAAATAAATCATCCGCTCCATTGGTAACTTTTAGAGATGTCCCTTCTTTCATCAAGTAACACTTACCCCTGCGTTCTCCTGCTTTCCAAGTCCAAAAGGGCAATTCAATTAGATTCCCCAAAATTCTTAAATCTGGCAGGGGGTTGGCTTTTGACCGAATTTTATGAATGCTTCGGTATTCTGACAATTTTTCATTGTAGATTTTCGCAAATCGTTCTGCCTCATATACGATATGCAGTAAAAAGTGATAGAAACCATCCGTTTCACATATCCAGGAAACAGGGATTTCAAGATTATCAATGCCGAAATCCTTTTCCAGCGCACGTCTTGCCGTTGTCAATAAACCTACCATGTCAGTACAACCCTGATAATAGATATTCATACAGCGATCAATAAATTCCTCAAACGCAACCCGCACCGACTCAAATGTTATGATTTTTTTTTCGTCTGGAGCATCTGTTTTGAGCAGGTTTATTATTTCTTTCTTGAATGCAAGCATCCTTTCAGGACTACCAAAAACGATCTCTTCATACGCAACACCATCCATTCCATCCACTAACGCTACCTTTTGGACGGTTGCGGAGTCTTCTGACAGAATTGGCGCATAGACGAAACCCATGTTGCAGGCGTCGTTGTCCACAATCATATTTACTCCGACGCCGCCCATTCTCTTCGCCAGATACTGTGTAAGATGATTTTTGATCCATACTCCGGGATAGTAGAGAATAGGTTCGTGTCCGGTTTGGATAATAGAAATATCCCTGATTGTCTCATAATCCCGACTTAAACCTTTTCCAGTTCCAGATAATTTATTTTGTTCCCTATGCCACGATGCGTCTCTTTGATTACTACCCCGAACGTAAAGACACGTCTCAGACCCGCATTTTTGAAGCAGGGATTGAATACCCGTCGTGTAATCTGTGGCCATAGACAACAGTTCCTCGCGGGTTTTCTCCCGCAATATCTGAAAAGGAATACCATTCACTTCGAATTTGAAACCGCGTACTTTCTGCTGGTTTTCATGCGCCAAATCTGGAATACGATCTATTGCGTGATCAATAAAGACTTCTTTGTTATTTTTTGGCGCTTTGTAGGTAATGTTTTTCATAGCCACTCTTATGCATACTAATTGAGTATGTTCAAATTAATTGCTTACTCGGGTTTATATTAATTTTTTGAGAAATCAATACATTTGTCTTTCCTAAGGTCTCATGCGGGCAAAAGTAGGTTAATACTTCGATTTTTAAGTTGTGATTCCATTAGAGGTTGTGGCCTTGTTAGACGCTACAGACCAGCGGGAATTTTATCTCATAACTGAGTGGTAAAGAAACGCTTTTTGGGGACATCAGGCAGAACGGTTGATGCGCTACTTTGAACCAAAACAGGGATAATGCCTAGTAGCGTTGAGATAATATCACGCTTCGAAAAGCTAATAGGATACCTCGTTTTGTGGCGCCGACTCGTTACGCGCTCAACTACTCATCTTTCTCAGTGCCGAACCTTTATGCATTGCGATATGGTCGGTTTTGTCGCTCTTGATTTCATACTGCGGGTCGTCCGCACTGGCGTGATGTGTATATCCCTTATAGTTGACGTCCCTTGTATGTATCCTAATAATTGTGCCGCAGACCCATCCTGCTTCAGAATTCCAGGTCACGTGGTCTCCGACTTTAAACGTCTTTGTCATTATAATTTATCTCCTGCTTTTGTCTTTCTTGATAATCTATCACGTACACAGTCATGCCAGAACACGATGCTCAGGCAGTGTTGCATGAATCCAGACGAGGGTTCGAACGCGTGTCCTGTCGTCCATAACAGTCAGTCCCAATTTACCCATCATATGCCGCCGTTGAACTTCTATTTACGCCCAGGCTTAGCGAACTCAACGGGATCGCTGCTCGGTGTAGTGCTTTTAATCATAGATTCCATCGTATAAGGTCTCATGTGCCCACTGTCCGTATCTCCAGTACTTTCATCCTTTTTGCTATTTATGGTTCTTTATAAACCCGCTAGGTTTTCAAGGCTGATGGCGACATCGGGATGACAGGGACGACGTTCACACCGACGACATTGAGCGATACCAGAGCGACGACAACTGCTTTAACGAATTGTTGACAACAACGTTAGAATAATGTGTAGAGCATGAGAAGAGCTCCAATGACAGCGCCGAGAAGTGATACACAGAAGACCACCTCTGCCATGGTGGCAAGGTTACCGCCTTTACCATTTCCGTTGTTTTTTAGCGCCAGATAACCAAGAACAACTGCGAACAGGAAGCCGAAAGACGAAAACAAAAAGAAATCATCAGCGGCCGTTTCAATATGGTCCATGGATGTCTTTGCTGTGAGAATGGCAACCAAAGCCAGGCCGATGCTTGCAAGTGTTCCGCTGATCGAGATAAGTGTGCCAATAGATTGATCGGTATGTGCCACGACGTAACTCCCTTATTTTTAGTTAATGCTCAGTCCACACGCGGTAGTAATGCCGTAGCGTGCAACAAATAGGTTAGCGCTACAGATGATAATCGCCAGCCGCTTCTGGCTGGTAAACAATCTCCTCAATACGAAGACGCCGTAATCCTGACGGAACCGACCACTCGACGGTGTCTCCTTTTGCATACCCCAGAATTGCCGTGCCTACAGGCGCAAGGATCGAGATAGTCCCTGCACTGATATTTGCATTTCTGGGAAACACTAATACATAGGTCATTGTTTCAGCGGTATCCAAGTCACGAAGAACAATCTTCGAATTCATAGTTACCACATCAGCAGGTATATCTTTGGATGGCACTATTTCAGCACGATCCAGCTCTCCCGCCAAGAACTCAAGATCTTTCCTTGCATGATCGCCAAACTCCGCAGCCACATCAATAAGTTCCTCGAGCCGCATTTTGTCAAATTCCGTAATGTATATCTTTCTTTTTTTCATCGTTAGCTCCTAACAGTTAGCACCAATACCGCAGATACACGGCTTGATAAAGAAAGACTGCGCTTTATCAAGCTTCGTTTCCAGTCGCTGTTGTACGCCCGGGTTACAAACTCTAAACGTTGAATTCTAGTCAAATTGGACACGTAATAAGCACAAACATCCACGCGCCCTTATATTTCTATAAAGTCTGAATAGCAGAATCGATGGTAACAGCCAATATGGCGCGTAACCAATCGAATCTCTTCCGCATGGAATCAAAATCCGTCCCGGATTTTATAAATGTTGCTTTTCCTCTAATTAAGAATCCGGTGCCTGAGCCAGGCCCATGCATTCCTTCAATCTTCCGGCTTCCCAACGTAATCAAAACATGGGGGTTATGAGCAATGTTCGCCTCTGTTTTATACATGTGACCCACCGGAATGAACAATCGTTCGTCAGATGATATTGTAACATAGCCATTCCAGGTGTTAACCAAATGCTGTCCTTCTTTCCCTAAAGTTCCGATAGCAACAATGCCATCAGGCTCTATTTCCAGGATTTCCATTAGTTTATTCGGAATCATCGTGATTATCTCCTGTTATTTGGTTCGTTGTTTCGATTAACGTCCTGGCTCTGCAACAGGGTGTGATGTTGCCCGCTGCATTTGATCGTCAGACAGAGTTCTTTTTTTCATACTCAATACAGATGATTCTCCCGTCATCGGATCTATAATCAGCTTAACCTTTCGCCCGTCCTTGCGCAGTTTTACTTCCCAGAATCCGTCATCGAATTCAAATTCTGTTATAATTCCCAGCCCTTGAGCCTCCACAGATTGTATGATTTTTGAGATTGGCATTGACCCTGCCGGTGGTATTTCGTCACAATCGGTTTTTTTCTGACGCACTTCTTTTCCGGTTTGTGGGTCAAGGTAAAGTTTCTGGCAAACACCGGTGTCACAGATCTTTACCTCCCACAGGCCGTCTTCGAATTCGGCCTCAAAAATACTCCCATGGTATTGTCCTTCCATTGTCTTAATTATCGCTGAGAGCAGTTTGCTGCCCTGTGGCGGAATATCATTCGCATCAGCGTGAGACACGAACGGTAGCATCAGACCTATTATCGAAAGAATTACAATAATGCTGTTTTTCTTCATGACAAACCTCCCATAATTTATAGTTTTTACTATATAACGCATTTTTTTTAATTTGTCAAATGGTACAGCATATGTCAAGAAAAAATCGAGATATTGATGTCACCATTTTTGAAACGTTACAACATTTCCGTTTTTGAAAATATCAAAGATTGAAAATGCTAATGCCCTCTGTGTCAAAATGTAGGGACAATCCAAGAATTGCCTTTAACGGTATATAACAACATATCCTTAAATATATGCCCCGTTTGAGATCGAGGACAGAGGAATCCATATAAAATACACAAAACGAAGAGGCTTTTTTAAGGTGTGAAAAACGCCATCTCCTGGTTACACATGGAACACTGCCATTGGCCGCTGTGTGTCAGAATGAGCAAATACAATGGGAAATTCGTCAGGCCAGCGTGATAAAAAAAGAGCTATTGAGAAAATATACGATTATTAAAGAAACATTTTTATGGAATTAACCTGGCGTCACGCTAACCGGGCAAATGGGTTGAGTCGTTTGACACTCCAAGAACGATATCGTTCAGGATACCCCTTGCAAACTTTTTTGACTCTCTACTTAACTGGACAGGCCTCCTGATCTGACCGGAAGCTAATATTCAGACGATTCCAGCCATTGATGGATATTATTGCCATGCTCAGATTTACCAGTTCTTGCTCGCTGAACTGCTTGCGAGTCTCGTCAAAAAGTTCTGCGGAAACGTGTTTTTCTGACACCAGTGTCAGCGCATCGGCCCACGCCAGGGCGGCCCGTTCCCGCGCTGTATAGCAGGTAGCCTCACGCCAATTATCGAGCGAAAGGAGCCTTTGTTCCGTTTCGCCAATAGATCGCGCTTCTCTTGAGTGCATATCGAGGCAATAAACGCAACCATTGATCTGGGAAGCGCGCATTTTAACGAGATGGAGTAAAGATTTTTCCAGTCCACAAGTGCGTACGTAGTTTTCCAAACCCAACATCGCCTGGTAAGCACCCGGCGCTACTTTTTGATAGTCGATTCTCATAGCGCTCTTTGCAACCTCTGCGGCAACACCACTTCCGGTGGTCTGTTGTGCGGGCTGAAGAGATACGCCACTTTTTGCTAACTGGTTAACTTCTTCACTCGATGTTCTTCTGACTTGTTCTTTGTTTTCTGCACAGCCACAGAACACACTCAAAACGCTTAAGAAAACAATGGGACGAAACATGGTTGATGACATTTCGCATCTCCTTTCAATATTTTAAGTATCATACATTGTTACACGGGTTGCACACTGTAGCCGAATCGGAGGTTCAAAACTGCGCCAGAGAAAAATGTGAATAACTCTTTGTTTCTTTTGATATATGAGATAAATATCTTTGTTTACATGTTAATTCACATAAGCTATTTCCATTGCCGAAGTTCAATAATGAGTCCGTCCGGATCTCGTATTTCGCCGCGATACGAATCTCCCAAGTCTACCGGTTCCCGAGCAATGCCAATTCCTCTGCCTCTTAAATAATCAACAGACTTTTTCATATCTTCCACTTCAAGGGCAATAGCCCTGTATCCAATTTCCCATGCGTTTTCAGATTTTGGACTAGGATTATCTACAGAAATAATTTCAATAACCGTGTCACCCAACTGTAGATAGATGATCTCTCTCATCGGCGGCATGTTTCTTTCTATTCGACTTTTGATCCTGAAACCAAGAACATTGGTATAAAAATCGATAGTCTTCTGTGCATCTCTTGGTACAATTTCTACATGATCAACTCTTTTGAACATTGTTTAACTCCTTTCTATATCGTCATCTATAATATTATAAACTTGCCCTGGAATTGTGTAAGCGCCTGTGGTCTGCAGTGACCGCTTGCAGACACCCGATGTAATACATGGTTGTCCGGCGCTATATGACCCTGTTTGTCAGATCACACATAGTTTGCTGTGGGAATGGATAAACAGCAGAGTATTGAAACATCCTGCTAACCTTGTATTTTCCGGAAGATCGCATTGAGCTCCGCATTCGTTGGAACGTTAGTTAAGGTATCAAACCGGCCGCGTCCGATAATATCATTCACTATCCGCAAGAAACCGCCCCATGCTGCACGTGCCAGTGAGCCGCCCAGGCTGATGCGCCTAACGCCCAGAGCTTCAACCTCGTGCAGTGTAAGCGCACAAGCCGGACCGATCAGTAAATTGACAGGCTTGGGTGCTACGGCCGCAACGACGGACTGTATCTCCTCATGCGTTCGGATACCCGGCGCATAGAGACAGTCAGCCCCAGCCTCAGCGTATGCCTTCAAACGTATCAGCGTATCTTCGAGATCGGGTTTGCCAACAAAAAAATTCTCAGCGCGTGCAACGAGTAGAGTGTCACCGCCGCATTCATCGATCGCGTGGCGTGCTGCACGCACTCTAAGCACGGCCTCAGCCGTGTCACGCAGCGGATTGGCTGGATCACCTGTCGAATCCTCGATGGAAATTCCGGCTACACCAGTTTCAACTGCCATGCGCACACTTTCGGCAACACCTTCCGGATCTGCCCCGAAGCCACTCTCAAAATCGGCACTGACGGGCAACTCTGTAGCGGCGACGATCTGGCGAATGTGCGCCAGCGTCATAGCGCGAGACACTTGCCCATCCGGTAATCCCACTGACCATGCGTATCCCGCGCTGGTAGTTGCCAGTGCTTTGAAACCCAGACTCTCCAGCACGCGCGTACTCCCAATATCCCATGGATTTGGCAGAACAAAACAACCATCTTGGTGAAGTGCCCGGAATGCAGCCCGCTTCTCAGATACCGTTCGGTTCATAAATGGTCCTTTCCCTTTGTTCGTCAATTGACGATAATGTTTGTTTTAAGGCAATTTACTACATCATTTTTGGCTCATTGACAGGAAGATTAATTACACACATCAATAGTTGCTCATGAACAAAGCTCCCGCCAAGGAAACCGATACGTAATATCTGGTAAATTTGCTGTATACGATTTTCATTTTATTTAATTTTGTTATAGTGTGACACAGGCAAACTTTGTCTGTCTTTGCGATATATTCTAAACCCGTGTGTATATTCAAATAACATGGGCAAACAAGATGTAGCGTCGTGCATGGTGAACCTGTCAAATCATTACGACGAAGTCCATGCCATCCTGTAACCGAAGACATAACTTTACAATGTTTGAATGATAGAATCAATGGTAACAGCCAAAGCGACTTGCATCCAACGTAATGTTGTCTTTATGATATTAAAATCGGACCCGGTGTTATAAAAGTTGCCCTTCCCTTGATCAAAAAACCGCTGCCAGTTCCGTACGAGTCCTTAAGCTTGCAATTTCCAAAAGGAATTAACACATCGGGTTGTGGTAATGTTGGCTTCTGTTTTATGTACGAGCCTGGCAGGAATTAACAAGAGCCCATCTGTTGATGTGTTAACAAACTATGCCACCACATTAATCCTATGCGGTCCGTCTTCTTCTAAATTTGCGATAGCAACAAACCACATCCTATTTCAATGTCCGATAGCCTTTTCGGAGCCCTTATATTTATCTCATCTTCTTTAATTTTGTTATTTTGTCGAACGACAGCACTTACCGGTTATTGGGACGCAAAGCGTGGAAACAATCCGTATGCAGGATATGGTTAGCAGTTGTTATCTAACGTAAGTTCCTTAATCCTCTTTACACCCTCTCGAAAAACACTTTTTGACTCCTCAAAAGGCAACAATCTCAACGCTGAATGTTCGTCCTCCCACCGAATTATCCGAGATTCTCTTGGCTGACTAAGACACAACTCTTTGACGAGGAAATATTGCACAGACACTTTCTCCTTCTTCAAATTGAATTCCTTAATTGACAATCGATCAATTATCTGGCCAGTTACACCTGCCTCCTCATGCAGTTCTCTTAAAGCAGCCTCTTCGGGGGATTCACCCGATTCAATGTGGCCCTTGGGCAGTACCCAACTGGTGCCATTTGCTGAAGAGATAATAAGAAATAACAGCTTATTGTGAGACCGGCGGAAAGTGACACTGCCTGCATGGGTTGGCATATCGTAGACCTTGAAAATTTGAATCACGAAGGCTTGCCTTCGCCAGACGGCTTAACCTTTCTTGACCAATTCTCTGTTGATGTTGTAAGAATGTACTGAAGTCTGTTAAAATAATCATCTGCATTCTTCAGGCCGCCCGATTCGCTCGCTTCGTAGTTCATCTCTCGCTCAAGATCTGTCAAAGCATAGAAAATGTTCCTTTCGTGAATCCAAAGTTCTGACGGCTTCCTTAGCCCCTCAATTGACGTTGCAATTCCTGCTATTGCAGTTGCAAAAACAACGGCAAGATTTAACCATTCCTGCTGGCCCTTGAAAGATAAAGCAGCACTCGCAACGAAAGTGGAAAACCCTGTTAGTCCAAAAGTAATATACCTGAGGGTCCGGTAGATTCGTTTATGTCTGTTCGACTCTTTCCTGAAGCGTTCTACTTGCTTTTTTAGCTCCGTCCGAAGAGACTCTTCCTTGGATGACAATGCTCCTCTCCTGCTAACGATGTTATTAACAATTATTCTGCATTTGAACAAAAAGCCATAGTGCATGTCAAGGCAAAAACATCTAGGTTACACAGGTGCGCATAAATAAAACAACATGCTGGGTAATAAAATGGCTAAAATAAGCTGTATAGTAAATCAGGGTCTTTCTGGATGGCTTTAAAAGTTAGGAATAATGCCTCACCGAATGCTTCTTTCATGCTTCTTTCATGCTTATTTATATCTTATTACTTATGCGCAGCTATATATCAACTTTAGGGAGGAGGATGACGGTCCTTTGGATAGCGGATAATATAAAACACAATGAATTTTGATGTTGTCGGGAGGACATTTGGCAACGCATCTCTATAAAATCATCCCATTTTTTGTTTGATTAAAGAAAACATACGTATAATTTGTTGTTGTACTTTGCACGATAGAATATTATTATAAATGGATATTCTGAATAATTCTGAGACACAACATGAAATATTCCTAACATTCTGAATACAGGAGGAGGTGATTAAAGGAAAAAAGTTTTATACGAGAGGTTTTTCGTACTAGAAAGACAATTTAAAAACACATTAAAAAAGGAGGGAGAGGAGAACATGATAAGAATTAAAATTGTGCTCGTAGGTGGTTTGGCGACAAGTTTGTTCATTGCTGGATGTGGAAAGAAACAAGAACAGGCTGGGTATGTCGAAACCAAAATGGAAGAGGGCAAGGAAATAATTCAGCAGGAAAAACAAGAAGCAGTACAAAAAAAAGAATCCATGACAGAGCAGGCTGAAGGGAAGGCGGCAAAAGGCGAACTGGAAAAGACAAAATCTGAAGCAGTGTCTGCAAAAGAAAAAACGGACTCAATCATCAAAGAGCTTATCGCCAAAGCCAAAGCATTGCTTGATAAAGGTGAGTATAAAGAAGCCGGCGCTACCGCACAGGATGTATTGAATAATTATGATAGTGAATCGCAGGAGGCAAAGGGTATTATTGCCACCGTTACTGAAAAACTCAAGGCCATGGCTACAGAAAAGAGCGAGGAAATTACAAAAGGCCTCAAAGGGAAATTGGAAGGGTTAGGGAAGTAATGTGTCTCTTGCTGTTTTAGACCTTTTGAAGCAGAATTCCAAAACCAAAAAGAAAACAGCAAAAATAGATAGTGGGATAACGGGATAAGACTGAATTATTGTATGTTTTACAGCATTCTTTCAAGTCATACAGAAAATCAGGAAAACAACCGTGTATTGAAGGTCTTATCCCTGCCGGCAGGCACAAAAAAGAAAAGGAATTAATCAAAAAACTCCAAAGCCACTTTTATTACGGATGTATAGTATGTCGTTTACAAAGCACAATACGTTCGTAACTTGTGGAAATTAGGAATGCTGTCTTTCTATATTGACTACAAACTCAATAAGTAGCCCGGTTGAGCATTCCTTTTCTTAGGTGCCCAATGTCGCGGAAGAAATAAAAGACATGCAACCTCTTTATAATTTGGTTACGTGTTGCCTCTTGCCTCATAGGTAAAAGATCTTTCTTAAATTATCAGAAGAAGGAGATGTCATGAAAAGAAACATGGTGTTGTTTACTGGAGCGCTTGCACTGATGATGTGCCTTTCTGTGCAGGCATTTGCCAAGGGACTTTACTGGGAGAGTACTCGCACCGGGAGAGAAGGCAAGGGAAATGGGGTGTCGAAGTCCTACTACATGCCACGCATGTACAAGATTGTGATGGAAGACAACAAGGGTGCGGTCATTATCCGTCTTGACAAAGAGGAGATGCTGATGTTGAACCATAAGAAAAAAACCTATCAGGAAATGACCTTCAACGAGATGGAAACAATGATGAAAGGCGTAAGCTCGCAGATGCAGGAGGTGGCGAAGCAGATGGAGAAAGAACTGGCGGCAATGCCTGCAGAACAGAGAAAGATGGTCGAGCAGATGATGGGAAAAAATCTGATAAGGAAACAAGAAGAAAAAACCGTCGTGAAGACTGGCGAGACGAAGAACATCAGCAACTACGCCTGCACGAAATATATTTTAAAAGAAGGCGACAAGGATGTCGCAACAATATGGGCAACAAAGGATATTGACGATTTCAAGGCAATGCAGCAGGACATGGAGGAGTTTGGCAAGCGGATGGCCACCATGATGCCGGGGAATTTAGAGGGACAGATGGATCGCTCTATTGCATTAGTGGATGGCTTCCCCGTACGTACAGAAATGACGGATGGAACTACAATGACAGTAAGCGCTCAATCCCTGCAAGCGAATTCGAAGCGCCGTCCGGATATAAAAAAGAAAAACTACCCGTGGGGATGAAGGGAGAGAAATAATTTCCTGTGTATAACAAGTGAGCACATCCTAAAAATTAGCGCGTCCAGAAAAGAGTGTCGTTTTCATAAATATGTCAATTATGAAAATTTGAATCTATGGTTCTTGTTCATCAGTGTTCCCTACTGATCTAAGGAATAAGACCGAATTGCTGGCTTAACTGTGCTATCAGAGCTTCCCTTTGAAAGAGGGCTTATCTTGCAGGACTAGCACGAAGCATTCGAAGATCATCTTTCAGCAGTCTTCCGGCCTCCGCGTTAATCCTCGACATATGTACAGTTGAACCCCATCTTGGATCAATTGCAGCTAACCTCTCCACGGTAGCAAGCGCTGTTTCGGCATATCTTAGTTCTTCAGTCATGTCTTCACTTCTTATGCCAGGTACTGCAAACGACCGTGAGCTCCAGCTAAAATCACGTTGGTACTGGGTTTGACACAGCATTTGTTCAGCTATCGCAAAGCGATCTTCCCGCGTACATCTCGTTGATGCTCGACATACATAGTCGTCAGATTGCAAAAAACCGGAAGTGCCTGATCACATTTTTTATGTGCCATCAGGGAGTCTCCACGATAAAGAGCCACATCGCCCAATTATTACATGCAATAGCATAGGCTGTATTCTCTCTCACCGACAACTTACATGCAACATCTTTGACCCGCTGGTAAGCTTTCTTTGCGGCGTCGAGATCATCTGCTCGTAATCTGAAATCGCCTTGCATGAGCAGTCTGTTTGCGAGATAGGTAACCTGTTGTTTGTTGATATTGCGGATCCTCAAGATAGAAGCAGCGGTATTTTTGTTTCAGGTCTCTCTTGAAGAGGCAAAACTTGATTTCGAGGGCGGTCACATTTTTATTGCTCATGCTAATTGGAAAAATAGCCTCACATGCGACGAATTCTATACGGTTGCTCGGTGACACCCATCTGTAACAACCGCACAGCAGCACGGTCAGGAACGGGCGACTTCATTTGATTTCGTTGAGGCATGCTTTAAATACGGTCAACTCACGCTGTTTTTTGATATCGGTCTCAACTGATTTAACGCCTTGCCGGAGATCAATCCATTTGAGGTGATGTCGGTGTTACGGATACCTGTTTCTCATTTGAAGTAATGATGAATGGTAACGGTATTTGCATTTTACGACAACAAGCTTTACGCTTGACATAAAATTTATATAATATTAATATAAAGATTTAGAATAACTTTTGTCGTATCAAATATTTATCGTTAAACAGAGTGGACTAAATTTTTTATCCAAAAGAGCCATAAGATACTTTCCACCGATGATAGCACGACGATGCTTGTGTTACTCGGTGGCCTGCATGAAGAAATTATTAAAACAGGCGATCCCGTAATTGTTCGTGGTACAGAGACCAGCCGATTCTGTGCCGATGGGGTATTATTTAAAGAAGAGATACGATAACGGGCTGGGTTTTCCCTTACCGGTAAGCAAAAGGGGGCTTGGTGCTTTTATCTTTGAGAGTGAAAAACTAAACAGTTTTTATACGCAGTGTTACTATTTACTCTGGCAGATAGCACTTCAAGTTTCAATTGACATGAAAAACTCAGAGATGTCCAACCGTATTAAGACTTCCGAAGAACGGTATGAAAAATTATTTAACTATGCCGCCTTTGACTCTTTTGAAAAAGTCCTTAGACTGAAACGATTACCCGGGACAGGAAACGGAGCATCATTGTTTTTAAAGGAGTTTTTCTTTCATGGATAACCTGCTCAATATTCTCTCAAACCTTGGCTCTCCTAAGATCATGGTTATTGGTGATTTTATGCTTGATAAATATGTATGGGGCGAAGTAAAACGCATTTCGCAGGAAGCGCCAATACCCGTTATAAGTGTTTCTTCTGAAGATGTTCGGCCGGGGGGGGCCGGAAGTGTTGTGAACAATCTGCAGACACTGGGTGCACAGGTGCTTGCATGCGGAATTATTGGCGATGACGACCATGGGCATACCCTTATGAATATCTTCCGCAGTTTGGGAATTGATATTGAGGGAATCCGTATTGACAAAAGCCGTCCCACTATTCTGAAGATGCGTTTTCTGGGCCATTTGCAAACCGCGGGGAAGGGGATACAGCAACTATTGCGCGTCGATTATGAAAAGACTCATGTTATATCCGAAAATATTGAGACACAACTTGTCAGTTATCTGAACAAAACCATACCCGGGTGCGATATCGTTTTGGTGTCCGATATGAATAAAGGCTTGCTTTCTCACTCCTTGTTAAAAACCATCGTGACCATCAGCAAAAAGAATAAAAAGATCGTAATCGTTGACCCGAAAATGATGAGCGATTATTCCTGTTACGAGGGGTTTACCGCGATGACTCCTAACAGGATTGAAACGGAGATTGCCACCGGAATAAAAATCGATGACATTGATAGCCTGTATCGCGCTGGAATTAAGCTGGTTTCCGGCCTCTCGTTGGAATACTGCATCATTACCATCGATAAAGAAGGCATGTTCCTCTACTCTAAGAATGGCAACGGAAAGATTATTCCAACCGTTCCGCGGACGGTATTCGACGTAACAGGAGCCGGCGATATGGTACTCAGCATGTTTGGTATGATCGTCGGCAGCGGCTATGGTTTTGAGGATGCTGCACTTCTTGCCAATATTGCTGCGGGAATAGAAATAGGAAAAATTGGTGCGACACCGGTCAGCAAGGGTGAAATTCTCAGTGAACTTATAGGCGGGAAAGGCCAGATGTCGGGCAAGATTAAAGACACCGGGGTAATACAGGGTATTTTAAACGAGCATAGAAAGAAAAATGATAAAATTGTGTTTACCAATGGTTGCTTTGATATATTACATGTAGGTCACATTGAGTACCTGAAATTTGCCCGTAAACAGGGAGACTTGCTTGTTGTAGGGCTGAATACTGATCGCTCAGTCAGAAATCAAAAGGGGCCGACGCGTCCCTTTGTTTCTGAAATGGAGCGGGCCAAAATGCTGGCGGCATTAGAAGATGTAACCTATGTAGTGACGTTTGATGAGTTGACACCCCTGGATTTAATCAAAGCGGTAAAACCGGATGTGCTGGTGAAGGGTGAAGACTGGAAAAACGCGGGGGCTGTGGGGAAGGAATTTGTAGAATCCTACGGAGGAAAAGTTCTGTATGCGCCTTTTGTGGAGGGTATTTCAACCACAAACATTGTTTCCCGGATAATCGAGAGACACAGCCAGATGGGATCTATGAAAGATGCAGCGAGCCAGATACAATAAATAGAGAGGGCGGGATCCATGGACGACATAGAAATTCAATTACAAGAAAGCATAGACACGCAAAAAGCGTTATTGTTAACACATCTCGATATCGTGAAGAACATAGCCGGCATACTTATTACTGCATTTAAAAACGGTCACCGGCTGTATCTCATTGGTAACGGAGGAAGCGCAGCAGATGCACAGCATATTGCCGGAGAATTGGTCGGAAGGTTCAAGATGAACCGGCGTCCCCTTCCGGCAATTGCCCTGACGACGGATACATCTGTTATAACGGCTCTGGCAAATGATTTTGGATATGATACCTGTTTTGCAAGACAGATAGAGGCTCTGACGAACCCGGGCGATGTTGTGCTGGCGCTGAGTACCAGCGGAAATTCAAAAAATATTCTCAATGCGGTTCAAATTGCAAAGGATTGTGGGGCAATTACCATCGGGTTTACCGGGAAGGATGGTGGCCTTTTAAAAGAAGCTGTGGATGTCTGCTTAAGAATTCCGTCAACCAATACACCCCGGATACAGGAATGTCATATCACCATTGGACACATTCTCTGTTCCTTGGTTGAGAAGGAACTCTTTGAAACGGTAAAGAAATGAAAAAGAGAAAGGCTGTATTTCTTGACCGGGACGGAACACTTGTCGTCCACGAGCATTATCTCAGTTCTCCTGATCAACTAAAATTATTGCCCAATGCCTCGCGGGGAATTCGTCTTTTTCAGGAACACGGGTATCTGGTCATTGTCGTTACCAATCAATCTGGTATAGCACGGGGTTTTTTTGATGAGGAACAATTGATGCTTATCCATTCGAAATTGAAGGCTATGCTGAAAGACGAGGGAGTAGTCATTGACGATTGGTATTTTTGTCCGCATCACAGGGAAGGAAAGATAGATTACTACCGGGTGGATTGCGATTGCAGAAAGCCCAAACCGGGGATGATTCTTGCATCTGCCCGAAAACATCACATTGATTTGTCGCAATCCTTAATGATTGGTGATTCTGCGTCAGATATGCTAGCAGGAAAAAATGCAGGATGTAAAACGATGCTAATAAAACACAATCAGGGCGATGATACCTGTATCACTTCTGAGATCGGGATCGATTACTGCGTAAAAAATTTACTGGAGGCCGCAAAGATTTTTACTCCAGGAGCGTGAGGATTTTTGAAATGCCGGAGTAGGGAGTATTGTTTCTTAAAACTGGCCGGCGAATTCTGTAGCCAATGGCCTATTTATCGCGTGTTTCCTGGTCAGGTTTGGTGGTCTCTTTAACGATCCAGTTCAAATAATCTTCCGAGCCCTGAGTAATCGGCATCGCAATAATTTCCGGCACTTCATAACTATGCAATTGTCTGATGCGTTTTTCTATGGTGCCGAACAATTCTTCCCGCGTCTTGCATAGCATGAGCACCTCTTGTTCACTATGTAATTTGCCTTGCCACCGGAAAATGGACTCAACGGATTGAACGATATTACAACAGGCAATAAGGTTTTCTTCTATCAGGATGTGTCCAATTTTTTTCGCCTCATTGCTTGAGGCGGCTGTTATAAAAATGACAATAGCTTTTGATGTTTTCTGGGGTATCATTCGATTCAACGTTTATCAATGGTTCGTTGGTCACACATACCGCCACGTTTTTTTAAAAGAGCTTCTATTTCATCACTGTCGTCTTCATCACGAGTTACGTATACCAGCGTGCAACGGCAACCTTTTGGATTTTTACACCGTGAATGCGGCGGTCTAATGTGTTGTAGTATTTTATGATTGGGAAGTATATGTTTTCCATCTAATTCCATGCATGCCTCACAGGTATTGGCATCTTTCGTTGCGGAATAAAAGATGTAGGCAATCTCTTTCAGATGCGGGGGGTTGGTATCAGATTTTTTGTCCTTATGATATTGAACGCCATTCCCAGCATGCTTGTCTTTGAACCTGTTTTTAATGAGGTAATAAATTATATAGCCTGCTATAAAAAATACGATAAAGCGCGTCATTAATTATGCTATCACCGTGTAAAAACATCCCTTTCAGACAAGTTTTCTGTATTTATCTTTGCGCTCTTTACAAAGAGTGGACTGGTTGAGACTTACTGCTTTAGGTTGTACCTTTTGGCTTTCTTATCATAAACAAAAATAATCCGCCTATTACTAACACCGTTTGTGTTAAGATGATACATTTGATCCATATTGCACAACATTTCCATATTAATTCTGGCCCTCGAATCATCTCAATTGCATTAGAAACACGTCTGAAGGCATAGATAGCAATCAATGAAATGAGCATTACCATAATTGTTATAATGAATGACTTGAGTTTTTGTTTCATCGTTCCCATCTTTCTTGATCTGGTGCCCGTCAAATTATAAAAATTATTTTGTAACAATCACCTTTTCAGGGTCATCCTGAGTATCAACGCTTTTTTTGTTTTGTCCCTGTACATCTGAATTCACCTTGATAGCTTTCTTATATTCTGTAATTGCCTCGTCTATCATGCCCTTTTCCTCATAGGCATATGCCAAATTATACAGGGCATTCGTATTTGTTGGATCGGCGCCCACCGTCTTTTTAAATTGAGTTATAGCATCTTCAGTCATGTTTTTACTTGCATATGCCAGACCCAAATGAAAATGAGCCCTTGAGGACGATGGGTTAAATTCCAACAACTTTTTCCATGCGGAAATAGCCTCGCCATAGAAACCTTGTTGCAAGTAAACCATGCCGAGCTTATCGTAAGCTTCGCTGAAGTTTGGATTCATTGCAATTGCCTTGTTAAAGAGGATGACGGCTTTATCGAGAAAGCCTTTGTCTGCATAGGCCTCGCCTAGTTTATACATGGTACGAGTATTGTCGGGATGAGCCTTCAGGATCTTTTCGTACTCATAAATTGCTTCATCACAAAGTCCTTTTCCAAGATAAGCATCGCCAAGTTTTAATTGTGCAAGGACGTTTGATGGGTCTTTGGAAAGGGTTTCTTTGTATGCGCTGATGGCGTCATCTAACATTCCTTTCATGCTATAAGCGTCGCCCAAGTAGCAAGATGCCATGATGTCGCTGGAGTCTTCCGCAAGCACCTTTTTGAATGAAAGAATAGCTTCGTCAAAAAATCCTCTTACAAATTGATTGTATCCCGTTATATTTCCAGGAGCTATTCCCTTGTTCGCAATCTGATATGTCTTAGTTTTTTCATATATCTTTTTTTCTTCATTCGCTAAATCTAAATTCTTCTTTGCTTCCATATCTTTGGGATTTATTTTTAGCGCCAAATTATGCTCTGCAATCGCTTTATCGAACAGGTTCTTCTGCCGGTACGCAAACCCCAGATTGTCATGAGCCTTGGAATAATCCGGATTAAACTTAATTGCTAAGGTAAATTCTTCGATTGCTTCATCAAACATCTTTTGTCTGCTATAGGCCACACCCAGATTGTTATGAACTTCTGCAAAATCTGGTTTGATTAGAAGAGCTCTTTTAAAACAGAGAATTGCCTCATCGAGCATATTTTTATTTACATATTTTGCACCCAGATTATTAAACTGCATCGCTAACTGGTATTCATCAGATTTATGGGCTTCATGTTTTTTGGTTTGGGAGGCACAACCGAGGAGGCACAGGATAATGCCTATTCCGAACAATGACTTTTTCATACAGTATGCTCCTTAATTAGCGCGAACGTAATGGCGTCGGTAAAGCCTAAATCTTTGTGTAAATGTATAATGAATCGACATCAAAGTCAATAATAAAAACATATAACCATTGCTTCTTGTTGGTTTTATGAGAACAAAGGCCGGAAGGAATTTCCTGGACAAATTAGACAATCATATCGAAGAGAAGGCTTTTGCGCGGAAGAAACTTACAGCCTAACTCACACATTTCCAGCAATTCCTTTACTCGAATTACCTCTGCGAAGATCTTGTTTCCATCGTGATCATACTCAGGAGAAATGGCCAGAACGCTTGCATCTGTCTTTTTTTCGGGGAAGATAACCAAAAGACTGTTCTTGGCTATTTTTTTCTTCGTTCTTATTCGTAACCCGCTTTTTGAAATGTCAACAACGGTGCCCGCATAAGCTGGTTTTTTTAGTTCATTTACCTTTTTAAACTTACACGTAAAGATATGATAAAGTCGCTCTAATCTCATTAGGTCGGAAAAATTGTCTGTAGCTTTATTTCTTTCTTTTTTTGATTTCGTTACATGTTCTTCTTCCCGGTTGCTGATCATGGCGTCAATGCGATTCCTTGTCTCATGAAGTTCATCCTGAGACAGACTAGCTAATAATTTTGTCATCTTTTTTATTGAAGACATATCCTGAAATTTATCATTTTACTACGATCTGAGGTTTTTGCACATGAACAACTTCCGTGTGTACTCATTATGATGAATCGAACGAAGAAAAACAACTATATTTTTATTACTTATGCATGCAACAATCTCGATACTTCTGCCTGCAAGGTATTTGTTACGTGAATTGTGTATTCACGATCGGTCCGTGAATTGTCAAATGACAGAGGCTTACCAAACGATATTTTGATGTGTCTTTTTTCTGGATGAGATAACCATCCGCGTTTTGGCATAAGTTGACTACTGCCGCAAATTGCCATAGGCATAACCCTTTTCCCTGATTTTAAGATGATCAGTGAAATTCCCCTTTTGAAAGGGGCAAGTTTGCCATCCTCGCTTCTCGTTCCTTCCGGAAATATCACAATAGACTTCTTTGATGATAGTTTCTTAATGGCGGTCAGAAGGGTTTCATAAGCCTTTCTGTCGTCAGTCCTCTGAATCGGAATATGTCCCGATACGGTCATAAATGAGCCCAGAATTGGAATGCGGAAGATAGTATCCTTCGAAATAAAGCTAAAGTTTGTTGGGATAAAGGCCAGAGAGAGCTTAATGTCTATCATGCTTTGATGATTTGAAATAAAGATCAGGGGCTCATTTTTTGGGATGTTCTCTATACCCTGAATTTTCACCTGTATGCCAAGGAGCTTAAATGCAATACGACTAGAGACTCTTTCTAATGTATTAAATGCATTTTCCTTCTTTTTCGTGTCTAGACTTACAACAATAGCGATTAATGTTGAAAGCATCCAAATTGAGACGAATAACACCCACGAATATAGGGTGAAAACTATCTGATATAATTTATACATGAGATTCATTTTAACGATAAATCTGTGTTTTTCAAGAAAGAAGATTTTGTTTGACAAATGGATACACACGGCATAACCTTAACATCATATGAAAAGGGATGTTCGAAAACATACCATGATGATAAAATTTGTGAAAGAGTTAATTTTTAAGTCGATTCGATTAAAAAAAGATTTTATCGACTTTTTAACCCTTCTTAACTTCAGGGACAAGGGAGTACATGACAGCCAAGGCATTATAAATGCGTCTTTGCGGACAGTTTGCAAGGATGGCATTAAAAACAGGGTATACAGTGGAATGTTACTCTTATTCTCCATCAGTCTGTTCCTTCTGATGATAGGTGCGGCAGGCGTCGATTTCCTTTTCCGATTTCCTATGGGATTGAGTGTTTTTTATGCTGGCAGCCTTATCGTACTTTGTCTGGCATTTTACAGGGTATTGCTGCTTCCATTGCTGTCATTGCTGCGCAGAGATAACATTGCACTCCTGATTGAGCAGAAATATCCCTCCTTAAATGACCGTCTTATCAGTTCGATACAATTGTCTGCTGACAAATCACAGAAAAAGATCTCAGGATATTCTGAACAGTTGATCTCAATGCTGATGGATGATACCGCAAAGCAATTAAGACAATTAGACCTTAGCCATGTGATTAGCAAACGATTTTTCCGCTTGAGCTGTGTCATGCTGATAGCGTCGGTGTTTATTTTTAGTGTGATTTGTACAAGCAAGCCTTCATACATTAAGAAAAATATACCCTTCCTGTTGAGCTATTTGAGAAATGGAAAGGTGATAGGAGATGCCGGGCTTGTTGTCTCTCCTGGTCCTGTCATCGGCGATATTGCCGTGAGCTACCGATTCCCACTTTATTCAGGGCTACAACCGAAGACAGTGTATAATACCAGCGGTGATATCAGGGCGTTAAAAGGAAGCGAAGTTCGTATGAGTGCAATCAGCGACCGATCTCTGTTATCTGCAGCGATGATCTTTAACAATTCAACAAAAATACCTTTTGAGGTAGAAAACGGGCATACGATAAAAGGCGTCTTATCGCTCCTTGAGAGTGGCACGTATATCTTTGAAACCACCGACTCCCATGGGCGGACTGTTCAGGATGTTACATCACATACGATTCAGGTTGACCCGGACCATTTTCCTGAAGTAACGATAAATGTGCCGGCAAAAGATCTTACGGTGCATGAGAAGGATACGGTTGAACTTCGGTACACGGCGAAAGATGATTTCGGCATTAGTGAAATTTCCCTTGTTTTTGAACAGGGTGACGAAAAAAACACAAAAGTTCTTGCCAGTTTTGCTAAAAAGCAACTCCAGTATAGTGGCGCATTTATATGGTCACTGAGCGAATTGACCTTACAGCCAGATGACAGAATCACATACCACATAGAGGTAAAGGATAACGATGCGATTTCGGGTCCCAAGGTTAACAGGTCTGCAACGTATTGTTTAGAAATATATAGTTCCAGGAAAAAGCACATAGAGTTGGTGCAGCTTCAGGAGGCCCTTCTGCAGGAGCTAATCCATATGCTATCGGATGATCTCGTGAAAAGGATCGACGACGAAAAGTGTACGGTGAAGGAATATCTGATTATGACGCAAGATAGTATCCAGGAACGCGGAGAAAGGATTGTTAACCTTTTTACCGATATTTTGGTGGGTATGCAGGACGATGTGAGAGCAAATTATAGCGTCTTTTATTCCCTAGAAAATTTAAAAAATAAATTTCGCAACGTTACGGAAAAGAAGCGAGCAGCAATACGCCAATCCGTCATTAATGCGGGTGAAAGTACCATTCCCGTTTCACTGCTGCATGACTTGCAAAAACCCCAGGACGAAGAGGTGGTTGAAGTTGAAGATTGTATCATCTTCCTGAACGATTTGATAAGAAAGCAAAAGATGGAGGAGGTTATGGATACGGGAAAAAATCTGGTTCGATCCCGGGATAATATGGAAAAATTGCTTGAAAAGTTACGGGAGGGTGAAGACGCAAAACTTAGTGAAAAGGTGCTTTCGGAACTCAAACGGATAGAAGAAACAATCCGGCAGATGATGGAAAAACTTATGCAGATGGCGCAGGGGGAGCACATGGATGAATTTTTAAATGCAGACGCACTCAAACGGATTGAGCAAAACGATATTATGAAGGAGATGGCAGAAATGAAGGATGCATTCAATAAAGGAGATTTGGATGCAGCCCTGCAAGCAGCCCAGAGATTCCTTTCTGCCCTTCAGGGCATGATGGACCAACTGGAATCATCTGCACAGAATTTTACAGATTCAACCTATAACAAGATGCTGGAGGATACCAATCAACTCCTGGATAAAATATCTGAATTGGAAAACAAAGAAAAAAAACTTACAGACAATACCGATGCCTTGAAAAGAGATATCCAGAAACGTTTGTCGGAAGCGACAGAGGAAATCTTTCAGTCTTTTTTCAAAAAACAAAAAGAACGGGTGTCTGCTATAAAAAGAGATGTTAATGACATAAAAGATATATTGGCAGAAAATAAGTTATTGCAGGAATATTTACAGGTAAGTCATGAATTAAAGCGTATGTCAGAAGAAAGAGAGATGATGACAGACCGGTTTCGTGAATTGTTTGAAGATGAAGAATGGGATGCTGATCATGATAAATTCGATAAAGTGACAGAAACAGCGAAGAAAAATGCTGAATTGAACCGGGCAATTAATAAAGATCCGTTGCAGAGAGACTTCCTGTCTGTGTCCCGCGATATACCTCAGGCGGAGGAATCCCTGTCTCATCTGGAAGAGATGTTAAATGCACGGGAGGTAAGAGATTCCCTGGATCTGGCAAAGGAATTATCAGGCAAGTTAAATCAATGGAACAGCCGTATGAAACATACCTTGGGGCAGAAAACAGGTGCCCCGAAAGGGGAGATAACACAAAGAGACCGGGTGGTGCCTGAAAGGGTCGATGATGCTGCACGACAAAATCAGCAGATTATTCAGGATCTCGAAATAATGATGAGGACGCTTGAAGATCAGCAACTTGCCAGTATGACACAGGAAGAACAGGATACCTTACAGAAATATGCTAAAGAACAAAAGGATTTGCAGGAAGAGACAGATGATCTCAGGGAAATGGCGGGCAAACTATCTCAAAAAAATCCTTTTATGGATGAGAATGCAGATAATCAGCTCAACCTTGCGGCAAAATCCATGGAAGGAGCGGGAAAGAAGATGGAAAAGAGCGATGTGCAAGGCGCTCTCATTGACGAACGGGAATCGCTGTACCGCCTTGCGGAAGCAAAGAAAGGCGCGGAAATGGCAAAAGATCGTATTGCGAAAGGGATGATGGGGAGTGGTATGCCTATGCCCATGCCCGTACCGTTCCGCGGTCAAAGAGGAGAAGGACAATTTGATGCGTCAACAGAAAAGGTTGAAATACCATCGGAGGAGGCTTACAAGGTGCCCAAAGAATTTAGGGAGGATATTTTAAACGCCCTTAAAGAAGGGTTGCCGGAAAAATACAAAGACCTTAACAAAGACTATTACCAGAGGTTGGTGGATTAGGTGGCTTCTAAACATGGGTAGAATCTTTATCACATTGACATTTGTCCTGACGATCCTTCCTCTTGTTGCGGGTAAGGCCATTGCCCGGGAAGAAAAGTTCTTTGATTTTTTTGGTGATATCGTTTACGGAGAAGAATGTTTGCGATCGTGGCAGATTGAGGAAGCGTCTGCAGTTGCGGAAAAACTGCTTTCCGTAGGCCGTGATAACCCGTATGTGTGCTTTTTTGCCGGCGAGGTGTATTTCTACGAAGGAAATTATCAGGAATCGTTATCGTTGCTGCAGGAGGCGTTAAAAGATCCTGATATTGCACAAAAGGGGAAAAAATTTTATGACTTTGTGAACAGGGTCTATCAGACGGCAGGCAAATTTAAAGAGGTGAAAACGGAACACTTCCTATTTCGGTACCTGGAAGAAAAGGACGCAATATTGACTGATTACGCTTTGGACGCATTGGAAAAGGCTTATCATGCTATCGGGAGCGATCTTCAGTATTTTCCCGCAAAACCTATCCTTGTCGAAGTATTTCCCGACGCAGAAAGCTTTTGTACCATCTCAACGCTCACGAAAGACGAAATAGAAACTTCCGGTACCGTGGCGATCTGCCTGTTTAATCGCGTCATAATCACCAGCCCCCGCCTCCTTCCGAGAGGGTATCAGTGGCTTGATACCCTGACGCACGAGTATGTACATTACATAATTATGAAGAAGACATACAACCGTGTTCCCATTTGGCTTCATGAAGGTATTGCCAAATACGAAGAGAGACGCTGGTACGAAGATGCGCCTCCAAGACTTCCTGTTTCATTGGAAAGTCTGGTAGCCGAGGCTATTGAAAAGGATTATTTTATTACCTTTGAACAGATGCATCCCTCTCTGGCGAAACTAAAGAAGAAGGAAGATACGGCCCTTGCCTTTGCCGAGGTTTTTACCGTAATTGATTACCTGTTCAACCGTGGAGGTTATCCTTTTCTGGTATCTATTCTGGACAGTATTAAGAACGGAAAATCTCCGGAGGATGCGGTATCTTCAGCAACGGGAGTCTCTTTTCCGGAGTTTGAAAAGAATTGGATGCATGACCTGAAGCAAAAAAAATTCCGGCGGATACACGGAATTCAGATACTCCCAACGAAGCTGAAAGAGACATCCGCCAGTGTGGAGGATGTGGAAAGCGTCGCCGAAATCGAGGTAAAGGATGCCAGAAAATACGCTGTTTTGGGCGATCTCCTGCGCCGTGAAGGATTGCATAGCGCGGCCATTATAGAGTATGAAAAGGCGAGCAAAAAAGCGGGTAATTTTTCACCGCAAATCCAGAATAAATTAGCCATATCCTATATCATGGATACCCAGTATACAAAGGCAGAAGAAATCCTGAAGATTTCCCTTGAATATTATCCGGAATATACTACTACCTATATTTCCCTTGGTGAGCTTTATCAGCGAAAAGGTGAATACGACGATGCCGTAAAAATCCTTGCTCAAGCCAATCATATCAATCCTTTTAATCCCATTATCCATAAAAATCTTGCACAATTGTATCAGAAACTGGATAAAAAAGAGGACGCCACTCTCGAACTCAAGAGACTTATGATGTTGACGAAGTAGGTAATTTGTTACGCAAACACCATTTTTTCTGAACTGTTGCAGGTGTGTTTTGATAGGAAAACGACTGCTTTTAGATCATGTTCTGCGCTGTTTATTTTACAAGGATTTATTTGTATGCCTGACTTTTTTCAAACGAGTTATTCGCTGAATGTGTCATAACGCAGCAAAGCCGGATGTTTGAGCTGATGTGGGAGGGGAAAAAATGTACTATAGAAAACTAAAGTCGTTAAAAATTTCGTATGTATACGTTTCAACGTTATAAGTTTGTGTATCCTTTTTTGACGCAGCGTGCCACACATTCACTATTGGTCCCGGTTGGCAATCGATAATCGTCATGATTGACCGCTCATTAAATTATGGCAGACACCTGATTAAAAATTTTCTGAAATCGGCCGGACGATATCAGACTGTTCTTGATATCGGAGCGGGATGCGGAGACGATTTAATGATTGCCAGAATGATCAATCAAAAGGCGATTCTTCATGCAATTGAAGTCTCTTCGGAAAACAAACAGATACTAGCCCGCAATAATATTACGCTCCATTCTGTTAATATTGAGAAAGCCCTCCTCCCATTTTGTAATGAGTCCGTGGATATTATTATCGCTAATCAAGTCCTGGAGCACACAAAAGAAATATTTTGGATATTCCATGAAATTACAAGAATTTTACGGGTCGGTGGTAAAATAATTATTGGTGTGCCAAACCTGGCATCGTTGCACAATAGAGTTTTACTGGCGCTTGGTAAACAGCCAAGTTCTCTAAAAACTGCTTCTGCTCATATAAGAGGATTTACTAAAAAAGATATCGTAGAATTTGTTGACGGCTGTTTTTACGGCGGCTACAAACTAAATGCTTTTGGAGGAAGCAATTTTTATCCCTTCCCACCGTTCATTGCAAAACCTTTAGCAGTTTTCTTTCCCACGATGGCATGGGGAATATTTTTTATGCTGGAAAAGCAGAGGGCATATAATAAAGATTTCTTAGATTTTCCAGAGACAATGCGGCTGGAAACAAATTTTTATCGGGGTGAAATAGGATCGTACCCAAATTGTGGGTTGTCGTGAGAATGGAGGATAAGATATAGGGGAGAAAGGCTACGATGAGGCTGACAATGTCAGGGGGGACGTCAATCGCGGTTTCTGCCTGTTTGAGTTTCCCTTTCAGTTTTGGGTCTGGCGGTCTGTGGTAAACCCAGTCGTCCCGCGGGCTGCTGCATTTCCACAGACACGTTATCTGTTCTCAGGCTTATTGAATTACGATTTTTTATAGATTTTCTCCCTTACGGCCTGCAGCAAACTACTGCATTGTATGAAAACTCATCCGTCACAGCCCATATTCAGGAAATCTAAAGTTTCGTTTTTAACCCCATCTTCTTTTCCACTTCGTCAACAACATATTTGCTAAACGAGAAGGCTGAGGTGAATGCGGGTGACACGGCATTTAAGATATGCGTGGAATTTTCTCCGTGTTCAACAACAAAGTCCATCACTAATTTCAAGGTCTCTGTGTCTAACAATTGCGCCCTGATACCCGGATTCAGATAGCCGCCAAACTGGTTTGTATCTATCGTTTTTACTAAATGTACGGCCTGCTGAATAAAATAATTCCGGTAATATTTTTTCATTTCCTCAAAGGCTAGACCTCTAAAATTAAAGGCATTCGTGATAAAAAGCCTTGATTCATAAAATAGCACTTCGAAGAATTCCTTCAGACTAAAATTCGAAAGACCCCGGTAATTTTCTCTCCAGAATGCGGGGATTGCCGTTGGCCCGATCTTGATTTTCCCGGCTGCAGTTATGGTAAAATGAACGCCCAGAAATGGGTTTTTTAAATTGGGCACGGGATAAATGTGCTTGCGGAGTAAATTCTTGTCCTTGTACTCCAGGTATAAACCTTTGAAAGGAATTAAGGTGTATTTTTGGCCAATGCAAAATTGGTGGGCTATTGTATCTGCATAGAGACCAGCCGAATTGATGAAATATCTGAATCTTATTTTCTGAGAATTCGTGCGGATGGTAAAGGAATCGTCTCTTTTTATAAATTTTTCATTCAGGAGGATCTTTACGTTTCCTTTTAAATTCCCGGCGATATGCTCAACTACTTCGGCAGGATTTACTACGGAAGTTGTCGGCGAATATAAAGCCTTATCAAATGTCCTTGCATTTGGCTCAAGTTTTTCCAAGGTTTTTTCGTCGACGATCTCAAGTTCCACGCCATTTTTGTCTCCCCGTCTTTTAAGCTCAAAAACACCTTCCAGTTCCTTTTCATCCTTCGCTACAACGATTTTTCCGCATCTGTTTATGGTAAGATTGTGTTTTAAACAGTAATCCGTTAAAAGCCTGTTCCCTTCCACGGTAAACCTTGCCTTAAGGCTGTCGGGAGAGTAATAGAAGCCGGCGTGAAGCACCCCGCTATTTCTTCCGCTCGCATGACACGCCACCGCGGCTTCTTTTTCTATCAGCGTGATATTTAAATCCGGATACCTGCCCGAAAGCTCTTTAGCTATGGAAACGCCCACGATTCCGCCACCAGCGATCAAGATATCTGTTGTTATCATAGTTATGTATTCAAATGATTTTGAATCTCCTCCATGAGTTTGTCAAAAATGGGTTTGTTTATGCCAGGACATGTTGATACGATCTTTAATTCGGAAGGCCTGCTGATACCAAGGCTCATCTCGACGGCCCTTTTAACCTGTCGTTGCTCCCATACGCTTCTATTCCGGATCCTTTCTTCTCCGCCAAATGCCTTAATAACACTTAATCCTACGACGTCAGCCGCTATTCTGTCTCCGCTAACAGCAATAAGGTCCGGCGAGGCTATCGTGCCCTTTGTAGGTCCTTTTTTTATAAAAATCTTTGTCCCATCCAGAATATTGAGGTGAGGGGTATAGGCAGCATTCAGCTCTGCGACGATTTCGTCCCAAAATTCGGGGGCAATAAAGTAAGGACGTTGCTGCGCATGGATAGCCCCCATAAAGTTTTTGAGAGCTATGGAATAATTGGCATAGCTATGAGTCTTAATGACGGGGACGTTGATAATCCTGTCAACATCATAAATAATCTCCGATACGATAGCCCTTTTTACAAATCTTCCTCCGGGTATTCCCACCTCTACCCAGCCATGGTCCTCAAAGGGGACAAAGGTTACGTTTTCCGTCTGGATGACCTCCCAGATGCCGGATTTCACAGCGTTTTTCTTTGTTGGGAGCGCATAAATGGCCGACATATCGCCAATAAATATTTTGGAAGCCCCGGACTCGCGCAGGAGTTTTATGAGATACTTTATCACGAGGGGGTTTGTATTGGCCGGGCTAGGATAACGGTTGACGATATTCGGTTTTATAAGCACCGATTTGCCCTGAATGTTTAGCTTTTTCAATCCGCCCAGAAGTTCTATGCCTTCTTTAAGCATAGTATAGATGTCTTTGCCCTGAACAATTGAGACAAGCGCCATATTCTCCTCTTTGAAAATGTTCTGATCGAGATTATGATTCAGTATTTTTCTCTTCGGTTTTTCAAAGAGAAGTCTGAAAAGGTCTCTCCACCGAAGCTTTAAGAAGAGAAAAATTGACATACCAATTTTATAAAACAGACGTGACTTGATGATGGGCATAATTATCTCAGGGGGATAGTTTTCTAATTGACCATAAATTTCATTTGGTGTACTATAACAATGCTTGAAGCAAGATTCAAGCCTGTAGATTCAGAATCGTAACAGATGAAAAAACCCAATGCATACCGTATCTCAAACAGAACGAAATCGTATAACTTCCCGTGTTTTATGGGTACTCGAACAAGATGAGAGGATCGTTATCGCTTACCGTTACGGCCCTTTTCCATAAAGGGTTTTTTTGAAAGATACAGACATTTTTCTGTATTGCAACAAAGATGAGGATCTTTCGTTGATGATATATATCGATGAATCTTTAAAAACGCGTTACTCACTATCGTTACGATATTCTTTTGAATGCGGCAGACAGAGAAAAGTCCCTCGGCGACGTTAAAGAAATATGATACTTGTACTATCCGGCACTGAAGAAGGCAAAGAGATTGTCAGAAGGCTCCATGATGAGGGGTTGAGTCTGATAACGACCGTTGCTACGGAATATGGCAAGAAGATCTTTGAACAAATGGGGCTGGAAACTGTTTGCTTACAAGGCCGGTTGGATGCAAACGGATTTTTCCGTCTGATTCGTGAAAAGGGGATAGACACCGTGGTGGACGCCACGCATCCCTACGCCATAGAAGTTTCTCAGAATGCAATGGATGCCTGTAAAAAAAACAACACCCGGTATCTCCGTTTCGAGAGGCAGGAGACAGAGATCCCGAATCATCCCCTGGTTCACAAGGTCAAGACGATGTCAGAGGCCGTGGAAAAATCCAGGGCGCTGGGGAAAAGGATATTTTTAACGACGGGTATATCGAGTGTAGGAAAATTTATCATTTTGAAGGACGAGAAAGAATTGTATGTGCGTATCCTTCCCGTGCCTGAACACATCGCTTTATGCCTGGATATGGGGATTCCGCCTGCCCGCATTATTGCCATGCATGGCCCGTTTTCAGAGGATTTGAACCGGGCGATGTTCCGGCAGTATCAGATTAATACGATGGTGACAAAAGAGAGCGGAGATGCGGGGGGGGCGCTTGAAAAGATCCACGCAGCGTTCACAGAAGGGATTGACACGATCGTTATTGAGAGACCCAGACTGGGATTTCCCCAAAAATATTCATCGATTGATGAGATCGTAGAGATGGTTAAAAGGAATTAGATGTCCTTTGGCAGTGGTTTTTAATCTCCCCCTTAAAAGAAAAGGCCGGGGGGATTCCGGTAAATTTACACACCCCCGCATCTCCTCTTTTCAGTGGGGTATGAATAGAACCAGAACTCTGACAGGGTTTGAAACCCTGTCAGAGTTAACCCAGTTTGAACTTCCTTAACATTTAATTAGGCTGTCTTACGGCAGAGACTTTAAGCTTCCCTACTCATTTTGCCGGGAGAAATTATGGCAGGAAAACGAAAAACAGAACCTTCTCAAAAGCCCGTTGAGCAATACGAACATAAAGATAAGGAGCGACTCAACAATCCACCGGTGGGTCTGGTGGATGCCCGCACCGATAACGTCGGTCAAAAGAAGAAAAAATACCAGTACGACCCTCACCTCGACCCGCAACTGCAATGGGCAGGCAAGGCCGAGCACACCAGCTTTGAAGTCCCTACCGTAAGCCTGCACGTCCACGAACGCATCGACCCGCGACGAATAATCGAAACCGTAAAAATGTCCCCCGCTGGCGGGGGACAACCAAACAGGAACCATGAAAAAATAGATAAGTTTATCATCAATTTTCCTATGGTGAGGGAAATTGATCGATCTCTTTTCCACATTTTTTGATTGTGGTGTTAAGATGAAAGAATCATTGAAAAATACTTTCAACACTGGTATCCGCATTGTGGAAGTTCGCGTGAGAAATTTTCGATCTTTGAGGTCAGTAGATTTGTCTCTTGACCGTCTAACTTTGCTTATCGGGCCAAATAATTCAGGAAAAACAAGTTTTCTAGAGGCACTTTTTGCAGCTATGGGCGCGGGAAGACGTGTCCTGAGTAGCGATGATATCTATATCAAACCCAATGAATCCTCCCCGCCTTATAATCGTTCAATATTGATAGATGTTTTGATCAGACCCACCGACGAGGATGGTTGCATTCGTGATAGCTTCCCGGAAGGCTCGTATTGGTTAAATCTTTGGCGCAATGGAATAGCACTGGACGACGATGATAATGATTTTATGGCGTTTCGCACTCGTCTAACGTGGAAGCACGAAAGCGGCGAATATAGTATTGAAAGACAATTTCTTAGGGTATGGGTTTCAGATTCTTCAAAGATTGAAGATGCGGAGATTAATTCTGAAGCTGGTACTGTCAGCGCAAAACAACTGGAGCCAATGGCCTTGCACTTTATGGATGCAAAGCGAGACATCGACGATGACATGAGACGTCAGGGGTCATTCTGGCGGAGGATGACAAGCGACCTTGGTTTATCTGAAGACAATATAAAGTCTTTCGAGAAAATTCTGACAGAAATAAATGAAGAAATTGTCGAAAAGAGTGGTATACTGAAACATTTGAAGTCTGTATTAGGCGACCTTTGCAACGTTATGTCGGGTGAACGTGAAGGAATAGAATTGGCACCTGTGGCACGCAAGCTGAGGGATTTAACAAAAGGAATTGATGTCAATTTTACAACAAAGGGAGCTCAAACCTTTCCCCTGGTTCGGCATGGTATGGGAACGCGTAGTATGGCTTCTATTCTTGTATTCCGGGCATTTATGAAATGGCGCAGTTTAATGACAGAAGAGGATGCTGTTCATCCCATGCTGGCATTGGAAGAACCCGAGGCGCATTTGCACCCTCAGGCCCAGCGCGCCTTGTTCGGACAGATCAGGGAGATTCCTGGGCAGGTCATAATAAGCAGCCATTCACCCTATGTGGTATTCCATGCGGATTTTAGTGAGTTACGTCATTTTCAAAAGAAAGACGCAGATACCTTAGTTACAGCCATAGATATCAAGGACCTTCAACCGGACGATCTTCAAAAAATGAAATGGAAGGTACTCAATACTCGTGGCGATATGTTATTTGCGAAAGCCTTGGTGCTGTTCGAGGGTGAAACAGAAGAACAGGGATTTATACATTACGCACAGGAATACTGGAACAAAAATCCAAATGAATTGGGAATTAACTTTATCGGTGTCGATGGATCTGATAGTTATCTCCCATTTTTAAGATTGGCCAAAGGACTCGGTCTTAACTACTATATTTTTTCCGATGCTGATGGTGATTCATTAAATGATATATCCAAATCATTGGAGAAGATAGGTATTAACAATTATAAAACCTGTTCAAATGTAATTGTATTACCAGATGGGAAAAATTATGAAACTTATTTGCTTGATGAAGGATACACAGATGTCATTGAGTCTGTATTAAACCGATACCATAGTGTAGTTGATTATGTAAATGATTATATCATCAGGATGAACGATCAAAAAATGAAGGGTGGAAAACCAAGAAACTATACAGATGATACTGATGGGGGACGAAAACGGGCATTGCTTGATATTATGAAAAGTGGAAAGACCACATATGCGGAGGCCATTGCAAAAGAGATCGTATCTATAAGAGATAAAGACCGAAAAATTCCTCACAAAATAAAGGAGTTATTTTGCCAGATATCCGTTGATACAGGAATGACAACTGTATCTGAGGAGAAAAACCCATGAGTATTCGTCTTTCGCCTGATCAGAAGAGGGCTGTCGAACATACGGATGGTGCTTTACTTGTAGTAGCGGGTCCCGGTTCAGGTAAAACACGAGTGTTGACGGAACGAATCCGACGACTTCTTAAGGAGGAAAAAGGGCATTTCCAGATTCTTGCACTTACGTTTACCAATAAAGCCGCCAACGAAATGACTGAGCGGTTACAAGATATTCCAGATATTACCGAGCGAGCATTTATTGGAACGTTGCACAGTTTTTGTACGGAGGTTCTCTCAAAACGAGGGAAACCGGTAGGAATTGACGGGTTACCTCAAATCTTCAGTGCTTCCCAAGATCGTAGGAGTATTTTAACCAGAGCAATCAATGATGATCCAGAATTGTTACATCAACTAAAACTTGCCGGAGATCATAGAGAGCAAGTGAAAAGAATTGATTCTTGGTTAAGAAAAATAATCCAATATAAGAGCTCGCTTTTACGGTCTATTGAAATAGATGATGAGATAGACAGGAAAATATTCGAAGGCTATCAAGCTGAACTGCGGGCATCAGCCGCGGTAGATTTCGACGATTTATTACTTCTTACTTATCAACTATTTGAAGAACGTCCCAAGATCGTAGATTTTTATCGGCGTCTTTATCGCTTCATTTGTATTGATGAAGCGCAAGACTTGAATGGCGCGCAATATGGTGTGCTGCGTGCGCTTTGTGGAGACGAGTATAAAAATATCATGATGGTGGGGGACAAGAAACAAGCGATTTATGGTTTTAATACTGCAGATCCTCGATTTATGGAAGAGTTTGCCAATGACTTTGATGCCACTGTCATTGAATTACACGAAAACTTTCGTTCGTCACGAGCTGTCGTTGAAACAGCAAAAAGACTGGATAGCTCTTACCTTGCTGATGTAAATAAATTGCCCGTTGCAGGTTTAGTCGAACTTCTGGTTGGAAAGGATGAAGACGATGAGGCGGAAATCGTCCTTCAAAAAATTAGTGAGCTGCGCAGGGATGGCCACCCTGATGTTGAGGAGCCAATACGCCTTGAAAGTTGTGCTGTTCTTGGAAGAACCCGTTATACGCTCTTAAAGATTGAGAAAAAACTGAGAGAACATAACTGGCCATATTACAAACAATTAAAAGCAGATCATGAAAGCGAATCAGATTTAGCGATAGAATTTGAATTGTGCCTTAGACTTTTAGTAAACCAGAAAGACCAACTACACTTGGGCATGTTGCGTAAAAAATGGGGAATCGAATCACAAGTTAAAAAAGATGAGGAAAGAAAGAGGATTTCTGGCTTTGAATTACTTAAATATCTTGCCACATTGTCGCGTAATGAAAGGGCAAGTATAATTACAAAAGCAACCTGCGAATTGCTTACAAATGACATTATCCGTATGCCTAAAGCTCTTGATATCCTTGAAGAATACGGAAAATGTATTAATGATGAGAATGATAAAAGAGCCATATGGGAAGATATCAAAGTTTTGCGCGGAGAATGGAATAGATTTCTAAGAATTGAACGTGCAAGTACAAATGATCTTGCATCATTCCTGACTCACATGGCACTGGGGACAATGCAGCAACCTCGACAGGATGGTCTTGCCCTTTTGACCGTGCATTCTTCAAAAGGTCTGGAATTTGACGTTATCTTTGTAGTGGGCATGTCTGACGGAACTTTCCCCGATTATCGTGCAAATCAAAACGGAAAAACAGAAGCAGAAGAAAAACGCAATGCTTTTGTTGCTGTAACACGATCTAGAAGGTTATTGTACTTGTCATATCCTCAATCAAAAATAATGCCGTGGGGATCCCCACGTAATCAGATGCCGTCTCCATTCCTTATTGATATGGGGTTGGTATAGAAGCATGGACGATAAATTGTCCGTAACCTTTAAGCATCCAGTTCCACTCAAATCTAGCACGAATGATGTTTTGTTGACAGGCTGGTTCACGGATTGTACGATTTTACAGAATTTCATCATTAATTACGATATCAAATATTGATGGGGAAGTCAGAGGAAGGAGCGGAAGATTGAATAAGGGGTTAATAATGGTCTACGCATATATTAGAAAATATTGATGATGCCTTTGCGGTAAATAAGAGTTTGAAGACTATCAGGTAGAGTGAGTTTAAAACCAAATACTCTGAATTTCTATTGCAATAATAAACATAGAATAATAAGTCACAATATTCATATGGGAAGGGAGAAATAGTTGATGGGGAGAAAAAGGCACATAGAATTGCCGAAAGACAAGATCGCCGATTTTTGCAGGAAGTGGAAGATTCGGGAATTTTCCATTTTTGGGTCGGTATTGAGGAATGACTTCCGTCCAGATAGTGATATCGATGTACTTATAACCCTTTCGGAAGATGCAAATAATACCCTGTTTGACCTTGTTCACATGAAAGAAGAACTTGAGCAGATTTTGGGGAGAGGAGTTGACTTGATCAGTCGCCGAGGGATAGAATCCAGTAGAAACTATCTCCGTAAAGAGGCTATTTTAGGAACAGCAGAGACAGTATATGCAGAGAGATAGGGCCTACATGCTCGATATCATTGAGGCAGCAAAACTTGCTGTTTCATACATTGAAAATAAGAGAAAGGAAGATTTCTTAAATGATATTCAGTGTCAAGATGCCGTAATAAGGAGACTCGAAATTATCGGCGAAGCGGCACGACGCATAACGGATGAGACAATGACTGCTTTTCCAAGCCTTCCATGGCGAGAGATGATTGGGATACGTAACATCATGATCCATGAATATGATGATGTAGATCTTGATATAGTTTTTAAGACTGTGCAAAAAGACTTACCATCGTTGATCAAATCCCTCGAAGAAATTCTAAAGTAATACGGAGGTGATATGGAGACAAGGACTGAATATGAAAAGATGATTCTTAAGGAACTGGAAAGTATTCCCGAAGGAGAAATGCCAAAACTTTACAAGGCTATTCATCTGATAACATCCGAATTCATATCCCGGGGCTAAGAAGCCTGGAAAGCGCGGTTCTTTGATGGGACTGTGGAAAGGAAGCGAGGAAACATTCCTGATTCAACTCATTAACATTACTGAGAAGTTTATCTGTTCAAACAAAATCGTTATCAAAAATCCTTTATTCAATCAGGACGAATTAAGGAAACGAATTTTGATAATGCTGAACATGAATAAAGTTGTTCAGCACATCTGGAACGAAATACGGGCAGTAAACACACAAGCATTAACACCGGTATTCGACAAAGAAAACCCCATCCGTTCAACAAATGACATCAGAACCTGGTGGACAAGTAAACCCAACGAAGCGTTTGACAAGACACATATCAACTTTGTTGTGGTTGACAGCAAATGGGAATACCTGGAAGCCAAAACAATTAATGAATCAAAAGTTGTAGAATCGTTCGTTAAAAACGACCATTTAAATTTTGTAATCTACTATAACTACCAGGGTGTCGTAAGGCGTTTCTTCCCTGATTTTATTTGTAAACTGACAAATAGAGAATATTTAATAATAGAAACTAAGGGGCAAGACAACGAACAGAATAAAACAAAACGAGCCTACCTTGACGAATGGTGCAGAGCAGTGAACGAGCATAGTGGATTTGGAAAATGGGGTTGGGCGGTATCATTTGATCCCAATGATCTAGAAAGATTATTGTCCAATGCCTACAATGGAATCCCATAGAACTACCGTGTACAGCCCATGCCATGGACAAGTAAACCTTGAAGGGTATTTAAAATAAGGATGACGTTTTACAGACAATGCATTCGTGATGAAAGAAAGAAAAAAAGAACTACCCTGTTCTCTCTGATCTGAAGGGGATAGATGGGGGGGTTGCTAACAAGGGTTATTTAGTCTTTAAATGACAAAAGTATCTATTTTCGTTCAGATGCTATTTGTGGATAGCAACAAAAGAGGATGCTGTATTTGTGTCGGGGGGAACGGAATTAAGATAATACATTTTACAAATTTAAGAAGTGTGTACCCGTATCTGTCCGTAAAAATCTGTGTTCCAATAAAATTCAGGGAGGGATGATGAAGATTATTTCCTTTGGCGATGTCCATGAAGATATTAAAGATCTGGTAAAAATAAAACCGGATCTGGAAACGGCGGATTTAATTGTGCTGTCCGGAGATTTGACCAACTGTCATGGAAAGGCTGAGACAAAAAAAGTATTAGATGCTATTAAAAGATACAACAAAAATATACTCGCACAATATGGAAACATGGATATGCCGGAAGTAGATGATTATTTAACGAAAGAAGGTATAAATCTGCATGGAGAGGGCTACGTCTTTGGTGACGTGGGAATATTTGGTTGCGGCGGTTCGAGTCCAACGCCATTTCACACACCATCAGAGATTAGTGAGGCAGATATCGGGCGGTTTTTAACAAACGGCTATAGCAGGGTGAAAGACGCAAACTGGAAAGTTATGGTCTGCCATACTCCTCCCAAGGATACGGCAACTGACATCATTCGGAATGGTATGCACGTAGGGAGTCAAACGGTCAGAAATTTTATTCTCAACTATAAGCCCCATGTCTGTATAACGGGTCACATTCATGAATCGAGGGCAAAGGACAAAATCGGTGATACCATTATTTTAAACGCCGGCATGTTCAGGGATGGATGGTATATCGAGGTTATTATCGATAAAAAAGGTGTATCCGCAGTCTTGAAATCCGTTGCTTAAATTAGGATGGGTTTTAAAAGATAACACCCAATGACTTTTCGTCCACCCCTACCATGAGGGGAATTACAAAGTCCCCTCTCTGGAGGGGATTTAGGGGTGGGTGAGCGGCACAATGAAAAAATTTGAATTTCCTATACATTAAATTAGGCAGACTTTGGCAGCGATTTTAAGCCCCCCTCTAAAAAAGGAGCCGGGATGTGTCACAAGGCAGTGCATGTTTTGCCTTTTACTGAAAAGAAGGATTGTCTTGAAAATTTTATTTCAAAATACCCGATAGTATAAATCCCTTTGCCTTGCCTCATATCCGAGATCGTTGATAAGCGACTCTATCTCCTCTTTGCTCATCTGATAGCTAACCCCGGCTGCCCGCACTACGTTTTCTTCAATCATCGTGCTGCCCATGTCATTGGCGCCGAATTTTAACGAAAGTTGGGCGATCTTGGCCCCCTGGGTAACCCATGATGCCTGGATGTTTGGAATGTTATCTAAATAAAGACGTGCGATGGCAATCGTTCTTAAATACTCGTAACTTCCGATTAATGCCGCATCCATCTGGGTATTTTTGGGTTGAAATGTCCATGCAATAAAGGCGGTAAAGCCACCCGTTTCGTCCTGAAGTCTCCGGATTTTTTCCAGATGCTCCACACGCTCTTCAAGGGTTTCAATATGGCCAAACATCATGGTAGCCGTGGTGCGCATGCCAAGCTTATGAGCCTCGCGCATGACGTCGAGCCATTCCTGTGCTGTGCATTTATTTGGGCTCAGGAGTCTGCGACAGCGGTCTACCAGGATTTCTGCGCCACCGCCTGGGATCGAATCGAGTCCTGCAATTTTGAGTCTTTGTATGACATCATGGACCGGAATACCATTTAGTTTTGAGAAATGAACAATTTCCGGCGGAGAAAAGGCATGAATATGGATGTCGTATTTCTTCTTAACGGATGTTAACAGGTCTGTGTAAAAGTCCAGCTTTAAGGAAGGATGCAGACCGCCCTGCATGAGAATTTGGCGGCCTCCCAGCGTTTGGGTTTCTTCTATTTTTTTGAATAGAGTATCTTTTGGAATAATATATCCGTCGCTGTGTTGTACCTCCTTGTAAAAGGCGCAGAATTTACACCCCGACGTGCAGATGTTCGTATAATTGATATTCCGGTCGATGATGTAAGTCCGGTAATTTTCCGGATGCTTTTTCTTGCAGACTTCATCGGCCGCCATCCCCAGGATTGTAAGGTCTTTTGTGGAGAATAATTTTATACTTTCCTGTGAAGACAATCTTTCTGCATTACTGGATTTTTCAAGGATAATGTCGATTTCATCGGATAGAATAGGCATCGTTATGTTTTCCAAAAATAAATTTTATTTAAAAATAACGTGAATGCTGCTAATCCTGTGCGGGTTCGGATCTGAATTTCCTGCTTAGGGAATTGTCTTTTCCAATTCGTTCGGATTAGCTCTTATTGAAAACAATCTCAACACCAGCAGGAGCAAGCCCCAAAGATGTCGCATGCTGATAAAATGTCTGAAGTCCCGTTATCTCTTCTTTGTCCAAATTATAGTGAATCGAGTTTGTAAGGTACTTCTGGCATCTCTCCTGGATTAATTGAAGACGTTGAGATTCGATCGTTGCCAGCGCCTTTACAGATCGGATACCCGCCTCTTTCGCGTCCCGTAACAGCTTGTTTATACCAGGTATGTGATGACCCTTCTTCGCAACCCAGACGGCGTAAACGAAAGGGAGTCCGGTGTATTCAAACCACGCCTGCCCCAAATCCAGGGTAACGTATTCATCTTCATTCATCTTCATTGCATTGTCGCCAATGAGTAGAACGGCATCAACATTAGCGCCGGAGATATCATCCCGGTTATCCCATGGTGTGTAGTAAGGAGTAAGATGATACTGCTCCTTGAAGATAATCTTTGTCAATGCACAGGAGGTCAGGGAGCTTTTATCCAGTGCTGCGGTACGGATGTTTTGTATAGGAACCTTTGAAAATATCTTTACACTCTCGACAGTTCCATAGGACGAGATGGAAATATCCGGGATGATGGCATAATTGCCGCTTCTGAAATACTCAATTGAAGGGATGATGGCTACGTCAATCTGATCATTGTTCAGCATCGTTGGAAGGAGCGAAGGCACCTCAAATGATAACACGATTGAATCTGTGTATTGATTTAATCCGTAAATCAATGGTTTGGCGTTCATGTAAGGGACAATACCGAGCCGGAGTTTTTTCGCCATAATACGCTAAATGCCCTTGCCTAAATAAAGCTTCTTGTATAAACTATGTTTCTAATAAAATGTAAATAAATATTATACGACTTTTCTTCTTAGTTCTTCAATAAAGAATTGTGGCAACCGTTTTCAATAATTCTGTAAAGAAAGGAATAGAGATATGAACAATGGATTTTACCGGGCTGGCCCATTAAAAAGATTTATTGTGTGTGTAGGCATTGCGTTAATAACCGGCAGTGTTATCACGTACAAGCCTATCTATGCTGAGGGGCAGACTAAATATAGTAAGGATTTTTTTGATAAGGCGGAACCGATAAAGCTAAAAGATCCCCTGGCGAGTATGCTCGGTGCGATGGATAAAGGGGGAGTGTTTGTTTATACCTATGCCGATGCCGTTAAATTTGCAGGTCATTCCTGTCCTGCAGTTGCCGGCGCCTATAAGTCTGCACAGATGGCATTAAAGGCATTATACGGTGATGAAATACCGGTGAGGGGAAATATAAGGGTTACCTTCAAGGGAGATGTCACCTATAAGGTAAACGGGCCGATTTCACAGATAATTACCATGATAACCGGGGCCGCCGCTGAAAACGGATTCCAGGGGTTTGGCTCGTCCGGAAAACATGGAAGGCATAATTTAATGACTTTTGACATGACTTTTGACAAAGACCATATGCCGGATCCTAAAACGACCTGTGACATTATATTCCAAAGAATTGATAACGGAAAAAAGACGGAAGTACTATATTGCGTCGAACATGTGCCAGGCAATGAACGCATGGACAAACTAACGCCTCTCGTGCTTTCTGGCAAAGCGTCTGAAGATGAAGCGAAGGAGTTTGGCAACCTGTGGCAGGAACGTGTCAAAACGATCCTCCTGAACCCGCCTGAAGGCACATTTATTCTGAAAGAGGTCAAGGAGTAACAGGCAAAGTTTTCTTTTAGAAGGGATCCAATGCATCCTTCATTCCTTCTAATCTGTACCGTAGACCAACTTTTCCTATCGTATCACGTAGTAGTTAACAGGAGTCTATTTCTATGAAGAATCTATCTTTAACAATGATTATCTGGTTAATAAGCTTGCTAACCATGAACTATGTTCATGCACAACAGGAACAGGAATTCCTGCTCACGAACGTTTCGGATAATCCTGTCATGCCGGAGCCTTATAAATCTAAGGAACCTACGTGTCGTGTTTCCTTGCATAAATATGAATATGCAGCTCAGTTTATTTATGGAATACAAAAAGAGCACGAAAATATGAGGCTTGCAAGGGGGTGTTATATAACGTCAATAACGGTACATAACCCGAACGATGCCGATGTGAGATTTTTTAAAAACCTTGTGTTAACGCACACGTCAGACGGGCAAAATACCGGTAAGGTAATGCCGATGGGTGAAAATGTCTTGAAAGCAGGCGAGGCAGTGGAAATAACAGGAGAGGATGTTCAAAAAGAGTTGTTTCCAAACGGATTTCCGTCATCTTATATAAAAGGGTTGTTTATTATCCGAAGTACGGAAAGTCTGGATGTTGCTGCACTTTACGAAACAGCGACGATTGATCCTGAAAACAACATAGAAGCCCTGAATGATATCGATATTAAACAAATTTGCGGGCGGGAAATTCAACAAAAACCCCTTCCAGACCTTGTTATTCGGCATTTTGATGCAAGCCAACTCTATTCTGATTGCTATGATTGGCCGGAAACATGTGTTACGAGGGTGACTTTTACCGTTGAAAATATTGGAAACAAGGCAGCGGGATCGTTTAATATCCGGGTGGTATTTGATCCTGCTCAGTCTGTCGTTGTTAATCAGGCGGTGTTGGGTTTAGATGCAGGCGCATCTCAGACATTTACAATAAAAACCCCGCCCGGAAGAAGTTGTTTCGATCCGGATTGTACGGTTTGTGTTAAGGTTGATAGCGAAAATACGGTTACAGAATCAGACGAAGAGAATAATTATCTCTGTGTAAATAAATCAGAAAAAAACGAACTGGAAGGAAAATGAGAGCAACCCGTTTCAATGAAACCGGTATCTTCTAAAGATGATTTGTATCGTTTTGTCAAGAGTCATGAGTAAAATTAACCCTGTCGGGACAGACTCACTATCTTATCCTGGTTTCAGGTAACTGCAACGAAGCAGATTTATTATGGCAAATTGTATGAAAAATATTTTAAAAAGGTTAAAAGGAGACCAATGTCATGAGGTGTTTTAAAGCTATTTGTTTAAAAGGTACTGCTTTGTTAATCCTTGCAGTTACATATTTACCAGGCGCCTTTGCAAGTGATTTACCGTTACATGCCGAACTGAAGGAGGCTCTTCGTATCGCAGTGAAAGAAAATAATGGCGGTTTTGGTTTTCACATGTGGGCGACGGTGGTAGATCGGGATGGTGTGGTAAGGGCGGTAGTATTTTCCGGGAAGGACAGAGGAGACCAATGGCCAGGCAGCCGGGTCATTTCAGCCCAAAAGGCAAATACCGCAAATGCTTTTAGCCTGCCAGAGTTTGCGTTATCAACCGCAAATCTTTTCTCTGCAGTGCAGCCGGGCGGTAGTTTATTTGGATTACAGGAGAGTAATCCGGTTTCTCCAGAAGAAGCGTATGAGGGTTCTTCCGAAAAATACGGTACGGAAAAAGACCCCATGGTTGGCCATAAGATAGGGGGGGTGAATGTATTTGGAGGAGGTTTGGCGTTGTATAACCGTGAGGGAAAACTGGTTGGCGCTTTGGGTGTGAGCGGCGACAGCTCTTGCGCCGATCACAATATTGCATGGAAGGTGCGGCATAGACTAGAGCTGGACTATGTTCCAGCCGGCGTTAGCCCATTAAAAGACGATAATATTGTCTATGACATTACCAATGGTATTAGTGCGAGCGGATGGGGTCACCCGCAATGCTCTCCGGAAGCAGCCAGAATTGCCCAGGAATTTCCTAAAACGCTTCCGGTGAGGAAAAGGAAAGAATAATGGTAACACGTTAGTTTTTTGAAAAAATTCAGTAATGATGCGATTATCATACCCGGTGGAGGCAATTCATGAATTGCCTCTACACGTTGACACTAAGGCATTTTCAGTTATTGATATTTTCAAAAAACTAAAGTTTTAATGATAATTTTTAGCGGATCATGGGTATCCTCTTTCACAGCAAGGGGACAAGGAGAAGACAGCAGGCTTTCTTGTGACGAAGAGAAATAATTCCTTACGTTCTTTTGTTTAGTCACCCTCTCCCTTTTTCATAATGAAGATCGGCAATATAATGACATTTGACAATATTATCGAGTTGCGTTAACATTGGTGGCGATAAAAGGCTTCCGCTGTAAAAAGACTGAAAATATTTTTCTAAGCGAAGACACAAAGAGCACAAAGAAAAGAATTTAGACTTTTTTGTGTCCTTTGTATCTGTGAGGTAAAATTCGTTTTTGATTGCAGCGCTGCTGCGTTAGTATCTGACAAAATATATTTTACATTTTCAGCTTCGGCAAAAAACGTAGCGCCGATCCCTTGTGGTCGGACTTTGGTGGGGGATAACCGCCCGCGCTACGCATTCCGACTTGTTCTGGTTAGGATGTAATAATATAGTATGTTTTAAAGCACAAGGGTAATAAACTCGTGGCAAAAGATTTTGTAAACCCTGCGTTAAAAAAATTTCTCTCCTACATAAAGCCTTACCGTCGGTTGATTATGATAGCCACCTTTTGCGGGCTTTTGAAATACAACATCCCGTTAATCTTTCCCTGGATTTTTAAAGATGTGATCGATCATTTGCTATCGCCGTCTTCGTATGATGTCATAAAATTACATTACACCATGCTGGCTATGATTGGGCTTTACATGCTTTGGGCAGTGGTTACTTATTTTCGATCCTACTATGCAGATCAGGCCGGCCAAAGGCTTGTTTTCGATTTGAGAAATGAACTATATATTCATCTCCAGCGGATGTCGCTGAGTTTTTATGAAAAACGCCAGGTGGGATCGATTGCATCACGTCTCCTGGGTGATATAGCGGTTGCTCAAAATTTTATAGGCGCTGCTTTTACCAACACGGTCATGGATGCAAGTTCTCTCTTTTTGATCATCTTTCTTCTCTTCCGTATGAATTGGAAATTGGCTCTGGTTTCCCTCTCGATATTCCCTTTTTACGTCGTGTTAAACAAACACTTCAAATCTCAGATCAAAAAAACCAGCAAGCTGGCTCATCAGAAGATGGAGGAAATCTCCGGAAATGTTCACGAAAAGCTCGGCGGTATTTCCATTATACAATCTTACACACGGGAGAAGGCGGAGGAAAAACACTTTTTTCAGGATAACCTTGAATACCTATTCTATCAGTTAAGACATATACAACATCACGCTATGGCGCAATCCGTTGTCGGTTTCTTGACTTCCATTGCACCGGTTCTCGTCGTCTGGTTTGGAGCCATGCTAGTTATTTATGGCCATCTTACGGTTGGCGAGTTAACGGCTTTCTATGCCTATTTGGGTATGTTTTACAACCCGCTTAACCGGCTTACGGAACTCAATATTGTTTTAGCCAATTCTCAATCAGCGATGGAAAGGATCTTTGAGGTGTTTAATACTTCTCCCGAGATTGTAGACCGTTCTACTGCTATGGAAATTGGAGCTGTTAAGGGTGATATTAAATTCGTAAACGTTCACTTCGCCTACGAAATGTCAAAGACTGCACTGAAGGACATTAACTTACAGATACCGGCCGGTTGTACCGTGGCGCTGGTAGGACCGAGCGGGGCTGGTAAATCTACTTTTGCCAAGCTTATCCCAAGATTCTACGATGTTACCGGAGGAGAGATCACTATTGATGGACGGGATGTCAGGGATATTAAGCTCCGTTGTCTGAGAGGACACATCGCGACGGTTCCTCAGGAACCGATCTTGTTTTCTGGAACAGTCTACGAAAATATTCTGTTTGGCAAGTCCAATGTCAACGAGGAGGATATTCGCGCCGCAACGATTTCTGCAAATGCCCATGACTTTATTTGCAAATTGCCGAAGGGCTATCAAACGGAAATCGGCGAAGGCGGCCTAAGGCTTTCAGGAGGACAAAGACAGCGCATTGCCCTGGCCCGGGCCTTTTTGAAAGATGCACCTATTCTGATTTTAGACGAAGCGACTTCCTCGTTAGATTCAAAGTCAGAAAATCTGATCCAGGAGGCGCTGAAAAGATTAATGAAAGGCAGGACGACGATAATTATAGCTCACAGGCTTTCTACGATTCAATCAGCGGATATGATCGTTGTCTTTGACAACGGCGAGATTGTGGAAACCGGTAAACACCGGGAACTGTTACAACATCCGTATGGACATTATCGGCAGTTATTTGACGAACAATTCCATAAGAAATATGCAATGAACAACTGAAGAGTCTGAGGTGGTTTGCTATGGGTATTGTAATTGAAGTTGGACGCCGGGAAAGAGATGCCGGGATTCCGGAGAAACCCAGCATAACTAAAGACGTGGTTGCTGAGAACAACACTTATCTGTTGGTCATTATCGCATTAATAAGCGTATTAATATTGAACAAAAGACAAATAGGGACTTTGTTGAACCCATTTTGATGGTCGCCTGTTTTCTCAGGCAAACTGTTTAAAATGGTGCACAGAAATATCCGTAATGGTATTCAAAGTCAGATCTATTTCATACCGGTTTTGTAATGGATCACAGACAAACAAAGGTGTGATCATCTTTATATCCATTCCTCAGAAAATGCCCTTAATCTTTTCATAAACCCCCTTGTGGTACGTCTGATATTTTGATAATGGCTGTAATCCATATTGCGAACCCTTATCCATACGTAATTTTTTATGAGAGAAATAACGATAGATGAAATACCTGATTTTACGTAACTATTCAGCGAAATTGATGGTGAGAGAGAATATTTTCTCAGAATAGTTAGGCGCCGATAGGGAAAACGAGTAGACGGGAAAATCCCGAATGGATGATATGTAGTGCGCCCCTGAAGTCAAGACATTTTTCACGTGTAAAGAGGCAGAGTTTTTATGCGACTTTTTTCAAGAGATTTTCATAGGATTGTTTTTCAAATTCTCCAGGACTCTTATATTCAAGAGTTGAGTGTACATAGTTTTTGTGGTAATCTTCCTTGATCCCTTTTTCGAGTTTTTCTTTTGCTTCACCAAGGCTTGAAAATTCGTTGAGCCAGAGGATTTCTTCTTTTATCGTTCTCATCATTCGCCATGTCTTTCATAAAGCTGGTTGCCGTAGGCTGAGACCCGTTGTCACGAATCAGGCTTAATTCCTGTCCCCTTACTCCTTTCGGAAGCTCATTATTTATTCCCATCTCCAGCGCCTCTCTTATCTCGTTCCCACTTACTCCAAAGGTATCTGATACTACCGATGATAACTTTATATTTGCGTCTTCCAGTATCTTCTGCACCCGATTCTTCTCCGACGATATCGCCCGTACCAGCTTCTTCCGATATCTGGTTAAATCCCTCAACTCCCGCATGTCTCGTTCGGGAACAAAGCTGCCTTTGACAAGGCCGTTCCTTAAAAGCTTGCACAACCATTCACTGTCACATACATCTGTCTTCCTGCCGGGAACATGCTTTGTATGACGCGCGTTGACCAACACCACTTCAAAATCTTCTTCCAAAATGTTATATACCGGCTTCCAGTATATCCCCGTACTTTCCATCGCCACATGGGTTATACCATTGCCCTTTAACCACTCTTTTAACTTAACTAAGTCATTGGTAAAGGTACTGTGTGTCCGTATCTCTTTCTTGATGCCTCTTCCCTCCATACATACTACCACGGTTTCTTTGTGTATGTCTAAACCGCAACCTCCCTCTGCTATTACATCCATTGCTCTGGCCTCCTTGTCTTTTTTCCGAGGATTATGACCTGTTATCTATCCTCCTTTGCAAGATGGTCCCTTGGAGTAACACCACAAAAATTATACAAGCTTTTGCAAACGAATTAGGAGAAAAACCCGAATAAGTAAGACGAACTAAAACTGCGCTCCAAAGACCCTTATCGATTCAACATTTTTTTAGATGTTTTGAATTATCAAAAAATTTCCTTCGAGTAAATCACCACCATTCCTTGGTAAAAAAACTGTGATTTTTTATACGAAAAATCTTTTACGTTTGACAAAAGCCTTCCAATTGATTGTCTCACGATCATTTTGTTAAGCATTTTTGCTATCAATTTTAATATCTTTTCAAACGACTTTTAAAAGAAGCGGGTATATGAAGAGCGAGTTGCTTAATAATATAAGATTTTATTAAGGAATTAAACCTCTTCTTTTTATGAGGATTTATCGGAACACTCAAAACTTCAGGCCATAACGTTAAGATAAGTTTTTTGTACAATAAGTACTTTGGTGATTTTCTGTATTTTTCCTTAACAGACAGCATATTTATAAGTATATCTCTACAATTAAAGGGTGTAAAAATATCTTTCCATCCAATATTGAACTCCAGTTGACTCGAAGCGTGCCAAGTTCCGTGCTCTTGTTCCCAATCAAATAAAGTCAGAGTATCTACATTATGTATATCTCCTAATCCTAAAAGCCTTTTCTCAAAATTATTAATTGCAAATTGACTGTTTCCCATGGATTCAATTTTCGAAAGATCTTGGGCTGTTATTTTCTCCTTTTTAGGTTTACTATACATATCCTAACAGATCTTCTTCCAGCTTCAGAGACACCACCAGTTACTGCAACTTTTTTCTGACCATTGTATTTCAATATAGCATAAGCATCCGGCGCATAGACATCATGCGCTAATGAGGTATTTTTTTTGAATGCTTGAATAAATTCATCACTTATGATATATGAGCTTTTCACAACATCATGCTTTAACTTTAAATTTGAAAGGAGTATAGAAGGTATTTGCACATCGGCATGGTCGTCTAGCATATTTACCTTTCTTACTGTTATGTAAGAAATTTTATCACTTATTTCCTTAGAAGCTGCCAGGAGTAATCGACTATCCCAGCCAGAGGTTAATCCCAATGCTAAATCAAAACGATTGGATGCGCTCTTCATTAAACTCTTAAGGCTTACCGATATTTTTTCTATAGCTTCATTAAGAGGTAGTTCGTCCAACTCTTTATTAGGCCAGTATCTCTTGGGCTGTCCTGTTAAAAGATCAAGATAATGGTTTGGTAGCAGATGCTTTATCTCTTTATACGGTGAACTTTCGCAGGGAAACTTGAAGTTCTGATCATTTCGAAATTCGTAAGAATTAATAAAATCGACTGCATCAGGATCAAATTGCAACCGCAATATTTCAGCAATAATTCTTGGTTGTGATGCGCACCATAAATCTTTAGTATGCACAGTATCTGTATAAAATACCTGACGTAAGCCACAGGCATCATGAAATAATCTTATCGTTTTGCCATCGTTAACTATGAGAATCCATCTGCCACCAAACCTTAAAGTATGCTCAATAAATGTATCACAACAGGAAAGCTTGTGGATAAGTTCGTTGATTATATCAGAATCCGTGGCTTGTGGATTATTCGGGTCTAAAATAAATCCTAATAAAGTTATCGATTTGTTTTCATTTATTGCCTGAACGGTATTTAAGTTCGGATGTGACATTACATGTAACGAATTATGAATTTTCACTCTTTTCCATGAAGCAAATTCTTCAAGAAAAAATGGACCCATAACAAATTGGTTATGATACAATAATTTTTCAAACATTGAAGTCGCTCCTTTATTCATCTATTTTGCTGAAAAATGTTTATGACATTACTTTGTTAAAAATTTAAGCGGCGTATTTTGTCTTAAGGCGTTTAGATTTGATTTTAAAATAGCCATGAGCAAGTTTTTTGCTCTTTGATAGGGCACTGGTAGAGGAATAGAGATTATTGGTAACAAGGATATGATAGGTGTAGTCGTCATCCTTATTCCACTTGCCAAAAATGATTACAAACTTAATAGGTACATCACAATCATTCAGCTTTGCCTCGAACGAATAGGTTTTATGGGAAACTTCAGAGCCATCCGTAGTTTTGAATTTGACGAATTTGATTTTGTCCCGGAAACGCTTCTTGATGAGGGTCACGATTCTTCGGCTATGGCTCAGAACATCTGGTTTGACGAGACATTGGTTTTTCTTTACGGGATGGCGCATGAAGATGTTTCTGTTCGATTTTGTTTCGGAATAGAAGATTTTGCCTTTCTTGCGAATGTGCGTGAGGAAGCGTGTTGTCGCATACCAGGAGTCAAAGACTATGCCAGAGAGAGCGAAGCTTTCTGCGTAGAGGTCGAAAAGTTCTAGAGCGATTTGTATCTTGTCTTTGAACTGAGAGTTGTTTTTTCCTCTGGGAAACTCCCTGGCAGGAAGGTAGGGAATGATGTCGATGGGAAAATGCTTTGAGTCTGAGACGAAAGCAGCGCTGACACCGACATTGCAGACCTCTTTTCTTTTGAGTGGCCCGCAGTATTGCAATTTTGCTCCCTCGGTCTTCTTTGCAAAGGGTTTCGGGCAGCCGGTGTCATCGATAGCAAGAAGGCCGTCTTTGGCGGGGGCAGTAGTTCTTTGTTTTTGAATAATTTCCAGTCGTATGCGTTTGAGTGCCTGGGTATCCCATTTTGAATCGGAGAAGAAGTATTGAAGTTTCTGATAATCGGTATGAGTGGCCTTTGCCATCACCTCAAGGGTGTTTCTTTTGTAGTCTTTGAACAAGGCATAGATGACGAGGGTAAAGATAGCCAACTGTTTTGAACTAAAGCAAGAGGCAAAATTTTTCAGAAACGTATTTAACAGAGGAATGTTTGCAGAAAAAACACTCAAATCCTTTGCTCCTGTTGTTGGTTGATGGAAAAATTCACACGTGCAATTGATAGCAGGAGTAAAGGAATAAGTCAAGCGCAAAACAAGTTACAAAGCATTAATTTGTAATAAGTGTAGTCGAATTCTACTTATGATTTAAAAATATTTTTTCACAAACGTTTTTTAACAAAGTAATGATGTAATTACTTATCAAAAATAATTCATAGTCAACCATAAACAAAAATAGCCTGATATGCCATTTCTGACATACCAGGCTACATTCCTGACTTCCTCATTACCTACACACCTTTCTTTTTTCCATCGGGTTAAGGAAGTGTTATATAATCAGTAACATTTCAAAGACTACGACGCGCTTTATGTACTTTGTAAATGTTGTTGGACGTGTCTTGTTTCAATGTTACTGATAATTTCAAAGACCTTTAGGAGAGGGGACTAAGAGCGGTCGAACAGATACATCGCTACAACCTTTTTATTTCATCTTTTATATCCTGAGGAACGTTTAACCCCACTAACTCTCTCTTAGTCCCTCTCCATCATTATTATACCACATATTTCGATTTTTGCCAAATTTCTCATTCCTTATGCTTTAACTATTTTTCGTAACAATTTAGTTTTTAAAAAAGCAGAGGCGAAGCATTTACTCGCTTGGGTATGGACGTGATTGTGTCAATTACCACAAATGCTTCGCCCCTGCACGATGGCATCCACGTAACTATTGACATTTGCATTGAGATTCAGGTTCTTCTTCGGCTCAATACGATCCTGCGGGCCTTCAAGGATCTGCATTGCCGCCTTTACGCACAACTTTTGAATTTCAGGGTCATCGTCACGAGACCTTAAAACCTGCCCTGCAATATCCATGTCATGCTTTGCTACCTTCTTTGAAATCTTTAAAAGCTCGGAGACAGCCAAGCCGTACTGCTTGATTTTTCCCTCAAGCTTATTAGGCGTAATCACTGAATTTTTCTTGAATCCAGCCAGTTTATAAGTTTCGTGCATAAAGCTGCCGGAGTTGTGAAGGATTTGAATGTTTCCGTTTTTTTCGTTGTTTTGTCCATATTTTACGGCCTTCCTTCACCTTTTTTATATTTCTTTTAACTATGTTTATCAAGCCGTTTCCAAGAAGATAACACGCATATGAAAAGGCATAAGATAGCGTGTGCCGGACAGGGGGGCTAAGAGGTGGGGTGAATATCTGCCCTATCCTATGTCATGCTTATGTCGTATCAGGTGATAAAAAATTATCAAAACAGACAAAAACCCTTATTAATATTTTATTGATATTATCCAAAACAACGATAAGATAATTATGCTGAATAATCATCTTGATTTAATTAAAAAGAGGTTGGAATGCTGCCGGTAAAACCAGAGATTATATCTTTTCTCATTGCAGATATGCTTATCCAGGAAAAGGGCACCAACAAGTGGAGCGCCATAGGGATTTTTGACAGAATCCGCGCTGCCGCTTTTCCGTATGTGCATCCTGGCTTGTCTCTTTATGTTCGTCTGGCAGATGCAGAGGGGAATTACGATGTCCGTGTAGAGTTCTGTGACAATAACGACCAAATCCTGGCCCTGTTTGAGGGGATACGCTTGTCCATCCAATCCCGGTTATATCACCCGGATATTGCAATAAAGACCGCAAATTTGCCGATACCAAAACCAGGTAAATATTATTTTAAACTCTATTTCAACGGTGCATTTTCAAAAGGTTTTCAGTTGGATGTCGAAGGAATACCCACGAAAATACTTGGAGAACAGACCGGAAAATGATATGTCTGTAATTTTATTAGAGCATCCGCGTCCGACGAATCCGAAAAGAGTGGAGGAAGTGGTTAATGCGCCACTCTCTGCCTGCCTCTTTACTGGCTATATTACCGCATTGCTGCGTAAAAATGCGATTGAGGTTGAAATTGTCAATGCCCATCTTTACGACTGGTCATTTGAGCAAACAACCTCATACCTCGCAAGAAAGGCCTTCCGGCTTTTATGTGTTCATACAATTTATCTGTGGGAAAAGACACAAAATGTCTTTGATCTGCTTTCAAACCTGAGATCAGCCGGGATAACAGCGCATATCAATCTCTATGGATATTATCCCACGTTTGCCTGTAAAAGCATTCTTGAACGGTTCTCTTGTATCGATTCTGTAACGGTTGGTGAACCTGAAATGACCATTCTTGCCCTTGCACGGCGCCTCTTGTCGGAAGAGGATGTATCATCAGAAAAGCATGTCCAGGGGTTGGCCCTCCGGGGGAGCAAGAGTAATGTTGTTTTTCATCCTCGCCCGCCGATCCATGATCTCGACCAGCTTCCCTTTCCGGACAGACAGGACGTCTCCCTTTTTCAGAAAAAGGGTATTATGACGTACATCCAGGGAAGCCGGGGGTGTTACGGGCAGTGCACCTTTTGTTATCTCAATCCCTTTTACGGTGAAATAAGCCAATGGCGTGGCAGGACTGAAAAAAATATCTTTGATGAAATTTTCAAATTATATACGAATCATGCCATTACGAATTTTTATTTTTCCGACGCCAATTTTTTTGGCCCGGGAAAAACCGGGAAAGAGCGGGCAATAACCCTTGCAGAACTTATCCTCTCCGGCAATCTGGATATTTCCTTTGGTTTTGAGTGCCGCGCAAATGATGTTGAGGAACATTCCATTTCACGACTCGTCATGGCAGGTCTTACCAATGTTTTTCTCGGCCTGGAGAGTGGTGACCCGGCGTCGTTGAAGCGGATGAGAAAACATCTTACCGTTGATGAAAATAAAAAAGCCATTCAGGTGTTGCGAGAGTACGGCATTGAACCAACCTATGGTTTTATCATGTTTGATCCTTATTCCACGCTGGAGGGTGTGCGGAACAATTATGAATTCCTGAAAGAAATGGGTATTATGACCACTCCTGCAGTGACTGCCCACCTGCTACATCATCGGCAAACCCTTTTTCTGGGGACACCGGATTACCAGATGATGATACCGGAACCAACCTGTACCGGGCAGGATTTCGTATGTTCAAACTATGACGCCCCCTATACGATAAAAGACCAGAGGGTCGCTGCATTCTCAGAGCTTATCACTCATGTCTGCGGCGCCGCTCTTTCATTACTCCCAAGAACCTTTGACTGCATAACCCCTGCGCCCGCGGCATTCACTATGGATACGGAAACAGGACTTGTTATGCTTAACCATAGGTTGATCACGATATTTGAAAAGACCCTTCAGTATTTCGAAAATTATAAACACTCTCATGGTCAGGAAGTAATTCAGGAAATGAGTCAAAGACTGACACACGAGATCAGGACGTTGATGGAACCGTACTCTTTGTTGCACGCATGAAATGCATTACAATAGCGTGATCAAGCAGGCCTTTTTTGCGCCAGTTACATACAGATGCATGCATTTTTACAAAGACGAAATGGTTACAACTTTTTGTACACAGAAAATATGATGAAAGGAAATATGTGTTATGAAGGAAAAGAGAAGACCAGACCGGTCTGATTTGGAGGCCGTCAGAAGTCAAATACTGGATTTTGCCTGTGCAAAGCATGATTTTAAGCTTGAGTCTGAAGACTTTCCCTTTGATGGAAATTGGAACGGGGTGTTTCTCATAAAATTCAGGGATAACCCGGAATCTGACCGATTATACTGCGAGGTGCCGTTGGGTGAATACTTCATCCGGTTTGGGCTGGATTTGGAACTCGATGAGCAGGTCTGGCGAAAAACGCATGAAGATATCCTTAGAGAGGCATCGGGATACGATGTGGCAATTTATCCGTCGCACGCACCGGAGGACGGAAAATTGCGATGCCGGTTGTCTCTGCGGGCATGGGTTCCCAATTTTGGACAACGCATCTTTGGGCTGACCATTTCAACCCTCATAGAGTGTAAAAAGGCAATTCTATCCATGCTTGCCCTGGAATAGTGACACAAACCATGAAAGAGCGACTGCCCTATGCACCAGGAGCGGATGTTTCTGAATGGATTGTTGTTTACCGATGGTACAGCCGTCATTGGCACAACTCGCGTTACTTTATCGGAAAATAAAGGTAAAGATTTTACAGCTTATGAAAAATTATAAAATTTGTATTGATGTAGAAATGGAAGAAAGTAATATAGATGAGATGTAAAACCTGTAAGGAGAAAATTGTGTTACATATCAAATCCTACTTTCGTGTTGGCCGTACCCTTGCTTTGTGGTCATGGCCATCGCGGATTACAGCAATCGTCAGCATTTTAATTGCCCTGTATGCAGGAATCGGCTTTTTGGCATTACCGCCGCTGGTAAAGACCCGGTTGATAAAAACACTTTCGGAGCGTACCGGACGCAACGTTGAACTCAATAGACTGCGCATCAATCCATTTTCGTTGTCAACTACCCTGCAAAAACTTTCGATCTATGATCCCGATGGCAGCCGGTTCATTGGTTTCGATGAGCTCTACATCAATTTTCAGACAAGTTCTCTGTTTCGCTGGACATATACCTTTGCCCAGCTTCGGCTGACGGCTCCCTATATATGCGTTAAGATACGAAAGGACAAAACGTTCAATTTTCAGGACCTTTTGCCATCCACGAACGATAAGAGCAAGACACAACAGCGATCTTTGGTGCCGCTTCTGATCCAAAGTCTTATCATCGATCACGGACAAACCATCTTCGAGGACTATAGCCGGACAACTCCTTTCAGGGAAGAGATAAATGATGTAAGCATCTCATTCCAGAATTTTACGACCCGACCTAACCGTGAAGGTCTGTATGAATTCGAAGCCATCACAGGCCATGGTGAAGCGCTGAAATATCGCGGTAATATCAGTATGTCACCATTGTACTCAAAAGGCAGGTTGGAACTTTCCGGAATTAAGCTGAAAAGCCTGTGGTCCTATCTGCAGGATCAGCTTCATTTTGAAATAACACGTGGTGAATTGGATATCAGCGGAGATTACGAATTCGATGCTACCGGTGAAACACCGGATATCCTGGTACAACAGGGTAAGATAGACGTTCGTTCTCTTACCGTTGCTGAGAAGGGGGGCGACGAGGAAATTATTGCCTTGCCGCACCTTACTATGAGTGGCACCGACATTGATTTCAGGAAAAAAAGTGTAAAAGTAAATCATGTTCAAAGTGGTTCAACTACAATTAATGCGGTGCGGGATGAGGGTGGAAGTATGAATCTTCTTGCCCTGTTTCAGCCAAAAACCGATAAAGGGGAAGACAAGTCACTACCGTCAGAACCAAATCTATCTTCTGGCTGGGTTTTCAGCATCGGTAAAATTGAGATCGCAGATTATGCGCTTCATATGACAGACCATAGCACAAAACCTGCGGCAAATCTTGATTTATACCCGATCAATATGAAACTGGAAGATGTTCAGATTGGCGCACCTGGCCTGGCGCGCATTGAATTACAGGCAGGTTTCAATCAGACAGGCATGATTACCATCGCCGGAAATGGAGCAATAGACCATCCTGCAGTTGATTTAAATGTAGAACTCTCCAAAGTGCCGATCAAACCATTTCAACCTTATTGTGAACGATATGCCAGGCTTGTAATTGAGGATGGCGCGGTAACAACGAACGGCCACATCAACTATTCACAATCCGGCGGTTCACCAGACATCCATTTTCAAGGCGATATTGCAATTGAATCCGCCCGCATCGCGGACCCCATCCTTGCCGGGGATATTCTTCGGTGCGAACGCCTTGATTTAAAGCAGGTACAATACCAAAACAGTCCGGACTTGCTTACGATCAATGAAATTATCGCCCGCGGTCTCTATACCGATATTATTATTGGGCCTGATCGTACAGCCAATGTACAGCATATCCTTGTGAGCGCAGAACCATCGCCGGAAAAATCAGAGAGCCGGGGTGCTGCAGCCCACCGGTTGTCCGTACAGATTGGCCAGGTAAGCGTAACAGACAGTTCCATGAACTTTGCAGATCATTCACTCTCACCCAGATTTGCCACGGGTATTCAGGGTCTGAATGGTACGATAAAGGGGCTCTCGTCGGAACAGCTTGCACGAGCCGAAATCGATTTGAAAGGCTATGTCGACAAATATGCCCCTGTTACTATTCAGGGAAAGATTAATCCGCTCAGCGACCAGGCTTTTACTGACATTAACATGAATTTCCAGGGGATTGAACTAACAACATTCTCTTCCTATTCAGGGAAATTTGCCGGGTATAAAATAGAAAAAGGAAAACTTACCCTTGAATTGCATTATAAGCTTTCTGAAAAAATATTGATTGGTGAAAACCATATCGTTATGAACCAGTTTACTCTTGGCGAAAAGGTAGACGGCCCGGATGTCACCAAATTGCCCGTCCGGCTTGCAATTGCTATACTCAAGGATTCCCGCGGCATAATCGATATCAATCTCCCGGTGCGTGGCGATTTAAATGATCCCAAGTTCCGTTTTGGCCCATTGATTCTTAAAACATTAGTTAATCTTGTCGTTAAGGCCGCAACAGCACCGTTTAAAATGCTTGGGGCCTTGGTGGGAAGTGAAGGTGAGGAATTGAGCTTTGTAAGTTTTGCCCCCGGTTCCTATTCCCTGAGCCAGGAGCAGCAGACAAAACTCTCCCGGCTTGCAAAAGCGCTTGCCAGCAGGCCGCAACTCAGGCTTGATTTACGCGGTACGGCTGTGGATGCTGCTGATCGTCAGGCCATTGCAGAGCAGGCGATTATGGCAGGCATCCGCGCACAAAAGGATGCCGCATCTGAAGGTCCCCTTACCGAAGAAGAGCAAAAACGTCTGCACAAGCTCTACCGCGAGACGTTTAAAAAAGACGATCCCCGCGACCTGGTATCGCCAACGGATGCACAAGGTATAAAGCTGTCCCGGGACGTATATAAGGCTGCGGTAGCAGAAGCAGCCAGAAAACGGCTGATTGAGAAATACCCGGTTTCTGAAGATGATCTGCGTACACTCGCGCGTAAACGCGCAGAATCCATTAAAGATTTTATGGTTCATCAGGGCGGAATAGCAGAGCCTCGTGTCTTCCTCCTTGACGTTGACACAAAGGCACCGGCATTAAATGGCGAGGTCCGGATGCCACTGGCGCTGGATGCACATTAACGTTTTGGATAACATGAGACTATGGTCTGCTTCGGATGCCGGGAATCCTAACGAACCATGCTTCAGGCATTCAGGATTACCCTTGTATGAAATCAGAATGTGCTTGACACAGAGTGTGACAAGCATGTAATTTATAAGAACGTAACACTAATTGATCGGGGAACAATATGTCCAGTTTAGTAAGATTCGGCGTCTCTCTGGAGAAGGAACTGCTCAAGAGATTTGATGCGTGCATAAAAGAAAAAAACTACACCAACCGCTCTGAAGCCATACGTGACCTGATTCGTGATGATTTAGTGAAAAAGGAATGGCAGGAGGATAAAGAGGTTGCTGGCTCAATTACCCTTGTTTACAACCATCACAAAAGAGAGCTGGTTAATCTTCTTATCGATATTCAGCATGACTACCACAATACGATCCTATCGACTCAGCATATCCATCTGGATGATGACAATTGCCTGGAGATTATCGTGATAAAAGGGATGCCGAAGAAAATCAAAGAATTATACGGAAAATTAAAATCGACGAAAGGAGTAAAACACGGGGGATTTGCCATGGCAACAACAGGGAAGGAGATTATATGAACCTGAGGGGTAAGTGTGTCGGCAGATTTTTCCCGTGGAAGCCTTTCCGTGCACATTAGCGACGGTGTTCTCTCCCCCTCTATTATTGGAATTGGGTGGGCAATTGCAATTCCTGCATTGACCGTGTCTGTCCGTCGCCTGCGCACGGATCAGGTAGGCGCTTACGGCGTGGTTGCAGCGGCTTTTTTTGCAGGTTCAACGATTCATATCCCTGTTGGACCGTTCAGTATGCATCTTGTGCTCAGTGGCATGGTTGGACTGCTGTTTGGCTGGGAAGCGCTAACTATTGTGACGGTAGGACTTTTGTTGCAGGCGCTTCTGATTAGTTATGGCGGTCTGACAGTTTTGGGAGTTAATGTGGTTATCATGGCCCTGCCGGGCGCCATTATGGGGATGATTGGACGACATTGGATAAAGCATGCCTCTCCCAAAAGACGTCCATGGATCGGGGCACTTATTGGCGGAAGTACCATAATGATTTCGGCGATTTTGCTTTATGTGACGTTATCTACAACAAACACTGCCCTTATACCTCTCGCTAAATTAGTATTTGTTGGACACATCCCCGTTGCAATCGTGGAAGCTGTCATCAGTTATTGGCTTGTGCATTTTCTTCAAAAAGTAAAACCAGCGTTATTGGGGGTTTCATCATGACTCAGATTTTCAAATCAGATCACAGGCAAACAAGTTTATTCGTGCAACCCTTTAACAATACCATTTTTAAGATTATAAATATCTTTATTACCCTCTTGTTCTTTCCCGCTCTGGTATATGCCCATGGACTTTTCATATCCTCTGACGGAGAAAAACTGCATGCCAGCTTCGACGATCAGTCACCCGCCTCCGGCGCTGTTGTAAGTGTTGTGGGTGAAGATGGTATTGTGATTATCAGGGATACCTTGGACGAAAAAGGGACTTGGGTATTGCCAAAAGACGTTGATGGCGTTCCCAAATTGGTAATTGTCGAAGCGCCGGGCGGACACCTTACGCGGATCGCATGGAGTGAAGTTTCACGAGGAACTTCAAAGAGATTCTTTGATTACTTCAGCATCCGTATTGCAATGGGAATTGTCATTCTTTTGGGAAGCGGCATTATCTTGAAACGACTGTTGAAGTTAAAATTCAAAATCTGAAATCCGCAATGAATATAGCTCCGCCTTCAACTCGTCTGGGAACAATAGTAATTATGTCGGTTTTCATTGGGCTCGGACTGCTTGACAATCTTCTCTGTCTTTTTATCTGCTTGGTGATTATTAACCTGTTTGCATTGTTAGTCGTAAGAAGTATGTTTATTACGGCATGGCGTTGCAAAGGGATATTGGTCTTTTTTGTTCTGACGGGCGCAACCTTGCTTTGGACAAAGGAGGGGCGTTCTCTTGCTCCTGCTCTGATAACGAAGATGTTGGTCATGTGGTTATGGAGTGTGTTCTGGATTACCTGGGTTGGGTTCGAGCGCATTTTGCTGACTTTTGAAAAATTAAAGATTCCACCGGTTTTAGTCCATATCATAGCTTTTACGTCACGATTTTTACCGATCTTATCGGAACGGTTAAAGATGATGCTTGCCGCACAGGCCTCACGTGGGGCGAAAAAGGGGGTGCATCCACTCCATCTTTATAACCTGGCTGGCGGGATTGGCTGTCTGCTGGTATCGAGTTTTGAACAGGCTGAAAATGTAGAACGGGCTATGCAATCCCGTGGATTTGCCGGCAGGTATCCTCTCCTTGTTGAAGATAATGATGTTGTTGCAGTGCCTTACGGAAGTTTGACATTTCTTTTTCTCTTTACAAGTATTGTGTGGTTTGGAGTCATATGCAATGTCCTGTGTAATTCGTGCCCGCCAGGTATCCTTTCGCTATCAAAATGGTGACCTGGCGCTCTCTGATCTCTCGTTATCCGTTCATCAGCAGGAAAAAGTTGGAGTGATCGGGCCAAGCGGGGCCGGTAAAACTACCTTCTTCTGGCATCTGAACGGTTTGCTGAAACCCCATTCTGGATGCATAGAAGTGCTTGACCGTCCTCTCGCTGAGCATAAGAATATTAATGAAGTCAGACGTCATGTGGCGCTTACGTTTCAGCAGGTAAACGACCAGCTCTTCTGTTCTTCTGTGTGGGACGAAATCTCCTTCGGCCCTAGAAATCTGGGATGGCAGAAACAAAGGATACAAGAAACGGTTGAAAGATGGTTGGCCTATTTTGATCTGAACGAGGTAAGCCGTCGGCCTCCTCATCACTTATCGGGCGGGCAGAAGCGGAGTGTTGCTTTGGCCGCTGCCATGGCCATGGAACCACAGTTGCTGATTCTTGATGAACCGGCTAACGATCTTGACCACAGAAACCGGCGCAGATTGATTACGTATCTGAAAGGTCTGCCAATAGCCATCATGGTAGCCTCTCATGATTTATATCTGATTTCTGAGGTAACACAGCGCTGCGTGCTAATGGACAAGGGAAGGATTGTGGCCGACAGACCAACCGGGGAACTGGTCAGTGATGAAGCCATTTTACAGCAATATGGCATGGAAGCGCTGAGAGGCTGAAAGAGTCAGGGCGTTGCTACCGGTTTAATCTCAATAGAGACATATTGAAAATCTACCTGTGCAAAAGCAACGGGCATTGCTGCTTTCAACCGCAAAACAGTCCTCCTGTCTGCCCCTATCCCGCAGATCAGACAAAGATGTGTTCTGGCATCGAAGAGGTAAAGTAGTTGTCCGTGTATTTTACTCCTGCAGCCAGACATCCAATCCATTCTTTGAATTGGATATCCTATTAAGTTAAATCTCCGGTTGCAGACAGGGTGGCATGGACAAACTAGTTTGTCCATGTTGTTTGAACACACACACGGATTTGGAATATATCACACGGACAAACAAGTTTGTCCGTGCCACCCGGTAACACGCTGAAACAAAATAATTCTGATACAGTTCAATTAAACCTTCAGAGACTGGGTAACAATCCTCCTCGTTCCGCAATCTCTGACTCGGCCAGGAGTCCTCATCTGGTCATGATGTGACTTGTGCTGCAGGCGTAAATGCAACGGTCAGTCGCAGCAAGTATGAGCACTTCAGATACGGCACCATCAGCGGTTTGACAAGTGCCTTTGCCATAATAAAGGTAAAGGCAAATATACACACCCTCCGAAATTCTATTTCCAGCAAGCTTGGATTGACAAACATATTTATTGTTAAGATACACAATATGTAGTAGAATGCCGCCCAATACGGAAGGCGGTAACCATTGTTGGAAAGTAATCTTAGCGTCTTTTCTATGAAAAAGCGCAATCGCATTTACCAGACTGATAATTGGGGGGTTATTATGGTTAAAGACCTGTATTCACATACCGATAATTCACAAGGCCAGAAACATATTCTCGTTGACCATCTGAAAGATGCGGCCCGCCCGTCAAAAAAGTTTGCCAAGAAATTCTGAGCAGGAGAGTTTCTTTCTTGGGCGGGTTTGTGGCAGGATGTGCGGATAAAATAAAAATACACCTCAAAAGAAAGGAGGATTGTAAATGCAAATATACGAAGTAAATTTTGAAATTGCTGGATATGCCGCTATGTTCACTCGACCTGATTCAGGGGCAGCACAAGTATCATACCCAGCGCCAACATTTTCAGCAGCTAAAGGCATGTTTGAAGCAATTGCATGTTTACGAGGCGACAAAAATAATCATAATAAAGGAGCTGCAACCATTAGACCGACAAAAGTCGATATTTGCGCGCCGATTAAATTTCACAAATATACAACTAATTATGGGGGGCCATTGCGTAAGGGTAATCAATTAGCAAAGGGTAGTTCGTATCAAATTCCTGCAACCATATTGATAGATGTCTGTTATCGGTTGTACGGTATTGTTGAGAGTGTCAGCATGTCACGTAACGGGACAAACCATCTGCACTATTTGCAAGACTTGTTTTTCCGGCGACTAAAACAAGGCAGGTTTTATTACACGCCATGTCTCGGCTGGAAAGAGTTTGTGCCATCTTATGTGGGGGCGTTTCGGGAAGGTACTAAGAAACAGGAAGACATCAACATGGTTATTCCCTCAATGCTTCACAGTGTCTTTGACAAGATTTCAGATGGTCAGATATCTCCAACTTATACTGTTGATGCAGAGATTAAGAAAGGAGAGTTGATTTATGCTAAATGAACTATATCAGCTATCCCGTAATCTGCAAAAATGTGGAATTTCAGTTAGTAAGCCACATCAATATATAGAATCCCCGGGCAAAAGCGAGGGTTTTATTGTATATGTCGATGAGACTGGATTGCCAGACACAATAGAGTATGTAACAGCGGAACAAATGAAAAATTTGTGGACACTGCGTAAAGGGAATCACAACAGTTTTCCTTTTGTGAAGTTGAAAATTCCTCTGTGGAAAGTGGCGGTTGATAATTCGATATTTAAAGATTTTAAGGAGAAAAGGAAATATGAAGAAAAAAGAAAAGTATTGACGGAAAAGCAGTACGAAATCAATGAACAGGATATCAGTCTTGCAGACTGGACAAAACAAAGAATAGCTGAAATTAAAGGGAAGGACGACAAAATGCAGGCGCTTGTTGAACTTGCAAGTCGAATGCCGGTAAGCAGAGATTCTTCTCTTGAATTTACTACGAAGCTGGCTGAGTTGGTCTTGCAGAATATAAGCGAAAAGACAATTGATTTATCTAAATCAGTTCTTATTGGCGATTTTAAAGAGCGAGATAAAGAAATATTATGCGATGTGCCTTTGTTTTTTGATGTGTGCGATTGGGCTGAATACCAGTGCAAAGTCGCAAGTCCAGAAATGGGCTTGTTGGTGAGTAAGAACTTGCCAAGAGGAAGTGCGGCTAATGAAATTCAGGGAGTTTCTGCATATGGTGGTTCAGGACTGAAAGTTGGTCCATTTCCGAAACGAAAATTTGGTCCGGCTGGACAGTCATATTTATTTTCAATGAACGATGACGCTCCATGTCATTACCGGTATAAGAAAATATCTTCTTCAATATTTCCAATAAGTTCAACTGAAGTTGAAGCTATTGATGGAACGCTACAGTGGTGTGTTGCTGACGAGCGAAAAGGTAAGACATGGCAAGGAGTACCTAATATAAAGCGAAAACAGGACTTGCTTATTTCTTATCTGGAAGAAAAACCGGAGAATGCTATTGAACTTGCAAGTATTTTTGCTGCGCCGAATGTAGAGGAAAGTGAAATAGCCGAGGCTGCTTATGAAAACAAGGCAAGAACTGTTTGTGAGGCTCTGCGAGGAGTATCGGATTTAAATGATAATTCTCAGGTTAATGTGCTTGTTATCAGCAAGGTTGACGAAGGGCGCGCTCAGGTTGTGTTAAGCAAGGCATACAGTATTAAGAATATTATTCGGAACGTTGAAGAGTGGAGAATTGCGGCTAATAATAGCCCCGAATTTTCTCTATGGCTTCCAGGCAAGAAAGGCGAGAAGGCATCACGAGTTGAGCCTTCAAGTCCTTCTCCCACGGATGTCATGAAATGCTATCAGAACCAATGGATCAAGAATGGCCTTGATAAACGAGATGTATCTGGGCTTTATTTGCGGCATGTATATGATTTGTTTCTTGGTGATACATTTATTGCGCGACAAGCGGCAAACAATTTCCTAAGTCTTTCTCTGCAACGGCTTGGCGAGTTATTTATTGGTTATGGAGGAGCGGATCATATAACATCGGAAGAAACTAAATTTGAGATAATGAAGAAATATTTGGCCGATGCCCGCAAAACGATACAGCATGGCTTATCAATTTTGGCGATTGCGCTATATAAACTCGGTATAAAAAAGGAGGACTATATGAAAAACGCGGCATTTAATGTTGGCAGGATGCTTGCACTTGCCGACAAATTGCATTACGCATATTGCTGGAAAGTACGAAAAAAAGATATCCCGCCACCACTCTTGTCCAAATTAAGTTTTTAAAGAAGAGCCCTGATTTGGTATAAGAGAGTTGGTATGTAAAACTCATTAACCAAAGGAGGGCTCAAGGATGAATAAATTTTGTAGCATATTTAGTCAGTTGT